>ERZ791871.2-NODE-2-length-554593-cov-13.465609_pt1 | contig 554593 bp, 507 predicted proteins | sample MGYA00510280_ERZ791871 | MGnify/ENA primary metagenome ERZ791871 (study PRJEB30046, sample SAMN00792111) | human gut metagenome | study: EMG produced TPA metagenomics assembly of the A metagenome-wide association study of gut microbiota in type 2...
AGAATTTTGACTATTAGACGTATTTTCAGTTGGGTTTTAGTTTTTCATTCAAGGGAAAAAATTTGTCGCCGACATATACAGAATTGATTATTCCAACATACGATGCTCTGAAACAGTTGGGAGGTTCGGGAACAAATAATGAAATCTACGAAAGAGTAATTGTGGATTTAAATTTATCAGATGAGGTGTTGGATGAACCTCATTTGGGTAGTCTTAATCAAAGTGAAGTGGAATATCAGCTTGCGTGGGCACGTACATATTTGAAAAACTATGGCATAATTGTAAACAGTGCAAGAAGCGTGTGGTCAATAACTTCAGAATATGCATCTGAACTGACTGTTAGTGCAAAAGAAATAGTTGCATTTACAGTGCAGAAAAATGCAAAAAAAAGAGAAATGGCAAAGAGTAATGATAAGCCGGATGGTAAAACGGATAAGCCGGAAGATGATATTGATTCGAATGATGATGTGGAATTTCCAGATGAGGTTAAGCCGTGGAGACAGCAGTTGGCAAATGTATTACAGAATATGGATCCGTATGGATTTGAACGATTATCACAACGATTATTACGTGAGTGTGGATTCACACAAGTATCTGTTACAAAAAAATCAGGAGATGGAGGCATTGACGGAACTGGAAAGTTGAAGATTAATGGAATTGTAAGTTTTAATGTTGCTTTTCAGTGCAAAAGATACAAAGGGCTTGTATCGTCTGGCGATATAAGGGACTTCAGAGGCTCACTGACAACGGATATTGAAAAGGGAATATTTATTACAACGGGTTCTTTTTCAAAAGCGGCAAAAGATGAAGCTACTACACCAGGAAAAAAGCAAATTGATTTAATTGATGGCGAGGAATTCATTAGTAAATTAGCGGAGTATTCAATTGGTGTAAAAGAAGTCAAAACATACGAAATAGATGAGGACTTTTTTTCTAAGATTTAAGGAGTGGTTTTATGGCAGATGTTTTAACAAAAGAACAACGACATAAAAACATGAAAAATATACGGGGAACAGATACTAAAATCGAAATTATACTTAGAAAAGCTTTGTGGGCAAAAGGATATAGGTATCGGAAAAATTATAGTGAGTTACCGGGTAAGCCAGATATTGTTCTGACAAAATATAAGATAGCCATTTTCTGTGATGGAGAATTCTTTCACGGAAAGGATTGGGAAGTATTAAAACCCAGGTTGGAGAAGAGTAATAACAGTGAGTTTTGGATAAGTAAGATATCCCGCAACAGAGAGAGGGATGATGAGGTAAATAAAAGATTGCTATTTGAAGGGTGGACTGTTATTCGGTTTTGGGGTGATGATATTAAGAAGCACACGGATGAGTGTGTGAAGGTTATTGAAGAGGCAATTTTTGATACAGTTATACAGGAAAATGATATGGTATGAATTAGCTATTATATTAAGGAAATACTAACAGGAGGATTTAAGATGGCGAGAAAAGAGGTTGGCTTTGTTGTGACTGATGATTATAAAACTTGGATAGAAGAAGTAAAGAATAAGATTAGAAATAGTCAGATTAAGGCTTCTGTTAGAATTAATTATGAGATGCTCGATTTATATTGGAATCTTGGTGTTGCGATATGTGAAAAGCAGAATCAAGCTAAATGGGGAGATGCATTTCTCAAAGTAATGAGTAATGATTTGCAAAAAGCCTTTCCTGGAGTGTCTGGTTTTTCGGTAGAAAATCTAAAACATATTCGTTATTGGTATAATTTTTATACGAATAATGAAAAATGGTTACAAGGTGTAACCCAAATTGAAAGTATGGTAAAAAGCATTCCGTGGGGACATAATCAACGAATTATGTATAAGTGCAAAGATATTGATGAAGCATTATTTTATATACAAAAAACTATGGATAATAACTGGAGTAGAAATGTATTGGTTCACCAGATCGAAAGTGATTTATATGCAAGACAGGGGAAAGCAATTAATAATTTCCAAGTCAAGCTTCCAGAACCACAGTCTGATTTGGCAGAGCAGACATTAAAGGATCCATACAATTTTGATTTTTTAGCATTGAGAGAAGAATACAATGAAAGAGAACTGGAAGATGCATTGGTGGAGCAGATAACACAATTTTTATTGGAACTGGGAACAGGTTTTTCTTTTATTGGTAAGCAGGTAGAAATAAAAGTTGGAGAAAGTAACTTTTATATTGATCTATTATTTTATCATGTAAAACTACATTGTTATGTTGTGGTTGAATTGAAAACAGAAAAATTTAAACCAGAATTTGCGGGTCAACTAAATTTCTATGTTACTGCAGTGAATAAGAATATGAAGGATGAGCAGGATAATCAGACAATTGGAATCCTGATTTGTAAGGATAAAGATGACGTGGTTGCTGAGTATTCATTGGAAAATATTTCACAACCTATAGGAATAGCCCAGTATGAGTTGACAAAAGTATTGAGCAAAGAATTTGAGAGCAGTTTGCCGACTATAGAGGAGATTGAAGAAGAATTGTCAGAATAAAAAGGTTACAAGCTGTAACCCAAATTGGAAAAGGAGAAGAATACTATGAATATAGAAGAAATTTTGCATGCAAATTTAACAGATGAGCAATATTCGGCTGTGATTGATGATTCCAGAAATATATTGTGTTTGGCTTGCGCAGGATCTGGAAAATCAAGGACTCTGGCATATAAAATAGCCTATTTAATATCGAGAGGTGAAGCACCAGAGAGTATTATTGCATTTACATTTACAGAAAAAGCAGCAGAATCTATCAAGCGTAGGGTGGCGGAGGCATTACATAAATTTGGATTATCTGAAAATATAGTGGGTGCTATGTTTATTGGTACTTTAGATGCATTTTGTCAGAAACTTTTGGGAGATATTAATGCGAAATACCGCCAGTTTGATATCTTGGATCAGAACAGACTGGTATTATATGTCATGTCGAGATTTAGAAAATTGGGATTGCAGAATGGGCAAGGATATTTTAAACGTATCAAAGATTTTACTGATGCGTGGCAGACCATGCATAATGAAAATATAGCATTAAAAGATATTGAACAGTATGATGAGGAATTGTTTTGTCGATTATCATGTCTTTCGGAATTGTTGAGTAATGATGGATACATGGATTTTTCTTTTGCAATATATCTTGCAGTTCAAGAATTGAAAAAGATAGATAAAAAAGAGGGTTCCTATATTGAAAAATTTAAATATCTTTTCGTTGATGAATACCAGGATATCAATCCTATACAAGAAGAATTTATAAAAACATTATCTGGTTTTTTGGATATGTTATTCGTTGTGGGTGATGACGATCAGGCTATTTATGGTTGGCGTGGTGCTAATGTACAGAATATTTTAACATTTGAGGATAGATATGAAGATGTTAAAGTTCATAAATTGTTGGTGAATTTTAGAAGTACAAAAGCAATAATTGAAACAGCAAATAGTTTTGTTCAAAAAACAATTCCGTTTGAAAGATTGCCAAAAGAGATACGTTATCACAAGAATGGTAATATTCAAGATTTGCGGAATTTATGGTTCCAGACCAGAGAGGATGAAGCTGAATGGGTTGCACAGCGAATTAAATCACTAATAGGAACGACTTATATTGAATATAATCCGGATGGAACAGAGAAAAATAGAAGAGGTCTCACATACAGTGATTTTGCTGTTCTAATCAGAGGCATTCGTTCTCAGAAAGGAGAGAATAAGGATGTTCAATTTGTCAATGCAATGAGAGAATTGAATATACCTGTAAAAACATCTGGGGAAGGTGGTATTTTTGATCGTCCGTATGCTCAATGTATATTGTCCATAATGGAATTATTGCGAAATGGAACCGGGGTAAACCGAATTGACGCAGAAAAGTGTTTTAATGAACTGGTTTTACCTATTTTTCCAGAGGCTGACAAAAATAAATATTTTAAGGTTTTACAGGAATGGTATTCAAATATATATGCACCAACAACTTCGGCAAGAAGAAAAGTTTATCCACAGAATTTTTTGCATCAGTTGGCAGATGCACTTAATTTAAGAACCGTGAATGATGAGACAGCATTAAGAGATTTGGGATTATTTAGTGATATAATCAAAGATGTAGAACAGACGTATGTCAGTATAGACTCCGAATGGAGATACAGAGAAATGCTTAATTTTTTGGAAAATATAGCACAGAATTATGAATTGGATTCTGTAGACTATATTTCAAAGGTTGATGCAGTTAATGTGTCTACCATACATAAGGTTAAGGGACTTGAATATCCAGTGGTATTCGTAGTGGATTTGGTAAATCAGCGATTCCCAGGAAAAAGGGGACAGTATAATGGAATTTTGCCAGAGGAACTCATGACAAATGCGATAGATAGAGGGGCTTATGGAAATAGAGCAGAAGACGAAGCAAGATTATTTTATACAGCAATTACCAGAGCCGAGCGCCTATTATATTTAACAGGAAGTGAAATACATCCAGGATTAAAAACCAAGAAAAAACACTCTGTTTTTACAGCGGACTTAAAGCACTCAGACATGAGATATGATACGTCATTAGATATATTGGCAGACAAAATTGAACCGGTACCAAGATTTGATGATAATGAGTTACCTACAGATTTTTCTTCAGTAAAATCATATTTAACATGTCCGTTTATGTATAAATTGCAGAATATCTATGGTTATAATGCAGCAGTACCTGAATTGTTTGGGTTCGGACAAACAACTCATACTATATTGGAACGATTGCATCAAAAATATAAAGACAGAATTCCGACTGAAAAAGAAATATTTGATATAGTTGAAGATACGTTTATGCTTAAACATGTATTTCCAAGTAATGATCCTATAAACAGACCGGGTTCGTATGAACGTGCAAAAAATCTTGTACATGAAATTATGAAAAAATACGTGGATACATATTCAGATGATTTCTGCAGAATCCGTCAGGATGAGGCACGGTTTGAATTATTAGTAGATGAGGCATTGATTACAGGTTCTATTGATTTATTGTTAAAGGAGGACAAAACTAAAAATATCAACGCGGCAGAGGTGATTGATTTTAAATCAATGGAAGTTCCAGATGGATTAGAGGAGTTTGATTGGCGTGAAATGTCACTACAAGTACAACTGTATTCGAGGGCTGCAAAAGAAGTTATAGGTGAAAATGCGGAAACGGGATATGTCCATACACTGAAAAATAATAAACGAGTAGAAGTTCCGGTTGATGAAACTGCGGTTAAAAATGCAATTGGTGCAATAGAGTGGGCTGTAAAGGGAATTTTGCAAGAAGATTTTCCGATGAGAGCGTGTTCATCGAATTGCAAGAATTGTGATTATAGAGCTTTGTGCAGACAGGAGAGAGAGCCGTTTAAACGCCAGGAGCTACCGCCAGTTATTAATACGCCTGTTGGAGAACGGGTAATTGCAGCATTTGAAGAGGAAGATGGTGAGTTCTAAATATGAAAATAAAATATGAAGCAATAGACATATTTTCTGGATGCGGAGGCGTATCGTGTGGACTTTCATTGGCTGGATTTAAGGTTAAATCAGCAGTGGAAATAGAAAAGCATGCAGTTGATACCTATCTGAATTATGCTCCGTTGAGTAAAGTTAATGTGTTAAACGATGATGTTTGTGATTTGAGTGGCGAGCAAATATTAAAGGCGGCCAGAATAAAAAAAGATGATATTTACTTGTTCGCGGGATGTCCGCCTTGTCAGAATTTTTCAAGACAAAATCCGCTTAATAAGAATAAAACCGATGCTGAACGAAAAAAATTATTATTTGAATTTCTACGTTTAATAGAAGAAATTCTACCGCCATTTATTTTGATGGAAAATGTTCCAGGGATAAAGACGGAGTTTAATAGTGCAATATTAAGCGAGTTTTTGGAACGGTTAAAAAAACATTATGACATCAAAGAAGATGTATTGAATGCAGCTAATTATGGTGTGCCACAGGCAAGAAAAAGATTTGTTTTGCATGCTGTTCGAAAAGATATTAACAAAGAATTGAAAGAAAATGGTTTTTTATTTGATTTACCAAAAGCTACTCACGATAAAAAAGGCAATAACGGTTTAAAAAAATGGAAGACAGTTAAAGAAGCGATTGATGATTTGCCTATAATTAATGCTGGAGAAGAATATGAAGATGATGGCAAAATACATAACCATAAATGTGCTGGTCTATCTGATACTAATTTGAAAAGAATTCGGGAAATAAGAGCTAATGGTGGTTCAAGAAATGGACTGTCAGAGAAACTTGTTTTGGATTGTCATAAAAAGAAAGATGATGAGGGAAATGTCTTTTCAGGACATGGGGATGTGTATGGTATAATGGATCCGGATAAACCAGCACCAACAATTACTGGAGGATGTTTGTGTTATTCAAAAGGAAGATTCGGACATTATAGCCAGGACAGGGCTATATCGATACGAGAGGCAGCACGGTTACAGACATTTCCAGATGATTTTGTTTTTAGTAATTCATTATCAGATTCAGCGTTGCAAATAGGTAATGCGGTACCAATTGAATTAGTAAAGGCAAGTGGTGAAGTGTTTAAAATGGCGATAAAAAGTATAAAAACAAGCAGAGCAAAGAAAAAAGTGAATAATGCAGAATCATTGTGAAGCGATCAAACTAATACGGAGCTGCTGCTTTTCAGTCAGATGTTCAGGAGCCTTTCCAAGTGCATATGCAGAGCCTTTTATCTCATCTGCTTTAGCTTTAGCTGCTTTCACAATAGCAAGTTCAGGATCATCCTTTTTAGGACGCCCCTTGCCACGTGGATTATCTTTTTTGACCTGCTTATATTCGCTGTAGGCATCATGCCAGATATCTTTTCTGACTTCATCGAGAGCTGTCATAGCCCACTCGACTACGTGAAAGGAATCAACACAACGGGCACAGTCAGGAGTGTATTCATTTACACACTCTGTGATCCATTTGGCACCATCGCAGGTGACAACCCTGATGCTGGATAGTTGCTCTGGAGTCAGCTGTTTATAAAACTTTTCAAGGACGGATTTGCCATGGCCTTCTGATGCCCATACAACCGTGTTAGTATCGTGATTAACGATTACTGTGATGTACTTGTGACCCTTTTTATAACTGGTTTCATCAATGCCAATATTAACCAGACCATCAAGTCTTCTTGAACGCTCTGGTTCTAAATCGTGAAGAGGGCGATTGACACAGCGGCCTACAGTTTCCCAGTCTACTCTCATGAAGTATGATGTGGTACTTCTTGGAAGATAGGATGCAAACCATGCAACGGTAAGGTCGAAATCCTTGGTAAATCTGCTACCTGGATATGCCCATGGAACTTCGGCAACATATACCCCATGTTCAGGGCAGTTGATCCGATGAGTCTGGTATTCAACTTCGACCAGAATACCACCCCAGTCCAGACCTCTCCAGATAGTTGGTCTGCTGGAATGTTTATCATAAACAGGGCATGATTTATGGCAGAATGGGCAGTTGTTCTCGTGCCATTTATTAGGTCTGGCTTTGATACGGATGTGTTTCATGCCATCCTCATCAGAATAAAGATTAAAATTTTCTATCACTGTGTTCTTGACATTAAGAACATTCTTGCATAATGTATTAGCAGAAACCATTTGCGTTATCCTTTTTTCTATTTGCTTGGTCGCTAATACATTAAAGGAAACCAAATGGTTTTTTCAATATGTAAATGTAAATTTATGGTGTTTGGCTTCCACCATTATGCCAGAAGCCTCAAATTTAATTTTGATAAAAATGAAACAGGAATTATCGCACCATATAAAAATCAGGTAAAGGCCACAGCTAATCAAGTTGATGGAATAGACGTTGATACTGTACATAAGTTTCAAGGAAAAGAAAAGGATAATATTATTATATCAACGGTTGATGATGAGATATCTGATTTTGCAGATGATCCATATTTGATTAATGTGGCTGTGTCAAGGGCAAAGAAGAAACTTATATTAGTTGTTACTGGAAATGAGCAATCAAAAGAGAGTAATATTATTGATCTGATTAATTATATTGAATATAATAATTTTGAGGTTATAGATAGTCAAATTTATTCAATTTTTGATTATTTGTATAAGCAGTATTCTGAAGAAAGAAAAGAATTTTTAAAAAATCACAAGAAGATATCAGAATATGATTCGGAAAATTTAATGTACGTATTAATTGAAGAACTGCTGAGAGACAGCAGGTATTCCAGTTTGGATGTTGTTTGCCATTTTCCGATGAACATGTTAATAAGAAATCTGGAGTTATTAAATGAGCAGGAATGCAAATATGCTATGAATCCAGCGACGCATATAGATTTTCTTATATACAACAGAATTAGCAAAAAGCCGGTGTTGGCAATTGAAGTTGATGGTTATGAATATCATAAGAATGGAACAGTACAAGCAGCAAGGGATATGTTGAAGAATCACATATTGCAATTATACCAGATACCATTGTTGCGTTTTCAAACAAATGGTAGTGGAGAAAGAAAAATAATTGCAGAGTGGTTAGAAAAATTAGTTGGATAATAGCAGCAAGGAATATATATGAGAAAATTAGAAGAAAAGTTTCGTGAAAATACAACATTAAAATACTACAATGAAAATGCTATAATTTTTTCTGCTACTACACAAATCGTAGATTTTTCCATAACGCAGGATAAGTTCCTTGCATTGTTACAGCCAAATGCATATATTTTAGATTTTGGTTGTGGATCTGGTCGTGATACAAAGTATTTTATGGAACATGGATATAGAGTGGAAGCAACGGATGGTTCAGCAGAGTTGTGTAAATTAGCAAGCACATATACTGGAGTTTCGGTTAAATATATGCTATTTCAGGAGTTGGACGAGCAGAAAAAATATGATGGCATTTGGGCATGTTCCTCTATTTTGCATTTGCCAAAGGATGAACTTAAAAATGTTATGCAGCGAATGTTGTGTGCATTGAAGGATGATGGAGTGATTTATACATCGTTTAAATATGGAACATTTGAGGGCGAACGAAATGGAAGATATTTTACTGACTTTACAGAAAAAACATTTGATGGGTTTTTAAGCGGTATAAGACATGTAAAGATAGAAGAACAATGGCTGACAGGAGATGTGAGACCAGGTCGTGAGTCGGAACAATGGCTGAATCTTATACTGAGGAAAGTGTGACGAATGGATAAAGTATTAAAGCTGGAAAACGGACAATATGATCTGATAGAAACAGTCTCATATCCCAATGGTGGTGCAAGCTATTTTTATGTAAGAGATCAGCAGGCTATTATTATTGATGATGGGATATGTAATTATAAAAAGGACGAGGAGCCTTTTTCCTATTCTTTAATTACGGACAAGCAAAATACATATATGAATAAATATGCAAAAGTATATCGCTTTCTAAAAGAAGACATGGGAATAATCAATGAAGTAATTACATTGCCATGCAAAAAGGAAGAAATACCAATAAAGTATGTGGCAAATCGCGAAGATCATGCAGATGCCTCTCCATTGGAAATCGACTTTGAAAATAATTTTGCAAGTGTATATGGTCGTAATAGCTTGAAATATTTACAGAAAGAATATGGTATTTTGGACGAACAGGGGAATAATTATTTCCTGGATTATTTGTTAAGAACAAAGCATGGGGATTATGCAGTTGAAGAAAATGGGGTAACTTATCATCATCCGCAGCAGATCGGTTTGGAACGTTATCGCAGACAGCTGCAAAAACAAAATACATGTACGGAATGGGGAATTAAATTATATCGTTTTTCTTCAGAAGATTGTAGATTTGAAAATCGAATTGAGGATGACATAAAAACTTTTTTTGGTGAAAATACCGATGAGTTTGAAGAAAATGGACTCCTTGCTGATCGTCCGGTAAAGTTATATGAACATCAGGAAAATACGCTTGAGGAAATACAAAAACAGCGTGCTGCGGGAATAAATACATTTCTTGTGGTATTTCCAACGGCAAGTGGAAAATCCAGGATTGTGGAAGAAGATTTGCGTATTTTTTTCAGAAAAAATACAGAGTTTCATGCGCTTATTATGGCTCCTAATACAAACATTATTGATGATTGGAGGCAGCGAGTGAAGAAATCGCTTTCAGATCTGCAGGAGCAAATTGAAATTTGTTCATTTGCTTATATGATGCGGAACTATCAGAAATATGCGCAGGAAAAATATAATTATATTGTAGTAGATGAAGCTCATCACGCAGTTTCCCCAGTTTTAAAACGTGTTATTCAGTATTTTACGCCTGATTTTTTGATTGGTCTTACAGCAACCGATCAACGACCAGACAAAAAGAAGTTGGAGACAATATTTGGTAATTATAAGACAGGCTTATCTCTGGTTGATGCGATGAAAAAGAAAATTGTTGCAGAGGCAAATGTGTGTCGTATTGAAACCAATCTGGATTTGAGTCATATTCGATTCAATGGCAAAGATTATATTAATGCTGATTTGGAAAAGAGTATTCGTGTAAAGTCCAGAAATGAATTGATTGCAGATGTGTTATACAACTATTTTTCGGAAGGAAAAGCTGGGCAGTTGCAGGGAGTCGTGTTTTGTGTAAATACAAATCATGCACAGGAGATGGAGCGTATTTTAAATGCGAAAGGCCTTTCGGCAAAGGCATATACCAGAAAAACAAAAAATCCGGATGAAGTTATGCAGCAGTTTCGAGAGAAAAAAATACGTTTTTTGTGTGCTTGTGAAATGATTTCGGAGGGATGGGATTATCCGGAACTTGGAATTCTGGTAATGGCGCGTCCAACACTTTCCAAGGTTCTTTATATGCAGCAGATTGGCAGAGGACTTCGACGAACAAATACAAAAACAAATGTGTTTGTTATTGATGTAGTAGATGAGTATGGTGCCATGGCAAAACCGTGTTCCATGCATTCAATTTTTTCTAATCCATTTTACACTGCATTTGGAAGTATTTTAAAAAGAGATTATTCCGTGGGAGATATGATAGAAGTAGATGGTCTGCATGAAACAGTAGAACGTATTGTGCAGGTGGACATTGAAACTTTCGAAGAAAAATATGGTGATTACTTAAATCAGGAACAGCTGGCGAGAGAATTTTATTTAAGTACGGGAACTATTACCAGCTGGGTTACCAAAGGCAAAATTTCTCCGGATCAAATGATTGCTTTTGGAAGTAGAAAAATTTATCTTTTTGCACCAGAACATGTGAAGCAGATTCGTGAGGAAAATAATATTCCAGAACATACAGAGGAAACGATCAAAACGGACTTCTTTGATTTTCTGGAAGAACGTGATTACAGTCTTTCTTACAAGATGCCGTTTCTTCTTTCATTCCTAAAAAATATGAATGAAATTGGAGATGCAAAAATTGATAATGTGCTCACCGATTATATTGCTTTTTACCAAGACAGGATTGATAAGGGACTTCCGGTAGATCGGTCAAGTTGTCCATATAATGCAGAACGATTGAAAGATCGGAAATATATTAAAAGCAATATGCTGACAAATCCTTTTGAAAAATTTGAGCGTAAACGGTTCCTGTATTATTCAAAGGATTTGAATGTGATTTCTATGAATCATGCGCTTTTTATTAAAATGAGTAAGCAAGATTTTGAAAAAGTGAAGGTGCAGATGGAAGAGGATTTGGAGAAATATTACGGTAGTTTATAGTGATAATTTTGTGTAAGTTCACGAAATAAAGGAGGCTATAAAAATGGCTAATGAGGAAAGAGAATTATATAAGTTTGTGAATGATTCAAAATACAGAGATAAGGTAATTGCCAAAATTCATAAGAACGATGATAATGCATACAACAAAAGAATCAAGCAAATTGAAAAAGAGAGAGATGTCCTCTCAAAAAGCAGGACGAAAGAAATTATTAGAATTGCCAATGCCAGATGGGAAAAATTAGCTGATGGAAAAATTATGGTAAATAGAACTGAAGGTAAAATTCAAATTAATAATTCTATCGCCTTATTTTCAAGTATCCAAGGGGCTGAATTGAACATGATGATAGGAAGTCGTATTGTTACAACTGAAAATACGCAAACAACATCAAAAAAACATGCTTCCTTAGGTGGTGCTGTTGCAGGAGGATTGATTCTTGGACCAGTTGGAGCAGTAGTTGGAGGTGTAGGTCTGGGTAAAACCAAGGGAAAAACAACAGGAACGACAGTATCTAATCAGATCCCAACATGTACTCATTTAGGTGTTATGGTTAATATTGATGGATTTGTTTCTGAGGTTATATTGATAGCAAATCAGGTGGATCAATCGAGCTTTTCCTTTTCGAAAGCTCAAAGTGATGCTCAAAATATTATTGCGCAGTTAGGAGTTCTAGCTAAAACACCTGTGCCAACTCAATTCTTAAAGCCAGAGGAGGAATCATCAGTAAGGGCAATTGATAGTCAGATCAATAACAAACAGATGGAACTTCAGCAGGCGATTAGCGACAAACCTACATATACGATTCCTGCTATGTACAGAACCAATGAACAAAGTGGAATGTCTGATGAGGAATATCTACAATATTTATATAATACTGATGCACAGAGAACGGCGAAAAGAACTGCTGATGAAGCTGCATTTAAAAAGGAACAGGCTGAGCGTAAGGCTGCTGAAAAAGCTAAGAAAGCAGAGAGACGAATCGTAAGGCAACATCAGAGAGCACAGAATATGGCTGATGCAGATTATGCAGGTAAGATAAAAAAGGTTGGTTTGGTAATATATAAGATAATATTTTGGGCATTTTCTATTTTTATGTTGTTTTTTGCTATCGTTTCATTTTCAAGTTCTGGAATATTAAGTGGAATTTTGTTTGTAATTACGGCAGTTATGATTAATCCTTTTGCGGAAGAACTTATTGGGAAAAAAGTGTTTAGCATACCTAAGTGGGGTGCGATTGTTATACTTATCGTTGGCTTTTTTGCTGGTGTTTTAACATTTCCACAGTAAATGAGGCAACTGATTTCGACAGCATATACAAAGGTGGTGATCTCATGTTAACAAATGACAATAATGTCAGGCGCAATGACTTATCATTACGCCTAAAATACATAGGTATCAAAACCAGAATATTTAAAATAGCTCCCTTTAAGTATGTGATTTTATGTTCCAATATACCAGACGATTTTGAAAAAATAAAGACATATTTTGATCGTTCCATAAGGTATGTTACTTTGCAGATATCATTATCAGATCAGGTGCCGGAATATTATATAGAAGAACTCTCTCCAATTGATATGGAACATCCGGTGGATGATTTTCGGGCAACAGCGAGGACCAGAGCTGAGATAGAAGAATATATTTATGGAAGATACCATGATTTTGACATTAGAAAAATTGTTCCGAGTGAAGGCGGCATAAATTTTCATATGGATATTTATGTTGGAAGTGATGTGAGTGACAAACAGATCGCAAGGTTGCAAAAGGAACTGACAGAAGTTGACTTTGGAACGGATCAGATTCAGGTACTTCGTACAACGGACCCTCCGGAAGATAAAACAAAATTAAATCCGCAGGACAGTGTTATGTGGTTAAATACGAACAAGAGTTATCCGTTTACAGTTGCTGAGACAGATTTCTGGTATGACAATATAGAGGCAATTTATGATGGCTCCGTGAAGAGAAAGGATTTATCTTTTTGCAGAGATGGCGAACTGAAATGCTTTGTGAATGCGTCTGTTTTTCCGGTGATCAATCTACGCAGCCTTTTATTATTATATGATACGGTGTATCTTGCTTTGCCAATTGAAAATTTTTTGGATGAGTTTTTGGAAATGCAGGGCATGAAAAAGAAAGAGCTGGTCCAACTTGTTTCAATGGGGAAAGTAGTTCTTTTGTTAGGAAATGATGAGACGAGGTATGATCGGCAGGTTATTTTGGATGCTTACAAAGAGTCACCGGATTCTGTAATTGGAAGAAGAGCTATGAATGCGATGATGATTGCACAGTTGGTTGAGATGAAAAATCAGTATGCTGTCAATTATCCGATGGCTTATGAGATGGCATCGCAACTTGCAAAATATGGAAATCAGAAACAGGATGAAGTGGCACTTCATATATCAGAACTGTTGGCATGGCCATATAGAGTAGTGGGAGAAAGTTTTGGCATTTTACAAAATTCGAGTCCTATGGCAGTCAGTAATTTCGGCATTAATCAGTTGGCATATAATTTTTTCAGAGAGCATGATCAGAAGAGTGCAATTGAATTTGAATTTATTTCAAAGGCGGAATCGGCACATCTAGCCATGGCTTTGGATGCAACATATTTTCCGTTTCGTGCAGAAAATGATAATAAAATATATACGGATGAGGCAGAGACTTCTATGATGGAAGGAATGATGAAGGTATATTGGTATGCACCAGAGCAAGTGAAGCGGATGCAGTCGATTTGGAATACAAATTATACGGAAAGAAATATGCTGGAATTCTTTGACACAAAAGAAAATATTGATATTTTGCGTACTGCAAACATGGCAGACAAGTACCAGACACCTATGAAGTTCCGGGCTATTTTGGAAAATCTGGAGAAGATGGAAGAAACAGATCGAAGACAAAAGATTCGGGAGTATAATAATATTTTGGCAGAGGCTTCGGAACGAACTGCGAAATCGACAAGTATTGTCGATTTCATGCTTGGAACTACCGGTTTCTTAAATTTTGGATCTTATTTGAATACGATACTGAATTTGCTCGGATTATTGAAAGGCGTTCCAGATATGATGCCTGGTGCAACGGAGCGAAAGGATTTGCAAAAATTCCGTTCGATTGCAAAAGAACTGGGCACAGATAATCCGGAGAAAACAGGAGAGGAGGTTTATCTTCTTGATCGTATTTCTCCAGTGGCTAATTTAAGATAAAAAGTAATTTATGCAGACTCTCTGCATAAATGGATTAGAACCATTCCGGAAGGCATCGATTTGGGAATTATTTATAGGTTATACTGGAAATAAAAATTACATTATTAGATAAATAACAGGAGGCTTACATCATGGAACGAGTAGAAAAATTCTTAAAAGAAGCAGAAACATATTATTTAGCAACCGTAGAAGGCGACCAGCCAAGAGTCAGACCTTTTGGTACAGCCCACATTTTTGAGGGGAAACTTTATATTCAGACAGGTAAGGTGAAAGAGGTATCAAAACAGATTCATGCAAATCCAAAGGTAGAAATCTGTGCATTTAAAAATGGAGAGTGGCTCCGTGTAGCAGGAGAACTTGTGGAAGATGACAGAAGAGAAGCCAGACAGTCGATGCTTGATGCTTACCCATCATTACAGAAGATGTATTCAGCAGACGATGGAAACACAGAGGTATTTTATTTTAAGAATGCAACAGCGACATTTTCATCATTTACGCATGATCCGGAAGTAGTGAAGTTCTGATGACAAAGGATGAGTGGTACAGGCAGTTGTTTGAGAGACTGGGCAATTCCAAATTTCGAAGCAGCTTTCATTTGAAGCAGAAAGACATAGATTACATAAACCAAAAGGGACTTGATACGATCAGACAACATGCAAAGGACTTTATTGCAAAGAGAGAAGCTCCCGCATTTATAGCAAATGATGGCAAACAGACTCCTATGAGGGGCCATCCGGTATTTATTGCCCAACATGCAACTGCAACATGCTGCAGAGAGTGTATCCGGAAGTGGCACAAAATGCAGCCGGGCAGGGAACTGAGTCAGGTGCAGCAGGATTATCTTGTAGATATAATTATGACATGGATTCAAAAAGAACTGGAAAGGCAGAAAAAGAAATTATGAAAATGCAGATATTTGTAGATGCAGATGCGTGTCCTGTAGTAGGCATTGTAGAAGAAATAGCAGAGAAATATAGCATTCCAGCCACATTGCTGTGTGATACGAATCACGTATTATATTCAGACTATAGCGAAGTGATCGTAGTTGGTGCAGGAGCAGATGCTGTAGATTACAAGCTGATTAGCATTTGTCATAAAGGGGATGTCGTAGTATCTCAGGATTATGGTGTCGCTGCTATGGCACTTGGAAAAGAAGCGTATGCCATTCACCAATCCGGTAAGTGGTACACGAATGAAAATATTGACCAGATGCTTATGGAGCGGCATCGTAACAAGAAGGCAAGACGCAGCTCGCATAAGAATCATATGAAGGGACCAAGAAAGCGTACAGAGGAAGATGATGTACGCTTTGCTCAGTCTTTTGAAAAACTCATACAGATGGCAAAATCAAAAGAAGGTGCTCAGAGTGGGATTATTTAAGAAAAAGACAGTTATAAAGACTTATGATAAAGAAAACAAGAAGCCGGTAATTAAGGCAAGCATCTGTAACGGTGAGCAGGTTGCCGGTTTTAAGGACATCCATACAGGTAAGATCGAAGAGGTTATGCTGATTAAAAGTCAGGCGGATCTTGATGAATTCAAGAAAATGTATGGAATAGATGGTGAGATAGAAAAGGAGTATTGATATGAGCATATTAGGAAATATACTTTGGAAAGCAGTTTTTCAAAATTGCAAAGTTATCCCTGATGCCATTTGGTGCAGAGGTAATCTGACAGGCAGGGGAGAACTTTTTTGTGAGTTTGAAAGAATAGGCAGGAAAGATGTGTGACATAACAAGGTTACAGATGGATGAGAAAGGAAAACACGATGAACATATATGATGAATTGGAAAATTTAAAAGTCAGGGCTCGCTCCAATCCGGAACTTGCGCAGGCGTTGTTAGCCACGCGGGAAATGAAAAATCCGGTTTCCGCATTCTGTCGTATTGCACAGGAGCATGGATGCACCTTTTCCGCTATGGATCTGGTCTCTGCCGGTGAGGATTCTTACGCAGCAATGCGTCGCTCCACGAATGGAGGCGGCGAGAATTCGCCGCTGTTGCAGGGAGAGGATGATCTGTACGAGATGTTTTTAATTGAATTGATGTAAAATTGAGAGATAATGAAATAAATTACGATTACGAAGGATGGAAAAATACATTTTGTATTTATTTTTCTGTCCTTTTGTGTTATATTGGAAGCAAAGATGGAGGGATACCAGGATGAAGGATATCTATTTAACAAATTATTCTGTTAATGGAATCAAGACATTGGATAAAACGGTTTCATTGTCTTTTTATAAGAAAACAATCAATAAGGAACCGGATACGCAGGAATATAATATTAAGGGAATTTATGGAATGAATGGGTCTGGAAAATCGGGGATCGTGACTTCTGTGGAAATTTTGCGCAATCTTATCATTGATACAGGATATTTGAATAATCCGGTTGCACAGAAACATTTGGATGCTATTGTCAATAAGAAAGTTGGGGAACTTTCGATAGAAGCAGAGTTTATCGCAAAGAGTGGTGCACAGTTGCTTCTTTTTCAGTATGGAATCACCTTGTCTAAAAATAAGGCAGGTAAATTTACAATATCACACGAATGTTTAAAAGAAAAAAATGCGACATCAAAGAACAGTTCTCTGGAAATCATTTATGAAATTTGTGATGGTGAAATCATTTTTATGTATGGTTTGGAGGAAGAAAATGGTTTTGTGGTTGAAATTAGAAATAAGACGATGAATTTGTTGACCACGGGATCTGCATGTGCATTGATTTATGTAAATATGTTGTGCTCAGGGGACGATAATTATTTCTTTTATAGAGAGGATAAAGTTGCACGGATAATAATGAATGCTATCAGTGTGCTGTTTTCATTTGGACATAAGCTGCATGTGTATTTAGATGAGTCAGATGATCATAAACCATACATGATACAAAATACCATTCTCTCTTGTGACGATGCTGATTCGCAAAATGCAAAATTGTATTCGTTGATAGGTAATATTTTTGAGTTACAGAATGAAAACATAAATGTAATATTCAGTAACCGAAATATGATTGCAAAAACAAGGCTTGATAAATTTATAGAAACAATCAATAAATTATATGAATTTCTCCATATTTTTAAATCGGATCTGATGGGTATAGAGATTGATAAAAAAGAAAACGGCGATTTTTGGATGTGTGATTTGGTTATGGTGTATGATTCCTACAAGATTCATGCAGAATTTGAAAGTACCGGAATCAAAAAACTGATTAAATTATTTGTCTATGTAAGAGAAATGGTTCGTGGTGGAATTGTTTTTATTGATGAATTTGATTCGAACCTTCATGATGTTTATTTGTGTGCATTGTTGGAATATTTGATGGAATATGGAGAAGGACAGCTCTGTTTTACAACACATAATGTTGGACCGATGGATGTTCTGAAACAGCACAAGAAGTCAATAGACTTTTTGTCAGAGGATCATCAGATTTATCCATGGAAGACAAATGGCAACTATTCACCTTCAAAATTATACAGAAACGGTATGATAGAAGGTTCTCCGTTTAATGTAGATGCGATTGATTTTATCGGAGTTTTTGGTACAGGTGAGGAGGATACAAAAAGATATGAAACCCAGAACACAAAAATCAATGGAATTATATAACACCCTCCTGAACCGTGGCTTTCCACAGGAGTTTTGTGAGCAGATTTCACGGAATCTGAACACAGACTGGACGGCACAGAGGATGCTTGGCTATTTGTCACATTACAGGAAACTTCCGATGGCAGAAATCGTGGACGAGATGCTGGCAATTCTAAGTGACCGGAACCGGATTATGCAGAAGCATGAATGGGAGAATACAAATGCGAAATGGAATGAATTTTTAAACCAGGGATTTCGAAAAGAGGATTGAAAAATAATATGAAAGAGGTTTTTTATGAGTTATTGGAAAAAATTTAAAAAGAAGTATATGGGGGATCGTGCGTTTTACCGCCATTATTTATTGCTGGCAGTGCCAATGATCCTGCAGAATGCCATCACGAATCTGGTCAGCTTTTTGGACAACATTATGGTGGGGCAGCTGGGAACGGAACAGATGTCCGGTGTTGCAATCGTAAACCAGCTGATTTTTGTGTACAATCTGGCAATTTTTGGAGCGGTGTCGGCGGCAAGTATTTTTGGTGCGCAGTATTTTGGCAATGGAGATCACAGGGGACATATGCATTCGTTTCGTTTTAAGCTTTATGCGACGCTGCTTGTGTCAGGACTTACCATGTTGCTGCTGCTTACGAAGGGATCGGATCTGATTTCCCTGTATCTGACGGATACTGCGGGAAATGGAGCAACCGATGTGGCACTTCAATATGGAAAGCAGTATCTGGTGATTATGCTGGTGGGACTGGTTCCGTTTGCAGTGAACCAGGCATATGCCACCAATATAAAAGAAACGGGACAGACGCTCGTTCCGATGCTGGCAAGTTTTGTGGCGGTGGGAACCAATGCAGTGCTGGATTATCTGTTGATTTTTGGTGTGGGACCATTTCCGGAACTTGGGGTGACAGGGGCGGCACTTGCCACTGTGATTGCCCGGTATGTGGAAGCGGTTATTGTTGTCTTCTGGGCACATAGAAACCGGGAGAAGAACCGGTATCTGGAAGGGGCTTATCGCGGATTTGGAATCCCGGTGAGCGAACTGAAAACGATACTGATCAAAGGGCTTCCCCTGATGTTCAATGAGGTTTTATGGGCGGCGGGCATGACCACCGTGACCCAGTGCTATTCTGTGCGCGGACTTGATGTGGTGGCAGGGCTGAATATTGCCACGACGATTACCAATTTGTTTAACATTGTCTATATACAGTTGGGAGCGTGTATCAGTATTGTTGTGGGACAGTATTTGGGAGCCGGAGAACTGGAAAAGGCAAAAGACGCAGACAACAAGATGATTGTTTTCAGTGTCTTCTGCTGTGTGATTATGGCAGCAATCATGTTTCTCGTGGGGGGATTTTTCCCTGATATTTACAATACGACAGCGGAAATTAAGGATCTGGCTACAAAGTTTATCGCCGTTTCTGCGCTGATCATGCCGTTTTGTTCGTTTAGTCATGCGTCTTATTTTACGCTTCGTTCCGGTGGAAAAACGATGGTTACGTTTTTATTTGATTCGGTGTTTACCTGGGTGGTTGTTGTGCCGGTTGCATTTTTGCTGGCACACGGCACGGGACTTGGAATTGTAAGTGTTTATTTTCTGGTACAGGCCACGGAGCTGATCAAGGTCGTGATCGGATACTGCATGGTACGAAGCAACGTCTGGGTGGTAAAAATGGTATAGGTGATCAGGGATCAGAAACTCATGCTACGGCATTATTTATAAACAATTGTTAAATGTTTGAAAAATATTTGGAAAATGGACAACTTTTGTGAAAGAATCGGTTATAATAATTTCATCTGAAAATTTAACGAAAAATACATAGGAAGCGGATGGAATTATTATCATGGAACAGGAAAACAGAGTCAGAATGGAACGAATTGCAGCAGATCCACAGTCCGGGCTGTCTGCAGAGCAGGTAAAAAGAAGGTTTGCACAGGGAGAAAACAACTATAAAGTAGAGTCTTCCACGTTGTCGGTTCCGGAAATTGTGCGTTCAAATGTCTGCACATATTTTAATCTTGTATTTGCTGTGATTGCGGTTTTGCTTGCTATTGTGGGTGCATGGTCGGATATGCTGTTTCTTCCGATTATTGTGGCAAATACATGTATTGGTATTATCCAGGAGGTACACTCCAAAAAGGTGCTGGATAAATTATCCATTCTGAATGCACCGCATGCAGTTGTAATCCGTGACGGAAAGCGGCAGGAGATTCCGGCAGATCAGCTGGTGCTGGATGATATTGTGGAATTTTCGGCGGGAAGCCAGATTCCGGCGGATGCGAAAGTGGTATCCGGAGAACTGCAGGTGAACGAATCCCTGATCACCGGAGAGTCGGATGAAATTGAAAAACGGGAGGGGGATTCCCTGCTTTCCGGAAGTTTTGTGGTATCCGGAAAGGCATGTGCGCGTCTTGAGAAGGTCGGAAAAGATTCTTATATTTCAAAGCTGACCCTGCAGGCGACGAAAAGCAAAAAGGGAGAGCAGTCAGAAATGATCCGCTCCCTGAATTATCTGATCATGGTGATGGGAATTATTATCATCCCGATCGGGATTGCCCTGTTCGTGCAGTCGTTTATTTACAATGAGGGAACGTTTCATGACAGTATCACCGGTATGGTGGCGGCTATCATCGGAATGATTCCGGAGGGACTGTATCTGCTGACAAGTGTGGCACTTGCGGTTAGTTCCGTGCGGCTGGCACAGAAGAAGGTATTGATCCACGATATGAAATGTATTGAGACGCTGGCGAGAGTCAATGTTCTTTGTGTGGATAAAACAGGCACGATCACCGAGCCGGGGATGCATGTCTATGATTTTTCTGTTCTGGATGGGGCAGATCAGCTGGAAATTTCCCAGCTGCTGGCAGATTTTGTGGCAGCGCAGGAAAAAGACAATGCGACGATGGAAGCACTCAAAGCGCATTTCTCCAACGGAAGTGGTATGCGGGCAAGGGAAGTGTATTCGTTTTCTTCGGAAACGAAGTATTCCGGAGCCGTGATGAACGATGGAAAATCTTATGTGATCGGAGCACCGGAATTTGTTCTGCGGGGGCAGTTTGCCCAGTATCAGGAACAGATTGCCACCTACAGCAGCAAAGGCTACCGTGTGCTTGTATTTGCGCAATATGAAGGGACGCTTGACCGGAAACCGCTGACAGAGCCGGTACTTCCGTTTTGTTTTGTGATGCTTGCCAATCCGATCCGCAAAGGGGCAAAGGAAACCTTTACTTATTTTGCGGAAAATGATGTTGATATCAAGGTGATTTCCGGTGACAATCCGCTGACGGTTTCCGTCATTGCGGCAGAGGCGGGGATTGTGGGTGCGGAGCGTTTTGTCGATGCATCGACTCTGAAAGAAAAAGAAGATTATTATCGCGCGGTGGAAGAATATACGGTATTCGGCCGTGTGACCCCGAGCCAGAAGCGGATGCTGGTACAGGCACTGAAAGAACATAAAAAAACGGTTGCCATGACCGGAGATGGTGTAAATGATGTGCTGGCACTTAAAGATGCAGACTGCAGCGTGGCGATGGCCTCCGGCAGCGAAGCCGCTTCTAATGTGGCACAGCTGGTACTTTTAGATTCCGATTTTTCCAGAATGCCGTCGGTGGTTGCAGAGGGACGCCGTGTGGTAAACAACATTGAGCGGACCGCCGCATTGTATATTGTAAAAAACATTTTCTCCATGCTGCTTGCCATTTTTTCCGTGATTCTGATGCTGGATTATCCACTGGAACCATCACAGGTATCGCTGATCAGTATGTTTACGATTGGTATTCCGTCGTTTGTTCTGGCACTGGAGCCGAATAAGGATCTGATCCGCGGACATTTCCTGACCAACGTACTTGTGCGGGCACTTCCGGCAGGACTGACGGATTTTATCGTAGTAAGTGGTCTGGTGATTTTCTGCCGGGAATTTCAGGTAGATCTGGATTGTCTGTCTACATCATGTACCATTCTGGTTGCAATCGTTGGTTTTATGATTCTGCACCGCATTGCAAGACCGATGAATACCGGACATATTGTAATGCTGGTCGGCGTGATTGCAGGATGGATTCTTTGCATGCTGTTTGGCAGAAGTTTTTTCGGAATTACGGAAATTTCCAAACAGTGTGAAATGCTGATGGTAATTTTTGCAATTATTACGGAACCGGTTCTTCGGTATCTGAGCCTGATTGTTGAGTGGATTTCTGCGAGATGCCGCATGATCCATGCCCGTTTTTCGAGGGCGTAAAAGTGGGGCTGGTTCTTGCATGCATATAAGGAATCGTATATAATAAAAGACATACTAGTAGAAAAGCAGGTGTGGATGTGCAGAAGAGAATCAGGCAGATAGCCGCAGGAAAATTCGAATCGGATCAGCCTTCGCTTTCTATTTCGGACGAGGAACTGTTTCTTACGGTTACAGAAGGACAGGAATATACCGGGGAATTTGAAATTACCAGTGAAAACCATATTCCGGTGCGGGGCATTGTCTACTCCACCCACCCAAGGATGGAGTGCCTGACTCCCCAGTTTGAAGGCGAAAATATACGGATTCGGTATCAGTTTCATAGTAAGGGGCTCGTTGAGGGGCAGGAGGAAAAGGGTGCGTTTGTGATTCTTTGCAATCAGAGTGTACACAGCCTTTCTTTTTGTGTATCCATATCCCGTTTATATGCGCAGACTGCCACAGGTGCGATTCGCAGTCTTTCGGATTTTACGGCACTTGCAAAGGAAAACTGGCAGGAAGCATATCAGCTCTTTTATCACAAGAGTTTTCCCAATATTCTAAAAGCAAAAGAGACAAAAGAAAAGATGTACTATCAGGGGATTCTTGCGGCAAAACCATCGTCGCAGAATCTGGAAGAATTTTTGGTGGCAGCCGGCAGAAAAGAACAGATCCATTTTACAATTTCTGAGACAGACTGCCGGTTTGATGCGCTTACCGAAAGCCAGCAGCAGAAGATCGAAATCAAAAAGAGCGAATGGGGATATCTGGAACTTGCCATCACCTCCGATGCCGCGTTTGTACAGCCGGCACAGACGCAGATTACTTCGGAGAATTTTCTGGGGAGTACGTTTGTCCTGAAATACATCGTGGACTATGACCGGATGCATGCCGGAAACAATTATGCCAAAATTACTTTTTCCTCGGTGTATGAGACAAAGGTTCTGGAGATTTATGCGCACAAAGGGGAAAAACAAAAGTCCAAAGAACAAAAAGAACATGCCAAAATCAGGGAATGTCAGTCCGGGCTGGTAGAACTGTATGAGGCATTCCGCCTGAAAAAAATTGTGACAGGTGTGTGGGCAAATGAGTCGGTAGAACGTTTAAACCAGCTGCATGCCATGCTTCCGGATCAGGTGATGTATCCGCTGATGAAAGCACAGGCACTGGTGATCAATCACCAGAAACAGGAAGCGGAGTGGATTCTTGAGGAATTTAAACGGGAATGGCCCGATCACCATACACCGGAGTGGGGGTATTATCTTTATATTATGACACTTCTGGAACGGGAACCGGCATATGTGGACCGCATGACGCATGAGATTGAGATGATTTTTCATGAAAATCCGGATTCTGCTTTGTTATTCTGGGTTCTTTCGTTTCTGGAAGAGGAATATTACAACAACAGTGCGCACAAACTGCGTGCAATTACGCATTGGGTGATGAGTGGCTGTGTTTCCCCGTACCTGTATCTGGAGGCATACGATCTGATCAGCCATGACCCGTATCTGCTCACAAAACTGGGAAGATTTGAAGTGCGGATTCTGCGCTGGGCAATCCGTCATCAGGTTCTGACGAAGGAACTGGCAGCACAGATTTTTGAAGTGGTGGAAATGAATCAGGGATTTCATCCGGTTCATTTTGAACTGATGCAGGCAGCTTACGGGACAGAGGAAAAACCGGAATATGTGGGACAGATCTGCAGTTACCTGATAAGAACCCAGCAGTTTGATACAAAATTTCACCACTGGTATGAAAAGGGAATCGGGCTTGAACTTCGGATTACCGGATTATACGAGGCTTATCTGATGTCATTGGATGAACGGGAGATTGCATCGGTTCCGAAAATTATCCGGATGTACTTTCAGTATGACAGTAATCTTCCCTATCGGAAGATGGCAATTCTTTACAACAATATCATTGCGTCAAAGGAAAGCGAACCGGAAATTTATGAACAGTATCGCCGGGTGATGAGCCGTTTTGCCATGGAACAGATCGAGCAGGAACATGTGGACGATAATCTGGCGGTGGTTTATGAGGACATGCTCGAACTGGGGCTGGTGAATGAAGAACTTGCAAAATGTCTTTCCAATATTCTGTTTGCGCATAAGCTGGTAATTATGCAGCCGCATATGGTCCGCGCGATTGTATACCAGAAGCAGATGAAAGATCCGCAGATCGTTCCGATTGTAAACGGATGTGCCTATGTGTCCCTTTTCTGCAGGGAATATGCCATTTTGTTTGAAGATGGGAAAGGCCAAAGATATATCCACAGTGTCCCGTACCGGCTGGATTCCCTGATGGATGCCGGATCGTATCTGGAGAAATGTACGGCACTGGCACCGGAGGAACTTCCGTATATTGTTTCCCATTTTGGGGAAAAGCCGGATCATCATATGTTTGATGCCAAAGAGGAAAAATTTTTCCGGAGAGTGCTGTTTGCACAGGAGCTGGATACGGAATACCAGTCGTATTTTTCCAGGGAGATTGTGCGTTATTATCAGAAAAAAGAGCAAAAACCCCTGGTGGAACAATATCTGGAACAGGCAGATTATGAACAGATGCCGCAGGCGGTGCGTCAGTATATGATGGAATCCCTTGCGGACTGGCGGATGTATGACCGGTTGTATGAACAGATGCAGGAATATGGGCTGGACCAGATCGGATCATCGGCAAAGGTTGCAGTTGCCACCTATCTGCTGGATGCGATGGAAGAGAGGGAGCAGGACGAGGAACTGCTGCTTTTGTGTACAAGTGCGTTTTTAAACAAAAAATACAATGACAGGATTCTGCAGTATCTGAGTGATTTTTATTCCGGACCGGTTGAGACCATGCTTCGTTTATGGAGAGCAGCACAGGATTTTGAACTTCGGACAAGAGATCTGGAAGAACGGATTCTTGAGCAGATGCTGTATACGGATATGGATCTTTTGCAGGCACTGGAGGTATTTGCGCATTATTATGAAAGCGGTGGGCAGGAACTGATTGTTCTTGCGGTCATTACGGTATTTGCGCAGAACTATTTTGTAAAAGAAGCCGCGCTGCCACAACAAATCCTTGCCATAATACGGAGACGGCATCAGAGCGGAAAGAAACTAAATGATGCCTGTAAACTTGCCCTGCTCAAATCGTTTTCCGGGATGTCCTCTCTGCAGGAGGCACAGTATGAAGCCGCAGATGTGCTGCTGGCAGAGTTCACCGGAAGAAATATGAATTTTTCATTTTATAAAAGACTGGACCGGCGGCTGGTACAGAAATATCATTTGTATGACAAAATTTATGTGGAACACCGGACAAACCCCAAGAAACATGTCGTGCTGCACTACAGCCGGGATGAGGACGGGGAGCAGTTTCACGAAGTGGATATGCCGAATGTCTATGCCGGTATTTTTGTGGAAACATTTGTGGTATTTTTCGGGGAGGAGATCCAGTATTACATCACCGAAGAATATAAAAATAAGGTCGTCTCGACGGAAAGTAATCGTCTGACCTGTAACGATATCTATGCACAGAAAGATGAAAGCAGGTACAATCTGATCAACCAGATGCTGATTTCAGAGACTTTATCCGATGAAGTTTCCATGTTTCAGACGATGAAACAGTACGCAGGATATGATGAGGTGACGAAAAAAGTATTTAAGCTTTTGTAAGCAGGATGGGAGAAGAGATGGAAGCCAATACCTGTTATCTTGGCATCGAACTGAACGACTCGTATGCCATGGTAAGTTATATGCAACCGAATATGGAAGAACCGGAGACGGTCAGCACGATTGCCGGCAGTGAAAATTACCGGATTCCCACGCTGCTTGCCCGACGCAAAAATGTCGGCATGTGGTATTATGGGGAAGATGCCGGAAGGATGGCAAAAACCAGTGAGGTGATTTGTGTGGATTCCCTTCTTCGCCGTGCCACTGCATCGGAAGTGATTACCATTGCAAAAGAGAGTTATGATGCAGTAGATCTGCTGGCACTGTTTATTAAAAAAGTGATTGAACTGCCACAGAAACTGGGAAATACTTCGCATGTGACCGGAATTGTCCTGACGGTGGATCATCTGACGAAAGAGTTGATCGGCATTTTCCGGCATGTGGCAGAACTTTTAGGATTGTCGCAGGAAACATTTGCAGTGATCGATGACAAAGAGAGTTTCTATGCGTTTGCCATGAACCAGGAGAAATCTTTGTGGATGCACGATGTGTTTTTGTTTTCCTGTGGGAAGAATGCCGTCAGTTCCTATGACCTTTCGAGGGATATGCATACGAAGCCGCAGATGATCACAATTCACGCAACCGGGGCACAGGAACTGGGAGAGGAGAAAGATGAGGCGTTTGCAAGGCTTCTGACTAACTGTTTTGCAAACCGTTCGGTATCTTCGGTTTATCTGGTCGGGGACGGGTTTGACGGAGAATGGATGAAACAGTCACTGGCAGTTCTCTGCCGGGGACGGCGCGCGTTTTTGGGACAGAATCTTTTTTCCAAAGGGGCATGCTATATGGCTCGCATCCGTGAAATGGGAGAAAACTGGCCATTCATTTACATGGGCGAAAACGAGATGAAATTTAATCTGAGTTTAAGTGTCGTGGAAAAAGAAAAAAAGAAGGTTTTAAATCTTGTCAGTGCCGGGAAAAACTGGTTTGAGATAAAAAATACATGTGAGGTGATCCTAAGCGGCACGCCGCAGGTGGAATTTTTAAAGCAGCTTCCAAGCAGCAGTACTCCCCAGATACAGACGGTGGAACTTGAGGATCTTCCGGTTCGTCCGGACCGCACGACAAGACTCCGGATTACGGCCAGTCCGGTGGCAAATGATAAGATTGAAGTGGAAATCCGGGATCTGGGATTTGGTGAATTTTTCCCGGCTACCGGCCGGGCATGGAAAAGTATCATAATGATGGGATAAACGTATGGGTGAATTATTACTTTGTCATGAAACAATTGCGGCTCTGCCCTATTATATAGAGGAAACCGGGATAAACATATATTCCATGGAAGAACTCAGCTATTATATTTCCGGAAATGTGTATCTTCTGGATCATTCCTTCATGTGCGAGAGTTTATGTACATGGGTGGAAAAACAGATGCATCGTGTCGAACTCGCACAAAAACTCAGGGAGAATATCCGCACGGAAGGAAAATTGTCCGATTTTGTTTTTGCCATATTGCAGGATACGGCATACTGTACCATGAAAGAAATGCAGGAGATCGTTTTTGCGGTCCGGCAAATGGAACAGAAGTCGGATTTTGAGCGTGACAAGATCCGGGCAGACCAGCTGATGGAGAAGGAAAAATATCTGGCAGCTATTTACCGGTATAAACATCTGCTGGATGAAGCAGATACGAAAGAAACCAGTGAGGTTTTGCGGGGAAATATCTGGCATAACCTCGGAACGGCGTATGCACGTCTCTTTTTGTTTGAAGAGGCGGGGCGCTGCTTTGAGAAGGCATATGCATTGAATAAACAAAAGGAATCTCTCCGGGAGTGCCTGATGTGCTGCCGCTGCCGGCATGATGAGGAAGCGTTTGCGGAAATTGCAAAAAAATATCAGGTGGAGGAGAGAAATCAGCAGGAAATCAGAAATGAAATTTCCATCGCATGTAAGAGCGAAAAACTCGAACAGTTTGAATCCCATCTGGAAGAATTAGCGCAGCTGACCGGGGGTGCCCAAAAGGGGAAGGCAAGGAAAGAAGCAATGGATGTGATTGTTCAGTGGAAGAAAGATTATCGAAGGAGCTGCAAGGTATAACATATGATTTTTTCAAATTTATTTCATAGAAAAAAGAATAAAGAAAGTGAGACAGGAAGTTTCTCACAATATGATCAGAGCGAGTATGCAAAACTTGAGACAAAAAACATTGTAAAAGAATTGAATCTGTCGGACGCGGCGCAGGCAAAGAAATATGTAGTGGATTTGTGTAAGCAGATGATTCAGGCGTCTAAGGATATTGAAGACAGTAAATCGGAATATCAGCTGGTGACAAATTATCTGACAGATATTCAGATTCTCGAAGACCTGACGGACGCAGAGCGTAAACCGATTCTTGAGTGCGCCACACAGGTCGCAAAGCTGGAAAAGCAAAGAACCGATTTCCTGAAAACCAAACGCCGGCTGACAGATACGCAGTTTGCGCAGATGCAGGAGGAAGAAGAGAATCTTCCGGGAGTGATCCGCCGGCTGAAAGCCAATGAGGCAGATCTGGATGCGATCAAGAGAAATATGGCATATCTGGAAGGGAAAAAACTGGAATGGTCCATGCAGCGGTCAGATTCCGCAAAGGTACAGAAAGTAACCCGTACCGCAGCATGCTATCTGTTAGCTGTGTTTATTACGTTGTTTGCTTTTGTGGGAATACTTTCCTGGTATCTGAACAGGGATCTGCAGCTGGTTTTCACCATTATGGGATTTGCAGCTGTGGGAGCGGGCGCGTTTATTTTGATCCGTTATCAGGATTCTACAAGAGAGATCCGTCAGGCGGATGTCAACCGCAATCAGGCGATTACTTTGGAGAACCGGGTAAAGATCCGCTATGTCAATACGAAAAACGCGGTGGATTTCATCTGTGAAAAATATCATGTCCGCAATGCGAAAGAACTGGAATTTTTATATGGACAGTATCAGGAGGAAGCGCGGGAAAAGGAAACATTCCGTAAAACCAGTGATGATCTGGATTATTATACGCAGAATCTTCTGCAGTATCTGACACGGCTGCGGATGTATGATACCCGTGTATGGCTGACACATGCAAATGCGCTGGTCGACAGCCGGGAGATGGTAGAGCTGAAGCATGAACTGCTGACAAGGCGGCAGAAACTGCGGGCACGTATGGAGTACAGTGTGGGAAGTATCCATGAGATGAAGGGTGAGGCTCTCAAAAATATGAGCAAGCTCGGAAACAATGCTTATCAGCTGGAGCAGATCATCCGCAAGATTGAGGCGATGAATCCGGTATTTAAGTAAAAATAATAGTGATTTATTGCGTTTTTTTTTGAGATAGCCGCCCAGTGTGAAAGGGGCGGCTATCTCCTGTCTTATCGTGTAGTGTTTTGCATACAGTCAAAATTGGGATTGAAAGCATAGTAGTTTTTGCTGTCCAGTTCTTCCTGCAGCAGACGAAGAGCCTCGCCAAAACGCTGAAAATGCACAATTTCACGCTCGCGCAAAAAGCGGATTGGATCAGCAACTTCCTGATCTTTTGCCAGACGCAGTATATTGTCATACGTTTTTCTTGCTTTTTGTTCTGCTGCCATATCTTCCACCAGATCAGCAATGGCATCACCGCTTGACTGAAATTCGGTAGCGGAAAATGGAACTCCACCCGCAGCCTGTGGCCAGACACCTGCGGTGTGATCAATATAATATGGTGCAAATCCGGAAGCTTCCAGTTCTTTGGCGGAAAGTCCGCGTGTCAGCTGGCGGACAATCGCACCAATCATTTCGAGGTGAGCAAGTTCCTCGGTTCCGATGTCAGTAAGTACACCGGCAATCCGCGGATTTGCAAAAGAAAACCGCTGGGCCAGATAGCGCATGGAAGCTCCCATTTCGCCATCGGGACCACCGTACTGACTTATAATAAAAGATGCCATCTTAGCATTTGGTGTTGAAATGGAAATCGGATATTGCAGTCTTTTTTCATAATTCCACATAGCTTATTTCACTCCTTCCCATGGCATTGGACCGTCATTCCAGTCCCAGTCCTCCAGCGGCTGGCTGCCAAATGCGGACAACGGTTCGAAACGTTCCTCGTATGTCTTTTTAGCTGAATTGTATAATTCGTTGCACTGATTGTAATAAGAGAGTGCCTGTGCGTCATCCGGATGGGTGTCCAGATAAAGAAGCATATCATAGGCACAAAAGCCCAGTGCCATAACCCAGCGGTACAATTCCGACCGGTTCATTGGCTGAGAAGATGGTCTTGTCATCGCCGCCGCCCTCCCTGCATCATATTCATATTGCATTTTCCGGTAAATGGTTTATCCAGTTCCGGAAAAATTGTGCCTGCGGCAAGCCCGCGCATGGGATCGTAGGTTTTGCCGAATGTCTGCCAGGGAACGTAGCACATGCCAGGTACCTGATGGCTGCCATTGTCTGTTTCCGGCATCGTATTAATAGTTGCATTCATGGATTTCTTTTTCCTTTCTGATCAGCATATACTGTATGATATGTTTCGTTTGCGTTATGTGTGTATTTGTTATATAATAAAACACATGACAGAATAAGGAGAGAAACGCGATGAGTAAAGTAAGAACAAGATTTGCACCAAGTCCGACAGGAAGAATGCATGTGGGAAATCTTCGTACGGCATTGTATGCATACCTCGTAGCAAAGCATGAGGGCGGAGATTTCATCTTAAGAATAGAAGATACCGATCAGGAGCGTTATGTGGAAGGCGCTGTAGATATTATTTACCGCACCCTGCAGAAAACAGGCCTGATCCATGACGAGGGACCGGACAAGGATGGCGGCTGTGGACCATATGTACAGAGTGAGCGCCAGGCACAGGGCATTTATTTAAAATATGCCAAAGAGCTGATCGATAAAGGAGAGGCCTATTATTGTTTCTGTGACAAGGAACGCTTAGAGGGACTCAAAAAAGTAGTTGCAGGAAAAGAAATTCATGTATATGACAAGCACTGTCTGCATCTTTCCAAGGAAGAAGTAGAAGAAAAACTTGCCGCAGGCGTACCGTATGTCATCCGCCAGAATAACCCGACGGAGGGAACGACAACGTTCGAGGATGAGATTTACGGGGATATTACCGTTGACAATGCGGAGCTGGACGATATGATTCTGATCAAGTCCGATGGATATCCGACTTACAATTTTGCAAATGTGGTAGACGATCATCTGATGGGAATTACCCATGTTGTCCGTGGAAACGAGTATCTTTCCTCTTCCCCGAAGTACAATCGTCTGTATGAGGCATTTGGCTGGGAAGTACCGGTATATATCCATTGTCCGCTGATTACGGATGAAAATCATCAGAAGCTGTCAAAACGATGCGGACATTCTTCGTTTGAAGATCTGGTAGAGCAGGGATTTCTGACAGAGGCGATCGTGAACTTTGTTGCATTGCTTGGATGGAGCCCGGCAGATAACCAGGAGATCATGACACTCGAAGAACTGGTAGAAAAGTTTGATTACCATCATATGAATAAATCACCGGCAGTCTTTGACTATACCAAGTTAAAATGGATGAACGGGGAATACATCAAAAAAATGGACTTTGACAAGTTCTACGAGATGGCACTTCCGTATATCAAAGAAGTGATCACCAAAGATTATGATCTGAAGAAGATTGCACATATGGTACAGACCCGTATCGAGATCTTCCCGGATATCAGGGATCACATTGATTTCTTTGAGAAACTTCCGGAATATGATGTGTCAATGTACACGCACAAGAAAATGAAGACAAATGCACAGACTTCTCTTGAAGTGTTGCAGGAGATCCTTCCGGTCTTAGAGGCTCAGGAAGATTACAGCAACGATGCATTGTATCAGACACTTCTTAAGTATGTAGAGCAGAAAGGCTGCAAGAACGGATATGTTATGTGGCCGATCCGTACGGCAGTATCCGGCAAGCAGATGACACCGGGCGGTGCCACCGAACTTATGGAGGTTCTTGGAAAAGAAGAGTCTCTTGCCCGTATCCGTAAAGGAATCGAGCTCCTTTCTCAGGCACAGTAGAACATTCTCACGGGAGAACGAATGAACTATAATAAATCCCAGCAGCAGGCCATCCGCCATAAGGATGGCCCGATGCTTGTTCTGGCAGGTCCCGGTTCCGGGAAAACTGCGGTAATTACCCAAAGAACGAAACAGTTAATTGAATATGAGAACATAGATCCGTCCAATATTCTTGTGATTACATTTACGCGGGCGGCGGCACAGGAGATGAAGCAGCGTTTTCTTGCAGCGACAGGAGAAGAGAGAACGAAAGTGACCTTCGGTACGTTCCACGCCATATTTTTCATGGTGCTGAAGCTGGCGTATCATTTTGATTCCGGAAATATTATATCGGAGGAGCAGCGATATCAGTTTATGCGGGAGATTCTGTCTTATCATCATCTGGAATACCGGGATGAAGGGGAATTTATCGGGGATGTTTTAACGGAGATCAGCCGTGTGAAAAATGAGCAGATTCCGCTGGAACATTTTTATTCTTCCAGCTGTGGGGAGGAGGTTTTCCGGAAGATTTACCGGGAATATGATGAGCGGCTCAAAAGGAACCGCCTGATTGATTTTGATGATATGCTGACATACACATATGAGTTGTTTTCCCAGCGGAAGGATATTCTTTCGGCATGGCAGAAAAAGTACCGTTATATTCTGATTGATGAGTTTCAGGATATCAATCTGATCCAGTGGAAGATCATGTGTATGCTTGCCGCACCGGAAAATAATCTCTTTGTAGTGGGAGATGATGATCAGTCCATCTATCGGTTCCGCGGTTCAAAGCCGGAAATTATGCTGGGATTTCAAAAGATATACCCGCAGGCAAAGATTGTGAATCTTGAAGTAAATTACCGGTGTGAGCCGCCGATTGTGGAGGCAGCTATGCGCCTGATCGCACACAATGAAGAACGTTTTCCGAAAAAGATCCGTGCCGGAAAAGCCGGGAAACAGAAGGTGCGTTTTCAGTACTTTGAGGACTGCTATAAAGAGAATGCATTTTTGGCAGAAGATATCCGGCAGACTGTGCAAAATGGGGTTCCGCTTTCGGAAATCGCAGTACTGTTTCGGACAAACATGCAGCCGCGTGCCCTGATGGAATATATGGTTTTTGCCAATCTGGCATTTCAGACGAAAGACCGGATTCCGGATATCTATGAGCACTGGATTGCCCGTGATTTTTTCACTTATATCCGCATCGCACAGGGAAGTGACAGCAGGGCCGATTTCCTTTCTATTATGAACCGGCCGAAGCGGTATATCGGCAGGGACAGCCTGCCCGATGAAACGGTATGTTTTGATGAGTGGATGAAATTATATGAGGAGCAGCCGTGGATCGCGGAGCGGATCGAAAAGCTGTGGTATGATCTGAAACATTTGTCCCGTCTGAGCCCTTATGCGGCAATCAACTATATCCGGCGGGGAATCGGGTACGATGATTATCTGGCAGAGTATGCCGAATACCGGAATGCGAATAAAGAAGATTTTTATGAAGTGGCAGATGAAATCCTTGCGAGTGCCAAAGGGTACCGTACATTTGAGGAATGGTTTGCACATATAGAAGAATACCGGCAGGAGTTAAAGAGACTGGCGCAGGAAAAGCGCAGGAATCAGAATGCTGTGACATTTGCAACACTGCACAGCGCCAAGGGGCTGGAATTTACAAAAGTGTATCTGATTGACGTCAACGAGGGCGTAATGCCTTATAAGAAAGCAGTATTAAAGCAGGATGTCGAGGAAGAACGGCGTTTGTTTTATGTGGGAATGACCAGAGCAAAGGAATCCCTGACCATCTGTTCGGTAAAAAAAATGCGTGGCAAAGAGGTGGAACTGTCGCGTTTTATCAAAGAAGCCGGTAAAGAGCCGTAAAAAACCTGCATCGGGTATTCGATGCAGGTTTAAAAAAGTTACTCTTCGTCTTCGAGTGCATTGAAGTAGTCATCATCGAGCATTTCATCGAAGCGGTCAGCAGCGGCTTCGTACTCGTCGTCATCCGTGATGCTGTCGATCTGTGGAATGCCATCCTCATCCTCCGCATAGCGGTAGAGATAAACGGTGCCTTCATCCGGATCAGAGCCGTCCGGATTGAGCGGCATCAGTGCAATGTAGTCCTGTTCATTTACGTCAAAAATGGTAAGGATTTTGCATTCTACTTCGCCTTCATCCAAATCAAGTGTTACACGAATATCGTCAATCTCATCCGGGGTAACGGGTGTTGCTTTTTCTTTATCTGCCATAAGATACCTCTTTTCTTAATCGTTTTTTGTGCCTTATATCATTATAAGCGAGGAGTAAGGAGCTTGTCAATTCGAAAAAGTGATATACAAAGTTTTTTAAAAAGGGTATAATGAAAAACATGAAAATACGAGATACGAAAAAACGAACAGAGAATAAAAGGATCAGAGAAGGAGATTACGCAAAACCGGGAGTGACGATTCAGGGAGAATGGACCACTTTTACGTTTGATGCGGAAAAAGAGGACAGCTGTTTTGTGGTACTTAAGGATATACAGACCGAAAAAGAAGAAAAGATAGCTGTTCCGGCAGAATACTGCATGGGATCGGTGCGCTCTATCGCAGTGGCAGATCTGCATCTGGAACATCTGATTTACGATTTTGAGATCAATGGAAAAAAGGTAATGGATCCGTGCGCACATGCCATCATGGGGCGTCAGGTCTGGAATGACAGTTCACGCAGCAGGCAGCAGTATGAGGTGCATGGGGCATTTGATGTGCAGGAGTTTGACTGGGGGGAGGATGTATGTCCGGAAATACCGAGAGAACAGATGATTATGTACAAGCTGCATGTGCGTGGTTTTACGATGGATTCCGGTACCAGAAGTGTTCCGGGGACATTTCGTGCGCTTATGAACCGGATTCCTTATCTGAAGAAACTCGGTGTGACAACAGTTGAACTTATGCCGGTGTATGAGTTTGAGGAAATTGAACTGCCAAAGCAGCAGAAACTTCCGGAATATATCCGTTGGAAAGAAAAACAGACGGATCAGATCCGTCCGGCAGAAAAAATAAAAGAGGCTCCGAGCAAAGTGAATTACTGGGGATATGAGCCCGGAAATTATTTTGCGGTGAAGGCATCGTATGCTGCCGATCCGCTGCATGCTTCCTGGGAATTCAGGATGCTGATCCACCGGCTGCATGAAAACGGCATGGAATGTGTGATGGAGATGTATTTTCCGGAGAAAGTGAATCATAATCTGATTTTAGAAGCACTTCGTTACTGGGTGAGGGAATACCATGTGGACGGTATCCATCTGCTGGGGGAACATCTGCCCATTACAGCGATCGTGCAGGATGGCATGCTCAGCCGTACCAAGATCTTTTATGTGGATTTTGAGGAAAAAGCATGTGCGGCAAGCCGGAAGTATCCGAATCTGTATATTTACAAAGAGGAGTATCAGTATCCGATCCGGCAGGTCTTAAACCATATCAATGGAAATATGCGTGATTTTGCCGATCAGCAGAGAAAACAGGGGGCTTTTTTAGGCTATATCAATTATATAGCAAGCAACAACGGGTTTACGCTTGCAGATCTGTTTATGTACAATGATAAGCACAATGAGGAAAACGGAGAGCAGAATCTCGATGGGAGTTCCTGGAACTTCAGCAATAATTACGGCGTGGAGGGACCGACCAGAAAGCGTTATATCAATGCGCTGCGGAAATTAAACTGGAGAAATGCGGTTCTTATGCTTATGCTGGCACAGGGCGTTCCCCTGTTGTGGAGCGGTGATGAGATGGGAAATTCCCAGAACGGAAATAATAATGCATACTGTCAGGATAATCCCACCGGCTGGGTGAACTGGAAGAATGAGAAGTCTCATCGCAGACAGATCGAATTTCTGCAGCAGGTAATTGCGTTTCGAAAAGAACATACCGTGCTTTCAAATCCGATGCCATTCCAGTTTTCGGATTATAAATCGCTGGGGTATCCGGATCTTTCCTATCACGGGACAAGTGCGTGGATGTTAGAACCGACACCGGATCATCTATGCCTGGGAATGCTTTATTGCGGGGCTTATGCCCAAAACGAAAAAGAGCCGGATGTCTATGTCGCCTATAATTTTCTTGCCGCGGCAACGGAACTGGCTTTGCCTAAACCGCGAAAAGGGAAAGAATGGGTTGTCTGTATTGACAGCGGAGAAGAGGATGCTGCGTTTTTGGACGCACCAAAGCCCGTAAGCGGAGGAAAAATCATTCTCCGGCCACAGACTATCTGTGTGCTGGAGAGCAGGGAGATGAAAAAACATGGGTAATGCATGGAAACATTTTTGCACAATTACACATCACAAAAATCTGGTGCTTGTCGGTTGCTTTAAGATCGGACTATATAAGCAGGGGCTGCTGCATGATCTTTCAAAATATTCTCCGACGGAATTTCTGGTCGGTTGCAAATATTATCAGGGAACCATGAGTCCGAACAATGCAGAGCGGAAGGAAAAGGGGTATTCCCTGGCGTGGCTGCATCACAAAGGACGCAATAAACACCATCTCGAGTACTGGATCGATTATGATATTTCAAAAGAACCGGGGAAAGAACATTCGGGGATGGCAGGAATGAAAATGCCGGTGTGCTACGTGGCGGAAATGTTTGTTGACAGGATCAGTGCATCCAAAAACTACCAGAAAGACAAATACACGGACCGGAGTGCACTCGATTACTATATGCACGGCAGATCGCATTATCTGATCCATCCGGATACCGAGGCACTGATCCACTATCTTTTACTGATGCTGGCAGTGCGGGGGGAGAAGGAAACATTTGCATTTGTAAAGAATGAGGTACTGAAAGGAAACGTTCCTTATGAGAGGGAAAGCCTGATCCGGCGCATACAGGAACTGGCACCGGAAGAAAAAATATAAAAGGGAAAAGCACAGAACGCCTTCTGCTGACATAGAATATTAGAAAGCTGTTGGAAAAGGTGCTGTGTGAAAACATTTTTGGTTCCCCTGACACCGGAAGAGGAAACAGACTGTCTGTGCAGATTAAAAAATGGCGAGCAAGGGGCAAAGGAAGAACTGGTGTTGCACAACATGCGCCTGGTAGCCCATGTCGCAAAAAAATATGTCAGTTCGGAAGAAGAACAGGAGGATCTGATTTCCATCGGTACGATCGGACTGATGAAAGCAGTAGACAGTTTCCGGCCGGAATACGGAAATAAATTTGCAACGTATGCCATCCGGTGTGTGGACAATGAATTGCTGATGCATCTGCGATCAAAGAAAAAACAGCGCAAAGAAGTTTCTATGTTTGAACCGATTGGTACAGACAAAGAAGGAAACCAGATTCAGCTTGTCGATGTGCTGGAGTTTCATGATAAAAATGTAGCAGATGAAGTGACAAAAAGGGAGCAGATGAAAAAAATCTGTACCTTTATGAATGATGTGTTAAGCGAGAGAGAAGCATTTATCATTCGGCGAAGATATGGAATCGGAGGAAATCAGGAACTGACCCAGAGAGAAATCGCGCGGGCACTTGGAATTTCCCGTTCCTATGTTTCCAGAATTGAAAAGAGAGCACTGGAAAAACTTAAAAAAGTGATAAGCGAATAAAGTCGTTGCAAAAAGATGCATTTTATGATAAGGTAAATGCATCTTTTTTCATGCATGTGTCTGTGCAAAATTCCCATTTGTTGGAATGAGGTGAATATGTATAGCCAAATCAGGACATCCATGCTGGATGGAATCTGCGCAATGCCGGTACAGGTAGAGGTGGATATCAGCATGGGAATGCCGGTGTTTGATATGGTAGGATATCTTTCTCCGGAGGTGCGGGAGGCGAAGGAACGAGTGCGTACGGCGCTTCACAATTGTGGAATTCTTCTGCCTGCAAAGCGGATTACCGTAAATCTTTCTCCGGCAAATATAAGGAAAACCGGAACCGGATTTGACCTGCCGATTGCGGTTGCACTGCTGGTTGCCATGGGGCTGGTAAAACCGGAGAAGTGCGCGGACACGATTTTTTCCGGGGAGTTGAATTTAAGTGGACAGTTACTGCCGGTCCGGGGAATTCTGCCGATGGTTTCGGATGGAGTAAAGGAAGGGATTCATAAATTTGTTGTTCCGGCGGATAATCTTATGGAAAGCCGTCTGGTGCAGGGGGCGGATGTCTGCGGATTTTCTGCATTGGAATCGGTGATCGGCTATCTGCAGGATGTTGGTTATAAAGAGCCGGCATATGCAGGCCAGCGGCAGAACAGATCCCATGGGATGCCAGATTTTTCCGAAGTAAACGGGCAGCAGTTTTTGAAACGGGCAGCGGAAATCGCAGCGTCCGGAATGCACAATATGCTTATGGTCGGGCCGCCGGGAGCCGGAAAAACCATGATCTCCGAGCGGATGGCTACAATCCTGCCGCCACTTACAAAAAAAGAGCAGCTGGAGGTTTCAAAAATATACAGTGTCTGCGGTCTGCTGGCAGACTCCCGGACACTGTTGCAGGAACGGCCGTTTCGCAGTCCGCATCATACGGTCAGCATGGCAGGGCTTGCCGGCGGTGGACGAAGTATCCGGCCGGGAGAGATTTCACTGGCACATCATGGTGTGCTTTTTCTGGATGAACTCCCGGAATTTTCCAAATCAACGTTAGAAGTGCTGCGTCAGCCGTTGGAGGAACATCAGATTCATTTGACGCGCGCGGTCGGCAGTGTGACCTATCCATCGGATTTTTTACTTCTGGCATCTATGAATCCATGCAATTGCGGATATTATCCGGACCGGAATCGGTGCAGATGCACACAGGCATCCCTGCAGCGGTATTTTGACCGGATTTCCCAGCCGCTCATTGACCGCATGGATCTTTGTGTGGAAGCGCCGATGGTTACTTATGAAGAACTGACGGGAAACGGCAATAATGAGAGTTCAAAGACCATCCGGGACAGGGTGTGCGAGTGTCAGGAACGTCAGATTTTCCGGTTTAAAGATGAAATCTTTTCTCATAACAGTGGAATTCCGGCAGCAAAATTAAACCAGTTCTGCCGGCTGGGAGAAAAGGAACAGCGGTATATGGAAAAAATGTTCCATAAACTGTCACTTACTGCGCGCACCTATCATAAAATCCTCCGGGTGGCACGAACAATTGCCGATACACAAAAGGCGGAAAACATCCGTGTCTGTGATCTGACAGAAGCTGTGTGTTACCGGAGTATCGGGGATAAATTCTGGGGAGGTATGGAAGAATGAGTATGTATGCGTACTGGCTTGCAAATACCGGACTGACCGTACATAAACTGACGGGCCTTATGACAGAAGGAATCGGTGCGGAAGAACTGTATGCATTGCAGGAATCCCAAATGAAAAAAATCCGGGTTCTGGATGAAAAGGATGTGGGAAAGATTACACAATCCAGGAGGCAATGGGATGTACAGGAGCGCTGGGGAAAACTGCAGGGGGAAGGAATCGGTTTTGTCTGCGTGGAAGATGCGCGGTACCCGCAAAAGCTCCGCCGGATTTCTGCAACACCTTATGCGCTGTATTATATTGGCAGGCTGCCGGATGAAACGCGAAAGAGTGTGGCAATTGTCGGGGCGCGGACAAGAAGTGCCTATGGAAGCCAGATTACGGGGAAACTGGCGAGGGCACTTGCACAGAACCGGATGGATATCATCAGCGGCATGGCGATGGGGATTGATGCTGATGCGCATAGCGGAGCACTGGAAGAAAACGGGGATACCTATGCGGTACTGGGCTGTGGCGTGGATGTGTGTTATCCGAAAAGAAACCGGTATTTATATGAAAAAATGCAGGATCGGGGAGGTATTTTGTCGGAATATCCGCCGGGCACACCGCCGCTTCCGGGATATTTTCCGCAAAGAAACCGTATCATAGCCGGACTTGCGGATTACGTGATTGTGATGGAGGCAAGAAAAAAGAGCGGATCGCTGATTACTGCGGACTATGCCATGGAACAGGGAAAGGAAGTGTATGCCCTTCCCGGGAGAGTTACGGATGCCCTGAGTGAAGGAACCAACCATCTGATCCAGCAGGGCGCCGGCATTTTTGTAAGTGTGGAAGATTTCCTGCAGGAACTGCAATTACAGCCCCAAAATATAACGACACAAATAGACTTTAGAAAAAATCTTCTTGAAAAAGACGAATCGTTGGTGTATGCTTTATTAGATTTTTATCCGGTGGGTCTTGGAACCCTGATCGAAAAAAGTCCCTATGGTCTGGTAGAAATTCTGCCGGTTTTAGAGAGGCTGGAACAGAAAGGGTTCATTCAGGAGACCATTCCGAATTATTATATAAAAACAATTTAGATGATATAAGGAGCACCAAATGGCAAAGTATCTGGTAATCGTGGAGTCACCGGCAAAGGTGAAGACGATTAAAAAATTTCTGGGAAAAAATTATGAGGTCATGGCAAGTAACGGGCATGTGAGAGATCTTCCGAAGAGTCAGCTCGGATTTTCTCCGGAAAATGATTTTGAACCGAAATATATTACGATTCGTGGAAAGGGAGAGATTCTTGCAAAGTTAAGAAAAGAAGTAAAGAAAGCGGATAAAATTTATCTCGCAACTGACCCGGACCGTGAAGGAGAGGCAATTTCCTGGCATTTAACCAAGGCGTTGAAACTGGACGATAAAGATGTCAGCAGAATCAGTTTTAACGAAATTACAAAAACAGCGGTAAAAGCATCCTTAAAGACACCGCGTGAGATTGATATGGATCTGGTTGATGCACAGCAGGCGAGACGTATGCTGGACCGTATGGTTGGTTACCGGATCAGCCCGTTGTTATGGGCAAAAGTAAAAAGAGGGCTGAGTGCCGGTCGTGTACAATCCGTTGCTTTACGGATTGTGTGTGACCGTGAGGAAGAAATTGATGCATTTATTCCGGAGGAGTACTGGTCTTTAGAGGCAAGCCTCCTGCCGGAAGGTGAGAAAAAACCGATTACAGCAAAGCTGCTGGACAAAGGCGGCGAAAAGTTTGAGATTTCTTCCGAGGAACAGATGAATCAGGTGCTTGCGGAATTAAAAGGCAAAGAATTTAAAGTCTGCGATATGAAAAAGGGAGAGCGCACAAAAAAAGCGCCGCTTCCGTTTACAACCAGTACTTTGCAGCAGGAAGCTTCCAAAGCGCTGAATTTCCCGATCTCGAAGACGATGCGGATTGCACAGCAGCTGTATGAAGGTGTGGATATCAAAGGACAGGGAACGGTCGGTATCATCACCTATCTGCGTACGGATTCCGTTCGTATTTCGGAAGAGGCGGATGAAGCAGCGCGTGCCTTTATTTCCGAAAGCTACGGAGAGGAATATCTGTCTGACGGAGAAGGAAGCAAGAAGAGCAATGCAAAGATTCAGGATGCGCACGAAGCGATCCGTCCGACCGATATTAACCGTATTCCGTCCGAGATTAAAGAGTCGTTAAGCCGGGATCAGTTCCGTTTATACCAGCTGATCTGGAAACGCTTTGCCGCAAGCCGTATGGCAAACGCAAAGTATGAGACAACAACCGTTAACATTGCAGCGGGAGATTATACATTCCGCGTTTCTACTTCCAAAGTAGCTTTTGACGGATTTATGCTGGCCTATACGGAAGCGGATGACGAAAAGCAGGAAAAACAGGTACTTTTAAAATCAATTGATAAAGATACAAAATTAAAACTTGAAGAATTCGATCCGAAGCAGCATTTTACACAGCCACCGGCACATTATACGGAAGCTTCGCTGGTAAAAACACTCGAAGAACTCGGAATCGGACGCCCAAGCACCTATTCCCCGACCATCACAACGATCATTGCCAGACGTTATATCACAAAGGAAAATAAGAACCTCTATGTGACAGAGATCGGTTCCGTTGTCAATTCCATTATGAAGGAATCTTTCCCGACTATTGTAGACGAACATTTTACTGCAAATATGGAATCTCTTTTAGACAGTGTTGCGGAAGGACATTTAAACTGGAAGACGGTTGTTGCGAATTTTTATCCGGATCTGGAAGAGGCTGTGGAGGCCGCGGAAAAAGATCTCGAAAAGATTACCATTGAAGATGAAGTGACGGATGAAATCTGTGAAGTATGCGGGCGCAATATGGTAATCAAGTATGGACCGCATGGAAAGTTCCTGGCATGTCCGGGATTCCCGGAGTGCCGGAATACCAAGCCATATTATGAAAAGATTGGTGTCGCATGTCCGAAATGCGGAAAAGACGTGGTCATCAAAATGACACGCAAGGGCAGAAGATACTATGGATGCATTGATTATCCGGAATGTGATTTCATGAGCTGGGGGCGTCCGGTGGAAAAGAAATGTCCGCGCTGTGGAGGCTATATGGTAGAAAAAGGAAACAAGCTTGCATGTGCGGATGAACATTGCGGTTACACGGAAGCAAAAGAAAAAGAAACAGAATAGTCGTAAATTTTTCAAAAAATATTGAATTGTCTGATAAATAGTGCTACACTCATGGTATCTGTGATAAAGACAGGAGGAAAAACATGAGTGTTCAACTTCTAGACAAGACAAGAAAAATAAATAAACTGCTTCATAACAATAATTCGTCCAAGGTGGTATTTAACGATATCTGTGAAGTCCTGACAGGAATTCTTGATTCCAACATCCTTGTAATAAGCAAGAAGGGAAAAGTTTTAGGTTCCAGCGTATGCAAAGGGGTTGAGGAACTGCAGGAACTGATCGTGGATGAAGTCGGCGGATATATTGATGCAGAACTCAATGAGCGTCTTCTGGGAATCCTTTCCACAAAAGAGAACGTAAATCTGGAAACACTCGGATTCGGAGATGAATCCAAAAAGTACCGGGCCATCATTACCCCGATTGACATTGCCGGGGAGCGGCTGGGAACCTTATTTGAATACCGGTGCGAAACGGAATATGACATTGATGACATTATTCTGACAGAGTACGGAACAACGGTGGTAGGACTGGAAATGATGCGTTCTGTAAACGAAGAGAGTGCAGAGGAAGCGAGAAAGGTTGCAATCGTAAAATCTGCGATCAGCACACTTTCTTTCTCGGAACTTGAGGCAATCACCCACATCTTTGATGAACTGGATGGCAATGAGGGAATTCTTGTTGCAAGCAGAATTGCGGATCGCGTGGGAATTACCCGTTCCGTGATTGTAAATGCACTTCGTAAGTTTGAGAGTGCGGGCGTGATCGAATCGCGTTCTTCCGGCATGAAAGGAACTTACATAAAGGTTGTCAATGATGTGGTTTTCGATGAACTTGCAGAACTGAAAAGAAAAAATGCAAAATAAAGGATGGAACCGAGAGGACAGCAAAAGGACTTGTATGTAAATATAAGTCCTTTTTTGTCATTTTATGTAAAAAACTACTTGTATTTTGCTTGATTTATACTATAATTAGTATGATACGATAATTGGGAATACTAGATAAGGAGGCACAAAATTGCTAAGTACAGATGCTTTCAATTATGTGAATGTTCTGGATAAAGCTGCTGATGCGAGCTGGAGCAGGGAGAACATTCTGACTAACAATATTGCAAATGTAAACACTCCGGGATATAAGAGAAAAGACTTAAATTTTGAAAATACATTAAAAACAGAACTGGGCCGCTGCAAGCATGAGTCCCTGGATTCGAAAATGAAAGACGTGGATCTTTCCAGACTGAATCCATCGGTTTATGTGGACAGTTCCAATTACTCCTATCGGCTGGATGGAAGCAATGTAGATATTGACACGGAAGAAGTGGAGCTGGCATCCGAACAGATCCGCTATCAGGGAATTACAGCCGGAATTAACGGACAGTTTGACCGTATGCGTTCCGTGATTAAGTAAGGGGGAAAGATAAATGGCTTTATTTCAGGCGTTTAATATCAGCGCGTCAGGCATGACCGCAGAACGGTTTCGTACCGATATCATTGCGGAGAACATTGCAAATGTAAATACAACATCAACAGAGAGCGGCGGTCCGTACCGACGCAAAATTGTAAATTTTGCAGAACGGAAAGTTACCCCGTTTTCCCAATATTACGCAACTGCATCGCAGAATCCGGCAATCGGAAATGGTGTAAAAGTAACTTCCGTAAAGGAAGATACGGAAACAGATTTCGTGAAAGAATATGATCCTTCCAATCCGGATGCGGATGCGGACGGATATGTATCCTATCCAAATGTAAACACGGTCACGGAAATGACCAATCTGATCGATTCTACCCGTGCATATGAGGCAAATGCGACTGCATTTGATGCCACGAAGAGTATGGCAACCACGGGACTTTCCATAGGAAAACAATAATAAAAAGTAAGTTATACGAGAGAGGACAAAAGCATGGATATCACACAATTGTCTGGAGTTTCTTCTGACTATCTGAATACATTCGCAAAAAAAGAGGCACTTGTTCCGGGAGACGATGACAGTTTCAGCGCGGTGCTTTCAACAGCGATGAAATCAGTAGATGAAACCAATGATCTGCAAAATACCGCGGAGTCGGAAGAAGTACGGTTCGCACTTGGGGAAGCCGAAAATCCACATGATCTGCTGATTGCAGAGACGAAAGCAAATGTAGCACTGCAGTATACGGTTGCAGTGCGGGATAAACTGATTGACGGATACAAAGAGATTATGCAGATGTCAATCTAGTAAGTGAGGAACGAAAACATGCCAGAACAGTTACAGAAAATCCTTGACCGTGTGGTTGAGTGGTGGAAAAAATTTTCCAATAAACAAAGAATGCTGCTGATCAGCCTTACCGCAGTGGTGATCCTTGCGCTGGTGATACTGGGAGTTGTTGTATCAAGACCGAGTTATACAACACTGATTGACTGCCAGAACGCAAAAGAAGCCAGTCAGGTAAAAGATCTGTTAGACGGCGAAGGTGATATTGATTATAAGGTAACGGATACCACACATTTTGAAGTAAACAAAAAAGATGAGAACAAGGCAAACTGGCTTTTGGGATCCAATAATATTGATACAACGGGATTTGACCTGTCAGATCCGAACATCAAGGATTATATCGACGGAAGTTTTTCTACCACGGAGGCAGATAAACAGAAACTTGCCAAAAGCTATATGGAAGATAAATTGGAGAATGTGCTTGCTGCGAATGACCTGATTGATTCCGCAAAGGTCACACTGGATATTCCGGACGATGACGGTACACTGATTTCGCGGATGCAGGAAAGTTCTGCCAGCGTTTCGCTTGCCCTGAATGGTTCTATGGATTCGGACCAGGCGTATTCGGTGGCGCGCCTTGTGGCAACCGCCCTTGGAAATGATTCGACAGACAAGATTACCATTCTGGATCAGAAGACATCCAAAATCTTGTTTTCGGGAGCAGATCAGGATGATGATGCCACGGTTGTTTCCGACAGTCTGGACATCAAAGACCGCATTAAGAATTCCGTGGTCAATGGTATCAAGGATGTAATGGTCAAGTCCGGTATGTATTCGGACGTGCAGGTTGCACCGAACCTTGATATTGATATGTCCAAGGTGGAAAAGGCGGTTCACAATTATTCACACAATGATGGACAGGATCAGGGAGAACTGACAGAAAGCTCTGAGTATAATTCAGAGGCAAAAGGTGGACAGGCTGCAACTCCGGGAACGGATTCCAATGATGATACACCGACCTATGTGACACAGGATGGCGAGATTACAGAATCTTCCGTGTCGGATGTGGATAAAAAATATTCGCCGAATGAGGAAATTATAAAAACTATTTCAAACGGTGGAGCGATCAACTATGATAACAGTTCCATTGCCGTGACTGCCACACGCTGGGTTGTTTATGATGAGGACGAATTGAAAGATTCCGGGCAGCTGAAAGGGACAACGTTTGAAAAGTTTAAGAGCGCACACAGTGATCCGGTACAGGTGGATGCAACGCAGGATGAAATTGACCTTATCGCAAAAGCTACCGGAATTCAGTCTAGTGCAATCAAACTGGTCTGTTATGAAAGACCGCAGTTTGTGGAATCCCAGAAGAAGGGATTCGGACTCACCGACATTTTACAGATTCTGCTTGCGGTGCTGATTTTTGCGTTGCTGGGGTATGTTGTATTCCGCAGTACCAGAAAACAGAAAGTGGAAGAGCCGGAGCCGGAACTGTCTGTCGATGCCCTGCTGGCGGCTACTTCAGATAACGACGATGAAAATCTGGAAGATATCGGGTATTCGGAAAAATCAGAAACCCGGAAACTTATTGAAAAATTTGTGGATGAAAATCCGGATGCGGCAGCACTTCTGCTTCGCAACTGGTTAAATGATGATTGGGAGTAATTTATGAACAACGACTCATATACTGGAGTACAGAAAGCAGCGATTCTTTTGATTACGCTGGGACCGGAAAAGGCGGCAACCATTTTCAAACATTTAAAGGAAGATGAGATTGAAGAATTAACGCTGGAAATAGCGAATACAAGAAGCGTATCGCCACAGACCAAGGAGGAAGTGCTGGAAGAGTTTTATCAGGTATGCCTCGCACAGCAGTATATTGCGGAAGGCGGTATCGGATACGCAAAAGAACTTCTGGAAAAAGCACTCGGAAACGACAAGGCACAGGGAGTTATTGCAAAACTTACAGCATCTCTTCAGGTTCGTCCGTTCGAATTTATCCGAAAGACAGATCCGGCACAGCTGCTGAACTTTATACAGGATGAACATCCGCAGACGATTGCGATGATCCTTTCGTATCTGGCTCCAGCACAGGCGTCCCAGGTACTGGGAGCTCTGCCACCGGAAAAACAGGCTGATGTTGCAAAACGTATTGCAACTATGGATCGTACTTCTCCGGATGTGATCAAGGAGGTAGAACGCGTACTGGAGCGGAAACTTGCATCTCTTGTAAATCAGGATTACACCATCGTCGGTGGTATTGATGCAATTGTTGGCATTTTGAACAGTGTCGACCGTGGAACAGAGAAACATATTATGGAATCCCTGGAAATCGAAGAGCCGGAACTTGCAGACGAGATCCGCAAAAAGATGTTCGTGTTCGAGGATATTCTTCTGCTCGACGACCGTGCAATTCAGCGTGTGTTGCGTGATGTGGAAAATGCAGATCTGGAGCTTGCACTTAAGAATACAACGGAAGAAGTACAGAATGTGATCTACAAGAACCTGTCAAAACGTCTGGCTGCAATGATCAAGGAGGATATGGACTTTATGGGTCCTGTTCGTATGAAGGATGTTGAGGAGGCACAGCAGAAGATTGTTGCTGTGATCCGTAAGCTCGAAGATGCCGGAGAGATTGTAATTTCACGTGGCGGAGGTGACGATATCGTTGTCTAATTTACTGAAACAATGTTATGTCGTCAGTTCGGGAACTGGTACAAGAATTATCAATTCCAATGACGGGGTACGCCAGAAATTAAAAGAACTGCAACAGGAACAGGCTCCGGAACAGGTAGATGTATCAGCAGAGGACGGACAGGAGAATGCACCGGCTGGTTTCTCACAGGGAATTCAGGCAAAAACCGTGCAGATTGATGTGGAAGCCCTGCGCAGGGAAGCACTTGAAAAGGCAGCTGTGGAGGCAGATGAGATTACTTCCACGGCAAAAGAAGATGCAGAACGTATCCGTGGGGAAGCGGAAGAAAAAGCCCGTACCCTGTATGAAGAACAAAAGAAACTCGGATACGAAGAGGGTGCCAGATGCCGGGAAGAAGAATTAAACAGGGAACATGAGAAGGCGATGGAGTCTCTTCATGCACAGAAAAAACAACTGGAAGAACAGTATCATGAAAAAATGTCGGTGATGGAAAAAGACATTGTGGACGCTGTGATTCAGGTATTTGATAAAGTGTTTAAGATTCAGTTTGAAGAGAAACGTGAACTTTTACTTCAGCTGGTAAATGGAGCATTACTTGACATTGACCCGGGAGATAAAATACGGATTCACACGAACCGGAGCGATGAGGAAATCCTCAAAGAACATCTTGCACAGATGCAGGATATTGTAGGAAAAGATGTTGCCATTGAATTTGTAAAGGATAATAAATTATCGGATGGACAGTGCAAAATAGAAACACCGTATGGCGTGGTTGACTGTGGGGTGGACACACAGTTGTCTGCACTGCTGAAGGATATACGTTCACTGGTATAAACGGGAGACGAATTTGGTTAAAGAAGCGGAAAAGTATTTACAGCTGATGGACCGCCAGTATTATAAGAGTTATGGAAAAGTAGTCAAGGTAGTAGGTCTTACCATTGAATCTGTCGGACCAAAGGCACGTATGGGAGATTTGTGTAAAATTTACCCGAACGAGAAGGAAGAGGAATATGTTATCGCGGAAGTGGTCGGTTTTCAGGATTCCAGACTGATCCTGATGCCGGTTGACAGCGTGGAAGGGGTTGGAACCGGATGCGTTGTGGAAAATACCGGACATCCCCTGTCAGTTCTGGTTGGAGAAGAACTGCTTGGGCATACGCTGGATGGAATCGGACGCATGACGGATGGAACGGAAGAAATTCACGGTTCGTATTATCCGTTGGAAAATACGCCGCCGGATCCGATGGATCGCCGGATTATCAGCGAGGTACTGCCGCTTGGTGTAAAAGCGGTGGACGGACTGATTACGGTTGGAAAAGGACAGCGTATCGGTGTGTTTGCCGGTTCTGGTGTCGGGAAAAGTACCCTGCTTGGCATGTTTGCAAGAAATACGAAGGCAGACATCAATGTAATCGCACTGATCGGTGAGCGCGGCAGAGAGGTCCGGGAATTTATTGAACGTGACCTTGGTCCGGAGGGAATGGCACGGTCTGTTGTCGTGGTCGCAACGTCAGATAAACCGGCACTGATCCGTAATAAGTGTGCAAAGACTGCAACGGCTGTGGCGGAATATTTCCGTGATCAGGGAAAAGATGTACTGCTTATGATGGATTCCATGACACGATTTTCCCAGGCACAAAGAGAAATCGGACTTGCATCCGGGGAACCACCGGTTACCAGAGGGTATCCGCCGAGTGTGTACGCACAGATGCCAAAACTTCTGGAACGTGCCGGTACAAATGAAAAAGGATCGATCACCGGACTATATACGGTTCTGGTAGATGGAGATGATTTTAATGAGCCAATCACGGATACGGCGCGGGGCATTCTGGATGGACATATTGTTCTCGACCGTAAGCTGGGACATAAAAATCATTATCCGGCAATTGATATTTTACAGAGTATTTCCCGTGTTATGAATTCCATCGTAACAAAGGAACATAAGGCACTTGCCGGAAAATTAAAACAGGTGCTTGCCACATACAGTGAAGCAGAGGATCTGATTAATATCGGAGCCTACAAAAACGGATCGAATCCGGATATCGATTATGCAATCCGAAAGAATAAAGAAGTAAATGAATTTCTGTGTCAGGATACGGAAGAAAAGTTTGCTTTTGATGAAGAAGTGGAACTCTTAAAAAAGGTGTTTGACGACTGATCAATGGACAGAGGTTTTAAATGGCAAAATTTGTTTATCGTATGCAGAACATACTGAACATTAAACAGAAACTGGAGACACAGGCGAAAATGACATACAGCCTGGCAAACCAGAAATATCTGGAGCAGCAGAAGATTCTGCAGGAATATATGGTGCGCAGAGTCGGATATGAGCAGCACTGGAAGAAACTGATGCAGGGAAATTTAAATCTGCAGGAAGTCGAACATGCGCGGGCAGATGTAAATGCCATGAAAACGATTGTCAGACGACAGATGGTAGAAGTCCACAAGGCGGAAAAAGAACTGGAAGATGCCAGAAACCGCTTAAAAATCGTGATGCAGGAACGAAAGGTTCAGGAAAAATTGAGGGAAAAGGCATTTGAAGAATTTAAGCAGGAACTTGCAGAAGCAGAAACGAAAGAAATCGATGAACTTGTAAGTTATACCTATAACAAGGGTGAACAGGGAGAATGATATGGCAGACGAAAGAAACCTTGTCGACGAGGAAGACGCGGTAAAGGAAAACAGCACAAAAAATCCAAGAGAAAAGAAAAAACGGGAAAAGAAAGAAAAAAAAGAAAAAAAAGAAAAAAAGAATGCCAAAGGAAACGCACCGGAACCGGGAGAAGATGAGGATGAAAAGGGAGGCGGCAGGCTGATTCTTGTCCTGACAACCATTTTAATCATTGCGATATGGATGGGAATTATAGGAATTTTGATTAAAACCGATGTCGGAGGATTTGGATCAACGGTGTTATATCCGCTTTTGAAAGATGTCCCTTATGTTAATAAAATCCTCCCACAGCCGGAAGAAACGGTGGAGCAGACCGAGGGCACAGAGCATCAGTATGGGTCTTTAAGCGAGGCCATCAGCCAGATTAAAGAACTGGAAAAAGAACTCGATGAAGCCAGCAGTACAAATAAAAATGACAAAAAAAAGATCAAGGATCTGAAGGCACAGATCAAGGATCTTTCAAAATACAAAGAGGATGAGGCTGCCTTTGAAAAGGAGAAGGAAAAATACTACGAGGAGGTTGTTTTTTCCGATCAGGCACCCGATATACAGCAGTATAAGACATATTATGAGAGCATTGATCCAGAAAATGCCGAAGTCTTATACAAACAAGTGGTTGAACAGATTACCTACGATAGTCAGGTTGAAGATTACGCAAAGACATATTCCAACATGAAGCCTCAGGAGGCGGCCAGCATCTTTGATACGATGACGGACAATCTGGGGCTTGTGGCTGACATTCTCATGAATATGGGAACACAGCAGAGGGCGGATATTCTTGGCAAGATGGATGCAACGACTGCGGCGAAGCTGACAGAGATCATGGAACCTACCAAGAAAAAGTAGGAAATCTGTAAATAACAGAAAGGAGGAACGTGTTTGACAAGTGCAAATGTATTTAATTTGAATTCTGTAAAGCAGGGTCAGGTATTAAATGCAAATGCTGCAAAAGGCAGATCAAAAGCTGAAAATCCGGATGCGGCAGGCGTGTTTGCTTCACTGATGGGCAGTAACTACTCTACAAATTTTAATATGCCGTCCGTGGATACAAAAATAAACAACAATGTATTACAGCAGACAAATGCGGCAGATAATTACGACCGGTATCAGTATCAGGATAATACCATCCGTCAGGCAGCCGGAGATGTTGTCACAGACGTGATTGGCAATTCGACAGATACTCTGGATCAGTTCCAGGGCGATGTTGTCAGGACGGTGGCCGAACAATTGGGTGTTTCGGAAGATTCTGTAAAAGATATGATGGAGTCGCTGGGACTTACAGCTTTTGATCTCCTGAATCCGGAAAATCTTGCACAGCTTGCAATGCAGCTGACAGGAGAAACTTCTCCAATGGATTTACTGATGAATGACCAGTTTCAGGGTCTGATGCAGCAAATGAACCAGCTGGGAGGGCAGCTTGCAAATGAACTAAATCTTCAGCCGGCACAGATGGAGGAACTGATTGCGCAGATGGATATTCTGCAGACACCGGAAACTCTGACCGATGAAGAAATGCAGGTATTGACCGATGTGGCAGGACAGCAGACAACAGCCGATACTGTTTCGGCAGATGTGATGCCGGAGCTTGCACAGACCGATGAGGTACAGCCGATGGATAAACAGGCGGATGTATTTCAGAAAGAACCAAAATCGGATGAAGTACGCACACAGCAGCCACAGACAAAGGAGACAAAGCAGACAGCAGAACAACAGACAATGGAACAGCAGACGGATGCCGGAGATGCAGATGTAGATTCGCAGACAGGAGATCAGGTGAAGTCGGCGCAGCCGGAAAAAATGACGGCAGACCAGACCAGCTCTGATGTGGCAAAGACACAGACTGCCATGCAGATGCAGGATACCGCCGGGGTACAGACGATGGCGCATGCGGCGGATGTAACATCCGAGACATCGTATATTTCCGTGGATACCATGGATTTGCTGGAACAGGTGGCAGAGCAGATCCGTGTGAATGTTTCGCAAGGAACTTCATCGATGGAGATGCAGCTGAATCCGGAAAATCTCGGGAAAGTGTATGTAAATATTTCTTCGAAAGAAGGCATGATCCATGCACAGCTGGCAGCTTCTAATGAAGCAGTCCGCGCAGCCCTTGAAACGCAGGTGGCAGATCTGCGGCAGAATTTAAATCAGGCAGGTGTCAAAGTTGACGCCATAGAAGTAACCGTTGCTTCCCATGAATTCGAAAAGAATCTGGAACAGAACCAGGAGAATGAAAAGCAGCAGGGAGAACGGCAGCAGGAGCAGTCCGGAGGCAGAAGAAGAAATTTAAATCTTTCCTCACTGGATGGATTGTCAGGATTGATGACAGAAGAAGAAACTCTTGCGGCACAAATGATGCGGGAGAATGGAAACTCCATGGATGTAACCGCATAGAAAGGAGAAAAAATGGCAGATACGACAACTTCCGCACTGAATTGGGCGAGTGTGGAAAACGGAAAAGTAAAAACAACAAAATCGAAAAAAAGCGATGAGTCCAACAACGGAACCATGGGATACGACCAGTTCCTTACATTACTTTGTGCGGAAATGCAGTACCAGGATCCACTTGAACCTACCAGCAATACCGAATATGTGGCACAGCTTGCAACGTTCTCACAGTTAGAGGCAATGCTTGGCATGCAGGATACACAGAAAAATGAGATGGCAAACAATCTGGTTGGAAAGTATGTAATCTTAAAGGTTTCGGATGAAACAACCGGAAAAACTTCTTATGTAGATGGTAAAGTAGATTATGTCATGTATCAGGAAGACGGATCACAGATGCTTAGTGTAAACGATAAACTGTATTCCATTGATACACTCGATACGGTGGCTGACAGTGCATATTACGAAGCAATAGGATATGCAAAAACCATCAAAAATATGTTGGATCAGCTTCCGGATATTGAAAATATTACGACCAAGTTTTCCGGTGCCATAGGCGAGATCCGCAAGGTATATGATGGAATGACGGATTATCAGAAGCGCTTTGTGAGCGAGGACGATCTTGCAAAACTTAAAAAGTATGAGCAGAAGATCAAAGATCTGGGTAAAGATGCCGCAGACGATAAAAAGACGGATGATACCAAAACAGATACGGATACAAAAACCGATGATACCAAGACGGATACGGATACCAAGACCGATGACACAAAAACGGATGACTCGAAGACAGAGAATGGTTCCGGTCAGAAGAGTGACGAGACAACAGGTGCATAGGAAAGGGGAGAAAAGAGATGAACCCGATCAGCAAACAGTTTTCGTCGATCGAACAGGTAACCGGTCAGTATTTAAAACAGAAAAACGTAACCAGTCCGTCAAAGACGTCGGATGTTTCATTCGAAGATGTCTTACGGCAACAGCAACAGTTAAAGTTTTCAAAGCATGCCTCGCAGCGGTTAGAAAGCAGAAATATCAGCTTATCCGAGGAACAGAATGCCAGACTCGAAGACGGAGTGGAACAGGCACATGCCAAGGGAATTAAGGATTCTCTGGTTTTGGTGGATTCACTTGCTTTTATTGTGAATGTGCCAAGTAAAACCGTTGTTACCGCAATGGATCAGACGGAAACACAATCAAATATTTTTACAAATATAGATGGCGCAGTTATTATGTAACCGGACCTTATGGAAGTTACAGGAATCCCGACTGACAGAAGGATTTCAAAACCATATTGCCATCTAAGGAGGTCAATGTACTATGATGAGATCATTATTCTCTGCTGTGTCAGGTCTTAAGACACACCAGACGAGAATGGATGTAATTGGTAACAATATTGCCAATGTAAATACCGAAGCGTTCAAAGCTTCCAGCGTAAGATTCAGTGAACTGATGTACCAGACAATGTCCACCGCATCCGGTGGGGATGCGTCAACCGGTACGGGTGGTGTCAATGCCAAGCAGGTTGGTCTTGGTGTAAGCACGGCATCTACCATGATCAATATTACCGGGGCAGGTTCTTCCGAGACAACCGGAAACCCGTTTGATTTAAAACTCAGCGACAGCCAGACCACAAACTTCTTTATTGTCAGCGATGGAACAAATACCATGTTTACCCGTGCAGGTTCGTTCTATGTAGATGGAAACGGCTACCTGTGTATGAGTTCTACCGGATATACGGTACAGGGATGGCAGGTAGACAAAACGACAGGTGAGATCCACAAAGATACGGTTTCTCCCCTGCAGGTGATGTCACCGTCCAACACGACATCCGCTCCGGAGGCAACGACAGAGGCTCATGTGCATGGAATTCTGGATAAGGAAGATACCGATGTCACCGGAAAAGACGGCTATGTTATGACTCTTGGATTTTATGATGATCTGGGATATTCCTATACGGCTAAGTTTGCGGTATCGACACCGAAGACAACTCAGGGATTAGGCACTGGAAATAATTATTTTATCAGTTTAACGGATATTATTGATTCGAAGGGAAATTCTATTGTCACAAAAGACGAAAATGGAAATGCAATAAAAGACGAAGCTGGTAAGCGTAAGATGCTTGATTCGATCTGGGGAGATGACGGGAAACAGGATGATACGAATGGACCGAAGGGCTATTATATGAAATATGATTCCAATAAGGGTACATTTGTAAGTATTGGCGATGGTTCGAATACAACAGCTGGTACGAAGGCTGTAACGGCGAAATCCTTAAAACTTTCTGCCCTGGGAACACAGTATACAACAAATAATGCAGACGGAACGACACAAAAATCCAATTTTAAGGACATCAATGTAGATTTTTCCACTTCCACCAATGTAGGCCATGGCGGAAAGTCAACACTGAAAGTAGAAAAAGGAACTTCTGTTGGAAAAGAAACCGGTAAGAAGAATGGTGCAATGATCGGACTTGCTGTAGACCAGAGCGGTAAGATTTATGCAAGCTATGACAATGGTAACACCGAACTTCTCGGACAGATCGCAGTGGCACAGTTTGCCAATGCTTCCGGTCTTGAAAAAATTGGTGATAACTGCTATCAGACAACCTTAAACTCCGGCGAGTTTGACGGTGTGGGTGTAGCTGTGGATGCGGATGGAAGCAAGATCAATTCCGGACAGCTGGAAATGTCAAACGTTGACCTTTCCGGACAGTTTACCGATATGATCATTACGCAGCGTGGATTTCAGGCAAATTCGCGTGTTATCACAGTTTCCGACACATTACTGGAAGAATTAATCAACTTAAAGAGATAGTTTGAAAAAATAGTTGGGAAATGGTTTTTTGACTGTTTCTCAACATTTTTTTGTGATTTTATACCCTTTTTAACAAAAAGGAAGTAGACAAGAGAGAGAAAGTTTAGTAAAATCATATAAAAGGGTATTTTGATGGATTTTGTCGGAAGATCCATCGGAATTCCTAATTTTAGAAAATGGAAGGTGTAGTTCATGGATATAGCATCACTGCTTTCAATTATCGGCGGAATTGCCATGGTTATCTTTGGCGTCCTCAGTAGTAACAGTTTTGACATCACTGCGATGCAGATGTACATTGATCCGGCATCTGTTGTCATTACGTTTGGTGGATCTATCTGTAGTACGATTGGGTGTTTCAAGCTTGCAGATGGAATCAACGGATTCAAGTCAATTTCACTCCCGTTCAAGGATAAAACATATGATCCGTCACAGACCATCCGGACAATTATTGACATGTCAAATGTCGGAAGAAAAGAAGGTTTGCTTGCACTTGAAGAAGCTGCAAACGGAATTGAAGACGAATTCCTGAAAAAAGGAATCATGCTTGTAGTAGATGGCACCGATCCGGAGCTGGTCCGTGGGATTCTGGAAACGGATATGGTGTGTCTGGAAACCCGTCACAAGGATGTGATTAAGTTTTGGGAAAAATGGGGCGAGATGGGTCCTGCCTGGGGTATGATTGGTACCCTGCTCGGACTGATCGCCATGTTAAATAAACTTTCCGATCCGTCTGCGATCGGACCACAGATGTCTGTAGCACTGGTTACGACACTGTACGGTTCCCTGATTGCAAACTGGTTATGTGCCCCGATTGCCGGAAAACTTTCCGTAAACAATGATATGGAAGTGGTAAACCGTCAGATCACCATTGAAGGTTTGCTGTCCATTCAGGCAGGAGAAAATCCACGCGTTATTGAGGAAAAATTAAAGTCATTCCTTTCACCGTCTGTAAGAGAGGGTGTTCTTGAAAACGGCGGAGGAGGTGAAGAGTAGTGGCAAAAAAGAAACAGGAAGATCCGCCAAAAGGAGCGCCGGCATGGATGAATACTTTCTCGGATCTGATGAATCTTTTGCTCTGCTTCTTCGTACTTTTGTTTTCCATGTCGACAGTAGATACTGACAAGTTAGAGGCGGTTGTTGCATCACTGCAGAACGCCATCAGCATTCTTCCGACCGGAGGCACAAGCATTGGAGAGGGAGAGATGATTTCTGCCGGTGTCCGCCAGCTGGAATTTCTGGATTCTTACTACAATGAGATGGCAAATTCCAAAGCAGAGAATACCGATGAGCAGACAGATGGCAAACTGTCTGCACAGGAACAGTACGAGCAGCAGCAACTTGCGGAATCTGAAAAGATGGCAGATGAAATCCAACAGGAACTTGATAATTCACAGCTGTCCGGAAAGGTGGATGTGGATTTCAATGCAGAGTATGTAAAACTGAATCTGAATGGTTCCATTTTGTTTGCATCCGGTAAGGCTGATCTCGTTAAACAGGCAGTCCCGATTGTAAACAAGCTTGGAAAGATTCTTGAAAAATATAACAAGAATGTGATAGAGATAGAAGGACATACCGATAATGTTCCGATCCGCTATTCTGCAAAATATGAAAATAACGAGGTTCTTTCGGTGTACCGTGCACTTGCTGTCACGGATCAGCTCAGAAAAAATAAAAACTTAAATCCCAAGTACATTAAGTTTGCGGGAAGAGGAGATTACATACCGGTTGCTGACAACAGTACCGCAGAGGGACGTGCGCAGAACCGGCGCGTAGAAATAAAAATTTATAACTCATTCAATTCAAATGTGAAAGAAAATAACTAAGAGGAGTAAGCAATGAAGAAGAATTTAATTTCAGTCGTAATTCTGGCACTTGTGTTTGCAAATTTTGTTTTGACAGCACTTTTGATGTTTTCGGTATTACCGGAGACAAAAAAAGCAAATACGCTGATCGAAAAAGTGTGTTCCGCAATTGATCTGGATTTAAACAGTGGTGCGGCTACCGGAACCAGCAATATTTCCATTGATGATCAGGAAATTTATAAAGTCAGCGAAGGGGAAGACCTGACAACAAACCTTGCAGAAGGAAAAGACGGAAAGACTCATTATGCAGTACTGAATGTATCACTTGTTCTGAACAAGAAGAGCGACAATTACAAGAAATACACACAGGATTTCCTGACAAATCAGGATGATACAATCAAAAATGATATTATCAAAGTGGTAAGTGGATATACATTTGAGCAGTTTAACCAGAATTCAGATGCAATTAAGGACACGATCCTTGAAGATATGCAGAATTTATTCGGCAAAGATTATGTGATCGGAGTAAACTTCTCCAAACTGACAGCACAATAGGATTTTTACAGGTGGTGAAAGACTGATGGGTGACGTATTATCCCAAAATGAGATAGACAACTTGCTGGCGGCACTTAGTACCGGTGAGCTGGATGTGGATGAAATAAAAGACAATAATGAAAAAAAGGTAAAAGAGTACGATTTTGCCCGTCCTTCCAAATTTTCCAAGGAACATCTGCGTACCATGGAAATGATATTTGAACATTATGGCAGACTTTTATCTACGAACCTGCCCGTATATTTACGGAAAAATGTTCAGGTAGAGGTGGTGAATTCAGAAGCGGTTACGTATTCTGAATTTTCCAATGCACTGTCAAATCCGGTTCTTTTGGGAATTGTGAATTTTGCACCCCTCAAGGGAAATATTATTTTGGAAATGGCATCGAATCTGGGGTATGCGATTGTTGACCGTATGCTCGGTGGCAGAGGAGATCCTATGGACAAAGTCCGTGAGTTCTCGGAAATCGAACTTTTGATTATCGAACGGATTATGATTGTGTGCGTCAACCTTTTGCGGGAACCATGGGAAAACGTGGCGGATATTCATCCCCGGTTAGAGAGAATTGAAACCAATTCCCAGTATGCACAGATTATTTCTCCGAGTGAAATGATTGCGATTGTGACAATTAACCTTAAGATCGGGGAAGTGGAAGGCCTGATGAATGTCTGCCTTCCGTATCTGACCCTTGAGGATGTCATTGATAAGCTGAATACGAAGTACTGGTATTCAAATCTGCAGAATCAGGACAATACCGATTACACGGAATCCATTGAGACCCTGATTCGGCGCGCACAGATACCGGTCAAAGCTGTTCTTGGAAACAGTATGATATCGGTAAATGATTTTGCCATGCTGCAGCCGGGAGATATTATCCGGCTGGATCGCAAGGTGGAGGATGAATTGGATATTTATGTTGGAAATATTCGGAAATTTACTGCACTTCCCGGATCATCGGGGGATAAATATGCAGTCAGGGTCACTTCGGTGATCAGAGAGGAGCAATAAACTATGGATGGAGTATTATCGCAGGAAGAAATTAACGCACTGCTGAATGAACCTGGAGCAGAAGCGAGTGATTCTGCGGAAAATGAACTGTCTGATGCACAAAAAGACGCGATCGGAGAGATTGCCAATATAAGTATGGGAACTGCGGCGACAACGTTGTTTTCGCTCGTTAATCATAAGGTGGAAATTTCAACTCCAGTTGTTTCTTACGGCACATGGGATGATATTGTACAGGAATACGAAAAACCTTGCGTGTTTATCCGCATTGCATATACCGTAGGACTGGATGGAAGTAATATTCTTGTCCTGAGGGAACATGATGTAAAAGTCATCACGGATCTGATGATGGGAGGAGATGGAACCAATACAGATGGCGAACTTGGCGAATTGCATTTGTCCGCAATCAGTGAAGCCATGAACCAGATGATGGGTTCTGCGGCAACTTCCCTTTCTTCCATGTTAAACCGCAAGATTGATATCAGCCCGCCAAATGCAACGGTGATTAATCTGCAGGAAGACATCGATGAAGCGGAGATTGATTCCTTCCTTACCGGAAAGTTTGTTAAGATCTCTTTCCATATGGAAATCGGGGATCTGGTTGACAGTACAATTATGCAGCTGTATCCGATTTCATTTGCAAAGGATATGTGTGATGGAGTGGCAAAAACGATGGAAATGGACAGTCAGAGTGTGACGGCCGATTCCACAGCCGCAAATTCCGGCAATCCGGCAGGAACACAGCCGGCGGCAGCATCTGCTGCCACACAGCAGTCACAGCAGATGGCTTCACAGAATACAGCACAAATGGGGCAGCCAATGGGGCAGCCAATGGGACAGGCGATGATGGGAAATACTATGATGAATCAGAACATGGGACAGCCGGTTAATGTTCAGCCGGCACAATTTAGCGCATTTGCGGGTGGAAACCTTGGAAATTACCAGCCGGAAAATATTGATCTGATTATGGATGTTCCGCTTCAGGTGACGGTAGAGCTTGGAAGGACAACAAAATCCATTTCAGATATTCTGGATCTGGGTCCGGGAAAGATTATTGAGCTGAATAAACTGGCAGGCGAGCCGATTGATGTGCTTGTCAATGGAAAATATGTCGCAAAGGGCGAAGTTGTTGTCATTGAAGAAAGTTTCGGTGTTCGAATCACGGAAATTGTCAATGCTTCAAGAACAGGCGGAAAGTAGAAACAGACATGACAAATGTGTTACTGACAGGTTCTCTGGAAAGCTTTATACAACTTTTGGGTGCACTGTTTATTTTTGCTGTTGTTCTGGCTGCTACATATCTTACCACCAGATGGATGGGAGGTATGCAGCGTGGACGCCAGAATAATAAGAATCTGCATGTGATAGAGACAATCAGTGTCGGCAATAACAAGATGATCAGTATTGTGGAAGCCGGCAGTGTCTATCTGGTTGTTTCTGTTGGAAAAGAGGAAGTACATCTTCTGGCACAGCTTACGAGGGATCAGTTAAAAGATTTCTCTTTTGAGCTGGAACAGAGTGGGAAAAAGCAGGATTCTTTTGCGGAAATTCTCAACCAGTTAAAAGACAAGTTACCAAAGAAGCAAGGATAAAGATGAGCAAAGGGAAAAAGATATACTGCATTGCAAGTTTTGCGTTTGCGTGTGCGGTTTTAATACTTACAATTACATTATGTATGATGCATCCGGGACGTGTCTATGCAAGTTCCATGGACCCGGACAGTATTACAAAGATTACACAGAAAGATACACAGGGAGCAGATCATAATACAGACAATGCCAATGGATTGTCAATTACATATAACAATGATTCCGGATCGGTTTCCACACCGATCAAGATGCTTCTGGTGTTGACAATTCTATCACTTGCACCATCGATTCTGATTATGATGACTTCGTTTACACGAATTATCATTGTACTTCATTTCCTTAGGACTGCGATCGGAACGCAGACGACACCACCCAACCAGGTTTTGATCGGTCTGGCATTGTTTCTGACATTTTTTATCATGTGGCCAACGTTCCAGCAGATCAACAAAGAGGCAATTCAGCCGCTCGATAAGGGAGAAATCACACAGTCGGAATTTTTTGAAAAAGCAGAAGAGCCGATTCGTGAATTTATGATCAAAGATGCAAAGATCCAGATAAGGGATGTGAATCTTTTTGCGGAGATTTCCGGAGAAACGTATAAAGATACAAAGGAATTGTCGGATGTTCCGTTTACCACACTGGTTCCGGCATTCATTCTGAGCGAGCTTCGGAAAGCATTCATTATGGGATTTTTGATTTATATTCCGTTTATTGTAATTGATATGGTGGTGTCATCCGTACTGATGTCCATGGGTATGATGATGCTTCCTCCGACAACCATTTCGTTGCCGTTTAAGATTTTGTTGTTTGTTCTGGCGGATGGATGGGATCTTGTCATAAAATCCCTCGTCCAGACATTTTATTAGGAGGATACCGTATGATTTCACAGGGTGCAGTTCTTGATATTGCAAGAGATGCAATTTATACCATTCTGATCACGTCGGCACCGCTGCTTCTGGTTTCTCTGGTGGTTGGTCTGATTATCAGTATTTTTCAGACGGTTACATCCATTCAGGAGCAGACACTTACGTTTGTTCCAAAGATTATTGCGGTATTTGCTGCAATGATCCTTTGCGGCTCCTGGATGTTAAATAACATGACCGAACTGGTGGAGCGTCTGTGGTCGAATTTCAGTACCTATCTGAGTATGTGATTTGATAAAAAGATATGGTTAATTATGTATTTACACTTGAAAATTTTGAATATTTTCTGCTGATTCTGGTAAGAGTTACCTGTTTTGTGTATGTGGCCCCGTTATTGGGGCAGCAGGGAATTCCCAATCAGATTAAAATCGGATTTTCATTTTTTGTCTCATTGCTTTTATACAATGTAGTAGATCGGCCGGAGCTGACATACGCAAGTGTTGTCGGGTATGCGGTAGTTGTGATCAAAGAGGGAATTACGGGACTGCTGATTGGGTATGCGGCAAGCATCTGTAATTCCATTGTTTTGTTTGCAGGAAATATTATAGATATGGATATTGGTCTGTCCATGTCTACCGAATTTAATCAGGACATGGGAACAGAAACCACACTGACAGGAAATCTGTATTATTATCTGGTTCTGCTTCTTTTGATTACATCTGATTTTTATACCTATCTGGTACGTGCGGTTACGGATTCTTTTTCCGTAATTCCGATTGCCCACCAGAAATTTGCATGGGATCATCTGTTATCTGCAATCACACGCTATATGGGAGATTCATTCATCATAGGGTTTCGGATTTTTCTTCCGTTTTTTGCCTGTATTATGGTTTTGAACTGTGTACTTGGAATTATGGCACGTGTGGCACCGCAGATGAATATGTTTTCAATCGGTATGCAGCTGAAGATTCTGGTTGGATTTGTTGTTTTGTATCTGATCGTGTTCCTGTTGCCGAATGTGGCAAATTATATTTTTGATGAAATAAAGACGATGGTGAAGCTTGTTGCAGAAGGTTTGTATTGACGAAAAAAATCAGAATCGAATATTGCATTATAATCTGCAATGGTTTGCAAAAGACGGCGAAGGCGGCGAGAAGACAGAACCTGCAACCGCCAAGAAATTAAAAGATGCCAGAGATGAAGGTAAGGTTGCAAAAAGCCGCGAACTGAATTCGGCATTTGATCTGATTGTTTTGTTTCTATGCCTGAAAATTTTTGTTTCCTTTGTGGGAGGAAAATTCATAGATATTTTTTCTTATATCTATGAAAATATGCCGGATTTTGTTAAAATAAATGAGGGCGGATTGTCCGTGCAGGCGGCAGCAGGCCTGATTGCCTCAGTCACCTTGAAAAGCCTGATCATTATGCTTCCGTTTATGGCGTTTGGATTTGTTGTTACGCTTCTGGTCAGCATTGTGCAGGTAGGATGGAAAGTTTCCACAAAACCCATGAAACCGGAACTTTCCAAGCTGAATCCATTGAACGGATTCAAACGTATCTTTTCGAAAGATTCGCTCTTTGAACTGGTGAAATCCATTTTAAAGATTGTGATTATCATATATATCGCGTATACTTCCATAAAAGATAATGCAAATGATCTGTTTGCGTTGTATGATCTGGGACTGAATCAGGCGGTTGCGCTTGTGGGGACTCTGATTATCAATACGGGAATAAAAATCAGTATTGTTTATCTTGTGATTGGTCTGGCTGACTTTATCTATCAGAAACATAAGTTTAATGAAGATATGAAGATGACCAAGCAGGAAGTAAAAGATGAATACAAAAATACAGAGGGAGATCCGCAGATCAAAGGACGGCAGCGCCGTAAAATGCAGGAGGTATCCCAGAAGCGAATGATGCAGGATGTGCCCAAGGCGGATGTGGTCATCACGAACCCGACGCATTTTGCCGTAGCATTGAAATATGAGGCGGAAGTCAGTTCTGCCCCGGTTGTCCTTGCAAAAGGAGAAGATTACCTTGCGCAAAAGATTAAGGAAGTGGCGAGGGAGAATAAAATTGAAATTGTTGAAAATAAGCCTCTGGCACGTATGCTCTATCACAATGTTGATGTGGGAGCAGAAATTCCGCCGGAGCTTTACCAGGCTGTGGCAGAAGTTCTTGCTGCCGTATACAAGGCCAAAAATATACAGTAGTGCAGTTATACAACAAACAGGTGCGAAAGGAGGTTGTGCAGGATGCTGAAGAAAGCGGATATCGGTGTAGGTTTATATCTTTTGGCGGCAGTAGTTTTCTTCATTGTTCCAATTCCATCCGTATTGCTGGATGTGATGCTTGCATTTAACATTTCCATCGCCTTAATTATTGTATTTAATGTATTGTTTGTTCGGGAAGTACTGGATATGTCTTTCTTCCCGACATTACTTTTGTTTACGACTATTTTTCGAATTTCTCTGAACGTATCTTCCACCCGTCTGATTCTTCTGACGGGAGATCCTGGTAACGTTGTTAAGACATTCGGTTCGTTCGTCGGCGGAGGAAATATGGTGGTCGGTTCCATTGTATTTATTGTCCTCGTATTGATTCAGTTTATTGTTATCAATAAAGGTTCGGAACGTGTATCCGAAGTAACCGCCAGATTTACACTCGATGCCATGCCTGGTAAACAGATGGCGATTGATGCGGACTTAAATACCGGTGCGATCACCGATGCGGAGGCAAAGGAACGACGGGAAAAGATTCAGAGAGAATCTAGTTTCTTCGGCGCGATGGATGGTGCCACAAAGTATGTAAAGGGAGATGCTACGGCAGGTCTGATCATCACCTTTATTAACCTGATCGGCGGAACCATTATGGGAGTTATGAATCAGGGACTTGGATTTGCAGATGCCATTCAGCAGTATGGTCTGCTGACCATCGGTGATGGTCTGGTGTCCCAGATTCCGTCTCTTCTGATTTCTCTTGCAACCGGTATACTTGTCACCAAGGGATCAAACGAGGCAGACTTTTCCGGAATTCTGGTCAAGCAGCTTTTTGGAATTCCGAGGGTACTTTATATTGTAGGTTCCGTGCTGGTTTTCCTCGGAATTTTTACTCCGTTAAATCCGGTTTTATTTATTGCACTTGGTCTGGTGTTTATCATCGCCGGCAAAAATATCAGCAAGAATATCGGCGAAGAAAATATTGAGGAAGAAGTACAGCAGGCGGAGACGGAGGCGGAAGAGATCCGGAAACCGGAGAATGTGGTTTCCCTGCTTCAGGTCGATCCGATCGAACTCGAATTCGGATATGGTATTATTCCGCTGGCAGATGTAAACCAGGGTGGAGATCTTCTGGATCGTGTGGTAATGATCCGGCGGCAGATTGCACTGGAACTTGGTACGGTTGTTCCGATTATCCGCCTGAGGGATAATATCCAGTTAAATCCGAACCAGTATATTATCAAGATCAAAGGCGTGCAGGTAACGGAAGGAGAAATTCTTTTTGATCATTATATGGCGATGAATCCGGGGTATGTGGAGGAAGAAATTACAGGTATTCCTACATTTGAACCGTCTTTCCATCTTCCGGCCATCTGGATTACGGAAGCGCAGAGAGAACGTGCAGAGAGTCTTGGATACACCGTAGTTGATGCACCGTCTATCATTGCGACGCATTTGACAGAAGTAATCCGAAGCCACATCGCAGAGCTTCTGACCAGACAGGATGTACAGAACCTGGTCAACAACTTAAAAGAATCCAATCCGGTTCTTGTGGACGAGCTCACGCCGAAACTTCTTGGCCTTGGAGAGATTCAGAAAGTACTGCAGAATCTTTTGCGGGAAGGCATTTCGATCCGGGATCTTTTGTCTATTTTTGAATCGCTGGCAGATCATGCACAGACATCCAGAGATACGGATGTGCTGACGGAATATGTAAGGCAGAGTCTGAAGCGTGCAATTTCGAGCAAATATTTCCCGTCGAACGAAACGACCAGTGTCATTACGCTCGATCCGAAAGTGGAACAGGAGATCATGTCTTCGGTCAAGCAGACAGAGCAGGGTGCATATCTGACGATGGACCCGGAGAAAACAAAAGCAATTATGGATTCCGTGCGGACAGAAACCGAGAAACTCGAAAGCCTCGGAAAGAATCCGATCATTATTACATCGCCAATTGTGCGTATGTATTTTAAAAAACTCACAGAAGATTATTTCAAAGATCTGATTGTTGTCTCTTATAATGAAGTAGAATCTGATGTGGAGCTGCAATCGGTAGGGATGGTGACAGCATAAATGACAATTAATAAATTTCAGGGAAAAACACAGGAAGAAGCCATTGCAAAGGCAAAAGAAGAATTTGGAGAACGCGCGGTCATTATGAACATCCGTGAGGTAAAACCGAAGGGGCTGTTTCGTGCGTTTAAGAATTCAACATTTGAAGTGACTGCGGCAATGGAGGAAAAAGAACATTTTTCCAATGCCATGCAGGCAGCACAGATGACACAGAGTATGGCAAAAGAAGGAAAACTGCACGACATGATCAATCTTGCGGCGGATGAACCGATTACCATTCCGAAACTGCAGGAACAGGAAGGTAACGCACAGGCAGCCAGACAGGAGCCAGCACGTATGCCACAATCACAGAATCTGGTACAGGAAAATGAAGAGAAAAAATTAGAAGAAAGACTTGAGGTTTTATCTGACCGTCTGGAAAAATCTCTTGGCGGGAAAAATCCGAAGGAGCCGGAGACACCAAAGGGGCCGTCTTCGGAAGAACTCAATTTTGTCCGGATTCTCTACAGCACGCTGTTGAAAAACGAGGTGAGTGAACAGTATGTCAATCAGATCCTTGGCGAAATTGAAAAATTTATCCGCCCGGGACACAGTGTGGATACGATTCTTTCCAATGTTTACCAGAAGCTGATTTTGCGTTTCGGTCAGCCAAAATCACTGGATTTAAGTGGGGCAAAACCGCATGTTGTATTTTTTATCGGACCTACCGGTGTTGGCAAAACCACAACAATCGCTAAAATTGCGTCCAAATATAAGGTGGATTATGAAAAAAAAGTAGCGTTTATTACTGCAGATACCTACCGGATCGCAGCAACAGAACAGCTACAGGTGTATGCAAATATTCTTGACGCACCTATGTCTATCGTGTATTCTAAAGAGGAACTGAATGAAGCAATTGGAAAATATGCGGAATACGATCTTGTTTTCGTTGATACTGCTGGATTTTCCCATAAAAATGAGGAACAGAAAGAGGATATCAGAAACCTGATTCAGGGAGTTGACCCTGAATATACAAGTGAAGTATATTTAGTTCTCAGCGCTACAACGAAATACAGAGATTTGCTTGATATTGTAGATACCTATCACACAATATCTGAGTTTAAACTGATTTTTACAAAACTGGATGAGACATCAACGTATGGAAATTTGCTCAATATTAAGCTGTATTCAGATGCGGAACTGTCTTATACGACAAATGGACAGAATGTACCGGATGATATTGAATTATTTGATACACAAAAGATCGTGAAACAATTATTAGGGGGCAATTCGTAATGGATCAGGCAGAACAATTGCGAAATGTAATAAAACTGCACAATCAGAATAATCAGAATAATGCACGGGTGGTGACGATTACCAGCGGAAAAGGCGGGGTCGGGAAGTCGAATCTTGCAGTAAATCTTGCGGTATGTCTCAGAAAAGCAGGCAAGAGGGTGATTATTTTTGATGCTGATTTTGGTCTCGCAAACGTTGAGGTAATGTTTGGTGCAATCCCACAGTATAATTTGTCTGATTTTATATACCGTGGAAAGTCAATTCGTGAAATAATCACACCTGGACCCATGGATATCGGGTTTATATCCGGTGGCTCAGGAATTATCGGATTGAACAATCTTACAAAAGAACAGATTTTATATATCGTAAATTCGATTGACACATTGAATGAACTGGCAGATTTTATCCTGATTGATACGGGGGCAGGAATCTCGGATCAGGTTCTGGAATTTGTCATGGCAAGTCCGGAGGTATTACTGGTATCCACACCGGAACCAAGTTCCCTGACGGATGCGTATTCGCTTTTAAAAGCATTGTACCGCAATCCCGATTTTGTGGAGGAAGAGACAACCATCCACATAGTAACCAACCGGGTAAATTCCCGGGACGAGGGACAGGCAATTTATGAGAAAGTGAATTCCGTAGTGTCTAAGTTTTTACATGGAAGTCTGAATTATCTGGGGATGATTCCACAGGATGCTGCTTTGGAACGGGCGGTAAGGCAGCAAAAGACAGTTACCATGAGTGACCCGAATGCAAAATCTGCCAGGGCGATTTCAGAACTTGCAGATCATCTGTTAAACGGCACCCGGCAGAAGACACCGGTACGGTGGGGAATAGCACAGATGTTTTCCAGTTTTTTATCAAACCGAAAATAGGGAGATGAATAATTATGAAACTTTCAGATGTGATTACTCCGGGAGACAAAATTGATATTAAAATGCTGCATGAAGCGAACCAGGAAGATAATGGAGGAGAGATCGCGAAAATCTATCAAAGTGCGGTCAGCGACATTTTTTCGGATCAGGAATTGGAAATTTCTATGCCGACAAGTGGTGGAAGAATGGTGTTATTTCAACTGGAGAGGGAGTGCAGCATTGTTTTTTATACAAAAGGCGGTATGTATAACTGCACAGCAGTTGTGAAGAAACGTTATCGCAAAGAAAATCTGTATCTGCTCAGAATTGTGATTACTTCCGGATTACAGAAATTTCAGCGCCGGGAATTTTTCCGGATTCCTTATACGACACCGTTAAAATATTACGAAATATCGGAACAGACGGCACAGATGCAGACAACGGAAGAATTGTTTACGGAAATTCAAAAGCCGGAATATATTGATCAGGTACGTGAGGGAACGATTCAGAATATCAGTGGCGGTGGAATCCGCTTTGTCTCTGGACAATGGATAAAACAGAACCAAAATATTCTTCTGGTGATCAGACTGACAAATGAATATTCGGATGAAACTTTTTATCTTCCGGGACAGGTGATTGCAACAGAAAAACATCCAGCGATAGAGGAAATGTACATTCACCGGGTAAAATTTCTGTTCCGGGATCTCCGGGACCGGGAAAAAATTGTACGCTTCGTTTTTGAGGAAGAGAGAAGAATTCGCAGGAAAGAAGTTGGGTGACTCATATGAAAAAAAACATTTTAGTAGTTGATGATTCTGCACTCATGAGAAGGGTCATGTGTGATATAATCAATTCAGACAGTAAATTTCAGGCAACGGACTATTGCAGAGATGGTCTTGAGGCATATGAGAAACTGAAGCATACCAGCTATGACGGTGTGGTTCTGGATGTGAATATGCCACGCATGGATGGACTGCAGTTACTCGAAAAGTTACAAAAAGAAGGCATACGTGCAAATGTGGTTATGGTAAGTACACTTACCGACAGCAGGGAAGCAGATGTTACCATTTTAGCCATGGAGCGCGGAGCAATTGATTTTGTGGCGAAACCGACAAACATCATAGAGGCAAAAGGAGAGGCATTCAAAAGACAGCTTCTTGGCGTATTGAATGCTGTTCTTGCAACACAAAAGGCAGCAGAAAGTGTCCGTCCGGCAGTAAAACCGGCTGCAAAAGCACCGATGATGCGCAAAGCGACAGGCGGAAAGAACAAACTGGTTGCACTGGCTTGTTCCACAGGCGGACCGAAAGCGTTACAGAGTGTGATTCCGTTTCTTCCGAAAGAACTGGATGCCCCGGTTGTACTTGTACAGCATATGCCGCCGGGATTTACCAAATCCATGGCTGACAGACTTGATGATCTGAGCAAAATCAGGGTGAAGGAAGCAGAACATGGAGAGCGGCTGCAAAAGGGATGTGTTTATATTGCTCCGGGCGGAAAACATTTGAAAGTTGCAAAAACCGCAGACGGAAACAACAGCATTGTACTCGATGATGCAACACCGGCAATCGGAGGACTGAAGCCGTGTGCAAATCTTATGTATGATTCACTGACGGGAAGCAGCTATGATGAAATCGTATGTGTTGTCCTGACAGGAATGGGAGCGGATGGAACCAATGGAATTCTTTCGCTGGGAAGATCAAAACCGATTCGCGTAATTGCACAAAACGAAGAAACCTGTGTGGTATACGGAATGCCAAAGGCAATCTATGAAGCAGGTGTGGTAGATGAAGTTGTACCACTGGATGAAGTTGCACAGACAATCACAAAAAACGTGGGGGTAAAATAACATGGATGTAAGCCAATACCTTGAAATCTTTATCGATGAAAGTGCAGAACATTTACAGACGTTAAGTGACTGCATCATGGAACTGGAAAAAGAACCGGATAACAAGGACGTTATCAATGAAATCTTCCGTGCAGCCCATTCTTTAAAAGGAATGGCCGGTACAATGGGATTTAAGAGAATGCAGCACCTGACACATGATATGGAAAATGTGTTCCAGGAAGTCCGCAGCGAGAAAATCCAGGTAGACAGTCAGATGATTGATCTGCTGTTCAAGTGTCTGGATGCAATTGACGGATATCTTGAAAATATTAAGGCAACCTCTGATGAGGGTGAGGAAGACAATGAAGTCATTATCAAGGAACTGAACAATTTCCTCGCAAAAGCAAACGGAGAGGCTGCTGCCGCAGAGGCAGCACCTGCAGAAACAGAAAAAGAAGCAGCGGCGCCGACAGACAATGGAGACCACAAACTGTATCTTCAGATTGATCTGACGGATCAGGAGCGGGATGCCGTTATGACTGCAAAAGACAGTGGAATGCATATTTACGGCATGACGGTTATGATCCAGAAAGAGTGCCTTTTAAAAGCGGCCAGAGCTTTTTTGGTATTCCGCGAAGTGGAGGCTTTTGGAGAGATTCTTGTATATCGTCCGAGCTCTCAGGATATTGAAGATGAAAAGTTTGAACAGGAATTCAGCTTTTATGTCGCATCACCGGAAAGCTTTGACAAGATCCAGAACGCTGCAAAGAATGTTTCCGAGATTGAAGATGCCGTTGGAGAAGAACTGACTGATTTTTCACCACGCGTAACAGAAACTGAGACGGAAGAAAAGAAAGAAGAAAAACCGGCAGAGACAAAAACGGAAGTACAGGCTGAACCAAAGAAAGCACCGGAAAAGAAAAAGGCTCCGGCAAAGAAAAACGGTGTAGGAAAACCGGCGACAAGCCGTACGGTCCGTGTGGATATTGAAAAGCTGGATGCTCTTATGAACCAGGTATCCGAGCTTATCATTGCAAAGAACAGTCTGGTATCCATCAGTTCAACGGAAGAGGGAGGCTTTACCAATCAGGGATTTCATGAACAGATTGAATATCTGGAGCGAATCACTACAAGCCTTCATGAATCTGTTATGAAAGTCCGGATGGTGCCAATTGAGAGCGTTGTAAATAAATTCCCACGTATGATTCGTGACCTGTCCCGTACATTGAATAAGAAGATGGAACTGGTTATGACCGGTGAAGATACCGAGCTGGATCGTACCGTAGTGGATCAGATCGGTGATCCGTTACAGCATTTGCTTCGTAATTCTGCGGATCATGGTCTGGAAGACACCGAGCTTCGTATCCAGAGAGGAAAGCCGGAAGTTGGAAATATTTTCCTGAATGCATATCAGGAAGGAAATAACGTTATTATCCAGGTGGGTGATGACGGTAACGGAATTGATACCGAAGCGGTAAAAGCAAAGGCAATCGAGCGAAATATTATTACACCGGAACAGGCCGAAGTCATGACACAGAAAGAGATCATAAATCTCCTGTTTATGCCAAGTTTTTCCATGGCAAAGAAGATTACGGATATTTCCGGAAGAGGCGTTGGTCTTGACGTTGTAAAATCTAACATTGAGCAGCTTGGCGGTGATGTGGAAGTTAAGACAAAACTTGGGGAAGGAACAACATTTACCGTTCGTCTTCCTCTGACACTTGCCATTATTCAGGCATTGATGGTTGAAGTCCGCGATGAAAAATATGCCATTGCCCTTGGGTCCATTGCAAATATTGAGAGTGTACCGGTCAGCAGCATCAAGTATGTGGAAGCAAAAGAGGTTATTCATCTGCGTGGAAGCGTTATTCCGCTTGTTCGTCTGGACAAACTTCTGGATATTGAACCAAGAGAAGAAGAACCGGAAAGCCTTACCGTTGTTATTGTAAAGAAAGGCGACAGTCAGGTAGGACTTGTTGTTGACGATCTGATGGGACAGCAGGAGATCGTTATTAAGTCTTTAGGCAAGTATATCAATGGAAATAAGCTGATCAGCGGTGCAACAATCCTCGGTGATGGTGAAGTTGCGTTGATTCTGGATGCAAACACACTGATGTAATGGGGGTGAATGACGATGGCTATTGCAAACAATCAGATTGAAACAAATGAGAATAAAAATAAAGAAAAAGAAGTAAAGCAGTATATCGTAGTTCAGATCGGTTCTGAAAAGTACGGAATTGATATCAGCTATGTCGATAATATTGTGCGTATGCAGAAAATTACCCGTGTGCCAAAGGCACAGGAGTATTTCAAGGGAATCATCAATCTTCGAGGCGAAATTGTGCCGGTTATGAGTATCCGTCTGAAAATGGGACTTGAGGATGATACCTTTACTTCGGCATCCCGGATCATTATTTTAAAGATCGAAGATAAAGGGTCTTTAGGTGTGATTGTAGATGAGGTTTGTGAGGTTGTAAATCTTTCTGAGGATCAGATCGAAAATAACAATATCAATTCAAATCATGTAAAAGATACTTTTATCAATGGTATTGGAACAAGTGGAGATCAGCTGATTTCCCTGTTTGAAATCAATGCGATTGTAGACGAAAAAGATAACACATAAGACAACTGAGTATAGTGAGGCTATGCCTCACTATACATGGTTATTGGAGGAAAAAGATGAACGATTTTACATTGGATAATGTAAATGAAATGTATATTGACGTACTGCGCGAAATTGGAAATATCGGAGCGGGAAATGCAACAACTTCTCTGGCAAGCATGATCAATGAACAGATTGATATGAATGTTCCGAAAGTAGAATTGATGGAAGCTTCTAAGCTGAGTTCCGCAATTTGTCCGGAAGACGAGATTATTGTCGGAATTTTTCTGGAAGTAACACATGATATTACAGGCAGCATGATGTTTTTAATGCGCATGGATTCCGCCCATTATCTTGTGAACAAACTGATGGGAAGAGACCCGGAAAACGATGCACCTTTTGATGAGATGGATTTATCTGCCATGAAGGAAATCGGAAATATTATTACGGCTTCGTATCTGTCTGCACTTTCAAGTATGACAAATCTTACGATTTTACCATCCGTTCCATATATTGCGGTGGATATGGCGGGAGCGATTCTTAGTGTTCCGGCAATTCAGTTTGGACAGTACGGAAATAATGCGCTGCTGATTGAAACAGAATTTGGCGATGAACGTATGATTAATGGATATTTTATCCTGATGCCTGAGGAAGAGTCCTATGCAAAGATTTTATCCTCTCTTGGAATTCAGTTATAGAGGAGATCGTAGAATATGGGAGAAGTGATCAAGGTTGGAATGGCAGACCTGAAAACTGCAAAAGCTCCGAATACACTCACGACACTGGGGTTGGGTTCTTGTATCGGATTAACACTTTATGATCCGGTGACGAAAATCGGTGGATTGGTACATTATATGCTGCCAGACAGCACAAAATTAAAAAATAATACCAATATTGCAAAATTCGGGGATACCGGAATCCGTGAACTTTTAAGACAGATTCTGGCTTTGGGAGCAAATCAGAGAAGACTTGTGGCAAAGATCGCGGGGGGTGCATGCATGTTTGAAACGAGCGGACTTTCGTCTGTGGGAAATGTAGGCGCACGCAATGCGGAAGAAGCAAAAATTATTTTGAAAGAATTAAGGATCCCGCTGATCGCGGAGGATACCGGTTTAAATTACGGACGTACGGTAGAACTGGATTGTGAGACCGGAGATTTCAGAATTAAATCGGTGGGAAAAGAAATTAAAGTAATATAGAGGGACAGAAGATGAAAACCAATGGTGTACCGGCTATTATTATGTTGGCGGCAGGGTTTATTGACTGTGTGATTGCAATTCTTACGCACATGTCACTTTGGAATTTTACAAGACAGCTGTTACTGGTACTTGTCCTGTTTTATGTGATCGGTTGTGTGGTAAAAATGATCATTGACCGAAACTTCAAGGATATGGAAGATGACCAGAACGGGGAAGAAATGGGAGAGTCTAAAGAGGAGCAGGAAGCGGAAGGCTCTGGGGAACAGGAAAATACTGAACAGGCCAAAGATGCACAGGAGCAGTCGCAGGAGCAGCCGGAGGTTCAGGAGGAACAACAAACAAAGTAATTAACCGGGGCGGAATGATGTAGATGAAAACTGCGGATAAAGAAAAACTCTGGGATGCGTATCGTCAGAAGAAAACGCAGGAGACCAGAGAACAGCTGATAATTGAATATGCGCAGCTTGTAAAACTCGTAGCGGGAAGACTCAGCATGTATCTTGGACACAATGTGGAATATGATGATCTGGTCAGTTATGGGATTTTCGGACTGATTGACGCAATTGATAAATTTGATCTGGAAAAAAATGTAAAATTTGAAACATATGCGAGTTTGCGGATTCGTGGTGCTATTTTAGACCAGATTCGTAAAATGGACTGGATTCCAAGAAGTGTCCGGCAGCGACAGCGCAAAATTGATGAAGCGATGAAACAGATCGAGATGAGGACCGGTAAAACAGCTTCGGATGAAGAACTTGCAAAGCAGCTGGGGCTGACGGAGGAGGAACTGTGCAGCTGGCAGACACAGCTTAAGGTGACCAATGTTGTGTCTTTGAATGAATTTGAAGAAAACGGTTCGGAGCCAATGATTGATTCGGCGCATCCGGTCCGGTTTTCACAGCCGGAAGAAGTGGTGGAGGAAGCAGAATTAAAAGAAAAACTGGCGGAATCCCTGGAACTTCTGACGGAGAAAGAGCGGCGCGTTATTGAACTTTATTATTATGAAGATATGACCCTAAAAGAAATCAGTAAAATATTGGAAGTGTCAGAATCACGTATTTCCCAGTTACATACCAAAGCATTAAACAAGATGCGTAAAAAAATGGGTGTTTATATGAATATTCTGACGGAGTAGGAGCGGATCTATGGCAATTGCACCAATCAATTATGCTACGATACAGCGTACCGCAGACATCGAGACATTTAAAAACCAGCAGGATACAAAACCGATGGTGGATCAGCAGAATATTCAGGTGCAGGTGGATCACAGGGAGGATGTTCTGCATCATCAGGTCATCCATCCGGAAGAAAATGAGCAGCTGGATAATCACACGGATGCCAGGGAAGAAGGAAAAAACAAATATAAAAAACAGGGATCTGTGAGAAAAAAAACAAACAAAGAAACGAAGCGGACGGGTGGCAATCCGGTTGGCGGCAGTTTTGATATGAAAATCTGAGGGAAAATATATGACGGGTGTGGAAATTACACTGATTCTGGTTGGAATCATTTTTGTTCTCGTAAGCTTTTTTGTTCAGGAAAAACTTACCCCGAAAGATGTACAGGAGATAACCAGATTAAGTGAGAAGGAATTAAAGATTATTGTCGAGCGGGAACTGAAAAATGCAAATGACAAGGTAGAAGATGCAATCGATGCAGTGGTAGAACAGTCCCAGGAGAATGCCAAGCGTCTGATGGAAAAAGAAACGAATGAGAAAATTATGGCAATCAACGAATATTCCAATACGGTGATTGAATCAATGAATAAAACGCATAATGAAATTCTCTTTTTATATAATATGCTCAATGACAAGCATACGGAACTGACCGGGCTTGCATCGCAGCTACAACAGTTTTCGGAGCAGGTAAAACATACACAGGATGAAATGATGACACATCTGACGGAAACGGTAAAAGAGCCTGAACTGGCAAGAACGGAAGTGTCAGAGCCTGTGGAGGAACAGCCGCAGCAGATTTCACCAAAAGCATCTGTGGCAGAGGAAACCGATAACGGAAGCTTCAACGATCAGGTACTTGCACTTCATCAAAACGGAGTGTCTGATGTGGAAATTGCCCGTAAGCTGGGACGGGGGCTTGGAGAAGTGAAGCTGGTGATCGGATTATACAAAGGGGAAGATGTCAGTGAGATTTAAATATTATTTACGTGGCTGCGGACTTGGAATTCTGGTTGCCTCGCTGGTATTTATTGTATCGTTACATGCACACGGCGGAGCAATGTCGGATGAAAAAGCTATGCAGAGAGCTTCGGAACTTGGAATGATCATGCCGGATGACACACAGACGCAGGAAGCAGAAACGCAGACAACAGAACTTCCGGTAAAGGAAACGAATCTTCCGGATACACAAAGAACGACACAGGCAGTGACACAGAAGGTTCCGCAGAACGATACACAAAAACAGACGGAGCGTGATACTTCTTCGGAACAGAATGACACATCAAAAGAGTCGGAGAAAAAGGCGGAAGAAAAGAAAAAAACACAGGACTCTCAAAAGAAAGAAGAAGAGAAGGAAAAAGCGCAGGAGACCGAGAAGGAAGAAACAAAAAAGGAAAAAGTCTCCATTACAATAAAAGGCGGAGAAGTGTGCAGGGAGATTGCACAGGATCTGCAGGAGAAAGGACTTGTCAAGGATGCGGAAGATTTCCGCAAATATATGCAGGATCACAATTATGCAAGATATATCCGTGTGGGGACATTTACGCTGGAAAAGGGAATGAACTATAGCGAGATTGCGAAAGTACTGACAAAAAAATAGTATAATAAAGCTTGCATGAAAGCCTTTGGTATGATATAATGCCAAAGGCTTTAAATTTTATTAAACACATGTATGGAAGCTGCCGGTGCCGGATCTACGCTTTTCCGGTGGCAGACTAATAGGAAGTACATGGAAGAAATCAACCAAACGGAGGTAATTAAAATGAGCGTAATTTCTATGAAACAGTTACTTGAGGCAGGTGTTCATTTCGGACATCAGACAAGAAGATGGAACCCTAAAATGGCTCCATACATCTACACAGAACGTAACGGTATCTACATCATTGACTTACAGAAGTCTGTTGGCAAGGTAGATGAGGCATATGATGCAATTTCCGATATCGCTGCTCAGGGTGGTACCATTCTTTTCGTTGGTACAAAGAAGCAGGCACAGGATGCTATTAAGACTGAGGCAGAGCGTTGCGGAATGTACTATGTAAATGAGAGATGGTTAGGTGGAATGCTTACAAACTTCAGAACCATCCAGAGCCGTATTGCACGTCTGAAAGAAATCGAGACCATGTCTGAAGATGGAACATTTGATGTTCTGCCAAAGAAGGAAGTTATTGCACTGAAAAAAGAGTGGGATAAGTTAGAGAAGAACCTTGGCGGAATCAAGGATATGAAGAGAATTCCTGACGCTATCTTTATCGTAGATCCTAAGAAGGAGAGAATCTGCGTACAGGAAGCACAGTCTTTAGGGATCACACTGATCGGTATCGCTGATACAAACTGTGATCCGGACGAGTTAGATTATGTAATCCCAGGTAATGATGATGCAATCAGAGCCGTTAAGCTTATCGTTTCCAAGATGGCAGATGCTGTTATCGAGGCAAAGCAGGGAACTGAGGAAGTTGCTGCAGAAGCTGCTGAGGAGACAGTAGAAGAATAATTTTTGCATAATCATTCGAGAATTGGAGGAAAAAGAGATGGCAATTACTGCTGCTATGGTTAAGGAACTGCGTGAGATGACAGGCGCAGGCATGATGGATTGTAAGAAAGCTCTGACAGAGACAAACGGAGATATGGATGCCGCTGTTGACGTTTTGAAAAAAAGCGGTGCAGCCAAGATGGAAAAGAAGCAGAGCAGAATCGCTGCGGAAGGTATCGCAAGAGTTGCAGTAAACGGAAATGTTGCTGTTGTAGCTGAGGTTAACTCAGAGACAGATTTCGTTGCTAAAAATGAAACATTCCAGGAGTTTGTTCAGACAGTTGCAGATACAGCACTTGCTTCTGATTTAAACGGTGGAGCAAACGGCGAAGATATCGAGGCACTTCTTGCAACAAACGGACTCAGTGATCTGCTTGTTGAGAAGACAGCAACAATCGGAGAGAAGTTATCTGTGCGCAGATTCGCAAAGGTAACCGGTGATGCTGTTGCTTCTTATATTCACGGTGGCGGAAGAATCGGTGTTGTTATCGCTGCAGACGGTGCATCTGATGATGCTGCAAAAGAGGCTCTTACAAACATTGCTATGCAGGTTGCTGCAATGAACCCACAGTATATCAGCAGAAACGATATTTCCGCTGAGGAACTTGCAAAGATCAAAGAGATCACAATTGACAGCGCATTAAATGATGCAACAACTCTTCCAAAGCCTATCTTAAACAAATTACTGGACAAGGCAATCGGCGAGAAGGTATGGAGTGATGAGGATATCAATAACTTCGAAGAGCATAAGAGCAATATGAATTATGTCTGGAATTTCCTTTCCGATGCTGCAAAGGTTCAGCTGGGTGAGCTGGCTATGGCAGATAAGGCATCTATCACTGCTGAGAAGATGTTCGGCGGTCTTGTAGAAGGTCGTGTATCCAAGCAGTTAAAGGAGATCTGCCTTCTTGATCAGACATACGTTAAGGCGGAAGATGGCAAGCAGTCCGTAGCTAAGTATCTTGAGTCTGTTTCCAAGGATCTTAAAATCACCAAGATGATTCGTTTCGAAGTTGGCGAGGGTATGGAAAAGAAACAGGAAGATTTCGCAGCAGAAGTTGCTGCACAGATGAACGCATAATCCGTTCACAGAGTCAAGCTGTGTGAAAACACAAAAGGAGTCGTGGTTTTGGAAAAATAAAGAAACCGTGGCTCCTTTTTTATAACAATTTTACAACAACAGGGAATTAAATCTTTACAAGTTTTCAAAATATGTTAAAATAGAAAAGGATATTTCCCGGTGGAGGAACAGGATGAGTACAAAAGATTCAGAAGCTCTGGAGCAGCAGCGCCAGAGGAGAAATCGCATCAACCGTATGAAAACGGGAATCATTGTGACGATTACGGTATGGATGCTTGTCTCACTGTTGGCAATTATCCTTCTGACGGTGCAGGTAGCACGTTTGAGCAGCCATGTAAAGAGACTGGAGAAAGCGGGACAGACAACCGTTTCGCAAAATATTCCGGATTCTGAAAATGTGCAGGCTGCGGATACAGAAAGCAGTGGGCAGGAGACACAGAAATCTGCTTACGATAAAGTTGTGACGGGGATTGATTCCGGGGACAATATGGCAAAAGCGGGAGATGCACATAAAGTATATCTTACTTTTGACGGCGGACCGGATGAAAATACGGACAAGATTCTCGACGTATTGGATAAATACGGAGTAAAAGCAACTTTTTTCGTAGTAGGGGATGATTCCAAGGATATGCAGGAGGTCTATAAGAGGATTGTAAAAGACGGACATACACTTGGAATGCATTCCTTTTCCAACAAATACAGTACAATATATGCCTCCACAGAGGCATTTGAACAGGATTTTGATAAGATTTCCTCATATCTGAAAGACGTTACGGGAGTTAATAGTCTCTATTATCGTTTTCCGGGAGGAAGCAGCAATGAGATCAGCAATGTAAATATGGCTGAATTCGTTCGTATCTTAAATGAAAAGGGAATTACATACTTTGACTGGAACGTTTCCGCAGGAGATACTTCATCGGATTATACGGTGGATGATGTTGTGACAAATGTGACAGAAGGAGTAAAAAGATACAAAACCTCGGTTGTGTTATTACACGACGGAGATGACAAGTCAACAACGGTAGAGGCTCTGGAATCTTTGATTCAGAAACTGCAACAGATGAAAGCTGAGATTCTGCCGATTGATGAAAATACAAAAGTCATTCAATATATCAAGGCAGATAGTGTTGAATAAGTAGTATGAGTGGAGGAAGCACGATGGGATTATTTAAAGATTTTAAGGATGATTTTTCTCAGGCGGTCAATGAAATGATGCCGGGAGCAGACGCTCCGGAAAAAGAAAACAAAGCAGAAGATCTGGTAGTTAACACTCTGGGAGAAGATGTGGATGTAAAATCCGAATTATCCAAACTGGATGGTTTACTGGAGCAGGTACAGAAGGACGGCGGGTCTGATACACAAAAGTTAGAGTCGGAGCTTCCACCAATTCACAAAGAGGATAAAAAACCGGTGATCACACCAGCTGTGGACCCGGTAATCAATACATTTAATGAGGAGAAAAAAATTATGAGCGACACAACAATGGAAACCCCAAAGCCAACAGCACCAGTGATGAATAACAAAGTGAATCCGGATGCAGTTTCAGATGAGACATCTGTTATAACCGCAGGAACTGTTCTGACCGGTGATATCGCGTCTGACGGATCATTTGATATTCAGGGAACCATCAACGGAAATGTAACCTGTAATGGTAAGCTGGTTGTAACCGGAACCATTAACGGAAACAGTGCAGCTTCAGAGTTTTTTGCTGATGTGGCAAAAGTTGAGGGAGAAGTTGTAAGTTCCGGTACAGTTAAGATTGGAGCCGGTTCTGTGATCATTGGCAATATTGCAGCAGCTTCTGCAGTTATTGCAGGTGCAATCAAGGGTGATATCGATGTACAGGGACCTGTTGTTGTTGATACATCTGCGGTAGTCATGGGAAATATCAAATCCCGTTCCGTACAGATTAATAACGGTGCAGTAATCGAAGGTTTCTGCTCTCAGTGTTATGCTGATATTGATGTACAGGGACTTTTTGACGGAAAGTAAAATTAATCATAGGAGACAGATACGATGAAACGTATTTTATTAAAACTCAGTGGAGAGGCACTGGCCGGGGACAAGCGTCATGGATTTGATGAGCCGACAGTTACGGTTGTTGCAAAGCAGGTAAAGCAATTGGTAGATGCAGGTGTACAGGTTGGTATTGTCATCGGAGGAGGCAACTTCTGGAGAGGACGTACCAGTGAGACGATCGACCGTACAAAAGCCGATCAGATCGGTATGCTTGCTACGGTTATGAACTGTATTTATGTGTCAGAAATTTTCCGTTCCGTTGGAATGATGACTTCCGTGCTTACCCCGTTTGAGTGCGGATCTATCACAAAGTTATATTCCAAGGATCGTGCAAATAAATATTTTGCACATAACATGGTTGTATTTTTTGCAGGTGGTACCGGACATCCATATTTCTCAACAGATACGGCAACGGTACTTCGTGCGGTAGAGATTGAAGCAGATGGAATTTATCTTGCCAAGGCAATCGATGGTGTATATGACAGCGATCCGAAAGTAAATCCATCCGCTAAGAAATATGATCAGGTTTCCATTCAGGAAGTCATTGATAAAAAACTTGCGGTCGTTGATTTGACAGCATCCGTAATGTGCATGGAAAACCACATTCCAATGTATGTATTCGGACTTGGTGAAACGAACAGCATTGTAAACGCGGTAAACGGCCAGTTCAACGGAACTGTCGTTACTGTGGACTAGGAGGATATAGTATATGGACGAGAGATTACAGATTTTTCAGGATAAAATGGAGAAATCCCTTGCCAATTTAAATGAGGAGTTCGCGGGAATCCGTGCAGGACGTGCGAATCCGCATGTGTTGGACAAACTTCGTGTTGATTATTACGGAACACCGTCTCCGATTCAGAGCGTTGCAAATGTCAGTGTTCCGGAGCCGAGAATGATTCAGATTCAGCCATGGGAAGCATCTATGGTAAAAGAAATTGAAAAAGCCATTCTCAGTTCGGATCTGGGAATTAACCCGACGAATGACGGAAAACTGATTCGTCTGGTATTTCCGGAACTGACCGAAGAGCGAAGAAAAGAGCTGGCAAAAGATATTAAGAAAAAAGGTGAGGGTGCCAAGGTCGCTGTGAGAAATATCCGCAGAGATGCGATGGATCATTTCAAAAAAGTAGGCAAGGCGGAGGATATTTCCGAGGACGAGATCAAGGATCTCGAAGACGGAATCCAGAAACTGACCGATCAGTATGTTGCACAGATTGACAAGGCTGTGGATGCCAAGTCGGATGAAATTCTTACAGTATAAGATGTTTAAGGGACATAAGCCTGTGGCTATGTCCCTTTTTCACTTGCAGGAAAGAGGGGAACAAGATTGATGAAAATTCCAAAACATGTGGCGATTATACTCGATGGGAATGGAAGATGGGCAAAAAGCAAGGGTATGCCACGCAATTATGGACATACCGTTGGCGCAAAGAATGTAGAAACGGTTTGTCAGGCTGCAGATGAGCTTGGAATTGAGTACCTGACACTGTATGCATTTTCCACGGAAAACTGGAATCGTCCGGACAGCGAAGTGGCTGCACTGATGAAACTGCTGGAGAGTTATTTGAAAAACTGTATCCGCACGGCAAATAAAAATAATATGCGGGTACGTGTGATTGGGGAACTTTCCAGATTATCCGAAAGTTTTCAGAAAAAGATTCAGGAACTGGAAGAAGTTTCCGCGGCAAATACGGGACTGAATCTGACCATTGCCATCAATTATGGAAGCCGGGATGAGATGCTTCGGGCCATGAAGCATATGTTTACTGATATAAAGAATGGCAGAATCGCGGAGGAGGAAATCAATGAGAAAATCTTTTCCGGATATCTGGATACAAGGGAACTTCCAGACCCGGATTTACTGATTCGTACAAGTGGAGAGCAGCGGCTTTCCAATTATCTGCTGTGGCAGCTTGCGTATAGCGAATTTTATTTTACGGATGTTCCGTGGCCGGATTTTCATAAAAAAGAATTGGAATTAGCTGTGGAAGCGTATAATAAACGAGACAGACGCTTTGGCGGACTTAAGGAGGAAGAATAGGATGTTTAAAACGAGACTGTTAAGCGGAATCGTGCTGGTAATTCTGGCTCTGTTTTTGATTATTTCAGGCCATGAAATTTTATTATTTGCAACACTTGCCATTTCCTGTATCGGAATGTTTGAATTATATCGCGTGTTCAAGATGGAAAAGACCGTTCTGGCAGGCGTTGGATATCTGGCGGCAATCGTTTATTACTGTAATTTACAGTGGAAGTTTCTGCCGGATCTTATGATTTTATTTATGGCATTTTTGATTCTGTTAATGTTTGTATTTGTATTTGCATATCCGAAATTTCATGCAGATCAGGTGATGGCAGCATTTTTTGGATTCTTCTATGTAGCGGTCATGCTTTCTTATGTATATCAGATCCGTACGCTTGAGAGAGGGTTATATCTTGCCTTTCTTGTATTTTTATGTTCGTGGGGATGCGATACCTGTGCATATTGCGTCGGAATGCTGATCGGAAAGCACAAGATGTCGCCGAAACTCAGTCCGAAAAAATCGGTAGAGGGTGCAGTGGGAGGTGTGGCAGGTGCTGCGCTTCTGACCGCTTTATATTGTTTTATTTTCCGTAGTCCGATGCATCTGGAACGTGGAGAAATTGTAATTCTTGCTGTGATTGCGGCAATTGCCGGACTGATTTCCATGGTAGGGGATCTGACAGCTTCTGCCATCAAAAGAAATTATGATATCAAGGATTACGGAAAGCTGATTCCCGGTCATGGAGGAATTCTCGACCGGTTTGACAGCATGATTATTACTGCACCAATCATTTATTTCCTGGCGCTTCATATGCTGTAAGAGGTGAACGATGAAAAAGATAGCAATTTTGGGATCGACAGGGTCCATTGGAACACAGACACTTTCTGTGATTGAAGAACATGCAGATGATTTTGAAGTGACCGCACTTGCCTGTGGAAACAATATCCGTCTGCTGGAAGAACAAATGCGGAAATTTCGCCCAAAGCTTGTTGCTGTGTGGAGCAAAGAGGCAGCAGCTTCCCTTCGGGTCCGCACGGCGGATCTGGGCATTCCTGTGGAAACCGGAATGGATGGATTACTTGCGGTTGCAACTTATGAAGAGTCGGAAATTTTGGTGACGGCGATTGTCGGGATGCTCGGAATCCGGCCGACCATTGCAGCCATAAAGGCAAAGAAAACGATTGCCCTGGCAAACAAAGAAACGTTAGTTACGGCAGGACATCTCATTATTCCGCTTGCAGCGGAGTACGGAGTGTCTATTCTTCCGGTAGACAGTGAACATAGTGCCATTTTCCAGTCTTTGCAGGGAAACGAAGAAAATCCGATCAGTAAAATCCTTCTTACCGCATCCGGAGGACCGTTCCGGGGCAGAAAGAAGCAGGATCTGCTCCATATACAGGTGGAAGATGCATTAAAGCATCCGAACTGGTCCATGGGACACAAGGTGACCATTGATTCTTCGACACTTGTGAACAAAGGGCTTGAGGTTATGGAAGCAAAATGGCTGTTTGGTGTGGAACTCGAACAGATTGAAGTTGTCGTGCATCCGCAGAGTGTCATTCATTCTGCTGTGGAATATGAGGATGGTGCAGTGATTGCGCAGCTTGGAACGCCGGATATGCGTCTGCCGATTCAGTATGCACTGTATTACCCAAAGCGGAAACATTTATCCGGGAAGCGTCTGGATCTTTTTGCTCTTCGTGACCTTACGTTTGAGCGCCCGGATACGGATACCTTCCGTGGGCTTTCCCTGGCATATGATGCTGCCAGACGGGGAGGAAATATCCCAACGGTTTTTAATGCCGCAAATGAAAAGGCAGTGGCAATGTTTCTGGACAGAAAAATCGCTTATCCGGAAATTACGGAAATGATTGAAGCTGCAATGGAAGAAGTCAGCTATATCGCACATCCGGATTTAGAGCAGATCTTAGAGACAGAGCAGGCAACATATGAATATATAGGGGGCAGGTGGTAAAAAAAAATGAAAATTGTATCATTTCTTATCGCATTTGTAATATTTAGTATTGTAATTTTATTTCATGAACTGGGGCATTTTTTGCTTGCAAAGGCAAACGGAATCCGGGTAAATGAATTTTGTTTCGGCCTTGGACCGACTATCTGTGGGATACAAAAAGGCGAAACCAAATACTGCATTAAGGCATTTCCGTTTGGAGGAGCCTGCATGATGGAAGGGGAAGACGAAGATTCGACGGACAATCGTGCATTTGGTAAAAAGCCGGTATGGGGACGTATGAGCGTCGTATTTGCAGGACCTTTTTTTAATTTTATTCTTGCATTTATTTTCGCGTTTATCCTGATGAGCTGTGTGGGATATGATAAGCCGGTTCTTTCCGGGGTAATGGAAGGATATGCCGCAGAAGAGGCAGGTCTTCAGGAAGGGGATGAGATTATCCGGATGAATCATTTTTCGGTTCATTTCAGCAGAGAAATCACTGCATACGGAACATTTCATTCCGGGGAAACCATTAAAGTCACTTATGCAAGGGATGGGCAGAAACATACGACAACACTGGTTCCGAAACTGGATAAAGAGACTGGAAGATATCTGTACGGATTTCAGACCATGGGAAATGTCCGGGTAAAGGGAAACGTGCTCACAAACCTAAAAAACAGTTTTTATGAGGTGCGATACTGGATTTATACCACTATCCAGAGTCTGAAAATGCTTGTGACACGTCAGGTATCTCCAAACGAACTGAGCGGACCGGTCGGTATCGTAAAATCAATCGGAGACACCTATCAGCAGTCTGTAAAAAATGACGGGTATTACTATGCACTTTTGAATATGCTCAACTGGACGATTCTTTTATCTGCGAATCTGGGCGTTATGAATCTGCTGCCGCTTCCGGCACTGGACGGAGGCCGGCTGTTATTTCTGATTATTGAGGCGATCCGCAGAAAGCGGATTGATCCAAACAAAGAAGGCATGGTAAATCTGGTTGGTATTGTATTGTTGTTTGGACTGATGTTTATTGTTATGTTCAATGACATTCGAAAACTATTTATCTAAGAGGCTAGAGGCGTTATGATGGAGAGACATATCACAAAGGAAGTACAGATTGGAAACAGATGGATTGGCGGAAATCATCCGATTGCGATTCAGTCTATGACAAATACAAAGACAGAGGATGTTGCGGCAACGGTGGCACAGATTAAGCAGCTGACAAAAGTCGGTTGTGAAATTATCCGCTGCGCGGTTCCCACCCAGGAGGCAGCTGCGGCGCTGACGGAAATCAAAAAACAGATTACCATCCCGCTGGTTGCGGATATCCATTTTGATTACCGGCTTGCGATTGCAGCCATGGAGCACGGTGCGGATAAAATTCGTATCAATCCCGGAAACATTGGAAGTCGTGAGCGTGTAAAAGCGGTTGTGGATGTGGCAAAAGAGCGCCGGATTCCTATCCGTGTGGGCGTCAACAGCGGATCTTTAGAGAAGGGTCTCGTGGAAAAATACCATGGTGTGACCGCAGAGGGAATTGTGGAGAGCGCAATGGATAAAGTGAAACTGATCGAAGATATGGGCTATGATAATCTTGTGATCAGTATCAAATCCTCGGATGTCATGATGTGTGTCAAAGCACATGAGCTGATCGCAAAACAGACGGATCATCCGCTGCATGTGGGAATCACAGAGGCGGGAACACTGATCAGCGGGAATATCAAATCCGCAATCGGTCTGGGACTGATTTTAAACCAGGGAATCGGGGATACCATCCGTGTTTCTCTTACCGGGGACCCGTTGGAAGAGATTAAATCCGCAAAACTGATTCTTCGTACCCTCGGACTTCGCAAAGGGGGCGTGGAAGTGGTTTCCTGTCCGACCTGCGGAAGAACCCGCATTGATCTGATCGGGCTTGCCAATCAGGTAGAAACGATGGTTTCGGAATTTCCGCTTGATATCAAAGTGGCGGTAATGGGATGTGTGGTAAACGGACCGGGAGAGGCAAAGGAAGCCGATATCGGGATTGCCGGAGGTGTCGGCGAGGGTCTGATTATCAAACATGGAGAAATTTACAAAAAAGTACCGGAAGCAGAACTTCTGCCGGCACTGCGTTATGAATTGGAACATTGGAGTGAAGACTGATGTCAAAAGCATTTCGTGAAGCCTTTCCGACACTGAAACTGGAGGAAGAACTCGAAGGGCTGTTAGATACAACTGAAGTGACAAAAATAAGTGCGAATCATGAACATACTCATATTCGCATTTATTTGCGTGCAAAAAGACTTATTTTCAAAAAAAACATATGGAAACTTGAAAAAGCGATTACCGAACAGATTTTTCAGAACCGGGTCATACAGGTAAAGATCATAGAGTCTTATGAGCTTTCCGAACAGTATACCCCGAAGTCTCTGATAGAGGTGTATAAGGACAGTATTTTAGATGAACTGAATGCCTACAGTGTGCTCGAATACAATCTGTTGCGGACGGCGGACATGGAATTTCCGGAAGAGGACCGTCTGATTCTGACGATGGATGAGACTATTATTGCCAAAACCCGTACGGATGAGATTATCGAATTTTTAGAGAAAGTGATCTGTGAGCGCTGTGGAATGAATCTGAAAATATTTCCACAATACCGGAAACCGCAGGAGAGCAAATACCGGAAAAATTCCGAAGAACAGATCCGGCAGGAAGTGGCAGGAATTGTTGCGCGGACGAAGCTGGTTATGGAAGGAAAATCCCAGGAAACGGAAGAAAAAGAGAAAACTGTCGAAACAGAAGAAAAAACAAAGACAATTGCAAAAACGGCAGGAAATCGTGCAGACACTTCAAAAAATGGTACAAATTATGCAAAACCAAAGCAGAAGTTTGAAAAGCGGGGAGAGTTCCGCCGGAAATTCGAGTCGGATAACGGCAAAAAATCCATGAATCCGGATGTAATATACGGAAGAGACTTCGAAGAAGAGAGCATGGAGATTGAGAAGATTGACGGACCGATCGGAGAGGTTGTGATCCGCGGAAAGATTCTGTCGGTAGATACCCGTGAGATCCGCAATGAAAAGACCATCATTATTTTTTCCGTGACGGATTTTACAGATACGATTGTTCTTAAAATTTTTGCGAGAAATGATGATGTACCGGAGCTGTTAAAAGAAATCAGCGGGGGAAAGTTTGTGCGTGTCAAAGGTGTTGCAACCATTGATAAGTTCGACAGTGAACTTACCATCGGTTCTATCGTCGGAATCAAGAAATGCGCCGATTTTACAACGGTCCGTATGGATACCAGCGTAGAAAAACGCATAGAGCTGCACTGCCATACCAAAATGAGTGATATGGATGGCGTTTCAGATGTCAAGGATATTGTCAAGCGTGCCATGAAATGGGGGCATAAGGCGATTGCCATTACCGATCACGGGGATGTGCAGGCGTTCCCGGATGCCAATCATACCGTACCGTCCGATTCGGATTTTAAAGTCATTTACGGCGTGGAGGCATATCTGGTCGATGATTTAAAGGGGATGGTGACGGACAGCCAGAACCAGGATCTGGATGCAGATTATGTGGTATTCGATTTGGAGACAACCGGATTTAGTCCGGAGACCAACCGCATTATAGAGATCGGGGCGGTGAAGGTGCAGAACGGAAAGATCGTGGACAAATTCTCAACGTTTGTCAATCCACAAGTGCCGATTCCGTTTCGGATTGAGCAGCTGACGTCGATCAATGATTCCATGGTGATTGATGCACCTGTCATTGCAGACATTCTTCCGGAATTTATGAAATTCTGCGAGGGATGTGTTATGGTTGCCCATAATGCCGATTTCGATATGAGTTTTATCAAGAAAAACTGCCAGAGGCTGGATATTCCATGCAAGCCGACGATTGTGGATACGGTTGCCCTGGCGCGTGTCCTGCTTCCGAATCTGAACCGTTTTAAGCTGGATACGGTTGCAAAAGCACTGGGCGTATCCTTGGAAAATCACCATCGTGCAGTGGATGATGCCGGATGTACGGCAGAGATTTTTGTGAAGTTTATTGAGATGCTCCGGGAGCGCGGTATGTCTACCCTGGACGAAGTGAATGCAATGGGAACCTCATCGGTGCAGAATGTACAAAAGATGCCGACTTATCATGCGATCATTCTTGCCACCTGCGATCAGGGGCGGACAAACCTGTATAAGCTGATTTCGCTGGCGCATATCAAATATTATCACCGGCGTCCGAGGATTCCGAAGAGTGAATTTATCAGGTACCGGGATGGACTTCTGATCGGGTCTGCCTGCGAAGCGGGAGAGTTGTACCGGGCAATTTTAAATGGCCGTCCGGAGGAAGAAATTTCTAGATTGGTAAACTTTTATGATTATCTGGAAATCCAGCCGCTCGGAAACAATGCATTCCTTGTAAGAGATGAAGATTCTCCGGTTGCGTCCAATGACGATCTGATTGAGATCAATAAAAAGATTGTCCGGCTCGGTGAACAGTTCCATAAGCCGGTGGTGGCAACCTGTGATGTGCATTTTTTAGATCCGGAGGATGAAATTTACCGGAGAATTATCATGGCAGGGCAGGGATTTAAAGATGCTGATGAGCAGGCTCCCCTTTTTCTGCGGACGACGGAAGAGATGCTGAAAGAATTTGCCTATCTTGGAAGTGAAAAAGCAGAAGAGGTTGTTATTACAAACACAAACCGGATTGCGGATATGTGCGAAAAAATTTCTCCCGTTCGTCCGGATAAGTGTCCGCCGGTCATTGAAAATTCGGATCAGATGCTGCGTGACATCTGTTACAACAAAGCACATAAAATGTATGGAGATCCACTGCCGGAAATTGTGCAGGAACGTTTAGACCGGGAATTAAATTCCATTATCAGCAATGGGTATGCTGTGATGTATATCATTGCGCAGAAGCTGGTTTGGAAATCCAACGAAGACGGCTACCTGGTCGGATCGCGTGGATCGGTCGGAAGTTCTTTCGTTGCGACAATGTCCGGTATTACGGAGGTGAACCCGCTGCATGCGCATTATCTGTGCAAACATTGCCAGTACAGCGATTTTGATTCGGATCTGGTAAAATCTTTTTCCGGCCGAAGTGGATGTGATATGCCGGATAAGCTCTGTCCGCGCTGCGGAAAACCGCTTTCCAAAGAAGGGTTTGATATTCCGTTTGAGACGTTCCTGGGATTTAAGGGAAATAAAGAGCCGGATATCGACCTGAACTTTTCCGGAGAGTACCAGAGTAAGGCACATAAATACACCGAAGTTATCTTCGGGGAGGGACAGACCTTTAAGGCAGGAACGATCGGTACGCTGGCGGATAAGACGGCATTCGGTTATGTCAAAAATTATTATGAAGAGCGCGGCGTACATAAGAGAAACTGTGAAATTGACCGGATTGTGCTTGGATGTGTCGGGGTGCGTCGTACTACGGGACAGCATCCGGGTGGTATCGTTGTTCTTCCGATGGGGGAACAGATTTATACATTTACCCCGGTTCAGCATCCAGCAAATGATATGACGGTCGATATTACGACCACACATTTTGATTATCACTCGATTGACCATAATCTTTTAAAACTTGACATTCTCGGGCACGATGATCCTACCATGATCCGTATGCTGCAGGATCTGACGGGCGTAGATCCGACGCAGATTCCACTGGATGATAAGGCTGTCATGTCGCTGTTTCAGGATACTTCCGCACTTGGCATCACGCCGGACGATCTGGTGAACTGCCAGCTGGGGGCATTGGGTATCCCGGAGTTTGGTACAGACTTTGCCATGGGCATGTTAATTGATACACAGCCAAAAGAATTTTCGGATCTGGTGCGTATTGCAGGGCTGTCCCATGGTACGGACGTATGGCTTGGCAATGCACAGACACTGATTCAGGAAAAGAAGGCAACGATTTCTACCGCCATCTGTACAAGGGATGATATCATGATCTATCTGATCAGTATGGGACTGGATTCCGAGGAATCGTTTAAGATTATGGAGAATGTCCGGAAGGGAATTGTGGCAAAAGGAAAATGTGACAAATGGCCGGAATGGAAGCAGGATATGATCGATCACAATGTACCGGACTGGTATATCTGGTCCTGTGAGAAGATTAAGTACATGTTCCCGAAAGCCCATGCAGCCGCGTATGTTATGATGGCATGGCGCATTGCCTACTGTAAAGTGTTTTATCCGCTGGCTTACTATGCAGCATATTTTTCTATCCGTGCGACCGCGTTCAGTTATGAGCTGATGTGTCAGGGAAAAGAAAAACTGGAAGGATATATGCATGAGTACGAAAAGCGCAAGGACGAGCTCTCCAAAAAAGAGCAGGATACCTACAAAGATATGCGTCTGGTACAGGAAATGTATGCCAGAGGATTTGAATTTCTTCCGCTGGATATCTATAAGTCAGAACCGCATCATTTTCAGATTGTGGATGGAAAACTGCTGCCGGCGCTCAATACAATTGACGGACTTGGCGATAATGCGGCAGTTGCGATTGCAGAAGCGGCAAAAGACGGAATTTTTCTTTCCAAGGATGATTTTAGGGAACGGACAAAAGTATCAAAGACAACAATAGAACTGATGAGTGATCTGGGATTGTTTGGCGATATGCCGGAATCCAATCAGCTTTCCCTGTTCGATTTTGGCGCGTAATGTTATGGAAGTTTTGAAAAACAAAAGAGGAGGAATCGCATGTTTGGGTTCCTCCTCTTTTACAGTCTTATACATTTATTTTTTGATAACGCCGGGATGGAAAGCGGTGAGTGTTCCCGGATGATCGGTCGGTGTACAGAACATTTCTTTTGTCTTAAAATCGGTAAAATAGATGTAACTGGAAGTGACGTTGATATTGGAGTAATTGCCCTGTGCCAGTTCCTGATATCCATTGCCGTCATTTTTGATCATACAAAGGGCCGGATGGTCTTCGGAATAGCGCTGATAAAAAATACTGCTTCCGTATACATTGTAGAGATCCAGACTGTCCTTGGTAAGTGTAACCGGATGACCGGATTTCATATTGGTATGTACCAGGGCGTTGTTCTGATCCACATCCATATAATAAACATTGTTGTCACTGGTTACGATCGGTTTAAAAGAATTACATTCGTAGACTTTGCTTAAGCTGTCATTGGAGGTATCCAGCTGATAGATGGCGCCATCACTTTCCGTTCCGCTGGTATAAATATACTGACCCAGCGTGCTGCATGTAAAAATGTAAGGCGAATATACTTTTTTGCGTCCTTCGCCATCGATTCCGATCTTGTAAAGCGTTGTAGCATCCTTGTCATCATAGTGCAGATAATAAATGTAGTTTCCGACAAGCGAGGCATACAGGCAGGGATCTTTGTCTAAAATTTTAGTGTTTTCTCCATTCTGGTCAATTCTGCACAGACTGTTTCTGGCGTAGGAGAAGAAATCAAATCCGGTTCCATTATTTTCATTATTGCGTACATAGTATACATAATGGTCATCGGCGTTGATATACATGACACGGTCATAACTGAGTTTTTTCAGATGGTTGCCGTTTGTATCCATGGAATACAGCCGGTAATCGTCATCCGGATTGGCAAAATAAACGGTTCCGTTTTTCTCACAAAACAAGCCGGCATTGTAAAGGTTTCCGGCAGTATTTCCGTTGACATAGCTTGTGTTGTATTTGATCTTACTTTTCTGATGGCTGTAAAAGCCCAGTCCTGCAAATACTACGACCAGAACAACAATTATAATTATGGGCAAACGTTTTTTCATAATATCGAGTCCTCCTTGGTAAGTTGTATCTTGCCTTTTATACCTTTGTGTTATAAAATTTTATCATAAATCATGAAGGAGCGCTATATGAAAGATTTACTAGATATCCGAAAAGATATTGATAAAATTGACGAACAGATCGTAAAACTCTATGAGGAACGGATGAAACTGACCTCGGATGTGGCTGAATACAAAATAAATACCGGCAAGCAGGTTTTTGACAAAGAGAGGGAGGAATCCAAGCTGGCAACGCTGCAGAAAAAAGCGGAAAGTGATTTTACCAGACACGGAATCCGTGAACTTTTTGAGCAGATCATGGCGATGAGCCGTAAGAAACAGTATAAACTGCTGACGGAGCATGGAATTATGCCTCCGCAGGAGTTTGAGCCGATTCACACGCTGGATTATTCCAATGCAAGGATTGTTTTTCAGGGACTCGAAGGTGCCTACAGCCAGCTTGCCATGGAACAGTTTTTTGGAGAAAACTGCAATAATTTCCATGTGGAGAGCTGGAAAGATGCCATGGAGGCCATTAAGAACGGGGAAGCGGATTATGCGGTACTCCCGATCGAGAATTCTTCGGCAGGAATTGTCTCGGAAAATTATGATCTTCTGGTGGAATATGATAATTATATTGTCGGAGAGCAGATCATCCGTATTGATCATGCACTTTTAGGACTGGAAGATGCAGATGAGAGAGATATCCGTACCGTGTATTCGCACAAACAGTCACTGATGCAGTGCAGTGAATTTCTGGATAGTCATGCGGACTGGGAAAAATTCAGTGTCAGCAATAATGCCGTTGCAGCCAAGAAGGTCAAAGAGGATGGGGAGATTTCCCAGGCGGCGATTGCCAGTGCAAAAAATGCCCAGATTTATGGGTTGAAAGTATTACGCAATTCCATTCAGAATAATAAAAATAATTCGACCCGGTTTATTGTTGTGACAGGGAAAAAAGTATATACCGATCAGGCAGACCGGATCAGCATCTGTTTTGAGATCAATCACGAAAGCGGTGCTTTATATCATGCACTGTCGCATTTTATTTATAATGGACTGAATATGACAAATATCCAGTCACGTCCGTTACAGAATAAAAACTGGGAATATCGTTTCTTTGTTGATTTTGAGGGAAGATTTGAGGATCATGCAGTGCAGAATGCGCTGCGCGGACTTCGGGAGGAAACAATTGCATTCCGGATTCTTGGTACGTATTAGTCAGAATTGGTGAAAGAAGGTGGGCGTATGGCAATTCACACATTTGCAGCAATTTATATTGGCACATACGATGTGAGCCTGAAGGTATTTGAGTTTACAAACAGAAAAAAGTTTCATGAGGTGGATCACATCCGGTCCCGGCAGGAACTGGGGAAAGGTGCTTACGGCACCGGGACAATCGGATATGAGCAGGTGGAAGAACTCTGTGAAACACTGGCGCAGTTTAAAGAGATTATGGAAAGCTACAAGGTAGACAGTTATGAAGTCTGTGCCGCAGCCGCACTCCGGGATACCACGAATGAGATATTTGTTCTCGACCAGATTTATCTTAGAACCGGATTCCGGGTAAAGGTGCTCAGCAATTCGGAACACCGTTTTATCAGTTATAAAGCGGTGGCGGGAAGTCCGGTGTTTGAGGAGATGATAAAGACGAGTGCAGCAGTCGTGGATGTCGGCGGAGCGAGCGTACAGATTACGTTATTCCGCAACGGAAAGATGATCACGACACAGCACATGGAAGCGGGCATCATGCGCTTGCGGAATCTGCTTGGAGACCGCGGATATTCCCTGAAAATGTATGAAAACCAGATTGAGGAATATGTCAATAAAAAACTCGAGGGATTCCGTGCCATGTATATGAATACGCCGGTGGATTATCTGATCCTGATCAGTGACTATGCCGACGGCCTGGTCAAAAAGATTGAGGAAAAAGGCGGAAAAAGCCGGCAGGTAAAGCTGGATAAATTCTCTAAATTTATCGATAAACTGCTCAAAAAAACACTGGAGGAAATTACAGCGGAACTGAATCTTTCGGATGAGAGGGAACCGTTAATTATTCCGGCACTTGTGTTGTATAAAATGATGGCACAGAATGTGAATCCGAAAGAGGTATGGGTTCCGGGCGCAAATATTCAGGATGGTATGGCATTTGATTATGCACAGCACAATAAACTGCTGGCATCGACACATGATTTTGATGCGGATGTCATTTCGGCGGCCACATTTTTATCGGAGCATTACCACAGTTTTTCTCCACACATTCAGACACTTTCCAAGCTATCCATTAAGATTTTTGATGCGATGAAACAGGAACACGGACTTGGAAAGCGAGCGCGTCTGCTGCTTCAGGTGGCTACAATCCTGCATGACTGTGGAAAGTATGTCAGCTTTGCGGAAGCGTCGGAGAGTACGTATCATATTATCATGTCCTCAGAGATTATCGGTCTGACCCATCAGGAGCGGGAGATTGTTGCACAGATCGTGCGTTACAATACCCTTCCTCTGGACCCGTATGAGGAAGTCGCCGATGTGCTGAGTCAGGAAGAGTATCTTTGCGTGGCAAAACTTTCGGCAATTCTTCGTGTGGCAAATGCGCTGGATCAGAGTCATAAACAGAAGTTTAAAAATATCCGGATCGCGGTAAGGGAGAGAAAACTCGTGATTACGGTCGAGGCATTTGAGGATATTGCACTGGAACAGGCATTGTTTGACGCAAAGACCTCTTATTTTGAAAATGTATACAGCATGAAACCTGTTTTAAAAGAAAAGCGTATTTATAACTATTAGATCGGAGGGCTTTTATGGACACAAAAATAGATTTTAAAGATCCGGCATATTATGAAAACCGTGAGCTCAGCTGGATTAAGTTTGACCAGCGTGTATTAAGTGAAGCAAGAGATAAATCCATTCCGCTTTTGGAGCGGTTGAAATTTGTCAGTATTACTTCTTCCAATCTGGATGAATTTTTTATGGTAAGGGTGGCATCCTTAAAGGATATGGTACATGCAAAATATAAAAAGCGTGATATCGCCGGAATGACCGCAACGGAGCAGCTTTCCGCCATCAATAAACAGGCGCGGGAACTGGTCAATATCCAGTACAGTACATTCAGCCGTTCCCTGATGCCGCTTCTGCGCAAAGAAGGAATATATCTTCTGGATGCGCATGAGGATCTGAATGAGGAACAGGCGCGTTTTGTGGATCGCTATTTTATGGAAAATGTATATCCGGTACTTACCCCGATGGCTGTGGATGCATCGCGTCCGTTCCCGCTGATCCGCAATAAAACACTGAATATTGCAGCACTTCTGACCGGAAAGAAAACGGAGGATGAGACCGTGTTTGCGACCGTGCAGGTGCCAAGTGTTCTGCCGCGTCTGGTACAGATTCCAAGCGAAGGGGAGACAAAATCGTTTATTCTCCTTGAGCAGATCATAGAACGCAACATCGGCATATTGTTTTCCAATTACAAGGTATTGTGTGCATATCCGTACCGGATCATGCGAAACGCAGATCTGACAATTGATGAGGATGAGGCATCAGATTTGCTGAAAGAGATTGAAAACAAATTAAAGATGCGTCAGTGGGGAGAAGTTATCCGTCTGGAAATTGAAGAGAAGGTAGACAAAAAACTTCTGAAATTTTTAAAGACGGAGCTGAAAGTATCGGATGAGGATATTTTTCAGATTGCAGGACCGATTGATCTGACTTTTTTAATGAAAATGTATGGGATTGACGGATATGACCATCTCCGCTATAAACCGTATACGCCGCAGCAGGTGCCGGAAATTACACCGGGAAGTGACATTTTTGCCGCAATCCGCAAAGGGGATATTTTCCTGCACCATCCATACGAAACCTTTGATCCGGTTGTGGATTTCATCCGGCAGGCATCCAAAGATCCGGATGTCCTGGCGATTAAACAGACACTGTATCGAGTCAGCGGAAATTCCCCGATTATCAGCAGTCTGGCACAGGCAGCGGAAAACGGCAAGCAGGTGTCGGTTCTGGTTGAGCTGAAAGCCCGTTTCGATGAGGAGCACAACATTGTCTGGGCGAAAAAACTGGAACAGGCAGGCTGTCATGTGATCTATGGTCTCGTTGGCCTTAAAACACACAGCAAGATCGCACTGGTGGTCCGCCGGGAGGAGGACGGAATCCGCCGCTATGTTCATCTGGGAACCGGAAATTATAACGATTCGACGGCAAAGTTATATACGGACTGCGGAATCTTTACCTGCAAAGAGTCGATCGGGGAGGATGCCACAGCGGTGTTTAATATGTTATCCGGATATTCCGAACCGCTGGCATGGAATGAGCTGGTGCTGGCACCATACTGGCTGCGGGATAAATTTTTGCGCCTGATCGGCAGGGAAACGAAAAATGCACGGCAGGGTAGAGAAGCCCGTATCGTGGCAAAGATGAATTCCCTCTGTGATCCAGGCATTATTGCGGCGCTGTATGAGGCATCTGCAAGCGGTGTAAAGATTGATCTGATCGTGCGCGGAATCTGCTGTCTGCGCGTCGGAATTCCGGGAGTGAGTGAAAATATTTCCGTGCGTTCCATTGTGGGAAATTTCCTGGAGCACAGCCGTATTTTCTATTTTTATAATGACGGCAATCCGGAAGTATTTATGGGAAGTGCGGACTGGATGCCGCGAAATCTTGACCGGCGTGTAGAGATTGTTTTCCCGGTGATTGAGGAGAAACTCAAAGAAAAAGCACTGCATATTCTGCATGTGGAACTGGAAGATAATGTGAAAGCGCGTGTGATGCAGCCGGATGGTACGTATGAAAAACTTGACAAGCGGGGCAAGGTTCTGATAAACTCACAGGAGCAGTTTTGTGCGGAGGCAAAAGCAGCAGTGCCGGATCAGAATCCGGGAAACAACCAGCGGCTGTTTATTCCGGCAGAACCGGCGGAATAAATTTACAGAAAACAGTTGACAATACCGTAATCAGGTGGTATAGTCAAATGGTTGTTAAGAAACAAGTAGAGTATCCACTCTCACCTAAGCGCAATCGGGCGACTTAGTGTTCATACTTTTAGCATGTTATATGAATGTTAGATGTAATAGTGGATAGTCTGCCTATCCACTATTTTTTATTGGAGGTACAAAACCATTAGCGAATTAATGATTAACGAACAGATCAGAGACAGAGAGGTTCGTCTGATCGGACCGGATGGCGAGCAGATTGGTGTTGTCTCATCCAGAGAGGCACAGAAAATTGCAGATGAAGCCGGTCTTGACCTTGTCAAGATTGCTCCGAATGCAAAGCCGCCTGTATGCAAGGTAATTGATTACGGTAAGTATCGTTATGATCTTGCACGTAAGGAAAAGGATGCAAAGAAGAAGCAGAAGACAGTGGAATTAAAAGAAATCCGCCTGTCACCAAACATTGACACCAATGATTTGAACACCAAGATGAACGCTGCAAAGAAGTTCCTCGCAAAAGGCAATAAAGTCAAGATCACACTTCGTTTCCGTGGTCGCGAGATGGCACATATGAACAGCAGTAAGCACATCTTAGATGATCTTGCTGAGCAGCTTTCCGATATTGCAGTAGTGGAAAAAGCACCGAAGATCGAGGGAAGAAGCATCGGTATGGTGTTGGCAGAGAAAAGATAACATTTATTAAGGAGGAATACACAATGCCAAAAATTAAGACAAACAGAGCAGCAGCAAAGCGTTTCAAAGCAACCGGAACCGGAAAGTTAAAGAGAAACAAGGCTTACAGAAGACATATCTTAACAAAGAAAACAACAAAGAATAAGAGAAATCTCAGAAAAGCAGCAATGATGGATCAGACAAACATCAAGAACATGAAGAAGATTTTACCATACATCTAAGATTTGTTAAGGAGGATATAGGAAATGGCAAGAGTTAAAGGCGGATTAGGCGCTAAGAAAAGACATAACAGAACTTTAAAGTTAGCAAAGGGATACAGAGGAGCTCGTTCTAAGCAGTATCGTGTAGCTAAGCAGTCCGTAATGAGAGCCTTAACAAGTTCTTATTCTGGACGTAAAGAGAGAAAGAGACAGTTCCGTCAGTTATGGATTGCTCGTATCAACGCAGCAGCTCGTATGAACGGACTTTCTTACAGCCAGTTCATGCACGGATTAAAGGTAGCTGGAGCTGATTTAAACCGTAAGGTATTAGCTGACATGGCTGTTACAGATGCAGCAGGTTTTGCAAAGCTTGCAGAAGTTGCAAAGAAAGCATTAGCTTAGTCATCGGAAAAATGTTGGGTAGAAAACTCCGGACAAGTTGTTTGTCCGGAGTTTTTTGAAAAATATACGGGGAAAGGTATTGGAAACAATGGAAAAAAGAGAACAGCTCGGAAGCAGACTTGGGTTTATTATGCTCTCGGCAGGATGTGCAATCGGATGCGGAAATGTATGGAAGTTTCCCTGGATGTGCGGACAAAACGGCGGTGGCAGTTTCATGCTTGTCTATGTGATCTGTCTGCTCATTTTAGGGCTTCCGGCAATGGTGATGGAACTTTCCGTAGGACGTGCGGCACAGACAAGTCCCTTGTATATGTATGAGAAACTTTCCGGAAAACGCAAATGGAAAATTCCGGGGATTGTGTGTCTGATTGGAAATATTGCACTGATCGCGTTTTATTCCGTTGTTGCAGGCTGGATTATTTATTATTTTGTGAAGTTTCTTACCGGTCAGAATGCGGATTTGGGATTTGAAAAAATGATCACAACACCATCCGTAAATGTTGGTTACCTGTTGATCACGGTTGTGATTACATTTGTGATTTTGAGTTTCCGGCTGCAGGGAGGCCTTGAACGCATTACCAAATATATGATGTCGGCGCTTCTGGTGCTGATGCTGGTGTTGGCGATCCACAGTTTTACGCTTTCCGGCGCAAAGGATGGGCTGGCTTTTTATCTGATTCCGGACCTTTCCAAAATATCAGGTACAATGATTGTAAAAGCAATGAATCAGGCGTTTTTCACGTTGTCGGTCGGTATGGGTGGCATGGCGATCTTTGGAAGCTACATCGGGAAAGAGCGTTCCCTTTTGGGAGAATCCGTAAATATCATTGTTTTAGATACGTTTGTAGCAGTTGTTGCAGGCATGATTATGTTTCCTGCCTGCGATACCTATAATCTTGAAGTGACTGCGGGACCAAGCCTTTTGTTTGATACGATGGCGAGTGTGTTTAACCATATGCAGGGCGGACGCTGGTGGGGTGCGCTGTTTTTCCTGTTCATGGTGTTTGCCGCCATGTCAACGGTATTTGGAGTATGTGAGAATCTGCTTGCCATGATCCGGGAGCTGACGGGCTGGTCACGTCCGGTGGGATGTATTGTCTGCGGGATTGGGACGTTTCTTGTGGCATTGCCAACGGCGCTGGGGTACAGTCTGATTCGTTTTCAGCCGTTTGCAAAAGGCACGGCATGGCTGGATTTGTGGGATTTTATTGTGTCTAACAATGCGATGCCGCTCGGCTCACTGATACTGGCGCTGTTTTGCTGTACACGCCGGGGATGGGGGTGGAACAATTTCCTGCAGGAGGCCAATGCGGGAAAAGGCTTAAAAATCAAGGCATGGATGAAACCGCTGTTCTGTTATTTTGTGCCCGTAGGGATTTTATTTATTTATATTTATGGAATGTTCACGTTTCCGTGGCATTAGAAGAAAAGAGGGGCAAAAATTATTCTGTCCCTCTTATTTTTATGCGATAAGCTTTGGGAGAGGCCCCTTTTTTCTTATGAAAGGTTTTTGAAAAATACAGCCCATTATCAAATCCGACGGAATTTGCAATGGCGGTGATCGAAAGATTTGAGTGTTCCAACAGATAGCATGCCTGTTTCATGCGAAAATCCGTGAGGTATTCTTTTGGGGACTGCTGCAGCACCAGTTCAAAGGAACGGAACAGATGGCTGCGGCTTAAACCGACGTAGGCGGCAATATCTTCCACTGTGATCGGGTAGGAGTAATTGGCACTGATGTATTCGATGCTCTTTTGGACATAGGTAGCGGATGTCAGCTGTGTATCTTTTTTGGCAGAAGATTTCAGAAAAAGTGCCAGAGTAGTATAGAGCCGTCCGGTCATTTCCACTGCATGCTCAAAACCATTTCCTCTGGCATCATAGATATGCAGAAGCTGACGTTTGACTTCTTCGCCGTTGGGAACTGCATGAATACATGGATGTTTGCGGGAAAAATCGGTTGCCTGCAGAATTGTGGCAGCGTCGCTTCCGGTAAAACCGACCCAGGCGTATTCCCATGGTTTTTTGGCGTCTGCACGGTAGATAACCTCGGTATTGGGATAAACTAAAAAGGCATCTCCGGCGGAGAGAGAATGGACTTCGTGATGCACTTCATAGGTGCCTTTGCCGGAGATAATATAGTGAATCAGATAGTGGTCACGGATTCCGGGACCCCACTGATAACCGGCATCGCATAGTTGGTATCCGACATTGTAAACCGACAGGGAAACAAGTTCTTTTGCGGTTGCTTTATAGGAATTTTTGTATTGATCGTTCATGGAAAACACTCCTTGTACACCCATAGAGTTCATGGCTGCTTTTGTTATCTTTAGTATTCAGTTTATACGTTTTTTTATGCACATGCAACATTTTTACATGTTTTCTCTACATTTGGTTCTGTACATTTGTGGATAAGAGCGATAGAATAAAGATGTCAAAAGAAAACAAAAGCACAGAAAGGGAGAGTGGAATTATGGCAATTTTAGTTACTGGTGGAGCAGGCTATATCGGAAGTCATACATGTGTAGAACTGCAGAATGCGGGGTATGATGTTGTTGTTTTGGATAATCTGTCAAACGCTTCCGAAAAGTCGCTGGATCGTGTGGAAGCATTGACTGGAAAGAAAGTTACTTTTTATAAGGGAGATATCCTTGACCGTGACATTTTAAATAAAATTTTTGCAGAGCAGAAGATTGAAAGCTGTATTCATTTTGCAGGACTGAAGGCTGTCGGAGAGTCTGTGGCAAAGCCTTGGGAGTATTATAATAACAATATTGCGGGCACGTTGACATTGGTTGACGTGATGCGTCAGAACGGATGCAAGAACATCATTTTTTCTTCCTCAGCAACGGTATATGGAGATCCGGCAGAGATTCCGATCACCGAAAACTGTCCGAAGGGACAGTGTACCAATCCATATGGCTGGACAAAGTCCATGCTGGAACAGATTTTATCTGATATTTACAAAGCAGACAATGAGTGGAATGTGATTCTGCTTCGTTACTTTAATCCAATCGGGGCGCATCCAAGCGGAACGATGGGAGAGAATCCAAACGGTATTCCAAACAACCTGATGCCTTATATTACACAGGTTGCAGTTGGCAAGTTAAAAGAACTCGGTGTGTTTGGAAACGATTACGATACTCCGGACGGAACCGGTGTGCGGGATTACATCCATGTGGTTGATCTGGCAAATGGACATGTAAAGGCATTGAAAAAGATCGAGGAGAATGCCGGACTTTGCATTTACAACCTTGGAACGGGGCATGGCTACAGCGTGCTTGATATTGTTAAGAATTTTGAAGAAGCAAATGACATCAAGATCCCGTATGTGATCAAAGATCGTCGTCCTGGTGATATTGCTACCTGTTACTGTGATCCAAGCAAGGCAGAGCGTGAGCTTGGCTGGAAGGCAAAGTACGGAATCAAAGAAATGTGTGCAGATTCCTGGAGATGGCAGAAGAATAATCCAAACGGATATGAGGATTAATTAAAAGAGGGAAAAGTCTTATTTTCGAATTTGTTTGAAAAATTTGAAAAATATGCTTGACGAAATGAGACGTGTATGATAGTATAATACACGGTTCGTTGGTCAAGCGGTTAAGACGCCGCCCTCTCACGGCGGAAACACGGGTTCGATTCCCGTACGGACTGCTGAGTTATCAATCCAGTGTTTATACAGATTCTTAGGAAGCTGTTGTAGGCACTGGATTTTTTGTTTTCTTATATGGTCATATATGAAACCGAAACGTCGGGTTAGAATGTCGAAACAAGATATCTATGAGATAATAGGGATAAAAGTTATGCACTTAGTAAAATTGGAAGAGATTCCTGGTGCTAAAGAAGAATTGAAAAAAATTCGCAAACGATTCTACGATTGGATGAAAGATCCTTCTGCATTTTCAGAGTAATTCACAAAATACCCAAGAAACCTTGCAAAACAGGGCATTTCTTGGGTATATCGTGGCAAGTGTAGTAGTAAGGGACTACGGTAATACTACGAATGAGGGAATGCAAACAAGCCGATGTAGAAGTACAAATTTTAACGGTAGTAGCAATCGTTAGAATGTAAGGGCTATCGTTATATAGTGTGCAATCGTTGAAATGTTCAGCAGTATCGTGTAAAATGAATATCTAATTGGATATGAACATATAATATTAATGCAGCCATAAGCTGCGATTTGAACTTATTTTGACATTGACAAGCGGCTCATTTGGATGTATATTTTAAGTACAGTAAGAGATTACTGCAAATGTTTGTTGCTACTCGATATGCAACTCAAACAAGGTCGAGTTCAAATGTTTGTCGCTACTCGATATGCGACTTAGAAAAGGTCGAGTTCAAATGTTTTGAGGTTCCATTCGAGAGGATGGGGCCTCTTTTTAACGATAGGAGAAGAAATGGAAATAGGACATTTTTATTATATTGATGATCAGTACTTTAAGGATTTTCCAGATCCTTATTTGATGCAGAATAAGGAAAAAGTAAATGGACAGTTGCATGACAGACCATGTTTTTACGCATTCCAGGATAGTAATACTCAGCTATTTTGGATGATTCCGTTTTCGTCACAGGTTTCTAAATTTAAGGGGATTTATAATAAGAAAATGCAAAAGTACCATAGGTGCGATACAATTGTTTTTGGAGAAGTACTTGGTCATGAGAAGGCTTTTTTGATTCAAAATATGTGTCCGATTACAGAAAAATATATGAAAAATGAGTATTTGGACTCTGCTGCCAATATACCAGTTCGTGTTGATGGTAGATTGGAAAAGGAATTGAAGGATAAGGCAGGGAAAGTATTAGCGTTGCAGAGAAAGGGCGCAAAGCTGATTTTTCCAAATGTCCTTAGTATAGAACAGGAATTATTATAATAGATGGAAATATCTATGTCGGATAAAGAGAGGTGCTGTGCCAGTTGGCAGGCATCTTTTTCTTTATAATCCGCGTGGTATATTTCGCACATTTTTATTGACAAGTGATTGTTGAGGTGGTGTTTTTATAACATAAGAGCGAAATACATCACATAAAGGCGATGGCGATTATGAATGAAAAAGAACCAATGAGCTTGTCGAAAAAATATAATATCAGATACACAATTGATGGATTATTCTTACGAATGAGAAGTACAAAGGTGATGCCTTGCTGCAGAAGTCTTATACAGTTGATTTCCTTACTAAGAAGGTCAAAACCAATGAAGGGGAAGTTCCACAGTATTATGTAGAAAACAACCACCCGGCAATCATTGAACCTGAACTCTTCGACTTGGTGCAGTCAGAAATACAGCGAAGAGGCAAGGGAAGTTCAAGGTACAGCGGTGTGACGATATTTTCTTCCAAAGTTCAGTGTGCCGAGTGTGGTGGCTGGTACGGCAGTAAGGTGTGGCATTCCAATGACAAATACCGAAGGGGTATCTACCAATGCAATAATAAGTTCAGACATAAGACTGGTTGTTCAACACCTCATTTAACAGAGTTTGAAATCAAGGATTATTTTGTAAAAGCTGTAAATCAGCTGATTATGGAGAAAGCAGAGATACTTGATAATCTTCAGCTAATTAGGACTACGCTTTGCGATAAGGCAGACCTTATCAAGCAGAAAGAGGCATTGGAAGAGAAAATCAATGTAACAGTAGAAATGACACAGAATATTGTTGCAGAGAATGCGAGGATGGCTCAAAATCAAGATGAATACAATAAAAAGTATAGTTCCTTGGTGGAGCGATACAATAAGCTGAAGGAAGAATATGATAGCATTTGCTCAACGATATCCGACAAGGATGCCAAGTACGAGCAGATTGGCAGATTCATCAAGGTTCTTAAAGGTCAGCAAGAACTTATAACAGAATTTGATGAGTCGCTTTGGAGCAGCCTTACAGAGAAGATAGTTGTGAAAAGCAAGGAAGAAGTGACCGTGGTATTCAAGGACGGGACAGAGATAACAGTTGAATAAATATAACAATATTGCACTCAGGCTTAGTGGTCTGAGTACTTTTTCTGTTTAAAGAACTGTAACTTTTGAGTCATTGAAAAACTGTTCAATATATGTTAGAATAAATTATCTTAATTGTGCAAGAAATTCATAAGCACAAGGAGAGTGGATATGTTAAAGAATAATATAGAAGTAGATGTAAAAGTTAAGTGCATAGAAAACGGAATTACGCAGGCTCAGCTTGCGGAGAAATCAGAAACATCCAGTCCGTATGTAAATCGAATCATCAAGAAAAGCGAAGTGCTGAATAAGACGTTTGTCCGAATGATGGAAGAACTAGGATATGATATTGAACTTACTTATGTAAAAAGGACGGAGGAGTAGTATGTCGAAGAAATTAACACCCGAACTGGAAAAGTTAAAGGAAGAGTACGATTTTTTACATAAAAGAATTGGAGAACTTGAGTGGGAAATAGCTACAATCTTTTATGGCAAAAAAGCAATTTTTGAGAGTGATGAAGAAAAAATCTATGCTCAATTAAATAACTATAGAGAGAATATGGGGATTCTAATTGAAAGAATCAAAGACGAAGTAAGAAAAGCGAACAGTGATTCGCAGAAAAAGAGGTAAGGATAATGGCATTTGATTTTAAGAAAGAATATAAGGAATTTTATATGCCCAAGAATAAACCTGCAATTGTAACAGTGCCAAAAGCTAATTATATCGCAGTACGTGGAAAAGGTAATCCGAATGAGGAAGGTGGAGCATATCAGAAAGCAATTAGTGTTTTATATGCAGTGGCTTATACATTGAAAATGAGTTATAAGACTGATTATAAAATTGATGGTTTCTTTGAGTATGTTGTTCCGCCGCTTGAGGGATTTTGGTGGCAAGAAGATGTTAAAGGGGTAGATTATGGAAATAAAGATTCTTTTAATTGGATATCTGTCATAAGGCTGCCTGACTTTATTACAAAAGAAAATTTTGATTGGGCTGTTAGCACAGCTACAAAGAAGAAAAAGTTGGATTGTTCATCCGCAGAATTTCTTACAATTGATGAGGGTCTTTGTGTTCAGATAATGCATATCGGATCATTTGATGATGAACCTGAAAGTGTTGCAAAGATGGATGCGTATCTAGTGGAGAAAGGATACGAAAATGATTTGAATGATACGAGGTTACATCATGAAATTTATATGTCAGATGCTCGAAAAGTTGCACCAGAAAAGTGGAAAACTGTAATTAGACATCCTATTAAGAAAGTATGAAAATGAAACAGATAACCAATAAGGAATATGAAGAATTCCAAAAATATAAAGAAGATAAGCTATATGGTAGAGTACTTACCCCAGATGGATTGCGTTTAATATGTGCAGCAGAGAATTATGACCCGGAGGCTATCGGCAAACGTATGCTTGAGGCACTCGCCAAGATAGGCAGAGAGTAGGAGTGATTTGATTGATTGAAAATGTTGAACAGTATTTTAAAGTAGATGAAAATGCTTTTTATACAAATTCTGAGGGTAAAAAAATGGCAAAGTCTGTTCACGGTAAAAGCTATGATAGGTATGTAAAAGCAAAGGAACAGTTATCGATGCAGCCATCAGAGATTTCACTCATTATTGATTATGTAAATGAGTTCCTTGAAACTATTGGAGTGAGCAAAGTAGAAAATCCAATAGTTACCCCCCAAGACATTGATTATCAGAAGATTGCGGAAAGATACAACTTAACTGACGAGAGAGATATTATTTGGATGAAATTTACGACAAGTGGTTTTTTGGGAGTAGTCGCAACAAGTAATGATGTTGGATTTGATTATCCAACAAGTAGCGATGATTATGATTTGCCAGGAGAAAAAACACGCTGGAAATACACAACTTCGAGCATTTTATTACATAAACTTGGACAAAAGTGGGATGAGAGGTTTGTCCTCGTTTTTCCATTAAGTAAAGATATAAATTGTAAATATAATAGACATCAAATCGAATTGGGAATAGGTAAATATCTAGTAAAAATGGGTGTTCCAATATTGGATTACTATTCACATAATTATCATTAATAGTTGAGAAAGGAGCCCCTAAATGCGGGCATTATAGCAATCGTTCAATAATGCACCCTGTTCATATCGTTCAAGGGGTTTCAAATGCACACTGTGCAATTCGTTTAATGGTACAAAGGTTCAGTTGTATCAACGATGGTGTGGCAACAGATCCAGCTTGTGGTACATCAGGATTCCTGGTTGCTGCTGGCGAATATCTGAAGGAGAATAAGAAGGATGAGATTTTCTTCGATAAGCAGAAAAAAGATCATTATATGAATCATATGTTCCATGGATACGATATGGATAGAACCATGGTGGAACGGATAATGTGTGGTTCTATGATATGAAGGCTGATGGCTTCAGTCTTGATGATAAGAGAGTTGTTGTGTCTGAAAATGATATCACTGATATCATCAAGAGATTTAAGAATCGTGAGCAGGAAATTGATAGAAAACGTACCGAACAGTCATTTATGGTTCCGAAACAGGAAATCGCGGATAACGGATATGACTTGTCTATCAACAAGTATAAACAGGTAGAATATGAAAAAATTGAGTATCCTGCAACATCAGAGATTCTGGCTAACATTAAGGCTTTGGATAAAGAAATCGCTAAAGAGATGGAAGAATTGAAGGCGATGCTATGGGACATGTATTAGTGAAATCTCTGCTTATTCTAGAAGTTGTAAATTTGATCAGTCAAAAATGGAATGTTTCACAAGAAAAGGCATTAGATATGTTTTATATGTCAAAGACAGCAGAGAATTTGTCTGATGATGAAACTGGATTGTATGGGCAATCAGCCCTATTCATTTTTGGACTGTATTGTCAAGAGGTGAGAGAAGGCTTCGAAAGAGGCTGCTAGTGCGACAAAAGAAGAACTTGCTAAGGAACAAGAAAAATCAGCCAAACAAGAACTTGATCTGAAAAAGCTGATTGCAGAGAATGCGTCTCTGAAAGAAGAACTGTCAGCTCGTAGACAGGAACAGCAGCAGACTTATGTGCCAAAGTCTCTTGATTTGTCCGAATATAAAACAAGAAAGCTTTACATAGATTCCATGTTAACGGATGCCGGTTGGACAGAAGGCAAAGACTGGATCAATGAAGTAGAGCTTCCGGGTATGCCTAACAAGTCGGAAGTTGGATATGCTGATTACGTTTTATAAGGATGAAATTGATAAGAAGGGCTCGTTCAGATCTGCATAAGAAAGTTGCAGGAATAGCGAGTGTTGCAAACATACCAGAGATCCAGGCCAAATCAGAATTGATTAATAAGATATTGAATACAGATTATGTGGATAATGCAGGAATTAACGAGTTTGAAGAAATCAGAGAAAAGCTTCGTGATCTGATGAAATATATCCCACGAGGCAAAATCAAATATGAGACTAATTTTTCAGACGAACTGCTTTCTGCCACCTGGAAGGAATCTGAGCTGGAAAATGATGAGCTGAAGAATTACAAGGCAAAGGCAGAGTACTATATCAGACAACACCAAGATAATGTTGCTATTGCAAAGCTTAAGACGAATCAGCCATTGACTGAGACAGATGTTGAAACATTGGAAGCTATTTTGTGGAAAGAAGTAGGAACCAAACAAGATTATGAACATGAGATTGGTACAAAACCATTGGGAGAATTTGTTCGCGAAATCGTAGGACTTGATATGAATGCGGCAAAGGAAGCATTCTCAGAATACTTGACTAGCACAAGCCTGGATAGCAGACAGATTTACTTTGTGAACCAAATCGTAGAATACATAGTTCATAATGGAATGATGACAGATCTCTCTGTCTTGCAGGAGTCACCGTTTACAGATCAGGGAAGTGTGGTAGAGATATTTACTGATTTGACGGTGTGGATGGGAATCAGGAAGGTTATAGAGTCGATAAATGCCAATGCGGCAGCGTAAAAAATAATTAACAAAGGATTTCTAATTATTATGTCAAATGATACAGGATTTGATGCTGTTGTTTCATTTTGGTCTGAACGTGGAATGAATGAATGTAAGTAGAGTACCGCGCTCTAATACATCAAACTCAAACCTATAGAAAGTGACTGTATCTGTTGAAGAAAATGTTGTCAACTCTTCATCAGTAAAAGTGACAGAAAAGATAAGTAGTGTAGATAAAAATGAGCTCTATACCATTATAAACTATGTTGGAAAAATGAACCATCATACTAGCAAATAACATAGTAGGCGATAAGAAGTCTATGAGTGCTAAAATCACAAAACAATATCCAAAGAATGGAACGCAACTTAACAAGATATTCAAGCCATTTTATAAGACACTTGCAAAAATAAAGAAATAACAAGAAAGAGGCCAGAACGATAAAGGATGGCACGATATCGCCTAAGTCGAAGGCAAGTTCTTCTAACTCTGGCAATATAAAGATAAAAATATGAAAAAAGTATTTGACAAAGAGTATTGTGTATGATAGTATAATACACGGTTCGTTGGTCAAGCGGTTAAGACGCCGCCCTCTCACGGCGGAAACACGGGTTCGATTCCCGTACGGACTGTTACTATTATAAATATAATAGCCCAACCCGAAAAAATGTTGTCGTATGACAGCATTTTTTTTATTTAATCATAGGAAATTCCTTCCTATGATTAAATAACGCTCCGCGAGCTGCGCATCCTCGCGGAAATAAAGTTTATGATGGAGAAACGGCGGCAGAGGCTTTGGAAAATGTGGAAACAGTTATTTCCGAATGGATAGAGACGGCAAAGGCTATTGGGCGGGAAATTCCAGTGCCAAAAGGAAAATTGATGTACGCATAATGAAAAATCCAGTGTTTTCATGGAATCATCCGTGAAAACACTGGATTTTTACGAAATAAACTTCTTTACAATTCAATGGTCAGTTCCACCGGACAGTGATCTGAACCGAATACATCGGTATGGATAGCTGCTCCGGTGAGACTGGAATCCAGCCGTCTGGAAGTGATGAAATAATCGATCCGCCATCCGGCGTTTTTCTCGCGGGCTTTAAAGCGGTAGGACCACCAGGAATAAATGCCCTCGGCATCCGGATAAAAGTAACGGAAGGTATCCGTAAAACCAGCGTTTAAAAGTTCAGTCATTTTTTCCCGTTCTTCATCGGAAAAACCGGCATTTTTGCGGTTGGTCTTTGGATTTTTCAGATCAATCTCCGTATGTGCAACATTTAAATCGCCGCAGAGAATGACCGGTTTTTTGCTGTCAAGCTGAAGAAGATAAGCGCGGAAAGCATCTTCCCATTCCATGCGGTAGGGAAGCCGCGCCAGTTCGTTCTGGGAGTTTGGAGTGTAACAGGTGACAAGATAGAAGCTGTCATATTCGAGGGTGATCACCCGGCCTTCGGTATCGTAGATTGCGGTGCCGATGCCGCGTGTGACGTTAAGTGGTTCTTTTTTGGCAAAAATAGCAGTGCCGGAGTAGCCCTTTTTTTCGGCATAATTCCAGTACTGGTGGTAGCCCGGCAGATCAAGTGCGATCTGTCCTTCCTGCAGCTTGGATTCCTGGATGCAGAAAAAATCGGCATCTGCGGCATGAAAATAATCGAGAAATCCTTTTTGTACACAGGCGCGCAGCCCGTTAACGTTCCATGAGATAAGTTTCATTTCTGATGTCCTCCTGAGTTGCTTTTATACAAATTATATACATATGGGAAAGAAAGTACAAGTCTTGTTACTGCTTGCAGGGAAACCGGGGAACAATAACCAGGCTTCTGAAAAAAGTACTTGACGTATGGCCTGTGCTATGATAGTATAATACACGGTTCGTTGGTCAAGCGGTTAAGACGCCGCCCTCTCACGGCGGAAACACGGGTTCGATTCCCGTACGGACTGCTGAAGTTCTTACCAGATATGGTAGGAACTTTTTTGTTTTATAAAATAAAAATATAAAATCCCTTGAAATAAGGGGAAAAGAGTGATATGATAACAAAAGTAGCATAGAAACTAAGGTTGAGAGAGGGCAGATGTCCTCTCTCAAATTTTTGTGAAAAATGCGATGATGAAGAAAAGAGGTGGTAACATGTCAAAAGCAAGTACTTATGAAGCAAAGACAGAACAGTTGATCCTTCCAATTTTGGAGAGGATGCAGTTTGAACTGGTAGATGTAGAATATGTCAAGGAAGGCAGCACGTATTATCTGCGGGCGTATATTGATAAGGAAGGCGGCATTACAATCAATGATTGTGAAGCGGTAGCACGTGAGATGAATGAACTGCTGGATCGGGAAGATTTTATTTCAGATTCGTATACGTTTGAGGTAAGTTCTCCGGGACTTGGCAGACCGCTCAAAAAAGAAAAAGATTATGTGCGCAATATGGGGAAGAAAATTGAAATCCGTACCTATCGCGCGATCAACCGGTGCAAAGAGTTTACAGGGATTTTGAAAGCATATGATGATACATCGGTAACAATTGCGGATGAGAACGACAAAGAGACCACCTTTTTGAAAACAGATATTGCACTGATCCGACAGGCAATTGATTTTTAGAACAATGACTTAAAAATACGATCAATATATATGGAGGATAAAAATCATGAATAATGAGTTATTGGATGCGTTAACGATACTGGAGAAGGAGAAAAACATCAGTAAAGAAACGCTGCTGGAGGCAATTGAAAATTCCCTTTTAACTGCCTGCAAAAATCACTTTGGAAAGGCTGACAACGTAAAAGTTGTGATTGATCCGGATACCTGCGAATATCATTGTTATCAGGAAAAAACAGTGGTAGAGACTGTGGAAGATCCGATTGAGCAGATCTCTTTGCAGAATGCCCAGATGATCAATGGAAAATATACATTGGGCGATATCGTTCAGGTAGAAGTAAAATCCAAGGAATTTGGCCGTATTGCAACACAGAATGCCAAGAACGTGATCTTACAGAAGATTCGTGAAGAAGAACGAAAAGTGATTTATGATGAGTATTTCAGCATGGAAAAAGAAGTCGTAACAGGTGTTGTTCAGCGTTATGTCGGACGCAATGTCAGCATTAATCTGGGAAAAGCAGATGCACTTCTGACCGAAAGCGAGCAGATCAAGGGCGAAACATTCCAGCCGACCGAACGTATCAAAGTGTATATCCTGGAAGTAAAGGCTACTTCCAAGGGACCAAAGATTCTTGTATCAAGAACCCATCCGGAACTGGTCAAGAGACTGTTTGAGTCCGAAGTTTCCGAAGTACGTGATGGCATTGTTGAGATCAAGGCAATTTCACGTGAGGCAGGAAGCCGTACCAAGATTGCTGTATGGTCCAATGATCCGGATGTTGATCCGGTTGGTGCCTGTGTCGGATTAAACGGTGCACGTGTTAACGCGATCGTCAATGAGCTGCGCGGAGAGAAAATCGATATTATTACCTGGGATGAGAATCCTGCCATCCTGATCCAGAATGCATTAAGTCCTGCAAAGGTGATTTCCGTTATTGCAGATGCGGATGAAAAAGCAGCAAAGGTTGTTGTTCCGGACTACCAGTTATCTCTTGCAATCGGCAAAGAAGGACAGAATGCCCGTCTGGCTGCCCGTCTGACCGGATTCAAGATCGATATCAAGAGTGAGACACAGGCAAGAGAGTCCGGGGATTTCCTTGATTATGAGAACGATTATGAAGACGATGAATATGACGATAATTATGAGTATGATGAGGAAGGCTATTACAAAGATCCGGATGCAGCAGAGGAGACTTCTTCCGATGAAGAGCCGGCAGAAGAAGCACCTGTAGAAGAAATACCGGTAGAAGAAACTTCCTCTGAGGAGTAATTATGGCAAATAAAAAAATTCCATTGCGCAAGTGTGTCGCCTGTAATGAAATGAAAGAAAAGAAGGAAATGATCCGGGTAATCAAAACACCGGAAAATGAGATTATGCTGGATGCCACCGGTCGCAAAAACGGCCGTGGAGCATACATCTGTGCAGATCCTGGGTGTCTCCGCCTGGCAAGAAAAAACAAGGGACTTGAGCGCTCCTTAAAGACTGCAATTCCGCAGGATGTGTATGAAAGTCTGGAAAAGGAGATGAGTACACTTGCATAATGATCCCGTATTATCCATGATTGGAATAGCAGCAAAGTCTGGAAATGTTGTAAGCGGTGAGTTTTCTACAGAAAAAGCAGTAAAAACAGGTCATGCATATCTCGTGATTGTCTCTGCGGAGGCATCCGGGAACACAAAAAAGAGTTTTTGTAATATGACGGATTTTTACCATGTGCCATGCTACTGTTACGGAAGCAAGGAAGCACTTGGACGCTGTATCGGAAAAGAATTCCGTGCATCACTTGCCGTGACAGATGAGAATCTGGCGAGGGCCGTAGAAAAGAAGCTCAAAGAGCGCACCGTATAAAAATATAAAACTGAATAACGGAGGTAAATTCATTTATGGCAAAAATGAGAGTTCATGAACTCGCGAAAGAGTTAAATATAAAATCACAGGATATTTTGGATAAATTAAAAAATACAAAGTTTGACGGAAAAAGTGCATCCAGCAATATGGAAGATGAAGCACAGGCACTGATCCGCGGAGCTTTTGCAAAAGAGACAAAATCGGCAGCAGATGCAAAAAAACCGGAAGCTGCAAAGACTGGTGCAGGAAAACCAGCGGATGGAAAGGAACGTCCAAAGAAGAAATCCAGCATCACAGCCGTATTTAATGCACAGTACAGCAAACAGTCCAGAAAGCCGGCAAACGGAAATAACAACAACCGTGGAAACGGAAATGGAAACGGTAATAACAGAAGACGGGAGGACAATAAGCGTCCGGCACAGCACAGCATCATTCGTCCGCGTCCGGTCGGGGAGCGTGCTATGCGTCCGATCAGTGAGCGTACGCCTTCGCCGACAGCGGATCTTGAAGTAAGTAAGCCGGTAAACAATAAACCGGCAGAAAACACAAATACCCGCAACAGCCAGGAAAACCGCGGAAACAACAATCATTCCGGTGGCGAGAGAAACAACAGACCGCAGAATGACAGAAACAATGACAGAGGCGGGGAGAGAAATAATAACCGTCATCAGGGAGATAGAAACAATAACAATCGTCCGAACGGAGACAGAAATAACAGCCGTCCACAGAACGACAGAAACAATAACGGCAGAAAGAACCGTTTCAGTAAAGAGCCGGCAGCAGTTGCAGCACCGGAAGAAATCCGCGGAAAGGACTCCCGTGGAAATAATGACCGCCGCAATAACAACAATAATCATCGGAAAGATCATGATAAACTCGGCGGAAAGAAACAGGAAAATTATGTAAACCTTGAGAAGCACGGCGGCAGAAAGAAACCACAGCAGCAGCCGAAGCCGAAGGAAGATGAAAATGTAATCAAGACGATCACACTTCCAGAAAAGATGACAATCCGTGATCTGGCAGACAAGATGAAACTGCAGCCATCTGCCATTGTAAAGAAACTCTTTATGAAGGGTGAAATGGTAACGGTAAATCAGGAAGTAGATTTTGAGACAGCGGAAGAAATCGCACTGGAGTTTAACTTTATCTGCGAGCCGGAGGAGAAGATTGATGTCATCGCGGAACTCTTAAAAGAGGATGAAGAAGATCCGAAGAATCTGGTTCCACGTCCACCGGTTGTCTGTGTTATGGGTCATGTCGATCATGGTAAAACATCCCTGCTGGATGCGATCCGTTCCACACGTGTGACAGACCGCGAGGCCGGTGGTATTACCCAGCATATCGGTGCATCTGTGGTGTCCATCAATGGACAGAAGATCACATTTTTGGATACTCCTGGTCATGAGGCATTTACCGCAATGCGTATGCGTGGTGCAAATTCTACCGATATTGCAATCCTGGTTGTCGCTGCAGATGATGGTGTTATGCCACAGACCATCGAGGCAATCAACCATGCAAAGGCTGCCGGTGTAGAAATCATCGTTGCTGTCAACAAGATTGATAAGCCGAGTGCAAACATTGAAAAAGTAAAGCAGGAGCTTTCCGAATACGAACTGATTCCGGAAGACTGGGGTGGAAGTACGATTTTCTGTCCGGTTTCTGCACATACTAAGGAAGGTATCGACAATCTTCTGGAAATGATCCTTCTGACTGCAGAAGTGATGGAACTGAAAGCAAATCCAAACCGTAATGCAAGAGGTCTGGTCATTGAGGCACAGCTGGATAAGGGACGTGGTGCGGTAGCAACGGTTCTGGTTCAGAAAGGAACACTTCATGTCGGAGATTCCATTGCCTGTGGAAGCAGCTACGGTAAAGTCCGTGCCATGATCGACGACAAGGGACAGCGCGTGAAGAAGGCAACTCCTTCCACACCGGTAGAGATCCTCGGATTAAACAGTGTACCGGCAGCCGGAGAGACATTTGTTGTCTGCGATTCCGATAAGGAAGCAAAATCATTTGCAGATACTTATATTTCAGAGGAAAAGAACCGCCTGATCGAAGATACCAAGGCAAAGATGTCACTGGATGATCTGTTCTCCCAGATCCAGTCCGGAAATATGAAGGAACTTGATATTATTGTAAAGGCGGATGTACAGGGTTCTGTTGAGGCAGTGAAACAGTCACTTGTGAAACTGTCCAATGAAGAAGTGGTTGTAAAAGTGATCCATGGTGGTGTCGGCGCAATCAACGAATCTGATGTTATTCTTGCTTCCGCATCCAATGCGATCATCATCGGATTTAATGTCCGTCCGGACCCGATTGCAAAAGTTACCGCAGATAATGAGGGTGTAGATATCCGTCTGTACAAGGTTATTTACAATGCGATCGAGGATGTAGAGGCTGCCATGAAGGGTATGCTTGATCCTGTATTTGAGGAGAAAGTTATCGGTCATGCAGAAATCCGTCAGATCTTTAAGGCATCCGGTGTCGGTAATATTGCCGGTTCTTATGTACTTGACGGTGTGATGGAACGCGGATGTAAAGTTCGTATTTCCAGAGAAGGCGAGCAGATCTTCGAGGGAGATTTAGCATCCCTGAAGCGTTTCAAGGATGATGTCAAGGAAGTTAAGGCCGGATATGAATGTGGTCTTGTATTCGAAGGCTTTAATGACATTCAGGAACTTGATCAGGTAGAAGCTTATAAGATGGTAGAAGTACCAAGATAGGATAGAATATGAGAAAAAACAGTATTAAAAATATTCGGATCAATGAGGAAGTGATGCGTGAGCTTTCCAATATTATCCGCGGGGAAATCAAAGACCCGCGGATCAATCCGATGACCAGTGTAGTTGCGGTGGAGGTCGCTCCGGATCTGAAAACGGCAAAGGCCTATATCAGTGTGCTGGGGGATGAAAAATCACAGCAGGATACGATTGCAGGACTTCGCTCCGCAGAAGGATTTATTCGCAGGAGCCTGGCAAAGTCCGTAAATCTGCGCAACACACCGGAGATCAAATTTGTATTGGACCAGTCCATTGAATATGGAATCCATATGTCAAAAATGATTGATGAAGTGACCAAAGATATAAAGGAGAAACCGGATGAAGAAGCTTGATGAGATTCTTGCAGGGAAAAAATCGGTAGGTCTTGCCGGACATGTACGTCCGGATGGGGATTGTGTGGGCTCCACACTCGGAGTTTACAACTATATCCGGAAATATTATCCGGATGTGGATGTGCGATTGTATCTTGAGCCGATTCCCAATATCTTTAAATTCCTGAATTTTTCATCGGAAATCCGCAGTGACTATGAGGAATCCGTGGTGTTTGATTTGTTTATCGCCATGGACTGCGGGGATGAGAAACGTCTGGGGAATGCTGCACGTTATTTTCAGGAAGCAAAGCATACAGCCTGTATTGACCACCATGTCAGTAACCAGAGTTTTGCAGAGGAAAATTATATTTTCCCGGATGCAAGTTCCACTTGTGAGCTGATCTGTGAACTGTTAGATACGGAGAAGATCACAAAAGAAATCGCGGAATGTCTGTATACCGGAATGGTTACCGATACCGGAGTGTTTCAGTATTCCTGCACGTCTTCCTCCACGATGAATATGGCGGGCATGCTGATGGATAAAGGAATTGATTTCACAAAAATTGTGGATGAAGCTTTTAATCAGAAAACATACAACCAGAACCGTGCCATGGGACAGGCGCTGCTTTCCAGCAGACTTCGTCTGGGTGGCAGAGTAGTGACTTCTTTTCTGACGCTCGAAGAGATGCATGCACTGGAAGTTCTTCCAAAACATATGGAAGGAATCGTGGAGCAGATGCGCAATACCAAAGATGTGGAACTTGCAGTATTCCTTTATGAGAATGAGGATCATACGTTTAAAGTAAGTTTTCGTGTAAACGGTGCGTTTGATGCGGCATCGCTTGCGATGCATTTTGGCGGCGGCGGACATGTCAAGGCTGCCGGATGTACCGTGGAAGGACCGGCAGAAGAGGCAATTGAGAGTATTCTTGCCGAGGTTGAGAAGAGATTATAATATGATAAACGGAATTATAAATGTTTATAAAGAGCGGGGCTTTACTTCCTTTGACGTGGTAGCAAAGCTCCGCGGCATTTTACATGAGCGTAAAATTGGACATACCGGAACGCTCGATCCGGAAGCGACCGGAGTACTTCCCGTATGCATCGGAAATGCAACAAAGGTATGTGAACTTCTGACGGATAAGGATAAAGTGTATCGTACGGTGATGCATCTTGGCATTACAACCGATACACAGGATATGACCGGAACGGTGAAAGAAGATCGTTCCAGAGAGGCTGCATTGCTGAAAGAACAGACCGTGGAAGCGGCTATTTTGCAGTTCGTTGGAGATTATGAGCAGATTCCGCCAATGTACTCGGCACTCAAAGTCAACGGAAAGAAGTTATGTGATCTGGCCCGCGCCGGAATTGAGGTAGAACGGAAAGCCCGCACGGTTAAAATTTTTTCCATAGAAATTGAAAAAATCAATCTTCCTTATGTGACGATGCAGGTGCACTGTTCCAAGGGAACTTATATCCGTACGCTGTGTGCGGATATCGGAGAGGTGCTTGGCGTAGGCGCGTGTATGGAATCCCTGGTCCGGACAAGAGTGAGTGTTTTTCCTCTGGAAGAGGCACACACGTTGGCAGAAATTGAAAAGATAAGGGATGAAGGAACGCTGGAAGAACTGATTCTTCCGGTGGACCGCGTGTTTGAGGGAAAGACGAAACTGACGGTTGTACCGGAAGCGTTTCGTTTTCTTCAGAATGGAAACCGTTTAAACGATGGAAATTTTACGGATGTTCCGGAAAAAATTGCGGATGGTGAGCAGGTACTGGTTTATGATCCGATGGGACATTTTTACGCTGTATATCAGTATGAGAGAGAAACAAAGGACTATAAAGTCCGGAAAATGTTTGGTGCATAAATATGATTTGCTGGAATAAGATAGAAGATTTTCATATAGAAGAACCAACGGCATTGTCGCTGGGAAAATTTGACGGAGTACACCGTGGACACGAAGCACTGATTGAACACCTTCTGGAAAAGAAAAAAGAAGGGTTAAAGGCCGTTGTTTTTACGTTTGATATTCCACCGAAAAAACTTACGGAGAATAATAATTACCGTGTCCTTTCGACCAATAAAGAAAAGCAGGAAATTCTCAAAGAACGTGGAATTGATTACCTGTTGGAATGTCCGTTTACCAAAGAAGTCATGTGCATGGAGCCGGAGGCTTTTGTTGCATGGATTGTAAAAAGTCTGCATGTAAAGAGCATGGTAGTCGGATCGGATTTCCGGTTTGGCCATAACCGGAAAGGGGATCATATTCTGCTGGAAAAATTGTCCGCGACATATGGCTATACCCTTAGGGTGGTAGACAAGATCCAGTATGAGGGACGGGACATCAGCAGTACGTTTGTGCGGGAACAGATCATAAAAGGCAATATTAAAAAGGCAAATGATCTGCTTGGGTATCCGTTTTTTGTAAAGAGTGAAGTGATTCATGGAAGGCAGCTTGGAAGAACCCTCGGAATCCCGACGATCAATATGGAACTTGTGGCCGAAAAACTTCTTCCGCCGAAAGGTGTATATGCAACTGCGGTAGAGATTGGTGGAAAATATTACACAGGTGTGACAAATGTCGGATGCAAACCGACCGTCAATCATTCCAATAAAGTAAATGTGGAGACGCATATACTGGATTTTTCCGGTGATCTGTACGGATATGAACTAAAGGTCAGCTTTTATTCTTTTATACGTCCGGAACAGAGATTCTCGTCTGTAGAGATGTTAAAAGAACAGATGGAAAGAGACATTGAAACGAGCCGCAGTCGTATGATGTCGATAAACGGCGACATGTAAACATATTACATAAATATTACAAAAATATGTTGACATTGTAATTATTTGTTGTTATACTCGTTTTGTTATGAGATTTCATGAGACATGAGGGAGGAATCTGTGAAATGAATCGTATGACAAAAAAGAGAGTTGGAATGGTACTTGCTTTTTCTCTGACACTGACCGGTGCGGCAGCCTATATCGGGATACAGCAGGGAAATACAGATAAAACAGAGGCGGCCGGATCGCTCACAGCCGGTGTTTCCGCATCTTTGAATGCAAGCGAAGTGGAGGCGCTGGATGTGACGGCAGGAGTAACCAGTCAGCTGTATGATAAAACAGATGTTGCGGTGGCTGCGAATGAAAAGCAGATGGTTGCACAGGGAATCGAAGATACGCAGACAAAAGAAGCGGTTTCGGAAAATACCACGGAGGATACCAGCATTTGTGGGTATAAAAATCTTGGAATCGCGCAGGTGCAGGGAAGCCTGAATGTGCGAAAAAAGGCATCCACAGACAGTAAAGTTGTTGGAAAAATGACGGATAAAGATGCCTGTGAGATTGTCTCGGTCAAGGGAGATTGGGCAAAGATCACCTCCGGCAAGGTGGAAGGTTATGTAAAGACAGAGTATCTTCTGACAGGAGATGCGGCAAAAAATGTAGCAAAGAAAGAAATTACAAAAGTTGTTACAGTAAATACCACAACCCTTCGTGTAAGAGAAAAGGCTTCTGAAGATTCTGCAATACTTTCTCTGGTTGGAGAGGGAGAGGATCTTGTTGTGGAAGATACAAAAGACGGCTGGTATAAAGTGGAAGTGGATGATCAGAAGGGATATATTTCCGGAGATTATGTAGAGGTAACAGAAAAACTTCCGACAGCATCGACGGTAAAAGAACTGGAATACGGAGAGGGATACACGGATTCCCGCGTTTCTTTAGTACAGTTTGCATTACAGTTTGTAGGAAACCGTTATGTCTGGGGTGGAACAAGCCTGACAAACGGAATTGATTGTTCCGGATTTACGATGCAGGTATATGCGAGATACGGAGTCGGCCTCCCGCATCATGCGGCAAGTCAGCCGGCATACGGAAAACGAATCCGTGCATCTGAGGCAAAACCGGGAGATCTCTTTTTCTATGGAAGCGGAAGCAGCATCAGCCATGTGGGAATTTATATCGGAAACGGTCAGATTGTACATGCCAGCAATGCACGTACCGGAATTAAAATTTCCAATGCCTATTACCGGACACCAATCTGTGTCATATCGTATTTAAATTAAAAAACTGTTTACAACGATACGGATTTATGATACATTAGATTAGTATGGTTTAACCCATATTCGGTGAATGGACACTCCGACCTTTTGCTGAGTATCGGGTGCAAAAATATTTTAAGGAGGATCATAAAATGATCGCAAAAGAAAAGAAACAGGCAATTATCAATGAGTATGGAAGAACACCAAACGACACTGGTTCACCAGAAGTTCAGGTAGCTGTTCTTACTGCAAGAATTCAGGAGCTTACTGAGCACTTAAAGCAGAATCCAAAGGATCATCATTCCAGAAGAGGTATGCTTAAGATGATCGGTCAGAGACGTGGATTATTATCATACTTAAAGAGCATTGATATTGAAAGATATCGTTCTTTAATTGAGCGTTTAGGACTCAGAAAATAATTGTAAACAAAGAGCGGAGTTTTATATTCCGCTCTTCTTTTTGTTGTATGGCAGAACTTTTTTCCGGGACCACTGAAGAGGACAAAACGCTGTTTTGTATTGTTCAGTAGTTTCGGGGTTTTGACATACCATATTAAATTTTGAAGGAGAGAATACATGTACAAAAGTTATTCAATGGAACTGGCAGGCAGAACACTGACCGTTGATATCGGAAGAGTATGTGCACAGGCAAATGGTGCCGCATTATTAAAATATGGAGAGACTACCGTATTATCTACGGCTACTGCTTCCGACAAGCCGAGAGATGGCGTTGATTTCTTCCCACTGAGCGTGGAATTTGAAGAAAAAATGTACTCGGTTGGAAAAATTCCTGGCGGATTTAACAAGCGTGAAGGAAAGGCATCAGAGAACTCTATTCTTACCGCACGTGTCATTGACCGTCCGATGAGACCTCTGTTTCCGAAAGATTACCGCAATGATGTAACCTTAAATAATATGGTTATGTCTGTAGATCCGGAGTGCCGTCCGGAGCTGGTTGCCATGATCGGTGCAGCACTTTCTACTACCATTTCCGATATTCCGTTTGACGGCCCATGTGCCATGACCCAGATGGGAATGAAGAATGGTGAATTTATTGTAAACCCATCCCAGAAAGATTGGGACGAGGGAGATTTAAAGCTTACGGTTGCATCTACAGCAACAAAGGTCATCATGATTGAGGCCGGTGCCAATGAGATTCCGGAAGCAAAGATGATTGAGGCTATTTATAAGTGCCATGATGTCAACCAGACAGTCATTGCATTTATCAATAAGATCCGGGAAGAGGTTGGCAAACCGAAGCATGCGTATACAAGCTGTGCGATTCCGGAAGAAATGTTTGCAGCTATGCGGGAAATCGTCACTCCGGAGCAGATGGAAGAAGCGGTATTTACCGATGAAAAGCAGCAGAGAGAAGAGAATATCCGTGAAATCACAGATAAATTTGCAGAGGCTTTTGCAGAGAACGAGGAGTGGCTTGCTGTTCTTGACGAGGCCGTTTACCAGTATCAGAAGAAGACTGTTCGTAAGATGATCTTAAAGGATCATAAGCGTCCAGACGGACGTGCGATCGATCAGATCCGTCCGCTGGCTGCAGAAGTAGATCTGATCCCTCGTGTACATGGTTCTGCCATGTTTACCCGTGGACAGACACAGATCTGCGATGTTGTTACACTTGCACCGCTTTCGGAAGTACAGAAGATTGACGGACTTGATGAGAACGTGACAACCAAGCGTTATATGCATCAGTACAATTTCCCGTCCTATTCTGTTGGAGAGACAAAGCCAAGCAGAGGTCCGGGACGTCGTGAGATCGGACACGGTGCGCTTGCAGAGCGTGCATTACTTCCGGTTCTTCCTTCTGTGGAGGAGTTCCCGTATGCAATCCGTGCAGTTTCCGAGACATTTGAATCCAATGGATCTACTTCCATGGCATCTACCTGTGCGTCCTGTATGTCACTGATGGCTGCAGGTGTTCCGATTAAAAAGATGGTTGCAGGTATTTCCTGTGGTCTTGTGACCGGAGAGACGGATGATGATTATCTGGTACTGACAGATATCCAGGGACTTGAAGATTTCTTCGGAGATATGGATTTCAAGGTAACCGGTACACATGATGGTATCACTGCAATCCAGATGGATATCAAGATCCATGGCCTGACCCGTCCAATCGTAGAAGAAGCCATTGCCCGTACCCGTGAGGCACGCGTCTACATTATGGATGAAGTTATGAGCAAGGCAATTGCAGAGCCACGAAAAGAAGTAAATCAGTGGGCACCGAAGATTGAACAGATCACCATTGATCCGAATAAAATTGGAGATGTTGTGGGACAGAAGGGTAAGACAATCAATGAGATCATTGCCCGTACAGGTGTCAAGATTGATATTACAGATGATGGTGCGGTTTCTGTCTGTGGAACAGACAAGGAGGCAATCGCAAAGGCCATTGATATGATAAAAATCATCACAACCGATTTTAAGGAAGGACAGATCTTTACCGGTACAGTTGTAAGTATCAAAGAGTTTGGTGCTTTTATCGAGTTTGCACCAGGCAAGGAAGGAATGGTTCACATTTCAAAGATTGCCAAGGAACGCATTGAGCATGTCGAGGATGTACTGACACTTGGAGATGTTGTGAAAGTTGTCTGTCTTGGAAAGGACAAGATGGGAAGAATCAGTTTTTCCATTAAGGACGTTCCGGCAGATCAGAAATAAAATACCGTACAGAATTAAGATCCATGAAAGATGTACTTCAGGGGCCGCACCATGCGGCCCTTTTTTCATACCATGAAAGAAAAAGGCGATGATTCGAAAAGTTCGGAGTTGAAATATGAATCGTGTCAAACAGCTTGTACATGCAGAGAATGTATATCGTATGGGTTACACGGGGAAAAATATCCGGGTGGTGACACTGGACACAGGCGTTTATCTACATCCGGATCTGCGGCAGAATGTGGTTGGATTTCTGGATTTTGTGGCAATGAAACGAGCCTGTTATGATGATAATGGACACGGAACACATGTTGGCGGAATTTTGTGTGCGAATGGCAGAATGAAGGGAATGGCACCGCAGGCACAGCTGATTGCGCTGAAAGTCCTCGGGAAGGATGGAGGAGGACAGACGGAGCGGGTGATTCGTGGCCTGCAATGGGTGCTTGCACATCATAAAGAACTGGGAATCCGGATTCTGAATTTTTCCGTAGGATTTCTTCCGGGGGCACTCGACCGTGAGCAGAAGCAGATTATGGAACTTTTAGAACAGCTGTGGGATGATGGCGTGACGGTTGTCACAGCGGCCGGAAATAATGGCCCGGGAGCCGGGACAGTCACGGCTCCCGGTATTTCGAGAAAAGTGATTACGGTGGGGGCAAGTGATGACCGGAGTTCTCCTGGGGAAAGGCGTGGTGGCTACAGTGGCAGTGGTCCGACCGGATGCTGTATTATGAAGCCGGAAATTTTAGCACCGGGGACGAATATTGTAAGTCTGGATCATCACGGAGCACTATATTCCAGAAAAAGTGGCACCTCTATGGCAACCCCTGTCGTATGCGGGGCACTGGCACTTGCATTACAGAAAAATCCAAAGCTGCGGCCGGAAGAACTTAAACTGAAATTATATGAATCGGCGCGGAAAGAAACGGGAATGTCCATGGCGTGGGGCGTTCTTGATGTTGATAATTTGCTGGCATTGGTATAAAATACTCTCTAAAAGCCTGTCGGTGACATTTTATGAGAACCAAAGGAGGAGACAGATGAAACGAATATTAAATAAACTCTTCAGTAAACTTGTCCTTGGAGGATTGATTATTATATTGCAGTTCAGCTGGTTTGTCTATCTGTTGTACAGTGCGACCGTATACAGTTCCATGGTAGATGCATTGTTTAAAATTGCATCCATTGTGCTTGCATTGTTTGTCTCCAGCAGGGATATGCGTTCCACATATAAAACTTCCTGGATTTTTCTGATACTGGCACTTCCTCTGTTCGGAATTCCGGCATACTATCTGTTTGGCCGTCCGGGACTGACAAAACGGACCCGTATGAAGATGGACGTGGTCAGCAGCAGGATACGGGCATACAGTTCTCCTTCCGATGATGTGATGTCTGCTTTAAGGGCAGAGGATGATTCTGCCGGACAGCAGGCACAGTATCTTACCTGTTATGCAGGGTATCCGGTGTACCGTGAGGCGGATACACAGTATTATTGCTGTGGAGAAGAGATGTATCCGCAGTTTCTGGAAGATTTAAAAGCGGCAAAATCTTATATCTTTCTGGAGTATTTTATTGCGGAACCCGGCAAGATGCTGGATGCAATTGTTGAAATTCTGGCACAGAAAGTAAAAGAGGGTGTGGATGTGCGATTTATGTACGATGGAATCGGATGTATCCAGACACTGCCGAATAAATATTATTGTTATCTGCAGGAAAAGGGAATCAAATGTGCCTGTTTCCAGCCATTTCGCCCACTGATGTCAATTATCCAGAATAACCGGGATCACCGGAAGATCACGGTGATTGACGGAAAGGTTGCCTATACCGGGGGAATGAACCTGGCGGATGAGTATATCAATGCCAGAGTGCGTTTTGGGTATTGGAAGGATGCGGCAATCCGTCTGACCGGAGAATGTGTCTGGAGTTTTACAAGCATGTTCTTGGAACTGTGGGATTATATTTTGAAAATAGAAAGTGATTATACATTTTATCGGGCAACTTCCATGGAAAAACACAGGTTGCAGGAAAAAATCCATGCAGATGAAAAAGGATTCGTCCAGCCGTATACCGATTCTCCACTGGATCACGAAGATGTCGGCGAAAATGTATATCTGAATATCATCAGCAGGGCAAAAAAATATCTTTACATCTTTACTCCGTATCTGATCATCGGATCCGAGATGCGTACGGCACTTGTAAATGCGGCAAAATCCGGCGTGGATGTGCGTCTGGTTGTACCGGGAATTCCGGATAAGAAACTGGTGTATTTCCTGACACAGTCGAATTTCCCGTATCTGATCAAAAACGGAGTGAAAATATACACATATACGCCAGGTTTTATCCATGCAAAATGTTTTGTGTCGGATGATGTACAGGCAACCGTGGGAACGGTAAACATGGATTACCGCAGTCTGTGTCTGCATTTTGAATGTGGCGTCTGGATGTATCGTACCCGGGCAGTTTTGCAGGTAAAAGAAGATGCGTTAAAAACATTTGCGGAAAGCCACGAAGTGACCCTGGAGGAATTTCAAAGAAAATCGTTTCTTGTGCGTACATTTATGGGAGCATTGAAATTGTTTGCCCCTCTTCTGTAAAACACTAAATATAGTAAATTGTCCTTGCATTTTCTACAACATAAAGATAAAATATAGATTATGACAGAAAGGACGAGAGGGATGGAACTGACCGTTAAACTCCAGGTATTTGAGGGACCGCTGGATCTGCTTTTGTATCTGCTCGAAAAGAATAAAGTGAATATCTATGATATTCCGATTGTGGAGATCACGGAACAGTATATGGAGTATATCCGGGAAATGAAACGGCAGGATCTGGAGGTGCTCAGTGAGTTTCTGGTTATGGCTGCAACACTGGTCGATATCAAATCACGCATGCTTCTCCCGTCGAATCCGGACAGTGAAGAGGAAGAAGAAGATCCGCGTGCGGAACTGGTACAGCAGCTTCTGGAATACAAGATGTACAAATGTATGGCGTATGAACTAAAAGACCGGCAGATGGATGCCGGTCGTGTTATGTATAAGAAGCCGACGATTCCGGAGGAAGTGCGTGCGTATGAACCGCCGGTTGATATCCACGAACTGATATCGGACATTACGCTTTCACGCCTGCATGAAATTTTTGAGAGCATTATGAAAAAACAGCAGGATAAAATTGATCCTCTGCGGTCAAAATTCGGAAAGATTGAAAAAGAAGAGGTATCGCTGGAAGACAAGATGGAGGATTTGAAAAAATATGCGGCCGGACACAGACATTTCAGTTTCCGGGGACTTTTGACGGCACAGTCATCGAAAGTGGAAGTGATCGTTACGTTTCTTGCGATTCTGGAGCTGATGAAAATGGGAACGATACGGATTTCGCAGGAACATATTTTTGATGATATCCAGATTGATTCGAAAGTTGCAGCATAGATTATCATGTATTGCAGGATGGACGGAAAATATGGAAGAAAAAAAATACAAGGCAATTATAGAAGGAATTCTGTTTTCTATGGGAGAATCCGTAGAACTGGAAAAAATTGCAGGAACTCTTGGACTTGATCAGAAGAAAACAAAGGACCTGATCGATGAAATGAGAAACGAGTGGGAAGAACAGAAACGCGGCGTTACCATCACGGAACTGGATGGAGCCTACCAGATGTGCACCAGACCCGAAATTTACGAATATCTGATTAAAATTGCAAAGCAGCCCAAACGCCGGGTTTTAACCGATGTTCTTTTGGAGACGCTTTCCATTATTGCATATAAGCAGCCGGTGACAAAGATGGAAATAGAAAAAATACGTGGCGTGTCATCGGATCATGCGGTAAACAAACTGGTGGAATATCATCTGGTGTGTGAACTTGGAAGACTTGATGCACCGGGGCGTCCGTTACTTTTCGGAACAACAGAAGAATTTTTACGCAGTTTCGGCGTACATTCAATCGATGATCTGCCGGTACTCAGTCCGGTACAGGTGGAAGAGTTTAAGCAGGAAGCAGAAGAAGAGATGCATGTGAAACTGGACGTATAAAAGAAGCAGGAATAATCATATACATAGAATAAAAATGTATATGGTTATTTTTTTATGTTTCAAAAAAGAATCTGCACAAAAATAGTAAGTCTGTTGCTGGTAATCGGATGTCTGATGAGCGAACCGGTTTTGGCAGAAAAGCAAAAAGAACCCGAAGCGCAGACACTGTATTCAAAATCCTGCGCCATGGTGGATGGTGACAGTGGGCGCCTTTTGTATGGAAAAGAGGCACAGACAGCACTGCCGAATGCAAGTACCACAAAAATTCTGACCTGTATCGTGGCGATGGAACAATGTAAGCCCGATGAAGTGGTCACATTCAGCGCAAAAGCGGCATCACAGCCGAAGGTACATCTCGGGGCGAAAAAAGGAGAACAGTTCTATATGCAGGATCTGTGGTATGGGCTGATGCTGGAATCCTATAATGACTGTGCATATGCAATCGCAGAACATGTGGCGGGATCTGCGGAAAAATTTGCAGCACTTATGAATGAAAAAGCAAAGAAGATCGGGTGCACCGACAGCCATTTTGTGACACCGAACGGTCTGGATGCAAAGGATGAGCAGGGGGAACACCATACCACAGCATATGATCTGTGCAGGATTATGAGTTATTGCGCATGGAAGTCTCCGGTAAGCAAGCAGTTTCTGGAAGTGACGCAGACCCGGTCACATACATTTCAGAGCCTGGAGGGAACCGGATATGCTGTTTCCAATAAAAATGCCCTGCTGGATATGATGGATCATGTGATTACCGGAAAAACCGGATATACGTCCAAAGCCGGATATTGCTATGTGGCTGCACTTGAAGAAGGGGGGAGACATTATGCAATCGCACTTCTTGCCTGCGGCTGGCCGAACCACAAAAATTATAAGTGGTCCGATGCAAAGACACTGTTTCAATACGGAATGGATGCCTATCATCTGTATCGGGGATCGGAAGCATCCATGGAGCTGCCGGATATAGAGATTGCGCAGGGCTGTCGGAAAGAAACACTCGAGGAATGGGCTACCCATGCCAAACTGCCGGTTTATGTTGATACGGATATCACAAAACTGACGTTTTTGAAAAAAGACGGGGATACCGCTGAAATAAAGAAAGTATGGTCTGATCCGATAAGCCTTCCGGTCAAAAAAGGGCAGACGCTTGGACGTGTTTCCTACTGTATGAACGGCAGGGAAATTTACTCCGGAAAAATTAAAGCAGAGGTTTCCGTAAAAAAATGGTCTCCTGAAAAGTTTTTTCAAATTATGTGGAAAGAGGCACTGTTGGGCAAATAGGAAATTAGTCACAAAGAATTAGTGAAAAAATTAACAAATTATGTTGAAAAGAATTGGGAAATGAGATACAATACAAACTAGCGGAAATTTTTATTTTTTATAGATGGAGGGCATAAAATGAGTAGTAACAATGAAAACTTGGCAATTCAGCGTATTGCTAAGTTGGTCGATGAGAACAGTTTTATGGAAATCGGTTCTCTCGTAACAGCACGTAGCACAGATTTTAATCTTACCGCTGCAAAGACCCCTTCAGATGGCGTTGTAATCGGTCATGGACTGATCGACGGCAATCTGGTATTTATTTACAGCCAGGATGCATCCGTATTAAACGGTACCATCGGAGAGATGCACGCAAAGAAGATTGCGTCTGTGTATGACATGGCAATGAAGATGGGAGCTCCTGTCATCGGTCTGATTGACTGTGGCGGCATTCGTCTTCAGGAGTCGGTTGATGCATTGGATGGGTTTGGAACTATTTATGCGAAGGAAGTAGCAGCTTCCGGTCTTGTACCTCAGATTTGTGGTGTATTTGGCAATTGTGGCGGCGGCCTTTCCGTTGTCCCGGCACTTTGCGATTTCGCGTTCATTGAAGAGAAGAAAGGACGCATGTTTGTAAATGCTCCGGATGCAATCGAAGGCAATAACACAGAAAAATGTGATACAGCCAGCGCAGCATTCCAGAGTGAAAACAACGGATGTGTGGATTTCGTTGGTTCAGAAGATGAAATCATGGAGCAGATTCGTCAGCTGGTATGTATGCTTCCAAGCAACAATGAGGGAGATGTCTATACAGATGACTGTGAAGATGATTTAAATCGTGCCTGCGAGAGCATGGAGAATATGAAGGGTGATCCAAGATATCTGTTATCCCAGATTTCAGATAATAACGTATTCTTCGAGACAAAGGCAGATTATGCCAGGAATATGGTAACCGGACTGATCAAGTTAAACGGAATGACAGTCGGCGCTGTGGCAAACTGTAGCGAAGTATATGATGCAGAAGGCAAGAAAGCAGAGAGCTTTGACAAGTCCCTGACCGCGCAGGGATGCAACAAGGCAGCTGAATTTGTTCAGTTCTGTGATGCATTCTCAATCCCGGTACTTACCATTACAAATGTAAATGGATTGAAAAACTGCATGTGCTCTGAGAAGAAACTTGCAAAGGCACTTGCGAGAATGACTTACGCATTTTCCAATGCAACCTGTGCAAAGGTAAACCTGATCACAGGAGAGGCTTACGGAAGTGCTTATGTATTTATGAATTCCAAGTCTGTCGGAGCAGATCTTGTATACGCATGGAGCGGAGCAAAGATCGGTGCGATGGATTCTACTCTGGCTGCAAAGATTATGTATCCGGAAGCTGGTGCAGATGAGATCAAGCAGAAAGCTGCTGATTATGAAAAACTTCAGGATTCTGCCGCATCTGCTGCTGCAAGAGGATATGTGGATCGTCTGATTGATCCGGCAGATACCAGAAAATACCTTGTAGCTGCTTTTGAAATGCTTTATACAAAGTATGTAAGCGAGCCAGAAAAGAAACACGGTACCAAGTAGAAAGGTGAAGTTTTATGAAAAAGAGAATTGCTTTTGCACTTTGCATGATCCTGATGGTTCTGATGCTTGGTGCATGTGGAACAGACCCGACTACCGTGGATTACAATGGAAAGTCCTATTCAGATCTTCAGTCTGAAATGGATACCAATGCGGGCATGGTACAGAGTCTGGCTCAGTTGTTCAAAGAAAACAAACTGACAGCAGATACTCTTCCGGACGATGTAAAGGATCAGCTTACTTCAAGCTACGGTGTCACAGAGGCACAGATTGAGGCAGCTGCAAAGTGGCAGGATACTTTGGATGAGTTTGGTAAAATGAAAAAGATCGAAGACGATACTTTTAAGGTTACCAAATCCGGTAAGACACTTACCACAGATATGACCATCAAGTTCGCGAAGAAAGATGTGAATTTCGAAGTAGTATATGATTACTATTCCATGGATGTTACCGGCATTTCGGTAGATCCGATTTATACACTCGGTGAGAAAATGGAAAAGGCAGGACTGAATACTGTAATTTCTATGGCAGTTGTATTTGCTGTATTGATTCTGATCAGTCTTCTTATTTCCTGCTTTAAGATCTTCCCTTATCTGGAGAAAAAGAAAGCTGCCAAAGCAGCCGGACAGGCTCCACAGCAGGAAGAGACACCAGCCGCAGCGCCGGCACCTGCCCCTGTTGCAGCACAGACAGATGATACTGAACTTATCGCAGTTATTGCAGCTGCAATCGCTGCAAGTACCGGAACTTCTACCAGTGATTTCGTAGTTCGTTCCATCAATCGTAGATAGGATAGAAAGAAAATTTAGGAGGAACATATTCATGAAGAATTATACAATTACCGTAAATGGTAACGTTTATGATGTTACAGTAGAAGAGACCGGAAGCACATCCGGCGCAGCAGCACCGAGACGTACAGCTGCAAAGCCAGCTGCAGCACCGGCAGCCGCACCAGCTGCTTCAGCAGGAGCCGGAAGCATTAAGATTGAAGCAGGAGCTGCCGGAAAGGTATTCAAGATTGAGAAGAAAGTCGGCGATGCTGTAAAGAAGGGAGATGCCGTCCTGGTTCTTGAGATCATGAAGATGGAGACACCAGTCGTTGCTCCGGAAGACGGAACTGTTGCAAGTATCGATGTAGCAGTTGGTGATGCCGTAGAATCTGGTGCATTACTCGCTACATTAAACTAATCCAAGGAGGAAAACACTGTGAGTTATGTAGGTGAAACATTATCGAACCTCCTGCATCAGACAGCCTTTTTCAATCTGACCTGGGGAAATTATGTTATGATTTTAGTGGCATTTATTTTCCTGTATCTTGCGATTAAGAAAGGTTTTGAGCCATTACTGTTAGTTCCGATTGCATTTGGTATGCTTCTGGTAAATATTTACCCGGATATCATCGCAAGCCCGGAACAGACCAGCAACGGCGTGGGCGGTTTACTTTATTACTTTTACACATTGGATGAGTGGTCTATTTTACCATCTCTGATCTTTATGGGTGTAGGTGCAATGACAGACTTTGGTCCGCTGATTGCAAACCCGGTCAGTTTCCTTATGGGAGCTGCCGCACAGTTTGGTATCTTCAGCGCATACTTCCTTGCAATTATACTTGGATTTAATGACAAGGCTGCCGCTGCCGTATCTATCATCGGTGGAGCGGATGGACCTACTTCCATTTTCCTGGCTGGTAAGTTGGGACAGACCGGTCTGATGGGACCGATCGCCGTGGCTGCATATTCCTATATGGCACTTGTGCCGATCATTCAGCCACCTATCATGAAGTTATTTACAACAAAGAAGGAACGTGCGATCAAGATGCAGAACCTTCGTCCGGTCAGCAAGCTGGAGAAGATCCTCTTCCCAATCGTTGTTACCGTTGTTGTCTGCGTACTGCTTCCTACCACAGCACCACTTGTTGGTATGCTGATGCTTGGAAACCTCTTCCGTGAGTCTGGCGTTGTTCGTCAGCTGCAGGAGACTGCAAGTAACGCACTTATGTACATTGTCGTTATCTTACTGGGTACCTCTGTTGGTGCAACTACCAGTGCAGAAGCTTTCTTAAATGCAAGCACCTTAAAGATCGTTGTATTAGGTCTTGTTGCATTTATGGTTGGTACTGCTGCCGGAGTTTTATTTGGTAAGTTATTATGCTGGATTACCAAGGGCAAGATTAACCCTCTGATTGGTTCTGCCGGTGTATCTGCTGTGCCTATGGCAGCCCGTGTATCCCAGAAGGTTGGTGCAGAGGAGGACCCTACAAACTTCCTGCTCATGCATGCAATGGGACCAAACGTTGCCGGTGTTATCGGTACTGCAGTAGCTGCGGGATGTTTCATGGCTATATTTGGAATTTAATAAGGAGGAAAAGTCATGTCAGAAGTGGTAAAAAAACCATTAAAAATAACAGAAACTGTTTTGCGTGATGCCCATCAGTCACTGATCGCTACACGTATGACAACAGAGCAGATGCTTCCGATTATCCCAAAGATGGATAAGGTTGGATTCAATGCTGTAGAGTGCTGGGGTGGTGCGACATTCGATGCCTGCCTGAGATTCTTAAAAGAGGACCCATGGGATCGTCTTCGTAAATTAAGAGACGGATTTAAAAATACAAAACTGCAGATGCTGTTCCGTGGACAGAATATCTTAGGATATCGTCCGTATGCAGATGATGTGGTAGAGTATTTTGTACAGAAGTCAATTGCAAACGGAATTGACATCATCCGTATTTTTGACTGCTTAAATGATATCCGTAACCTGCAGACAGCAGTTACTGCATGTAACAAGGAAAAAGGTCATGCACAGGTAGCTCTTTCTTACACCCTTGGAGATGCTTATACTCTGGATTACTGGATGGAGATGGCAAAGCGTGTAGAGGATATGGGAGCTGATTCTCTCTGTATCAAGGATATGGCAGGTCTTTTAGTTCCTGCTAAGGCTACAGAACTTGTACAGGCACTGAAGGATTCTACCTCTCTTCCGGTAGAACTTCATACCCATTATACTTCCGGTGTAGCTTCCATGACATATATGAAGGCAGTAGAGGCCGGTGTAGATATCATTGATACTGCAATGTCTCCATTTGCTCTTGGAACCAGCCAGCCTGCAACAGAGGTTATGGTAGAGGCTTTCAAGAACACACCATACGATACCGGTCTTGATCTGAATCTGTTAAGTGAGATCGCAGATTACTTCCGTCCGTTACGTGAAGAGGCACTTGCAAGCGGTCTGATGAACCCGAAGGTACTTGGTGTAAACATCAACACTCTTCGTTATCAGGTACCGGGTGGTATGCTTTCCAACCTGATTTCCCAGCTCAAGGAGCAGGGAAAAGAGGACAAGTACGAGGAAGTGCTTGCAGAGGTTCCGCGTGTGCGTAAAGACCTTGGTGAGCCACCGCTTGTTACTCCGTCTTCCCAGATCGTTGGTACACAGGCTGTATTTAACGTATTGATGGGAGAGCGTTATAAAGTCGCAACAAAGGAGACAAAGGATATTCTTCTTGGTAAGTACGGCCAGACCGTTAAACCATTCAATCCGGAAGTTGTTGACAAGGTTCTCGGAGAGGATAAAAAGAATGCAATCACCTGTCGTCCGGCAGATCTTCTTGAGCCGGAGCTTGGTAAGATTGAAGCTGAGATGAAACAGTACAAGCAGCAGGATGAGGATGTATTATCCTATGCATTGTTCCCACAGGTTGCTACTGATTTCTTCAAATACCGTGAGGCACAGCAGACTGGCGTAGACGCAAAGACTGCTGATACAAAGAACGGAGCATATCCGGTATAGTCATATCCGGTTTCTACGAAAAAGACGCATCAGATCTGGTGCGTCTTTTTTTGATGGGAAAAATTCTTTTTGCATGAAATCTTGCATTTTCCGGTTAAAGTGATACAATCAAAAGTGCTGTTTGTGACACAGCGTTTATGGAATAAAGAGGAGAATATGATGTCAAATACCAATGATCTGTTAAACCGGATCAATAATTGTTACAGTTCGATGAGCAAGGGACAGAAACTGCTTGCAACTTATATTACAGATAATTATGATAAAGCGGTATTTTTAACGGCCGCAAAGATGGGGGAGACGGTTGGTGTCAGTGAGTCGACCGTTGTACGTTTTGCAACGTATCTGGGATACAAAGGATATCCGGAATTTCAGCGTGCCTTAGAAGAACTGGTGCGCAATAAATTAAACTCCGTACAGCGCATGGAGGTAACCTACGGAAGAATCAGCCAGTCGAAGATTTTAGAGACAGTTTTATCGGCAGACGCGGACAAGATCAAAACGACACTGGAAAAAATTGATCACAGTGCGTTTGAGGTGGCCGTCTCGACAATCCTTGAGGCAAAAAATATTTATATTGTCGGGATCAGAAGCTGTGCGCCGCTTGCAAGTTTTCTCGGATTTTATCTGAATCTGATGTTTGATAATGTGCGTCTGCTTACGACAAACAGTTCGAGTGAACTGTTTGAACAGATGGTAAGAATCGGGGAAAATGACGTTATTATCGGAATCAGTTTCCCACGATATTCCATGCGGACATTAAAGGCATTGGAATTTGCAAATAACCGGAGTGCAAAAGTAATTACAATTACTGACAGCATACATTCACCGATGAATCTGTATTCTTCCTGCAATCTCATTGCGGACAGTGATATGGCATCCATTGTGGATTCCCTTGTCGCACCGCTTTCCGTTATCAATGCGCTGGTAGTGGCTCTGTGCATGAAGAAACAGAAAGAAGTGGCGGGAACACTGACGATGTTAGAAGACATCTGGGATGAGTATCAGGTATATGAAAACGATGAGATCAATTATATTGATGATTCGATTAAGGTACATTATGCAAAATTAGGGGATATCGATAATGAGTAAAGTAATCGTGATCGGTGGAGGACCGGCGGGAATGATGGCTGCGTATGCGGCAGCGGAGAGCGGACATGCAGTGACGCTTTTAGAACAGAATGAAAAACTCGGGAAAAAGCTGTTTATTACGGGAAAAGGGCGCTGCAATCTGACGAATGCCAGTGATATGGAACAGCTGTTTGCCAATGTAGTCAGCAACCGTAAATTTTTATACAGTGCTTTTTACTCCTATGACAATGAGCAGGTGGTTTCTTTTTTTGAGAGTCATGGAATGCCTACAAAAACAGAGCGTGGGAACCGGGTATTTCCCGTGTCGGATCATTCTTCCGATGTGATTGCGGCGTTATCCACCGCATTGCGGGGGCAGCATGTGGAAGTATTCCTGCATACAAAGGTAAAGCGTCTGCTGCTTGAAAAGAGGGATGAAGAAAAGCGTGTTACCGGTGTTGAGCTGGCTGATCATACAAAAATGCATGCGGACGCAGTGATTGTTGCAACCGGAGGAATTTCCTATCCTTCAACAGGGGCAACGGGGGACGGTTACCGCATGGCAGAAGAGAGCGGACATAAGATGGTATCGCCGACTCCGGCACTGGTTCCGATGGAAATGAAAGAACCGTGGGTCAGGGATCTGCAGGGCCTTTCGCTGCGCAATGTCCGTATGTCGGTTACCCGGGGAAAGAAAAAACTGTATGAGGATTTTGGAGAGATGCTTTTTACGCATTTCGGCGTCAGCGGTCCGCTGGTTTTGTCGGCAAGCGGATGTATCCCGGCAAAAGCATTTGACCAGGAGCTTTCCATGACGATTGATCTGAAACCGGCACTGGATGTGGAACAGCTTGATCACCGGATCTTAAGGGAATTTGATGAAATGAAAAATAAGCAGTTTAAAAATTCTCTGGGGCATTTGCTCCCGGCAAAAATGATACCTGTTATGATTGCGTTATCAGGCATTGATCCGGATACAAAGGTGAATGAAATATCCAGGGAACAGAGACAGAATCTGTTACATCTGTTTAAAAATATGCCGCTTACAATTACAGGGCTTCGCGATTTTAAAGAGGCAATTATAACAAAGGGCGGTGTTTCCGTGAAAGATATCAATCCTTCCACGATGGAGTCAAAACTTGTGCAGGGGCTGTATTTCTGCGGCGAGGTGCTGGATCTGGATGCACTTACCGGTGGCTATAATCTTCAGATTGCCTGGTCCACCGGACACCTGGCGGGAATATCCGTTTTGTAATTTCAAAGATAAATAATTTATTTCAAAGGAGAATAGAAAATGGCATTTAATATTGCAATTGATGGACCGGCAGGAGCCGGAAAAAGTACAATCGCCAAAAAACTTGCGGCGGATCTGGGGTATGTGTATGTGGATACCGGTGCAATGTACCGCGCGATGGCATATTATTTTTTACAGAATCATATCGATGCTTCCGATGAGCAGGCGATTGCGGCTGCCTGTCCGAAGGTAGACGTGACCATTCAGTATATGGGCGGAGAACAGCAGGTGATCTTAAACAAAGAGAACGTAAACGGCGTTATCCGGAAAGAGGAAGTCGGCAACATGGCCAGCGCGACCAGTGTTTATCCAGTGGTTCGTACAAAACTGGTAGAATTGCAGAGACAGCTTGCTGCAAAGGAAAATGTGATTATGGATGGAAGAGATATCGGTACGGTTGTCCTTCCGAATGCCAATGTGAAAATTTATCTCACTGCAAGCTCGAAAGTGCGGGCAAAGCGCCGCTTTGATGAGCTGACAGCAAAAGGTGTATCCTGTGATATGGATGCGATAGAAAAAGATATTATTGAGCGCGATTACCGGGATATGCACCGGGAAACTTCCCCGTTAAAACAGGCGGATGATGCTGTCCTTTTAGATTCATCGGATCTGGATATTGACGGCGTTGTTGAAGAAATGAAAAAAATAATCAAGAAGGCGGAATAGACAAAAATGAAGCTGACGATTGCAAAAAGTGCCGGGTATTGCTTCGGCGTGAAACGGGCAGTAAATATGGTATATCAGGAAGCAGAAGAGGCAAAAGTTCCGGTATATACGTATGGGCCGATCATTCACAATGAAGAAGTAGTCAGGGACCTTAAACAGCGTGGAGTTCATGTGGTCAGGGAGCTCAAAGAACTTGAGAATCTTCCAAAAGGAAAGATTATCATCCGTTCACACGGTATCAGCCGCAGAGAACATGAAGCAATGAAGGCATGCGGATTTGAAGTGCTGGATGCAACCTGTCCGTTTGTCCTGAAAATTCACCGGCTTGTGGAGAAGTACAGCAAAGAAGGGTACCGGATTGTGATTGCCGGAAACGAACATCACCCGGAAGTGGAAGGAATTCTCGGATGGGTGGAAGGACAGCCTGCCTATACGGTCACAAGTCAGGAAGATATTGAAAAATTACCGTTAAAAGAGGGAGAAAAAGTCTGTCTGGTGGCACAGACGACATTTAACTACAATAAATTTCAAGAATTAGTTGAAATTATAAAGAAAAAAGGTTATGATATAAGTGTTTTAGATACAATCTGCAATGCAACGGAGGAAAGACAGACGGAAGCGCGCAAAATTGCTGCGGAGTCGGATCTCATGATTGTCATTGGTGACAAGCATAGCTCCAATACGCAAAAATTGTATGAAATATCTAAAAAGGAATGTGCAAATACTTACTATATACAAACGAGTAAAGATATGGATTATCATCAGATACAATCCATCAATAACGTAGGTATTACCGCAGGGGCTTCAACCCCAAACAATATCATCGAGGAGGTTTCAAAGAATGTCAGAAATGAGCTTTGAACAAATGTTGGAAGAATCTTTAAAAACAATAAGAAATGGAGAAGTGGTAGAGGGTACCGTTATTGATGTTAAGCCAGATGAAATCATCCTGAATATCGGCTACAAATCAGATGGAATCATTACACGTAATGAATATACAAACGAGCCAAATGTAGACCTTACTACAGTCGTAAAAGCCGGCGATACCTTAGAAGCCAAAGTTGTAAAAGTAAACGATGGTGAGGGACAGGTTCTCCTTTCTTACAAGCGTCTCGCAGCAGAGAAGGGAAACAAGAGATTAGAGGAAGCATTCGAAAATCAGGAAATTTTAAAGGCAAAAGTCAGCCAGGTACTTACCGGTGGTGTATGTGTCAATGTAGATGAGACAAGAGTATTTATCCCGGCAAGCCTTGTATCTGACACATATGAGAAAGACTTAAGCAAGTTCAAGGATCAGGAAATCGAGTTTGTTATCACAGAGTTTGATCCTAGAAAGAGAAGAATCATTGGTAACCGCAAGACCTTATTACTTGCAAAGAAGGCAGAGCTTCAGAAAGAACTGTTTGCAAAGATCAAAGTCGGCGATGTAATCGAAGGAACTGTAAAGAATGTTACAGATTTCGGTGCATTCATCGACCTGGGCGGAGTAGACGGATTACTTCATATCTCAGAGATGTCATGGGGCAGAGTTGAGAATCCTAAGAAAGTATTTACTGTTGGACAGAAAGTTCGTGTATTTATCAAGAATATTACAGATACCAAGATTGCACTCAGCATGAAATTTGAGGATGAGAATCCTTGGAATGGTGCTGCAGAGAAGTATGCCGTTGGCAACGTGGTAAAAGGAAAAGTTGCACGTATGACAGATTTCGGTGCATTCGTAGAGCTTGCTCCTGGTGTTGATGCATTACTTCACGTATCACAGATCTCCCAGGAACACGTAGAGAAGCCTTCTGATGTATTAAAGATTGGTCAGGAAGTTGAAGCAAAGATCGTAGATTTCAACGAAGAAGAAAAGAAGATCAGCTTGAGCATTAAGGCTCTTGCAGCTCCGGCTGAAGATGCTGAGACAGAGGAATAATTCACTGTAAATTTTCATAGGTAAGAAGTTGCCTTCGGGCAGCTTCTTATTGTTTATAGGGGGTAAAAGTCTATGTTTGACAATTATGAAAAATTCAAAAAAGACGTCTATGCTCTGACAAAAATTGATCTGAATTATTACAAAGAAAAACAGATGCGCAGACGAATTGATACGATTGCGACAAAGCATGGCTGCAGCAATTATGATGAGTATATCCGTGTGCTGAAGACAGACAAGGACAAATTTGAGGCATTTGTCAATTTTCTTACAATCAATGTCTCTGAGTTTTACCGTAATCCGGATCAGTGGAAGCTGATGGATGAGAATGTTATTCCGAAACTTATCAAACAGCATGGAAAAAATCTGCATGTGTGGAGTGCAGCCTGTTCGACAGGAGATGAACCGTATTCTCTTGTCATGGCATTATCCAAACATATTCCGCTTTCCAACATTCATATTACGGCAACCGATCTGGACAAGCAGGTTCTTCAGAAAGCGCAGGTTGGTCTGTACAATGAAAAGAGCATTGCAAATGTGCCGCCGGAATTTAAACGCAAGTATTTTAAACAGATCGGAAAATCATTTCAGATTTCGGATGAAATCAAGCGCTGCGTGACGTTTAAAGAACACAATCTGTTAAAAGATCCGTATCCAAGGGATTTTGATATGATTCTCTGCAGAAATGTGGTTATCTATTTTACAGATGATGCAAAAGACATGATTTATAAGAACTTCCATCAGTCGCTGAAGAGTCATGGTGTTTTGTTTATCGGAAGTACAGAACAGATTACCAATTATAAAGAACTTGGATTTGACAGACTCAGCAGTTTTTATTTTGAAAAGAATGTTTAAACCAATAAAAATGCATGTTTTTATGCCTAAAACATAAGAACATGCATTTTTGCAGTCTTAAATTATTATTTTTTTCCCATCATATTTTTTAAGATGTGATCAATATAGCGGCGCAACATGATATCAGAGGTACAAAAATCATCCGTCATCTCAAAATAACTGATTTTATCCTTATACTCTTTACGGAACTCCGGTTGCATAACATTGTTGTATTGCGGAAGAAATTTGCCGGATTTGCGCGTATAACAGTTACTTGCTTTGGCATTTTCCCGGTATTCTTTGTCTACAAATGAGGCAACACTTTTGTGTATTGCCATATCTTCTTTTTTCAGATAATAGTAATCCCTGTAATTGGAATAAAAATAATGCAGTTCACCTTCGTAGACCGGAATACGAAGAGAAGTGCGGTTTTTTCCGATCATCAGATAAAAACAATCCTGTTTACAGGAAAGCTGGCGCGGAACGGGATAGTTGTTTTGCATGGTGATGATCCATTCCTCCCCTTCGGTTCCGTCATATGCGTGGTAATGGTCGATCCGGTGGGAGAGGATGGTGTACTGACCGTTTAATACTTCCAGATAAGATAAAACAGAGAGCAGATCAATCATGTGCAGAACATCTTCGTAATTATGAATACGAAGAAGATGCATCGTTTCTTCTGTCGGATGTTTCACATGCGTGAAATATACATGGATCAGATCCCCTCCCGTCTTTTCGTCTTCTCTTTTAAGACCCAGAAAGGATTCTATGGTTTTTTGCTTATAGTTTTCCAGTTTCAACAAAAATTTGATCGAAGAAACCGATTTAAATATATCCAGGTATTCAAAATCCCGAAAATGTTCCGGAATCTTATAATGGTCTGCTTTTGCCTTCAGGTAAGGAATGTCGAATCCCACACCGTTAAACGTAATGATGGTGGTATATGGTGACAGCATCTGAAAAAATGTGGCGAGGATTTCAGCTTCTTCTTCCGGTTTTTCAGCAAAAAACTGTTCAATACAGATCCGGTTGCTTTTGCGTCTGGCACATCCAATCATATAGAGTGTGGAATTTGCAGGTGAAAACCCGGTAGTTTCTATGTCAAAAAATATAGAGTGTTCATCAAAAAGCTGGTCGGTGAGAGCGTCCTGACAGAGATCGGGGATTTCTTCATGAAACGTTTTCATAAATTCTCCTTTATATAACGTTTGGATTTTGTCTGTGTGTCTGGATTATACCATAAATCTCATTTTTCGTCATGTTTCTTTGTATTAAAAAGAATACAAAATATTCAGAAAAAATTAAAAATTTTACTACATACATGGTTAAAAAGTGCTATAATTTAATGTGAATTATGTTATAAACTATATGGTTTAGACAAAAAAATAAGGAAAGAGGGCACAAGGATGGGTTTGAAAACATTTATAGGCGGCGTACATCCCTATGAAGGCAAAGAACTTGCCAAGGATGCGCCAATCAAAGAAGTTCTACCCAAAGGAGAACTGGTTTTTCCATTGTCACAGCATATTGGTGCACCAGCCACTCCAATTGTCGCTGTAGGGGATAGCGTAAAGAAAGGGCAGAAGATTGCAGAAGCCGGCGGCTTTGTATCTTCTCCGATTTATTCTTCGGTATCCGGTACAGTGAAGAAAATTGAACCACGGCGTGTGGCAGTCGGTGATATGGTGAATTCCATTGTAATCGAGAGTGACGATCAGTTTACGGAGTGTGAGTATTCACCGGTGGATGATGTGACATCCTTATCCAGGGAGAAAATCATTGATCGAATTAAGGAGGCCGGTGTGGTTGGTATGGGAGGCGCAGGTTTCCCGACACATGTAAAACTGTCTCCGAAAGAGCCGGAAAAAATCGAGTATATTATTGCAAACTGCGCAGAATGCGAGCCATATCTGACTGCAGATTACCGCAGAATGATCGAAAATCCGGAAGATCTGGTTGCAGGTATGAAGATCATACTGCAGCTGTTTGACCATGCAAAAGGTGTGTTTGGCGTCGAAAATAACAAACCGGATGCAATTGCAAAACTGAAGGAACTGATTAAGGATGAGCCCCGGATGGAGGTCTGTGAATTGCTGACAAAGTATCCGCAGGGAGGAGAGCGTCAGCTGATCTACGCAGTGACCGGACGCGAAATCAATTCCAAAATGCTTCCTGCAGATGCAGGCTGTATCGTGGACAACGTAGAAACCATGATTGCAATCAAGCATGCAGTAAAAGATGGAGTTCCTGTGATGAAGCGAATTGCTACAATCACCGGAGACGCAATTACCACCCCGTCAAACTTTTTGTACAGTATGGGTACACCATACGAGCAGCTGGTGGAAGCTGCCGGAGGATTTAAAGTACAGCCACAGAAACTGGTATCCGGCGGTCCTATGATGGGATTTGCCATTTTTGGACTGGATGTTCCTACCACAAAGACGACTTCTTCTCTGTTATGTCTAGGAAAAGATGAGGTGGCAGAGTTTGAACCGCTCGCATGCATCAGCTGTGGCCGGTGTGTGGAAGCGTGTCCGGAAAAACTGATTCCAAGCAGGCTTGCAAAGTTCAGTGAACACGGACAAAAGGATGAGTTTGAACGCTGGCATGGACTAGAGTGCATCGAGTGCGGAAGCTGCAGTTATGTATGTCCTTCCCGCAGACAGGTGGCACAGTCCGTCAAGACAATGAAGAAACTCGTATTAGCAGATAAGAGAAAGAAAAAATAAGAGAAAGAGGTGGATTGTTGTGAGTGAGAAATATCAGGTTTCGTCTTCACCACATGTGCGTGCCAAGGACTCCACAAGCAGAGTTATGCTGTATGTGATCATCGCGTTGCTGCCGGCAACCCTGTTTGGTATCTGGAATTTTGGAATGCATGCATTACTTTTGATTTTAGTTACCATCGCAAGCTGTCTGGCTTCCGAATGGATTTTTGATAAGATCGTACATAAAAAAAACAGCCTGCCGGATCTGAGTGCGGTTGTCACCGGACTTCTTCTGGCACTGAACCTGCCGGCAGGACTTCCATGGTGGGAGGCTGTGATTGGCAGTGTATTTGCCATTGTCATTGTAAAGATGATGTTTGGCGGACTGGGACAAAACTTCATGAACCCGGCACTGGGTGGAAGATGTTTTCTGCTGATTGCTTTTGCCGCAGACATGACAAATTTCAAGAATTCTAAGTTTGAGGCATATTCCGGGGCAACACCGCTTGCCATGATCAGAAATGAAGGACTTTCTTCCGTCAATGTCATGGATATGCTGACCGGAAAGATTCCGGGAACCATCGGTGAGACATCCGTGATCGCAATCCTGATTGGTGCGATTATCCTGATTCTTCTGGGCGTTATCACATTACGGATTCCGGCTGCTTACCTGATTACATTTGCGGTATTTATGCTGATCTTTGGCAAGGAACCGATGAATGCCAATTATCTGGTTGCAGAACTGTGCGGTGGTGGTCTGATGCTTGGTGCATTCTTTATGGCAACCGATTATGTGACTTCACCGATTACACCGGCCGGTCAGATTATTTACGGTATCTGCTGTGGTCTGTTAACCGGTATTTTCCGCTGTTTCGGAGCAAATGCAGAGGGTGTTTCTTTTGCAATCATCCTGAGCAATATTTTAGTACCGATTATTGAGAAGTTTACAATTCCGAGAGCTTTTGGACTGGCAAAGGAGGCAAAGAAGAATGAATAAACAGATTATACATGACGCTTTGGTTTTGACAGCCTTTACCCTTGTGATCGGCGTGATTTTAGGGGCGGTATATGGAATTACAAAGGCTCCGATTGACAAAGCCAACGAGCAGACCAAAAAAGAAGCGTATCAGGCAGTGTTTGCGGATGCCTCTGGGTTCAACCAGCAGGAGTATGATGCGGATGCCGCAGACAAAATGGTTGCAGATGCAGGATATGACGATACGATTGACGATGTCGAGCAGGCTGTAGATAAAGATGGCAATGCACTGGGATATGTCATTACCGTTACCGCAAAAGACGGAAGCCAGGGAAGTATTACATTTTCCGTTGGTATCAAAAATGATGGAACCGTCAACGGATATTCGATTACCGATATTTCCGAGACACCGGGACTTGGTATGAAAGCAGAAGAGGAAGATTTCTACAGCCAGTTTGAAAACAAAACGGTAGACAAGTTTACGGTTGTAAAACAAAAACCGGCATCGGATGATCAGATTGAGGCAATTACCGGATCTACCATTACTTCAAAGGCAATGGCAAATGGCTGTAATGCAGCCATCTATTACTTCCAGAATGCGTTAGGAGGTGCTCAGTAATGAACAAGTATGTAGAACGTTTGTACAATGGTGTGATCAAAGAGAATCCTACCTTTGTCCTGATGCTTGGTATGTGTCCGACACTTGCGGTTACATCTTCAGCGATCAACGGACTTGGTATGGGACTTTCTACCCTTGTGGTACTGGTATTTTCCAACCTTTTGATTTCACTGTTCCGTAAGGTGATTCCAAACGGCGTGCGTATGCCGGCCTATATCGTGATTGTTGCATCACTTGTTACGGTCGTACAGTTTCTGATGCAGGCATATCTTCCAAGCCTTTCTAAGGCACTTGGTGTGTATATTCCGCTGATCGTTGTAAACTGTATCATTCTTGGCCGTGCAGAAAGCTATGCATCCAAGAATGGACCAATCGAATCTATTTTTGATGGAATTGGTATGGGACTTGGATTTACCATGGGTCTGACCATCATCGGACTGATCCGTGAGATCCTTGGTGCCGGAACCTTTTTCGGACTTCCGTTCCTTTCCGCAATCAAAGGATTTACTCCGATCACGATTTTCATCATGGCACCGGGAGCATTCCTTGTATTGGCATTCCTTGTAGCCGGAATGAATATTATCCGTAAAAAGATGGAAGCAAAGGGCAAACCGCTTGCAGAGCCGGCAGGATGTTTATCCGGAGACTGTGCACACTGTGGTCAGTCCGCACTTTGTACAGGAAAGAGTGCAGGAGCTTCTGATCAGGAACAGGCATAAGGAGGGAGAGAGACGATGAGTACATTAGCTGAACTGGTTTTGATCGCGGTAGGTTCTGCGATCGTAAACAACGTAGTATTGAGTCAGTTCCTTGGTATCTGTCCGTTCCTTGGTGTATCCAAGAAAACAGAGACAGCTGCTGGTATGGGAGGCGCCGTAATTTTCGTTATTACGATCTCTTCTTTCATTACCGGACTGATCTATAAATTTATTCTGGCCAATCCGTTTCTCGTGAAAAAGGGAATAGATCTGACCTATTTAAAGACCATTGTATTTATTCTGGTTATTGCAGCACTGGTACAGTTTGTAGAAATGTTTTTAAAGAAGAGCATGCCATCACTGTATCAGTCACTGGGTGTTTACCTGCCGCTGATTACCACAAACTGTGCGGTACTTGGTGTAGCCTTAAACTGTGTTACTTATGATTACAATCTCTTAGAGGGTGTTGTTTACGGATTTTCCACAGCATTTGGTTTCTTTATCGCAATCGTATTGATGGCGGGAATCCGTGAAAAAATTGAGTACAATGATATCCCGAAGACATTTAGGGGTACAGCGATTGTTCTGATCACTGCCTGCCTGATGTCCATTGCCTTTATGGGATTCTCAGGAATGATTTAGGAGGGAAAAGACGTATGATAACTGGAATTATTGTCGCAGCTGTTGTTGTCGGCTGCGTAGGAATTATTCTTGGATTTTTCCTTGGAATCGCCGGAGAAAAGTTCAAGGTAGAGACTGATCCGAGAGAGGATGCGATCTTAGAAGTTCTCCCGGGAAATAACTGTGGTGGCTGTGGATATGCCGGATGTTCTGGACTTGCTGCGGCAATCGCAAAGGGAGAGGCGCCGGTCAATCAGTGTCCGGTCGGTGGAGAGCCGGTTGCCGCAAAGGTTGGCGAGATCATGGGTGTTTCTGCCGGGGCTTCGGTAAAAAAAGTCGCTTTTGTCAAGTGTGCCGGAACCTGTGAGAAAGCAAAACAGGATTACGAGTATACCGGAGTGGAAGATTGTGCGGCAATGGCATTTGTTCCAAATGGCGGACCAAAGTCCTGCAATTATGGATGTCTGGGATTTGGAAATTGTGTGAAAGCATGTCCGTTTGATGCGATCCATGTCGTAGATGGTATTGCAAAAGTCGATCCGAAGGTCTGCAAGGCCTGCGGAAAATGTGTGGCTGCATGTCCGAAGCATCTGATTGAACTTGTACCATATGAGGCAATGCACCTCGTACAGTGCAGTTCCAAAGACAAGGGCAAGGATGTCATGAGTGCATGTTCCGTTGGATGTATCGGCTGTCATCTCTGTGAGAAGAACTGTCCGTCCGATGCGATTCATGTGGTAGACAACATTGCATACATCGATCAGGAAAAATGTACAGGCTGCGGAATCTGTGCAGAAAAGTGTCCGAAAAAGATTATTTTATAACAAGAAATAACCCCATGCAGGGGCAGCCTGCATGGGGTATTTTTATGCAGAGTTTTTCAGAACACGAAAATCAGGAGGCATGAAACTGTATGGAATCATCCCGGTTGATTCCGGAACTGCATGTAATTGTTCCGTCATCGGAGACAAAGATGGCTTCTACGCCATCGGTCTGTTCCACCAGCTGCATTCCCTTTTTTAATCCGAGGGAAAAACAGGTTGTGCTGAGTGCATCCCCGTCCATGGAGATGTCACTGATGATGGTTACCTGATAGAGATGGTTCTCGACCGGATATCCGGTCGAGGTGTCTAAAATATGGTGATACAGTTTGCCGTTGACCCGGTAATAGCGCTCATAAATACCGGAAGAAACAACCGAAGCATCGGATACGTTTAAGGTGCCAAGTGACGTACCGGTTTCGGAAAATGGTTTCTGGATACCAATGGTATAGGAAGAGTGATCTGCCTTTTTCCCAAGAGTCAGGACATTTCCCCCAAGGCTGATCACGCCGGAGGTGATTCCTTTTTTGTTCAGGAAACTTCGCATTTCATCCGCAATGAAACCTTTCGCAATTCCGCCAAGGTCAATTTTGGCCTGCGGATCTTTCAACCGCACCTGATTTCCTTTGATCTCAATATTTTTATAGTTGACATGTGCCAGTGCCGCTTCAATTTGTTCCGGGGAAGGGACAACCGATGCATCGACTTCGTTATCATCGGATTTTGCGGTTTCTGCAATCTCTGAAAAATTCCACAGATCCGAGAGGGTACCGATGGTAATATCAAATGTTCCATCACTGATTTTTCCATACCGGATACCATCTTTGATCAGGGAGAGGGTATCGCTGCTGACTGTCACAAACTGGCCGTTTGCCTCGTTAATCTTTGAAACTTCACTGTCTGTGATGGTGTTTGAAAGTTTCTTTTCGTAGTTTCCTGCCAGGGAAAAGCAATCATCCAATATCTTTTCATCACGGGTTCCATAGAGGGTAACCGTGATCATCGTATCAAAATAAAATCCCGTTTTGGATATTTTCCCGGAATTGGCAGAGCAGCCACAAAAAAGTGATGCAATAAGGCAAAGAAGCGTTGTGGGAAACAGAATGTATCTGATGTATTTTTGTTGTTTCATAAAAATCCTCTCCGTAAAATTTTATACAGATTAATATACTCCATTTTATGGCAGGCGGCAAGCTTTGTTGTTTTTTTTCGGAAGATATGGTAAAGTATTTAAAGGTATGCATAAGTAAAGAAAATCGAGGAATAAAGTACAATGGACAGTAAACTGAATTATAAACGTATCGTGATCAAAATCGGTTCTTCCTCTCTGACGCACGCAGAGACCGGCCGTTTAAATCTTGCCAAAATGGAACACCTGGTCAGGCAGCTGAGTGATCTGCACAATCAGGGAATGGATGTCTGTCTGGTAAGTTCCGGTGCGATTGCCGTGGGAAGGGCTGCCATGGGCGTGAAGGAACGTCCGTCCGAGACATCGGTAAAGCAGGCATGTGCGGCTGTGGGACAGGCAAAACTGATGATGGTTTACCAGAAACTGTTTGCGGAATATTCACAGACCGCAGGGCAGATTCTGCTGACAAAAAATACAATGGTAAATCCGGTATCCCGTGCGAATGCAAAGAATACATTTGACGAACTGTTCCATCTCGGGGTGGTTCCGGTCGTGAATGAGAACGATACGGTCAGTACCTATGAGATGCAGTTTGGTGACAATGATACGCTGTCGGCACTGGTCGCTTCCATGGTGGGGGCAGATCTTTTGATCCTGCTTTCCGATATTGACGGACTTTATACGGATGATCCGCACAAAAACCCGGAGGCAAGGCTGCTTAAAGTCGTAGATGCTATTGATGAAAACATTTATGGAATGGCAAAAGAATCTACAGGCAGCAATGTCGGAACCGGCGGGATGGCAACAAAACTTGCCGCAGCAAAGATTGCAACATTATCCGGAACGGATATGATCATTGCAAATGGCGGGGATGTCCGCATCCTGCAGGATATTTTCGAAAATGATTATGTGGGAACGTTATTTACGGCTAATGAAAATGCAAACTTTAACCTTGCAAATTATATTATGGAGACGATAGGCTGATGACAAACGAAAAAATTGCACGTATCAATGAATTATACAAAAAATCCAAAGCAGAAGGATTGAGCGAAGAAGAAAAGAAGGAACAGGCACTGCTGCGTCAGGAATATGTCGCTTCGGTAAAGGCAAATCTGCGCAATCAGCTTAACAATATTGACATGATGAATGCAGATGGATCTGTGGAAAATCTTGGAGAAAAATATGGATCAAAAACAAGAACTTCGTAAACGGATGAAGGAAAAGAGAGACCGGATTTCTCCGCAGGAGAGGCGGCAGAAGAGCGCAAAAATCTGTGAGCGGCTGCTGGCGGCACCGGAGTATGCCAGATTTCAGAAAATTCTGGTTTATGCCGCGATTAGAAGCGAAGTCGAATTGCAGCTTTTCTGCGATCAGGCACTCCGGGACAAAAAGCAGATTTTTTTCCCGAAGGTGTGTGGGAAGGAAATGGAGTTTTACCGGATTGAGAATCCCGGACAGTTAAAAAAGGGAATGTTTTCTGTCCCGGAACCGGATGTCAAACAATATCCGCTTTCTTCTTTTGCAGAGAATGGGGAGGCATGGATTCTTGTCCCCGGTGTTGCATTCGACGAAAAGGGGATGCGGCTCGGATACGGAGGAGGATTTTACGATCGTTACCTGAAGCAGAAAGAAAATCTGCACAGGACAGGAATTGCGTTTGGAGAACAGATCGTCAAAAGAATTCCAACGGAAATACATGATCATCCTATGGATGATGTGATCACAGAACAACAATGGTATCGTCCGAAACGGACAACAGGAGGAGAATGACAATGGATGCAAAACTGCAGGAACTGTGCCGGCAGGCACATGAAGACCGGATCAGGGTTGGAATGCTGGATACCGATACAAAAAACAGAACACTCGAACTGGCTGCGGACGCGCTTATGGCACATGAGCAGGAAATTTTAGAGGCCAATGCAATAGATATGGAGCGGGGACGTGAGCGCAATATGCCACAGGGACTTTTAGACCGCCTGAAGCTGGATCATGACCGTCTTCTGGGAATGGCAGACGGACTCCGGCAGGTGGCGAAACTGGAAGATCCCATCGGGGAAGTGATGTCCATGCGAAAACGACCGAACGGACTGATCATTGGAAAAGTGCGTGTAGCCATCGGTGTCGTTGGCATTATCTTTGAGGCCCGCCCGAATGTTACTTCTGATGCGTTCGGTCTGTGTTTTAAGTCCGGAAACTGTGCAATTTTAAAGGGTGGAAGTGATGCCATCCATTCGAACATTGCGATTGTTTCTGCCATGCAGGAGGCACTTCGCAGGATGAATATTCCAAAAGGGGCACTCAGTCTGATCGAGAGCACAGATCGGGAAACCACCAATGCGTTTATGAAAATGAAGGATTATGTGGATCTGCTGATTCCAAGAGGCGGCAGGGGACTGATCCAGAGTGTGGTAAATAATGCGACGATTCCGGTTATTGAAACCGGAACCGGAAACTGTCATGTTTATGTGGATCAGTTTGCGGATCAGGAGATGGCGGTCAATATCATTAAAAATGCAAAGACACAGCGGATCGGTGTATGCAATGCCTGCGAATCCATTGTGGTGCACCGGGCAATTGCAAAAGAGTTTCTTCCAAAGCTGTATGCAGCATTAAAAGAATATGATGTGGAGATGCGCGGTGATTCCTATGCCGTCGAATGTCTGGGACCGGATCAGCCACTGGTAAAAGATGCGACAGAAGAAGACTGGGGAACAGAGTATCTGGATTATATTATGTCGGTAAAGATTGTAGACAGCCTGGACGAGGCAATCGCGCATATCAATAAGTACAATACCTCCCATTCCGAGGCGATTATAACCAAAAATTATGATGTGGCACAGAGATTTTTAAATGAAATTGATTCCGCCTGTGTCTATGTGAATGCATCCACCCGTTTTTCCGATGGAAATGAATTTGGTCTTGGCGCAGAGATCGGAATCAGCACACAGAAATTACATGCCAGAGGTCCGATGGGGCTTGAGGCACTTACCAGTTATAAATATATTATTTATGGAAACGGTCAGGTTCGTCCATAAAAGAAGAGCAGGAAAATAAGAGGATTTTATGAGAGATTTAGAAATAAATGGATTAACCGGGGAAGAAGAAACCAGACGGCAGTACGAATACATAGAAAAAGCCAGACAGTATGTGGCACAAAAGGAAAAAGAAGCGGGGCGCAAACTGACCTGCTGTGTCCATACGTTTGGGTGTCAGATGAATGCGAGGGACTCGGAGAAACTTTTAGGAATCCTGACGGACATCGGTTATGTGGAGACAGAGGATGAGCATGCGGACTTTGTGATTTACAATACCTGTACGGTGCGTGAAAATGCAAACAATAAGGTGTATGGACGCCTGGGGTATCTGTCAAACTTTAAAAAGAAAAATCCGCATATGATGATAGCACTTTGTGGCTGTATGATGCAGGAGCCGACGGTAGTGGAGAAGATCCGCAAATCCTACCGTTTTGTGGATCTGGTATTTGGGACACATAATATTTATAAATTTGCGGAGCTTTTATGCAATCGTATGGAATCGGATTCCATGATCATTGATATATGGAAAGATACGGATAAAATCGTGGAAGATCTTCCAATCCGGCGGAAGTTTTCTTTTAAATCCGGTGTCAATATCATGTTCGGATGTAATAATTTCTGCAGTTACTGTATCGTTCCTTATGTCAGGGGCCGCGAGCGCAGCCGGGAACCGAAAGATATCATCCGTGAGATTGAAGGACTGGTGGCAGATGGTGTGTGTGAAGTCATGCTGCTTGGACAGAATGTTAATTCTTACGGGAAAAATTTAGAGCAGCCAGTTACGTTTGCAGAGCTTCTCCGGGAAGTAAACAAGATCGAGGGATTAAAGAGAATCCGGTTTATGACTTCTCATCCGAAGGATCTGTCGGATGATCTGATCCTTGCCATGAAGGAATGTGATAAGGTATGCAAGCATATGCATCTGCCGCTGCAGTCCGGAAGCTCACGGATTTTAAAAATCATGAACCGGCATTATGATAAAGAACAGTATCTGACGATTGTAAAGAAACTTCGGGAGGCAATTCCGGATATTGCGCTGACGACCGATATTATTGTCGGATTCCCTGGAGAGACAGAAGAAGATTTCCAGGAAACGCTTGAAGTGGTAAAACAGGTGGAATATGACAGTGCGTTTACGTTTATATATTCCAAGCGGACCGGCACACCGGCCGCAGCCATGGAAGATCAGTGCGATCCGGCCGAAGTGAAACGGCATTTTGATCTGTTGTTAAAGGAAGTACAGCAGATCAGCGCAAAGAAAGCCATGGCACTGGAAGGAAAAGTGATGGAAGTGCTGGCAGAGGAACAGAATACGCAGGATGCTTCCCTGATTACCGGACGGCTTTCAAACAATTCGGTGGTGCATTTTCCGGGAACCCCGGATATGATTGGAAAACTGTTTATGGTAAAACTTACGGAATGTAAAGGTTTTTATTATCTGGGAGAGATCGCAGAGAATGCATAGAAAATTTGGCAAAAAAGATGTGATTTTTATCGGTGCGCTTCTTGGTATCTGTCTTATTGTACTGGGCGTTTGGTATTTTGCCGGAGGGAAACAGGGAGCTTTGGTGGTGGTGACGAGAGAGGGAGAAGTGTATGGAACCTATTCCCTGTCACAGCCGCAGACTGTAAAAATTAAAAATTCCAAAGGAAAAACCACGAATGTTCTGGTGATCCGCGATGGAAAAGCAGATATGAAAGAAGCGGACTGTCCGGACAAACTGTGTGTGCATCAGAAAGCGATTTCCGCGGAAAATGAAAGCATTGTCTGTCTGCCGAATCGTGTGGTAGTGACCGTAACGAATTCGAAAAAAGAAGGGATGGATGGATTTGCACAGTAAACAGCTTTGGAGAAAACCGGCGTTTATGGGAGTGTTTCTCGCACTTGCCATGATCTGCAGTTATATAGAGATGCTGATTCCCTTTGATTTTGGAATTCCGGGAGTAAAACTCGGACTGACGAATATTGTGGTTGTTTTAATGCTGTATTCGATTGGAACGAAGGAGGCATTTTGTGTCTCTGTCATAAGAATTTTCCTTGTCGGCATTTTGTTTGGCAATCTGATCGGAATTTTGTATTCCTTAGGCGGGGGAATCCTCAGTTTTCTTGTGATGGCACTCTTAAAAAAAGGAAACCACCTGGGCTGTATTTCCGTCAGTGTGGCCGGAGGAATTGCTCATAACATCGGGCAGATCCTTATAGCGGCGCTTGTTGTGTCCAGCCATTATGTGTTGTATTATTTTCCGGTACTTCTGATTGCCGGACTTCTTACGGGATTTCTGATCGGGCTTCTTGCACAGGAACTGATCGTGCGTCTGCGTTTTCTGACCGAAAAATATCACGAGTAGAACATCTGTTTGCATAATTGTATCTGCTGTGTTATGATAAATACCGTGAACGAACGAAAATGAGGAGAATGTTTTATGTACGCATATATCAAAGGTGAGCTTGCAGAAACCAATCCGGATCATATTGTGATAGAGACCGGGGGAATCGGATATCAGGTATTTATTTCCGGACAGACGTTTGAGTATCTTCCGGCAGTCGGTGAGGAGATTAAAGTGTATACGTATCTGTATCTGCGCGAGGATGCCATGATTCTCTATGGTTTCCTGACCAAAGACGATCTGGAGCTTTTCAAACTTCTGATTTCTGTCAGCGGAATTGGTCCAAAGGGAGGACTTGCAATTCTTTCTGCGCTCAGTGCAGATGATCTGCGGTTTGCGGTATTGTCGGGAGATTCCAAGGCAATCTCGAAAGCTCCGGGAGTAGGAGCCAAGACAGCCCAGCGTGTGATTTTGGAATTAAAAGATAAGATGTCTTTGGAAGATGCTTTTGAAAAGAAGAGTGAGCATGTACAGACTTTAAAGATTTCCGGAAATGGTCAGGTCAGAAATGATGCGGTTATGGCACTTACGGCACTGGGATATTCCTCGGCGGAAAGTTTAAAGGCTGTATCCGCGGTGGAGATCACAGAAGAAATGGATGTGGAAGCAGTGCTGAAGGCAGCACTGAAACATATGTCGTTGTTGTAGTTTCGAGAAAGAAGATTTGGTATGGAAAAACGCGTGATTTCCACGCAGCTGCAGGAAGAAGATTATAAGATTGAATCGTCCCTTCGTCCGCAGAGGCTGGAGGATTACATTGGACAGGAAAAAATAAAATCAAATATGAAAGTCTACATTGAGGCGGCAAAAGCCCGGCAGGAGTCTTTGGACCATGTACTGTTTTATGGACCACCGGGACTTGGAAAGACAACGCTTGCAGGGATCATTGCAAATGAGATGGGTACCCACCTGAAAGTGACCTCGGGACCTGCAATTGCAAAACCGGGAGAGATGGCGGCGATCCTGAATAACCTTGCAGAAGGTGACATTTTGTTTGTGGACGAAATTCACCGGCTGAACCGTCAGGTGGAGGAAGTGCTGTATCCGGCAATGGAAGATTATGTGATTGACGTGATGATCGGAAAAGGAGAATCCGCCCGTTCCATCCGGCTGAATCTTCCGAAGTTTACGCTTGTCGGGGCTACGACACGGGCCGGAATGCTTTCGGCACCGCTTCGCGACCGTTTTGGTGTCGTCAGCCACATGGAATATTATACGGTGGAGGAACTTCGCACGATTATTTTGCAGTCGGCACAGGTACTGGATGTGGAAATTGATGAAAAAGGCGCTTACGAGCTTGCCCGCCGTTCCAGGGGAACTCCCCGTCTGGCAAACCGTCTGCTCAAGCGGGTGCGTGATTTTGCCCAGGTAAAGTATGACGGGAAGATTACCTATGAGGTGGCGGCGTTTGCACTGGATCTGCTTGAGGTAGATAAGATGGGACTGGATCAGAACGACAGGAACATTATCCTGACAATTATCGACAAGTTTGACGGCGGTCCGGTGGGACTTGATACGCTGGCAGCTTCGCTTGGTGAGGATTCCGGAACCATCGAAGATGTTTATGAACCGTATCTGGTCAAAAATGATTTCATCAACCGGACACCGAAGGGGCGCGTTGCAACGGCATTTGCCTATGAACATTTCGGGAGGACACCAAAATCCGAATAAGAGGTTGCTTTTCCTACTGCGGAATATTATAATAAAAAGTATGACAGCAAAGAGGATGGTCCAAAACGGGAGGATAGGTTATGTCAGCAAAGACAAGTGCGGAAGTGGTAATTGATGGAAAGGTATATACGTTAAGCGGCTATGAAGGAGAGGAATATCTCCAGAAAGTAGCTTCTTATATTAACGGAAAGATCAATGAGTTTACTTCCATTGAAGAATACCGGCACATTCCTCTCAATATGAAAAATACACTGATCCAGCTGAATATTGCGGATGATTATTTTAAAGCAAAGGATCAGGTGGAAAAATTAGAACGGGACCTTGAAAATAAAGAAAAAGAAATTTACGATTTAAAGCACGATCTGATCTCTAATCAGGTAAAGACGGAGACGGCAGAAGAATCATTGAAGAAACTGGAACGGGACAATAAAGAACTTCTCCTGAACAAGGCGCGGTTAGAGGCAGCACTTGAGGACAAGCTTCTGGATGGAAAAGACAGCCCGAAAGAGTCTGAAAAAGAGAACACAAAGAAAAAATAAGAGGTTTCGAAACACAAAGGAAGGTATTCCTTTGTGTTTTTTCATCATAAGGAAAGAATATGAAAGAAAACAATCATACGACACAACAAAATACATTTGAACTGCTTGCACCGGCTGGATCGTTAGCCATTTTTAAGGCGGTTGTCGCGGCCGGCGCAGATGCCGTTTACGTGGGGGGAAGCAAATTTGGAGCCCGCGCATATGCAGATAATTTTTCCGATGAAGAATTACTAGAAGCACTGGACTATGCACATTTGTATGGACGCAGGGTTTATCTTACGGTCAATACGCTTTTAAAAAACAGTGAGATCGAACAGGTCTGTGCGTATCTGCAGCCGTTTTATGAACATGGACTGGATGCGGTACTTGTACAGGATTTTGGAGTCCTGACAGCGATCCACGAGAGATTTCCGGATCTTGCGATTCATACAAGTACGCAGATGACAGTCACCGGTGTGGAGGCGGCCCGGCTTTTTTCCGGATACGGAGTGACCCGTATGGTCATGGCCCGGGAACTTTCCCTGAATGAAATGAAACGGATCCGTGAAGAGACCGGTATGGAACTGGAAGCATTTGTACACGGGGCGCTGTGTTACTGTTATTCCGGACAGTGTCTGTTTAGCAGTATGCTTGGAGGAAGAAGCGGAAACCGCGGCAGATGTGCGCAGCCATGCAGGCTCCCTTACGCAGTGCTGGATGAAAAGCACAGGGAATACAAAAAAGATGCTTATGTCTTAAGCCTCAAGGATATGTGTGGAATAAAGGATCTGCGTGGGCTGGCAGATGCAGGAGTCTATTCCTTGAAAATTGAGGGACGCATGAAACAGATCCCGTATGCTGCCGGTGTGGTTTCTTATTACCGCAAATATATCGACCTCTTTTTATCGGGACAGGAGACACAGGTTTCGGAAGAAGATTACCGGGCAGTGCTTGCACTGGGAAACCGCTGTGGATTTACCGACGGATATTACCACAGGCACAATGGTTCTGATATGGTGACGTTTACAAAGCCAAATTACGAAAAAACGAATGAAGCCCTGCAGCAGCAAATTTTAAGAACCTATGAAAATGGTGCTGCCAAAATCCCTGTCATGGGAGAACTGGTTTTGCATCAGGGACAGGCTGCATATTACCGGGTAAAGACGCAAACGGTGTCTGTGGAGATTTCCGGCATGGAAGTTATGCAGGCGCAAAAGAAACCTCTTCTGGCAGAAGACGTAAAAAGCCGTATGGAAAAGACGGGGGATACCCCGTTTGTTATGGAAGAGTTGTCCATAAAAATAGAGGACGGAGTGTTTCTTCCAAACGGAGCACTCAATCAGCTGCGTAGGGAGGCATTGGCAGAACTGCAAAAAAAGATGCTGAAACCTTACCAGAGACAGGAGCATCCGCAGAGGAAGGCAGAGGAAAAATTTCCGGAGACATGTGAGAAACGGGAAAAACGAAAGGAACGTGTTTTTGCAGTGACCGGGGAGCGCAGACAGCTTGCACCGGTTCTGGAAAGTTCCTGTGTCACTTCTGTCTGTCTGGATATGGAAGCTTATGACCGAAGCACAATTATGGAAGAATTAAAAGAAGATGCAAATGCTGTTATGCAAAAGGATAAAGAGGTTTATCTGGCGATGCCGCGTATCTTCCGTGCCGGAACGGCAGAATGGGTGCGGCAGATACTTCCGGATATAAAAAGAATGGGATTTGCCGGAGTTCTTGTGAGAAATTATGAAGAACTGGCATTGGCAAAGGAAACATTTGGGGGAAGTGAAATCATAACGGATCACAATCTGTATTGCTATAACGATCAGGCGGTCCGTGCATTTGCCGGGCAGGGAGTGACAAAAAATACGGTTCCGCTGGAACTAAACCGCAGCGAAATAAAACGGAGATATAACGAAGAAAGTATGATGATGCTTTACGGATATTATCCGCTTATGACAAGTGCACAGTGCGTACATGCCAATACCAGGGGCTGTGACAAAAAACGGGGGCTTTCTTATCTGAAAGACCGGTATCAGGTACAGTTTCCGGTAAAAAATTTCTGCACGTACTGCTATAATGTTGTTTATAATTCCCTGCCGGTTTTATTATTTTCCAATTTAGAGGAATTAAAAAAAGCAGGCATCCGTGATTTCCGGATGGATTTTACCATGGAATCTGCAAAAGAAACCAAAGCAATTCTGAAATTATATGAAGAGTTTGCAGACGGCAGCCGCAGACAGTATCCGAAAGAATGGGAAAACCGTTATACCAACGGACACTATAAAAGAGGAGTGGAATAATGATCCATCTGATTGTTCAGGCTTCAAAATATCTGATGATCTTTTTGTTCCTAGTTTATACATTTGAGTGTTTTCATGTGTTTAAATTTGAGGGAGAGGAAGAAGAACAAAAACATATTTACCATGTACAGAGAACTCTGTTGTTTCTTTTTCATTTTGATGCCTTTCTTGTTTTGTATATTACAACAAAAAATTTTCAGCTGATCGGATTTTATCTCATGCAGGTGATTATCATTGCGGCAATCATCGGAACATATCATCTGTTTTACAAGCATGCATCTGAGCTGGTTCTCAATAATATGTGTATGTTACTTACGATTGGATTTGTTATCCTGACACGTATTTCTTTTGAAAAGGCATTCCGGCAGTTTATCTTTGTGTGCGCGGGTTTTGTGATTTCCCTGCTGATTCCCATGGTCTTGCAGAATATGACGCTGTTCCGTAAACTGACATGGGTGTATGTGATCGTAGGTGTCGGTGCACTGGGCGTTGTTGCGGTTGCCGGACAGACAAGCTATGGGGCCAAACTGTCCCTGTCGATTGGTTCTTTGACCATCCAGCCTTCGGAGTTTGTAAAAATTATTTTTGTCATGTTTATTGCATCCATGCTGTACCAGCGCCAGGATTTTCATCAGGTCATGGTGACAAGCATTTTTTCGGCTGTTTTTGTTCTGATGCTGGTAGCATCCAAAGATCTCGGCGGAGCCCTTTTGTATTTTTTTACCTACCTGGTTATGGTTTATGTGGCGACGCGCAGATTTGTGTATTTCGGAGGTGGAATACTGGCAATGATCGTGGCGAGTCTGCTTGGGTACCGGCTGTTTGACCATGTACAGGCACGTGTGCAGGCATGGTCGAATCCGCTTGCAGTCATTGACGGGGCGGGGTATCAGGTATGCCAGTCTCTGTTTGCAATCGGTACCGGAGGCTGGTTTGGACTTGGTCTGGGACAGGGACTGCCGGAAAAAATACCGGTCGTGACAAAGGATTTTGTTTTTGCGGCAATCTCGGAAGAACTCGGGGGAGTCTTTGCACTGTGTCTGATCATGGTCTGTGTCAGCTGTTTTTTTATGATCATGAATGTTGCCATGAAACTTCGGGACAATTATTATCGTCTGACAGCGGTCGGACTTGGAACACTGTATGCTTTGCAGGTGTTTCTGACCATCGGCGGGGTCATCAAATTTATTCCGTCAACCGGAGTGACACTTCCACTGGTCAGCTATGGAGGCAGTTCTCTGTTATCGACTATGATTGTGTTTGGCATTATACAGGGACTATACATCATGCAGTTTGACGGTCGGACGCAGAAAAAAGAACAGAAACGAAGAAGAGGCAGAAAAGAATGAGAAGAAAAAAGAAAAAGACAAAGAAAAGTAATAAAGAATTTCTTGTTATTATGTATCTGTTCCTGGCAGTGTTTCTGTCTATGATGATTTATTTTGTCTATTTTCAGGTATGTAAGAGTGAATCGTTTATCAACAGTCCGTATAATTCCTTGCAGGATCTGTTTTCGGATCATGTGATCCGTGGGGATATTGTATCTGCAGACGGCAAAGTACTTGCCACAACAAAAGTATCCGCAGACGGAACACAGACCAGAAGCTATCCGCAGGGACGCATGTTTGCCCATGCAGTTGGTTATGCGGTGAATGGAAAAGCGGGACTGGAAAACCAGGAAAATTTTTCTTTGTTGCGTTCCCATGAGTTTTTCCTTAAGAGAATCGCAGATGATATTTCAGATAAGAAGGCACAGGGGGATACGGTTGTCACGACGCTGGATGCACAGATTCAGCAGGTGGCATACAAATCTCTTGGAAATTATCAGGGAGCTGTGATTGTTATGGAACCGGATACCGGAAAAATCATTGCAATGGTGTCAAAACCGGACTATGATCCCAATACGGTAAAAAAGGACTGGAGCAGTCTGACGGCAGAGGGAAGCACGGTGCTTTACAATCGCGCCACGCAGGGAAAATATGCGCCGGGATCGGTGTTTAAGATCTTAACGACCCTGGAGTATTATCGTGAGAATCCTTCTGCCTATGACCAGTATGCGTTTGACTGCAGTGGTTCCATTTCGGTTGACGGGCAGACCATTCACTGTGCGGGAAATAAGCATCACGGTCAGGAAACATTAAAGAGTTCCTTTTCTAATTCCTGCAATTCTTCGTTTGCCAATATTTCACTGTCACTGAACCGGGAAAAATTTAAACAGACCTGTGACAGCATGCTGTTTAATCAAAATCTTCCGATTGCTTTTGAGTCCGGGAAAAGCAGTTTTTCTTTAAATAAAAATGACAGCAATGCAATGGCGATGGAAACGGGAATCGGTCAGGGAAAAACACTGGTTTCGCCACTGCATATGGCGCTGATAGCAAGTACCGTGGATCATGATGGAATTCTGATGCGTCCGTATCTGGTGGATCATATACAAAATGATTCCGGGGTTGAAGTAAGCAGCAATAAACCGAAAACTTATGCGACACTGATGACGGAGACGGAAGCCGGTTTGTTACAGCAGTATATGCGTGCAGTTGTTACAGATGGAACGGGAAGAAAATTATCCGGACAGTCTTATGAAGCTTCCGGCAAAACAGGAACGGCGCAGGTATCGGACACGTCGGATCAGACAAATGCCTGGTTTGTGGGATATGCAAAGAAGGATGGCTATAAAGATATCGCAATCGCAGTCGTTGTGGAGAACAGTGGTGCGGGCAGTACGTATGCGGTTCCAGTTGCAAAGAACGTATTTGACGTATATTTTAACAGATGATATACTTGCTATGAAAATAATGAATGTTTGCACATATATGTGCAGTTTTCGCACACGGGAGGATTGCAATGATTGAAGCAATAAGCTGTGGCGGAGTGGTAATCTTTCGTGGCAAGATTCTGCTTTTGTACAAGAATTACAGAAACAGATATGAAGGCTGGGTATTGCCAAAAGGAACTGTGGAGCAGGGAGAAGAGTATAAGGATACGGCAATTCGCGAGGTTTTGGAAGAAACCGGAGCAACTGCAACCATTATTCAGTATGTGGGAAAAAGCCAGTATTCATTTACCATTCCTGAGGATACGGTCGAGAAATCGGTTCACTGGTATCTGATGATGGGCGAAAGTTATTATAGTAAGCCGCAAAGAGAAGAATATTTTACAGATTCCGGGTATTATAAATACCATGAAGCATATCATTTGTTGAAATTTTCGAATGAAAAACAGATTTTGGAGAAAGCTTATAATGAGTATCTGGATCTGAAAAAAAGTAACTTATGGGGAACACATAAGTATTTTTAGAAAGGATAATCTGCATGAAATGGTATGAGGATCTTTATGTCGGCGATTCCATTGAAGGCAAAGTCAATCGAATAAAGTGGAAGATTAACCATCATGCAGGAACAGTCTCTATCTATGTGATTGCGTTTGCATCCAACCGGCAGAATCTGCTGGATATTATACCGGCGTGGGAACTGATGCAGAAATCTTATCCGGGGAAAAAGGAAATGCAGATCATCGGTCTGGCAAAAGGTTATGCGGAAGCTCTGGAGCTGGTGCGCAGTATTATAGAGGAAGTATATCAGAATACAGGGGATGTGGATGTAAAATCTTATTTACGGGGCCGGAAACGGAGGAGACAGGTATGAGTGTTTTCCTTCTGATTCTGAAAATCATAGGAATTGTTTTGCTGGTGATTTTAGGACTGATTGTTGTCATTGCTCTTTTGGCATTATTTTGTCCATTCGTGTATCGTGTGAAAGGTTCCTACCATGAAAAAAATCTGCAACTGCAGGTCCGAATCTGGTGGTTTGGCCGTCTGCTGGGGCTCTGTGCAGATACCGCGGAAGAGGGATTCCACACGTATGTGCGGATTTTTGGATTTCGAAAGGAACTGCATCTGCAGAAAGAAAAAGAAGATTCCGCGGATTTTAAAAAGCCGGTGCAGGAAGACTCTCCGCAGGAAGGGATAAAAGACCAGGAGACTGAAGTGGCACCGTCTCTTACGGCAATGGAAAATACATCCCAAACATCTGCGCAGCAATTGACAGATCCGGAGGAGACAATGCTCTGTCATCCGGATAAAAAAAAGAAAACATTTTTTCCGGGCAGGATTGCAGGTTTTATCCGGAAGTTCATGGAAAAGATCCTTTATTTTTTGAGGAATATACAGACATTCTGGAAAAAAGGAACGCGAACGTGCCGGAAATGGTATCGTTTTTTCAATGACGAGAAAAATAAAAAAGCGTTTTCTAATATCTGGAAACAGCTGGAACATCTGGTTGTTTCAGTTTTGCCGAAACGGCTGAAGCTTTGGCTGAAATATTCTACCGGATCGCCGGATACTACCGGGCAGGTGCTTGGTATTCTTGCAATATTTCCGGTCGGATACCGGAATCACTGGAATATTATTCCGGATTTTACGGCAGAAGAATTTTATGCAGAAGCAGATTTTACAGTACACGGCAGGATTTTCGGAGTTCAGATTCTTGCTCTGGCACTGCGAATAATTCTTGATAAGAATTGCCGGAGACTATATAATAGATTTAAGCATATGAAGTAGAATGGGTAAGGAGGTTTTACCATGGCAGATAACAGTTTTAATAATACAGTAGAATCCTTATTTAAAGGAATGGACAGCTTTATCACAACAAAGACCGTAGTAGGAGATGCAATTCATATCGGAGATACGATTATTCTTCCTCTGGTAGATGTATCTTTTGGTGTTGCGGCAGGAGCGTTTTCACAGGAAAAGAAAAATAATGGTGCCGGAGGTATGGGTGGAAAAATCAATCCGAGTGCGGTTCTTGTCATCCAGAATGGAGTAACAAAACTTGTGAATATCAAAAATCAGGATGGAATGACAAAGATCCTTGACATGGTTCCGGATTTTATCAATAAATTTACATCCGGAAAAGATACGGATGATATCATTGACGATGTTGTTTCGGATGATACGGACAATGAATAGAAAAAACAGAATCATATAAAACCGGGAGAGCATATATTAGAAATGATATATGCTTTTTTGGTGGAAAAAATGAAACGGGTATGGGGATATACATTGTTCTGGATGGGAATCGGAATGCTGATCATGTTTTTTGTAGGTGGAGGGCTGCTGGGGGTTCTGCTGATTGCCGGAACCATGCTTGTTTCCTATCTGTTGTTTTCCTGCTGATTGCGGCACAAAAAAAGAACCGTCATACAACGGTTCTTATATTTGCTTACTAAGCTCTCTCAACTTTTCCGGATCTAAGGCAGGAAGCACAAACATATAACTTCTGTGGTACTCCGTTTACCTTACAACTTACACGTTTGATGTTTGATTTCCAAACTCTATTAGATCTTCTATGAGAATGGCTGACATTATTTCCGTAATGTACACCCTTTTCACAAATTGCACACTTTGCCATGATTTTGCACCTCCTTGCATTTCACTAAGCTTTTTCAAGCTCACAACATAAGATATATTAACAGATTCCTTCTGTAAATGCAAGAAAAACTTATAAAAAAATGAAATAAATTACATTTGGTTTACATTTGCAGGAAAAATGGTTATAATACGAGTAACTATGATGTAATACCTATGAGATGGTTTACGAATATTGGAGGTACAAGTATGAAGGGACAGATAGATACCCAATATGGAAAGGTTTTGGTGGAAGACGATGTCATTGCCACTTACGCAGGTTCTGTTGCGGTAGAATGTTTTGGTATTGTCGGTATGGCAGCTGTTAATATGAAAGACGGACTGGTGAAGCTGCTGAAAAGGGATTATCTGACACATGGTATCAGTGTCACAATTGAAGATGAAAATCTGATCAATATTGATTTTCATGTGATTGTCGCTTACGGCGTAAGCATTTGCACAGTTTCTGACAACCTGATCGAGACTGTAAAGTATAAAGTGGAGTCATTTACGGGCATGAAGATCAATAAGATCAATATCTACGTCGAAGGCGTCCGCGTGATTGACTAGGGAGGATAAGAAATTGGAGATTACAAGTATCAATACGGAGAGTTTGTCCAGAATGTTCCTTGCAGGTGCAAAGAATCTGGATGCAAAAAAGGAATGGATCAATGAACTGAATGTTTTCCCGGTTCCGGATGGAGATACCGGTACAAACATGTCAATGACGATCATGTCAGCAGCACGTGAAGTCGGTGCGTTGTCCAATCCGACAATGAAAGAACTTGCAAAAGCAATTTCTTCCGGTTCCCTTCGTGGGGCAAGAGGTAATTCCGGCGTTATTTTATCCCAGCTGTTCCGCGGTTTCTGTAAAGTTATCAAAGAGTATGATGAGGTAGATGTTTCTGTTTTATGTGATGCATTCCAGAAAGCGGTAGAAACAGCATACAAAGCAGTTATGAAGCCAAAAGAGGGAACGATTCTTACCGTTGCAAAGGGTGCGGCAGACAAAGCGCTTGATCTGGCACAGGAGACAGAGGATCTGGTTTATTTCTGCGATGAAGTGATCAAACATGCGGAGTATGTTTTAAGTCAGACTCCGGAAATGCTTCCGGTCTTAAAGCAGGCAGGGGTAGTGGATTCCGGCGGACAGGGATTGGTTCAGGTGTTAAAGGGAGCCTATGATTCCCTTCTCGGAAAAGAAATTGATTATTCCATTGAGGAGACTCCGACATCTGCAGGCACGGCAAAAGTTTCAGAGCCGGCTGAGCAGGAGATTAAATATGGTTACTGCACGGAGTTTATTATTGTATTAACACGTCCATTGTCTGAAAAAGAAGAAAAGGAATATAAATCTTATCTGGAATCTATCGGAGATTCGATTGTTGTGGTAGCAGACGATGAGGTTGTAAAGACTCACGTACATACCAACGATCCGGGACTTGCCATTCAAAAGGCACTGACCCATGGTTCTCTTACAAAGATCAAGATCGACAATATGCGTGAGGAACATCAGGAAAAGCTGATTAAGGATGCCGAAAAAGCGGCTGCCCAGCAGAAGGAGCAGGAGGCAGAGAAAGAGGAACCCCGCAAGCCAATGGGATTTATTGCCGTTTCCATCGGTGAGGGAATGAATGAGATTTTCCGCGGACTGGGAGCAGACTATCTGATCGAGGGTGGACAGACCATGAATCCGAGCACAGAAGACATGCTTGCAGCGATTGATCATGTAAATGCAGATCATATCTTTATTCTGCCAAACAATAAAAATATCATTATGGCGGCAAATCAGGCAGCGGAGCTGACAGAGGATAAAGATATTATTGTACTTCCGACCAAGACAATTCCACAGGGAATTGTGGCTCTGGTAAATTATATTCCGGATTATACTGCGGAGGAAAATAAGGAAGCCATGCTGGCAGAACTCGACAGTGTAAAGACCGGTCAGGTGACCTATGCGGTTCGTGACACTGAAATTGATGGCATGCAGATCAGACAGAATGACTATATGGGAATTGGCGATAAGGCAATTCTTGCGGTCGGCACGGATCTGAAAGAGACAACCATGAAGATGATTGATGCGATGGTAGATGAGGATTCTGCAATTGTCAGCATTTATTATGGTGCGGATGAGACAGAAGAGCATGCACAGGAAATCGGAAAAATGATCGAAGAAAAGTATCCGGATGTTGAGGTAGAGATCAACTGTGGTGGTCAGCCGATTTACTATTTTGTTATTTCTGTAGAATAAAAGTTACTATTTATGCAGCACAGAAACGAATAAGGAGCAGATATGCGTCAGGATTCATCAATCACGGAAATCAAAGGCATTGGTGAAAAAACAAAAAAATTATTCGAAAAAATGGGAGTATACACCGTAGGTGATATACTCCTTCATTTTCCCAGAAATTATATACAGTATCCCCATCCGGTGCCGATCGATGAGATGACAGCGGAACATATGCAGACAGAGGATAAGCTTGCGATTGTTGCACGGATTGAGCGTACACCGGTAACGAGAAGTGGAAGACATATGCAGGTGACACTTCTTGTGATTGGAAGCCCCGGACATCAGATCCAGCTGATCTGGTATCGGATGCCTTATATACGGAATACATTGACACATGGCAAATATTTTGTTTTTTACGGAAATGTTCATATTAAGGATGGCAAATTTGTGATGGAACAGCCGGTGGTGTATACGCCGGAGGCCTATCAGGAAATCGAAAACTGTTTTCTTCCGGTGTATACGCTGACCAGCGGGATCACCAACAATCTCATGATAAAAACGATGCGGCAGGCATTGGATGCGGAAGAACTGCTTACGGATTTTCTTCCGGGAGAAATTCGTACGCGCAGAAAACTGTGTGAGTATAATTATGCGGTCAAACAGATCCACTTTCCGGATACGATGGAACGTTTGATCGAGGCGAGAAAGCGGTTGGTTTTTGATGAGTTCTTTTTGTTTATCATGGGCATGCAGTACCAGAAAGAAAAGAGAACCAGACAGGAAAACCGATTTGTGATGGAACATCCGGAGTTCGTGGAAGATCTGATTCAGAAGCTTCCGTATGAACTGACGGGAGCACAAAGACGAGCATTGCATGATGTGACGGAAAATATGCAGGGACCGTATGCCATGCAACGTCTGATTCAGGGAGACGTGGGTTCCGGTAAAACGATTCTGGCTTTTCTGGCAATGGCGTGGTGCGCACAGAATGGATATCAGTCTGCTATCATGGCACCGACGGAAGTACTTGCACAGCAGCATTATGAAACATTCCAGAAACTCTGTGAGCAGTTTGGACTGCATTTTCCGGTAATCCTTCTGACGGGGTCCATGACGGCAAAACAAAAACGCAGTGCGTATGAACGGTTAGAACTGTATGAGAATGCCCTGATTGTAGGAACGCATGCGCTGATTCAGGAAAAGCCAACATATGCAAATCTTGCGCTTGTGATCACAGATGAGCAGCATCGTTTTGGCGTGCGGCAGAGAGAGGAGTTTGCGCAAAAAGGGGATATGCCGCATATTCTTGTTATGAGTGCAACACCGATTCCGCGAACCCTTGCGATCATTATCTACGGAGATATGGATATTTCGGTTGTGGATGAGGTGCCGGCAAGACGGCTTCCGATCAAAAACTGTGTGGTTAATACGGCATACCGGCCGAAAGCATATGCGTTTGTTGCAGATGAGGTGAAAAAAGGACATCAGGCATATGTGATCTGTCCGCTTGTGGAGGCAAGCGAAGAGACACAGGGAGAAAATGTAATTGATTACTCGAAAACGCTTATGGAGGAACTGCCATCCGGCATCCAGGTGGGCGTGCTTCACGGAAAGATGAAGAGCAGTAAGAAAAATGAAATTATGCAGGAATTTGCGGAAAATAAAATTCAGGTGCTTGTATCCACCACGGTAGTGGAAGTGGGGGTTAATGTACCGAATGCAACCGTGATGCTGATCGAGAATGCGGACCGATTTGGCTTAGCACAGCTGCATCAGCTGCGTGGACGTGTGGGAAGAGGAGATGCACAGTCTTATTGTATTATGATCAATGCCTCTTCGGCCAAGACGGCAAAAAAACGTCTGGAAATATTAAATAAATCAAACGACGGCTTTTTTATTGCGAGTGAGGATTTGAAATTACGCGGACCGGGAGATTTTTTCGGTATCCGGCAGAGTGGAGATCTGGTATTTGCGCTGGCGGATATTTACCAGGATGCGGCGGTGCTGCAGGAGGCTTCGGAAGAAGTAAAAACAATTCTTGAGGAAGACCCGGAACTGACAGAACCCGGACATCACATTCTGCAAAAGAAAATGATGCAGTTTCAGGAAGAACAGCTTTCAAAAATGAATTTGTAGATTCCGGCAAAAGAAAAAGCAGGTCTCCGTGACAGAGACCTGCTTTTTTCTTTTGTACATTGGGACAAGTGGGTTACTGGATGTTTTCTCCTTTGCCAGCCATCTGTCTTTCCTGTGCTTCGATCATTTTTTTGACCATATAACCGCCGACAGATCCATTCTGTTTTGCGGTAAGATCACCGTTGTATCCGTTGCTAAGTGGGACTCCAAGCTCATCTGCAACTTCATACTTAAAACGTTCCAATGATTTTTTTGTACTTCTGTTTGCCATGCTTTTCTTCCTCCTTTGCGGTTGTACTTTGTGGTACGATTCTAGTATATGCGCTAAGCAGAAAGCCTATGCTGGAAACTTATGTATTGGATGATTCCACCAGTGTCAGGCCGCTGATGTCCGGATGAATCGTGAGAGAGTAGTTCGTATAGTATACGACAAATCCGGGTGCACTTCCGGCCGGTTTTTTTACATTTTTTTTCTGAAGATAATCAATTTCAAGTTTGTCACTGTCACGTCCGCTGGAATAGTAACCGGCAAGTTTTCCGGCCTCTTCAAATACGCGGTCCGGCATTTCTCCCCCTTTGTTTTTTACAATTACATGGGAACCCGGCATTTTTTTGGCGTGAAACCACCAGTCATTTCCGGTTGCAAATTTAAAGGTCAGTTCATCATTCTGATAGTTATTTTTGCCGACGTACATGTCATAGCCATCGGATGAAATATAATGGAAAGGTTTGCTTTTGATTTTCTGTTTTTTGCCGTGTTTGTGTTTTTTGATAAAACCGTATTCCATCAATTCCTCTTTGATCTGCACCAGATCATCGGCGGAGAGTGCAATGTTCAAAGAATTCTGGATGGACTCCAGATGGTCAATCTGCGCTTTGGTTTCCGCAAGCTGGACTTCAAGAGCTTCGGAAGTCCGTTTCAGTTTTCCGTATTTATCAAAGTATTTTTGGGAATTTTCACGTGCGGTCTTTTGCGGATCTAACGGGATACGGATTTCTTTATTGTTGTCATAAAAATTTTCACAGACCAGTTCTTTTGCCTGGTCCTGCAGATTGTAACCGTATACATTGATCAGTTCTCCGTACAGTTTATATTTTTCCCGTTTTTCGGCATCTTTCTGCTGTTTTTGCTGTAACTGGTATTTTTTCTGGTTGCGCTCTAACGCAGTTGTGACGATTTTTCGCAGGTCTGCGGATTTCTGGTGGATACGGTTGTAAATATTGCGCTCTGCATAGAAAACTTCGAGCATCTGCGAGATGCTTTCCATATGTTCCATCTCATAATCCTGATACATGGTCAGTTCAATTGCAGAAAATTCGATCGGCCGTTTGTCTTTTCTTACGATCACCGGATGAAATTCGTTGTGGCGGATTTCATCAAAAAACCATGCAATGTGGTTTGCAAGATGGTGGATTTCATCATCGGTACAGGCCAAAAGAGACTGATCTGCATCCATCCCGGCCCGGTATGCCAGTTCGGATGCAACAAGCGGACTGACACCGGTAAATGATGTATAGATAGCTTTGCAGAGGGACATCGGTTTTGCCTTAATGGCATCGCAGATCTGTGAGGCATCCATAGTCATGGCATTGAATTTGTCCTCCTGTGTGGCAGGAATAAAATACGGGCGGCCCGGAAGCACTTCGCGCAGGGAACTTACGGCGGAAGAGACATGCTTGATGCTGTCGATCATGGTGCCATCCTCATCGCAAAAGATAATATTGGAATGTTTTCCCATCAGTTCAATGACAAGGGTCTTATGACAGATATCCCCCATTTCATTCAGGTGTTCAATCTTCAGATGGATGATGCGCTCCATATGGGGCTGGGTAATGCTTATGATCCGCCCGTTTGCGATATGTTTGCGTAAAACCATACAAAATGTAGGCGCCTGCAGGGGACTTGTCTTGTTGGTGTCCGTCAGATATAAAAAAGGAAGGGAAGCGTTTGCTGAAATGGATACACGGAACTGTCCGCTGCTTCCTTTGCATGTCAAAAGCAGCTCGTCATTTTCGGGCTGCGCAATTTTACTGATTTTTGTATTTAAAATCGTCTGGTTCAGTTCATGGACTAAACCTGCGATTACGATTCCGTCAAAAGCCATGGAAATTCTCCTGTTCATGATTATAGTGTTTTTCAAACTCATGAATCATTATAGTAATTTCCACGTCTTTTGTCTATATGCAGAAAGTGGATATCTTTTGTATACATTTTTTGCAAGAACATTTGACGAAACGGCAAAGAAGCATTATAATACGTTTATCTATGCATAGATATGTGCATGATATTTGGGAGAAAGTAAAATGATTAAAAGCATGACCGGATTTGGGCGCTGTGAGATTGCAGATGAAAAACGCAAATTTACCGTGGAACTGAAATCCGTAAATCACCGGTATCTTGATGTAAACATGAAGATGCCGAAAAAGTTAAATTTTTTTGAGAGTGCGATCCGCAGTCTGTTAAAAAAATATATTGAACGAGGCAAAGTGGATCTGTATATTTCCTATGAGGACTATACGGAGGACAATTATGCACTTAAGTATAATGAGGGACTTGCCGGTGAGTATTTAAAATATCTGAATGCCATGGCAGAAACATTCCATCTGGAAAATGATGTGCGGGTAAGCACACTGTCCCGTTATCCGGATGTCTTTGTTATGGAAGAACAGGAAATGGACGAAGAAGAGCTCTGGAATGGATTGCAGAAGGCAATCTGCGGAGCATGTGAACAATTCGTTGAGACCCGTATCCGGGAAGGCGAGAACTTAAAGAAGGATCTCTGTGAGAAGTTAGATGACCTGCTTGCCGGAGTGGATTTCATTGAGGAGCGTTCTCCGCAGATTATGCAGGAATACCGCAGCCATCTGACGGAAAAGATCCAGGAACTTTTGGGAGATACCCAGATCGATGAGGGAAGAATTGCGACAGAGGTTACGATCTATGCAGACAAGGTGTGTGTGGATGAAGAAACCGTGCGTCTGCGCAGCCATATTACCTCGATGAAGGAGACACTTTCAGAGGGCGGTCCGGTAGGACGCAAACTCGATTTTATTGCACAGGAGATGAACCGTGAAGCAAATACGATTCTCTCAAAGGCAAATAATATTGAAATTTCAGATGTGGGAATTAATCTGAAGACCGGAATCGAAAAGATCCGCGAACAGATCCAAAATATAGAATAAAGGAAGCGCGTTATGGAACAGAAAGGAAAGTTAGTTGTTATTTCCGGATTTTCCGGAGCGGGCAAAGGAACTCTGATGAAAGCACTGCTGGCAGCACATCCGGACAGGTATGCACTGTCGGTTTCCGCAACTACCAGAGATCCGAGACCGGGAGAAAAAGATGGTGTGGATTATTTTTTTGTGACGGACGAAATGTTTGATTCCATGATTCAGAAGGATGATTTTTTAGAATATGCAAAATATGTCAGCCACTCTTATGGAACTCCTCGTTCTTATGTGGAGGAAAATTTAAATCTCGGAAAGAATGTAATTTTAGAGATTGAGATACAGGGAGCATTAAAAGTAAAAGAAAAAATAAAAGATGCTGTCCTGATGTTTGTTACGGCACCGGATGCCGGGACACTGCGTGACCGTCTGGTCGGACGCGGTACAGAGACTCCGGAGGTCATTGCGGCACGGCTTGCACGTGCATGTGAGGAATCCGAAGGAATTGAAAATTATGATTATTTAGTGGTAAACGATACGGTGGATCACGCATCGGCTTTGATTGATCAGCTGATCTGTGATGAGCAGTCACAAAATACCGGAAGGGATCAGGCGTATCGGGTATCTGCTAATATAGATTTTATTAATCAAATGAGAGAAAATCTCAAAAGCTTTTCGAAAGGAGAATGAATATGATACATCCATCTTATGTTGAATTAATGAAAGTTGTAAATGACGAGGGCGAAATCGGTGAAGAACCGGTGGTAAACAGCCGTTACTCCATCGTTCTTGCCACAGCAAAGCGTGCAAGACAGATCATTGCCGGAGCAAAACCACTGATTGATGATCCGGTCTGCAACAAGCCGCTTTCCATTGCCGTGGAAGAGTTATACCGCGGAGAAGTAAAGATTGTACCTGGAGAGGACGAAAACTAAGAAATACCAAAAGGGAGTGACAACTGTCATTCCCTTTTTCAAGTGAGAGGTTATATGAAATTATTATTTGTTTCACTCGGATGTGACAAAAATCTGGTAGATTCCGAGTACATGATCGGTATGCTTACCAGTCATGGAATTGAACTGACGGATGATGAAACGGAAGCGGATATCATTATTGTCAACAGCTGCTGTTTTATCGGCGATGCAAAAGAAGAAAGCATTAACACCATTCTGGAAATGGCAGAGCAGAAAAAAACAGGCTGCTGTAAATCACTCATTGTCACCGGCTGCCTGACACAGCGTTATCAGGATGAAGTGAAAAAAGAAATACCGGAAGTAGATGCTATTTTAGGAACCAATTCCTATGATTCCATTGTAGAGGCACTCGAGGAGACCCTGCAGCATAAATTTTATAAAAATTTTCATACGCTCAGCGGACTGCCGCAGCTGTCGACCAAACGGACGGTTACGACAGGCGGACATTATGCATATCTGAAAATTGCAGAGGGATGCAACAAAAACTGCACCTACTGTGTGATCCCGTCTGTGCGCGGACGTTACCGCAGTGTTCCGATGGACGAGCTGGTTACGTCAGCAGAAGAACTGGTTGCAGGAGGCGTAAAGGAACTGATCCTTGTTGCGCAGGAGACAACGCTTTACGGTGTGGATCTGTATGGGAAAAAATGCCTGCATGAATTGTTAGACCGCCTGAACGGGATTTCCGGTCTGTTCTGGATTCGTATTATGTACTGTTATCCGGAGGAAATCTATGAGGAACTGATCGATTCCATGATTAAGGATAAAAAGGTCTGTCACTATCTGGACATGCCGGTCCAGCACTGCAACGATACAATTTTGCAGCGCATGGGAAGAAAAACAAATAAAAAGGAACTGATCGAGAGAATCCATTATTTGAGAAAACGTGTCCCGGATATCACTTTGCGGACCTCTTTGATCTGCGGATTCCCGGGGGAGACAAAAGAGCAGCACGAAGAACTGATGCAGTTTGTCAATGATATGGAATTTGACCGTCTCGGAGCGTTTACTTATTCCGCGGAGGAAGGAACACCGGCAGCGGAAATGCCGGATCAGGTGCCGCAGGAACAAAAAGAGGAATGGCAGGCAGACGTCATGGAACTTCAGGAAGAAGTGATTTTTGACAAGAATGAAGCCATGAAAGGTACGGTTTTGTATGCGTTTATCGAAGGACAGGTTGCGGATGAAAACAATACCTACGTCGGCAGAACCTACCGGGATGCGCCAAATGTAGACGGATATATTTTTATCAATACAGACGAAGAACTTTTAACCGGAGATATTGTGAAGGTGGAAGTTACCGGTGCATATGAATATGACCTGATCGCTACGATTGTAAAATAGGAGGAACAATTATGAATTTACCAAATAAATTAACAACTTTCCGTGTGATTCTTATTCCGTTTTTTGTATTTTTCCTGTTAGCTCCATACTTTGAAGGGTATGGAAATTACATTGCGCTTGTTATTTTTATTGTCGCAAGCCTGACGGATTTTCTGGATGGAAAAATTGCAAGAAAGTACAATCTTGTAACAAATTTCGGAAAGTTTATGGACCCGCTGGCAGACAAGCTTCTGGTCTGCTCTGCGCTGATCTGTCTGATTGCACTTGACAGAATTCCGGCATGGATTGTGATTGTGATCATTTCCCGCGAGTTTATTATCAGCGGATTCCGTCTGATTGCTGCAGACAATGGTGTAGTGATCGCTGCAAGCTACTGGGGCAAGTTTAAAACCGCATCCCAGATGGTCACCGTGATTCTTCTGGTACTGAATATTCAAAATACGGTATTTACAGTACTCGGAACGGTATTTATTTATATTTCCCTGGTACTTACCGTCGTATCTCTGATTGATTATATCGCAAAAAACAAAGAAGTATTAAAGGATCAGAACTAATGAAAATTGACAGACTTCTGGCAGAACACCAGCTGCTGGTGACGACAGCCGAGAGCTGTACCGGAGGACTGGTAGCGTCTGCACTGGTAGATATTCCGGGAATTTCCGATTATTTTAAAGAGGGATATATCACTTATGCTCCCGAAGCAAAAGAAAAGATACTGGGAGTATTGCCGGAGACCATTTCCGATTATGGTGTCGTGAGTGAACAGACCGCACAGGAGATGGCGGAAGGTGCTGCAAAACAGGCACACGCGGGATGTGCGGTGGCTACAACGGGGGTTGCCGGACCCGGGGGAGGAACTTTAAAGACTCCGGTAGGAACGGTCTGTTTTGGATGTTTTGTGCAGGGAAAGATATTTTCCGGGACAGAACATTTTACCGGTACAAGAAGTGAAATAAGACATGCGGCTGCGGCATATGCCATTGCATTTCTGGAGCGGTGTATCATCAAAACATATGGAGGAACCTTATGCGAATCATAGCAGGAACAGCGCGCAGCCTGCCGCTGAAAACAATTGAGGGGCTGGAAACGCGCCCGACAACAGACAAGATCAAAGAGACATTATTCAATATGCTGCAGAATGATGTGCCGGGATGTTATTTCCTGGATCTGTTTGCGGGCAGCGGTCAGATCGGGTTAGAAGCAATCAGCCGCGGAGCTTTGTATGCGGTTTTTATTGAGAATAACCGGAAAGCGGCCAAATGCATTGAAGATAATATTGCATTCACAAAATTTACGAAGGAATCCAGACTGCTTACCACGGATGTGATCAGCGGAATCAGCAGTCTGGAGGGAAAATATACATTTGATATTATTTTTATGGACCCGCCATACCGGCAGGGACTTGAAGAAGATGTGCTGCGTTTCCTTTCAAAATCAAGTGTGTTGAAACCTGACACCATGATTATTGTGGAAGCATCGCTGGATACGGATTTTTCTTATCTGGATGAGCTGGGATTTTCCGTGATAAAGTTCAAAAAATATAAGACAAACATGCATGTCTTTATTCAACAGAAGAGGGTATAACAAACATGAAAAAAGCAATTTATCCGGGAAGTTTTGATCCACTGACATTCGGACATATGGACATCATCAACCGTGCTTCAAGAATTGTGGATGAGCTGGTCGTCGGAGTGCTCAACAACAGCGCAAAAAATTCGTTGTTTTCTTTAGAAGAACGTGTTAGTATGATAGAAGAGATGACAAAGGATATTCCAAACGTTACGGTGGCGTCCTTTGATGGTCTGTTGGTAGAGTTTATGAATAAAATAGATGCTACCATTATCGTGCGTGGGCTTCGTGCAGTGACAGATTTTGAGTACGAGCTGCAGATCGCACAGGCGAACCATGTGCAGGATTCTAATATTGAAACCATTTTCCTGACAAGTGATCTTTCTTATTCCTATTTAAGTTCGACAATTGTCAAGGAATTTGCGTCCTACGGTGGAGATATTTCCAACTTTGTACCGGAACGTTTTATTGAACGGATTTATAAGAAATATGAGAACAGATAGGAGAGATTTTCACTATGAGCAGTAAGATGGAACAGATTATTGAGGAAATCGAAGAGTATATTGATGGCTGTAAATTCCAGCCGCTCTCAAGTACAAAGATTATTGTCAACAAAGAAGAATTAGAAGAACTTATTGCGGAACTTCGCGCCAAAACACCGGAAGAAGTAAAGCGTTATCAGAAGATTATCAGCAATAAGGAAGCAATTTTAGCAGATGCACAGGCGAAGGCGGATCAGATCATTGCACAGGCACAGGTGCAGACCAACGAACTTGTCAGCGAGCATCAGATTATGCAGCAGGCATATGCACAGGCAAATGAAGTTGTTATGATCGCAACCAAGCAGGCCCAGGAAATTTTAGACAATGCTACCAATGAGGCAAACAGTCTGCGTGTCAGTGCCATGGGATATGCGGATGACCAGCTGCATGAGATCGAGGAGGTTTTGTCGAATTCCATCGAGACTTCTCAGGCGCGGTATGACAGTCTGATTTCTTCACTGCAGGGGTTCCTTGATGTAGTGACAAAGAACCGGGCACAGCTGTTTCCACAGACAGAAGCAGCAGAGGAGGCAGCCGCTTCTGCCGGACAGGCAGCAGAGTCTGCAGAGGAGCCACAGATTACCAATATTTCAGCTTCAGATGAGGATGCCCAGGAAAAGTAAAGGAATACAGCATCCAACGGTTAACAGTAAGAGGATTATTTTCTGTAATACATAGTTCCGGAGCGAGAGGCCGGTCTGGTGAAGGATGGAAGAGACCTGAAAAATGCCGGACAATCCTCCCCATGACAGGAATAACACTGCCAGAAGAGATTTTATATGTCTGGTGCAGGCAGAGGTGGAAAGCAGCGCAACACCGTTTGTAACTTCTAAGAATCCGGTGGCGGCCAGCGAAAACCAATGCGCCGGAAACGGCAGCGTCTGCAGCATTTCGCAGAAAATGGAAAACAGGATGATATAGCCGCATATTTTGATCAGGGTTTCAAATCCGTGAATGATGCCGGCATCAATGATTTGCATATCCATATGAAATCTTGATGCCGTTTCTTTTTGTGTAGAAGAAGGGGTTCTGTGATATAATAACAGCATACTCATTCCATACAAAAACGGAATGCCATAGATCAGAAAAACGTATACAGGAGATAACGGAAGCTGCAAAATTTCCTGAATGGCGGTTATGACAAATACGGGACTTAAGTTGTTTGTAAAGCAGCATAAGGCAGAGGCTTTTTCCCGGGAGATATAGTTACTGCTGTAAAAGTCGGCAGTCAGTTTGCAGCCGATGGGAAATCCAAACAAAAAACCACACAGTACGATGTAGCAGGCAGAAAATTTTTTCGGAAGAATTTCACTGCGCAGAATGACATACGAGAGGACACAAAAAGGGAGCAGTGTCGGAAGAATCTGTGTAAACCACAGCTGCAGCCCTTGTTTTGATGCCGAGACTGCTGCGTGGGGGAAACAGATAAAAAACAAAAATAGTATGCAACAGAGAAGAGTAAATACAAATTTTTTCATGATACAGTTTATGTGAGACAGGAGGAGTATATGAGTACATTAGAGCATTTATATCCGGAAAGGGTATTTTATTATTTCAAGCAGATCGCAGCAATTCCACATGGATCGGGAAACACCAAAGCGATCAGTGATTATCTGGTAAAATTTGCAAAAGAACACGCACTGACCTGGTATCAGGATGAAGCAAACAATGTGGTTCTTGTCAAGGAAGCATCCAAAGGTTATGAAAAGGCTCCGGCGATCATCATTCAGGGACACATGGATATGGTCTGTGAAAAAGAAAAAGACTGTAATCTTGACATGGATAAAGAAGGGCTGCGCCTGTATGTAGATGGAGATTTCCTGAAGGCAGAAGGGACAACGCTTGGCGGAGATGACGGAATTGCAGTGGCATATGCGCTGGCAATTTTGGAATCAGATGAAATTTCCCATCCGAAATTAGAAGTCGTGATTACCGTGGATGAAGAAATCGGAATGCTGGGGGCGGCTGTCATGGATCTGTCTATGCTGACCGGACATACCATGTTAAATATTGACAGTGATGAAGAGGGAATTTTCCTGACCGGCTGTGCGGGCGGTATGGCATTAAATGTTTCCATTCCCGTAACCCGTGTCAGACAGACGGGAAAGAAACTTTCTCTTATTGTGACCGGGCTTTCCGGCGGACATTCCGGCAGTGAGATCGATAAAGAACATGGAAATGCAGATCTTTTGATGGGACGCCTGCTGTATGGAATCTTTTCTCGTTCCCCGTTTGGAATTCTCACTTTGCATGGTGGGTTAAAGGACAATGCAATTCCAAGAGAATGTGAGGCAGAAATCCTGATTCCGGCAGAAAATACGCAGATTGTCTGTGAATATGTAAAAGAACTGAATGAAATATTAAAAAAAGAACTGGTGGAAACAGATCCGGGCGTGCAGGTGCTGATAGAAGAACAGGGCAATGCTGAAGCGGAAATATTAGATTATCATTCGGTAAGCCGTGTCATTTTTTATCTGCGCAATGTGCCAAACGGAATTCAGCATATGAGCCAGCTGTTAAACGGTCAGGTAGAAACTTCCTTAAATCTTGGAATTCTGGAATTAAAAGAAGATGCCTTGACATCGCTTACTTCGATCCGAAGCAGTGTAAAAACCCGCAAAGAAGATCTGTGTGCACGTGTTACGATGCTTGTGGAGATGCTTGGAGGAGAAGCAGAAGTGGAAGGTGATTATCCGGCGTGGGAGTATCGCACGGATTCTGCGCTGCGTCCGCAGGTAGAAAAAGTATACGAAGAGCTGTTTCATAAAAAACCTGTATTTTCCACGATTCATGCAGGGCTGGAGTGTGGCCTTCTTTCTGAAAAAATTCCGGATCTCGACTGCGTTTCTTTCGGACCGGACAATTTTGACATTCACACGCCAAAAGAGCATTTATCCATTTCTTCTACCGCAAGAGTATGGGATTTCCTTGTTGCATTTCTGCAGCAGGCAAACGTATGATTCGCCTGGACAAATTCCTGGCGGATTCCGGCGTCGGCACACGCACCGATGTGAAAAAACGAATCCGCGAGGGACGAATTACGGTAAATGATGCGGTGGCAAAGAAACCGGATCTTAAGGTTGATCCGGAACAGGATCAGATTCTGTTTGATCATCGTCCGGTGATTTATGAGAAGTATTCCTATTATCTCTTTCATAAACCGGCGGGCTGTGTGACGGCAAGATGTGACCGGTTAAACCGGACGGTTATGGATTTCTTCCCGGAGTCCATGCGAAAAGAGTTTGCACCGGTCGGAAGACTGGATAAGGATACGGAAGGTTTTTTGCTGATTACAAATGACGGAGAACTCACGCATCGCCTGCTGTCACCGGCTTATCATGTCAAAAAAACGTATTTTGTACAGGTAGATCAGAAAATTCCGGATACGACGGCAGGACAATTTGCAGAGGGCGTGGACATCGGCGATGAGAAGCGCACACTTCCGGCAGATCTCAAAATCCTTGGGGACCGTGAGGCGGAACTTACGATTTCGGAAGGCAGATTTCACCAGGTGAAGCGTATGTTTGCGTCGGTTGGATGTAAGGTGACATATCTGAAACGGATCTCCATGGGAACACTTACACTTGGAACATTAGAAAAGGCAACTTACCGTAAACTTACGGAACAGGAACTGGCTTCCCTGAAAAAAGAAGCGGAAAATAAACAATCATCAGGAGTATAAAATTATGTACGAAGGGTATCTGCCGATTTCAAAACAGGATATGCAGGAACGCGGGATTAAACAGCTGGATTTTGTATATGTGTGCGGAGACGCATATGTAGATCATCCGTCTTTTGGTCATGCAATCATTGCCAGACTGCTGGAGGCACATGGCTATACGGTGGGCATCATTGCGCAGCCGGACTGGAAGGATGATGCTTCTATTTCCGTGCTTGGCGTTCCAAGACTTGGCTTTTTGGTTTCTGCCGGAAATATGGATTCTATGGTAAATCATTATTCGGTATCCAAAAAACGCCGTGCAACCGATTCCTATACCCCGGGAGGCGTAATGGGAAAGCGACCGGATTATGCTACCGTGGTGTACTGTAATCTGATCCGGCATACATACAAGAAGACCCCGATCATTATCGGTGGAATTGAAGCCAGTCTGCGCCGTCTGGCACATTATGATTACTGGTCCAACAAGGTGAAACGTTCGATCCTGCTTGATTCCGGTGCAGATCTGATTTCTTATGGAATGGGAGAACACAGTATCATTGAAATCGCAGATGCATTGAATGCCGGAATCGATGTGCATGATATTACCTTTATTGACGGAACCGTATTTAAAACAAAAAACCGTGATCTGATCTATGACGCCATCGAGTTACCGGATTATGATGAGATCAAAGAAAATAAGCGTTCGTTTGCGCAGAGTTTTTATAAGCAGTACTGTAATACAGATCCATTTTCCGGAAAGCGCCTGTTTGAGCCTTACGGTGGAACCACATTTGTTGTGCAGAATCCACCGGCAAAGCCATTGACACAGACGGAAATGGATGAAGTCTATGCACTTCCGTATATGCGGAATTATCATCCGTCATATGAAAAAGACGGAGGGGTTCCTGCGATCCGGGAGATTAAGTTTTCCCTGATCAGCAACCGCGGATGTTTTGGAGGATGCAGTTTCTGTGCGCTGACGTTTCATCAGGGCAGAATTATCCAGACGAGAAGCCATGAGTCGATCATTGACGAGGCAAAACAGATCATTCAGGAACCGGACTTCAAAGGGTATATCCATGATGTCGGGGGACCTACGGCGAATTTCCGTGCACCGGCATGCAAAAAGCAGATGACGAAGGGAGCCTGTCCGACGAAACAGTGCCTGTTCCCAAAACCATGTAAGAATCTGGAGGTAGACCATAAGGATTACATTGCCCTGCTGAAAAAGCTGCGGGTGCTTCCGGGTGTGAAAAAAGTATTTATCCGTTCGGGTATCCGTTTTGACTATCTGATGTATGATAAGGATCGTACATTTTTGCGGGAACTGTGCGAGCATCATGTGAGCGGGCAGTTGAAGGTGGCACCGGAACATATCAGCAATACCGTTTTACAGAAACTGGGAAAGCCAAGTGTGGAAGTATATAACAGTTTTGTAAAAGCGTATAAAGATATGAATAAAAAAATCGGAAAAGAGCAGTATCTTGTGCCGTATCTGATGTCTTCCCATCCGGGATCGACGCTGAAAGAAGCGGTTGAACTGGCAGAGTATCTGCGGGATTTAGGTTACATGCCGGAACAGGTACAGGATTTTTATCCGACACCGTCAACGATTTCTACCTGCATGTATTATACAGGACTGGACCCGCGGACGATGGAACCTGTATATGTGGCAACCAATCCGCATGAAAAAGCCATGCAGCGTGCACTGATCCAGTATCGCAACCCGAAAAATTACGATCTGGTACATGAAGCATTAATCAAAGCAGGACGTCAGGATCTGATCGGATTTGATTCCAAATGTCTGATCCGTCCACGCCGGCCGAAAAAAGACGCGGGTACTTCCTACCGGTCATCCAGACAGGGAAAGAAGGCACCGGCAGGCAAGGCTGCTGCCGGAAAGATGGTGACCGCAAAACACAAAAAGAAAACCATCCGCAACATCCATAAAAAGAAGTAGGAAACGTTATGAAAACATTTACCATCGGCACGAATGATGCCAACCAGCGGTTTGATAAATATTTAAAAAAACTGCTGCCCAATGCATCGGTCAGTTTTTTATATAAGATGCTTCGAAAAAAGAATATTACTTTGGACGGAAAAAAAGCGACCGGGAAGGAGACGCTGCAAAAAGGCGCGCAGGTAGCGGTGTTTTTCAGTGATGAAACACTGCATAAATTTATGCAGGATACAAAAAAACTGCAGGAAGAGTTTCACATGCTGCAGCGTCTGCCAATGAAGGGGCTTTCCATCATTTATGAAGATACGGATATTCTCATCGCGGATAAGCCATACAATATGCTTTCCCAGAAAGCAAAAGAACAGGATCTGTCTGCCAATGAATATCTGCTCGGCTATCTGATCCGGAGCGGGGCACTTTCTCTGGAGACATTCGGCACGTTTCGTCCGTCAGTGTGCAACCGGCTGGACCGCAATACGACAGGACTTCTTCTGATGGGCAAAACGCTTGCCGGCGCACAGATGCTTTCCGAGGGGCTGCGGGAACGTACCATTCATAAATTTTACCGTGCCATTGTATCCGGGAACGTTACAAAACCGGTACATCTGTCCGGATGGCTTATCAAAGACGAACATACCAATCAGGTAAAGATTCTGACACAGGAACAAAAAGATGCTGTACGGATTGAGACTTCTTATACGTCCGTACAGGCGAAAGGAACATGCAGTCTGTTGGAAATCTGCCTGATTACCGGAAAAACACATCAGATTCGTGCACATCTGGCATCTGTCGGTCATCCGGTTATCGGAGATCGCAAGTATGGGGACCCGTCAGTGAATCACAAATTTTATGGTACCTTTCATGTGGATCATCAGCTGCTTCATGCGTATCGTCTGGAATTTCCGGACGGAAGAGTTTTTACTGCTCCGATGCCCGAAATATTTAAAGAAATTATGGAAAAGGAGCGTGGATAGCAGATGCCGACCTGGAATTCAAGGGGACTGCGCGGATCAACACTGGAGGATCTTTTAAACCGTACAAACGAAAAATATGCACACAACGGTCTGGCGCTGATCCAGAAGATCCCGACACCGATTACTCCTATTAATATTGATAAAGAAACCAGACACATCACACTTGCCTATTTTGAACAGAAAAGTACCGTGGATTATATTGGAGCTGTACAGGGAATTCCGGTGTGTTTCGATGCAAAAGAATGCAACACCGACACCTTTCCGCTTGCCAATGTTCATCCGCATCAGGTGGCTTTTATGGAGCAGTTTGAAAAGCAGGAGGGAATAGCGTTTCTTCTGATATCTTTTACGCACAGGGAGGAATTTTATTATCTGCGTTTTTCCGATCTGGAGAAGTTCTGGAACCGGGCTCTGGATGGTGGACGGAAAAGCTTTCGGTATGAGGAGCTGAATCCGGCCTATTTTCTGCCAAAGGTATCAGGGGTACTGATTCCCTATCTTCAGGTTCTCCAGAAGGATTTAGAGGACAGGGATTGACAATCTTTGGAATATTTCTTATAATAGCGTTGTTTCATGTGCTACCAAATTATCACGGTATCACTTTAAAATAGTAAAGCGAGAGGTTCGATTATGACAGACCAGATGTTACATACGCCGGACGGAGTCCGGGATATTTATAACGGAGAGTGCAAACAGAAACTACTGTTGCAGGAGAGATTACACGATGTATTGCGTCAATATGGATATCGTGATATTCAGACACCAACGTTTGAATTTTTTAATATTTTTGGAAAAGAAATCGGTACAACACCATCCAAAGATCTGTATAAGTTTTTTGACAAGGACGGAAGCACGCTGGTACTTCGTCCGGATTTTACTCCATCTATTGCAAGAAGTGCTGCAAAGTACTATACCGAGGATGATATGCCGGTAAAACTTTGTTATATGGGAAACACGTTTATCAATTCCAACGCGTATCAGGGACGCTTAAAGGAAACGACACAGTGCGGTGCGGAGCTGATCGGAGACGGAACGGTTGCTGCTGACGCAGAAATACTTGCCATGGTAGTGGAGTCCCTTCTTTCGAGCGGACTGAAAGAATTTCAGATCTCGGTGGGACATGCACAGTTTTTCCGCGGGCTGGCAGAGGCGGCAGGACTTGATGAGGAACAGCAGCAGGAATTAAGAGAACTGCTTGCCAATAAAAATTATTTCGGTGTGGAAGAAATGGTAGAGGGAATGCATTTAAATGACACGTTAAAGAAACTGTTTTCCCTTCTCGGAAGTTTTGAGACACAGGTAGAAGAACTTGCTGAGGCAAAGTCTCTTGCTTCGGATTACCCGAACATTCTTTCCGCAATTACTGATCTGGAAAAACTCGGATCGTTTCTGCGGTTATACGGAATTGAAAAATACGTTTCGTTTGAACTCGGAATCATCAGCAATTACCATTATTATACCGGTATTATTTTTGCAGGATATACATTTGGAACAGGAGAACCTGTGGTAAAGGGAGGACGCTATGACAGGCTGCTTACATATTTCGGAAGAAAAGCACCGGCCATTGGTTTTGCCATTGTTGTGGACCAGCTTCTTTCCGCTCTTTCCAGACAAAAGATCACACTTCCGTCCGAAGAGAAAAATCAGATGATCGTTTACGCGGAAAATAAGATTGCGGAAGCAGTAGAAAAAGCGAAAGAACTTCGCGCTCAGGGAATTTCGGTTTCTCTGATCCAGATGCAGGAAGGCCGGAGCAAAGATGATTATCTGAGCTATGCCATGAAGGATCACGTTTCAAAAGTAGAATTTATAGAGGAAGCATAGGAGGAGATCATGGAAGAAAAGAGATATCTGACGTTTGCACTGGGAAAGGGACGTCTGGCAAAAAAGACACTCGAACTGTTTGAAAAAATAGGAATCACCTGTGATGAGATCCGTGATCCGGATACCCGTAAACTGATCTTTGTCAATGAGGAACTTGGACTTCGGTTTTTTCTTGCCAAGGGACCGGATGTGCCTACATATGTAGAGTATGGTGCAGCCGATATTGGAATTGTCGGAAAAGACACGATTTTAGAAGAGTCGAGAAATATTTATGAAGTGCTGGATCTTGGATTCGGAAAATGCAAAATGTGCATCTGTGGACCGGAAAGTGCTGCGGAACTTTTGCAGCATCATGAACAGATCCGTGTGGCAACCAAGTATCCGCGGATTGCCAAAGATTATTTTTATAACAAAAAACATCAGACGGTTGAGATTATCAAGCTGAATGGTTCCATCGAACTTGCACCGATCGTTGGACTATCAGAGGTAATCTGTGATATAGTAGAGACAGGTACGACCTTGCGTGAAAACGGGCTGACGGTGTTAGAGGAAGTTTGTCCGCTTTCTGCACGCGTGGTCGTAAACCAGGTAAGTATGAAAATGGAAAATGAACGAATCACAAAACTGATCCGCGATTTGAAAAAAGTCATTTAGGAGGGACATCATGAGAATTTTAAAACTTACAGAGGATACCAGAAAAGATATTCTGCAGAATCTCTTAAAAAGAAGCCCGAATAATTACGGTGAGTTTGAAGGCCGTGTAAACGCCATTATTGAAGAAGTGCGAAATAACCGCGATCAGGCAGTTTTTAATTATACCAAGCAGTTTGACGGCGCGGACATCAATGCCGGCAATATTCTTGTAACAGAAGAAGAGATTGCCGAGGCCTATGAACAGGTTGACACGACATTGCTTGCAGTGATCCGCAAGTCTCTTGTAAATATCAAAAAATATCATGAAAAACAGGTACAGAATTCCTGGTTTACGACAGAGGACGGTATCATTCTTGGACAGAAAGTTACCGCACTTGCGACGGTTGGTGTCTATGTTCCGGGCGGAAAGGCCGTGTATCCTTCTTCCGTACTGATGAATGTTCTTCCGGCAAAAGTTGCGGGAGTAGACCGTATTGTAATGTGTACGCCACCAGGCAAAGATGGAAAAGTATATCCTTCTACTCTGGTTGCAGCCAAAGAAGCCGGAGTTGATGAGATCTATAAAGTCGGTGGAGCACAGGCAATTGCTGCCATGGCATTTGGAACCGAAAGTGTGCCAAAGGTTGACAAGATTGTCGGACCGGGAAATATTTATGTCGCACTTGCCAAAAAAGCAGTGTTTGGTTATGTCAGCATTGATTCCATTGCAGGACCGAGTGAGATTTTAGTGCTTGCGGATGAGACTGCAAATCCACGCTATGTTGCAGCGGATCTGTTATCCCAGGCAGAACATGATGAGATGGCATCTGCAATTCTGATCACCACAAGCCAGAAACTTGCAGAAGAAGTATCTGCAGAGATTGATCAGTTTGTCGCAGAACTTTCCAGAAAAGAGATCATCCAGAAGTCCCTGGACAATTACGGATATATTCTTGTGGCAGATAATATGGAAGAAGCAATTGATACCGTAAATGCGATTGCATCCGAACATATGGAAATCGTCACAGCAGATCCGTTCCACGTAATGACAAAGATCCGCAATGCCGGTGCTATCTTTATCGGAGAGTATTCCTCCGAGCCGCTTGGCGATTACTTTGCCGGACCAAACCATGTTCTTCCGACAAACGGAACGGCCAAGTTCTTTTCCGCACTTTCCGTGGATGATTTTATTAAAAAGTCCAGCATTATTTCTTACTCACGGGAAGCGCTTGAAAAAGTACATAAAGATATTGAGCAGTTTGCAGAATGTGAGAAACTGACCGCACATGCAAACTCCATCCGCGTTCGGTTTGAGTAGTATATGGGAAAGAAAGTCTAAAAGGAGCAGATTATGGAAAAAAGACAGATCAGCACAACACGCAAAACAAAAGAGACGGACATTCAGGTGACTTTAAATCTGGATGGAAGCGGTATTTCCCATATTGAGACAGGCATTGGATTTTTTGATCATATGCTGGAGGGATTTTCCAAGCACGGTTTCTTCGATCTGCATATGGAATGTGATGGAGATCTTCAGGTCGACAGCCATCATACGATCGAAGACTGCGGAATCGTACTTGGAGATGCGATCAAAAAGGCATTGGGGGACAAAAGCGGAATCAAACGATTTGGAAGCTGTATCCTTCCGATGGATGAGACACTTGTTTTGTGTGCGGTAGATCTATCCGGACGTCCATATCTTGTATTTGACGGCGAATTTACTACGGAGCGTCTGGGAACACTTGATACCGAAATGATCCGTGAATTTTTCTATGCGGTCTCCTACAGTGCGGGCATGAATCTGCACATTAAGGTGTTAAGCCCCGGAAATAATCATCATATGGCAGAAGCGATGTTTAAGGCATTTGCCAGAGCTTTGGATGAAGCGGTTTCCCATGATCCGAGAGTAAAAGGAATTCTGTCAACGAAAGGAAGTTTGTAATACATGAAACAAAAAAACATTGTCGCGACGCTTTATTTAAAAGATGGTCATGCAGTAAGATCCATGACCGATTTTACGCCGGTAGATGCGAATGTTTATCGACTGTGCCAGTTATACAACGACAGTGGAGTTGACAAGATCATTATTTTTGACCTGTCTACCAGCGATGATGAGCATGAAAAGAATGTCAATACGATTCGAAACATCAATCGCAACATTGATATTAAAGTATGCGCAGGAGGAAACATTAACCGTCTGGAAGACATCAAAAAACTTTTGTTTGCGGGATGCCTGCAGGTGATTTTAAATGCTTCTAAGCCTTCGAGCATCGGACTGGCGGAGGAAGCCAGTGCACGTTTTGGCAAAGACCGGATTCTGCTCTCTATCAACAATGTGGATTTTATTTTTAAGAATCAGGATTCGATTGAAAATACATTCCATGAAGCACTGGTGTTAAATCCGGAAATTCTGGATGCACTGGAAAATCTGACCAACATTCCGTATGTGGTGGAACTTCCGGATTATAATTTTGACGAGATCGTAAGGCTGCTGAAGCGGGAAAAAATCCGAGGAATTGCGGGTCCGTTCATCAATGATACTTCAACGGATATTATGAAGTTAAAGTCTTCTCTGCTTCAGGAAGGCATCAATATGTATAATTTTGCACCGGATCTGTCCTGGGAGGATCTGAAACTGAATTCGGACGGAATGGTTCCGGTCATTGTGCAGGATTACCGTACAGATGAAGTGCTGATGCTTGCATACATGAACAAAGAGGCGTTTGATACGACAATTAATCTCGGGAAAATGACTTACTGGAGCAGAAGCCGTGATGAACTCTGGACCAAAGGCCTGACTTCCGGGCATTTCCAGTATGTGAAATCCCTGACGGCTGACTGCGACTTTGATACGATTCTGGCAAAAGTCTCCCAGGTAGGGGCTGCCTGTCACACCGGAAACCGTACCTGTTTTTTCAATAGCATCGTACAAAAAGAGTATGTTGAGAAAAATCCGCTGAAGGTACTTGAGAGCGTGTATGATATTATCAAGGAACGTAAAGCACATCCGCAGGATGGTTCCTATACCAATTATCTGTTTGGGAAAGGAACCGATAAAATTTTGCAGAAACTTGGGGAAGAGTGTACGGAAATTGTAATTGCAGCGAAAAATCCGGAACCGGAAAACATCAAATACGAGATTTCCGATTTTCTGTATCACTGTATGGTGCTTATGGTGGAAAAAGGCATTACCTGGGAAGAGATTGCCAATGAACTTGCCCAGCGATAAAAAATAAATGTTAAGAGGTATCTATGAGAAAACTAGCTTTAAGTGACGAGATTCTGATGCAGATTGAAAAACCTGCACGCTATATCGGTAATGAGCTGAATTCTGTAGTAAAAGATGACACATCGCAGATTCGTTTTGCGATGTGTTTTCCTGATGTATACGAAATTGGTATGTCACATCTTGGAATTCAGATCCTATACGACATGTTTAACCGCAGAGAGGACACCTGGTGTGAACGTGTCTATTCCCCATGGCCGGATCTGCATAAAATTATGAAGGAGCAGAATATTCCGCTGTTCGGACTTGAGTCCCAGGAACCGATCAAAAACTTTGATTTTGTCGGTCTGACTCTGCAGTATGAGATGTGCTACACCAATATTTTACAGATTCTGGATCTGGCACAGATTCCGCTTCTTTCGGCTGACCGTGGGGACGAAGACCCGATTATTTTAGGTGGAGGACCATGTTCTTATAATCCGGAACCGATTGCAGACTTTTTTGATTGTTTTTATATTGGAGAAGGGGAGACACAGTATGATACATTTTTAAATCTCTATAAGTCGATGCGGGCATCCGGACAGTATTCAAGAAAGGCATTTCTGCATGAGGCGGCAAAAATAGAGGGCATTTATGTCCCGTCGCTGTATGAAGTCCGTTACAAAGAAGATGGCACGATAGCGGCATTTACTCCTGTTTATGATGATATTCCGGCAACCATCAAAAAGCAGGTGGATATGGATCTGACCGGCTCGGTTTATCCGGAAAAACCGGTGGTTCCATTTATCAAAGCAACACAGGATCGCGTGGTGCTTGAAATACAGAGGGGCTGTATCCGCGGATGCCGTTTTTGTCAGGCCGGCATGATTTACCGGCCAAACCGGGAAAAGGGCGTAAAACGACTGAAAGAACTTGCACAAACCATGCTTGCGTCGACCGGCTATGAAGAGATTTCCTTAAGTTCTCTCAGTTCATCGGATTATTCCGATCTGGAGGAACTGATCAATTTCCTGATTGAGGAGTGTGACAAAAAACATGTCAATATTTCCCTGCCATCCCTTCGTATTGATGCCTTTTCCCTTGATATTATGCAGAAAGTGCAGGACATCAAAAAAAGCAGTCTGACATTTGCCCCGGAGGCAGGTTCCCAGAGATTGCGAAATGTCATCAATAAAGGTCTGACAGTTGACAATATTCTGACCGGTTCCCATGATGCGTTTGTCGGCGGCTGGAATAAGGTCAAACTTTATTTTATGCTTGGACTTCCAACGGAAACAGAAGAAGATATGCGGGCGATCCCGGAACTGGCAAACGAGATTGCCGCTTTGTATTATGACACCGTGCCAAAGGAACAGAGAAACGGAAAATGCCAGATTACGATCAGTACTTCCTTTTTTGTACCGAAACCTTTTACCCCGTTCCAGTGGGCTACTATGTTAGACCCATCAGATTATCTGGCGCGTGCAAAGATTGTCAATGATCATGTAAAGGAACAGTTAAACCACAAGAGTATCCGTTACAACTGGCATGAAGCCGATGTGACGGTATTGGAAGGAATCCTTGCGCGCGGAGACCGTAAGATTTCAAAAGCTATTCTTTATGTGTATGAACACGGCGAATTTTTCGATGCGTGGTCGGAATTTTTTCACTATGATCTGTGGCTGGAGGCATTTGCTGCATGTGGCATTGATATTGATTTTTATACCAAGAGAGCACGAAGCGACGATGAAATTTTCCCGTGGGATTTTATTGATGTCGGTGTGACAAAGGCATTTATGCTGCGTGAATGGAAAACCGCGCTCAGTGAGACGGTGACGCCAAACTGCCGGATGCGCTGCTCCGGATGTGGTGCAAGACAATTTGGAGGAGGTGTCTGCTTTGAAAATCAGAATTAAATTTCGAAAATGGGGTGTCATGAAATTCATCGGACACCTGGATATGATGCGCTATTTTCAGAAAGCGGTCCGGCGTGCAAAGATTGATATCCGTTATTCAGAAGGATATTCTCCGCATCAGATTATGTCCTTTGCGGCGCCGCTTGGAGTCGGAATCACAAGCGATGGCGAATATTTTGATATTGAAGTCAATGAATCCATGACATCTAAGGAGGCAGTCGCTGCACTGAATGAAACCATGGTAGATGGTGTGGAGGTTACTTCCTATGTGAAACTGCCGGATAAAGCGAAAACCGCGATGTCAATTGTGGCAGCAGCGGATTACCGGCTGAGCTATAAAGAAGGGTACGAAAGTCCGCTTTCAACGGAAGAATGGAAAAGAATCGTCAAAGAACGGTTTTTGGACAGCCCACAGTTTACCATTATCAAAAAGACGAAAAAAAGTGAACGGGAAGTGGACCTAAAACCATTGGTATACGCGTTTTCCGTTGAAGAGGAGCAGGGATGCCCGGCATTTTTCCTGCAGGTTTCTACGGGCAGTGTGGATAATATCAAACCGGAACTGGTACTTTCATCGGTTTATCAGCTTTGCGGACTGGAATACTGTGAATCCGCAATCCAGATCCACCGGCTCGAAGTTTATGCGAGGGATGAACAGGGGCAGCTGGTTGGGCTTTCCGGCATGGGAGAGGAAATTGTTTAAATGAATCGGATCGTTGTCACAAAACTGGAACATCATCAGACAGAGTATCTTGCTTATCTGGTTTTGGATGAGAACCGGAAGCTGCAGGAACTTCAGGTTTTTGAACCGGAAGAAAATACTCTGCTGGATCATATTTATGTAGGATATGTAGAGAAGATTGTGCCCAATATTCATGCCGCTTTTGTGCGCATTGCGGATGGACAGAAATGCTATCTTCCGCTGAATGATGTGAAAAACCCGGTGTATACCAGAAAATTATCCAAAAAAGAAGCGCTCTGTGAAGGGGATGAGTTGCTGGTGCAGGTTGTAAAAGATGCGGTAAAAACCAAAGATCCGGTCGTAAGCACCAAGCTTGTAGTGCATGGACATTACTGTTTCCTTTCGACAGAGAATACCTGTCTTGGCGTTTCTAAAAAATTATCCCAGGAGGAGTCAAAAAGACTGTCGGCTCTTTTAGAGAACACGTGTAAGGATCATGAAGCAGAAGGGTACGGGCTGGTATTCAGAACCAATGCAGGGGCGGTTCCGGAAACCGAATTATGCGAAGATATCGAGCTGGTGCAGAAAGAATACCGGGCTTTAAAGAAGACCGGTACACATCAGAACGCCGGAGATCTGGTGTACCGGAATCTCCCCGGCTATCTGGCGCGGTTAAAAGCAGAAAATTTTGAAAAAACAGATCTGGTTCTTACGGATGGTCAGGATCTGTATCAGGAGATCTGTGCATACCTTCCCCATCTTGTGGAAGAAAAGAAAGTGCAGCTTTACCGGGATGATGCGGTCAGTCTTTCGACTTTATATCATCTGCGGGGCAATATGCAGGAACTGCTTTCTTCCAAAGTATGGCTTGATTCCGGAGCCAATATTATCATTGAATCTCTTGAAACCCTGACGGTCATTGATGTCAACAGCGGAAAAAACCGGTCCCGCCGGGAAGAGGCTTTATTTGCGATCAATGTTGAAGCGGCAAAAGAGATTGCACGGCAGCTTCGTCTGCGCAACATTTCAGGGATGATCCTCGTGGATTTCATCAATCTGAAAAAGAAAGAACAGCAGCAGAAGCTGATTTCCGTTATTCGGGAGGAATTACAAAAAGATTCGGTTCCCGCAAATTTTATCGATATTACCAGACTTGGTCTGGTGGAACTGACCCGGAAAAAAGTATACAAATCTTTGCGTGAAATTTTATCATAAACAGCTTGACGAACAGGTGGTCATGTGCTATTATACACTAGTATGCCGCACAGTGAGGTAAAAGTTTGCTTATTGGCAACACCGTAACTGGCGAGTAATGATAAATAGGAGGTGCCATATGTACGCAATTATAGCAACAGGTGGTAAACAGTACAAAGTATCCGAAGGCGATATCATTACCATTGAAAAGCTTGGAGTTGATGCTGGTGAGAAGGTTACTTTTGATCAGGTATTAGCAGTATCCGGAGACGATATGAAGGTTGGAAACCCAACAGTAGCCGGAGCAACTGTTGAAGCTTCTGTCATCAAAGAAGGCAGAGCAAAGAAAGTAATCGTTTACAAGTACAAGAGAAAAACCGGTTATCACAAGAAGAACGGACACAGACAGTCGTTCACCCAGGTTAAGATTGAAAAGATTAATGGATAATCGATAGGAATTGTTATATGATTACTATAACGATTTTACAGGATCATGAAGATGCAGTGGGATTTCACTGCATCGGTCATTCCGGATATGCGGAAGCAGGAAGTGATATTATCTGCGCAGGTGTTTCGGCACTTGTGATAAATACGATCAATTCCATAGAGACTTTCACAGAGGATTCTTATCATATTGATACAGAAGAGACATCCGGGCTGATTGATTTCAGACTTGATCAGAAAGCCGGTCATGATACACAGCTTCTGATGAAGTCCATGGTTCTGGGCTTACAAGGAATACAAAATGATTATGGGAATGAGTATATCATTCTTGATTTCAAGGAGGTGTAGGACATGTTGAATATGAACCTTCAGTTTTTTGCTCATAAAAAGGGAGTTGGTTCTACAAAGAACGGCCGTGATTCCGAGTCCAAGAGATTAGGAGCAAAGAGAGCAGACGGACAGTTCGTAAAGGCTGGCAATATTCTCTATAGACAGCGTGGTACAAGAATTCATCCAGGTGTGAATGTTGGTATCGGTGGAGACGACACATTATTTGCTAAAGTAGATGGTGTTCTTCGTTTCGAGAGAGTAGGAAGAGATAAGAAGCAGGCTTCTGTATATCCAGTAGACAACGAGTAGTTTACAAAACCCCGACTTTTTGAGCCGGGGTTTTATCGTTATGTAGGAGAGAGATTATGTTTGCAGACCGTGCAAAAATTATTATCAAATCAGGAAAAGGCGGAGACGGACATGTGTCCTTCCGTCGTGAAAAATATGTGCCGAACGGTGGTCCGGACGGTGGCGATGGAGGAAAAGGCGGAGATGTCATTTTCTTAGTAGACGAGGGAATCAATACGCTTGCAGACTATCGGCACAGACGAAAATTCGCAGCAGAACCGGGCGAAGAAGGTGGCAAGAAAAACTGCCATGGAAAAAATGGTGCAGATCTGATATTAAAAGTTCCGGAGGGAACAATTATAAGAGATGCGGCATCCGGAAAAGTAATTGCCGATATGTCAGGGGAAAATAAGCGTTCTGTCATTTTGCATGGCGGCCGTGGAGGACTTGGCAATCAGCACTTTGCAACTTCCACCATGCAGGCTCCAAAATATGCGCAGCCGGGACAGGAAGCCATCGAGATTGAAGTTCAGCTGGAACTTAAAGTGATCGCGGATGTGGGACTGGTTGGTTTCCCGAATGTCGGAAAATCCACCTTTTTATCGCGTGTGACCAATGCACAGCCAAAGATCGCCAATTACCATTTTACGACATTACAGCCAAATCTGGGTGTTGTTGACATGGAAGACGGAAACGGTTTTGTGATTGCGGATATTCCGGGACTGATTGAAGGTGCTTCCGATGGTGTCGGTCTGGGACATGAATTTCTCCGGCATATTGAAAGAACCAAAGTCATTATCCATATTGTGGATGCGGCCGGAACCGAAGGACGTGATCCAATTGCGGATATTCATGCCATTAACCGGGAACTGGATGCATATAATCCGGACTTGTTGAAGAAACCACAGGTAATTGCAGCAAACAAGATTGATGCAATTTATGGCAATGAAAACGAAATTATTTCTGCGCTTCGTGCAGAATTTGAGGAAAAAGAAGGCATTAAAGTGTATCCGATTTCTGCGGTGAGCGGTCAGGGTGTTCGGGAATTACTGTTTCATGTACGTGAACTTCTGGCAAAATGTCCGAAGGAAGCCGTTGTCTATGAGCAGGAATTTGATCCGGCACTTGGCTTCTTTAAGGATGAACCATATACAATTACCCGTGCAGAAGACGGTGCCTTTGTTGTAGAGGGTCCAAAGATTGAAAAAATGCTTGGATATACAAACATGGATTCCGAAAAAGGATTTTTATTCTTCCAGAAATTCCTTCGGGAACAGGGCATCTTAAAGGAACTGGAAGAACAGGGCATACAGGATGGAGATACTGTCCGTATGTATTATAACGAATTTGATTATTATAAGTAACAGGAGGAAACGCTATGAACAGCAGACAGCGCGCCTATCTGGGAAGCCTTGCCAACAATATAGATCCGATCTTTCAGATTGGAAAAGCATCTCTGACACCGGAGATCATTGAAGCACTTGATGCCGCATTGGAAAAGAGAGAACTGATTAAAGTCTCTGTATTGAAAAACTGTATTGATGATCCGAAGGAGATCGCTTCTGTCATTGCAGAGCGTACACATTCCAATGTCGTAAAAGTAATCGGAAAGAAAATGATCTTTTACCGCAAGGCAAAGAAGAATCCAAAGATTAAACTTCCGGAATAAGACACATGAATATCGGAATATTAGGAGGGTCTTTTGATCCAATTCATAACGGACATCTTCATATGGCAAAATGTGCATACGAATCTTATGCACTGGATCAGGTATGGCTTATTCCCGCCGGACACTCTCCAAATAAGGATGAGCATGGGATGACCGACGCCAAAGACCGGTTTCAAATGTGTAAACTGGCCGCACAGCCGTATCCCTGGATGACGGTCAGCCGGTTGGAGCTTGACAGTGCCGAGAGAAGCTACACATACCGCACCATGGAGAAATTGTCGGAACAGTTTCCGATGCATCGTTTCTTCTTTATTATGGGTGGAGATTCTCTGGACTATTTTGAACAATGGAAACAACCGGAACGAATTGCCAAACTGGCTACCATTCTGGTGATCCCGAGGGATCTTTTTACCATCGCTGCACTGGAGAAGAAGATCCGTTTGTTGCAGGAACAATTTCCCTGTGATATCCGGATCGTTCCCTGTGAACGTTTTTTGATGTCTTCCACAAAGATCCGCCAGGCACTGATGAGAGGAGAACATCCGGAACATGCGTTTCCGGAAGAAGTATCTGCGTATATTCGCAGGCATCATCTGTATCAATCGTAAAGAAGTGGAGCAAAATGTATGGAACGAGAAGAAATACAAAAGAGATTGAAAAAAGAACTGGATAAAAACCGCTATGAGCATACGCTTGGGGTTATGTATACGGCAGGAAGCCTTGCCATGGCATATGGATATGATTATGAGAAGGCGATGATCGCAGGACTTCTGCATGATTGCGCCAAATGCCTCCCGACAGAGAAAAAGATTTCTCTCTGTGAAAAAAACGATATCCTGGTTTCTAAAGTAGAGCGTGAAAATCCAGGACTTCTCCATGCAAAAGCAGGTATGGTTTTGGCAGAGGAAGCATATGGAGTAAAGGACCCGCAGATCCTTCATGCCATCAAGGTGCATACAACCGGAGAGCCGGATATGAATACATTGGATAAGATTATCTACATTGCCGATTATATTGAACCTTTAAGATGTGAAGCTCCCCATCTTTCGATCATAAGACAGATTGCCTTTTCGGATCTGAATCAGTGTATGGCAGAAATCTTATATGATACGCTGCATTATTTAAGCGGGAGAAAAGGCAGTGTAGACCCAACGACCCAGTTAACCTATCAATTTTATGAACCGTATGGAAAGGATCAGCCATGGAAACATTAGAAATCGTAAAGACCGCCGTAGAAGCGCTCAGAGATAAAAAGGCAGAGGATGTAACCGTTATTGATATTACAGGAGTTTCCTCTATCGCCGATTATTTTATTATTGCAAACGGAAACAACCAGAATCAGCTGACTGCAATGCAGGATGCTGTAGATGAAGCATTATACAAAGCAGGGCTGCATGCAAAGCAGATTGAAGGAAATAATAAGTCGACATGGATTCTGATGGACTATGAGGATATCATTGTGCATCTGTTTTCCAAAGAAGACCGTCTGTTCTATGATCTCGAACGCATTTGGAGAGATGGAAAGATCATTGAGCTGTAATTCCAACAGGTATTTTGTGTAACAGACATGATTGATTATAAAGAGTGATTATAAATGAAAAGTGAGAGAATAACTTCTTTCCTACGGATATGAAAGGGAAGAAGGTTATTCTCTTTTTTTGTGACAAAATAATATAGCAGGTTATAAATATTAATAGAACAGATAATTAGCTACCGAATTTCCGGAGAGTAATAGGAAACTACGAGATACTCGCCGCTGTGCAGTGTATTATCTTCCGAGATTCCGTTCAGTTCGCACACCTCATCGATAAACTGCGCACGGGAGGTACGGTCAGAGGCAGCATATTGATCGGCAAGAGACCACAAAGAATCTCCCTTTTGTAATTGGACACTTGTGTAATATTTATGAACCGGCTGTTCGGCTCTGGAACCGGCAAATGTAATAATACTGTTTCCAATCAGAATAACGGCGAAGATGACAAGAACACAGACCAGAACAATCACGCGTTTCTGGGTCTGAACGGTATGTTCTCTTCGGGTGAGACTTTCATTTGCACGAGGTGAGATTTTTTCATTATATACCCTTTTCATAATAAATTCCTCCTGTTTTATCCAAAATCGAACATTTGTTTGTATGAGATAAATATAATACGCGAACATGTGTTTGTCAATAGAAAATACGAACAAATTTTCGGAATATACGTTTGCGTTCTATGTTGTAGTATGATAAACTAAGATCATAAAGAAATACGCCCGGAGGTAACGCATTATGGCATATGGAAAAATCTCAGATAAACAGAGAGAAATTCTGGAATATATAAAAAAAGAAATCTTAAACAAAGGATATCCGCCAACAGTCCGTGACATTTGTGAAGCGGTCCATTTAAAGTCCACATCATCCGTCCATTCCCACCTGGAGACACTTGAGAAAAACGGATATATCCGTCGTGATCCGACAAAGCCGCGTGCAATCGAAATCGTGGATGATAACTTCAATCTGACACGGCGTGAAGTGGTGAATGTCCCTATGATCGGGCAGGTAGCCGCCGGTCAGCCGATGCTTGCCGTTGAGAATATTGATGCCTATTTCCCGATTCCTGCAGAGTATATGCCAAATGCAGAGTCCTTTATGCTGAAGGTAAAGGGCGAGAGCATGATCAATGCAGGTATTTTTGACGGGGACAATATCATTGTGGAGCGCTGCAGTACCGCACAGAATGGGGAAATGGTTGTTGCTTTAGTCGATGATTCCGCAACGGTCAAGACTTTTTACAAAGAAGACGGGCATATCCGGCTGCAGCCGGAAAATGACGCGATGGATCCGATCATAGTTCCGGACTGTAAGATTCTCGGAAAAGTGTTTGGGGTTTTCCGGTTATTCCGGTAAAAATAAGCGTGCAAGTCAGAATGAAAAAACCGGAAAAATCATGAAAAAAATTTTAAACCATGCTATCACTGGTTGTTAAAGTTGCTTTTGTGATTGAGAAGATAAGAGCAATAAGATTATCATTAGCTGATCTTTCAAATAGATTAGGTAGCGCATCTTTAAATTCATCCATAGCAAAGATAGTATTTAAAATTTCCATAAGCTCATCATGAAATGCTGAAATTCCATTAAGTTACTTTGTAACAACGGGTATTTATAATGATTCTTATACAAATGAACCACATTTCTATGACATTGAGCATGAGACAGTGAATTCATTAGAAGAGATCGATCTTCCATAATGTTAGTGATATTGCTACAGAAAAAGTGACTTTTTGGGTAGCATAATATTGTAGGGATGATTTGATTAGGAGAAGACAATGATAATAAACGAACTTGGAATGAGGGAAATCTCTGCGGAGGAAGCAAGAAAAATTGGTGTAGATCTTACTTATGTCGGGGTCTGCAAGAAATTACGTAAACTAGCAAAACTTGATCGCTTGCAACTAGATGAAACAATGCATCGAAATAATTTAAATTTACATCTGTTTAAATATATCAAGTATTGCGGGTTATCTCCACTTGAGTATATTAAGGAATATTTGTCCAATTTGCAACCATACATGATAGAAAGACGAAAAGATCAAGAAAAGCAGGCATCCTTTATTTGTGTAGTTGATAATATGTATCGTATATCTGTATATATTAAGGCTGATAATTCTTTTGGTGATGAAATGATCATATCGTTTCATGAAGATAATATTAGGGGAGTTGCTAAAACAAATAGTCTTATTAAAAATACTAAAGATCGCTTGGTTCCCGTAATTGCAGACAGTTATGGTAGTATAAACAGGGAGAATGGCAATGTATCCGTAAAGCTGTTTGTTCAGCGTGGAATGAAAACCTTGCCTATAGATGTTATTGGCTTTAAATGTAAAGATGTTTTTATTGTGCGCGAAGGAGATATTGATCGTCAGTTTCTTGATTATTGTAACCAGTATATTCGGGATCTTTATACCAGCAATTTGAAACTTGACTTTGATCAGGTAGAAGTTTTCTCTATGCTACAGCAGATAAGTTTTACAAGTTATGGTAGAGATACTTTCTCATCGCTTTCATTGCTGATTGATTCAATTGCCATTCAGCAGGATAGCATTAGTAAGCAAACAGCCGACTTTGCTCTAGTAACATTTGCGCAGTCATTAAAATTAACAGAAAATCAAAAGAAAGAGTTAATTGAGCTTTTGAACGAGAAATATATGGTTTCAGATATTAAGTCTATTGATGACATTTTATATCGTATAAAGTCAGCTATGTATGCTACCAATGAAGATGCCAATTATTTTAAGGAGCTTGACACTTTAGATTCACCACAATCAATGAAATTAGATTGAGAATATGTCTCCCAGGCAATTTAAGTTCCTTTTTGAAATTATAGAATAATTTAGCAATTTTGAGAGAATACAGCAAAATCTCTAAAAATCAGTGAAAATTTGTGTCATTTCAAGACACGCAGAACCAGAAAATCCGTATCATTTGATAGAATATATATATCAAACCTTTAAAATATGATTGAATACCGAATAAGGGATACAAGTACCATGTTAAAATTATTTTATGTTATATTTATGAATCTGCATCGTGCACCATATATGATTCCTAGAATGCGGGCAGAAGCAGATCATCCGCAGCGCTATACGGAAGAACAGCGTTATTCGCTCGTGCAGCATGCCATTTATCTGATGAATAAAACAGGAAAAATCAATACGGTAGAGACAGGCATTGAAAACCTCCCAAAACAGGGAGGATATATGATGTATCCAAACCATCAGGGCAAATATGATGTGCTTGGCATTATGTATACCCATAAGTTTCCATGTTCTTTTGTGATGGACAAACGCAAGTCACATACGATACTTGTACGTGAGTTCTGTGATCTTGTGCAGGCCAAGCGGCTGGAAAAAGATAATCCGAGACAGGGAATCACCATTATCAACCAGGTGGCAAAAGAGGTGGCTGCCGGAAAAAAGTATATTCTTTTCCCCGAGGGCGGATACCGGTTTAACAACAAAAATAAGGTATGCGATTTCAAAGCAGGAAGTTTTAAGATCGCTTTAAAATCACATGCACCGATCGTTCCTATTGCACTGATTGATTCGTATAAGGTGTTTAACAGTTTTCATATCGGACCGATCACAACATATGTGCATTATTTAAAACCGATCTGTTATGAAGAGTATAAGGGAATGAAAACGCAGGAGATTGCCGATCTGGTAAAAATCCGGATTGAAGAAAAAATACAACAGGAAATGCAGGCACACAAATAAAAAATTTCCTGTATCCTTTTTCAATGGATACAGGAAATTTTACATTCTGATTACATATAATCATCATGATCGGCTTCGGAATCCCCGGAGATATTTTCTCTGGTATATACCCGTTTTTGATCTCGCTGTATTTCAACCAGCGCAGAGAGCTGTTCTTTTACATCCATGACATTTTTGATATTTTTAATTTCAAAATCGCCAAGGGTTTTGTCGGAAGAATTTACAAGAATGGTTCCCATTCCGAAAATCCGCTGAGACAATGATCTGGTCACGGTCAGATCCTGAATGCGGTACAGACGGACCTCATCCTGCCGCTGATTTAAAAAACCGCTTTTTACATAGAATCTTTCGTTGTCATAACTGTACACAGTGAAGGTAAGCGAAAGTCCGCACCAGATTCTTTTTCGTTCTTTCCATAATAAGTCCATTTCTTTTTGTCCTCCTTATATTTTCATAGAATTTTATTTTTCCTAAAAATTTTTACCTCTTTTTTTACCTTTTTAAAAAGATTTTTACGTTTAGTCTTCACGAAGATGAACATATTTTGCGGCACTGCGGCGTCTGTCCTCTTCAATGGCAGCATAATGTTTTTTTGTTGTATTGACATCTTTATGACCAAGGACATCTGCAACCAGATAAATATCACCTGTTTCCCGGTAAAGAGAGGTGCCATAGGTGCTTCGCAGTTTATGTGGGGTAATATTCTTTAAGTTTGTAACAAGTTTTGCGTATTTCTTTACGAGATTTTCCACTGCGCGGACCCCGATTCTTCGTTTCTGCATAGATAAAAACAGTGCATTTTCATCCCCGGAAACCGGAGTGATCAGTTTTCGTTCTTCCATATATCCGCACAGGGCATTTCTGACTTCCTCTCCGAAGTATACAACAACTTCTGCGCCACCTTTCCGGTGGATCTTGATTCCGTTGTTTTTTAAATCGACATCGTCCAGATCCAGGCCGACACATTCCGAGACACGGATTCCTGTCCCCAGCATAAGCGTCAGAAGAGCCAAATCACGCACTTTTGTGCGGTCATGGAACATTTGTTGCTTTTTGGTTAAATTTTCGCCAGATTCGACTTCATCAAGCAGATTGGCAACTTCATCCGCATCTAACCTGATAATATTTTTGTCGTGGATTTTCGGGGTACTTACTTTGGATGCTGGATTCGACTGTATAAACTCATTTTTGTACAGATATTTATAAAAGGAGCGGAGAGAGGAGAGTTTCCGCTTGATTCCCCGTTCCTCGTTGGTATGTGCCATACCGTCCTTTTCATATACTTTTAAATTATACAGATATTCTTCCAGATCCATGGGTTTTAGGCTTTCCAGAATGCTCAGAGGAATCTCCGTAATGCTCATTTTTTTGCAAATTGGGTTGTTTTCGTGCAGATAATCGAAAAAACAGGAAAGATCATAGGCATAGGCAAGTCTTGTCCGTGACTGGGTTTTGGATTCGATTGCTATAAAATACTGTTTGCAGTAGGGTGGAAGAGCAGCAAGCTGCTTTCGCAGTTTTAATTCATTATCAATATCTACTTTTTCGTAATATGCTTTTTCATTGTTTTCCATTGATATTCCACCCTTCTATTCTGCCGGTGCATATTGCATGGAAAATGCGTTTTTTGACACCGGGGTTTTCTAAATTAATCTGCCGGACAAGTTGTTTGACATATTCACGTTTGGTTTCCCCATCTGCCGGACACGGATTTTTCACAAGGGGAAGATGATATTTATGAAGAAATCCGATGACATTTGCTTCCGGAACATACATCAGTGGCCGGATGACAGTGATTCCGCTGCGGTCTAAATGGGTGACAGGGGCAAACGAATAAAACTGTCCTTCATAAAACATTGATAAAAACATGGTTTCTATGATATCGTCCATGTGATGCGCATAGGCAACTTTATTGCATCCAATTTGCCTCGCATAGTCATTTAATGCGCCTTTTCGCATTTTTGCACATAGCGCGCATGGAGAACGTTCTTTTCGTTCTTCAAAAACAATTTCGCCAATTTTGGTTTTGATTACATGGTATTCGACATCGAGCGTTTTACAAAGCTGCCGGATTTCGGACAGATCATAATGATCAAATCCCAGATCAACGGTCAAAGCTGCCAATTCAAATTTCTTTGGATAAAATCTGCGTAATCCGGATAATGCATATAAAAGTGTCAGAGAATCTTTTCCTCCGGAAATGCCGACGGCAATCTGGTCACCATCTGCAATCATCTGGTAATCGTCGATTGCCTGGCGGACATAACTGTATAATTGTTGTAGTTTCATATAATGGTTCCTTTACTTGTGCTAAATTAATTGAATATGCAAAAGGCACTCCAAGGCGTTCGCGGAAACGGCAATAGTGGCATCCATGCAACTATTCGCAAAACCGTTATTGACTGACTTTAGCGAAAGTGTAGGTGCACTGGAACGGTAGTTGTTCGAGTGCGACGTTAATTTGTCCTCTTGAAAAGGAGCACGAGCGCTAACAACTATTTGCTAAAGGAGAGGTTTTGCGAATAGTTGGTTCATATCTTTTTTATTCCATTTTATTTTATATGAAAAACTGAATATTTACAAGCGCGTGTCCGCGGTTATCCCCTCACGGCTTAGAGTAGGAAACTGGATAACAAGGGGTAGGAGCGGACGTTTTTCTACGCGCCTACTTAGATAACCTTGGTTTTTGTCCGTGGTTCATTGTTCGTTTGTAAATTTGTAAAAAATGTATATTTATTTCTATTTAGGGTGTACTTGCGGTGCATCCTTTTTTTATGGGTGTTTTGTATGTTTTTGACATTTATTATATGTTACTCGTTGTATGCAGTGGGGTTTGTTGTCCTGCTGTGGGTGCTTGCAAAGGTAGGTGTGATTTAGGTATGTATGTATTTAGGTATGTAACATTGTATGGATTTTATATTATTTCTACAGTGTGTGAATTGTTTATGTAACGTGGGAAAGTCGGGGTTAGTATTACCCCGACTTCTGTGACAGTGACAAAATTTTTAAAAACCCGGTGTTTGCAAGGGTTTGAGACAACGAAACGCTTGTCACACGAATTTTTAACTTTTGTGACAAGTGACAAAAAGGAGACAATATGGAGAATGATGTTAGGAGTCGTAAGTGGTTGGTTACTATAAACAATCCGGTTGAAAAGGGTTTTGACCATAATGCAATCAAAGCGCAATTGCAGTTATTTAAAAACTGTGCATATTGGTGTATGTCGGATGAGATCGGGAAAGACGGTGGAACGTATCACACGCATGTGTTTATATGTTGCACTGGTGCGGTTAGATTTTCGACATTGAAAAAGCGTTTTGACGGTGCGCATTTTGATGTATGTAAGGGAACTGCTGCCGATAACAAGAATTATGTGTTTAAAGAGGGTAAATGGTCGGGTTCTGAAAAAGAAGATACGCGTGTGGATGGTACGCAGGAAGAATACGGAGAGTGCCCAGTTGAAAGACAAGGACAGCGGAACGATATAACTGATCTGTATGCAATGATTAAAGAGGGCTTAACTAATTATGAAATCATAGAAAGTAATCCGCAATATATGCTTAATCTTGATAAGATTGAACGTGCAAGACAAACTATTTTGGAAGAACGCTATAAGAAAGAGTGGCGCGTACTTGAAACGACATACATATATGGCACTACCGGAAGTGGTAAAACGCGGTCAGTCATGGAAAAGTACGGTTATGACAAAGTGTTTCGCGTAACTGATTATGAACATCCATTTGACGGTTATAAGGGACAAGAAGTAATTGTGTTTGAAGAATTTCGGTCTAGTATTCGCATTGGGGAAATGCTCAACTATGTTGACGGTTATCCGGTAGAACTGCGGTGTAGGTATGCAAACAAGGTCGCGTGTTTTACAAAGGTCTATATTATTTCAAATATTGCGTTGACGGAACAGTATACGGATATACAGAAATACCAACCGGAAACGTGGAACTCTTTTTTACGGCGCATCAATAAAGTGCGTGTCCATGTGAAAGATAAGGTGCATGAGGAAACGTGTAGCGAATACATCAACGGTTTTGTTCCTGCGCTTGACAATGAAATACCGTTTACTCGTCCAGATTGATTTCTCCATGTTCTTGTTCGTATGCTTGGATATATTCGCGCACTATGCGTTCTATTTGTTTGCTAAGTGGTCTATCTTCTTGTTCTGCTAATTTTCGCAATTTATCCATAAGGTTGTTATCTAATCGTAACGGATATGTTTTATTTTTGTATTCGCCCATATAGACACCCCTAAAAAATATAAAGATATTTATAGATATCTACTTGACATAAATAGATATCTATGGTACTATAATACATGTAAGATATCAGTAGATATCTACTAGATACTAATAAGTATCTACATGTTGTCTCGGTTGTTGTGGGTGCACTGGAAACCCTCTAGTTGTAATTTAGGATGGGAACCTAAATGCACCCACGTAAATAGATAAAGTAATTATTCCAATCTTTATTTTATCAGCAAATGGGAAAATAAGCAAGTAGGAAGGATACGGGTGAAGCGATAGGGCTACACGCAAGTGGCATGGTGGTCAGGCTGTCGGATAACAGATAGAGCGTGTGAAGAATAAACATGACCCGTCAAAGTAGTTGAAGAAAACAGGAACGGCAGGGCAAGAAAGCACAGTGTACCGCACTATTTGAAGAAAGCGGACAGGCTGAACCAATCGGCACTTTACCCCTAAAACAAGAAGCCGTTAAGTGGAAGAATCAACCGCACGAGATGACTCAGCACTTGTTTTTCCAAGGATTTACGAAAACGCAATCGAACCTTGACAACTAAATATTTACCCTATAAAGAAGTGAGAGAAAAAGGAGAAAAAGTATGAGTAAATTAGTAGGATTTAAAAAATTTACAGGGAAAAAGGACGGTACAAAGTATTGCGTTTTACAGGTTGTTGGTGAATTCAACGCGCGTGAGAAAAACAATGGTTGCACTGGGGAAAAGGTGGAGGAAGTTTTCATGCCGGCTGATAAAGTAGATTCCGTGAATGAATCTCTGATTGGTAAGGAAGTAAAACTGGACTATGAATTATCGGGAAACCGTGCTTATCTTGTAGACGTTACTTTTCTCGATAAGGCGCGCTAATGACTTGGCGCGGGTTTAAATTAAGGATGGTATATAAGACGAGGTATTGGGTATGGAAGATACTGAAATTTTGGAAATGGTAAGCGGGTACGCTGATTCTGTATCTATTGCGGGTATGGAAGTATGCGCGGTAGCGGTTATCTTGTTCGCTATTGGTTGTATAGTCGGTGCTGTCGTTTTTGATATTCTATCTAAGAGGTGGCATACATGAGTGATATTATGAACGTTTGGTTTACCTCGTTTGAAATTGGTATTAGTGCCGGATTCGTCATTGCTTTTATAGCTTGGGCGGTAGGGTTCGGCATTTATGCAATAATAAAATGGTTCAAGCTGTCTTGACCGGAAAGGAGTAAAAATGGAAAGTATTAAAACTGCCATGGGCACAGCATTTTCGGCTGTGCAGACAAATGTCGTTGACATGATTTCCACATGCGCACCGTATGCGCTGGCTATCATTGGTCTTACTGTTGCGGTAACTGTCGGCATTAAGGTTTTTAAGAGACTTACTGCACAGGCTTAACATATACGGAAAATATGTTATCACGGAAAAGGGGTAGGAGAGTGGTTCTCATGCCTCTTTTGCTTTTGTAGGGAAAGGAAAACCATGAAACAAAGTGATAATGAAAAAATGGGAAAAATTAAGAAGTTCTTCCGGTTGTATATGTTTCCGGTGGTGCTTTCCGTGGCAATTATTGGTGCTGTGGTGTTTGGTAGTTATGATACGGCAAGGGCTACAGGTATGGAAGAATTCTTTTACTACACGTATTTTGACTTAATTAGTGGGCTTTTCGCGGAAACCGGACAGCAGTTTAGTCTGAAAGACGAGTTTTACACTAAATCAGATCGTGTATCCGGTAAGCAGGTTTGGAATAACTTCTGCACGTGGGTCGAGGAAAAAGCAAAAACGCTTGCCTTGCCTGTGGAAGTGGTAAATAAGACGGTGTTTGATGAGTTTAAGGATTTACCTAATAAGGTTACGTCTGCCGGGGTTACCATGTCGGAAAAGCTGTCGGAGCTGTTGGCTAAGGTTTTGCCGACGTTTTCCGATAAGGACGGATTGAGCGATTATGGTGACAGTGAAACGACATATGCTTTTATTAGGGGGGTAATGGGAATAACTGACGCATATAGTTCTTCCGGTGGCACATATAGTTTGTATGATTTATGGACTGATTTAAAAAATGGTTATGAATTAAATATCATTAAATATGGGGATTTTACGCTTGCTTTTGCAACATCTCCTGACTATGCAGATTTTAAAATTCAATTGGGGCCTTGGGGATACGCTGTTTACTATAAAAGCGTTGGCGAAACATATAGTATGTTTCGTAACCATGTCGGATTTACGGCTAACTCAGCGACTTTGAAAACATCTAGCCAAGATTTAGAATCTATATCATCTATTGAGCCTGTGTGGATTATGAAAAAAGGCAAGTTTACTGTGTCTGATGGTACTACAGTTAAAGATTATGCAAAAGTTAAAACTGTAGACGATAACACGGTATATGTTCCGGGTGTCGGCTATAAGACCAACTGGGATATATTGAAAGATATACTTAACGATAGAGTTACAGCAGACGCGGAGGAGGAAGCTTGGAATTCTCGTTATAATTTTGACAAGGATAACAAGGATGATAAGGAAAAAAAGAAGAAAGACAACGAAAAAGATAAGCTTCCTGTTGCAATTCCTATTGTTTTCCCGAACAAAAAACCGGATTCTACAGAAAAAGATACTGAAAAAGATACTGAGTCCGGCGTTCCGGGAAAAGACCCGTCTAAAAATCCAATGATTAATCCTGACACCGGACGTTATATTGATCCGGATACCGGATATGATATTGACCCCGATACCGGTAAGCTGATTGACCCGGACACCGGAGAGCTTATTGATCCTAATATTCCATCTATTGCAGATAAAGCTGGAAATTGGAAACGTTTGTTTCCGTTCTGTATACCGTGGGATATGATGGAACTTGTAAAAACTCTGAAAGCAGATAAGAAAGCACCGCGTTTTACGTTCAAATATACATTTGAGAAAATAAACTATACATGGGTTGTTGATGTTAACATGGCTGATTATTGGAAATATATTAAAATTTTTCGTTGGGGAATGACAATTTTTTTTATCATTGGTTTGTTTTTCTTAACAGCCAAAATAACAACTTTTGTGCACCGTATGAGTGGCTAAGGGGGTGTGATTATGAGTGTTTCTATGCTTAGACCGTTTTTTATATCAATTGCCGGAATGACGGTTTTGATTCTTGTGGGTTTCCTTTGTGGTATTCTACCGGAAAGTCCGTTCCTTGCATTTATCCAGGCGGAAGAAGTCAACGAGTATCTTTCTTATATAAACTATTTTATCCCGGTTGACGTATTTATTACAATCGGTTCTGCTTGGTTGCTTGCGGTAGTTCCTTGGGTTGTTTGTCAGTTTGTTATGTCCGGTATTAAGCTGTTGGGTGAGTGGATTCCATTCACTTAGAAAGGGGAAAATATGATTTCACTGTATAGTGGTACTCCGGGTTCGGGAAAATCGTTACATCTTGCGTCACGGCTTTTGAATTGGATGCGCTATAAAAATGCGCCCATCATCGGGAATTTTCCTTGCAATTTTGATTGTATCAGAAGCCCTAGGGGTAGTTATTTGTATATAGATAACAGCGAACTTACGGTAGAACGTCTTATAAATTTTTCGCGCAATTATGCACAGTATATAGGGCGCAAACCTAAAGAGGGTGAGATTTTATTGGTCATTGATGAGTGTCAGATCATGTTTAATTCGCGCGACTGGGGGCAAAAAGATCGTGCCGACTGGTGCTCATTTTTCACGCAACACCGGAAATTAGGATATGAAATAGTCCTCGTTGCACAATTTGACCGGATGCTTGACCGGCAAATTCGCAGCTTGATTGAGTATGAATGGATTCACAGGAAAGTTTCTAATTTTGGTATACAGGGTAAAATCATGTCATTGCTGTTCGGGGGCAAGCTGTTCGTAGCTGTCAAGGTGTGGTACCCCATGAAAGAAAAGGTGGGAAGTGATTTTTTTATGTATAAGAAACGGTATTCCGCTATATACGACACGTATGCGCTTTTTAATGCACCTGTGGAAAATGCATAGGAAAAGTGCTCCCCAGCAGGATGTTGCGCAATGGGGGACGCAAGGGGGACCCATGAAGCGACACCCTGCTGGGATTGCCTTAGATTATGCTTTTAACAGATGCAAGAGCCACGCGGATTGCATGTTTATAGCGCTCGGTGCAAGTGATAAAAAATATATTGGTCGGCGCAATGAAACAAAATGTTATTTTTTAGAAATCTTGATGCGTAAGCATCAGCTTGTTTATAACAATGGCTTAACGCGTTTTGATGCATAGCGTCTGAATGGTTAAGTGTAGGAAATAAGAGTGATAATCAACTATTCGCAAAACCTAAGTTTAACGAATAGTTCTCCTGATAAAATCAGGATATCACTCCGCGTATGCCTTTGCAAGCCATTATGCAAGATCTTCAGAATCCAGCAATATGGTAAAAGGCCCGTCGTTTACCAGAGAAATTTTCATATCTGCACCAAAGATTCCGGTTTGTACATCCGGAATTTCTTCTTTGCATTTTGCAATAATATATTCGTAGAGATTGTTTGCAAGTTCCGGATTTCCGGCTTTGATAAAAGATGGACGGTTTCCCTTCCGGCAGTCCGCATATAATGTAAACTGTGATATTAATAACAGGGAGCCTTCGATATCATGTAAAGACAGGTTTGTTTTTCCGTTTTCATCACCGAAGATGCGCATCCCAAGGAGTTTTCGAATCATTTTATCGGCAATGTTCTTGGTATCGGTTTCTGCAATTCCGATCAGGACGCAAAAGCCGTTTGTTATCTGTCCGGTAATTTTTTGATCAACTTCACATGTTGCTTCAGTGACACGTTGTATTACAAATCGCATGGATTTCATTCCTCTTAATATTTTCAATAGATTTTTAAAGTATACAAGAAAAGGAACCGGACCTTAAGACCGGTTCCTTTTTTCAGAGCTGAATTGCTTTATTTCTTCTGTTCCATTTTCTTTCGAAAATCCAGAATAATGTCGACACACGCCTCCGGTGTGATCTTACTTGTGTTAAGTGTCAGATCATAGCTTCTGGAGTCTCCCCATTTCTTACAGGTGTAATAATTATAATAGCTGGAACGCTGCTTATCTCTTTTCTGGATCATATCTTTGGCTTTTGATTCCGTGACATCCTCACGTTTGCTGACACGCTTGATACGATCGTCCATATCTGCATGTACAAAGATGCTCAGACAGTCCGGATTAGAAGCCAGTGCGTAATCTGCACAGCGGCCTACAATTACACAGGACTCCTCAGATGCAATCTTTTTTATGGTATCAAATTGTGCTAAAAATACTTTGTGATTAAGCGGCATATCCAAAAACGGTGCTGCAGAATAATTTCCGCCGGTATATGTATCCATTACTAAGGAATACAGAAAACTGTTGGTTGGACGTTCATCATGATTTTCGAAAATTTCTTCGCAAAAACCAGAATCTTTTGCTGCCTGTGCCAAAAGTTCTTTATCATATAACTTGATTCCAAGACGTTCTGCTAAAAGTTTTGCAACGGTGTATCCACCACTTCCAAGTTCTCTTCCGATTGTATAAATATAATTGCCCATACCCGTTACCTCCGATATCATAAATTCTTTAAGTAATCTCTTAAAGTATATACATATTATACAACATTTAGGACCTGGATTTCAACAATTTTAGCAAATTATCAAAATATTCCGGCAAAGGAGCAGAAAATTCCATATATTCTCCACTTTTTGGATGAACGAATCCTATTGTTTTTGCGTGGAGCGTCTGCCCCTGCAAATGTTTGAACGGTGATCTGCCACTGGAATACAGAGTATCTCCGAGTAACGGATGCCCGATGCTTGCCATGTGTACACGGATCTGGTGAGTTCGTCCGGTTTCCAGTTGAAACTGCATATAAGTATAATTTCCAAAACGTTCAAGAACTTTATAATGAGTAATTGCCGGTTTTCCGTTTTTCTCATTGACAGCCATTTTTTTGCGGTCAACCGGATGCCTTCCAATCGCGCCTTCGATGGTTCCCTCATCTTCTGTTACATTTCCGCAGACAATGCCAACGTAGATGCGGTTGACGGTATGTTCTTTGATCTGCTCTGCAATGTTTACGTGACTTTCATCATTTTTGCATACAATCAGGGAACCGGTTGTATCCATATCAATACGATGAACAATCCCCGGACGTATCTGTCCGTTGATACCGCTCAGGGAATCTTTGCAATGATTCATAATGGCATTTACCAGTGTCCCGGAATAATGTCCTGCCGATGGATGAACGACCATCCCTTTGGGTTTGTTCACAATCAGAACATCATCGTCTTCATACAGAATGTCCAGCGGAATGTTTTCCGGTTCAATGGTCGTTTCGACAGCATCCGGAATGGTGACACGTATGAGATCTTCTGTATGTACCGGATAACTGGCCTTTTGAACTGCCCCGTTTACCTGAATTTGTTTGTTTTTGATAAGTTTTTGAAAAAAAGAACGGGAGAAATCCGGATAAATTTCGGAAAGAACTTTATCCAGACGCTCCCCTTCCTGTGTATACTGTACTTCAAATGATTCTTCCTGCACGGTTTTAGGACTCCTTTTCGTCTTGCAATTTTCCAGTGAAAATCAAAGAAAAATCTTCTTCCTTGTAATAAAAAAGCACAACAATGATCAATGCGATTGCAGAAAGTGTTACATAAATATCTGCAACATTAAAAACCGGAAAATTGATCAGGCTGAAATAAAAGAAATCAATGACATAGTGATGAATTACACGGTCAATCAGGTTTCCGGCCGCCCCTGCAAAGATTCCGACGGCTATGGTATTCAGCGGAAGAAAACGGCGGTTCAATGGAATTCGCTGATACACAATAGCCAGTAAAACAAGCACAACGATGGTCAGTACGGCAAAAAAGATCATTTTTGCCATCAAAAAAGCTTCCGGATGGCTGTCAAAATAAGTAAAATGAAAAATCCGGTGCAGAATAGAAACCGGATCCAGACTAAATGCAGCACTGTCATTCTCGAGATATTTTAACTGGAATACCCCATCAATCACAGACACATCCGGTTTCTGGTACAGATGGGTATAGGCAAGCCATTTGGTAAACTGGTCGATGGCAATTAAAAGAATAACAAGCAGACCGCTGTATCCCATATATTTTTTTGTCTTTCTCTGATTCATTGTTCTCTCCTTACTTATAAATCATAAACCGGACGCGAAGTTTTCCTTTTTTGCTGAGAGACTGGTCGGTTTCAAAAACAAAACGCCCTTTTTGGCGAACCGAAACAATATCTCCGTTGTCACAGGATTGATTGCAGTTTGTAATGCAGCGTCCATTAATGAAAACTTTCTCAGCGGTAAGATATGCGGCAGCTTCCGACCGGGATAAATGATATGCCCGCGCAATAATGGCATCAATGCGGTTAGAAGCAACCATATCATCGTGTTCCTCAAAAACGGGATGGACTTTAAGGGTACTGACATCTTCGATAACCGAACTCCGGATCATGGTATGGCGGATCTGCGTAAACTGATCCATAATAAAATCTGAGATGGTCTCTGAACAAAAGATATAAATGTCATTTTCCAGCAGAACAATATCTCCGATTTTACTCCGGTCCAGCCCAAGGTGCATCAGTGCCCCCAGTACATCGCGATGCGTAAGTTTTTCCGCATATTTTGGATACTGGGGAACCGCATGGATACAAACAAACGGATAAGACCATTCATAACAAAGAGCATCAGGGATAAATGCAACCATCTGACGCTCTGCCTGCTCATAGCCACCGGATAGTTCTGCTGTAGTATACAGTTCCTTCTGCAGACTATGAAAAATATTCTGTTCATTTAAATTTAAAAAATCACTGAATAATACAATTCCTTTCCGGTCCGCCTGTCTGGAAAGATCCAGAAGACGCTTCCGGCATAATTCCTGTTCGTTCATATCATTAATTTAATCCTGGTAAATCAAAAGATTCCATAAGTCCCTGAATATCTCCGGAAATGTCAACCCCATTTGGAGTTGCAAGGAAGATGTAATTGGAGATCTTCTGTAGATTTCCATGCATGGCAAAGGTAGCACCGGAAGTAAAATCGATGATCCGCTGTGCAATATCTACACTGAGTCCTTCCATGTTGATTACAACGGTACGTCCATTTAATAAGGTTTCTGTTATTTCAATCTCATCTTCAATGGTAGTTGGCTTGATCACACATACTTCCATTCCCGGTTGTCCCTGTCGGCGGTTTCGGTTGATTGGTGTAATTTTATTCTGCTGCTTCTGCCTCTGCTTTTCGGAAATATCAAAAGTTGCTGCGGTCTGCTGCTGTTCCTCTTCTTTTTTGCGTTCTCTGCGGGAAGGTTTTTTTTCTTTTACCTCATAATCCTCTTCTTCATCGTAATCGTAATCTTCGTTATCAAATTCGTAATCATCATCATTTAAACGCATGACATCGAGAAATTTATCAATAATACTCATTTTTTACCACCTTATTTTTGATAATGTCTTTCGCCGAAAATTCCGGTTCCAACGCGAACCATGGTTGCACCTTCTTCAATTGCAACCATATAATCTCCGGTCATTCCCATGGACAAAATATCCATACGTACATTATCTATGTTTTGTGCGTCAATGTCAACAGATAATTGGCGAATCTGCCGGAAGTAAGTGCGGTTGTCTTCTGGGTTTTCCACGAATGGTGCAATCGTCATCAGTCCAAGGATTTGGATATGCGGCAAAGCGGCAATCTGGCGGATAAGAGAAAGGGTTTCTTCTTTATGAATACCAAATTTGCTCTCCTCTTCTGCAATATTGACCTCAACCAGAATAGAGACGGTTACATTTTGTTTTGCAGCCTGTTTTTCAATTTCTTTTGCCAGATGCAGACTGTCCACCGAATGGATGAGTTCTGTCTTTCCAACGATATATTTCACTTTGTTCGTCTGCAGATGTCCGATCATATGCCAGCGGATATCTTTTGGAAGAACTTCCATTTTTCCACACATTTCCTGAACTTTATTCTCCCCAAAATCACGTGGTCCAAGATCATATACGGTCTGAAGCATTTCGATTGGCTTGGTTTTGCTGACGGCGATCAATGTCACATCACTGCGTTTTCTTCCTGCGTTTTCGCATGCTTTGCATATATTTGCTTCTACCTGTTGCAGGTTTTCCTGTAAATCCATCATGTATACACTCCTTTTATTTTACAACCAGCTGGTTTTCTTTTATTTTACTGCCGTCTAAAGCAATATGATCATACAGGGCGACTCCGTAGGAAGTGCCTGTATCAACGATGGTATATTTATTGTTTTGTGCAAGAATATCAATTTGTTTAAATACGGCATATCCTTTGTTGATATTATAAACACCGGTGAGCTTGTCCACATCACTGCCGATGGTATACGTCCCGGAAGAATTGTTTTTTACCACAACATCGCCGGCAGAAACGGTTTCATCATCAATATAGTAAAAATCATCCGTTTCGTAGTATATCGTTGGCTGAACCAGTGTTACCGAACCGGTATCTCCAGCATGGTTTTCTATCATAAGTCCGGGATCGGATGAATCGCCTCCCTGTGTAAAATACTCTTTTGGAACCGTATAAAACTGTTTTTTTGTAATGGCCGAATTCGGAATTTTCAGACCGGTTTTTTCAGATACGACAAGTTCCACATCGACGAAACGATCATTTACATAACGGATCATTGCCGTTTTTAAACTCAGGTTTACATAATAACTTCCGTCTTTTTTGGTCAGGGAATAAGGAACTGTCAGTGTAAAATCATCCTTGCAGAAACGGATTTTAATATACTCATTATCTTTTAGCTGTTTTGCCATATCCTCTGATACCGGCAACAGAATATTCCATTTTTCACTGTCAATCCGTTTGTAGGCAGGGGTATTTGCCGTGACCTGTTCCTGATCATCCAGAGAATTTCTTTTGTAATCTGCCATGTTAAACTGATCGGCAGTAAAGTTGTCTGTGGTGACACTTTCATAGCCGTCCGTGTAATATACGATAATTCCGGGTTTTTCTGACTTTTTTTTGTAAAACGTATTGTTTTCTACAGCGGCTTTCACATCTTCATTTAAAGAACTGAGGGCATTCATACTGAGGGTCTGTGTCAGCTGTGCATTGAGTTCGTTTTTGAATGTATAAACCGAAGAAAACGTGTTGGAGTCATAAGAATTCCGGAAAACATCCAGTTCGGAGGAAACTTCTTTCAGTGTTTCGGGGTCAAGGGTGTCGCCAGTGGATGCGGCATCTGAAATCTGCCGGGAAAGTTCCCCGCTGGTGTCAATGGAATAGACCACATCATTGACGGAGGCTTTTGCCCCGTTTTTCAGATAGTAATTGATATAACCGCTCTGTCCTGCATAGACAACCGTCTCATCGCGCAGAATCAGTCCGTGATAAACATGGTTTGTTGCAATGGTTCCCTGCCCCACTTCGTATTCAGCAACCGGGCTGGAAGTCAGATACGATATAAGGTTAAAGATGACATAGATAATTATAATTACAAAAATCACGATTCCGATATTTAAATTCAGACCATGATGCATTCGTACAACATTCTGTTTGCGTGCCAAAAAAGTCCACCTCACTGATTGATACTTCTATCTTACCATTTTCAAACCGCAAATACAATCATCAGAAGAAATGTGTATAATTTTAATTTTTTGTCTCATACTATGGATAAAAAATGGAGGTAAGAAGAATGAAATGGCTTGATAACTGCCTTTTAACATTAGCAGTAATTGGATGTATTGTTTGGGGACTGATTGGATTTTTCCAGTTTAATCTGGTTTCCTTTATCTTTGGAAACGGGACCTGGCTGACGCGTGTCATATATGCGCTGGTAGGACTCAGCGGATTATATCTGATCAGCTTTTACGGAAGAATCCGTTCCTCTCTGGAGGATTAGACACAAAAAAGATGGGAGTGTTCTCAATAAGAAGCACTCCCATCTTCCGTAAACCGGGATCTCTTAGAGAGAAACCGTTACTTTCGCCTGTGCATATTCCGGCAGATCCGCTTTGTTTTTAGAAACACTTAAAATAAAACGGACTTTGTATTTTTCGCTGATAATATCCAGTTTTTCAATCGCCCTTACCATGTCCTGATCGGATTCAATGAATGCAATGGTAAGAAAACTGTCCAGATACATTTCTTCCAGATCGTGATCCTGGGATACAATCCCACAGATAAACCCTAAAAATTCATCACAGTTTGTAATTGGATAATCCACTACATTGATCAGACGGACTTTATTGTTTAACTCATACATATGTTTCTGGCTTTTGTCAAGATAAACAACACTCCCGGTAACGGTACTGACGGTGTGATTGACTTTTTCTAAAAGTTCCTTGGTCTTTCCTTTTCCCTTTTCCCCACAAATGATTTCAATCATGGCACTTCCTCCTGCAAATATAAAAAGTCACAAAAAACGGTTCTTTATAACCATAATTATAGTATATTTGTACAGGAAATACAATCATTAATTCGCAAACGTGGAAAGAATCTGATTCATCAGCGTATACATATCAGAACGTGTTTTTCCCTTGTAAACGATACTGACAATATCATCACCTTTTTTATTCTTTGAATACAAAACAAGACAGTATCCCGCTGCGTTTGTGGTACCGGTTTTTCCACCGATTACGGTAATATCTTCCGGTTCGGTTGTCTGACCGTTTAAATACCGGTTTGTACTTTCCCATGTCTGTGTCACGGTATTACCGGATGCATTCTGATAAGCAGCATCATAACTTTTGGTATGGATAATGTCAATAAAATCCTGTGTCTGGATTGCTTCCTGAAAGATCAGGTACATATCGTAAACGGTTGTGTAATGATCATCATCCGGCAGACCGTTTGCATTGACAAAATGGCTCTGTGTTGCTCCCAGGGCTTTTGCTTCGCGATTCATTTCCTCTGCAAATTTATCAATTGACCCGGAATAATATTCGGCAAGAACATTTGCCGCATCATTTCCGCTGACAAGTAACAGTCCATACAGTAAATCCCGGACAGTAAGTACATCTCCGGCAGCAAGTCCGCATTTGGAAGAATCTGCCATATTGGCAATGGCATCCGCGCTGACCGTTACTTTATCATCCAGATCACAGTTACGGATAATGATATAGGCTGTCAGAATTTTTGTGGTACTTGCCGGATACAGTTTTTCGAAAAGGTTCTGGCTGTACAGTACTTCTTTGGTTGTCAGATCAAAAACACCAGCTCCTTCGGCATAATCTGCATGAACCTGATCCGTGCCAAAATTAATATCGTCTGTCACACACAGATTTCTTGCAAAAAACTGGTTGCTGACGGAAGAATTATCTCCTGTCAGGGAGTATGGATTCTGGATATCCGCGGTCTTACCGGTTCCGCATCCGTTCATAAAAAGAGCTGCTATGCAAGAAATACATAGCAGTTTTATTTTTAAATGATGAGTTCTATTTGTACATTTCACGCCAGTCAAGGTCTCCTCTATCCAAAGATTTAATCAAAAGCTCCGCTGTGGCAAGATTGGTTGCAAGCGGGATATTGTGCTCATCACAAAGCCGCACAATGCTGTTGACATCCGGCTCATGTGACTTTGGTTTCAGAGGATCACGCAGAAAGATTACGAGATCAATTTCATTGTGCTCGATCTGTGCACCAAGCTGCTGGGAACCTCCCAGATGTCCTGCGAGATATTTATGTATCTGGAGGTTGGCAACCTCCTCGATCAGACGTCCGGTTGTTCCGGTTGCAAACAACTGGTTTTTTGCCAGAATTCCACGATATGCAATACAGAAATTCTGCATTAATTTCTTTTTTGAGTCATGTGCTACAAGTCCAATATTCATTAAACAATTCCCCCTAATATTTTTTCGGCTGTAATCCAACATTTAATACAAACCCCATTCCCAAATACAAAGAAAGCAAAGAAGTCAATCCGTAACTTACAAATGGAAGCGGAATTCCTGTATTCGGCATCAGACCGGTGGCAACAAAAATATTAAAAATACTCTGAAATCCAATCAGTGCAGCCATGCCGCAACAGATCAGTCTTCCTGCGAGATCCTTTGCCTTCCGGGCGATCAGAATACATTCTATCACAATAAACAGCAATAAAAGGACAATTACCATGGTACCTATAAAACCGAGTTCCTCACCGGCAACAGCGAAGATGAAATCTGTCTGTGGCTCAATGATATAATTCGCATTTTTCATGGATGTGGCCGCGGAATTGTTCAGACCTTTCCCCCATAACTGGCCTGATCCAATTGCCATAATCGAATTTTGCTGCTGTGCTGCGATATCCGACCATCTGGGGTCCTGTGGATATAACCATGCCATAATTCGACCGAAACGGTAATCTCCCGAGGATTGTGCCATACGAAGTATAACGGTAATTCCTATCAATCCTGTCGGAATACAGATTCCCAAAACGGTTAATACTATTTTATAACTTAATCCGGCAATAAACAAGAGGCTAATAAAAATTAATGCAATTGCGATGGAAGTTGAAGTATCCGGCTGCTTTACAATCAAAAGCAGAGGAATTCCGATCAGGACAAAAGAAAGACCTATGGTTTTTACCGTGTTCAGGTTCTCTGCATGTTTGGAAAAAAAGCGTGCGAAAAATAAAATCAGCACGATTTTTGCCAGCTCGGAAGGCTGAAAACGAAAACCTCCAAAATCAATCCAGCGCTGTGCTCCACCGGCACTGTCACCAATACCTGTCATAACCAGACCAAGCAGGACAATGATTCCGATATAATACAACCAGGTAAATCTCAGAATAAAGGAATAATCCATCAAGGATACAATGACCATCGCCACCATACCGATGATACATCCTAAGATCTGCATTTTCTGTACAGAATGTTTGGCACTTCCAATGATCAGGATACCGATGATATTTAAAACCAGTATGCTGATCACCAATTGAAAATGATAATTTCTAAGTTTGTATTGTTTTAACATTTTAAGCTCTTTTCCTGTTTTGTTTCAAAACAACTCTTATCTCATAGTCATCAGGAGAAAATTCAAAATACCGTGAAATAATATCTGAAATTTCCTTTTTCATTCGCCTTGCTGCAGCAGGTGAATGTTCAAACGGTGCGGATTCTGCCATTAATTTCAGACGTTCACGGGCAATTGGTCCGGAACCGTCCTGTCTGTGGGAAAAACGATTAACCTTCATACTCACATTCCTTTCCGCCCAGATATATTTTTCCCTGCCGGATGCAGGGATCTTCTTTATTCAGATCCACCGGAATCACACGTGGATTTGCGAATGCTCTTGCGGCGGTCATAAATGCACGGGTGGCCTTTGTGTGCATGGAAAGTACAGGTATTCCCTTATTCTGGCTTACGACAATTCTTTCATCGGCAGGAATTACACCGATTGCCGAAAGTCCTAAAATATCTTCTACATCTTTTTGCGAAAGCATATCGTGTTTTCGCACCATACGGGCATTGTAGGCATTGATCAGCAGATCAATCTGTGAAAGCCGCATACCGTCCAGCAGACAGATGACTCTTCCTGCATCCCGCACAGCAGAAATATGCGGAGATGTAACAACTACTGCACGATCTGCTGCAGATACGGCAAAGTGAAACCCGTCTTCGATTCCTGCCGGACAGTCAATCAGACAGAAATCAAATTCCTGTTTTAAATGGGAAATCAGCGTATACAGCTTACTCTCATAATCCATAATCTTTCTGCAGCGGAGAGCTGCGGGAATCATAAACAGATTCGGATAACGCTTGTCCCGGATCAATGCCTGTTTTAACCGGCATTTGTTTTCGAGAAGGTCGATCAGATTATACTGGATCTGATCTTCCATTCCCATTACAACATCCAAATTCCGAAGTCCCATGTCTGTATCAAGCATGATGACTTTTTTATCTAACCGTGAAAGTCCTGCGCCAATGTTGGCAATTGTTGTAGTCTTGCCAACACCGCCTTTTCCTGAAGTGAAAACAATTGCTTCACCCATGAAATAAACCTCCTGTTAGTTTAAATTGTAATCTATGTGACTAATCGGCAACAGAGTTTCTTATGTTACCGTTGGCACCGGCTGCTTTCATTTCCTTGATATCTTTCATCGATGTTTCTTTATAGTAATATGAAATTACATTTCTTGCCGCAGTTGCCGCATTATGCGAACTGTAACCGTTGGCAATTCGTACTGCGATGGTAATTTCCGGATCATCATATGGCGCATAACCAACAAACAGACCATGATTGGCATGTCCGGTCTGCTGTGCCGTACCGGTTTTTCCGGCAACCGGAATATCAAATCCCTGGAAGCGGTCCATGGTGGAAACCACTTCGCGCATGCCGGAATGAATGGCATCCCACTGGCTGCTTGTTAAGGTGTCCGAAATATCTTCATAGTCGGCCTTATATTTTTTGACCGTCTTTCCATCTGCATCCACGATTTTATTCATCAGCTGATAATTATATTTTTTGCCGGAGGCCACGGCTGTTACATAGCGGGACAATGCAACGGTGGTATAGTTGTTATCACTCTGTCCAATGGCAGCCATAACCGGATATTTTGTCGCAACAGATGATTTGCTTTCCGAAATCTCCAGTCCTGTTTTTTGATCCAGGCCATAGATATGTGCATATTTCTGAATCAGATCAATACCGTTGGCATCATTATAAGATCCTGTTTTTTTCTGTGCCAGCCGATTGCCGACCGTATAGAAAAAGACGTTACAGGAATCCCGAATTGCCTCGGAAACATTGTCAAGTCCGTGACTGCCCGGATAAATCCAGCATTTTGGTTTGTTACTGATGTCATTATAAATTCCGGTACACCGGATCTGGTCGGATGTCGTAATCACGTTTTCTGCCAGACCGGCTGTTGCGGAAACCAGCTTAAAGGTGGAACCGGGTGCGGTCTTCTGCTGCGTCGCATAATTGAGCAGCGGAGAAGATTTATCATGCTGCAGAGATGCAAAATATTCCGAATCCACACCATTGGCAAGTTTGTTGCTGTCATATCCGGGATAACTTACCATGGCACGAATTTCCCCTGTTTTTTCATCCGTCACCACACAGGAACCGGTACATGGTTCAAGTGCAAGCTGTGCAGGCGTAATCTCAATGTTGTAAATCTTTTTCATGAGAAAATCCCGTGGAGACAACGATCCGTTTTTCAATTTATTTACGGTTGCATCATCATAATCCAATACTCCCTGATCGAACAGAATCAGACAGAGCTGACGCGGGGAGATTTCGCCACGTGTAATCATATACTGGTATATAATTTTGGAAAATTCCGTATCTGTCTTAATGTTCTTTAGAATATACTTGCATAATGCATCATATACTTCTGTTGAGTCCGCATATTTTTCATCGACATTTAGCTGGCTGATATCGATCCAGTGCTGTGTGATACAGTAACCTAAATACTCTTTCGGGCTGATTTTCTGATTTTTCCATTTCTGGTAAACAGAATCACTGGTATCTATCTCATTTTTTAAGAGTACCTGATCGTCTTTTAACATGGAAATAATGTAAGTAAATTCATCCAGCACTTCATCGGACATTGTATTCAACGCTTCCGGTGAACTGGTCAGTTCCTGTTTTATTTTTCCAAGCGTTGTCTTCTGTCGGGATTTAAAAACACTTAACACATTTTTTTCGGTGTCAGAGGCTTTCGCTTTTGAAAAGTGTTCTGTGTTGATGACGCTGTTGCCAATCAGGGCTGTATACACATCGTTGATCGGAATTTCGCCCGATTTGATATTGGAATACACAATCGCCGCAATCTCATTCTGCAATGCCAGATAGGTAGCTTTCTGCAGATCTGCGTCGATACTCAGATACAGGTCATCTCCGGCTACGGAATCGGTGCTGCTGATAATTTCGGAAATTCTTCCTACATTATCAATATAAAATTTCTGCTCTCCGTTTTTCCCACGCAGATAGGTCTCGTAATACTGCTCCAGCCCGGCTTTTCCGACGGTGTCATTCTGGGTATAATCTTTATTCTTTTTGTGCAGTGCCGTATACTCCGATTCCGAAATCGGTCCGGTGTATCCGATGATCGATGAAAAATATTCACTGTAGTTGTATTTCCGGATCATATCTTCGTTGACCGAAATTCCGCTCAGTGTGTCCATATGCTCATTCACGTAAGCAACGGTCTTGTCCGAAACATCGGTTGCGATTTTTACTTCTTTGTATCTTGCGAAGCGGTTTCCAAGCATGGCATAACGGACAACGACGATACGGTATGCAAGATCCCCATCGTATTTCGAACTGATGCCAAAGTTATCTTTTCCCATCAGATATTCCATAATCTGTTCTGCGGTTGCATTTGCCTCATCGATTCCGGTATCTTTGTTGTATTCGAGATCGTCGGCAGAATTTTTTCCGAAAACATCTGCGCGAAAACGGTTCAGCGAGGAACCGGATACATTAAAGCTGTATGTACCGTCTTTTTTCCGGTCAATTTTGAAATCATTATTCAGCGTTTCACCGTTATTCTTTAAAACCGTAAGAATCTCTGCAAGTTCTGCATTGACAGCCTTGTTTTTTTCTTTTGTGCTTGAATAGGTTGTACTGTCATTGATGGAAATGGAATATGCAAGTTCATTGTAAGCCAGAAGCTTTCCTTTTTTGTCATATATATTTCCACGTGCCGCATTGATCGGCTGCTTCATCTGAATCTTTAAAGAAAAGTTTTCCTGATAAGACTTTCCGTTGACAACCTGAAGGGTAAAGATTCTTGCAAGGATAATTCCGAAAAATACGATAAATACCGCAGCAAGCACAAAAAGGCGCGAACTGAAAAATTTCTTCAGAAAATCTTTGATATCATAACTCAAATTTTATAGCTCTCCTTTTCTCGTGTTCCTCAAGTTTCTGATTAATCTTGAGAAGAATAAAATACAAAAAGATGGTTATCACCATGGTATAAACAAATTCCGGTAGTATGATGGATGTAAAATAATACCAGAAAGAAAACCGGCTGCGCATAAAAAACATAACGATATAGATCATCAGGTTATTTACGATATCACTCGAGCCAATCAGAATCATCGGAAGCTTAATATCATCCGGGTAAAATCTTTTTTTGAACAATCCGTTGATGTAACCGATGTACATATAAAGTAAAGCATATCCTCCGAGATAAAACCCAAAAAATATGTCGATAAGCAATCCACAAAAGAATCCAACCCACAGCCCTTCTTTTTTCCCACGCATGAGTCCAAAAGAAGACACCACAATAATCAGCAGATTCGGACCGATATTGGCAAATGTCAAAGCTCGAAAAACGGTTGTCTGTAAGAGAAAACAGATTGCTATAATAATAAAAAGCACAATTTTTCTACGCATTTCCTACTCCTGTGATTTTTGTGTTTCGGTATTGTCCTGTGTTTCTGTCTGAGTATCGGATGCCTTCTGGGAAGACAGTTCCTTTTCTCCGGTGTCTTTGAGTGTCGTAATGACAAGCACCTCCCGCAGATGCTGGAAATCAACGACCGGCGTAATGGTTCCCGATTTTGTCAGGTTATTTGCATTTTTTTCAATGGAGGCAATGTATCCAATCAGAATTCCTTCCTGATACTGATCCGACACATAAGAAGTCACGACCGGATCGCCGACCTTTACCTTATCATCTTCATCCCGGAGTTCTGTATATGGTAACACTTTATCCTGATTCATGGACTTTAAGCTGCCACCGACATTGAAATTATCTTTTGTGGTCAGAACCATGGAACTTACATTACTGGAATCATCGATGATGCTTCGCACCTTGGCAAAATTCGGACCGACGTCTGTGACGATTCCGACCAGACCGCTTCCGGCAATGACGTTCATGCCTTTTTTGATGCCTTCTTTGGAACCTTTGTCAATCGTAAAACTTGAAAACCAGTTGGTTCCGTCCATGGCGATCACATTTGCTGCGACCTTCTGATATCCGGAATATTTATCATCCAGATCCAGAAGTTCCCGGTAATTGTCCAGTTCGTATTGTTCGAGCTTTGTGACGTTTAACTGATTGGTCAGATCGTCTACCTGATTTTGAAGCTTTTTGTTTTCTTTTAAAACTTCTCCAAGTGTTTGAAAGTCATTTGCTTTTCCTGAAATCCAGGAACCGGCATTGTTGATTCCCTTCTGCATCGGAACAAATACATATCCGGCAACTGAATTTAAAGGACCTCCGGAAAGATTAAATACCAGACTCGTAAACAAAGCAACAATACACACGCCGGTAAGGATCAGCAAAATATATTTACTTGAAAGATGCTTTTTCTTATTGCGAAAACTGCGAAATTTTTTCATAAAATCCTCGAATCCTTGTTTCTTACTTTAACGTAGTATTTTTCATGCTGAATGGAATCCGTTTATATTTGGAGTCCGTAGCAATCTTTGAAAGACCGCGGACTGCGCTCTCTTCCGGATTCTCACAGGTATTTACTTTAATATTTGTAATCTGTGTAAACAACTGGTCAAGATCTTTGATTTTTGATCCGCCGCCTGTGATATAAATACCTGCATAGATAATATCCCTGGCAAGTTCCGGTGGTGTTTTCTCCAGAATCAGTTTGATAGACGAACAGATCGATTCAAGATTTGCTTTGATTGCTTCATAGACAACCTCTGCGGTAATTTCACGTTCTACCGGAAGACCGCTTACGACATCCAGACCAACAACGGTCATCGTTTCCTGTCTTCCCGGAAGTCCGCTTCCAAGCTCTTCTTTTAATGCTTTGGCGGTTTTCTTTCCGATCACAAGGTTAAATTCCCTGCGGATATAGCTGATGATGGACTCATCGAGACGGTTGGACCCGAAATGCATCAGGTCACTGAGTACAAGTCCTCCGAGAGAAATCACAGAAATTTCGATCGTATCTGCTCCCATATCCACGACCATGACTCCGGTAGGCTGATTTACATCAATCCCAAGTCCAACGGCATCTGCAAGTGGTTTTTCACAGAGCATAACGTTTTTCGGACGAAATTTGCTTTTATAAAAAAGTTCAAAGAATGCACGTTTTTCTACATCGGTAATGTCTGTTGGTACTGCGACAAGAAATTCTGCATTCTTTACTCTTCCTTTTAATTTTTTCTCAATATAATCAAAAATCATGGTCTGCAGAAAATTGTAATCTGCGATCACTCCCGTAGAAACCGGAAACGTAACGTTGATGCTTTCCGGTGCTTTTTCATACATTGCATAGGCATCATCGCCATACGCATAAATCTGCGTTTTGTTGATAATGGCAATGGTGTTTTTTTCAGATACCACTTTTCCACTGGATTTACTGAATACTTTAAAATTACATGTACCGAAGTCAATACCATAAATATTGTTACTCATTGTCTTCTCCCTTTTCTTGTGTTATAACAATTTATTTTCGCGAAAACTGAAATACTGCTGATCTCCGATTACGATATGATCAGCAAGGGTTAATCCCAACACCGAGGCGCCTGCCCGAATCTGTTCGGTAAGCTTTTTGTCTTCTGTGCTTGGAGTTGGGTCTCCACTCGGATGATTGTGCAGGATAACGATCATAACAGCATTTCGAAGCAGTGCTTTGCGAAACAGTTCCATGGGAGAAACATATGCATAACTGATGCTCCCGGTTGCGATTACACTGTCTCCTAAAAATTTGCATTTGGAATCAAAGAAAGCTGCCATAAAGGCCTCTTCCCTGCGGTGCCGGAGTTCTTCCATATAATAATCGGCGATGGAAGACGGACAGTTCATGGATAAATGATATCCGCGTCCGGTTCTGGCAATGCGCTTGGAAAGCTCCGCAATTGCTTTCAGCTGTGTTGCCTTGACCGGGCCAATGCCCCTGCGTTCTAAAAGCTGTTCATATCCGATTTCGTACAGATTCAAAAGATTTCCCTGACACTCCGACAAAAGATCACGTGCAAGATCCAAAGCCGTATAATCCTTTGTTCCTGTCTTTAATATAATTGCAAGAAGCTCTGCATCCGACAGCGCCTCTGCTCCAAGAATCTGAAAACGTTCGTAAGGACGTTCCGATTCCGGCAGGTTTTTCATTGAAATGTGACTCAAAACAGGTTCCTTTCTACTTTTCCGAAGCCACATGAAAACTCATATTATTTTAGCACAGTTCATCTATATTAACAAGGTTACGTTCATAAAGTTTCTGTAAAGACATAAGAATTCCAAGCTTCGCATGGTACCATGTCAGCCCCCCCTGAAAATAAACGGCATATGGCGGTTTCACCGGGCCATCTGCGGAAAGTTCGATGGAAGAACCCTGTACGAATGCACCTGCTGCCATAATAACGTCACAGTCATAACCAGGCATTGCCCATGGCTCCGGAGTGACATAGCTGTCTACCGGTGCAGCAGCCTGAATTCCTTCACAGAAAGCAATCATGGCCTCCCGGTTTTGAAATTCCACAGCCTGAATAATGTCATGGCGGCTTTCTGTACTGTCCGGAACCACTTTATACCCCAGTTTTTCATAAATATCTGCCGCAAAAATGGCTCCCTTTAAGGCACCGCTTACAACGGTCGGTGCAAGAAAGAGACCCTGATAAAAGGACTGGATCACACCAAGCGAAGCTCCTACTTCTTTTCCGAGTCCAGGGGAAGTCAGGCGGTATGCCGCATTTTCCACACATTCCTTTTTACCGACAATGTATCCGCCAATCGGAGCAAGGCCGCCTCCCGGGTTTTTAATCAGAGAACCGACCATCATATCCGCTCCCACTGCAAGTGGCTCCCGGTCTTCCACAAACTCTCCGTAACAATTGTCAACCATACAGATGACATCCGGTTTGATATTTTTGATAAATGTGATCAGTTCCCCAATTCGCTCGACCGACAGCGTTGGACGTGTCTGGTATCCCTTGGAGCGCTGGATGGTTACCAGGCGGGTGTTTTCATGGATTGCATTCCGGATTCCATCGTAATCAAATGAACCGTCCGGCAGCAGATCCACCTGGGAATAAGTGATTCCGTATTCGGCAAGGGAACCTCTGGATGGGCGGATTCCAATTACTTCTTCCAGAGTGTCGTACGGTTTTCCGACCGGAGAAAGAAGCTCATCGCCCGGACGCAGATTGGACATCAGAGCGAGCGCAAGTGCATGGGTTCCACAGGTGATCTGTGGACGGACCAGCGCATCTTCCCCGCCAAAACAGTCTGCATATACCCGCTCTAAAGTATCTCTTCCCATATCATTATATCCGTATCCGCTCGAAATATTAAAACATTCTGCACTCACACGGTTTTTCTGCATGGCTGCAATGACTTTCATCTGATTGTATTCCGCATTTGCATCAATCTTTTCAAAACGCTCTTTTAATTCCTGTTCGATTTTTTCGCCAAATGCATAAACTTTCTCGGAAATTCCAAGTTCTTTATATTTTTCTTCCAGTAACTGATTCATTGTATGATTCCTTTCTCGTGTAAAACATCCGTCATTTTCTGTAACATCTGATCTTCGCGGTCATTAAATTCTGATTTGTCCAGCCAGATGACATCCTTTTCCCGGCGGAACCAGGTAAGCTGCCGTTTCGCAAAATGTCTGGTTTCCCGTTTGATCACATACACCGCTTCCTCAAGGGAGCAGCTGCCGTCCAGATAATCTAAAATTTCTTTGTATCCCAGTCCCTGCATGGAAACCATATCTTTGCGGCATCCCATATCATACAGCGTTTTTACTTCTGTAAGAAGTCCCTGCTCCATCATTAAGTCCACGCGCTGATCAATGCGCCGGTATAATTTTTCCCGTTCGTCCGTCAGTACAAAATATGCAAAACGATACGGAGATGTTTTCTGATGTTCTTTTTCGTTGTGTGCGGAAATCGGCGTATGATTCTGATGGTAAAATTCCAGTGCACGGATGACCCGTTTGATATTATTTTCATGAATGGTTTCATAAGAAACCGGATCAATTTCTTTTAATTTTTCATGCAGGGCATGCGCCCCGTATTCTTTTGCAAATGCCGTAAGTTCTGTACGGTATGCCGTATCGGATTCCTCTTTGGAAAAGTCTATGTCGTACAACAGGGACTGGATGTAAAATCCGGTTCCGCCGGCGATAATCGGGATCTGTCCGGCGGCATAGATCTGCTGCAGGGCCTCTTTTGCCATCTGCTGAAAACGGACAATATTAAACTCTTCGGACGGCTCTAACACATCGATCAGATAATGGGGGATTCCCTCCATCTCTTCCGGCATGACTTTTGCAGAACCGATATCCATGTGTTTATATACCTGCATCGAATCCGCGGAAATAACGGCGCCGTTTATTTTTTTTGCAAGTTTTATTGATAAAGCGGTTTTCCCGACGGCTGTGGGACCTGCAAGAATGACAAGTGGTTTCATGAAACAATCCTCTTAAATTTTTTCTCTATTTCGTATTTTGACATGGAAATGATGGTTGGCCGGCCGTGTGGACAGCAAAACGGATTTTCCAGCGTCAGCAATTCCGTCATGAGTGCATCCACTTCCGGCAGGCTCAGTCTATGATTTCCCTTTACCGCTGCCTTGCAGGACATGGTGGCTACTTTTTCCAGTATCAGTTCCGGTGTCTGCCGTCCGGTCAGGTTGGAAAAATCATCAAGCATTTCGATAAACAGATCTTTCATGTCAATATGGTACAGATTATCCGGTACGGCAGAGATCATATATTCTCTGCCACCGAAATTTTCGATCTCATACCCGAATTTTTTGATTTCCGGCAGATACGTCTCTAACATTTCCTGCTCATGGGCATCCAGACTCAGCACAATGGGCGGGCTGACTGCCTGGGATGTAAATTCTTTTTCTTTTAATTTTGCCATCATCCGTTCAAAAAGTACCTTTTCATGTGCTGCATGCTGATCCATAATATACAATTTATCCTCGTATTCGATCAGCCAGTAGGTTTGAAACAATTGTCCGATGATGCGGTGCTTTTTGCGGGCATCATCCGTTAAAAATTCCGGTGAAGCAGCGGCGAGCGTCATCTGTTCGCCAACCGGTTGTTTTTTTGGAATATCTGCAGGAGAGGCTGTTTCCTCCCGCTTTGGGAACGGGTCAAAGGATTCCCGTACCATGGTTTTATCCGGATGCTGTGGCACATACGGCTCAAATGCCGGTGCTTTTTTTGATGGCACAGGCGAAGCCACAGGGAAAGCTGGTTTTTCCGGAATCGGAGGCTGGTGATGCTGCTGTCGGATTTCATTGATTCTGCGCTTTTCAAATGGTTCCGGAATCGGTTCTTTGTATGCCGGGGGAAGATTCTTTTTTTTATGTTCTGCTTCATCTACCGGAACTTCCGGAATCAGTTCCTTATGGGAAAGCAGTCCGAAGAGAACATCACACAATTCTTTGTAAATTTCCTGATTGTGTCCAAACCGCAGTTCCATTTTTGTCGGATGTACATTCACATCAAGGGTATCCCCCGGAAATGTGAAATACAAAACTGTAAACGGATACTGGTGCTGCATCAGGAAATTATGATAAGCCTCTTCTATCGATCTGGAAAGCAGAGAACTTTTGATGTAGCGTCCATTGATAAAATAGTTTTCGTAATTCCGGTTTCCGCGGTTAATCACAGGTTTTCCAATATAGCCGGAAAGGGAGAAATATTCTCCCTTGTAGTTTACCTCTAACAGTGCCGCCGCAATCTCACGTCCGTAAATATGGTAAATGAGATCCCGTTTTTTCCCGTTTCCGGAAGTGTGCAGTCTTGTCTGGTTGTTGTTGATATATTTAAAAGAAATATCCGGATGGGACAGGGCAAGTTTTTCCAGCATGTCACTGATGTAGGTGCCCTCTGTCTGTGCCGTCTTTAAAAATTTGCGTCTGGCAGGGGTATTGTAAAACAGATCCCGGACCAGAAATGTTGTGCCATCGGGAGCACCGATTTCTTCGTCTGCAATTTCTTTTGAGCCTTCGATCACGTACCGGGTGCCGGTCAGGGCATCGGCTGGTTTGGTGATCATTTCCACTCTGGAAACAGCAGCAATGCTGGAGAGTGCTTCCCCACGGAATCCTAAAGAATGTACACACATCAGATCTTCTGCACTGCGGATTTTGCTGGTTGAATGCCGCAAAAAGGCCAGTGGAACTTCTTCTTTTGGAATTCCGCATCCATTGTCCGTGATGCGGATCAGGGAAATGCCCCCTTCTTTGATCTCCACGGTAATGGCGGATGCACCTGCATCAATGGCGTTTTCCACAAGCTCCTTTACCACAGAACTCGGGCGTTCCACGACCTCTCCTGCTGCAATCTTATCAATTGTCTCCTGACTTAATAACGCAATTTTGCTCATTCGTTTTTCCTTTTTTATATCCTACCAGCGGTTTTTAACTTTGTTCTGAAGTTCATACAGTTTATTGAGTGCATCCATCGGGGTCATGTGGCTGATATCCACGTCCCGCAGTTCCTGAATGATATCGTCATCTTTTACGGTGTCAAACAATGACATCTGTGTCAGATCCACCTCATCGAGATGCGGTTTTTTCTTTTTGCCGGAGGCTTGTCCTTCCACGGATATATTTTTCACGGTTTCCGTAATATCGTTTGCAGAAAGCTGGTTGACAATGTCTTTTGCGCGGTCAATCACAAATTCCGGAATCCCTGCCAGTTTAGCAACTTGTATTCCATAACTTTTGTCTGCGCCGCCCTTTACAATCTTGCGCAAAAAGACGATGTCGTCTCCTTTTTCCTTGACCGCAATACAATAATTATTGACACTGTTTAGTTTTCCTTCCAGTTCCGTCAGTTCATGATAATGTGTGGCAAACAGTGTTTTTGCTCCCAGTAATTTGGGATTGCTGATATATTCGACAACCGCCCAGGCAATGCTGAGTCCGTCGAAGGTACTGGTTCCGCGTCCGATTTCATCCAGAATCAGAAGGGAATTCGCTGTGGCATTGCGAAGAATATTTGCCACTTCATTCATTTCTACCATAAAGGTACTCTGCCCGCTTGCCAGATCATCTGAAGCCCCGACACGCGTGAAAATCCGGTCCACAATTCCAATGTTGGCAGATTCTGCCGGAACAAAGCTTCCAATCTGTGCCATCAGAACGATCAGTGCGCTCTGGCGCATATAGGTAGATTTTCCTGCCATATTCGGACCGGTAATGATGGAAATCCGGTTATTGTGATTGTCCAGATACGTGTCATTGTCTATAAACATATCATTGACAATCATTTTTTCGACAACCGGATGACGGCCGCCTTTGATATCAATCACGCCGGATTCGTTGATCTTTGGTTTGCAGTAATTATTCTGTCCTGCCACAAGTGCCAGGGAAACAAACACATCAATCTGCGCCACTGCCCGTGCGGTTGCCTGAATACGTGCAACATTATCCGCGATGGTATCCCGGATCTGGCGGAACAGATCGTATTCTAATTCGACCAGACGATCCTGGGAACCGAGAATCGTATCTTCGAGTTCTTTTAATTCCGGCGTAATATAGCGCTCGGCATTGGTCAGTGTCTGCTTTCTCACATAGTAATCCGGCACCTGATCCTTAAAGGAATTGGTCACTTCCAGATAATATCCAAACACTTTGTTGTATTTGATACGCAGGTTCTTAATTCCAGTCTTTTCGCGTTCTTTGCCCTCTAAGTCTGCCAGCCATTTCTTTCCATCCGTTGATGCGTTCCGCAGCCGGTCCACTTCCTCATTGTATCCGGTTTTTATGATGTTGCCGTCACGTACGGAAATCGGAGGATCATCGTTGATGGAAGACTTCAAAAGTGCACACAGATCTTCCAGACAGTCAAAATGTTCCCGGATTCCGGTGGCAAGCTCTCCCTTTAAATCCTCAAGCAGTGTTTTAATTGGAGGCAGCATTTCTAAAGAATTGCAAAAAGCAATCATATCCCGCGGATTGGCGGTCTGGTATGTAATTCTGGTAATCAGACGTTCCAGATCATATATTGGTCCTAAATATTCCCGCAATTCTTCCCGGGTGATCTCCTGATCATTTAAATTTGTAATCAGTTCCTGCCGTTTTAATATCTCTGTTTTGTCGATCAGCGGCTGTTCCACGTAAGAGCGCAGAAGTCTGGCACCCATTGCCGTCTTTGTCTTATCCAGTACCCAGAGCAGGGAACCACGCTTTTGTTTTTCCCGCATGGTCTCTACCAGTTCGAGATTTCTCCGGGAGGAACTGTCAATGATCATATATTTCCCGATGGAATACGGACGGAGTTCCAGAATATTAGAAAGGGTGTTCTTTTGTGTTTCATACAGATATTTCAGTAATGCCGCGGAGGCAATCACACCACAGTCGTAATCCATCAGTCCCAGCCCTTCCAGACTCTGTACATGAAAATGGGACAACAGCGTTTCCTTTGCCAGATCATCCCCGAAATACCAGGAATCCAGAGCGGATACCGCAATTCCCATGCGCTCCTTCATATCATCGATATCTACCCCGCTCATATAAAACGGCTCGTTGCAGATGATTTCTGTCGGACTGAAACGATTCAGCTCGTCCAACAGTTTTCGTTCACTGTCCACTTCCGTTACAAAGAAATCTCCGGTCGTAACGTCGGTCGTCGCAATGCCGTATTTATCCCCGATATATACGATACACATGAGATAATTGTTTTTTGCCTCGTCTAACGACTGCATATCAATGTTTGTTCCCGGAGTGACTACACGGATGACTTCCCGTTTGACAATTCCTTTTGCCAGTTTCGGATCTTCCACCTGTTCACAGATTGCTACTTTGTATCCTTTTTTGACCAGCCGGTTGATATATCCGTCTGCGGCATGAAACGGAACCCCGCACATCGGTGCCCGTTCTTCCAGTCCACAGCTTTTTCCTGTCAGCGTCAGTTCGAGTTCCTTTGAAACTGTTTTGGCATCCTCGAAAAACATTTCATAAAAATCACCCAGACGGTAAAACAGGATACAGTCTTTGTATTCTTCTTTTGTCTGCAGATAATGCTGCATCATTGGTGTTACTTCTTGTTTCACTTTTTTCTCTCTTTCTAATAAACCGGATGATAACGTTTCATCACATCATCAGCCAGACGCAGACCGTCCATCGCTGCCGACATAATGCCTCCCGCATATCCTGCGCCTTCTCCACCCGGATAAATTCCGTGCACACGGCTCTCTCCATTTGTATCCCGCATGATCCGCACCGGAGATGAGGTGCGTGTTTCCATGCCGGAAAGAATCGCATCAGACCGGTCAAACTGCGGAATAATGTTTGAAAAATGTTCCATTCCAAGCAAAAAGGAATGTTCCATGTCCTCTGTCATCAGACCTCTGAGATTTGCAAAGCAGGTCTGCCCTTTTGTCTGGGAATTAAAATCTCCATATCCTTGGCTTGCGATATTCTGCCGGTAATCGCCAAACAGCTGCTGCGGAATCTTTCCGTTTCCCAGCTGATAAGTTTTATGTTCGAGTGTTTCCTGAAAGTGCATGCCATCAAGTGGATCCTGTGCTCCGTAATCGGCAGGGGAAACCGAAACAATAATGGCAGAATTTGCGTTTTTCCCACTTCTGCCCGAATAACTCATACCATTGACACAGGTTTTTTCCTTCATGGAGGAAGCATTTACGACATAACCGCCCGGACACATGCAAAAGGAATATACCCCGCGTCCGTTTGGAAAATTGGACGTCACCTTATAGGGTGCGGCAGGAAGCCGCAGGGCGTTTCTTTTTCCGTTTCCGTACATGGCATCATCGATCATCTGCTGGGGATGTTCCACGCGGAATCCCACGGCAAAATTTTTGGCTTCCATCGGAAGCTGGTGCCGATGCAGCATCATAAAGGTATCCCTTGCGCTGTGTCCAAGTGCAAGAATGGCAACATCGGCAGGAATCACCGTATCATCCTCCGTCACAAGTGCCTGCAGTGCATTTTCTTTTATCTGAATGTCTTTTAAGCAGGTCTGAAAACGAAACTCCGCACCGTGTTTGATCAGGTAATCCCTCATATTTTTGATCACCTTCGCCAGAATATCGGTTCCGATATGTGGTTTTGCATCATAAAGAATCTCCGATGGCGCTCCGAATTTCACGAATGTTTCGAGTACATAACGGTTTCTTCCGGACGGATCCTTCACCACCGTGTTTAATTTTCCATCGGAAAAGGTTCCTGCCCCACCTTCTCCAAACTGTACATTGGAATCCGGCTGCAGAATACCGGTTTTCCAGAAGCGTTCAACGTCCGCACTGCGGTCTTCTACTTGTTTTCCACGCTCTAAAATAAGCGGCGCATATCCTGCAAGTGTCAGCTGCCAGGCTGCAAAAAGACCACAGGGACCGGCTCCCACAATCACCGGACGCCGGTTTAAACGCTCCTGCCCCATTTCCGAAAAACGGTAACCGGTTTCTGTCACAAGGCTGACGGAAGGCTGATGCAGTTTTTTTACGATGCAGTTTTCCTGACGGATCGTTACATAGATGCAATATACATAAAACAATGACGGCTTTTTCCGTGCATCGAGGGAACGCCGCATCACCTCGTAATGAAATGTTTCTTTCGATGGAATACGAAGTGTTTTTCTGATTTTATCTTCCAGATCTTTTTGGGAATGTCCTACTGGAAGCTTTAACTGATTGATTTTAATCATTATGAACCTACTTTACTTCCTGCGACATGTCCGCTGGACCATGCCCATTGCAAATTATATCCCCCACAGATTCCATCGACATCCAAAAGTTCACCAACGAAATAGATGCCCGGGACAATCCGTGATTCCAGCGTATCTGTGTGGATTTCTTCTGTGTGGATTCCCCCAGTGCACACCTGTGCAGCAGAAAAATCCCTTACCTTTTTTAAGCGGACAGGAAATGTCTGTATCTGTCTGCAGAGCGTTTCGGTCTGTTTTTGGGAAATCCGTTCCGTGTGTTCATGAACCGGAATGCCTGCTGCCTTAAGTATAACCGGAATCAGTTTATGGTTTAAAAGCCCACGAAGTGATTCTGCGGCATCCTGTATCCCGGCATCCCGTGAAAATCTGCGCTGCAGTTCCTGCGCAATCATATCTTCGGAAAAATCCGGCAGAAAATTGATGGTAAGTTCTGCCTGTTTTTTTTGATACAGTGCTTTCGAGGCCGGACTGCTGACCTGAAATACCGGAATACCCGAAATTCCGTAATCTGCAAGCTGCAGTTCTCCACGTTCCTGTTTGCATTTCTGCCCATCTATGTACAAAGACAGGAGTGCGTCCGTGCGGACTCCGGATACTTTGGAAAATTCCATTCCTTCTGCCTCAAATCCACACAGTGCCGGCAAAATCGGCTCAAACCGGTGCCCAAACGATTTTATCAGCGAAATCATGGATCCATCGCTTCCGGATTTCGGTGCAGCACGAAGACCTGTTGCAAAAACAAGATTGTGGGAACAATACGTTCCCATGGATGTCCGTACCTCAAATCCGTATTTTGTCTCACAAAGCTGCCGGATGTCACAGGAAGTGACCAGGGAAACTCCGCTTCGTTTCATTTCCGCGGACAGCGCATCCGCAACGGAAGAAGCCTGTCCGGAGTTTGGGTATACATATCCGTTCTTTTCTTTTGGCCAGATGCCGATCTCCCGGAAAAACGCAAGGGTATCTTCCACTGTAAACTGCTTTAAAATTTCCTGTACCAGTCCGCGGTCTCCGTAATAACACCGGGGAGACATCTTAAGATTTGTAAAATTACATTTTCCGTTTCCGGTTGCCAGAATTTTTTTCCCCGGCTTATCCATATGTTCTAAGACGGTAACGGACAATCCACGTCTTGCGGCCGTAATTGCGGTCATCATGCCGGAAGCTCCGGCGCCAATCACGAGCACATCCTGTTGTTTTGATTTTTTCTTATCCATAGTCCACCTGTCATTTTATCTGTTAAACCAGTTAAATATTTTATCATATGGGTATAAAATATTCAACTCGAATAGCTTTCCAAAAAGTCAAAAAGGCTCTCTTCATCTGCAAATCCAATGCCATTTTCCGCCTGTTTCTGCAGTTTTTGACTTAAATTCTCACTTCGAATCCCAGTTTCCATATATACAGTTTTTCCATCCGGTAAAAAAACAACCAGCCGGCTGTCCTGTGTACGGATAATATAGGCATTTTCCGTTTCTTTGTAAGGAGTTCCGGTCAAAACGGTGTGCTCGGTTTCGGATGCATATTGTTCTTGGGTATTTTTTGTGTTTTCTACACCTCTTTTCTGATACCAGATGCCAAAGACCAGCAGCAGAACCAGACAAAGAAGAATGCAGATGCCTGTTTTTTGATTCATATCATCACCTTCTAACAGTAGCATCTGCATTTTATTTCCGTTTTATACCATTTACTTTAATAAATGTAATTTTTTTGCAACCCGGACAATCAGAGTTCCTTTCGGGAATTTTTTAATCTCCTCTTCGGTCAGTCCGTGCAGTAACAGTAAGACAACTGCATATACGATAACCGCTGCAAGAATTGCAAGCATGGCAGATACCGCATTGATTTTTAAGACCGCATAGCTGCCATGATAGACGATATAGGTAATAATTCCCATAATAACCGAGGAAATTCCCGGCACAATAAATGTTTTGTGAATTTCCTGATGATAGCCGCTGTATTTTCGTATTGCCAGCGCATTCATAATACACATTAAAAACGCAAAGAACATATTCGCGATAATGACCGCATAGATATTCATGCGGAAAAACAGCATCAGTATAATCAGTACGATCACATGAGCGACAAGCGAAACCGCTGCATTGATAACCGGAATCTTTAACCGGTCAATGCCCTGCAGCAGTCCGTTTGAAAGCGTAGACATTGCATAAAACACAACCGCCATTGCCCCAACCCACATCATGGTACCTGCCATAGGTGCCGTCTGTGCCGTTCCCGGGAAAAGCAGACGACAGATCGGCTCTCCCAATACAGCAAGTCCTATGGCACAAGGGAAAGAAATCACCATGATAAAACGCATGGCAGAATTGATCTGTTCCCTGACTTTTTTCATATCTTTCTGTGCAAAGGACATCGTCAGTGTCGGCACGCAAGAGGCAGCCATCGCGGAGGCAATGGAAATCGGAACATTGATCAGCAGTTTATATTTTCCAGAAAAAACGCCCCACCATACATCGATCTTGTTTTCAGAGTATCCCTGCAATAACGCAACATTTTTGAAAATACTCTGGTCAATGATACTGCTGATATTGTAAACAGTTGTACTTAAAAGAACCGGAACAATTGTGATAATGAGGATCTTCATGGTATAGGCAAATGGCTCTACCTTAACGCCTTTTTCCCGTTTCATTCTTCGCTTAAAGACATGCATATAAGCAAAAAATACGAAAAGTACAAAAATCAGTGCCGCAACAGACCCAAGATTTGTTCCCAATGTGCCTCCGGCTGCACCATATGCAGGTCCGTAATGATCGGCATCCCCGAGAACCGCCCCGATCTTTGTCCCGTAGCGATACAGAACATAAGCTGCCCATACGCTGACGATGGCATTGACAATCTGTTCTATGATCTGTGAAATGGCACTTGGCATCATCGTGCCAAGTCCCTGGAAAAATCCACGCAAAACACCAAGAACCGCAACAACAATCAGTGCCGGTCCTAAGATTTTAAGTGCAAACACACTGTATGGTGTTTTTAAGAGTGTTCCGGTAAAAAATTCTGCTCCGAAAAATACAACAAGCGATGCCACAATTCCCGATACCAGGGCAAAAAGAAGTGCACCTTTTAATACCTGATATACCGACCGGTACTGTCCTTTGGCCGCTTTCGCGGAAACCGTCTTTGACACTGCCTGTGGCAGACTGTAGGATGAAATAATCAAAATCACGTTGTACACGTCAAATGCACAGGCATAATAACTGATTCCTACATCGCCCAGAATATTGTTCAATGGAATACGATACACCAGTCCGATGATTCTGCTTATAATTGACGCGACCGCAAGAATTGATCCCTGAACCAGAAAATTTGTTCCGTTATTCTTTGATTTACCCATCTTCTAACCTCAATGCTTTTGTTTCTTTTATTCCGCGCTGATTTTATTTTGGGATGCACGGCTGTTTTCGACGATCTCTACCCATGTCTTTCCGGGATTTAAAGTAATTTCCTGACCATCCTGTGTATAATAATGTGTAATATCATTTGCGGATGCTCTTTTCCATGTAATCGGGACAGCTTTTCCGTTTGTGATGTACATTCCTGATCCACCGGAAAGATAATCGATATCTAACGTTCCGTTTTTGGAATCTTTCAGGCTGCTCTTACAATTCTGTAAAATGATATTTTTCACAGCAAGCTGTTCTCCGGTAGAACCGTCAATCTGTTTATCACCAAATTCATAGCGGTAATACAGACCATCCGTTTCATTGTATACAAACCAGGGCTTTGCGTCAACATAGTATAAGGATACTTTTTTTGCAGTCTCTCCCTGCTCCAGCAGATTCGGGGAATCTTCCGCTGCAAAACGGTAATGCGATGTATAATTCTCCGGAAGCTTTGTATCATACCCGTATGTCTTCATGGCAGAGGCTAAATTTTCTCCGGTTGTATACAGATTATGCGGTGCCCTGCGGCTATTGTCCCGGTAATAAAAGGCTCCGCCTTTTCCCGTAATTCCATCCACATTGTCAATGAATGAACTATTTAAAACATCAAGTGCATATTTACTTTCGCCTGCATGAAAATAAACCGCCTCAAATTCTTTGGCAAAGTATACGTAATACAGACGACAGCTTCGCACATTTCCCACTTTTTTGAGGGAAGCATAATCCTGATAAATTGTCATTAGCCGGGTAATGCCGCCTTCCACCGGACATTCATAGATAATATCCGCATTTCCGATTCCATACTGCGGAAGGGTTACGTGCGTGTTTTCTGTCATGACGGCAACCGGACGATTCTTTGCTTTTTTTTCATCCATCCACTCTCCCGTATAGAAATTTCGGACTTCTCCTTCGTGGGTTTCCACCGGTTCCGGCTGATATTCTGTTTCGGCAGTTTCTGCAGGTACATCCTGTGTGGATGAAGGTGTGGGAGCTTCCGATTCTTTACTTTTGCATCCGGCGGATAAAATGGCAATCGCACAGACAACGCCTATCATTTTCCATCTCTTTTTCATAAAACACATCCATTCTTTAATCTCTTACGATATGCATCTCTTCGAGTATCTGTTTTTGTTTTGGTTCCATGATGGCCGCATCTTTTGGATCAATGTGGTCATAGCCAAACAGATGAAGCATACTGTGCACAATCAGAAATGCAAATTCACGCTTCGGACTGTGTCCGTAACTTTGTGCCTGTTCTAACACTTTATCGACCGATATAATAATATCGCCAAGTATGACTTCTCCCGTATCCGGATTAAAATCATCTTCACTCTCCTCTTCCAGAAAAGAAAAATCTCCGGCTTTCTCATAAGAAAGCATCGGGAAAGAAAGAACATCCGTCGGACGGTCGATCTGGCGGTATTCCAGATTGATCCGATGGATTTCTTCATTGTCTGTAAGTGTCAGATTAACTTCTGCTTCATAAGGAAAATTCTCATGGGACAGACAAAAGGCAATCACATCCTCTGCAAGCTTAGCATATGCAAAATCAAACGGTATGTTACATGTTTCTTCTAAATAAAAACTCAACGAAGTAATTCCTCCTTTGCAAGAAATTCACGAATCTTTAAAAACTGGTTCATACTCATTCCGGAATGGTCATAAATTTCACTTGAGGAAAAATCATTCACGGTCTGATAAATTACAATATCACGGTTCCAGACACTTTGTCCCACATTTTGTTCCATCGCTTCCAGACGGATCACAACCGCATCCACCATGTGCACCAGAGCGGATTCCGGTGAAGATGGAAGCTGCTCTTCTCCATAGTATTCTGCCAGAATGGAAATCAGCTCCGCCGGAAAACATAAGGATTCTGCCTTATTGACCGCATTTTTGATATATGGCTCCCCGATCCAGCGCCCCATACGGTAATAAAAACCTCCGGCAAGACATAAGTTCGCCCGGTATCCCACTTCTTTTGCACAGCGGCAGGCAATGTCTGAAACTTTCACTGCGTGGCGGTATTCCACCATGGAAAAATCCTTGAGGGCTTTTACTTCCGAATAATCCTCGGACACGATATCCAGCAGATGGTTTTCAATTTCCTGATCCGCTTCATGAAGCAGCCGGTGAAACAGAAAAGCTGCTGTCAGAAAAGTCAGGAATGCTGTTCCAAAAGCATAAAGCAGCGAATATTTCTGCATTTCTTTCGTTGATAAATAGGAAAACAGTTCCGGAATCATCAGACTGAAAAAGAAAGTCAGAAGGGATACACCCATACGGTATTTTTTTTCTTTTAATGCCTGTGCCAGTACAGCAGCAAGCATTGTAAGCATCATATAAGCAGCAAGGGCATAAAAACTTCCCCCGACAGTCAGTGCCAGCACCAGATCGAAAAACAATCCAAAAGACACCGCCACCATGGAATTTGACACTGCGGTGAGCAGAATCACCGGGATCATCACCGGACGGTAAAATTCCGGAAGATAACTGATCGCATAGATCAATCCCCCACTGACCGTATAGGTAACGGAAAGACGGATAAAGGTTGTCTGTGTGTTTGCCGATATTCCTTTCTGCTTTCGTTCATATTCCAGTTCAAACATGCAGACCAGAAGAAAAATCAGGGTCAGGAAAAACATACTGAGCCATTCATCCGGATACAGGTGGCTTTTGGCACCTAATCCACCCATCACTCCAAAAGTGACAAGCGTGATCACCAGAAGCGATATGACGCGATAGAGGTTTATTGTCTCTTTGGGTTTCATTTTTTCTCCTGTCTGGCAGACTTACGCGCACTCCGGCTGCTCTGTCTGGACTCATAATCATCATAAGCCTGTACAATCTTTTGTACCAGCGGATGTCTGACGACATCTTTGCTTGTTAATTTACAGATTCCGATTTCTTCCACTTTTTTCAAAACCCGAAGTGCTACATCCAGCCCGGATTTACTTCCCGGGGCCAGATCTTTTTGCGTGGCATCTCCGGTAATCACAGCTTTCGAGCCGAAGCCGATACGTGTCAGAAACATTTTCATCTGTGCCGGTGTGGTGTTCTGTGCCTCATCCAGAATAATAAATGCGTTATCGAGTGTCCGTCCACGCATATAAGCCAGCGGTGCAACCTCAATCAGACCTTTTTCCATATTTTTCTGAAATGACTCCGCACCCATAATCTGATACAGGGCATCGTATAAAGGGCGCAGATACGGATCTACTTTGCTCTGCAGATCTCCCGGAAGAAATCCGAGTTTTTCTCCCGCTTCAATTGCCGGACGTGTCAGAATGATGCGTCCCACTTCTTCATTCTTAAACGCAGTGATCGCCATGGCCATGGCCAGATATGTTTTTCCGGTTCCGGCAGGACCCATCCCGAAAACAATCATTTTTTTACGGATATTATCTACATAATCCTTCTGCCCGAGTGTTTTAGGCTTTACCGGTTTTCCCTGTATGGTATGACAGATCACATCTTTATCAATCTCTACCATCTCAGACCCTTTGTGTTCCTGCAAAAGAGCAAGTGCGTAGTTTACATTCTGTTCGCTGATAACATTTCCCCGTTTTGCAAGCTCATACAACTGTTCAAACACTTCCTGTGCGCCGCTTGTGGCAGATGGAGTACCGATAATTTTCAACTGATCATCGCGCACAACAACCGTTACACCCAGTGTTCGTTCTATTTTTTTGATATTGGCATCAAACTGTCCGAAGACATTTGCCATATGTTCCGTTGGTATCCGGAGCGATACTTCATTCAGACTCATTTACAGGTTCCTCTCGTTTCCTTTCGGTTGGTACTAAAGTTGTGATTTTTTCACACCCCTTTACCTGACCATAGATATGATAGTTTTTATCTATCTGTTCAATCATAACATTTTTGTCGACAATTCGCACCCCATTTTCTTCCAATTCCGAAAGAAATTGTGAAAAATGTGTCAAGGCAAGCTGTTTTACCTGTTCTTTTGTCAGCATAACGGTCTTTTCCTGCAGCTCAGACGTTGTGATTTCTCCAAAATAAACCGGAAGATAAAAACTGTCCTGCAGGCAAAACTGCCGGGTATCCGTTACAGAACGCTCCGATGCATACTCCGCATGCAAAGCTGGAGTTACCAGACGCCAATTCAGAACCTGTAGAAAATATCGTTTGTGTTTATTACCGGTTTCTTTTTTTTCTGTCATTTTGGAAGAAATCCAGTCCTCATAGGGATGCATCGTATATCCATATACATCGGCATCGGCGCTTTTATAATAGTATTCCCGCACTTCCCCGTTATCATCCAGAATTTCCTGCCGTCCACAGACCAGCACATCGCCTTTTTTCACTTTATCACCCTTTTTCACTTTGGCAAGCCCGCTCCTTGTAATGACCGATGCAATCGTAGCATCCGCAGATGCCGCCAGATCCATACAGGTGCCCTCTGCTTCTTTCGTTTCCTCGTGAGAAGAAATTTTCTCCTGTATCTGTACAACTAGCCGGGTTCCCGTTTCGTATACACTTGCCCAGATCACCGGTTCCAAGTCCTGACGCAGGGACAGCTCCAGTGCATCATTGTCGATTTCCTTTGCCGGCATGCCATAGGTAACGTTGTGTGCACTTAAATATTCCAGAATGGCGTCTTCTCCCAGAGAGGAATTCCCTTTGATTTCAATTCTCCAGATTCTCGTACTGAGCACCCAGACTCCTGCCATGACACACAAAAGGACAAAAATTCCAAGTTTTCTTGCGCGGTATTTCTGCCAGAAAAACGGAAAGCCGATCCTTTTTCTGATGTGGATTCTCGTTTTTGTTTTCCGCAGATATGGACGCAGTTCATACAGATCCTGCAACCGGATATAAAAAGAAACCTGCGTCGGAGAATCCGGCTGTATCTTCCAGAACATAATTTCGTGACGTGCACATAAATTTAAAAAACGGGAAATGTTGCTTCCGCATGCACAAACCAAAAGACTGCCATTGACGAATCGAAGAAACCTTTCTATCATGGCAGAAATGTGATCTCCTGCATATATCCGGAAATTTCGATAAGATCCGCCGAATATTTCCGGATGGACAGACTCCTTCCGACGATCCGGATATGATAGGATTGTGTTGCAATTCCGATCACCTCCGGACAGTATTTTATAATTCCACGGTGGTTAACGATACAAAGTGTACGGTTTCCTTCCATGGAAAGAAGCGGCATCCCCAGGAAAATGTCTTTTGGCAGTTCCATTTGTTCTACGAGATGCTCCTGTTTTATTTTGTGTCTGGTTTGATTCGAATGGCTTTTCATACTTCACTATATGAAAAGCGAACCCGTCCTATGTCTCTAAATTCAGGGATCCGTTTCGGTACGCTTCCAAAAATACATTAAATTCTACGGCCATCATCATAATATACATGCAAAAATACAGCCAAAGCATGATCAGGGCAATGGTTGTCAGGCTTCCATACATGGAAAATCCATTAAAATAATCAACATAGATGGAAAGCCCGAAGGAAAAAACATACCATGCAGCTGCACATGCCGTGGCTCCAGGAAGCTGGCTTTTAAAGGTAAGCTTTGTATTCGGAAGTGCGGTAAAAATCACGTCAAAAAACAGGATCAGAAGAAGTAACATGATAAGCCCCCGGAATTTGATTATTATTTTTACGAGATGTGCAATAAACGGAAGATAATCTGCCGCTAAATGCCGCAGACTGTTTCCAAAAACCAGCACAACAAGCGTAAATACAATCGCAACCAGAAAAACAATGGTATAAATAACCGCCCAGAATCGGAGTACAAACCAGTTTCTTGTCTCTTTTAATTCGTGAACCGCATTCAGACCATCTGCCATATACTGAATGCCTTTTGCGGCAGACCATATGGCAATAATTGCCGTGACCGAAATGATTCCCATGGATCTTGTATAGATTTCTTTTACAAGGGTAACCAGAAACGGAGCAACATACTGCGGCATGACTCTTTCTATGATTTCAAATACCATATCCTCCGTGATACTGGTATATTGAAGCATGGAAGAAAACACCATAAGAAACGGAATGATGGATAAAATAATAAAAAAAGCGATCTGTGCGGAATAAGCATTGATTTTGTCTTTCTGGCATTTGGCTAAAAACCGGGTAACCAGACGTATTGCTTTTTGCATACCAAATGATCCTTTCTTCTTTATTTATGATATGGTTCGTGATGCATGATACGGTAAGAACGATAAATCTGTTCCAGCAGAATCACACGCATCAGCTGATGGGGGAATGTCATCTTCGAAAAGCTGAGTCGTGCATCTGCCCGCTTAAGAACCTTGTCGGATAATCCAAGAGATCCTCCGATTACAAAATAAATATGGCTGACTCCGCCAAGCCCGAGTTTTTCAATTTCACGGGAAAGTTCTATCGAATCCGGCTGTTTTCCATCGATCGCCAGCGCAATCACATAGCCGTCCGGGCGGATGGATTTTAAAATACGCTCCCCTTCCCGGTCTTTGACCATGGCAATTTCGATTTCGCTTGCCTGTTCTTTTGTCTTTTCATCCGCCACCTCCGTAATGGATAACGTACAGTAGCGGCTGAGCCGTTTGGAATATTCCCTGACGGCTTCCGTATAAAATTTTTCCTTTATTTTGCCTACGCAGATAATTGTTATTTTCATGTTGTTATTTTACTATATTTCTCTGTAAATTTGTAGTGAAAAATGATATACTGTAATCAACAAATACAAGAGAGGTAACGAAATTGAAAGAATTACAGGAAAGAATTAAAAAAGATGGAATTGCTGTCAATGAAGATATCTTAAAAGTAGACAGTTTTATCAATCATCAGGTAGATCCGGTACTGATGCAGCACATCGGGGAAGCTTTTGCGGAACACTTCAAAGATCAGGGCATCACGAAGGTTGCAACCATTGAAAGTTCCGGCATTGCTCCGGCTCTTATGACAGCTATGTGCATGGGTCTTCCTATGATTATCTTAAAAAAACAGCCTTCTAAGATTTTAAACGACAATCTGTTCCAGACAGAGGTCACTTCCTTTACCAAAGGAACAAGTTATGAACTGACGCTTTCTTCTAAGTTTGTCTCAGAAAAAGATCATGTCCTGATCATTGATGATTTTCTGGCAAACGGAGAAGCAGCTACCGGAGCCATCCGTCTGATCCGCAAAGCGCACGCTACCATTGCAGGTGTAGGCGTCCTGATCGAAAAAGCATTTCAGCCGGGACATGAAAAACTGGTTTCTCAGGGATTTGATGTGTATCCCCTTGCAAGAATCAGCCATATGGCAAAAGATGAGATTGAATTTCTGGAAGATTAAACCACCTCTTCCACAACAGGGAGTGTTGATATGTCCATGCAGTTATAAAGCATCGGCAATCACACTCCCTGTTTGATTTTTAACAATTTCTATATTATTTTATTCTTCTGCATTGTCTGCAGGATCATCTATAGCATCTTCTGCTGTATAGTCCTGTGAATAATAAATAAAATTTCCTCTATATACATCCGAACTTAATCTCGTCGTATGATCAATGATCACAACCGAAAGAATATTGTTTCCTTCCGGAACTTTGATCGGCTGCGTATAAAGATGACTGGCAGCAGTCGGCGTACTTCCGTCCCAGGTATAGTAAGCACTGCAGCCGTCCGGAACGGTAATCGTTACGGAAGTTTCCACGCCGAAATCTCCACCGTCCGGAGAAACAATCGGTTCATCCGGTGCCGGGATGGAAATTTTATAGTTTGCTTCTGTTACCTCACTGTAAACTCCCTTTTCGTTTTTACATACCGCTTTTACGGTATAGGTTTTATTATTTTCATCCAGTTTCACAGGTTCTGTGTATCGCAATCCGCGTTCTTTTGGATCTGACCCGTCTACCGTATAATAAATTTCATAGCCTTTTGTGGAAAGCATCTGTAGTATCTGGGCATTTTCAAAACTTCCGCTCTTTAAACTGAACTGTGGTCCCTCTACCTGATAATCGGCGAAAAGATCTTTCAGACTGTCATCCACAGCCTCGGAGAGAGAAAGTATGGCATCGGTATTGTTCTGCTTCTCATAAATGGCAATCAGTCCTTTGCATGCCTGACGATTTTTCCTGTCCGCACGGATCACTTCCTGATATAAAACAAGTGCCGAATCATAATCGTTTTCTTCGGTATACAGTTTTGCCAGAGCCAGCCGGACTTCAATACTGTTTTTATCCAATGCCAATGCATTTTCATAGCAGGCAATTGCATTTTTGGTATCTCCGGCTTTTTGTGCTTTCTCTGCCAGTCCCACCTGGTAATCGAAGGAATTGGCATGATTGGAACGGATTGCTGCTCCAAGAATTAACAGGGCAAAAATAAGCACGCATACGATTCCGAGAACCAGGAAGATAATTTTTTTCTGGCGTGGGTCGAGGTGTTTTTTCCCCGGATGTTTTGTCTCTGCAGGTGCCGGTTTTTTATTTCTGTCCGGTCTGGAACCTGAAATCTTTTGGGATTCTTCCGTAAGAACCTGATTCAGATAATCATCATCGTAAATATTGTAGTCCGGCACAATCTGTACGGCTTTCCCGCATTTTGGACAGTACAGACTCCCCTCTTTTAATTCCTCACCGCAATAAATACACTTCATCATCTATCCCCTATCTGTTTTATGAATAAAGTTTCATGGCATCTACACAGTTATGCATGAGCATCGCAATTGTCATCGGTCCAACACCACCCGGAACCGGTGTAATATAAGAAGCGATCTGCTCTGCCTCTTCGAAACGGACATCCCCGCACAGCTTATTTTCTTCATTTCTGTGAATTCCGACATCGATGACAACCGCTCCTTCTTTGATATAATCGGCACCGATATAACGTGGTTTTCCAATGGCCACAATCAGAATATCCGCCTCTTTGCAGATTTCTTTGAGATTTTCGGTCCGTGAATGACAGATCGTAACCGTTGCATTTTCCCGAAGCATCAGAAGCGCCATCGGTTTTCCGACAATGTTGCTTCTTCCGATTACCACACAGTGCTTTCCGGCAATTTCAATATTGCTGCGTTTTAACAGCTGGATAATACCGGCGGGCGTGCAGGAGACAAATCCTTTTTTCCCAACCACAAGTGCACCGACATTCTGCGGGTGAAAACCATCGACATCTTTTTGCGGATCAATTGCCTGGATCACATGATCTTCGCAGATATGTTTCGGGAGTGGAAGCTGGCACAGAATTCCATGAACATCTGGATTGTCATTTAGTTTCTGAATCAATGCAAGCAGTTCTTCTTCCGTGGTTTCTTCCGGAAGTTCATACGAAAGCGACTCTATTCCAATATATGCACAGGCTTTCTTTTTATTTCTGACATATACGCTGGATGCCGGATCTGCGCCCACCTGAATGACAGCAAGTGCACATTTTTTTCCCTGTGCCGCATATGCTGCAACTTCTGTCTTTAATTCTTCTTTGATTTCCGCTGAAATCTTCTTTCCATCTATGATCTTTGCCATGCCGTTATCTCCTTAGAACAATCCTGTGATTACACCGTCATCATTGACATCAATTCCGTAAGCTGCCGGTTTCTTTGGCAGACCCGGGAGCGTCATGATCGAACCGTTGACAGCAACGACAAAGCCGGCACCGGCAGAAACATATACTTCCCGGACATTGATCTTAAATCCGGTCGGTCTTCCGAGTTTCTTCGCATCATCCGACAGGGAATACTGTGTCTTTGCCATACATACCGGGAAGTTTGCCATACCCAGATCCGTAATTCGTTTCAGTTCCCGCTCCGCTGCCGGAGAATAGGTAACTCCATCGGCACCGTAAATTTCTTTTGCAACAGTCTCGATCTTTTCTTTCAGTCCAAGATCATCACTGTAGAGTGTATGGAAATGGCTTTCTTTCTTTTCAAGTGTCTCGAGAATTTTGTTTGCCAGAGCAATTCCGCCCTCTCCGCCTTTTTCCCATACTTTTGCCAGAGCAAATTCACAGTCATGCTCTTTGCAGAACTGTTCTACATAAGCGGTTTCTGCCTCTGTATCCGAAACAAATGCATTCAATGTGACAACGACCGGCACACCGAATTTCTGAAGGTTTTCAATATGTTTCTCCAGATTGACAATTCCTTTCTTTAATGCCTCAAGGTTTTCATTGGATAATTCATCCTTCAAAACTCCGCCATTGTATTTTAATGCACGGATCGTTGCAACGAGTACCACTGCATCCGGATGAAGCCCTGCCTTCCGGCACTTGATATCAAAGAATTTTTCCGCACCTAAATCCGCACCGAATCCTGCCTCGGTAATTACATAATCGGCAAGTTTTAAAGCAGTTGTGGTAGCACGCACGCTGTTACATCCATGTGCGATATTGGCAAATGGTCCTCCGTGAACGAGCGCCGGTGTATGCTCCAGTGTCTGGATCAGATTCGGCTTTAACGCATCTTTTAACAGAGCTGCCATAGATCCGACTGCTTGCAGATCTTCTGCAGTTACCGGCTTGCCGTCAAACGTATATGCCACGATAATCCGTCCCAGACGTCTCTTTAAATCTTTCATATCTTCGGCAAGGCATAAAATCGCCATAATTTCGGATGCTACCGTGATTACGAAATGATCCTCACGCACCATTCCGTCCATTTTATTTCCAAGTCCCACAACCACATTACGAAGGACACGGTCATTCATATCCAGACAGCGTTTCCATACCACCTGTCTTGGATCAATCCCAAGCGTATTTCCCTGCTGGATATGGTTGTCCAAAAGAGCTGCCAGCAGATTATTTGCAGAAGTAATTGCATGAAAATCCCCTGTAAAATGAAGATTTAAATCCTCCATCGGAACAACCTGGGAATATCCGCCACCTGCGGCACCGCCTTTAATTCCGAAACATGGTCCAAGGGAAGGCTCACGCAACGCAATCATTGCTTTTTTCCCAAGTTTTGCAAATGCCTGACCCAATCCCACGGTGACTGTCGTTTTTCCTTCTCCTGCTGGTGTTGGATTGATGGCGGTCACCAGAATCAGTTTTCCGTCCGGATTGTTGTGGCTTCGTGCAATCAGTTCATCGGAAATCTTCGCTTTGTACTTTCCGTACAATTCCAGATCTTCTTCTTCAATTCCAATTGTTGCGGCTACCTCTTTGATTGGCTGCAATGTTGCTTCCTGTGCAATTTGAATATCAGTCTTCATAATTTTCTCCTCCTGAAATGTTTTTTATAAATCCTCTTTTACTGCCTGTAATTCTTCGGAAGTCATCAGAACTTTCCGCGGTTTCGTTCCTTCCTCCGGTCCAACGATACCAGCTTCTTCCAACTGGTCCATAATACGGGCAGCACGGTTGAATCCCACTTTTAAATATCTCTGCAGCATACCTATGGATGCTTTTTCCTTATCTACGATAATCTGTGCTGCTTCATCAAAATATGCATCCCTGCCGTCATCCTGCGCATCCGCATCGGAGATAGACACGGTGGTACCGCCGGATGATGCCTGCATACTGTCCACTTTCTGTACAATTTCTTCGTTATACGATGCAGTTTCATTTTGTTCTTTGATAAATTCCACAACATCAGAAACTTCTTTATCGGAAACAAATGCTCCCTGTACACGAATCGGTTTCGGTGCCCCCTGCGGGTGGAACAGCATATCTCCTTTTCCAAGAAGCTTTTCTGCGCCATTCATATCCAGAATCGTTCGGGAATCCGTACCCGAAGTCACCGAAAATGCAATCCGGCTCGGCATATTTGCTTTGATCAGACCGGTGATGACATTCACCGATGGACGCTGGGTTGCAATCACCAGATGAATCCCCGCCGCTCGTGCCAGCTGTGCCAGTCGGCAGATGGCCTCTTCCACGTCATTGGAAGCTACCATCATAAGATCTGCAAGCTCGTCCACAATGATCACAATCTGTGGCATCTTTTGCGGGCGCTCCTGCCCTTCCGGTACTTCAATGGAATCTACCTTTGCGTTGTATCCATTGATTTCACGCACATTTGCCTCCGCAAATTTTTCATATCGTTCCGTCATTTCCGCAACTGCCCAGTGCAAAGCACCAGATGCTTTTTTCGGATCGGTTACAACCGGAATCATCAGGTGCGGAATTCCGTTGTAGACACTTAACTCTACTACTTTCGGATCAATCATGATCAGCTTTACTTCATCCGGTCTCGCCTTATATAAAATACTCATGATAATCGTATTGATGCAGACGGATTTACCCGAGCCGGTTGCACCGGCGATCAGCAGATGCGGCATCTTTGCAATATCGGTTACTTTTGTTTTCCCGGAAATATCTTTTCCAACTGCAAAACTGATCTTGGACTTTGCCGTCTGAAATTCCGGCGATTCGATCAGGTCACGGAAAGCAACCATAACATTTTCTTTGTTCGGAACTTCAATTCCTACCGCTGCTTTTCCCGGAATCGGCGCCTCGATACGGATATCCGCAGCTGCCAGATTGAGTTTGATATCGTCGGTCAGTCCGACAATCTTGCTCACCTTCACACCCATTTCCGGCTGAATTTCATATCTTGTCACTGCCGGTCCGCAGCTGATGTTGGTAACGGTGACATTGACCCCGAAGTTCTTTAACGTCTGCTGCAGCTTATCCGCAGTTTCCCGCAACTGATGTTCAGTATTGGCAGACTTTTTCCCTTCTCCCTTTTTCAACAGATCTATGGATGGAAAAACATATGCTTTGTCCGGTTTGTGTTCCAAACCCGACGTCTCCATTTCCTGTGCTACTTTCTGTACTTCGTTTTGGATTTCCTGTTCGTTTTTCTTTTTTTGTGTTTTTTCTGCCGGCTTTAATACGTCTTTGGCCGGTGCCAATCCTGCAATATGTTCCGGAACCGGTGCCGCCTGCGACGGTTCCGGTGGAAAAGTATCCGGCATAAAATCCCCCGAAATCTCCGGCTGTATTTCTGCCGCGGGTTCTTCTAAAACCGCCACTGGTGCCGGAGAAGAAATTTTTTCCGGCATCGGAGATACTGTGGTATCCGGCATCATATCAAATGCAGGTGCCGACAGTTCTCCCATTTCATCCGATTTTCTCTTTTTATTTTTTTTGCCTTTTTCTTCAATCCGTGTATCGATGGATACTCCGGACACTTTATGATCCATGCGGCGTTCTTTCCGCTCCTGTGCACGGTATTCCCTGTATTCCCGATACTTTTCATTGCTTTCTTTTGCGGATTCATAGACCTTTTTGCCGCCTTTTTGCATTCCACGCAATGCCGAACGCTCTGTAATCAGTACCATACAGACGATCAGCACGATAATGTCAATAATAAAAGACCCGATCAGTCCAAATGCCTGACACATGTAATAAGCCAGACATCCGCCGATGATGCCGCCACCGGTATGCCGTTCTGCACAATATGTATATGCGTCAAGTGGATGGATCCGGTCGTTTCCATTCATGGCCAGTCCCATAAATGTACATAAAAAGACCAAAAATACAATTGCCGCAATCAATTTTACGGCTGCCAGCTTATTTCCACGGTTCGATACCGCAAAAAAACTGCCCACAAGAAGCATCACCGGAAGAACATATGCCATAAGTCCGAACATACCAAAAAGAAAGCCGCTGACGGTTTTGCCAACGGCTCCTCCGAATCCCAGATTACTGATAAAAAGCAGCAGCGCAGCTGCAACAACAATCCACAACGTTACTTCCACGCGAAATGCCTGTGCTTTTTCCATTTCCGCCATACGCTCTTTTTTTGTCTGTGTTTTTCTTTTATTTGATGATTTACGGTTTCCCGCAGCCATTGGACACACTCCTTCATACAAAACTCTTTTTATTTTATCATATTTACACCAGAATGTCACCCATCAGCTTTTTTAATTATTTTTAACTATTTTCCCCTATCAGCTGATACAGCTTTGCAAATGCATCCGAAATTCCCCCGACAGCATCAATAATGCCTTCTGACACTGCCTGTTTCCCGACAAGAATCGTACCGAGATCCTTGGTCAGCATCTGCGTATTCATCATCATTTCTGTCATCCGTTCCTCCGAAACGTGACAATGGGAAGCCACGAATCCGGCAATCCGATCCTGCATCTGTTTAAAGTAATCATATGTCTGTTTTGCCCCGATCACGGTTCCACTCATCCGTACCGGATGGATCACCATGGTTCCGCTCGGAACAATAAAAGAGTAATCTGTGGAAACGGCCAGCGGAACACCGATGGAATGGCTCCCACCAAGCACTAAAGAAACGGTAGGTTTCGAAAGCGACGCGACCATTTCCGCAATCGCAAGTCCGCTCTCCACATCTCCACCCATGGTATTGAGCAATAACAAAACGCCATTTACACTCTCATCGTCCTCAATCGCTGCCAGACGTGGCAGGACATGTTCATATTTTGTCGTTTTTGAAGTTGACGGAAGACATTCGTGTCCTTCAATTTCTCCGATAATTGATAACAGATAAATGGTTGTATTTCTCCGGTCTGCATGTAACATTGCCTGTCCGAATTCAATAATGTCATCATTTTCTTTTTTGGTATCTCCCATTGTTTTTTCACCTTTGCCATTCATAAAAATAAGAACGGATACAAATGTATCCGTTCTTATCTTATGAATTATTTTCTGTTTTATTCACCGAGAAGATAATTATACAGTCCCTCATAGCGGAATTTTGACGCATTCCATGAAAAATCATTTGCCATTCCACGGTCTACCATCTGGTTCCACTGGCGCTTGCGGTCATAGAAAATATGCTTGGAATAATTAATCACCTGCAGCATTTCGTCAGCGTTGTAATTTGTAAAGGAAAATCCATCTCCACTGTTATCATATTCATTGTAAGCCTGAACCGTGTCTTTTAATCCTCCGGTTTCTCTTACAATCGGGACGGTTCCATACCGGAAAGAGATCATCTGTGTCAGACCACACGGCTCAAAGCGGGAAGGCATTAAGAACGCATCCGCTGCCGCATAAAGCTTGTGTGCCAAATCATCAGAGTAACAGATATTTGCAGAAACCCGGTTCGGATATTTCCATGCGTAGTGCCGGAACATATTCTCATACTGTGGTTCCCCGGTTCCGATGACTACCAGCTGGGTAAATTCATCTACCAGTCCGTCCATGACGGCATTGATCAGATCCAGCCCCTTTTGATCGGTCAGACGGGAAATGAGTCCGATCATGTATTTCTTCTTATCTACTTCCAGACCAAGTTCTTCCTGCAGCCGTTCCTTGTTCACATACTTCTTTTTCCGGAAACTGGACGCATCATAATTCATGTAAATCTTGGAATCGGTCTGCGGATTGTAAGTTGTATAATCAATTCCGTTTACAATTCCCTGCATGTCAAAATGACGTGCAGACAACAGTCCGTTTAATCCTTCACCGTAATATTCGGTCTGAATTTCCTGTGCATAGGTATCGCTGACGGTAGTAATATAATCTGCATAAACAAGTCCGCCCTTTAACATATTTGCATCTTTATTAAATTCCAGCTTATCCGGAACAAACAGATCACTTGAGAATCCCGTAAGTCCCTTCATGGTTTTTACATCCCAGATTCCCTGGAACTTCAGATTATGTATGGTCATAATCGACCGGATGCCCCAGAAGAAAGAATCCGCCTGAAATTCGTTCTTTAAATAAACAGGAATCAGTCCGGCCTGCCAGTCATGACAGTGAATGATATCCGGGCGGAAACCGATCAGCGGAAGCATGGACAATACCGCTTTGTCGAAGAACGTGAATTTTTCAATATCATAGCGCATATCTCCATACGGTACGAAACAGTTAAAATACTCCTGATTATCAATGAAATAATAGGTGACTCCATCCAGTTTATATTGTAAAACCCCTACATATTTACTTGGAATATAAGAACCGCATGCCATATAAAAATGGGTCACATACTCAAACTGACTGCGGTATTTTTCCGGAATACAGCTGTAATTCGGAATAACAACACGCACATCCCAATCCTTATGATCAAATGTTTTAGGCAAAGCCCCACATACATCAGCAAGTCCTCCTGTTTTAATAAAAGGAACACATTCGGATGCTGCAAATAAGATTTTCTTCATACCTGCCTCCTAATTTAAAACCCTGTTTTGCGTATGACGCATTTTTACAGTATGTAATTTTACTCTTCCCAGTTGTGATATACTTCCTGAACATCATCATCGTCATCCAGGAAATCAAGAATTCTTCCGATATTTGTAATATCAGCCTCATCGGTCAGCGTCACATATGTCTGTGGAATCATGGTTACTTCCGCAGATGCCATCGGAATGTTCTGCTCTTCAAGTGCCTTATGTACCGCATCAAAATCTTCCGGAGCGGTAGTGATCTCAAAGCTGTCATCCGCATCGGAAAAATCTTCTGCACCTGCATCAAGTGCAAGCATCATCAGATCATCACCATCCATATCACATTCTTCTTTGTCAATGATAATCTGTCCTTTTTCATCGAACATATAGGATACACATCCCTGTGTACCGATACTTCCCTGTCCCTTGGTAAATGCATTACGCACATTGGCTGCTGTACGATTCTTATTATCCGTCAGGCACTTTACAATAATTGCTGTGCCGCTTGGTCCATATCCCTCATAAGTTGTTGTCTCGTAATTAACACTGTTTCCATCGCCTGCCGCTTTTTTGATACCGCGCTCGATGGTATCATTCGGCATATTGTTTGACTTTGCCTTTGCGATTACCTGTGCAAGTTTGAAATTATTTGCCGGATCCGGACCACCCTCTTTTACCGCAACAGCAATTTCTCTACCGATCATGGTAAAGATCTTTCCCTTTGCTGCATCATTTTTTTCTTTTTTGTGCTTGATATTCGCAAATTTGGAATGTCCTGACATTGTTAAAATCCTCTTTTCTAAATTGTATTCTATCCTGTAACCATCCATACTTCATGTCATTCGTACAGAAGCATTACCTGTATTTTATTCTATCATTCTTTGCCGTTTCGCGCAAGTGGGTCATCCTCCGGCCGCTGATGCTTTGCATCTGCTTTTTTTACAAGAACCTCACGGATCATTTTATCCTTCACTTTCCGAATGGAAAATTCATATCCGTACGCCTGCAATCTGGCAGTTTCACCATCATTTGGAATTTTTTCCATCAGGGAAACCAGAAAACCGTTGAGCGTGTCAAAATCATCATCATTTACCGGAATCTGTAACGTTTCCGCCACGTCCGAAAGACTTGCGAACCCGCTCATGGTATAACTTCCATCTGTATTCTGGCGAATCAGCTGTTCTTCCTCATCATGCTCATCCTCGATGTTTCCGACAATTTCTTCCAGGATATCCTCCATGGCTACCGCACCGGATGTCTGTCCATATTCATCTACCACTATGACCAGATGGCTCTTTTTTGCCTGCATTTTCTGGAAAAGAGTATGAATATTTAATGTTTCCGGAACAAAATCCACCTCCCGGATCAGCCCCTTAATGTCTTTGATGGAAGTACGGAATACCTCATTTTTCTGTGCAAAAGCAAATGCGTCTTTAATATGTAAAACACCGATAATATTATCGATGTCCTCCAGATAAACCGGATATCTTGACTTATTGTTTTCAATGATGAACGGAACAGCATCATTATAGGAAAGTTCCCCATCGATCGCAATCAGATTCTTTCGATGTGTCATAATATCTTTGGCTTCTTTGTCACCGAATTCAAAAATATTGTGAATCATCTCTGCCTCCGAAGCACGAAGAACTCCCTGTTCGTGTCCTTCATTTACCATGGAAATAATCTCTTCTTCGGTCACATCATCCTCATGGGAAGACGGGTTTAAAAATCCTATAATTTTTTTTAAAATATTCGTCCTGCCGGAACTGGCACTATCGTCCATTTCGTTTCTCCTTTAATGTATATAATACTCCAAATCATACCATGGGAACTGTATTCCGTCAAGTTATGTATACAATTCCAGGCTGATCTCCAGTGCTTTGTCAATTTTCAAAAGAATCTGATGATCCAGATGACATACTTTATCTTTCAGCCGCTTTTTGTCAATGGTCCGCAACTGTTCCAGCAAAACGACAGAATCCTTTGCCAGATCGTATTTGTCACAGTTTAATTCGACATGTGTAGGAAGTTTTGCTTTATGCATCTGCGAAGTAATCGCCGCACAGATCACGGTCGGGCTGTGCCGGTTCCCGATATTGTTCTGAATGATAAGAACCGGCCGGACGCCTCCCTGTTCCGATCCCACGACCGGGCGCAGATCTGCATAATAAACATCTCCTCTTTGAATCAACATACGTTTTCACCCCATACTTTGTGATACTAAAAGTATTTCCATATTTCTCACATGTATTCAAAAAGATGATTTCATACTATATGTTATTCAAAAAGGAGACATCTGTGTAATCTTATGATTCCTGTATACAGATTCTTGGCACACGCGGTGTGATCAGACATGCAAATTCATAATTGAAACGACCGGATAATTCGCCAAGCTCTTCCATCGTGATACATTCGCTGCCGTCTTTTCCGAGAAGGGTCACCGGATCGCCTTCTTTTGCTTCCGGAATTTCGGTCACATCGACCATAAACTGGTCCATGCAGACTCTGCCGCAGATCGGAGCCTTCTTCCCGTGAATAAGAACATAGCCTTTATTGGAAAGCCCTCTTGCATAACCATCCGCATAGCCGACCGGAATGGTTGCAATTCTTTTTTCTGACGGTGTCTCATAGATACCGCCATAACTGATCTTACGCCCTTTTCCCAGTGTCTTGACAAAAGCGATATGGCTCTTTAAGGACATCACCGGATGAAGGGAAATATTGTGTGCCACTTCCTCCGATGGCCACATACCATAAAGAGTAATTCCCGCTCTTACCATATCCATATTTGCTTCCGGGATCTCTACAATTCCGGCACTGTTGGAGCAATGATGGATCGGTATTTTAACATTCCGTTCCTCTAACATTGTTATCATCTTCTGAAAAAGTGCAATCTGCTTTTGGGTTGGGGTTTTATCATACTCATCTGCCTGGGCAAAATGTGTAAAAATTCCTTCGATCTCAATATTCGGAAGTTTTGCAATCCCCGCAATCAGGTCTGCACTGTCTTCGGTAACCTGCAGACCGATCCGGCTCATTCCGGTATCAATTTTAATATGGATATGACAGGTTTTATTTTTTCTGACAGCGATATCCGAAAGAGCTTTTGCCGCCTCATATTCACAGATTGCAGGACGTATTTCTTTTTCCACAATGAGCTCATAATGTTCCGGAAAACTGATTCCAAGGATCAGAATCGGTTTCTTTCGCCCATCCGCAATCAGCATCTCCGCTTCATCCGCAGTTGCCACGGCAAATCCCCATACATACGGAAGGTCCTCGATTGTTTTTGCTACGGTCAGTGCCCCATGCCCGTAAGCATCTGCCTTGATGACGGCGGCAATTTTGGTTCCTTCTTTAATATTTTTATGCATGGATTCCATATTATAGCGCAGTGCATCTAAATCAATGCCTGCATAAACACGATTTTTTTTCATGATTTTTCTACCTCTTTGAGTCCTTCTATGATATCGGAAGCCATCATTCCCCGGACTCCACATTTTTCTTTTGCGGCATCTCCCGCCAGCCCGTGCACATACACCCCAAGAGGTGCTGCTTCCTCTGCTTTCATTCCCTGGGCAAGAAGGGAACCGATCACACCTGCCAGCACATCTCCGCTTCCGGCCGTTGCCATTCCATTATTTCCCGATAAATTTACATACGTCATGCCATCCGAAACGGCAGTAACCGTATGAAAATCTTTTAATACACAAATCACATGGAAACGCTTCGCAAAGGTTTCGGCAGATTGCTCCAGTGTGGTCAGAATTTCAGAAACCGGTTTTTTGGTCAGCCGGGACATTTCTCCGGGATGCGGTGTCAGAATAATGTCCGTCTTTGCCTGTTCTAAAAGTTCTGGCTGATCCGCAATGATATTTAACGCATCGGCGTCCAAAACCAGTGGAACGCGGCATTGTGCCAGAACGGTGGATGTCATGCGGCGTGCACGCTGTCCGGTTCCAATTCCCGGACCAAATACTACGGCATCCGCCCACTGCAGCTGTTCTGCCAGCAAAGTTTCTTCCTTGTTTTCCTGCCCGGTGACAAGAACAGCTTCCGGAACCTTTGTCTGCAGAATCAGCCGGTTTTGTTCACAGGTGAATACCCGCACCAGGCCACTTCCCATACGATATGCAGCTTTTGCACAAAAGCATGCCGCTCCGGACATATTAACACTTCCGGCAATAATTAGCAACTTCCCATACGAACCTTTATTGGTATGTGCCATACGGGAGGGAAGTTTTTTTAAATCTTCCGATTCCAGAACAGCCGTATGCGGCTTATCATCCAGCCAGCTCTCCTGTGTAATTCCCATGGAAACCACATGTACCTTTCCGCAGTATTCATTGCCCGGCCACAGATACTGTCCCTTTTTCCCGAATGAAAATGTAATTGTGTCATCTGCCCGAAAAGCCGTGCCAAGTACTGCCCCATCATCGGAACTGATTCCGGAAGCAATATCCACGGCAACTTTCCATCCAGACAATTGATTGAGCACGTCAATATCGTTTGCAAGTGCTCCGGATATTTCCCGGGACAGACCGGTTCCAAACATGGCATCAATGACCACATCATAGGATGCCTCCCCTGCGGAAACTTTCTCCTTTTGCACGACCGGAATGCGGTAGGCACTGCAGATCTGTTTCTGGGTGTCATAGGATGGACTGGTCCGGTGCCCTTCTTCCTCTCCTGCCGGCCATACGGACACAAAAACCCCCTGTTCCCGCAAAAGTCGGGCAATGGCAAGTCCGTCCCCTCCGTTATTTCCGCTTCCACAGGCAATTAATGCTGTCGATAATTTATTTTGTTTAAGCACTAAAAGCTTCTGCACAAAAGCCATCGATGCCTGTTCCATCAATACCAGTTCCGGTACATGAAACACCTGCGATGTATTCTGATCCAGAAGCTTCATTTCTTTTCCCGATACAAGATAACGCAAGATTTCTAACTCTCCTCTTCCTTTTGTGATTCTTTCGTATCGTTTTGTTTATTTTGTGCGCTGTCCTCTTCCACATCTTCATCTTCATAGTGAATATCGAACAGATCCAGAGTGGATGGTCCGAATATATCGTGCAGATACGCATAAATCTCACGATTGTTGATATCCCGGTTCTGCTTACGGATGATATTTTTCTTTAAATCCACACGAACCTGATTGATCCAGGCATCAATATCATCGGATTCCTTTTTATTGACACGTATTTTTTCGTAAAAATATCCCATGCTCTGAAGCATCAGTTTCCGGTTGACATCACGGATCTGACGTGGAATTTCCAGCAGTTCGTCCTCATTTTCTTCCATTTTCTGATTGGTTTCATCAATCAGACGTTTATCTTCATCCAGCTTTTTTTCCCGCTGTGCATCCATATCTTCGGATGTAGTTCCGTCCATGTTTGCGACAATGCTTTCCATCAGCTGCTTTTTTACTTTTTTCAGCTGTTTTAACTCTTCATTCAGTTTTCCCTGTCTGGCAAGCAAAGCATTCAGCTCGTTTTCCGTTTCATGAATTTCGTCCGGCTTGCCATGCACAGCAAAAAGCCGATGCCACTTCTCATCAAGTACAAGAATCGGCACCTGTTTGTCTGCCAGCGCTTTTTTAAATTCTTCATCATCCTTCATCGTATCACCTCTTTGTGTGCTACTTGGAGTTCTTCACGATATTATATGATAACTGCATCAGACTGTCCGACAAATGAACATTTTCGACAACCACACTTTTATCACTTAAATCCAGATCCACATGGGCAAAATTCCAGATGGCACGGATTCCCAGATTCACAAGATGCTGCGCAGTATCTTCTGCCTTTTCTTTCGGGAGTGTTAAGGCTGCAATATCTACTTTATTTTTTTTGCAGTAATCATCCAGTTCATCCATCATATAAATCGGAATATCACGAACGGTCTGTCCTTTTAAAGATGGTTTTACATCAAACAACGCAGTAATGATAAAACCAAACCGTTCAAATTTTACATAATTTGTAATTGCCTGACCAAGATTTCCGGCACCGATCATGATAATATTATGGGTCTCATTTAACCCCAGTATTTTTCCGATCTCATCATACAGGTATTTCACATTATATCCGTAACCCTGTTGTCCAAATCCGCCAAAATTATTCAAATCCTGGCGAATCTGAGAGGCCGTCACCATCATCCGGTGACTCAGATCATTGGAGGAAATGCGCTCAACGCCTTCCTCCAGCAATTCTCCCAGATAACGGTAATATCTTGGCATACGACGGATGACAGCTTGTGAGATTTCCTTTTCCACAATTTCATCCTCCAATCCTTTTATTTATGAAAGAGAAGCTTCTAGTTCTGTCCGGATTGCCTTAATAAAATTCTCACTGTTTAATACCACCGGATTTTCAATGGTCGTAATCAAAGCAAGATCCTTTGTCATCTTTCCGGACTCAATGGTCTTTAAGCATGCTGCTTCCAGTTTATCCGCAAAATCACAGAGTGCCTGATTTTTATCCAGTTCTCCGCGCTTTCTGAGTGCTCCTGTCCATGCAAAAATGGTTGCGACGGAGTTTGTGGAAGTTTCTTCACCCTTCAGATGCTTATAATAATGTCTCTGAACGGTTCCGTGTGCAGCTTCATACTCATAATATCCATGCGGGGATACAAGTACGGAAGTCATCATGGCAAGAGAGCCGAATGCAGAACTGATCATATCACTCATAACATCACCGTCATAGTTTTTGCATGCCCAGATAAATCCGCCTTTTGACTTCATAACACGTGCAACCGCATCATCGATCAAAGTATAAAAATACTCAATTCCGGCTTTTTCAAATGCATCCTTGTAATTCTTCTCAAATACATCCTGGAAAATATCCTTAAAGGTATGGTCATATTTTTTGGAAATGGTATCCTTTGTTGCAAACCACAGATCCTGTTTTGTATCCAATGCATATTTAAAGCAGCTGTGTGCAAAGCTTTCAATGGAATCGTCCAGGTTATGCTGTCCCTGTAATACACCGGCCCCGGTAAAATTATGGATCAGCTCACGCACGATGGTTCCATCCTCTGCCGTAAATACCAGCTCAGCTTTACCAGGTCCCGGAACCTTCATTTCTGATGCCTTATACACATCGCCATACGCATGTCTTGCAATCGTGATCGGTTTTTCCCAGGTCTTAACATTTGGCTCAATTCCCTTTACGACAATCGGCGCACGGAATACCGTTCCGTCAAGCATGGCACGGATGGTTCCGTTCGGACTCTTCCACATCTCTTTTAAATTATATTCTGTCATTCTTGCGGCATTCGGAGTGATCGTTGCGCATTTTACAGCAACACCGTATTTCTTTGTTGCATTTGCAGAATCAACCGTTACCTGATCGTTTGTCCGGTTACGCTCTTCCAGTCCCAGATCATAATACTCTGTTTTCAGATCAATAAACGGAAGTAACAGCTCATCCTTGATCATTTTCCAGAGAATTCTTGTCATTTCATCTCCGTCCATCTCTACCAGTGGTGTTGTCATTGTAATCTTGCTCATCGCTTCATTCTCCTTTATTTTATTTCATCAGATTTTCCCAACCGATTTTATCCATGTTGGATATCGTATTGCGGATATGGAGTCTGGCACACTCCTCCGCTGTCCGGGCATCCCTTGCCTTTAATGCCTCGGCAATTGCCCGGTGTTCATTGATCGACGCATGGGCCCGTGCTTTCTCTTCCAGTGTGATCCGCCGGATGCGCTGCAGATAATGATGATAGTCACGAAGCACACGTGTCAGTTCTTTGCTTGCGCATGCCTCATATACCATTTCATGAAAACGGTTATCCAGTTCCAGTATCTGATCCCAGTTTTCTTTGGAATAGTGAAAATCGGATAAAAATACGATTTCTTCCAGTTCCTCCAACTGTTCCTGCGTGATCCGCTCCGCTGCCCACCGGGCACATAATCCCTCTAAAAGCGTCCGTATCTCATAGATATCTTTGATATCCTGAAGGGTAACCCCTTCTACAAACGCTCCCTTGTTTGGAATGATATGTACCAGTCCTTCCAGTTCCAGCTGCCGAAGCGCTTCCCGGACAGGAGTCCGGCTCACCCCAAGATCGTCGCCAATATTCTTTTCCTTCAGTTCCTCATTCGCCTGATATTTTCCATTTAAAATATCTTCCCGAATGGAATGAAAAACTTTGGCACTTAATGAATAATGATCTTCTGCCATAATTTCACCTTATATAATATCGAATTTTTGTCTATAACACAATACCAAGCTCTTTACAAACGGAAGTAATTTCTACAACAAGTTCCTGATCTGTCATAACCGTCACGCGTCCGTCATCGTATTGTGTGTCTACCCAGTCTTTGATCCGGTGTACAAGTTCTGAGTTTTTGTCCACTTTCCGGTCATCCGGCAAATGATAATAATTGTTGATCCAGTGTGCAATACCTGCCAGACCTGAGGTATTCGATACTGCTACCAGAGGTGGACGGTTTAAAAATTTTCCGGTATCGAAAATGTTATAGATTTCCTCGTTTTTCAGTAATCCGTCTGCGTGAATACCGGCTCTTGTCACATTAAAGTTACTTCCGACAAACGGCGTCTGTGGCGGCTGTTTGTATCCCAGTTCCTTCTCATAATATTCGGAAAGTTCTGTGATCACGGTCGTATCCATGCCGTCGAGAGTGCCGCGCAGCTGGGCATACTCAAATACCATGGCTTCCAGAGGCGTATTACCGGTACGCTCTCCGATTCCAAACAAAGAACAGTTGACACCACTTGCTCCGTACAGCCATGCAGTGGTGGAATTGTTGACTGCTTTGTAAAAATCGTTGTGTCCATGCCACTCAATCTGGGAAGAAGGAACTCCGGCATGTGTTGTCAGACCGTAAATGATTCCCGGCACACTTCGCGGAATTACGGCACCAGGGAAGTTTACCCCATATCCCATCGTGTCGCAGGCACGTACCTTGATCGGAATCTTGTACTCATCCTGCAGTTTCATCAGTTCCACACAGAACGGAATTACAAATCCGTAAATATCGGAACGTGTGATATCCTCAAGATGACAGCGCGGACTGATGCCGGTCTCTAAACAGTCGCGGATCACGCTCAGGTACAGATTCATAACCTCCCGTCTTGTCATTTTCATTTTATAGAAAATATGGTAGTCAGAACAGCTGACAAGAATGCCCGTCTCGCGAAGACCCAGGTCTTTGACCAGCTGAAAGTCCTGTTTGCTGGCACGAATCCAGGAAGTGACTTCCGGAAACTGATAGCCACGTTCCATACATTTATATACCGCGTCGCGGTCTTTCTTACTATATAAGAAAAATTCACTCTGACGAATCTTTCCCTTCGGACCGCCAAGTTTATGTAAGTAATCATAAATCGTCACGATCTGTTCGGTGGTATACGGAGCACGGGACTGCTGCCCATCACGGAATGTGGTATCTGTAATCCAGATTTCATCCGGCATATTATGCGGAACAATACGATCATTAAACGCAATCTTCGGAATCTCCTCATAGGGAAAAAGGTTCCGGAATGTATTCGGTTCATCCACATCTACCAGCTGATAAAAATGTTCTTCGAGCTGCAACAGGTTTGATTTGTCATTCATTACTACTTCTCTCATGTGCTGACTACTCCTTTTCATACATGAATAATTGTATACAATTATTACGTTATAAAATCATTTTATCTATTTACTATGTGAAAGTCAATGAATTTTTTTAGAAAAATATGGAACCCTTTTGCTGCCGTCTCATACATTATACTGTAAATATATTTATTTGGAGGTCACTTATGAGTGATTTAACTGCTACAAACTGTGGATGTTCAACAGATAACGGATGTGGATGCAATTCTATTATCTGGATCATTCTTCTTCTCTCCTGCTGTGGAAATGGATCTTTCTGCGGAAACAACAACGGATGCGGATGCAGTGGCGGCGGAAACGACTGCTGCTGGCTGATTCTTCTTCTGTTATTCTGTGGCGGATGCAATGGCGGCGGAAACGGATGCGGCGGAATCTTCTAATATTTGTGTTAGAAACGTGTGCAGCAAGGTGCACAACCAAAAAGGGATGCAGTATCTGCATCCCTTTTTGCATATAAAATGCTATCCTTCTTTTGTGGCTTTTTCTTTCTGGATCTGACGTTCCACAGCCTCTTTTACCCTGCATTCCGTGGGAACATTCCGTCGTTTCAGGCATTCTTCATCCACTTCATAAACACTGTTTCCATCAATAATCAGTCTCTCATGCATCTATTTTTTCCTTTTTCTTTTATTGTATTCATACAGACAGGCATTCTCTCATAAAATAATAGAAAAATTATATAGGATGTGTGATCCATGGATGAAAATAAATCCATCACGTATGACGATCTGATCCAGACGAGAAATACGCAGATCTTAAAGTCCATCGTACCATATTTAGACGTTCCGACACAAAAGCCGCTTGCCATGCTGATCCAGCTGATGGAATGGAAAAATGCCACAGCTGCTTTCTCCAGACAGGAGAACAGCATGGCTGCCTGTTCTCTGCCTGCCGGTACCAAACGGCGGGATGCAATGCTTAGTGCAGTCCGTAAATATTGTACCCCAAAAGAACAGGAAATGATTGATACATTGCAGACTCTGTTTTGTATTATGGAAAATCAGGATCTGTTTCACAATCCATAAATCCGCAGGAGGTTTTTGAATGGATTCCAATCTTTTGAACAATCCGGCGTTTGCCAATTTAAGTCCGGAAAAATTGCAATTTCTGCTCTCCTTTGCACAGAAAGAAAAACCTTTAAACATGAAAGATGCCATGCCGTTTCTTCTCTCAAATATGAGGCAGGCAAAGGAAAACCATATTGATTTCACAAAGCCTGAAATCGAACTGTTGTGTGATCTGCTGTCCAAAGACCTTCCGCCTGAGAGTCAGACGCAAATGAAAAAGATCATGTCCCTGATGTCGATGAACCGTTCACATCCAGCTCCCTGATCGGGATTTTTAAAATTTTATCCAGCGGGAACAGGCTTTTGCCTTTCCCGTCGGTTCCCTCATAATATTTTTCTCCTGCCGATTCAAACAGAATATATAAGGTATTGTCACTTACATCGAGTTCTTCCGATGCCGGAGGCATTTCCACTTTCTTTCTCGGATGTTTCGGCCGGGTTGCGAGTGCCGTGACAGAGTCGTAACAATATAAATAGGAAGACTGGTTTCTTCCGTAGGAAGTGCTCAGATATACGTTTCCGGAATCATCGAACGTAACTCCCTGCACCTTTTGCGGAATTTTATAATCACTGAGGGCAATCAGTTTGTCCGTCTTTTTATCCAGATAATATGCCACCATTCGTGAATTCACCAGAAGTGTATGCGTTGCAATCCACAATCTTCCGCCATACCAGGTAATACAGGAAGGCGTATTTTTGACCGGAAACTCATCCACAACATCTCTTGCATCCACGACATCTCCGGTATTCTGATAGGCCATCAGTTCAATAAAATCGTAGGAGATCCGCTCCACACAGTTTTCATAGGAATTGCACACCCATACATTGTCACCGTCAAACGCAATTCCTCCCAGATGGCTGTTTTCATCCATTCCCAGTGTGACCATATATTCTCCGGTTTCCCGGTCAAACACCATAAGCTCTCCCATACAGTCATCTTCCGTGGAATAAGAAGTGATCAGCACAAATTCGTCGGTCAGACAAATCCCCTGCGGGCACTGGGATGCACTGAAAATATATTTTTTTAACACATCCTCCTCCCGGGTATCCGGCATGCCCGGAATATCAATTTCATTGTAAAAGCTGTAATCAAGATCTTTCAACAGAACCAGATTTTTGTCGAACCGGCTCTCTCTTTTGTGATAGTTATAATATTCTACATTGTAATAATTATTAATCTTTGCGGTCCATTTGGCATAAAGAATGTAATGATCCTTACGATCCGTGGGAATGGTCTTTATCTGTTTGTGAAGCGCGGCATCGGAGTACCATCCGAGAAACCGGAATCCACTCCGGTATGGCGTATACAGCGGCTGGTCCCCGCTGAATGCCGGGTACGATTCTTTATTGAAAGAATTCTGTATGCCGCCTCCCAGAAAATACCCCACGGTAACCGTATCGTTCTTTGTGTGAACATTTGCAGGTTTTTGAAAGGAAGAACTCGAAGGGGCATAATTCTCCCCTTCGAGTTCTGTGTTTTTTGCATATGTCGGTGTCACGATAAAATTTAAGGTTATTGCAATCAATAATACAGCAAACACTGTACTATTCTTCTGTCTCCACAACTTTGCCTGCCCTCTCTTCTATTTCTCTTGCTGCCACATCCTCAGGTGCTTGTTCATACCGGGCAAATTCATAAGAAAATGTTCCGCTTCCGCTGGTCATTGACCGAAGCTGTGTATTATATCCATACAGTTCAAGATATGGAAGATCCGCATCGATCTCCTGATACCCGTTTTCTGCATTCATATTCATCACACGACCTCTGCGTTTATTCAGATCTCCCATGATTTCACCGGTATATTCCTCCGGAGTAATGATCTTTACAGAGGCGATCGGCTCTAACAATACCGGCTTCGCATCTAAAAATCCTTTCTTAAATGCCTGTTTCGCGGCTACTTTAAATGCCATCTCGGAGGAATCCACCGGATGATAGGAGCCATCATAGAGTACCGCTTTCACTCCGATTACCGGGTAGGCCGCAAGCGGTCCTTTCAAAACAGCTTCTGCAATTCCTTTTTCCACTGCTGGAAAATAATTTTTCGGAACGGCTCCACCCACAACACACTGTTCAAATACATAAGGAACCTCTAAATCCCCGCTCGGCTCAAATTTCATTTTAACATGGCCGTACTGTCCATGTCCACCGGACTGTTTTTTATATTTGTATTCAACATCTGATTTTCCACGTATGGTTTCGCGGAAAGCGACCTTTGGACGCATCAGTTCAATTTCTACTTTATACTTTTCAAGCAGCATACTCTGAACAATTTCAAGCTGCTGCTCACCCATGCCATATAACAGAGTCTGACGATTTTCACTGTCATTTACCACACGCAGCGTCTGATCTTCCATCAGAATCTTTTGCAGCGACTGGGAAATCTTATCCACATCCCCTTTGTTTTTTGCTTTGTAGCGCATAGATACATACGGTTTTGAGAAATTCGTGCGAAGATAGGCAACCGGATTATTCCGTACGGACAGGGAATCCGTTGTCTGGGACTGGGACAGCTTTGCCAGTGCTCCGATATCCCCCGCATGAAGTTCTTTTACTTCCTCTGTTTTATTTCCGCGCAGAACGTACAGCTTTCCAATCTTTTCGTCACAATCCCTGTGATAATTAAATAAGACATCATCCGTCTTAAGCACACCGGAATTTACTTTGATCAGAGAATACTTTCCAATGTAAGGATCTACAATTGTCTTAAAAATATACGCACTCTTCGGTTTTGCGAAATCATAGTCCGCCGGATACACCTCGTTGTTTGTCGTATTGATGCCTGCGCAGGTCCGTTTGTCCGGGCTCGGAAAATATTTAACAATATCTGCCATCAGCGTATACATCCCGCGGGCAAGCGGATTCGATCCCATAAGAACCGGAACGATAGAACCATCCATGACATTTACCCTGAGCGCCTGACGAATTTCGTCCTCGGAGAATTCATCTCCGTTAAAATAACGGTCCATAAATTCCTCGCTGGTTTCTGCCACAGCTTCTAACAAAGCTTCCCTGCACAGATTAAGATTCTTTTGGGAATATTCTGGAACTTCAAATTTTTCAACTGTTCCCTCATCGATCCATCGCTTTGCTTTCTGCTGGATGACATTGACATATCCGACAAACTGGCCATCCTCCCGGACCGGCAGATGAAACGGTGCAATTTTCTTTCCGTAAAGAGCCTGCAGATCTTCCACTACCTGACGGTAACTTGCATTGTCAATATCCATATCTGTCACAAAGATCATACGTGGAAGATGATTTTTTTCACAGATTTCCCAGGCGCGCCGCGTGCCTGTCTCGATTCCCGCTTTTCCGGAAATAACGATAATTGCTGCATCCGCTGCGGAAACTGCCTCTTCGACTTCCCCGACAAAATCAAAATAGCCTGGGGTATCCAAAACATTAATTTTGTTGTCTTTCCACGGGATCGCGACCACAGAAGTATGGATCGAAAACTGGCGTTTCGTCTCCTCCTTATCAAAATCACTGATGGTATTTTTATCTGCGACCGTCCCCATACGTGTCGTCAGACCTGCCAGATATGCCATGGCTTCCACCAGGGAAGTTTTGCCGCATCCTCCATGCCCCAGGAGAACCACATTACGAATTCTGTCTGTCGTATATACGTTCATAGTAAAACCCTCCTTTTTTAGAATATTTACTCTTTTATGGTTATATTCTACTAATTTTCAGAAAGTTTTACAACCTTTTTATGCATTTTGTTGAAGTATTTTTGCCGCAAGTTCTTCCAGATACGTCCAGCGATCCATTTTTTCTTCCAATTGTGTTTCCAGCTGCGTTTTTTCTTCTGTCAGTTCATTCAGCTTCACAAAATCCCGTGCGCAGGATGCCATCTCCCCGTCAATCTCTCCCAGCCGTGTTTCCAAAGCTGCAATGTCGTCCTCAATGGTTTCATATTCTTTCTGTTCTTTATATGAAAATTTTAATTTATTTTCATGTTTCCATGTAGAACGTGAGTCTTCTGTCGCCTGTTTTTCCTGTACATTTGCCGTCTCTTCATTTTTACGGAACGAATCGCCTGCAGTATCTACAAATTTTCCTTCCTCTTCGGCCCGTCTGTGGTAGTCCGTATATCCGCCCTCATACTGGCAGAGCTTTCCGTTCCCCTCAAAAGCAAAGATTCTGTGCACCACACGGTCCAGAAAATAACGGTCATGCGATACCGTAATCACAATACCGTCATAATGATCCAGATAATCTTCAAGAATGGTCAGTGTCGTGATATCAAGATCGTTGGTTGGTTCGTCAAGAATCAGTACATTGGGAGCTTCCATAAGGACCCGCAGCAGATTCAGTCTGCGCTTTTCTCCGCCGGACAGTTTTTTGATCTGTCCATACTGTTCTTCCGGTGGAAACAAAAACTGATCGAGCATTGCGGATGCCGAAACCAGTCCATCTTCTGTGCGTACATATTCTGCTGTATTTTTGATATAATCAATCACGCGAAGCTTTGGGTCCATATATGCAATTCCCGCATTCTCATCCTGTTCGATCTCCTGTGTGTAATATCCGATTTTTATCGTCTGTCCAATGGTTACTTCCCCAGCATCCGGCAAAATTCTGCCATCAATAATTTTCATAAGTGTTGTCTTGCCGCATCCGTTTTTCCCGACAAAACCAATCCGGTCATTTTTTAAGAAAATATAGGAAAAATCAGAAATCAGTACATGATCTCCATATGTTTTTGTGATATGTGATAATTCCACGGTTGTTTTTCCCATACGGGAGGACACCGAACCGATTTCGATCTTTTTATCAACATCCGGCTTTTTTTGATCCCGCAAGGCCTCATAGCGCTGGATATGTGCTTTCTGTTTGGTGGAACGCGCCCTTGCCCCGCGCTGCATCCATTCGATTTCCTTGCGCAGAATGGACTGTCTTTTCCGTTCGCCTGCCCAGGCAATGTCTTCCCTCTCCTGTTTGGCCGCAAGATATCCGGAATAGTTTGTCTCATAGCTGTAAATCTGTCCTTTATCAACTTCCACAATCCGGTTGCATACACTGTCCAGAAAATACCGGTCATGTGTCACCATAACCATTGCTCCCCGGTAATTTTTCAGATAATTTTCCAGCCACTCTGCCATTTCGGCATCCAGATGGTTCGTCGGCTCATCCAAAAGCAGTACATCACACGGAGTAAGGAGCACTGCAACAAGAGCCAGTCGTTTCCGCTGTCCGCCGGACAAATGTCCCACCGGTTCATCGAAATTGTATATGCCAAGCCGCGTCATCATGGATTTGGCATTGCTTTCCAGATTCCATTTTTCATGTTCTTCCCGGTCTTCCTGCTGATGCACACTTCCAATCTGCGCATAAGAAAGTACATTCTCAAGTGCTCCTTTTTGCGGGTCAAATTCCGGCATCTGCGGCAGATAGCGAATCACAAGATGATTGGCCCGTACGACATTTCCGGCATCCGGTTCTTCGAGTCCTGCCATAATTTTTAACAGCGTGGATTTTCCGGTTCCATTGATGCCTATGATTCCGACTTTTTCCCCATCCTGCAGATAAAACGATGCATCGTGAAACAACTCACGCTGTGTATAAACTTTTGTAATATGATCAACGGTAAGTAAATTCATAAAAATTCCTCTTTCTGTTTCCTTTCGCCTTTTTATTATCACACGAACGGACAATTGTTGCAAGTGCTGTCACACATTCCTCTTTTGACACTCCTGCCATTCTATAGTACAATAAACACATCAATTACGTAATATAAAGGAAATAAACTTATGGCTTTTCAAACAATCGGTTTTATCGGACTGGGTCTGATTGGAGGTTCGATCGCCAAAAAAATGAAATCCAATCAGCCGGACATCAAAATTTATGCCACGGCACATCATAAAGAAACCATCGAAGAAGCGTACCGTGAGGGACTGATCGAAAACAATGATCTGTTACCACTGTCTGCTTTTTCGGACTGTGATTATATTTTTTTATGTGCCCCGGTTCAACGGAACCTCGCATATCTGCGTCAGTTAAAAGATATTATCCGCAGCGACTGTTATATCACAGACGTTGGAAGCACAAAAACGGAAATTCATGAAGAAGTGATACGGCTTGGCATGGAGGCCAATTTTATCGGCGGGCATCCCATGACCGGTTCCGAAAAAACAGGCATATTAAGTGCCACCAATACGCTTTTGGAAAATGCATACTATATTATCACCCCGACCGCCCTGACTCCAAAGGAAGAAATTTCGGAATTTCGTGATTTTGTATTGTCGCTTGGAGCAATTCCACTGATTTTGGATTATAAAATACACGATTACTCTACGGCAGCCATCAGCCATCTGCCGCACATGATCGCATATTCGCTGGTCAATCTGGTCCGCCAGATCGATGATGACAAAGAAACCATGAAAACCATTGCTGCCGGGGGATTTAAGGATATCACAAGAATTGCATCTTCTTCGCCTGTGATGTGGCAGAATATCTGTGCTTCCAACCGGGAACCGCTTCTTTCACTGATGGATCAGTACCTTGCCCTTCTGACGCAGCTTCGCGGATACATTGACAGTTCCAATGAACAGGCACTGCTTTCCTTCTTTCAGCAGGCAAAAGACTACCGGGATTCCATCACACTGCCAAGTGTCAAATCCCCTACGGTATATTATGAATGTTTTGTGGATCTGGTCGATGAAACCGGCGGTATTGCTGCTGTTGCCGGGCTGCTCGCACAATACCATATCAGCATCAAAAACATCGGTATTGTAAATAACCGGGAATTTGAAGAAGGTGTTCTTCAGCTCGCGTTTCCTGACAAACAGACTCTGACCCGTGCCAAACGTCTGCTTACCGACAATGGCTATATGGTTCACGAACGGTAAAACATAAATGGTTTTCCCATAAAAAATACAGGCTCCGGATAATTTCCGGAGCCTGTATTTTTATTTGCACAAGGTATCGAGTATTTCAAAATAGTTTTCAAACGTCTTCCTGCAGCAGGAAGGATTTTCAATCACAATACCGTCTGTCACAAGTCCCGGAATTGCAAAAGCCATCGCAACCCGGTGATCCTCGAACGTTTTTATTTTACATCCATGCGGTTTTCCCGGATGAATCACAATACGGTTCTCATCCAGCTGCTCGCATGCGATTCCCATTGCCTTCAGATTGGTAAGAATCGCGGCAAAACGGTCACATTCCTGATAACGGATATGTCCGATTCCGGTAATCTCCACGGTTTCACTGGCAAAACACGCAATTGCCGCCAGTGTCAGAGCCTGATCTGAAAATGCAGAAAAGTCAAATACCCCTCCCAGGAATCCTTCCGTCGGCGGATACATCCGGATTCCATCCGGTTCTTCCTCTGTCCGGCATCCCATCTGTTCCAGCACATGTAAAAAAGAAGTATCTCCCTGTAAGCTTTCCCAGTGTACATGGCAGACCTTTGCAGGAACGCCGACAACCGGGCACATCGCATAAAAATAAGAAGCTGCCGAAACATCCGGTTCAATCTGATACTCTCTTGCCTGATATGCTGCATGTTCCGCAATCACAAAAGTGTCGGATGCAGGTCGTTGTACTTCCACACCAAACTGCTTCATCATGGCAACCGTCATCTCTACATAAGCCATTCCATGATGCCCTTTGACGTGAATCCGGAATTCTTTCTGAAACAGCACGGAAGAGATCAGAAGCGCACTCAGAAACTGACTGCTTTTTTCAACATCAATGGTTACTTCGTGTCTATTCACACCACTGTTTCCGATCGCAAATGGGAAATGTCCTGATGCTTCCTTATAAGTAACTTCCGCCCCAAGGTCTTGAAGTGCCTGCAGCAATTCTTCCATCGGGCGCTTTTTCATCTGCTCGGAAGAGTTCATATGATATTCTCCCTCACACAGACCAAGGTATGCCGTCAGAAAACGGGCAGCAGTTCCTGCACTTCCCACATCAACGGAAGCTTTTGTCTTTGGAACCCTGCCCCCTTTTCCTTCAATGGAGACAACCGCATGCGGCTCATCAATTTCCACCACAAAGCCCAGGTCCTGCAAAGCCTGCAGGAAATGCCTGCTGTCATCCGAAAAAAGAACCCCTTTAAGAACACTCTTTCCGTTTGCAAGTGCTGCAATCAGAAGTGCCCGGTTTGTAATGCTCTTCGATCCTGGAACCGAAACCTCAACCGGAATTATGTCTGCTTTTTTTACCTCATAAGTATCCTGTAAGATCATAGTTTTTCCCGCCTTATTTTACAGTTCGTTAAAAATCTGATAGATATCAATCTTTAATGCATCGGTATCCGTCATTCCGATAAACACACCGCCATAATGAAATCCGTCCGGCTTTTCTTCGCTGCGGACAATCTGAATGACTGCATCCACCACTTCTTTTGTCCATATCTGGATCTTTGCATCATAATAGGAATTCATTTCCAGTTTCTTTTTACAGTCAAATCCAATTCCGCTTTTTGAAATATCTGTTACATCCACATGCACAAATTTTAAAGTTGTGACCCCGTCTTCATCCAGACGCTCCAACTGTACATTGACATCCAGATCCAGTCTTTTATTTTTCCTTTTTTCTTCCATTTTCCATCCCCTTATACCTTTTCAAACGATAATATAAATATTATTTTATTACATTCAGAAACACATTACAAGTAAAAAAAGGGATATTCCGGGTCCCTTCCCGGAATATCCAATAAAAAGTAATGATTTTATAAAAGTCCCGCCTGCACCAGACGTCCGTGAATCTGCGGTCCGATCCATGCAGCAAGAACCATTTTGATAATGTCAAATACAATAAACGGATAGACGCACATTGTCAACGCCGCCTGTACAGAGGTTTTCATTACCAGTACAAACCATACCGTTCCAAAGATATAGCAAACAGCAGTTCCGAGAATCATGCCGATCATGCCCAATACCAGTTTCCGTCCGGACTTTTCAATAAAAATTCCGGCGATCACAGCCATCGGAATAAACCCGATCAGATAGCCGCCTGTCGGTCCGAACATTTTTGCCGGACCTGCTGTAAAACCGGAAAATACCGGAACGCCAACCAATCCGATCAGAAGGTAAACAATATAGCTGACCGTCTCCCTCCGAGTGCCTAAAATATAAAGTCCGAAATAAATCACCAGATTGGTAAGAGAAATCGGAACATCTCCAATCGGGATAGACAATGGTGCTAAAATACAGGTTACAGCTGTGAGAACACCGATCACAGCAATGGTTTTTACCGACATTTTCTTTGGTGTCGCGCTTACAGTGTCATTCATTTTTTTCTTCCTTTCCATACGAATTTACCGTGTTAAGTATACACGCATGGCTTTTTATTGTCAACCGTCTTTTTATACTGGTTAACAATTACTTTTAGGAAAAATTATTGCGCTATATGTAAACAAATACTAATATAAAAAATAGTTTATGGTTATGCGAAAACAATTATAAAAGATTGTGGGTTAAACACTATGACAGATCATTCTATTTCAGAAAAAATTGAATATAATGTTCATAAAAAAGAACTGTCACAAAACAGGAAATGGATGTTTCCTTTTTGTAACAGTTCTTTTTATGATTCTTTTATTGAATCAGCATAGCATCGCCAAAGCTAAAGAAACGATATCTTTCTTTTACAGCGATCTCATACGCATGAAGCACATGCGCCCGTCCTGCGAGTGCCGATACCAGCATCACAAGCGTTGACTGTGGCAGATGGAAGTTGGTAATCAGGGCATCAATCACTTTAAACTGATACCCCGGATAAATAAAGATTTCCGTCCAGCCGCTGGTCTCATGCAGCCGTCCGTTTTCATCTGCGGCGGCTTCGAGCGTACGCGTACTGGTGGTGCCGACCGCAATCACCCGGTGTCCGCTTTCCTTCGCACGGTTGATCTTATCCGCAGCTTCCTGTGACACCATATAAAACTCTGAGTGCATATGGTGATCCAGTACATTTTCTACTTTTACCGGACGGAACGTGCCAAGTCCGACATGCAGGGTTACTTCTGCGATATCGACTCCCATATCCTTTACTTTCTGCAGCAGTTCTTTCGTAAAATGAAGCCCTGCTGTCGGGGCAGCGGCAGATCCGTCATACTTTGCATATACGGTCTGATAGCGGTTTTTATCTTTCAGCTGATGCGTAATATATGGCGGCAGCGGCATCTGTCCCAGCTGATCCAGAATCTCTTCAAAAATTCCGTCATAATGGAACTGAATCAGACGGTTTCCTTCTTCTACTACATCCACGACTTCTGCCGTCAGAAGCCCGTCTCCGAACACAAGTTTTGTGCCCGGTTTTGCTTTTTTCCCCGGTTTTACGAGTGTCTCCCAGATATCATTTTCCTTACGTTTTAACAAAAGTACTTCGATTTTTGCCTGTGTGTCCTCTTTCACTCCGAACAGACGTGCCGGAATCACCTTTGTGTTGTTGATCACCAGACAATCACCCGGGTGAAGATATTCCAGAATATCCGTAAAATGCCGGTGTTCCACGTCCCCGGTCTGACGGTCAAGCACCATCAGCCGGGAGCTGGAACGATCCTCCAGAGGGTCCTGAGCGATCAGTTCCTCCGGCAGATCATAGTCATAATCTTTTACATTCATTCCTTCTATCATGATTAGCCTCTCAACTGGATTCCGATATTTTTCAGTCCGCTTAAGATTTTATCCATAGCACCCGTAATATCGCTCTCTTCCAGATTCTTATCTTTTCCGCGGAACTTCAGAGAGTATGCGACAGACTTAAAGCCTTTTTCAATCTGCTCTCCTTCGTATACATCAAATAACTCATAATTTTCCAGATACTTACCACCGTTTTCCTCGAATACTTTCTCGATATCACCTACCAGAATATTCTTTGGAACAACCATGGACAAGTCACGGGAAGAAACCGGGAAGTTGGTAATTCCCTCATATTTGTAATCAAAGGATGCACGGGATACAATCTCCGGCATATCAATCACTGCAATATATACGCGCTCTTTGATGGCATAATTTGCAGCAACCGTTGGATGTACCTCTCCGAGATATCCGATCACAGCTCCCTCATATACGATAGCCGCCTTGCGTCCCGGGTGCAGGAACGGAAGCTCGGCATGTGGATCATACTGCGCCTTCTTGCGAAGACCTGTCTGGTATAAGAGTTCCTCGATCACACCCTTCATGGTAAAGAAATCACCGTCTCCGTACATACCAAACGTCAGCTGCATACGTTCTTCCGGAAGTTCCGTCAACGGAAGCTGCTTCGGCAGATAGATATTTCCCATCTCGTACAGGCGTACATCTTTGTTTCTGCGTCCAAAGTTCGTAGACAGGGAAGTCAGCATTCCGTTCAGTGGCAGCGTACGCATAATGGAATAATCTTCCCCAAGCGGATTGGAAATCACAACCGTTTTACGCCACTTGGAATCCTCCGGAATCAGTAATTTGTCAAATACTTTCGGACTCTCGAAAGAATAAGTCATTGCCTGTGAAAAACCACAGAACTCTGCAATCTCACGTGCCTTTTCTTCCATACGCAGCTTAAAGCTCTTTCCTCCGGCAGTGGATTCTCCGCTCGGAAGAGAAGTTCCGATCTTGTCATAGCCGTAGAAACGTGCTACTTCCTCTGCCATATCTGCGTCACAAAGCAGATCCTGTCTCCAGGACGGAACAAGAATCTCATTCGTTGCTTCGTCATATCCCAGATCTATTTTTTTGAAATACCCGATCATATCCCCGGCCGGAATATCCGTTCCCAAAAGCTTATTGTACTTGTCCGGTTCGAACGGAATCTTTACGCCCTCACGCTTCACAGGATAAATGTCAACGGCTCCACCTACAACCTCGCCAACGCCTAACTCTTCTACCAGCTGGCAGGCACGGTTCATCGCTTCCATGGCAAGATTTGGATCTAAGCCTTTTTCAAACTTAGCCGAAGCATCGGTACGAAGTCCGATGCGCTTTCCGGATTTGCGGATATTGGTTCCATCAAAGCATGCTGCCTCAAATAACATGGTTGTTACATGATCGGTAATCATGGAATTTTCTCCACCCATGATACCGGCAATGCCTACTGCTTTTTTTGCATCACAGATCATCAGTACATTTTCATCCAGCTGACGTTCCTGTCCGTCCAGCGTCACAAATTTTTCACCTGCAGCTGCACGGCGGACAATAATCTCTTTTCCTTCAATCGTATCCAGATCATAGGCGTGCATCGGCTGTCCGTATTCTTCCATCACATAATTCGTAATATCTACAAGATTATTGATCGGACGGATTCCATGTGCACGAAGACGTTCCTGCATCCACTTTGGAGATGGGGCAAACTTAATATTCTTTACAACTCTTGCCGTGTAACGGCTGCAAAGATCCTGATCCTTTACAGATACTTTGATGTAATCATTGACATCTTCGTTATTTCCGGTTTCTGTTACGACAGGAGGTACAAATTCCTTATGGAACGTGGCTGCTGCCTCACGCGCAATGCCGAGTACGGAAAAACAGTCTACACGGTTGGATGTAATCTCATATTCGACAACGCTGTCATCCAGTCCTAAATAAGCAACCGCATTTTCTCCGACAGGTGCATCCTCGTCAAAGATATACAGTCCGTTCTCCGGTGCGTCCGGGAACATTTCACGGTTCGAACCGAGTTCCTCAATCGAGCACATCATGCCAGAAGACTCAACCCCGCGAAGCTTTCCTTTTTTAATTTTGATTCCACCAGGAGTTTTTGTTCCATCATGTCCTCCTGCGACACGTCCGCCATCTAAAACAACCGGAACTTTTGCCCCTTCAAATACGTTTGGTGCACCGGTCACAATCTGCAGCGTTTCGCTTCCAACGTTTACCTGGCAGATGACAAGTTTGTCGGCATCCGGGTGTTTTTCAATCTTTGTAACCTGTCCGACGACGATCTTGTCAAGATCTGCATCGAGCTGCTCATATCCCTCAACTTTTGATCCGGAAAGTGTCATGGCATCGACATACTCCTGCACGCCGCAGTCAAGTCCCGGAACTAAAGCTTTGATCCATTTTAATGATGTATTCATTCTTTTTCTCCTCCTAGAACTGTTTTAAGAAACGATCGTCATTCTCATACAGCAGACGCATATCGTCAATCTCATATTTCAACAGGGTAATACGCTCCAGACCGATACCAAATGCAAAGCCGGAATATTCTTCCGGATCAATACCGCTCATACGAAGCACTCTTGGATGTACCATTCCACAGCCAAGGATTTCGATCCATCCCTCACCTTTGCAGAAACGGCATCCTTTTCCACCACATTTAAAACAGGAAACATCCATCTCGGCCGATGGCTCCGTAAATGGGAAATGATGCGGACGGAATTTTACTTTTGTTTCTTTTCCAAACAGCTTCTGTACAAACTGGGTCAGTGTTCCCTTTAAGTTAGAAAACGTGATTCCCTTGTCAATGACCATTCCCTCAATCTGATGGAAAGAAGGCGAATGGGTCGCATCCACTTCATCCGCACGGAACACACGTCCCGGTGCGATCATACGGATCGGAGGTTTCTTCTGCTCCATCACACGCACCTGAACCGGTGAAGTCTGTGTACGCAGCAGGATCTTATCATTGATGTAGAAGGTATCCTGCTCATCTTTTGCCGGATGGTTTGCCGGAATATTTAATGCTTCAAAGTTGTAATAATCGTATTCCACTTCCGGTCCTTCTACAACTTCATATCCCATACCGGTAAAAATACGCTCTACCTCTTCAAGTACCATGGTATTCGGATGGCTGTGTCCCACACGGTTTTTCTTTGCCGGAAGGGTAACGTCGATCACTTCATTTTCCAGACGATGTTCAAGCTCCGCAGCCTCGAGTTTTTTCTTCATCTCATCGAGTTTATTTTCAATTTCCTGACGGGTCTCATTTACCCACTGTCCCACCTTCGGGCGATCCTCCGGTGCAACCTCTTTCATACTCTTTAATACGGCGGTGAGTTCCCCTTTCTTTCCAAGAACGGCGACACGCACATCGTTGAGTTTTGCAAGTCCGTCAGAATTTTCAATCTGTGCTATTGCATTTTCTCTGATTTTCTGCAATTTTTCTTTCATGGTACTCTCCTTTTACATATTTTCTTTCATAATAATTGTTTTTACGCAATTTTCTACTGTGGAACCGGAACTGTTTTCTGACATAAAAAAATCCCTGCTATGCATAATTGCATATCAGGGACGAAAAATTCCGCGTTACCACCCAGATTCCCATATCCTGTATCTATATGGGCTCTCATTCTGCTTAACGTGCAGTGACCGTCGCAGGCTAAAAATCCTTGTGTTCACCTGCGCAGCTCCTGTGGGAAAATTCACATGCTGGCGTATCATAAGGAAGCTTACAGCCGATGACTTCCTCTCTCTGTATGTCGTTCAGATGCTACTGACACATTCATTGCTTTTTACACATTTGTCATTTTACCACAGTCTCCTTTTATGTGTCAAGATCAAAGACATTGGTAAATGTAACATCCTTAAAATAAAATCCGAGAATTTCCTGCCATTTCTTTCCTTCTTTTCCCATGGCGTCCGCACCGTACTGACTCATTCCGATTCCATGCCCGAATCCGCCTCCGGTCAGTACGATGGTTCCTTTTTTCTGACTTTTTATTTCAAAGCACGCACTCGGGACGGAAGAGGCACGATGTTTATTGGTTCCGTCTGCAAGATCAAGATCCAGCAGATACTTTCCGAGTGCATACCGGATTTCATTTTCCTTTTCGATCGTCCGCTCTCCTTTTTCAAAAACCATGGTAAGAGACAGTACATATCCGGAAGTGCTTCGTTTATTGACTTTCAGTTTTTTCAGTTTTCCATATGTTTCATCCATGCCCAGCTTTGCCGACAGGGTAGCCGTCCATCGGAAATACGGGGAATTTTCATCATAGGCATCCGCTTTTGCTGTAATGAATTTATGAAAGGCTTTATCCGAAGACAGATCTTTTGTCTTTTCCCTGGTATGGTTTTCTGCCAGCAGATATCCCGGAGATGCGGCATTCCATACTTCCAGATTTTCAGAATATCCCGGGGAAGTGGAATAATAATAACAGTCCGCAAGTTTTCCTTTGTACGTCATCACCATACCTGCGGTATCCGCCACAGCCTGATCTGTCACTTCATAGGAAGTTGTTGCATGATAGGCCTGATAGGCAATGGAATCATCCAGATTTGCCCCGTACCGGGCATAAGTATCGTTTTTCATCTGCCCGTATGTAAATGTGCGCGCACATACCGCCTGTGCTTTTAAGGCTTCATAGGAAAAAGATAATGGCATTTCCGAAGGCAGAACATAACGAATATAATCTTCCATCGGAATTTCATTGATCAGGACATATCCCTTTTTTTCCTTCCGGAAAATCAGATCTCCCTCGTACCCGGAACCATACGGGTTTCCGTTTTTATCACATCGATACAAAAGGCCACCGGTATCCGGAGAAATTTTTATCTCTTTTCCCGTTTTTTCCCCCTTCAGAAGTTTTTCTGCATCGGTTACGGTGTCCTTCTTCCCTTTATTTCCATCCACGGTATAGGCATCCCCGCTGCAAACAAAAAGACTGGCATATGTATTTTCTTTTCCGTTTTTGAGCAGCACACGAACCTTTTCTGCCATGTCCTCCTGATAGCTTACAAGTGCACAGGCTTTCTGCTCTGCAACAACCAGTTCCACTTTGGAATTTCCTACAACAAGATCTGAAATCTTTCCCTGACGGACAGGAATTTTTGCATGTCCGGAACTTGCCACAAGATACACCGGCAGATCTTTTTCTGCCGAAAGCGGTTCATATCCCTCTATCTGAACACTTTTTGAGGAGTAACTTGTCAGAACCCCCTTGATCGTTGAAGGTTTCGCATAAATTTTAGTAACCTTTCCCTTCGTCAGTTCAATATCCGCAACCCCCGTATATTTTTTCTCCGGCTTTCCCTCCGCCAAATAGGTTTCTCCACGATATAATACAATGATATCCTTTTCTTCACTCTTTAAGATATATGCATTGCTGAGCATCCCGGAAACGGAACGGTCAAATGTTTCTTCTTTTTGATCTTTCCCTGCCGTTTTGGAAAGACGGGATACCAGAATTAAAGTGATCGCAACGGTAATTACCGCAAGCAGCAGAATCAGAATCCCCATCATCTTCATTTTGTCTCTTTTTTTCATGAAGCACTCTCCGTTTTTATTAATTCATCTGTCATTGACACAAAATAAGGAGCCACCGTTCTCCGGCAGCTCCCCTTCTCTTTTGTACGCTGTAACATTCTTTGGTATCTTAATATTAAATACTTTTTCTTTGGTATGTTACCCAAAATGCCGGTTCCTGCAATTTAGACTCCTAGCCAATGCTAGGTGGGCGACCGCAGTTTCCCTTCTGTCTTCCGCTGACTGTGGCGGCCTGACATCCAGAAAAATCATATAGGAATCCCGTTTAAAGTAAATGTAGGTTCTAAATAGCAAGAGTTGTCGTACATTTCAGGCATCTCTTTCTGCCGTCTTTTATGCGATACCGCATCCGGCAGCTTTCTCTTTTGTACTGCACTTATTATACTTTATTTTTACCTGAATTTCAAGGTCTGATTCTATGTACTTTTTTCCATTTCCGCATACTGCTTTAAGGAAAAAATTTGTCTTTTATTTTACGCATTCCGCTTACAAATGCAAACAATGCTGCCAAAAATGCACCAAGTTCCACATATGTCCAGATGCGTCCGAGCGTAATCACCTTAGTATCACATAAAATTCCGATTGCTCCCACAACAACCGCTACCGCCGCAAATCCATACAGCCACGGTGTTATTCCCCGGATATACGCCTCGGGATCTTTACACTTCTTAATTTCTTCTTTCGGGACAACCAGGTCACTGATCTGTCCGCTTTTTTTCATTTTTGCAGCAGAAACAGCCAGATAAATGCCTACAAAAACGATCACAATATCCATAAGTAAAATTGTTTTCATGATTTTTCCTCCTGTTTTATAGTATCACACACGAAAAAACTTTTTACCATCGGCAAAAATAGTCAAATTTCATTGATTATTTTATACATTTATAGTAAAATATACTTAATATGTAACAAAAAGGAGAATGTATATGCGCATTGAGGACACTACAATTTTAATTACTGACGATTCGATTCTTGCACGTAAACAGTTAAAGGACATCATTTCCACTCTCGGCACTCCGGTATTCGTGGAAGCCACCGATGGACAGAGTGCGATTGACAAATATAAAGAAGTACATCCGGATCTGGTATTTCTTGACATTGTTATGCCAAAAAAAGACGGCAATGATGCCATCCGTGATATTATGGAATTTGATCCGGAAGCTACAATCATCATCGCTTCTTCTGTCGGAACACAGTCCCAGCTGAAAAATGCACTGGAAGCGGGCGCAAAAGATTTCATTCAAAAGCCACTGGACAAGGAACAGGTGCTTGCTGTCGTTAAGCGCTTCCTGGAAGGGAGATAATCGTTATGTATACACAATTTTTTGGAAATTATCTGCTTGCCAACGGATATGTTACCCGTGATCAGCTGTTTTCAGCGATGCGTCAGGAAGCAGATCAGCATATGAAACTCGGTACCCTTGCCCTTCATGCCGGATACATGAATGCAGCCCAGGTAGATGATGTTGTCATTCACCAGACCCACCAGGACAATCGTTTCGGTGAGCTGGCGATTCAGCTCGGATACCTGACCGAAGCCCAGGTGGAAGAACTGTTAAAACAGCAGACCCCTGCCTTCCTTTCTCTTGGACAGGTTCTTTTGGATGAAGGAGTTCTGACAAACACCGATTTCGAACAGATCATACAGGATTACCGCTCCAAAAACGGCATGGAAGATGAAGAAAGCCTTATCGAGCGCCGGAAAAATATCCAGCAATTGTTTGAAAACTTTTTTTCATCAACCGACGCTGCTCTTTCGGAAAAAGGACATATGTTTATCGAGCTTTTATTTAACGATTTTATCCGTTTTATCGGTTCCGATTACACACCGCTTTCCGTGGAAGAAGTCACAGAGGCTTCCATTGCCTGTTGTGTAAAGCAGGAAATTCATGGTGACTATGCGATTAACACCTATATTTCCATGGATCTGGACACGGCGATTTCCTTTGCTACCCGCTATGTCCATGAGCAGTTCCATTCTTACGATGAATACGTTCAGGCTTCTCTGGAGGATTTTGTGAATCTGCAGAACGGATTATTCATTGTAAATGTATCAAACACCTCCAACACAGAGTTAACACTCGGTGCTCCGGAGCATATTACCGTTTCCCCGATTCAGTTTTCGGGACGCACCTTGCATATCCCGGTTCTGTATACGTTTGGAACGATTGATTTTTATATGGAACGTGTTTCCATTAAAGAATAAAGCAGGATTTTCCTTAAAGTAAAATGCCATAAAAAACGTCTGCCACAAGGCAGACGTTTTTATGTTTCCACTATAATACTTTAGAAAGGAACTCGCACAAACGTGGATTTTCCGGGTGGGAGAAAAATTCCTTCGGTGTATTCTCCTCCTGAATCTGTCCTTCATTGATGAACATTACACGGCTTGCCACTTCCCGGGCAAATCCCATCTCATGTGTGACAACCACCATCGTCATTCCATCTCTGGCAAGTTCTTTCATAATCTCAAGTACTTCTCCTACCATTTCCGGATCAAGTGCAGAAGTCGGCTCATCAAACAACATCACATCCGGATTCATGGCAAGTGCACGTGCAATCGCAATCCGCTGCTTTTGCCCGCCGGAAAGCATGGCCGGATAGACATCCGCTTTATCCGCCAGTCCCACACGAACCAGCAGTTCATCTGCACGTTTCGAAGCCTCTTCTTTTGTCATGAGCCCGGTCTGTACCGGGGCAAGCATGATATTCCCTTTTACGGTATGGTTGGGAAAGAGATTAAACTGCTGAAACACCATTCCGATTTTCTGACGCATTTTATTAATGTCAACGGAAGAATCCGTAATATCCGTTCCCTCAAAAAGAATGGAACCGGAGGTTGGTTTTTCCAGAAGATTCATGGATCGCAGAAACGTAGATTTTCCGCATCCCGACGGTCCGATAATTGCAACAACCTCTCCCTGCGAAATCGTTGTTGATATTCCGTTTAATACATTAACATGGTCAAAAGATTTACAAAGATCTCTCACTTCGATCAATACATTTTTGTTATCGCTCATTTGTCCGCAACCTCGTTTCCAGTTTGTGTACTCCTGCCGTAAGGATCATTACCAGTACCAGATAAATGACCGCAACGCCGAATAACGGGAGAAACGCATCATATGTCTGGCTTCGGATAATGTCACCGCCTTTTGTCAGATCCGGAATTGCAATGTATCCACTGATGGATGTCTCTTTCAAAAGTGTAATAAATTCATTTGCCAGTGCCGGAAGGACATTTTTAAATGCCTGAGGAAGAATGATCAGCCGCATGGTCTGGGTGTAATTCAATCCAAGACTTCGTCCGGCCTCAAACTGTCCTTCGTCCACAGACATAATTCCGGAACGGACAATCTCTGCCACATAAGCCGCCGAATTCAATCCGAACGCAATCACTGCAACCAGAATCTTATTATCCAGTGCAACGAGAATAATATAATACATGATCAGCAGCTGCACCATCGTCGGGGTTCCCCGCCATATGGTCAGATACACTTTACAGATAAAATTCAGGATATTCAGTCCGCCATGCTTGTCATGTGTAGACCGGATGATTGCAACCAGAAATCCAAGAACAATTCCCAGAATAACCGCAAGGGCTGCAATCAGCAATGTATTCCCCAGCCCGCGCAGCAGATACAGATAACGGTCGCTCTCTATAAAATCCTGTTGAAATTTTGCAATAAAATCACTCACTGTTTATCCTCCGAAACAAATTATTTGTTTCTTACAACGATTACCTGACAAGCCTTTGTATAGGTATCCGTAAAGTCAATATTTTTCTTACGATCCTCAGTTACCGTGATTCCGGCAGCACCAAAATCAGCTTTTCCGGAAGATACCGCTGCGATGATCGCATCAAACTCCATATCTTCAATCTTCAGCTCATATCCGAGTTTATCACAGATTGCTTTTGCAATATCTGCATCAATTCCTACAATCTGATCTCCGTCATAATATTCGTATGGCTCAAACTGCGCATTGGTTGCCATGGTAAGTGTTCCGTTTGGATACTCGGTTCCGTCCGGTGTCTCATATGGATGCTTTCCAACCTCATCTCCGATATAATTGCTGGTGATGGAATCAATGGTTCCGTCCTTTTGCAGTTCTTCAATCGCGCTGTTAAATTTATCGGTCAGATCCGAATTGCCTTTGGCAATACAGATGGCATACTCTTCCGGATCAAACGTATCGGATAAAATCTTTAAATCATCATTTTTTTCAACAAAAGCTTCTGCCGGCTGCTGATCAATGATCACACAGTCAATCTTTCCTGTTTTTAATGCCTGAATGGCATCTGCGCCTTTATTGTAACGCTCTACCGTACTGCCATCATTCTTTTCATACTCTGTGGCATCCGAATCTCCGGTTGTACCGAGCTGTACTCCGATTTTTTTACCCGGAAGATCATCTCTGGAGTTCACACTGTTGGCAGGTACGGATGAACCGCAGCCTGCTGTTGCAGCTGCCATGGCAGAAACAAGTAAAAGCGAAATCAATTTCTTTTTCATAATCTTTGTCCTCTTTTCATATGTATTTTAAACACCAAGGAATTTTTTAACAACCTGTGGCATTTCTTCCACTTCACATACCGTATCATGAAGTACCGGTGCGGTACGGATCTCTTCGATCGCCTGTGGGACTTTGACATTTCCGATTCTGGAAAGCTCATCTACCAGCTCAAAGTCACCCATAGCATCGTATTTCGGATCAATCGCATCCATAACGCTTCGGGTAAACTTAAACGGACTTGCCGTGCTGGCAATCACGGTCTTTGTCTCGGTATCCCCGGTATCCTTCTTATACTTATCGTATACACCTGCGGCAACCGCTGTATGGGTATCAATGATATATCCGGTATCCTCATATAATTTTTTGATGGTCTTTGCAGTCTCTTCCTCGCTTGTATAATTTCCGTAGAAATCAGCAAGCTGTGCACGCATCTCATCCGTGATTGCATATTTTCCGTCTGTGGAAAGTTCTTCCATCATCTTTGTATTCTTTTCTGCGTCGTTTCCGGCAATACGGTAAATCAGACGCTCCAGATTGGAAGAAATCAGAATATCCATGGATGGAGAACTTGTAAGAATGAAATCACGGTTTCTGTCGTATGTTCCAGTGGAGAAGAAATCATACAATACTTTGTTCTCATTGGATGCACAGATCAGTTTTGCAATTGGAAGTCCCATATTCTTTGCATAAAAAGCAGCAAGGATATTTCCGAAATTTCCGGTTGGAACAACAACGTTAATCTTTTCATCTTTTGCAATTGCACCATTTTTATATAATTTTGCATATGCATATACATAATATGCCACCTGAGGAATCAGACGTCCGATATTGATGGAATTTGCAGATGAGAACTGATAACCTGCAACATCAAGTTCTGCTTCAAGTGCAGTATCATTAAACATCTTCTTCACACCGGTCTGTGCCTGATCAAAGTTTCCGTGGATTCCAACCACACAGGTATTTGCACCTTTCTGTGTGATCATCTGCTTTTCCTGGATCGGGCTGACACCGTTCTTCGGATAAAATACAACAATCTTTGTGCCTTCCACATCTGCAAATCCTGCAAGGGCAGCTTTTCCAGTATCTCCGGATGTCGCTGTTAAAATAACAATATCATTTTTCACCTGATTTTTTCTTGCAGAGGTAATCAAAAGATGTGGCAGAATGGAAAGTGCCATATCCTTAAATGCAATTGTCGGACCATGGAACAGTTCCAGATAATAAGCACCGTCCGCATCTACCAGCGGTGCAATCTCCGGCGTATCAAATTTGCTGTCGTATGCTTTTTTGATACAATCCTTTAACTCATCTTCTGTAAAATCCGTAAAGAAACGGCTCATGACTTCATAAGCAGTCTCCTGATAGGACATATCTGCAAGTGTATCCATTGGGACATCCAGTGCCGGGATACGCTCCGGTACAAAAAGTCCTCCATCATCTGCCAGACCCTTTAAAATTGCCTGGGACGCAGTCAGTTTTACTTTATCATTTCTGGTGCTTGAATACATTAATTCCATTTTTTCTTCCTCATTTTACAAAAATTTAATCATAACGTTTCTCGTACATTATAGGTAAAAAAGTGGGTGGTGTCAATGAATTTCCTATGTTATACTACTAAAATAACCTGTCAGGGCGAAAGGAGAATTTATGTTAACCGGCGTATATCTTGCGACAAAAAAAGACAAAACCGTATACTATCGCTCCAATATTACGCACAAAGGCCGTCATATCAGCCTCGGAAGCTTTCCCTCGGAAGTTCAGGCACATCAGGCATACACTGCCGCCTGCGAGCTGTTATCCGGTACAGAAACCATCGATGAGGCATTTTACCGGACCAACCAGCTTGCCTTTGAAAAAATTGTTTCGCTGATCAATTTCCGGGATAATCATATGTATATTCCTACCCCCATTTATCTGCGCAAAAATTATTTCAGTTATTATCTGAGTATTCACCGGGAGTTAAAATTTGACATTGATGACCTCTTCTATTACAGCAGCCACCGGATTCTGACACGCCAGGGACATCTGTATGTCAATCACTATGGAATGCAGCTTACGCTTCTCGGCCGCTACGGCATCAAAACCCATGCGGTAAACGGCAGGGATTTTTGTTTTGTTAACGGCGATGAAAATGATTTCCGCTACTCAAACCTCAAAATCATCAATCCGTATTTTGGTGTCGAACGCATCGACAAAAACAGAACCGAACACTATAAAGTACGTATCCATATCCACGGCAACATCACTGTCGGTAATTACACAAATGCGATTGATGCGGCAATTGCCTATAACAAAGCCGTAGATCTGGCGCATCAGGCCGGCATATCAAAAAATTTTCCGGAAAACTATATCGAGGAGCTGTCTGCTTCGTCCTATGCCGATATTTACCAGCAGATTTCCCTTTCTCCTAAATATCTTTCTTACCTAAAAGGACTTCCCCGCAAATAAGGGAAGTCCTCTCTGACATCTTTTTATTATTTCTGGTTGATATAATTGACAAGACCTTCGCAGTCAATAATCTTCTGCATAAATGGTGGAAATGCCTGTCCCTGGAATTTCTTTCCGGTTGTCACATCTGTGATGATTCCGGAATCAAAATCTACTTCCACCTCATCCCCTGCCTGTATTTCCTTTGCGGCCTGTGGGCACTCAATGATCGGCAAACCGATATTGATGGCATTCCGGTAAAAGATTCTGGCAAATGTCTCAGCAATGACACAGCTGACACCGGATGCCTTGATGGAAATCGGTGCATGCTCACGGGAAGAACCACATCCAAAGTTTTTATTGGCTACAATAATATCTCCCACATGTACATTTTTTACGAAATCTTTATCGATATCTTCCATACAGTGTGTGGCAAGTTCTTTCGGATCGGAAGAATTCAAATATCTTGCCGGAATGATAACATCCGTATCTACGTTATCGCCATATTTAAATACACTACCATGTGCTGCTTTCATTTCTTATCTGACCTCCTTTTTCTCCGACATCTTCTACATTACTTCCGCCGGGCCTGAAATCTTTCCGGTGATGGCACTTGCCGCTGCAACCGCCGGGCTTGCAAGATATACTTCCGAATCTACATGTCCCATACGTCCGACAAAGTTACGGTTTGTTGTGGATACACAGCGCTCGCCTTCTGCAAGTACTCCCATATATCCACCAAGACACGGTCCACAGGTCGGTGTACTTACGATTGCACCTGCTTCGATAAAGATCTTAAGAAGTCCCTCTTCCATGGCATCCAGATAAATCTGCTGGGTTGCCGGAATTACGATCACGCGGAGTCCTTTGGCTACTTTCTTTCCTTTTAAGATTTCTGCAGCTGTACGAAGATCTTCCATACGTCCGTTTGTGCAGGAACCAATCACAACCTGATCAATTTTCACATCGCCCACTTCATCAATCGTACGTGTGTTATCCGGCAGATGTGGGAATGAAACGGTTGACTTTAAAGTTGAAAGATCAATCGTATATTCTTCGTCATACTCTGCATCCGCATCTGCTTCATATTCTACGAACGGTCTCTTGGAATGTTCTTTCATGTACGCGCGGGTCAGATCATCTACCGGGAAAATACCGTTCTTTCCACCAGCCTCAATTGCCATGTTTGCGATGGTAAAACGGTCATCCATGGAAAGGTATTTGATTCCTTCCCCAACAAATTCCATGGATTTATAAAGGGCTCCATCCACACCGATCATTCCGATGATATGAAGAATCACATCTTTTCCGCTGATCCATGTGTCCGGCTTTCCTACAATATTAAATTTGATTGCAGACGGTACTTTAAACCATGCTTTTCCGGTAGCCATGCCGGCTGCCATATCTGTACTTCCCACACCAGTAGAAAATGCACCAAGTGCACCGTATGTACATGTATGGGAATCTGCACCGATAATCACATCTCCCGCAACTGTAAGTCCTTTTTCTGGAAGGAGTGCATGCTCTATTCCCATCTCACCTACATCAAAATAGTTTGTAATATCATTTTTGCAGGCGAACTCGCGTACGCATTTGCAATGCTCTGCGGATTTAATGTCTTTATTTGGAGCAAAGTGATCCATCACAAGTGCGATTTTATCTTTGTGAAATACACCCTCTACATTCATTTTTCCGATTTCATGAATTGCAACCGGAGAAGTAATATCATTGCCCAGAACCAGATCCAGGTCTGCCTCGATCAGCTGTCCGGCGCTGACAGAAGGCAGGCCTGCATGTGCTGCAAGAATCTTCTGAGTCATTGTCATTCCCATGGATAATTCCTCCTTTAATATCTTAAACTACTATGATTTTAGCACAGATTATTTCATAATCCTAATACATAATAAACATATTTACCATAACTATATTTTATGATATAATAACTTATTATAATAAACGGAGGCAATAATGAATCAGAATTTATCTTCTTACTGGATTTTTTATACGGTTGCCAATGCCGGAAATATTTCCAAGGCAGCCAAAGAACTCTACATCAGCCAGCCTGCCATCAGCAAATCCATTCAGAAACTGGAAGAAAATTTAGGATGTAAACTGTTTTCCCGCAGTTCCCGCGGCGTTGTACTGACGGACGAGGGCCAGTTACTTTATGGACATGTAAAGGAAGCCTTTGAAACACTGACACTTGGGGAAGACAAATTAAAACGCTCCATCGATCTTGGTGTCGGTCACCTGCAGATCGGTGTCAGTTCCACACTCTGCAAATTTGTACTTCTGCCCTATCTGAAAGAATTCATACGGCAGAATCCACATATCAGTATTTCCATCAACTGTCAGTCGACCAACGAAACGCTTGATCTGCTGGATGAAAATAAAATTGACATCGGTCTGATTGGAAAGCCGGATAATCTCAAAAACATCAATTTTTACTATTTGGACAACATTGAAGACATTTTTGTAGCCAATCCGGACTATCTCTCAAATCTGAAAAAAAGAGGGATTACCAGAGATTCCATCCTTGGCAATTCCACACTTATGCTTTTGGATAAGCATAACATGACGCGGCAGTATATTGACGATTATCTGCAGGACAATCATATTTCCGTAGCGGAATCCATTGATATCTCGAACATGGATCTGTTAATTGATTTCGCAAAGATCGGTGTTGGCGTTGCCTGTGTCATCAAAAGTTTTGTCACAAAGGAACTCCAAGAGGGATCTCTCGTGGAAATTCCGCTCGGCATCCCGATCCACAAACGGGAAATCGGCTTTGCATACAAGGAAAACTTAAAGCCATCCAAATCCTTACAGACCTTTATTGACTTTTACCGTACTTACAGACCGGAGGAAACACTATGAAAGAACAGCTTCACACCATCCCAATTTCAGATGCCATGGCAAATGCCGGAGAATGTCCATTCTGCTATATTGAACAAAAAACCGAAGAACACATGATGGATTTCGTTCTCGGACATGGTGCCTCCTACATGGAAGCCGATATCCGCGACATGACAGACCGGGAAGGATTCTGCCGCGCACATTTCAAAAAAATGTTTGATTATGGAAATTCGCTCGGCAATGCCTGGATTTTAAAAACACTGATGAAACGTCACGAAGAGGAAATGGATCATGTCTGGAAAACCTTCCGTCCGGACGCTGCTGCAAAACGCAGCAGTCTGTTCGGCAAAAAAACAGATGGTTCTTCCAATTCCATTGTCGAGTGGATCAACCGGCGGGAATCCACCTGTTTCATCTGTAACAGTGTAAAAAATACCTTTCAGGCTTACATGAAAACCTTCTTTTCCATGTACAAAAAAGATGTGGATTTCCGTGCACAGGTGGCAAATACCAAAGGATTCTGCCTCGATCACTTTAAAGTTCTCTGCGAAGGTGCCGACGAACAGCTTTCCGGTGAAGAGAAAAAAGAATTCTATGCCACCGTCCTTCCTCTGATGAAGGAAAATTTCCACCGCGTCTATGAAGACGTTGCATGGTTTATTGAAAAATATGATTACAAAAACAAAGATGCCGACTGGAAAGATTCAAAAGATGCCATTCAGCGCGGCATGCAGAAATTGCGTGGCAGCGACCCGTCCCGGCCTCCCCATATGTTAAAAAAATAACTTTTGTTTTCTCCTTCCGGCAACCATAAGATAGCCCACATCCATCAAAAGCATGCAAAGAAACACAAGTGCCGCATACCCTGTAAGATACCCCGGATTTCCCATCCTGTCTGCCAGCCAGACAAGCGGAGATCCGGCGGATGGCCAGTTCACAAACATATAATTCACATCATATCTTTTATCAAACCAGTAAATCGGTATCACAACTGCAGTCAGAAATAACACCACCTGCCAGAGTTTTGCAAAATCCGGTCGGATTTCATGGGATGCAAGTTTTCCTGCCACATACAGTACAATTCCCATATGAAACAAAAAGCCTTCCAGTGTAATGAAATGAATGACCGGATAAAAGTTCCAGTTTGGAAATAAAAGTGCCAGCACTGTTCCCGGGAGACAGATGGTATACAGCACCTGCCCCAGCCATTTCCATTTCGTCAGACAATGAACGGCACACAAAATTCCAGCCATGCTGCACAGATGAAACGGGAGTTCATATAAAAACGCTTCATGGATCACCCCAATATAAATTGCTCTCACGACAATCCACACCACAAGGGAACATGCCGTCAGACCATCCATCCGGCGTTTTTTTCTTTCATCCCCTTTTTTATAAATCCATACATATCTGACGCATATGGCAAAAATAACCGAAAGCCACAACAGATGCCATGGACCGAACAACGCAAATCCAATGCCATCCGGAATATGGGTTTCATATGTAAAAAAATAAGAAAGATATGAAAGTTTCACATCAAAGACCTCCTTTTTTACAGTATCTGTGTTTTTCCTTTTTATTATGCAAAACACCCTGCGCCTTGTGCGCAGGGTGCCTTTCCCTTAAAACCCCTTCTGTCTGCTGTTTTTTCAGGCAGAAAATATTTTATTTCATTACAATGTTTACCAGTCTTCCCGGTACATAAATCTCTTTGATGATATTTCCGGTCAGTTTATCTGCAATGACTTCTTTTGCCTTTGCAATTACCTGATCCTTCGGATCATCTTTCTGGATACCAAGCGTTCCCTTTACCTTACCATTGATCTGAACGGCAATCTCCACGGAAGATTCCACCGTCTTTGCCTCTTCAAACTCCGGCCATGTCTGCTGGTATACTCTTCCCTCGCATCCGATAATCTGCCACATTTCTTCTGTGATATGCGGAGCAACCGGATTCAGCAGAATGATCAGTGTCTTTAACTCTCCCCTGGTGATAGAGCCTTTTTTATAAAAATCATTCAAAAGTGTCATCATCGCAGCAATCGCCGTATTGTACTTGAGGTTTTCAAAGTCATTGGAAACCTTCTTAATTGTCTGATGCATCTTGGTCTCAAGATCCTTGGAGTATCCCTCCTCATCAGTCATAAGATCCTGCAATTTCCAGACACGGTCTAAGAATCTGCGGCATCCCTTTACTCCATCTTCCGACCAGGATGCAGCCAGATCAAATGCTCCGATGAACATTTCATACGTACGCAGGGTATCTGCACCATACTCCTGCACAATATCGTCTGGATTGACTACATTTCCTCTGGACTTTGACATCTTCTCTCCGTTTTCACCGAGAATCATGCCATGGGAAGTACGCTTCTGGTATGGTTCCGGAGTCGGAACAACGCCCTGGTCATACAGGAATTTATGCCAGAATCTGGAATACAGCAGATGCAGGGTCGTGTGCTCCATACCACCATTGTACCAGTCGACCGGCAGCCAGTATTTGAGTGCTTCCGGACTTGCCAGTGCCTTGTCATTGTGCGGATCGGTATAACGCAGGAAATACCAGGAAGATCCGGCCCACTGCGGCATTGTGTCGGTCTCACGCTTTGCAGGACCACCACAGCATGGACAGGTCGTATTTACCCAGTCGGTCATTGCTGCAAGCGGAGATTCTCCGTTGTCTGTCGGCATATAACTTTCTACTTCCGGAAGAAGCAGCGGCAGCTCGCTCTCATCGATCGGCACATACCCACACTTATCGCAGTGAACAATCGGAATCGGCTCCCCCCAGTAACGCTGACGGGAGAATACCCAGTCTCTTAATTTATAATTTGTCTTTGCCTGACCAATTCCTTTTTCTTCCAGGAATTTAATCATCTTTTCCTTTGCATCTTTTACTTCCAGACCGTTTAAGAAGTCGGAGTTGATCAGCACACCCGTCGCTACATCGGTAAAAGCAGCCTCATTGACATCCACTTCTTCTCCGTTCTTTGCAACTACCTGAATGATCGGAAGATGAAATTTCTTTGCAAACTCCCAGTCTCTCTCATCATGTGCCGGAACTGCCATGATCGCACCGGTACCATAGCTCATCAGTACATAATCAGATACCCAGATCGGAACTTCTTTTCCGTTGACCGGATTGATTGCAGTCAAACCGTCAATTGCCACACCAGTCTTGTCTTTTGCAAGCTCCGCCCGCTCAAAATCAGACTTTCTGGAAGCCTGCTCGCGGTATGCAACGATTTCCTCCCAGTTTTTAATCTGATCCTTGTACTTATCCAGATATGGATGCTCTGGTGAAACAACCATATAGGTAACACCAAACAATGTATCGCAGCGTGTGGTGTAAATACGCAGCTTGTCTTCTGTATCTTCGATCTGGAAATCAACCTCGGCACCTGTAGAACGTCCGATCCAGTTTTTCTGTGAAACCTTGACACGTTCAATGTAGTCTACATCATTCAGTCCTTCGATCAGCTTATCCGCATAATCTGTGATCTTTAACATCCACTCGCTCTTTACCTTGCGGACAACCGGAGCGCCACACCGCTCACATACACCGTTTACAACTTCCTCGTTTGCAAGACCTACCTTACAGGAAGTACACCAGTTGATCGGCATCTCTTTTTTGTATGCAAGACCGGCCTTGAATAATTTCAGGAAAATCCACTGGGTCCATTTATAGTACTTTGGATCTGTTGTATTAATCTCACGATCCCAGTCAAAAGAATATCCCAGAGAATGTAACTGATCCTTAAAATGCTTTACATTATTTTCGGTTACGATTTTTGGATGGATTTTATTTTTAATTGCATAGTTTTCTGTCGGAAGTCCAAATGCATCCCATCCCATCGGATATAATACATTATATCCCTGCATTCTTCTCTTACGGGCTACAATATCCAATGCTGTATATGGTCTCGGATGACCAACGTGAAGTCCCTGTCCGGATGGATATGGGAATTCAACCAACGCATAATATTTCGGTTTGGAATAATCATTGGTTGCAGCAAAAGCCTTTTCATCATCCCAGACTTTCTGCCACTTTTTCTCTACCACTTTGTGGTTGTATACTTCTGCCATGTCTTCGCCTCTTCATTTTTCATATTTTTTCACAATACATTTATTTTACACATACCGGGGTAGTTTGTCAATTGTCATGAGGAGGGACATTGCCATGAGGAGGGACATTGCCATGAGGAGGGACCCGCGCTCTTTGCGGGAGGAGTCCTTATGGCTCCACCTGGAAAAATCTTGATACCTCTTGCGGGAGGAGTCCTTACGCCCCACTTCCTTCCCCCCCCCGGCACAAAAACAAAACCCCGATGATTTGACTCACCGGGGTTTTAAAAATCAATTTCTGATTAGTTGTTGATGAGCTTGTCGCTCTCGTTGTTCCAGCTGTACAGCTTACGGATCTCAGCACCAACCTTCTCTGATGGATGCTCAGAAGCAAGCTTTCTCATAGCCTTGAAGTGAACCTGACGTCCTGCTGGAGACATATCCAGTAAGAACTCTTTTGCAAATGTACCATCCTGAATATCAGTAAGGATCTGCTTCATAGCCTTCTTTGTCTCAGCGGTAACAATCTTTGGTCCGGTGATGTAATCACCATACTCAGCTGTATTAGAGATGGAATATCTCATTCCTGCGAAACCTGACTGATAAATTAAGTCTACAATCAGTTTCATCTCATGGATACACTCGAAGTATGCGTTTCTTGGATCATAACCAGCCTCACAAAGTGTTTCGAAACCAGCCTGCATAAGTGCACAAACACCACCACAAAGTACAGCCTGCTCACCGAAGAGGTCAGTCTCTGTCTCTGTACGGAATGTTGTCTCAAGAAGTCCGGCTCTTGCTCCGCCGATTCCAAGACCATATGCAAGTGCAAGATCCCATGCCTTTCCGGTAGCATCCTGCTCAACAGCGATCAGACAAGGAGTTCCCTTACCAGCCTGATACTCAGAACGTACTGTATGTCCTGGTGCCTTAGGTGCGATCATTGTAACATCGACATCCTTTGGTGGCTTGATGCATCCGAAATGGATATTGAAACCATGTGCGAACATTAACATGTTACCTGGCTCAAGGTTTGGCTCGATATCTTTCTTGTACATATCAGCCTGTAATTCATCGTTAATCAGAATCATGATAATATCAGCTTTTTTAGCAGCTTCTGCTGCGACGTATACCTTAAATCCCTGCTCTTCGGCTTTCTTCCAGGACTTGCTTCCCTCATAAAGACCGATAATGACGTTGCATCCGGACTCCTTTAAGTTTAATGCATGTGCATGTCCCTGGCTGCCATAGCCGATGATTGCGATTGTCTTTCCATCCAGTAATGAAAGGTTACAATCTTCCTGATAAAAAATTCTTGCTTCTGACATATCATTGTCCTCCTAAATATGTATACTCTTATATAAAAAAATATTTTTAATAAGTAGCCGTAACTAATCCAAAAAACGGACATCCGACGATCCACGGGTAAGTCCCGTAATTCCGGTACGTGCAAGTTCCAGAATTTCATATCCATCCAGCAGATCTAAAAAGGCATCCAGTTTATCCTGATGTCCTACCAGCTGAATTACCATGGAATCGTTTGTGACATCTACGATCTTTCCATGAAAAATCTCTGTCACATTCATGATCGGCTGACGCTCAGTATCCTTTGCGCGGATCTTTACAAGAATCAGCTCCCGGGTAACAGAAAATCCCGGTTCCAGTTTTTTGATATCCAACACATCTTCCAGTTTCAGTAACTGTTTCTCGATCTGATCCAGAATAAGTTCATCACCACTGGCAACAATTGTAATTCTGGTATATTTCGGATCTGCAGTCACACCGGATGAAAAACTGTCAATATTATATCCGCGGCGACTGAACAATCCGGATATCCGGCTCGTCACACCTGGGTTATTTTCCACTAAAAGCGATAACGCCTGTCTTCTCATATCTCGAAAACCTTCTACTTTCTTTGTGTTGTTTAGATCATAATACTATAATCTGTGTTTGTCAAGCACTATTTTTATTATAACTTTCGGTTATATTATGAATAACTCCCATCTATCAGAATGGGACTTTTAAAAGTGAAACATATGGGAATACAGGAAGCTCCCGATTCCTACCCCCAGTAAAATAATCACAATAATTTTCATAAGAAGCGCGATCACACTGCAGATCACCCCTGCAAGTGCCATCCCTCTGCTGCTTCCGTACTTTGGCTTCTGTAATGCGATAATTCCAAGAATCAGGCCTGCCGCAGCGACAAAGAATGTCAGCCATTTTCCTCCGGCACAGCATGCCAGCAGAATGGCAACAATCCCAAGGATCATGGAGGCAATTCCAAGCCCGTTTGCACCTTCATCCATATTCTGCGGTGTTCCACCATAAGTATACGGATTATCCGGGTTTACAGGTGTTCCACAATATCCGCACATAACCGAATCATCGGGAATCTCTCTTCCACATTTTCTGCAATACATAATTTCTCCTTTGTTTAATACAATGTCTTAATGGCTCCATTATAATACTGAAGGATTTTTAAAGCATCCGTCAGATCCACTTTTCCGTCACGGTTTACATCTGCCGCAGTCTTTTCCGCGTTTGTAAATGTTTTCGTGTTGTTATAATACTGAATGACATATAACACATCCACCAGATTAATTTTCCCGTCACCACTCACATCTCCAAGCGTATGTACCTGATCCGTGATCGTCACACTTGAGGTCGCCGAATTATAGGAAAAGATATCTCCCTGCTGGTCTTCTACAGATTCTATGGCAACCGTAACATCTGTACTGATTCCATTATTGGAGTATGCTGTCATCCCATTCGCAAGCTGAAAATCAATGTACATCAGATTTCCTGAAGTATTGACATCTGCTGTTGCGGTATATTCCGTTGTCAGATATCCTCCGTAGGAAGACATATTATAATCACTCTGTGTAAGTGTCGACTGCACTTCCGGTGCCAGTGTTATGGACTGAAAAGCAAGAATATTTTTATTATAAGTAATCCTAAGCTTAATTTTATTAAATCCGTCATTTCGGGAAAAATACACCGGTACGGAAATCCGTCCGTTTCCCTTTACAATTCCAAGAGATAGCGTAACGGCCTTTGCCTGGGAATTGGTCAGTGTGAGTTTCTGCGTTTTCAATTCCACATCCGTTCCATTTGTCCGAAGATAGGACGGGCTAAAGGTAATATCCGTCTTAATCACCGGTTTTGCCGATGTAAATTTCAGTGTGGCAATGGATGATCCTGTCACTTTCACAGGGTCTGCAATCTGCCCGGTTGTATTTCCTGCCGCATCCTTTTTATAATAATCCACGGACAGAAAATGTGTATACCCATTATAGGAAGCCTTCCACTCTCCGTTATTGTCTGTCTTTCCGGATGTGGTGCCCCCGCCAACAACTACCGTAACCGAAGTAAATACTGAATTGTCATAAGTCAGGTATCCTCCGAATCCGGAAGTCTCCGCATTGACAGAAAATGTCACATCAAATGACTGTCCCGCATTTAAATTGATGGAGTCACTGGCAGTCTTCATTTCCAGCGAACCGGCAGCAGCCGTTGTTGTTGCTGCAAATACGTCAGGCGGCTTCACGCCGGCTCCCACAATGACCATACATGCCAGCATGATTCCGGCTATTAATCTCTTTGCTTTTTTCATAAGAATTCCCCCACTTGTATGTGTTTTGATCCTCTATAACTCATTCTATGTCTTATCCTACCATTCTCTGTAGCAAAAGGCAAGACGTAACAAAGCCGGAAATTTTTCTCTTCTGCGGTAATTTTAAGAAACAACAATTTTTAACACGACCGGAAATTCAGAATAAAAACCGGAGGTCTTCACATGCAGACCTTCTGCGTCCGTTTTCCATTCCGGGGATTTTTCATATCCAAGAACTTCTACCTGTCTGATAATCCCATGGAATTCCGGGAGATTCTGGTCACTGCTTTCTGCCAGAGACCGAACGCAGAAGTTTCCATCCTGCGGGCACTTTAACGCAATGACATAAATATTTCCATGATTCACTGTAAAACGGTAATCCTGCGGTGTATAGACTATCTCTTTCTGATCTGAGAACTGTCCCTCCTGCATCTTTGTCGGACCTTCGGACGATTTTCTCCATACCTTTGCTCCATGAATGGCTTCCCTGTTCACCGCCATCCAGTCCGCCAGATCCCGGAGAATCTTTTTATCTCCTTCCGGAAGCGTGCCATCCGCCTTCGGTCCGACATTTAATAAAAGATTTCCGTTTTTACTTACCACATCCACCAGCGTACAGATGATTTCCTGACTTGTTTTATAGATCAGTGTATTCGTATAACACCAGGAATTTCTTGCAACTGCGGTATCTGTCTGCCACGGATACGGTTTTGCCTCCGCAAAGCCGCCACGTTCCATTTCTACAATTCCACTGCCAAACGCCATCGCATCATGCTTGTAACAGATGGCAACATTCGTCCCCCATTCTGCTCCGCAATTATAATAAAACGCGACAAGTTTCTTTAAATAAGGCTTAAATGCCTCATGCTGGACCCACCAGTCAAAATACAACAGGCGCGGACGGTAATTAAGAATAAGTTCTGCCGTCCGTGCCAGCCAGTCATCGAGAAACTCTTCTGTCGGATACGGTCTGGAATACAGGTCCTCCGGATCTGCCTCCTGCATGGATGGCCAGTAAAAATCCCCTTTTTTCAGTGGTTCATGGATATCACTGTCAAACATTTTTCCATTTCCGAGGAAGAACCAGTGTTCCGCACGGTGGGAAGATGTACAGAAATGAATTCCCCGCTTTTTTGCTTCCTCTTTCAGTTCCCCGAGAACATCCCGTTTCGGTCCCATGTCGACCGCGTTCCAATCGGAAAGATCACTCCGGTACATCTGAAATCCATCATGATGTTCCGCTACCGGAAACACATAACCGGCTCCTGCCGCCTGAAACAGTTCCATCCACTCTGCCGGGCAAAAATGTTCAGCCCGAAACATCGGAATAAAATCCTTATACCCGAAGTTCTTCTGCAATCCATAAGTTTTTCTGTGATGCTCATATGCCGGCATTCCTTCTTTGTACATGTTGCGCGGATACCACTCATTGGAATTTGCCGGAACACTGTAAACACCCCAGTGTATAAAAATACCGAGTTTTTCTTTCGCCAGCCACTGCGGCATCTGCGCTTCACACAGCGATGCCCATGAAGCCTCATAAGGTCCCCTGGCAATCTTTTCTTCTACCTTCTGTAAAATTTCCTTTTCCCGTTGTGCAATTCTCATCCATCATTCTCCTTAACCGTTCGATTGCCGGATAATTATTGGGATTGATCTGCTCTTTCGATGGGAGTTCATCCATACGGAAAAAACAAAGTTTTTCTACTTCCTCCTGCTGGCAGATGATCTGTCCGGAAAATTTCCGGCATAAAAAGATCTCTTCTGCGGCATAAATTTCATCCCCGTTTGGATAGACATAATGTACTTCTTCTCCGGAGACATTCATAAAGTGTTCGAGGTTTCCGCAGATCAGTCCTGTTTCCTCCTGTACTTCCCGTCTGGCACAGTCTTTGAAGCTCTCCCCGAGTTCCATAGAACCCCCGGGATATCCCCATAACCCGTTGTCTGCACGTTTCTGCAGAAGCAACTCCCTTTTTTCATTCAAAAGCAGCACTCCTGCACAGGTCATAATCAACGGCCGATGACCTACCTGTTTTCTCAATTCCAATATATATCCCATATGTTTTGTTCTCTCTTTCTTTTTTCTGTCTCCATCATAGCATGGGAAAAGAAAAAAGAAAACCGCGCATCTTTTCAGATGCACGGCATTTGCTGCTTATATCGTAATATCCTGTGTCAACTGGATATCCTGCAGGGAGCTTCCGACATAAATGCGGTAATCCCCATGTTTTAATCTCCATGTTCTGGCAACTTCATCATAATGCATGAAATCTTCCATCGTGATTCTCAAAAGCACGGTCTTGGTTTCCCTCGGACGAAGACAGATTTTTTCAAATGCCTTCAGTTCCTTCACCGGGTTTTCCGGAGAAACCGTCTTCTCTCCAAGATACAGCTGAACCGTCTCTTTTCCCTCCAGTGCTCCTGCATTGCGCACCTGAAGCTGTACATCAAATCCATTGGCACGCGCTTTGGACGGAATTTCCTCAATTTTTAAATTATCATAGGTAAAGTCTGTATAAGACAATCCATGTCCGAAACAAAACTGTACCGGAATCCGGTTCTTTTCGTAATAACGGTATCCCACGAAGATGCCTTCTGCATAGGTCTGTGTCAAATGTGCATTCATATGTTTCTTCTCTTCGTCTGTCAGAGGTCTTCCCGGGAAATACGCTTCTTTCCGGAAACATTCCGGAATCTCTTCCGGAAGCGTTTCTGCAAGTTTTCCGGAAGGATTTACTGCACCAAACAATACCTCTGCAAGCGCAGTGCCTCCTTCCATACCGCTGTAACTCATCCAGACAATTGCCTTTGCCCTGTCCGCCCATGGTTTCATGGAAACCGGACTTCCGGCAAGCATTACAATTGTCATATCCGATCGAACCTCAAGAAGCTCTGTAATCAGCCGGTCCTGTCCATATGGAAGGGTTAAATCCGCACGGTCCTGTCCTTCCAGATCCTGATCATGATTTAAACCACCCACATAAATGACATGCTTATATTCTTTTGCCAGTTCCACAGCTTCTTTCCGCAGACGTGCACTGTCCTCGGTTTCCTTTGCTGTCTCAGCCGCCGCTTTGCTTGCATCAAGGCTGTCTTCCTGCCAGTTATGATCGCTTTCCTTTTTTGCCGGAATATCATATCCTCTGGCATAACGGACTTCGCAGTTTCCACCGAGAAACTTGCTGATTCCAAGCAGTGGTGTAATCTCATACAAAGCTTTAATCTCCGCACTTCCGCCACCCATAGCCTGTGAAATCACTGCATTCTGCCCAATGACAAGAACTTTATCGATTGCAGGATCAAGCGGAAGTTTCCGGTCTTCATTTTTTAACAGTGTGATCGATTCTCTTGCTACTTTTAAAACTTCGGAACGGTGTTTTGCCGTATTATAACTTCCCGCTTTCCGGTTCTTGTTCTTCTGAACCAGAATTTTCTTTTTTCCATCAGAATCCGGTACTTCTGTCAGTTCAATCATATGCAGACGTACCATCATCCGCAGAATATTGCGCACTTTTTCGTCCACACAGGCCTCATCTATATGCCCTTTTCGGATTTCGCTGATCAGCGGATTCGCAAGAAAATAGTCATCAAAATCACTGGTTACCGACATTTCGATATCAAGCGGTCCCTCTGCGGTCTCCTTTGTTGTATGTACGGCTCCCCAGTCAGAGATAATGGTTCCGTCAAATCCCCATTCTTTGCGCAGTACGGTTCCCATAATATCTTTGTTTTCACAGACATGTGTTCCGCGGATCAGATTATAAGAGCCCATGATCGACTTTGCACCCGCTTTTTGTACAACCGCCTGAAATGCCGGGAAATAAATTTCACGCATTGTACGCTCATCCGCTTCCACATTTATCCAGAGCCGTTCGGTTTCCTGATTGTTCATTGCAAAATGCTTGACACATGCTGCCACATCAGACGTCTCGATTCCACGAACCATCGGAACGGCAAGTTCACTGGTCAGTCTTGGATCTTCACTGATATATTCAAAATTTCTTCCGCATGCAGGTGTTCTTTTGATATTAATACCCGGAGCAAGAATCACATCTTTGCCTCTTCCACGTGCTTCTTCTCCTAACACTTTTCCTGCATTGTGTGCAAGTTTGCGGTTCCATGTCATCGCAATCGCACTGTTGCTTGGACAATACGTCACATAATCATCCGGTGTTCCGACCGGCATCCACTGGTCATTGACAAACTCGCTGCGCACACCCATCGGTCCATCGGACATCTTTAAAGGGGGAATATGAAGTCTTTCCACCCCCGCGGTGCGAAACAGACCCGCACCGTGGATCATGCCGGTCTTCTCTTCCAGTGTCATTTCCCTGATCAGAAGATAAATCCGGTTTTCCAATACTTTATCCATCAATTTTTCCTCTTACCTGATTTTACTGTATACACTCTATGTGGCTCTCACAGTCACGAAGAATGGTGTTTTTATTTTCTTTGGATGCCTTTGCGCCCTTCACATCTAAAATGCCGGTATTCACCAGTTCTACGGTAAACGGCTTTTTGCTGTCGCAGTCGATCACAAGCTTATCCTCTATGCGTTTTACCACAATGGAAGCCACTTTATTCTGATCCATATCGTAGATTTCAGCAGCTGCCTCATCCTGTACATCATATACACGGAATGTCACCTGATCGGCATAATCATACTCCGGTCCCTCTTCGCTGTTTCCAAGCGGAAGTACCGTATTCGGACGTACCATCAGCGGAATCTCCATATAAGCATATGTGCGGGTATACCAGTCTCCGCCTTCCTGCTGCCTGCCGGTGAAGAAATCGGTCCATATGCCGTTCTCCTTTGGCAGATAGTATTCTCCAATTCCCTCATCGTTAAAGATTGGAGCAACCAGTAAGCTGTCGCCGAGCATATACTGCTTATCCAGATAATTGCACATTTTATCATTTGTGTAAGAAAGAACCATCGCGCGCATGCTTGGAATTCCCTCGTTATGTGCTGTCAGCGCGGTCTTCCACAGGTATGGCATCAGACGTGCTTTCAGGCGTACAAAGCTGCGCAGCACATCCACGGCCTCATCGTCATAAGCCCACGGCACACGGTATGATGTACTTCCATGCAGACGGCTGTGAGAAGAAAGCAGACCAAACGCACACCATCTCTTATAGACATCCGCGGTAGAAGTATTTTCAAATCCGCCGATATCATGGCTCCAGAAACCGAATCCGGAAAGCTGCAAAGATAATCCTCCACGCAGACTTTCTTCCATGGATTCATAATCGGACCAGCAGTCTCCGCCCCAGTGTACCGGGAACTTCTGTCCACCTGCGGTAGCAGATCTGGCAAAAAGCACCGCCTCATCTTTTCCTTTCTTTTTCTCAAGGACTTCAAATACAGCTTCATTATATAGATAGGTATAATAATTGTGCATTTTTTCCGGATTTTTCTTGTCATAATAAACACAATCGGTTGGAATTCTCTCACCAAAATCCGTCTTAAAACAGTCCACACCCATATCAACCAATGCTTCGAGTTTCTTCTGATACCATTTCTTTGCCTCCGGGTTGGTAAAGTCGACGATTGCCATGCCCGGCTGCCACATATCCCACTGCCATACAGAACCGTCCGGACGCTTCAGGAAATATCCGCCTTCCATGCCCTCGTCAAACATCACGGATTCCTGTGCAATATACGGATTAATCCATACACAGATCTTTAATCCCTTTGCTTTAATACGGGAAAGCATCCCCTCCGGGTCCGGGAATACACGCTCATCCCACAAAAAATCGGTCCAGTGGAAATCTTTCATCCAGAAGCAGTCAAAATGGAATACTTTAAGCGGAATTCCACGATCGAGCATACCGTCGATAAAGCTCATAACTGTTTTTTCATCATAGTTTGTCGTAAAGGACGTGGAAAGCCAGAGGCCAAATGTCCAGGCCGGAGGAAGTGCCGGTTTTCCGGTCAGATCCGTATAGCGGCGCAGAACATCCTTCAGATCCGGTCCGTTAAAGAAGAAATAATCCAGACTCTCTCCCGGCACAGAAAATTCTACTTTTGTGACCGCTTCCGTTGCCACTTCAAATGATACTTTCTCGGTATGGTTGACAAACACACCATATCCCCTGTTTGAAATATAAAACGGAATATTTTTATAAGACTGATCGGTGGAGGTACCGCCATCTTCATTCCAGATATCTATGGACTGACCGTTTCTGGTAAATGCGGCAAAGCGCTCACCAAGACCGTAGATCAGCTCTCCCACACCTAAAGAAAGCTGCTGTCTCATATAGGCATCCTTATCTACGCTCTTTACATAAGCATCCCCTTTCCAGTCCGTCTTCATATAGGCAAGATCACGCCATGCACTGGTACAAAGCTTCTTATCCCCGTTATAGTAAGTCATGGACCAGTTCTCTTTGGTAATAACCAGTTTTGCATTTCCGCTTTTTACAACAATCTTCTCATCATCTTCGGTGGCATCGATTGCTGTCTGATCCGGAAGATTTAATGCAAACTGTGGTCCATCCTGAATTGCACCCTTATAATGATACGTCTTTACACGGATTACTTCCGGCATCGGAGTGGTAATTTCAACCGTAAGATTGATTCCGCCCAGTGTATCTCCTCTGTGATTAATCTTATGTGTCGGTGCACAGAGCACTACTTTATCTTTTTCAATTTTTGTAAAATAAACTTCTGCCGGTGAAAAGCAGGCGCAGCCTTCTTTCTGCAGCCAGCATCCATTACTGAATTTCATATCTTATTTTCCTCTCTTTCCCTTCGCCATACGAATGTTTTATTTTCCCTTATCCACACTATACAAAATTTATCCGTGCTTTCCTACTAGAAATTTTAGACGTAATTTACTATAATATTTATAGAATTTGCCAGACGGTATTTTCCCTTAATTTTATAACAAAGGATGTTTTATGAAACTACATATTAATAAAATACATGATACACATTCTGTCAGAAACCAGCTGCTTCGTATTTTTCTGCTGGCAGGCATGTCTCCGCTTCTGGTAATCGGCATCTTTTCTATTACCAGCGTGCGAAAACAGATGCTTGCCCGCTACGAGTCGCTGACAAATGCAGATGGGCTGCGTGTTGCCTCCTCTTTAAGCGATATCACAACCACCGTGTATTCATATTCTGATACCCTGCTCAACAGTAACCAGTGTCTGAGTCTGTTTGCTGCCGAATCAATGAGTCCGAATATTAAAGAACAGTTTACGGATCTGGAGCGGGCACTCCAGACTTATTTTGACAATACAGCTTCTGTGTGTCGCATTCAGATTTATACCAACAATCCAAACCTTCAAAATTCCGAGCATATTCATTATCAGCAGAATTTTGTCCTGGACGAATGGCGCAAAGCCCTGGGGAATAACTGGAGTACATGGGCTTCCCTGCAGCGATACACGGCAATCGTCCGGCAGCCTTACCGGGAATTGACACTGATCCGGCGGATCGGTGTTGCCTCCAGTAAATATCAGGCATTTCTGGTGATCGGTCTGGATCGCAATACCATTAAAAATCATCTGGAGCAGTCTGGCAATGAAACAGCCATCAGTCTGGACGGAACCCGGATCATCTATGCCACAGACTCTGCTCTGATCGGCAAAGACATGGAGTTTCCCGATGATTTTTCCGGCTATATTTACCGTTACACCGGTTCAAAAGAAATCGGAAACCAGATGCGTCTGGTCAACTATGTAACTCTGCAGTCCTACAAATCCAACAATTTATTTTATGTGCGGACTGTAGACCCGGATGCCTTAAAAACAATCAATCATACCGTTGCCGTATTTGTCCTGATTCTGGTACTTGCCCTGCTTGTACCATTGATTCTGATGATCTGTTTTTCGAACTATTTCAGCACAAGGATTACAACCCTGAAATCAGCAATGCACCGTGCCAGCCTCGGCGATTACAATATCATCGAACAATTCCGCGGTGATGACGAGTTAAGCGATACCTTTAAAGACCTCAAACTGACCGTGGATGCGATTCACGATAAGGAGGCGCAGTTTTATGAAGCCCGGATCCGGGAACAGCAACTGGTCAACCGGCAGCAGCAGATGGAATTTGAAATGCTTGCCAGTCAGATCAATCCGCATTTCCTGTATAATACTCTGGAAACAATCCGGATGCAGGCACTCTCCTGTGGCAACCGGAATGTGGCAACTTCCATTAAACTGCTTGGAAAATCCATGCGTTACGTGCTCGATAATACCGGCACAAGTTTCACCGCACTGACCAAAGAGCTCGAATATATCAAAACGTATCTCTCCATTCAGCAGCTCCGCTTTGGGGACCGTGTAAATTACACCCTGCAGGTGGACGAAGATCTCGACACCGACAGCTGCAAGATTCTTCCGCTGCTCCTGCAGCCTGTGGTAGAAAATGCAATTCTTCACGGACTTGAGAGCAAAACGCAAGACGGTATGATTACCATTCAGATTGCTTCTGTGGACACAGTTCTTCTGATCACAATCAAAGATAACGGACAGGGAATGACAAACGAAGAACTCGATGCACTGCGCGATCGAATCAGAAAACACCCTTCCTCCGATACCCACAGCATCGGTCTTTATAATATCAATCAGAGAATTTCACTGTTCTACGGGGAAGGATATTATATGGAGATTGACAGCGCAATCGGAGCCGGTACAACCGTCCGGCTGAAAATACCAAAAACAATTTAGGAAACAGGATGAAAAACATGGCAAACAAAATTATCAACGTACTTATTGTAGATGATGAACAAATTGTAAGAGAGGGACTCCGCTATATCATTGACTGGAACGCCCTGGGATTTTGTATCTGCGGGGAAGCCGCCAACGGAGAAGATGCCCTGGAAATGATCCGCCAGTACCGCCCGGGACTGGTTCTTCTCGACATCCGGATGTCCGGAATGCTTGGCACGGAACTGATGGAAAAAGTGCGCAGTGAAGGATTTTCTGGTGCATTTATTGTCTTAAGCGGTTACTCAGATTTTAAGTACGCACAGACGGCACTGCAATTTGGTGCCTCCTACTATCTGACCAAACCGATTGATGAAGATGAGCTGGAAAAAGCAGTACAGGACGTCCACGAAAAAATTGAATTTCAGCTAAACAGCGAGACATCCCGCAACCAGTACCTGAAAAAAGCAAAAACCACCGTACTATACGATCTGCTGACCGGAAATGATTTTAACCCGTCCATTGATTATCAGGAATTAGGGCTCTCCTATCCGATCTATCAGGTGCTGATTTACGAAAGCTATATGCCATATTTTCGTTCCTACAGTTTCAGTGATCTGCTGCGTGTCACCAACAAAGACAACAATTCCTTTGAGCATGTCAATATCGACAATCATGACATTATATTACTCAAAGGCAATTTTGCACTGGAACGGTTAAATGCCTGTCTGCACCACTATGACAAGGGAACGCAGAAAGGATCTCCGCTGGATACGATCTTTCTAATCTACGGACCGACGGTTTCTTCCCTTTCACAGATTCACGAATCTTACGAGCTGTGCCAACGGCTGTTGTCCCGGCGTTTCTTCTGCGGAGAAAACCAGCATGTTCTCTCTTATGAGGAACTGCCGGCAGAAAATTCTGCCTCCGCAAGTCTGGATGCAGAAAAAACAAGACATTACAGCGCGTTACTTACCGATTACATTAAAACCTGTAATCAGCGCCGGATTTCCGAAGTTCTCGAAGATCTGCGACAGTTTCTTTTTAACAGTAACTGTGATGTATCGAGTATCAAATATTTTCTGGCAGATATTTTTCTGGAGATCAAACAGGCGATCACACACACGTACAGCAACACCAGTATCCCGTTTGTACATAATGCGGCGATCATAGAACTCATTGAAAATAAATACTATCTATACGAGATTCTATTGTATTTTAACGAACAGTTCGATATGATCATGCGCGCGATCGGAAGCAATTCCTCGGCAAGTGTGTTCGATGATATTTTAAATTATATCAATCACAATTATGCCAGCCAGCTGAAATTAGAGACCCTGGCTCCACTGTTTGGTTACAACAGTTCCTACCTCGGAAAACTGTTTACCCAGAAAATGGGTGTTCGTTTCAATACCTATCTGGATCAGGTACGCATTGAAAAAGCAACCGAACTGCTTGATCAGACAGATATGAAGATTTATGAAATTGCGGCAAGTGTCGGATATAAAAATGTTGATTATTTCCACCAGAAATTTAAAGCGAGCAAAAATATCAGTCCTGCGGAATATCGTAAAAATCAGGATCATTGATTATAAGCAAAAGAAAGCCGGGTGCATCACGCACCCGGCTTTTGTTAAGGGTTTTATCTGATATTATCCAATTATTTAGATTCGCTTAATACATCATTGATGCACTTTACTTTATCTTCATAATTCTTCTTATCTACTTCAAATACCTGATCGTATCCAAGACCCTTTACGGTATCCTGCATATCTTTTAAGATCTTGTTAAACTCAGCTTCATTCTTTGCAAATACCATCTGCCACGAATCTGCAACGATTGTCTGCTTGCACTGCTCCTTGATGGTACTGATATCAGTAGAGTACTCCGGTGTGGAATAGTTTGTTCCTGGGAGAACTAACAGATTACCGGTTTTCTCAAAGTGTTCGATCTCTGTGGTATCTCCATCATTATGTGCTGACCAGTCTTCTTTTAACTTGGTAGAAGTCTTCTCAAGATAATCATCCCATCTCTGATAGTTGTAGCAGATACCGGTATCCAGATCTGTATCAACGATACCATTTGCCTTAAAGTTCAATGCAGATACACCATCTTTCCATGTTCCGCTGCCCCATTCATCCGGCACTTTCAGGTTCTCGTCAATATCAACAAATGCCTTTACCCCGAAATCTGTAAGTACAGGCTTACCATCTTTCATTTCCCATGTCAGGCCTTCCGGTCCACAGTTACCACCACTCTGTGCAGAAGAAGCTTCAATTCCTTCCGGAGAGTATAACCAGTTGATAAAATCAACCATTCTCTGTGGGTCTTTTGTCTGGCTGCCGACCATGATACCAACACTCATCTTACCATCTGGCATAGAACCGTAAGACAGGCACTTCATATCCTTAATTGTCGCAGAGGCAAATCCCTTACCTTCCGAAGTATTCTCTGTTGTGTTGTATACACCGGCACCAAGCCATGGCCAGAAGCTGTATAATACATCACCATTACGGAACTTTGTTTGTAACGTATCGAAATCCTGTGTGGTAGACTCCGGATCAATAAGTCCTTTCTGATTTGCTTCAAACAGGAACTTCAATGCACGTACATACATGCTATCGCTGTCAATTACACTCTGGATTTCAGATCCGTCTACTTTGCCGAGTGCAAATCCAAGGTTCTCATATCCGTACAGAGCACAGAAAGCACCTGCATTCTGCATGGTATCTCCATCCCAGTCTTTGAAGAGAGAAAGCGCATAGACATCTTTTCCGTCTTTGCTGGTTCCCTTTGCCTTTTCCTGCATCTGTTCCAGAACCGGAATCATATCTTCCAGCGTATCCATTTCCGGATATCCAACTTCTCCGTACACATCCCAGCGAAGAGATGGTGCATTGGTTGGCTCAGATGCCTCACAAGGCTCAGTTGCCGGCTGATTGGAAATTTCACTCGGTACTGCCCATACTCCATCCGTTCCGGAAAGTTTACTTGCGGTATTGATTGCATCCATACGATCCTGTAAATATTTCTCATCCTTAATATAATCACTCATATCAAGGACAAGTCCTGCGGTCACCATATCTTTCAAACGACTGGAATCCAGATTTGTGATAATTAAGTCACCAAGATTACCGTTTGCAGAACGTGTCTGATATAAAGTATCTCCACCACCTGCCACGTTTGGTGCAATAATATTCAATTTGATATTGAACTTATCTTTGATCAGTTTTGCAAACCATCCGGTCTGCTCACCCTGGAAGTTTGCCTGACTGTCGAACACATCAATCGTCAGCTCCTTGGCATATTTTCCATTGGATGACTTGCCCCCCTGTGTGGAATCACTGTCTGAGCTTTTTCCGCAGCCTGCTACGGTTCCGGCGAGCATCGTTGCAGCGAGTGCCAGTGCAAGCGCACGCTGTACATTCTTTTTCTTCATTGTAAATCCTCCTCTATAATATTTTACATGAATGTATGTAAAAGAAACAAGTGTTTCTTTTAGCCTTTCACTGATCCGATCATAATACCTTTGACAAAGGATTTCTGGAAAATCGGATATACGAACAGAATCGGCAGTACAACGATAACGGAAATCGTCATACGGATGGATGTCGGTGTCTGCTGGGTTGCCAGGTTCGCAACGGCAGATACATTTCCACCGGACTGCTGTACCATGGTTGCTAGTGAACTTGCCTGATTCAGGTAAGTATAAAGTAAATACTGTAAGGAATATAACTTCTGGTCTGTAATATAAATCAACGTATCCTGGAAGGAGTTCCACTGTCCTACTGCGGACCAGATGGCGATGGTTGCCATAATCGGTTTACAGGTTGGAAGAATGACTTTTGCGAATACAGTCATGGTTCCGGCTCCATCGATCTCTGCCGCCTCCTGCAATGCAGGCGGAATGGATTCTACATAAGTCTTTGCCATAATGATGTTGAACGGCTGTACAATTGCCGGGATGATGTATACCCAGAAACTGTTGGTCAGATGTAAGGTCTTCATGGTCATGTACATTGGGATCAGACCTGCGTTAAAGTACATGGTAATTACCATAAAACGATACCACAGTTTTCTGTGCCACATCCGCTGCTGGGTAAACATGAATCCCAGATAAACGGAAGCAAGTACCGTACAGATTGTACCGATCACAGTTCTTCCAAGGGATACCATTGCTGCGGTTCCAAGACCGTTCAGCTGGAATACTTTTACATAGTTCTCAAGCTGAAAACCATGCGGCAGAAAATTTACTTTACCACTTGCACTCAGATCGTTTGCACTGATCGAGTTGATGATCAGATAGTAAAAAGGATAAGCACAAATGATAGCAAAGATAGCAAAAATCAGAATATTGATTACCTGAAATGTGCGGTCTCCTTTACTTGTTTTAATCTTCATTGCTTTTTCCTCCTATTAAATCATGCTCTCGCCACGTGTCTTCTTCGATACGAAGTTTACAATTGCAAGAAGTGTTACGCTGACGATACTCTTTAAGATACCAATCGCCGTTGCAAGGGATAAGCTTCGTCCGGTCATACCAATGTTGTATACATACAGATCAAGTACCTGAATTGTTGATTTGTTAAATGCATTTTGGAACACAAAGTACTGATCCATACCATTGTTCAGGAAGTTTGCTACCGAAAGCATTAACATTACGAAGTATGTAGGCATAATGGATGGAATCGTGATGTTTTTGATAATCTGGAAACGTCCGGCTCCGTCCACCTTTGCCGCATCATACATTTCCTGATCGATTCCTGCGATTGCTGCCAGATACATAATTGCGCCCCATCCAAGGCCTTTCCATGTACTCCAGAGAATCATCTGCAGCCATACATGCCTGCCACTGTCGAGAATCTTTAACGGTTCTGAGATTACGCCAAGGTTCTGCATCACTGTGTTGAACATACCTGTGGTAGAAAACAGACAGAAAGCAATAGAGTAAACCAGTGTCCAGCTGATGAAGTTTGGCAGTGTAGTCAGTGTCTGTACCAGATTCTTAAACCATTTGCATTTGATCTCGTTTAAGAATACGGCAAACAGTACCGGGAGAAATGAAGTTGCAATACCGAGTAAACTCATTGCAAATGTGTTCTTCATTACCTGAATCAGCTGCATTACCTGCGTCTTGTTACTAAACAGTGTCTTAAACCATTTCAATCCTACGAACTGACACTGGGAAAGTTTCAGCGGTGCTTTATAATCATAGAGTGCGTAGATCCAGCCATGCAGCGGAAAGTACGAAAACAAAAAGCACAAAATGAGAAATGGGAGAATCATAAGGAATAACTTCATTCCCTGACTCTTTTTCTTTTTGGTCGTCATAATAGTTCCTCCTTCTCGTAACCGTTTTATGGTTCACCGATGTTTTATGTTGTTATTCTATCATCAGGAAATATTTCCTCCTACCGGAAGAATTCAAGGAGAGTTCCCAGAATTTTTAGATGTTCATAGATTTTTTACGATATATCAGATTTTTATGGTAATTTTTCTGGAATTTTTCATGTATTTGCCCGGGCACAATTCAAAATATAAAAAAAAGAGATGCTCTTACCGCATCTCCCTTCCCATATTTACCGGATTTTTTTATAAAGTTTCGTTGAAAAAACGAAGCATATGTTCGCTCCATGCTTTGGCCGAAGTAGCATATCCTAACCCGATGCCGTGATCCCCCGTCGGAAAAGTCTCGCACAGATGCTTCACTCCTGCTTTCGTAAGTGCAGCGTCCAACCGGATCGTATTGCTGGCCGGAACACAGCCGTCATCGAGATTCGCATAAGCGTATGTTGGCGGATAGCCGGTCAGATCATGAAGTTCTACAGACAGTTTTTTCTGAAGATCCGACTTCCCGCCTGTATTACAGCGGCAGCTTCCCTCATGATATTCCGAGGTAAAACTGATCACCGGGTACAACAGTCCTACCCCGTCCGGCCGCGAAGAAATCCTTCCATATAGTTTTTCCAGCTCCGGATGCACACAAAAAATTTCTGTTTTCAGTTCTTCATGCAGCATTGCCGTGCTTGCGCACAAATGCCCACCGGCAGAAGCTCCCACCACAAGAATACGGTTTTCATCAATGCCATACTGCCGTGCATGTGCACGTACATGCATAATGGCCAATGCCAAATCCATCTGGCACTGCGGATAGGTATTTGGCTGGATGCGATAGCTTAAAATAAATGCTTTATAGCCTCCGTCACGCTCCATGCGCTGTGCGAGCTGCACGCCTTCCGAATAATAAGAAAGCATCTCATATCCGCCTCCCGGGCAGAAAATAACCGCCGGACGTTTCTTTTCCCGTCTTCGTTCTTTGCAAACAGCGGCAGACGGATACGGTGGAACGGATGCACAGTCATCAAAATGCATAAATGCCTGCTGATCCACATCCGGATTTCCCGTAAACAGCCATACACCCTCTTCGTCATTTTGATCCTCTTTTGGAATCCACCCCTCTTTTTGCGTATGCCAGAGAGGTACAAACAGAAATTTTTGTTTCTCCGCAGTCTCCATCAGCATATTGGCACAGTTTACCAGTGGCTGGGACCAGAATGCTTCGCCCCACTCCATGTGCACCCTATCATGGATCTGTTCCATCGTTTCTTCCTCATGCCCCTGCAGCAGTATGCTCCAACAGGTCGGAAACAGATCTCCCAATGCCGTATCCACCGGTTTTGTTGTTTTTATTTCTTTCCATGTCGATTTCATTGAAAACATATAGTTTCACTCCCTGCCAAAAACCATATCATAAATCACATCCGTAATTTCAGAATTGTCCGGCAAAATACCTGTTATAAAAAGTCACGCAGCATACGTTTTCTGCTCGGTGCACCAAGTTTACGCAGTGCCTTTGCCTCAATCTGACGGATACGCTCTCTTGTCACATGAAACATCTGTCCCACTTCTTCCAGCGTGTGCGGCTGATTTCCGTCAAGACCGAACCGCAGTGTGATCACTTCCTGCTCACGATCCGTCAGGTCTTTCATGGCAAGTGAAATCTGCTTATTACGCATCTCCGCAATCGCATTCTCCTCCGGGGATAACGCATTGGAATCCTGCACAAAATCACCCAGATGGGAATCGTCCTCATCCCCTACCGGAGCCTCCATGGAAACCGGATCCTGACTAAAACTCATGATCTCCGTTACACGATCTTCATCTTCGCCAAGCATCTCCGCAATTTCCTTATTGGATGGTTCTCTTCCCAGCTCCTGTGTCAGGGTACGGCGTGCACGGACAACCTTATTGATTGTCTCCACCATATGTACCGGAACACGGATCGTCTTTGCCTGATCTGCAATTGCACGGGTAATTGCCTGACGGATCCACCATGTCGCATATGTGGAAAACTTAAATCCTTTTTCGTACTCAAACTTATCGACTGCTTTCATCAGGCCGATATTCCCCTCCTGAATCAGATCCAGAAGCGGCAATCCCCTGCCGACATACTTCTTGGCAATACTTACTACCAGTCTGAGATTGGCTTCAATCAGTTCCTTCTTGGCTTCCGGATCACCCTCACTGATCCGCTTGGCAATCTTTTGCTCTTCTTCCATGGTAAGCAGACGCACCTGTCCGATCGTCTTTAAATACTGACGTACCGGATCCGTGATATCCGCCCCCTCCATAACCGACAGATCTTCCTCGATATTTTCCTCGGAATCTTCCTCAATATCATCATCAATATCCAAAAGAATCTTACTTTCTTCCAGTTCTTCGTCATCCACCTCATCCGGTTCTTTCTCCTTTGCAGACAAAGAAACCGTCTGCTCCATGTCATTTTTTGAGCGAAGGACTTCGATCTTGTTATCTTCTAAAACTTTTAAAATGTTGTCAAACTGCTCAGAGGAAATCTCTACCCCTGAAAATGTATCCAGGATTTTGCTGTATGCGATCTTATCCTGATTCTTTTTGCCCTGTTCGATCAGGCCTGCTACCATTTGAATAATAGAACGTTTATCTTCTGTCACGAAAAATACTCCTTATCAATAAATTCCCCTATTTTATTTTATATCTTCTTTTAGGTTCTAAAACATTTTACCACAATTCAAAAATAATTCCACACCTTTTTTCGTATTTATGTTCATTATTTGATACTGCCGTTTATTCTCCCCTGTGCTCTGCTCCTGCATTGCCTTGTTATTCCCGGCTCTTTCTTCCTGCTGGTGGCAGCCGATCCCCCTCATGTATCTCTGATACCCTGTCAATGCCCTGTCTCTCATAACTCCGGTGGGCAGTGTCGTTTGGAATGTCCGGATTGTATACAGGCTTTCCATACTTCCGTATTACTATTGTTATTTATTGTGACAAATATTTTGTCTGAATACTTATCGCCAACCCTGTTTGATTCAATTTCCGATTTTGGAATAGCCTTCTTTCATACGCTCCATAGTTTGCCCCATTGGCAGCTTTCCTGAAGAAGTGATTTCCAATCGGTTGTCATATACCACAACCTGTATCGTACCATGATCCAGATAACGATATTTAATGGTATTGAATCAAAAATATTATGTCTCACTTTATTCTCTTCTTTACAGGCACTTTCTCGGCATATTCCTGTTCCAGTTCCTCCGCCAGATACGCATCGCTCATGCAGTGCATATCGGAAACACCATCACGGATCAGCTGATAAACCAGTGAATGATAAAAGAAATCCAAAGCCGCATCCAGTGAAAGTCCCTGCTGTTTAGCAAAGCATTCAATAACACGGCTATATTTTTTCTGAAGCAAAATCGGATTCGCTGTCATAGTGTTTCACTCCCTTCAAAACGCAGCAGAGACAGTGCTTTCTCTGTGCGGAAACATATTTGCAGGTTCGGCTTTTCATAACGCAGGCGGTTGATAGCTTCCGTTTTATCAATCAGTCCGTCAAAGAACAGCTCCACCGTATTGAACACCTTATCATTGGCAACACCGCCTACAACAAGGTCATAATCCGTCAAATCTTTTCCACTGCGGCAGTTCAGAATAAAATCCAGCCATTCTTCGGAATAAGAATCGAATTTCAGCGTTTTTAGTTCAGCTTCCCGGCTTTCATCGTATTCATACCTGGAGATAATACCATTTTTCCCACGGTGTTTAAACTTGCCGCACCACTTCGCTGCCTGTTCATACAACGGTGTGACATAAAAGCCATGCCCGAAGTCTACGTTAGGGCGGGAATGAACCAAATCCGGCTTAGCAATCTCTAAGAAAGAACCATGATAGAGAATCATACTTCCACGCCCCTTTCTTTCATCACATCAAGAAGATCATTAACGATATATTCCCGACTCTGGGTATGCAGCACTTCATATTCCGGCACGATATAACCGTTCAGAATGTTGCTTTTTTCAGTAAATGCCTGATACACACGCTCTGCATCCACACCCAGCTTTGCCGCTACATTTTCAATGCAAAACACGGCAAACTCCAACTCTCTGGAATTTTTGATTTTTTCATCCGCCATCACGTGTCAACCTTTCCTATATTTTTAATAATTCATAGACTTTTTTAAAAATTCAACCTTTGTTCTATTTCCTTATCTGCACAATAAAATCAAAATAATCTTTTCCAATTTTAGTTTCGACATCTGGATAACCTGATGTATCAACTATCCAATGATTTTATGGGCTTTCCTTATATTGTATTTAATTTAAAATTATTTATTGTTATTTACAGTTTTTTGCTTTTATTTTGCTAACGCGGTCAAATTGCGGTCAAACTTCTAATTCATTTAATTTCTTCATGTACTCTGCCTTCTCTTTATACCCTCTGATTTCATTTGCACCAAGTTGTAATGCTCTGCGAATATACTCTTCATCATTTTCATCAGACGCATGTTTACACCTTCTAGTATGATTCTGCTGCAGTTTTGAAGAACATGGATACAATTTTTTACTATTACGATCAACTACAGTATACCATCAAAACAAGACGATTTCTATTATATCTACATTTTCCACCAAATGATTCACAATAAAATTGTACTTATCAATAGAAACCAATCGCGGAATACTGCCAACTTCTCGAGACAGTTTTGTCCTGTTTAAAATATCTACATAAGATACGATAAAATACAGACCATGGAACAATTGTGTTGCAGGGTGGCTGACCTCTATTTTATTTTACATAGGATGGGGGTGGTGCTGATGAACAAGAGATTTGATTTTAAAGACCTCATGACCTTTGGTCTGTTCATTCTTGCATTACTGACATTCGTATTTACGTTTATCAGATAGTGTTTTAAAGCATAGAAAAACCACCCCAACTTTGACCGAGTAACTAGGGTGGATTTTTCTAACCATTGTTTATGAGGACAACCACTTGTGGGCAATTGTTCCTCTTTTGTTTTACTATAACACGTTCCATATGGAATTTCAAGCATCAATATAATTTTGTTTATTTTAATTGGAATCTTTCATGATTGGCGCCATGAAAAAATGAAAAAGGCATTGCATGATTCAGCCCTGGCAGAATTAAAGAAATCTAAGAGCTTGCGCATCCACTGGACTGTGAAGCGGAACAAAGAAATTATCAAAGAACTCTTCGATATTGGATTTGGACTTTATGAGAAAGGTGCAAAATGCAATTACCAGCAGGGCGCAGAAAACGCATTCATGTACGGTTATCTTTTAGGTGTGCAATCGCAAAAAGCAAACTCCTAATCAAACAAAAACACAAACGTTACATAAAAGCGTATGGGGGTGTCGGGTATATTCGACGCCCTCTTTTTATACCCTAAATTCATCCAACAATTTATGTGCTACCTCATGTGTGCTACCTGTGCGCTACGTGTGTCCTACGTGGCAAAATTTAAGGCTATCGCGGAACATTGTAAACCACGATAGCCCTTGATTTTACTGTGTTTCTTAGAACTTACCAGCCTTTGCAGCTTCCTCAACAGATACTGCAACAGCAACAGTAGCACCAACCATTGGGTTGTTACCCATTCCGATCAGACCCATCATCTCAACGTGAGCCGGTACGGAAGAAGATCCAGCGAACTGTGCATCAGAGTGCATACGTCCCATAGTATCTGTCATACCATAAGAAGCAGGACCTGCTGCCATGTTATCTGGGTGAAGTGTACGTCCTGTACCACCGCCGGATGCTACGGAGAAGTACTTCTTACCCTGCTCGATACATTCCTTCTTGTATGTACCTGCAACCGGATGCTGGAAACGTGTTGGGTTTGTAGAGTTACCAGTGATGGAAACACCTACGTTCTCATGATGCATGATTGCAACACCTTCCTGAACATCATCAGCACCGTAACATTTTACAGTTGCACGAAGTCCGTCAGAGTATGCTTTTTCGTACTCAATGTTAAGCTTTGCAGCCTTGTAATCATACTTTGTCTCTACGAATGTAAATCCGTTGATACGGGAAATGATCTGTGCTGCGTCTTTTCCAAGACCGTTTAAGATAACACGAAGAGGTTTCTGACGAACCTTGTTTGCCTTCTCAGCGATACCGATTGCACCCTCAGCAGCTGCAAATGACTCATGTCCAGCTAAGAAACAGAAGCACTCTGTCTCCTCCTCAAGGAGCATCTTACCAAGGTTACCATGTCCTAAACCTACTTTACGATGATCTGCAACAGATCCAGGAATACAGAATGCCTGAAGTCCTTCACCGATTGCTGCGGCAGCATCAGCAGCTCTCTTGCATCCCTTCTTGATTGCGATTGCAGCACCTACAGTGTAAGCCCAGCAAGCGTTCTCGAAACAAATTGGCTGAATCTTCTTAACCTGATCGTAAACGTTCAGTCCAGCGTCCTTTGTAATCTTTTCAGCTTCTTCGATAGAGCTGATACCATAGCTGTTTAAAACAGCGTTAATCTGGTCAATTCTTCTTTCATATCCTTCAAATAATGATGCCATTATATCGTTCTCCTTTCCAATTATTCCTGACGTGGATCGATAATCTTAACTGCATCGTCCACACGGCCATACTGACCCTTGGCTTTCTCCCAAGCTGTGTTAGGATCATCACCCTTCTTAATGAAGTCAGTCATCTTTCCAAGAGAAACGAACTGGTAACCGATTACCTCGTTATTCTCGTCAAGAGCGATACCTGTAACATATCCTTCAGCCATCTCAAGGTAACGAACACCCTTCTCTTTTGTTGCGTACATAGTACCAACCTGAGAACGAAGTCCCTTTCCTAAATCTTCCAGACCAGCACCTACAGCAAGTCCGTCATCAGAGAATGCAGACTGTGTACGTCCGTATACGATCTGTAAGAAAAGCTCTCTCATAGCTGTGTTGATAGCGTCACAAACTAAGTCTGTATTTAAAGCTTCCAGAATTGTCTTACCCTGTAATACTTCTGCAGCCATAGCAGCTGAATGAGTCATACCAGAGCAACCGATTGTCTCAACTAATGCTTCCTCAATGATACCGTTCTTTACATTAAGGGAAAGCTTGCAGGCACCCTGCTGTGGTGCACACCAGCCGACACCGTGTGTAAATCCTGAAATGTCCTCAATTTTCTTGGAATGAACCCACTTTCCCTCTTCCGGGATAGGAGCTGGCTCATGCTTTGCGCCCTTTGCTACAGGACACATGTTTTCAACTTCCTTTGTGTAAATCATCTTAAGACTCCTTTCGCATGTTAATTGTAGATAAACTCGTTATCATTCGACATACCGCTAATATTTTTGCATATTTTTTTCCTAAAGTCTAGTGCAAATTCGCACTTTTTTAGATACAACTACTATTTTTCTTTTTTTGCCACAATATGGTCTGCATCCTTGTAGATATGGTTTGCCGGAATCACTCCGCGGACAGAAGAAAGCGGATAGACATTACAATTCGGGCAGATAACCGTACCCGGATTTAAAACGGAGTTGCATCCTACCTCTACGTGATCTCCGAGCATAGCTCCAAATTTCTTAAGTCCTGTTTCAATTTCTTCTCCGGAATCTCTGTTATCCTTTACAACCACAAGTGTTTTATCCGATTTTACATTGGAGGTAATCGAACCGGCTCCCATATGGGACTTGTAACCGAGAATGGAATCCCCGACATAATTGTAATGTGGTACCTGTACCGTGTTAAAAATGATATCATTTTTGATCTCCGTGGAATTTCCGACAACCGATCCTTTTCCAATGATCGCACTCCCGCGGATAAATGCACAGTGACGGATCTCGGCATCTTCATCAATAATCAGCGGTCCGTTCAGACATGCCGTAGGCGCAACGGTTGCACTCTTTGCCACCCAGATATTTTCTCCACGTTTCTCATAAATTTCCGGATCGAGTGTCGGACCGAGCTTTTTGATAAAATCGCTGATTCCTTTTAATGCTTCCCACGGATATGTAAACTGTGAAAGATACTCTCCCGCGATAGACTGTGATAAATCATACATGTTTTTGATTTTTGCGTTTTCCATTTTTTAATCTCCTTACATTTTAATTTTCATGATTACTGATCGTTTTTCTTTCGGACTCTTCCGTTTCCTTCAAAGCCGTTGTTTCCTCTGCGGCTGCTGTTTTCTCCGGCGGTGCCTCCCCCGGATTATCAAAATCAAACGAAATCTGATCATTTTCATATTTCAGGCAGGTGTCAAATGTATTGCCTGCCTTTGAGGTAAATCCGGCAATCTTCTGCTTCGTCTTTCCGGTCGTCAGCAGTTCTTTCATCACTTCTTCGGAAAGTTCCACCTTAGCAACGGTATGCCAGATCTTAAATCCGCACGCACATTCATACCTCCACTGCGTCTTCATCAGCATTTTGCCGCATTTCGGGCATGGCACGGTTGTCTCTTCCGGTTTCGGTTTCTCCGGAAAATCAAATGCGATCTCCCCTTCTTCCGTCAGTTTCAGCGGTGCATCAAATTTCATACCGGTCTTTGCCACAAATCCCGTTATTACCTCTGTCTTCTTTTTCGTCAGAAGCTCTTTCACCTGCGCTTCTTTCAGCCGGACACTTGCGATACTTCCAATCATAAAGCTGCAGCTTTCCTTATCATCTTTTTTATGATTGGCACACATAAATCCAAACGGTGCCACTACAATATCCCCACCACACTTCGGGCACTTCACATCTTTGACTTTCTTTGGCTCAACATTGTCAAAATCAAATTTCAGCCCGGTTACTTTCCCGTTTTCATCTTTTGCGAGAGCTACGCGCGCATCAAATTTCTTCCCTGTTTTTGACTTAAACCCACGCATGGTTTCCGTAATGCCATCGTTTAAAAGCTGCCGGACCTGTGCTTCCGTAAAAGATTTCTCTGCCATCTTCCCAATGGAAAACCTGCAGCTGTTTTCATCGCCCGGCTTATAGTTAGCACATCCATAACCAAAAGAGGTTGCAATGATCTCACCCCCACAGAGCGGACACTTTACATCGCGGATCACTTTCTGTTCCACGCTGTCAAAATCAAATACGATATTCGTCTTTCCCTCTTCGGATTTCTCCAGTTTCAGGCAGGCGTCAAATTTTTTTCCGGTTTTTGATTTAAAACCGCGCAGGGTATCTGTGTGACCATCCGTCAGGAGCTGCTTTACCGCAGTAACCGGCAGAGTTTTTCCGGCGATTGTTCCAATGGAAAACCGGCAGCTGTTCTCATCGTCCGGTGAAAAGTTCACACATCCATAGCCGAAAGATGTCTTTTTCATCTGTCCGCCACATACTGGGCACTTTACCTCCGGAATAATTTCCGGTTCTACGTCTGAAAAATCAAATGCAATATTAACTTTTCCGTTTTCGTCTTTATCTACCTTGAGTTTTGCATCGAACCGTTTGCCTGCCTTGGATTTAAACCCGCGAATGGTCTGGGTATGCCCCTGTTCGATAAGTTCTTTTACCTGTTCCTCACTCAGCTGAACACCTGCAATTTCGCCAATATTAAAATTACATCCTGATTTATCATTCTTATAATTTGCACATCCATAGCCAAATGGCGTGGTTACAAGTTCTCCACCGCATGCCGGGCATCTGACACCGATTTTTCTTCTCGCACCGGCACCTCTTGCATGTTTCCCGGCAAAATTACTGATGCGTTCCGCAAGCGGTTCCCGCAGATCCTGTCCGATCATCTTTTCCGTTTCGGTCCGGATGAAATCTTCCAGTTTCGTCCGGTAATCCCAGAAATCCACGGTTCCCTGTGTAATTCCATCAAGTCCCTTTTCCCAGGAAGCTGTCATCTTCGGGTTCAAAAGTGCCGGGACGGTCATGCTCACCACTTCAAATACCATCTCCCCGAGATTTTCCGGTGTGAGCACCTGCGTCCGTTTATTCAGATTGAGATAATGGATGCGGACCAGTTTCTTGATAATTTCCGCACGGGTGGCCGAGGTACCGATTCCCGAACCTTTAATCTGTTCCCGAAGCTCCTCGTCTTCAATCAGCTGTCCTGCATTTTCCATGGCAAGCACCATGGAACCGGAGGTGTACCTCTTCGGTGGTGAAGTTTTTCCCTCTTTCACCTCATATCCATCCACAGAAATCTCATCGCCCTTTTTCAGCCGATCTGCCAGATGTAGCAGTTCCTTTGGATCCGTATCTTCTTCCTCTTTCTTTGGAACCCCCGCAATTTCCAAATAACCGGGTGTCTTTAACACACGTGCGGACGCATAAAAACGTTCCTTATTTTCCCCCACATCCACAACAGCCGTCATTTTTACATTCTGATATTCTGCCGCCGGATAAAACACACTGAGAAATCTCCGCACGATCAGATCAAATACCGATTTCTGCAGAGTATTCAGTTTCCCAAGCTCCGTGAGCTGACCGGTCGGAATGATCGCATAGTGGTCTGTCACTTTAGCATCATCGGTATACTGCGTTCCTGCAATATTTCCATACAGCTTTCTGTCGAGAATCTGCTCCACAAAATCCGAAGTCGGCTCATATCCCCGCAGACGGCTGATATTTTTATGGATTTCCTTTGCCACCGGAGTGGAAAGCACACGCGCATCGGTACGCGGATACGTTGTCAGTTTCCGTTCATACAGATCCTGCGCCACCTGTAAGGTTTCATCCGGGCTGATCTTGAATCGTTTTGCACATTCTGCCTGCAGCTCTGCCAGATTAAACAGTAACGGTGCCCGTTTTCTGGAAATATTTTTTTCGATGGATTCCACAATCGCAGGATGTCCCTGCACGCTGTCAATCAATGCCAGTGCATCCTTCTTTTCCCGAAATCCGTTTTCCTTATACAAAAGCGGCGATGCAAAGTACCCTGATCCCTCGACGGCTTTCCACTCGCCCTGGACATGTGCATCTGTAAAATTTCCGACAACACGGTAAAACGGTGTCTCCTTAAAATTGCGGATCTCGCGCTCACGGATCACGACCATCCCAAGCACACAGGTCATCACGCGCCCGACCGCAATAGCGGTATAAGAACGTGTTCCCGCCGCATTGTTTAACAACCCTCCATATTTTACCGACATTACACGGGAAAAATTAATGCCCATGGCATAATCTTCAATGGTACGCATAATACCGGATTTTCCGAGATTTTCATAGGCAGACATCGGTTTTGCTTCCCGGATTCCCCGTTGGATCTCTTCCTCTGTCTGCGAATCGATCCAGACCCGGAGTTCCTCCATGCCGTCTCGCACACCGCCGAAATTGCGGATATTTTCCTCGATCGTCTGTCCTTCTTTTCCGGCATCTCCTGCCCAGTAGACACGGTCGATATCCTCACGCATCAACATTCCGTGAACCACATCATACTGCCGGCTGACATCTTTGATCACATCATATTTATATTCTTTTGGAAGAAATGGCAGATCTTCCAGTTTCCACTTTTTGTATTTTATATCATAACTTTCCGGATATACCATGGCTACCAGATGTCCCACGCACCAGGTGATTACATACTTCTGGTTTTCCAGATAGCCATCCCTGCGGCCTCCGCTCACCCCGAGAACTTTTGCAAATTCCTGGGCAACCGACGGTTTCTCCGTTATGATCAGTGACTTTCCCATCTTCTATCCCCTATTGGCAAACTTTTCTATAATTCGTTCATATCAATCAGCTCAAACCGGTCATCCGTTTTGGCATGTTCTGCCAGCATCGGTTCAAACCGCGTTGCAGAGAATAAAAAGATATGCTCCGAACGGATTTTTGCCTTTTCCATGTTCTGATACAGTTCCTCGCACATCTGCGATGTCAGCTGTGGCTGATCCCAATTACATAGTCCCACAATATTTCTGCGGTCTGTGCTCTGGGCAATAATATCAATGTTTCCTGTCTTTCCAACCCAGGTTCCGATCTTATGAACTGGAAACGGCATGCGTCCCATCTGATTCAAAAGCATCATATACTCCATGCAGACATTCCGGAAATAACGTTTCAGATATGTGCCAAGTTCCGGTGCAATGTAGCGATCGTAAAATTCATGCGGTTTCAGTAGATAAAGATCTGACATATGCGGAAATACAAATTTAAACCAGAAATTAATAAATGTATCTTTGATCTGGTATACCCCTTTTTTGGCATTCTCCCAGCCGCCGGTCTGAAACGACTGCACTTTCTCTACAATATCAAAATGGCTGAGATTTTTCATATAAACACTGATCTTTGCACGGGAATATCCGGTTTTTGCATACAGGTCATTCAGTTTATTGTATCCCTGTGCAATTGCAGATAAAATTGTGTTATAGACGGAAAGTTCACGCAGTTCTGCCGAAATTTTCTGTTCTGCCATATGAAACAGATATCCCCCCTCCGTCAGCACAAGCCGGTAAATATTCTCCCTGTATGAAATTTCCGGATTCCATGCTTCCATAAATCCCGGCACCCCACCGATGGTTCCATAAATACGGATACAGTCGCTGACCGAAAGTGCCGGAAATGTCCGGACAACTTCCAGGAAATTCAGATCTTCCACTTTATGCAACACATCAATACGACGGAATCCATCCCCGAACGCATCTTTTGCATCCTGCGTGGCCCATACAATGGAAGAAGACGCCAGAATGATCATCACCGGTCCCGGATAAAGCCGTTTCATCTTCAGTTTTAAAATACTTTTGACAAATTCCGGATCTCTTTTAATTGCATACTGTGCCTCATCAATCACAATCACCAGTTTTGATGCATCTCCGCTTTTTACCCGGTTAAAAAATTCATCATAGGAATATCTGCTCAGCTTCATCTGAAAAGCATTTTGAATTTCTTCTCCCATTTTCTGCATCTGTTCCTGTGCGGAAAGCTGTCTGCATCGATAATAAAAATACTTTTTTCCCACACAGAATTCTTTGATCAGCTGTTCTTTCCGGCAGTCCATCCCACCATACAAAAGCATCAGCTGGTTTCCCGATTTTGCATACCAGCCTTCCAATTCTTTAAGATCTGTTTTTTTTGCGTTCATCCCGATTCCTCCGTACAAAATTCCTTCTGCTAAAAGAAATTATATCACTGATTAATATCTCTCACAAGGTTTTCGGCAAAAAGAAAGAAGTGCAGTTTTTGCACTTCTCTCCAAAAATCCGTATTTCAATTTAATACTTATTTCTTTGTGATATATCCCTGTGCCTTTAACAGCTCTGCACATAAAACTGCACCACCGGCTGCACCACGAACGGTATTGTGGGATAATCCGACGAATTTCCAGTCATATACGGTATCCTCTCTCAGACGTCCGACAGAGATTCCCATGCCATGCTCAAAGTTTACATCCAGGCTGACCTGTGGACGGTTATCCTCTTCTAAGTACTGGATGAAATGTTCCGGTGCACTCGGAAGCTTCAGTTCCTGTGGCACACCACTGTAATTCTTCAGTGCTTCGATCAGCTGCTCTTTGGTAGGTTTCTTCTTGAATTTCACAAATACAGCTGCTGTATGTCCGTTTAATACCGGTACACGGATACACTGGCAGGTAATGACTGGTGAAGCTGCTGGAACAATCTGCTTCTTCGCATCATCTACATGACCCCAGATACGCAGAGGCTCTTTCTCAGACTTTTCTTCCTCACCACCGATGTATGGAATAATGTTTCCAAGCATCTCTGGCCAGTCCTTGAACGTCTTTCCTGCTCCGGAAATAGCCTGATAGGTAGTGGCAACGACTTCATATGGCTCAAACTCTTTCCATGCAGTCAGAACCGGCGCATAACTCTGGATGGAGCAGTTTGGCTTTACTGCTACGAAACCGCGCTTTGTACCAAGACGCTCTTTCTGATACTTGATAACTTCCATGTGCTGTGGATTGATTTCCGGAACTACCATCGGCACATCCGGTGTCCAGCGGTGGGCACTGTTGTTGGAAACAACCGGTGTCTCTGTCTTTGCGTAATCTTCCTCGATCTTTTTGATCTCGTCCTTTGTCATGTCTACAGCAGAAAATACAAAGTCGACCTGAGAAGCTACCTGCTCTACCTCATTTACATTCATTACTACAATATTCTTTACAGCTTCCGGCATCGGAGTATCCATCTTCCAACGGTCTCCCACTGCCTGCTCATAAGTCTTTCCTGCACTTCTTGGGCTTGCTGCAATCGTGGTAACCTCAAACCATGGATGATTCTCCAGCAAAGAGATAAATCTCTGTCCTACCATACCTGTTCCGCCAAGGATACCAACTTTTAACTTCTCACTCATTTTTCCAATCTCCTCTGTTCTTTTCTTTATACGCGGACACCTGTCTTTTACAGAAAAACATTTTTGTTTTTTGTCCGCGTTACACGAACATGTGTCTTTATAGGAAATATATTACTTGAAACCAGGTAAAATTACAAGGAACAAATTGTCCTAAATAAATAAAATATTCCTCAAATATATGTAGGACTTGCACAATCTGAAATACCGACTAAGCGGTATTTCAGGCAATGCATCAGAGATGTACCGCAATTACGTGCATCGCATCGACAAGCGATTCTGCATACGATGTGCTGCTCCTTTTGTCTCATTTTTTCTCCAGATATGCCTCTTCGATTGCGATCACTTTCTTCATCGCCTCATCCCCTGGTGCACCGATCGTCAGACGCTTGTTGACACAGGTTTCCATGGAGATTGCATCATAGACATCCTCCTCAAATACCGGAGAAAACTGTTTTAATTCTTCCAGACTCATATCGTCAATCGGCATCTGTTTGTCCAGACAGTACAAAACAATACGTCCGATAATTCCATGCGCATCGCGGAACGGAACCCCGTGATTTACAAGATAATCGGCAGCATCCGTCGCGTTGGTAAAGCCGTGTGCGGCACTCTTTCTCATAACATCCTTATTGAATTTCATGGTATCAAGCATGCCCGTGAATAACGCAATACAGCCTTTCGTTGTGTCAATGGCATCAAAGGAAAGTTCCTTGTCTTCCTGCATGTCTTTATTGTAAGCAAGCGGAATCCCCTTCATTGTGGTCAGAAGTGACATAAGCGCGCCATACACACGTCCGGTCTTGCCTCGGACAAGTTCTGCAATATCCGGGTTTTTCTTCTGTGGCATGATGCTGCTTCCGGTACTGTATGCATCATCAATCTCTACGAATTTGTATTCGTTGGAATTCCAGATGATAATTTCCTCGGAGAAGCGGCTTAAATGCATCATAATGGTTGCCATGGCAGACAGATATTCGATCAGGTAATCGCGGTCGGAAACACCGTCCATACTGTTTAAGGTCGGTCCGTAAAAGCCGAGAAGCTCTGCAGTATATTCGCGGTCAAGCGGATAGGTTGTTCCTGCCAGTGCGCCGGAACCAAGCGGACAGTAATTCATGCGCTCGTAAATATCGTGCATACGGGAACGGTCACGCTTAAACATTTCAAAGTACGCCCCCATATGATGTGCGAGTGTGATCGGCTGCGCTTTCTGCAAATGGGTAAATCCTGGCATAATCGTCTGCGTATTTTCTTTCATAATGCGAAGCAGTACCTGCAGCAGCTGTTCCAGCAGTTCATCCGTCTCAAGAACCTGCTGCCGGGTATACAGACGCATGTCCAGTGCCACCTGATCATTTCTGCTTCGTCCGGTATGCAGTTTCTTTCCGGTATCTCCCAGACGGTCAATAAGGTTTGCTTCCACAAAACTGTGAATATCCTCATATTCCGAAGTGATGGCAAGCTTTCCGCTCTCCACATCCGCAAGAATTTCCTGTAAACAGGAAACAATCGCCTGCATCTCTTCCTGTGTCAGAATGCCCTGCTTTCCAAGCATACGCACATGTGCAATGGAACCCTCAATATCCTGCTTGTAAAATTTCTGGTCAAACGAAATGGATGCATTAAAATTGTAAACCAGCTGGTCTGTCTCCTTCGTAAATCTTCCGCCCCATAACTGTGCCATATCTAAATTCCTCTCTTTCTTAAATTCTTTGTTTTTTTATAAAATCTGTTCTTCCTGCTGTCTGCGCAGTACGATTTCACGGTCGCGGTCACGCTTGGAATACACACACCCACAGTAGTACTGCCGGTACATGTGATACTCCTTAGAAATTTCGGTCGACTTTTTATAGCCTTCCTTCTTTTTAAAATCCGAAAACAGATAACGGACACCAAAGGTATCTGCCAGTTCTGCTCCGATCTGATTTAACTTTTCCGCATTTTTCAGCGGACTGATGGATAGTGTTGTCGTAAAGAAATCAAATCCGTGCGCTTTTGCATAAGACGCAGCCTCGGAAAGCCGCAGCCGGTAACAGGCAAAACAGCGCTCTCCCCCTTCCGGGATCTCTTCCATGCCCTTTGCCATATCGTAAAACCGCTGTGTATCGTATGCACCTTCCACAAAAGAAACCGGATATTTTGTAGAAAACTCAGCAATAAAACGTTCCTGCTCCTTTGCCCGCATATGATATTCTTCCGGCGGATAAATATTGGGATTGTAATAAAATACCGTTACATGGAAATGTTCTGCAAGACATGCAATACAATAAGAACTGCACGGTGCACAACAGCTGTGCAAAAGGAGGCTTGGAGCCTCCCCTGCCGTACAGTTTTCACGGATCAGATCTTCCATTATTTTCTGATAATTTTTTTTATTCATCTTTCATCTGTATACATCTGATTAAAAATTTCTTTTCCGGTCTGCGTCCGGAAAATTTGCTGATATGCCTGTTCAATTCCGTGACGATTGACGTCATCTTCATATAAATTGACCAGAAAATCTGCCTCCACCAGAATCTGATAATCCAATCCTTCGATATTATCATATGTATGATGATGTCCGATCAGATAGCAGATACGGTCGATCAGATAATTTTCAATTCCCACATCGGAAAGCATTCTCTGTGCCACAATCGGTCCTTCCTGCTCCTGCAGCTTTCCGTCACACCGTCCATACTTTTCTTCTGCCGGACGGATTCCAATGTCATGGGTATAAGCGGCTGCTTCCAATATAAAAAGGGATGTCTCGTCAAGCCCTTCTTTTGTTCCGATGATTCTTGCGAAACTATGCACTTTCATGAAATGCTGAATCCGTTTCGGATCTCCGGAAAAAAAGGCGATCATCTGTAAAAACAGCTCATCCAGCTGTTGCCTGCTGTAATAACTACTGTCACTACTGTCCATTCTGTGTTTCTCCTTTATCTAACATCTGCAGTGCAAACGTCGCTGCAATGTAAACAACTGCACATAAAATAATCAATACTGTTTTTTCCCCGGCAACACCGGCACAAAGTTCTGCCAGAATAAGAAGTCCATGCACCCAGAGTTCCGCATGATGCAGCATCACTGCAATAACTGCCTCAATGATAACAAGCAGACACATAGGAACTACCGGAACGTTAAGGACTCTCACCCCTACAATCACCATAATTGCAACAATTGCTGCAAAGGCCAGTAATGTCGGTACCTGAAACGTCTTTTTGTTCTTGTCCATTTTTTACCTCAACCTTTATTCTTATTTTCTTTGTCTGCGCCCATTATACCAATTTCATGCCTAAGAAACAAGCACTTTTTAAAGTAAAAAAGACACGTCTTCCATCGGATACCCGATACAAAACGTGTCTGAAACGAAGCCAATAAGGGGACTCGAACCCCTGACCCACGCATTACGAATGCGTTGCTCTACCAACTGAGCCATATTGGCAAAACGTACTTGTATATAATACCAAAACCGATTCAGAAAATCAACTGTTTTTTCATAAAATTTATATTAAAAAAAGATTGACTTTTCACATGGATTCTGTAGAATAGAAATTGTTGAGTTTATAATTAGTAAACAAAAAATCAACTAACAATCATGTTTCATAAATTTACGGGAGGCATGCCATGGACATTGGACACCGCATGAAAGAACTGCGCATCCAGTACGGACTGACGCAACAGGAGCTGGCGGACCGTGCCGAGCTGACCAAAGGCTTTATCTCACAGTTGGAACGAAACCAGAACTCTCCGTCCATCGGAACTCTTCTGGATATCATCCAGTGCCTTGGTACGACACCAGCAGAATTTTTTACAGATGAAGAGCCGGAACAGATTGTTTTCAAACAGGAAGATTATTTTGAAAAAACCGACGAAGAAAAACACTGCTGTATTGAATGGGTCGTTCCCAATGCACAGAAAAACCAGATGGAACCGGTTCGTCTGACTTTACACGCCGGTGGACGGTCAGAAGTTTATCAGCCCCATGAGGGGGAGGATTTCGGTTATGTAATCAAAGGAAACGTCCGTATCCACTATGCCGGACAAAACCAGACGGTACATGCCGGGGAATCTTTCTATTTTAAAGCAGGAAAAAAGCATTATCTGGAAAACACCGGTTCGACAGATGCCGTCATCATCTGGGTGACTACCCCACCAAATTTTTAAGAGGACAAACGTATGAGTAAACATTTAATTGATTTTATTGGAATTTCCAAATCCTACGATTCCAATCTTGTGTTGGATGATTTAAATCTGTATGTCCGGGAGAATGAATTTTTGACCCTTTTAGGTCCGTCCGGATGCGGAAAAACTACAACCCTGCGTCTGCTGGGAGGCTTTGAAAGCCCAGACAAGGGACAGATTCTGTTTGACGGACAGGATATCACAGCTCTTGCCGCCAATGAACGGAAACTGAATACCGTTTTTCAGAAGTATTCTCTTTTCCCGCATATGTCCATCGCCGAAAACATTGCATTCGGCCTTAAAATAAGTAAGAAAAGCAAAGCATATATCCAGGATAAAATCAAATATGCCTTAAAACTGGTCAATCTGGAAGGATTTGAAAACCGTTCGGTCGATTCTCTCTCCGGTGGTCAGCAGCAGCGTATCGCCATCGCCCGTGCGATTGTAAACGAGCCAAAAGTCCTTCTTTTAGATGAACCTCTCGGTGCACTTGATTTAAAACTGCGCCAGAGCATGCAGTACGAGCTCATCCGTCTGAAAGAAGAACTGGGAATTACTTTTGTATATGTCACCCATGACCAGGAAGAGGCCCTGACCATGTCCGATACCATCGTTGTCATGAATCAGGGATATATCCAGCAGATCGGTACTCCGGAAAACATTTACAACGAACCGGAAAACGCATTTGTTGCCGATTTTATCGGACACAGCAATATCATTGACGGAATCATGATAAAAGATGAACTTGTAGAGATTCTCGGTGCCCGGTGGGCATGTGTCGACAAAGGATTCGGCAACAATAAGCCGGTCGACGTTGTCATCCGTCCGGAAGATGTAGAACTTGTCGATCCTTCGGAGGGAACGCTGCAGGGCGAAGTAACCTCCCTGATTTTTAAAGGCGTTCACTATGAACTCGATGTCATGGCCGGCGGCTATGAATGGCTGGTTCACACCACCAGATTTGTTCCGGTCGGCACAAAAGTCGGCATCAAAGTAATCCCGTTCAATATCCAGATCATGCATAAGCCGGAATCTTCCGATGAAAAGGCGGTGGAGATCGATGCGTAAATTTAAACAGCAATTTCTTGCCGGTCCATACCTCATATGGATCATCGGTTTTATCCTCCTGCCGCTTATCATGATTCTTTACTATGCATTTACAAACGGCGATGGCAGTTTTACGTTATCCTATATCACAGCGATAGCAGATGAAACCAACCGCAAAGCCATGGGACTTTCCCTGAGACTTGGAATTATATGCACCATCGTGTGCCTGGTTCTCTCCTATCCGCTGGCAATGATTTTAAATAATAGGAAAATCAAAAATCAGGGACTGGTTGTTTTTATCTTTATGCTTCCGATGTGGATGAACTTTATGCTCCGTATCCTGGCATGGAAACTTCTGCTTTCCAAAAATGGTGTAATCAACTCCATTCTCACAGGTTTCGGGCTTTCCCGCATCAATATCATAAATACACCGACAGCCGTTGTCCTTGGCATGGTATACGACTTCCTGCCATTTATGCTGCTGCCTATCTACAACTCCATGACACGAATCCGTAAAGACTGGATTGAGGCGGCCCGCGATCTGGGAGCCGGAAATGCAGCCATCTTTTTTAAGATTATTCTTCCGCTTACCGTATCCGGAATCATCAGCGGAATCGTCATGGTATTTGTCCCGTCACTTACCTCGTTTGCAATCTCGCAGGTATTAGGCGGTGGTCACGTTCTTTTAATCGGAAATGTGATCGAGCAGGATTTTATGCAGGGAATGCAGTGGAATGCCGGAAGCGGTCTTTCCTTTGTCCTGATGATCTTTGTAATCGTAAGTATGACAATTGTAAATATATTTGATAAAGAAGGGGAGGGAACATCCATATGTTAAAAAAATGTGCATCCCGGATCTATATGATCCTGATCTTTGCCTTCCTTTACCTTCCGATTGTTGTGTTGATTGCTTTGTCTTTCAACGATTCCCGTTCCAAGGTAAAATGGGGAGGCTTCACGCTCCGGTGGTATACCGGCTGTTTTCAGGACGAAAAGATCATGACTGCATTTATCACAACTTTGCAGGTCACTTTCCTGTCCGCAATGATTTCCACACTGATCGGAACACTTGCTGCGCTCGGCATAGCCGCCATGAAAAAACGGCACCAGACCATTTATCTCGGCGCGACCAATATTCCGCTTCTGAATGCGGATATCGTAACCGGTATCTCCATGATGCTTTTGTTTGTGAAATTTATCGACCTCGGATTTGTGACGGTTCTTTTAGCGCACATTACCTTTAGTATTCCTTATGTTATTTTAAATGTGCTTCCGAAAATGAAACAGACAAACCGCAGCACCTATGAGGCGGCACTTGATCTTGGAGCAACTCCGCTGTATGCATTTTACAAAGTCACCTGGCCGGAAATCCGTCCCGGTGTGTTCTCCGGATTTATGATGGCAGTCACCATGTCACTGGATGATTTTTCCATCACCTATTTTACCAAAGGAGCCGGGGTCAATACCCTCTCCACCATGCTCTACACAGAACTTCGCAAAGGAATCAAACCGGAATTGTATGCACTTTCCACGATTCTGTTCTTTGCCGTTCTGCTCATTCTTCTTGCCGGAAATGTTTATCCGGGGAAGAAGCGTGTTGCAGCCAAATAAATTTTCCATTGGAATTTTATTCCAGCCGAAAGGAGTCCTATTATGAAAAAAAGAATTTTCTCTGCCCTCTTAATTTCTGCTCTGGCAGTCAGCGCACTCACTGCCTGTGGGGGATCTTCCTCTGCGAAAAAAAGCGGACAGACCTTAACCGTTTTAAATTACGGAAAATATATCGATGAGTCCGTAGTCAAACAGTTTGAAAAAGAAACTGGTATCACCGTCAAATACGAAGAATATGAAAGTCCGGAAGAAATGTATACCAAATACAAAGCCGGTTCCATCAACTATGATGTAATCTGCTCTTCCGAATATATGGTTGAGCGTCTGATCAACGAGGGCGAAGTGCTCGAAGAAGATTACGATGCCATGGACAACTACAAAAATCTGGATCCAACGATCCTTGATATGTCTGCTTCCTATGACAAGAATCACACCTATTCCGTTCCATATTTTTACGGGACTCTTGGCCTTCTCTACAACAAAACAACCATTGATGCCAAAACCGTATCAAGCTGGGACTGCCTGTGGGATCCTACCTATGAGGATGAAATCATCATGGAAAATTCCGTCCGTGATACGTTTGCCCCTGCCCTGATCTCCAAAGGGTATTCCTTAAACGATACCGATGAAAATCATCTGCGGGAAGCCCTCGACATATTAAAAAAGCAAAAAGATGATAAAATCGTATATGCCTACTATGTAGACGAGACAGCCGATGCCATGATCGGAGAAGAAGCCTCCATCGCACTGTGCTACTCCGGCGAGGCTGCACTGGCCATGGCAGAGAACGACAATCTGGATTATTCAGTTCCAAAAGAGGGATCCAACCTCTGGATCGATTCCTGGTTCATTCCAAAGTCCTGCACTAACCAGACCAACGCTTTAAAATTCTTAAATTTCCTGTGCAAGGATGATATCGCAGAAAAGAATTTCGAATATGTGCAGTATGCCTCTCCGATTACATCTGTGGTAGAAAATCAGGACGCTGACGTAAAAAATAACGAAGCTGTCAATCCTTCCAGTGACACGATAAAAAGATGTGAAATCTATAAAGCATTAAGTGATGATGATTCCGCCAAGTACACAAAGCTGTGGCAGGAACTTCTCTCTTATTAAAAAACCGAGAAAAATGATTGCAATTTCAGTCAAAACATGCTAAAGTAAATCCACGGTGTCTGGTTAACACCGTGGATTTTTCATCTTCGGAAACGGTCATTCCGAAATTTCCCATATATACATTTGTTTTCAATTACATATGAACTATCAGGAATTTTTAACAACGATCCGTACACAGCTTTCTCTGCGTATCGAGACAGGTGTCACTTTAGACATTCGTTCCTTTACCAAAAATAACGGAACACATTACGATGGTCTGGTACTTCTCCATCCGAAGAAAAACGTGTCACCTGCGATCTATCTGATGCCATACTATCATCGCTATCTGGAAGGGATATGCCTTGAAGAAATCTGTGAAGATATTCTTCATACCTATCAGGCGCATGCCCCGGAAGAAAATTTTGACACGTCCTACTTTACCGATTTTTCCCGTGCCAGCGAGCACATCGTCATGCGTCTTGTAAGCTTTGAAAAAAATCAGGAACTGTTAAAAGAGGTTCCGTTTTTCCGCTATCAGGATCTGGCCGTAATCTTTTACTGTCTGCTCCATGCAAGTGCCGAAAACCAGGCAAATATTCTGATCCACAATCATCACTTAAACCTTTGGAAAACCGACAAAGAAACGCTCTACCGGCTTGCGAAGAAAAACACGCCACAGCTTCTTCCCCCACAGCTTACCCCGATGAGCAGTCTTCTCAAAGAAATGCAGCTCGTCACGGAAACTCCACTCCCGGAAGCAGCCCCGCCACTGTATGTTCTGACCAATACGTACCGGACCAACGGTGCAACCGTTCTCCTCTACGATGACATCTTAAAAGAACTGTCCGATTTGTTTGAAAAGGATCTGATCATTCTGCCAAGCAGTATTCACGAAGTACTGATTCTTGCCGCCGATGAAAACGACAGGCAGAATCTCGACCATTACACCGCAATGGTAAAAGAAGTGAATGCCTCACAGCTTCAGGATGAAGAAATTCTGTCCGACCATGCCTACTATTACTGCCGGCACAGCCATCTGCTGACCATGCCGCAGCCGGTCTGCACTTCATAGATTATATTTTCAGACACAAAATCCCCGCAGAAAAAATTCTGCGGGGAACATCTATTACATTTCTACCAGTTTATCATATAGCTTCTCATATGCATGTGCCGAAGCATTCCAGGAAAAATTGCGATCCATCGCACGATAGATCAGTTCTTTCCATGCGGCCTTTTGTTCATGCTCCACACGATACGCATACCGGACAATATCTGCCATTTCCTGTGCATTAAAATTCGCAAATGAAAAACCACATCCTGTATTTTCATATTCATTGTATGGTTCTACCGTATCCCGGAGTCCTCCGGTTTCACGCACGATCGGAAGTGTTCCGTAACGCATGGCAATCATCTGTGCCAGCCCGCATGGTTCAAACATGGAAGGCATCAGCAGCACATCACTTGCCGCGTATATATGGTGCGAACGCTCCTCGGTAAATCCGATATGTACGCTTACCTTGTCCGGATACTTACTCTGATAATGGTGGAACATATTTTCATACTGGCTCTCTCCGGAACCAAGAACCACCAGCTGTATATCCATTTCGGTTAAAAGTTCATCCAATACGCAGCCGATCAGGTCAAATCCTTTCTGGCTGGTCATACGCGATACGATTCCGATCAGGAAAGCATCCTCCCTGACTGGAAGCCCAAGTTCTTTCTGTAATGCAGCTTTGTTTTCTTTTTTCCCACTCACTGCATCTTTTTTCGAATAATTTACCGGAATATAAGGATCTGTCTGTGGATTATATTCTTCATAATCAATTCCGTTTAAAATACCATAAAGGCGATCCTTTCGGGCAGTCATCAGGCCACTTAAGCCCTCTCCCCCTTCTACGGTCGTAATCTCATTTGCATACGTCGGGCTGACGGTAGTAATATAATCTGCATATACCACGCCACCCTTTAAGTAATTTGCCTCCCCATAAGATTCCAGTTCATATGCATTGAAAATGTGTGCCGGAAGTCCTGTAATATCCATTATCTCCTGAATTCGCCAGCGTCCCTGAAACTGCAGGTTATGAATCGTAAACACGGTTTTGATTCCCGCATAAAAATTATCATCTCCAAATACCGTATGCAGAAACACCGGAATAAGTCCTGTCTGCCAGTCATTGCAATGGATAATGTCCGGGGCAAAATCAATATACGGCAGACTAGCAAGTACTGCCTTGGAAAAATATGCAAACTTTTCCACATCTTCATAGATATTGTTGTATGGAGATTCTCCTGCGAAATAAAATTCATTGTCCACAAAATAAAAGTGAACACCATGATATTCTGACTCGAAAATTCCAACATACTGCCTGCGCCAGTTCAGATTTACATAAAAATGGCACAAAAATTTTAAATTTGGAAGAAATGAGCGATCCATGCAGGCGTATTTCGGAATAACTACCCGCACATCATACTCTTTTTTGTCAAAATATTTCGGAAGTGATCCGACAACATCGGCAAGACCCCCGGTTTTCACATATGGCACTGCCTCTGATGAAACAAACAGAATCTTCTTCATACACAACACTCCTTTACTTACCCTTCATCTGTAATCGTATTTTGTCCGTAATAAGAGCGATAAATTCCGAGTTGGTCGGTTTTCCTTTTCCATTACTGATGGTATATCCGAACAGATCATCCAACGTATCCATCTTGCCACGGCTCCATGCTACTTCAATTGCATGACGGATGGCACGCTCGACACGGCTTGGTGTCGTATCAAATTTCTTTGCGATCCCCGGATATAAAATTTTCGTAATAGAATTTAACATGTCCATATTCGTCACAGACATGATGATTGCCTCCCGCAAATACTGGTATCCCTTGATATGTGCCGGAACCCCAACCTCATGAATTATCTCTGTGACATCCTCTTCCAGTGTCTGTAACGAGTACTTTTCCGATTTCTTTTCCATCTCAACCGGTCTGCCAATTTCTTTTCGTACTTTGTTTTTTCGACGGTTGAGTGTCTTGATCCGGTCCAAAACAATATTCCGGTCAAACGGCTTCATAATATAATAATCTGCTCCCCGCTCAAACGCATCTTCGGTAATTTTTTCATTGCTGATTCCGCTGATCATCAGAAATGTCGGCCGGTTTTTTAGCGTGTGATCTGCCCTGATCCTGTCAAGGACTGCCAGACCGTCCAGTTTCGGCATAATAATATCCAATAATACAACATCCGGTTCTTTTTCCCTGATCAGATGACAGGCTTCTTCTCCATCCTTCGCTATCCCGATCAGGTGCAGTTCATCATCACTGGTTACCATTTCTTCCAATAAGTCACGCATAACCTCGTTATCATCTGCAATTGCGACATTTAGTTTTCCCATGTAGGCCTCCTAGAATGTCAAATTCAGTCAAAAATAAGCATACCAGAAAGCACTGTCCGATTTTGTCAAAATTTGTCGATAAATACAGTTAAACTATAGCACAACTGCCAATTTATTTCAATGTCTTATGCATTCTCTTCGAACTGGGAATTATACAGATCTGCATAAAATCCCTTTTGTGCCAGAAGCTGTTCGTGTGTCCCCTGCTCTATGATATCGCCATCTTTCATCACCAGAATCAGATCCGCATTTCTTATCGTAGAGAGTCGATGCGCAATGATAAAGCTGGTCCGTCCACGCATCAGATTATCCAATGCCTTCTGAATCCGCACTTCGGTACGGGTATCTACCGAAGAGGTTGCCTCATCCAGAATCAGAATCGGGTTATCCGCAAGGATAGCACGTGCAATTGTAAGAAGCTGTTTCTGTCCCTGGGAAACATTACTTGCATCCTCGTTTAACTCCATCTGGTAGCCACCCGGAAGTGTCTGGATAAAATGGTGGGCATGTGCGGCTTTTGCCGCCTCAATCACTTCCTCATCTGTGGCATCTAAACGGCCATACCGGATGTTTTCCATGATAGATCCCTTAAACAGCCAGGTATCCTGCAATACCATACCAAATGCATCCCGAAGTTCCTGACGGTTAAAGTCGCGGATATCATGCCCATCCACCTGAATGGCTCCGCCTGTCACATCATAGAAACGCATAAGCAGTTTGACCATTGTGGTTTTTCCTGCTCCCGTTGGTCCGACAATTGCAATTTTCTGTCCAGGTGTTACATGAGCGGAAAAATCCCTGATAATGATCTGGCCCGGATTGTATCCGAAACTTACATGGGAAAAATCCACGTAACCATCCACATGGTCGAGATGCACAGCATGTTCAACCGTCAGTTCTTCTTCCTCTTCGTCCAGAAATTCAAATACGCGCTCGGAGGCTGCAGACATCGACTGCAGCATATTTGCCACCTGCGCAATCTGCTGGATCGGCTGAGTAAAATTCCGGACATACTGAATAAATGCCTGAATTTCACCAACCCCGATGGTTCCGCGGATTGCCAGAAGTCCTCCGGAAATTGCCACTCCGACATAACCGAGGTTTCCGACAAACTGCATGATCGGCTGCATCAGTCCGGATAAAAACTGGGACTTCCATGCCGATTGAAACAGAATCTGATTGGTATCTTCAAATTTTTTGATGGTGCTCTCCTGCTTATTATATGCCTGCACCACCAGATGTCCGCCATAGACCTCTTCCACCTGTCCGTTGATATGTCCCAGATATTCCTGCTGCTGGCGGAAATATTTCTGCGAATGTTTGATAATAAACGAAATCAGGATGGCAGATACCGGAAGAATCACAAGTGAAATCAATGTCATAATTCCGGAAATTGAAATCATCATCACAAGTGTTCCGACCAGTGTTGCCACACTCGTAATGATCTGCGTCACACTCTGATTTAAACTCTGTCCAAGTGTATCCACATCATTTGTGATGCGGGATAGCACCTCTCCGTACGTGCGGCTCTCGAAATATTTCATTGGCATGCGGTTGATTTTCTCTGAAATTTCCTTACGCATGCGGTAACAGGTTTTCTGCGTGATTCCTGTCATGATCATTCCCTGTATAAAACTGAATACTGCAGAACAGATATACAGGCCAAGTGTAAACAATAACACTTTGGCAATATAGGTAAAATCAATAGATCCGGTTCCCGCGATCTTTTTTCCGAGACCTTCCACCAATGCATTCGTTGCACGTGCCATAACCTTTGGTCCGGCAACGGAAAAGACGGTAGACACCGCCGCAAAAATCATAACGGCAACGATTGCATACCAGTATCTTCCGAGATAACGAACCAGTTTTTCGATAGAGTTTTTGAAATCTTTTGGCTTTTCTCCCGGCATCATTCCTCTGCCCGGGCCGCCCATCGGACCGTGAGGTCTTCTTGTACGTTGTTCTGCCATCTTATTTCACCTCCTCAGAAAGTCCCAGTTCTTTGGCAGACAGCTGGCTCCTGGCAATCTGCTCGTAAACTTCGCAATTGTGCAGTAATTCCTCATGCGTGCCTTTTCCGACAATCTTTCCATCGTCGAGTACCAGTATCTGGTCCGCATGCAGAATTGTACTGATTCGCTGTGCGACAATGATCACGGTCGTATGTTCCGTCTTTGTCTCAAGTGCTCTGCGGAGTGCCGCATCGGTCTTCATATCCAGAGCGGAAAAACTGTCATCAAACACATAAATCTTTGGATTTTTTGCAATTGCTCTGGCAATGGCAAGCCGCTGCTTCTGTCCGCCGGAAACATTGCTTCCGCCCTGTGCAATCGCACTCTCATACCCATCCTGTTTGCTGTCAATAAACTCTGTTGCCTGCGCAATCTCCGCTGCTTCCCGGATCTGCTCATCTGACGCATCCTCTGCCCCGAAGCGCAGATTGCTTGCAATTGTACCAGAGAAAAGAATTCCCTTCTGTGGTACAAATCCGATATGTTCCCGCAGATCCTGCAATGTATACTTGCGGATATCCGTTCCGTCAAGCGTGATCTCTCCGCCTGTCACATCATAAAAACGCGGAAGCAGGTTGACCAGCGTAGATTTACCACATCCGGTACTTCCGATAATTGCAGTGGTCTTTCCCGGCTCTGCAACAAAATCAATATCCGAAAGCACATCTTCCGTGGCTCCCGGATACCGGAAATTTACATGATGAAAGGCAATCACACCCTCACACTGTTCCATGGCAGCCGGCTCTTTCGGATCTGTAATCGTACTTTTTGTGCGTACAACCTCATCTATACGCTCTGCAGCTACACCGGCTCTCGGCATCATGATAGACATCATAGTCAGCATCAGAAATGCCATAACGATCATCATTGTGTAAGTAATAAATGCCGTCATGGAACCAACCTGCATATATCCGCCATCGATCCTCTTTGCGGCAATCCACACAATCAGAAGCGTAATGCAGTACATGATCATCATCATTCCCGGCATCATAAATGTCATAACACGGTTGGTAAACAACTGCGTCTTTGTCAGATTGCGGTTGGCCTCATCAAACCGCTCTTCTTCCCGTTTTTCCCGTCCAAATGCACGAATGACATTTAATCCTGTCAGAATCTCTCTCGAAACCAGATTCAGCCGGTCCACGAGATTCTGCATAATCTTAAACTTCGGCATGGCAAGGGAGGTAAGAAGCATTACAAATCCAAGAATAACAAGCACCGCAAGCGCGATCACCCATTCCATTCCTGCATGGGTCTGTGCAACCTTAATCACACCACCGATTCCAATGATCGGAGCATAAAGAATCATTCGCAGAAATACTGCAGTCACCATCTGAATCTGCTGTACATCATTGGTACTTCTCGTAATCAGGGATGCCGTTGAAAAATGATCCATCTCTGCATTGGAGTACTGTACGACATTGCGGAATGTCTTATCACGCAGATCCCGTCCGATGGATGCTCCCACACGGGAAGCACAATATCCGACAACCACTGCCGCCATAACCATCAGCAGCGCAAAACCAAGCATCTTGGCTCCGGTGGTCCATAAGTAATGTTTCTGAATGGCATCTACATCCACACCTGCATTTTTATCACAGGAGATCGCATAGGTCACACCCATGGATTTCAATGTAGAAGATCCGATCGCATCAATCTGTCCAGACACCTGCTTTCGCATCTCAAGAATCTGCTGATCCGGTACCTGGCCGGCTGCCAGTGCCTGCAGCAGCTGCTTCATATCTACCTGCGTCCCATCCGTTCCCATTTTCGCCGTGATAGCCTTCTCGTCAATATCGGACTCCTTCATCTGGGACATCTGATATACCATGACGATCGGCTCCAACAGAGACTCATCCATATCGTCAAGCGTATCCTCTTCACAATTTCTCACATAGTTTCCGTCTTTTTTTTGCTCCTTATAACAGGCGGCAAATGTTTTCTTTTCCCTGCTGGTCATAAAAAGCTGTGCTGACACAAAATCTTCCTGTGTCATTTCTTCCGGAAGAATATGCTCCACTCCGCTGCTCATGATTCCGACATCGATAATATCCGATGTATACTGTGGCAGGGACAGATCACAAAATGCCTGCATCACAAGAAAAGCCACAATAACCAGAATCCATTTCCAGTATGGGAGCATGTTTTTAAATATTTTTCCCATGATTTAACTCCTTTTCATATGCATAGCTTTTATACTATCACGAACTGATTTCCAGAACAATTCCTATTATATAAAACTTTTCTTAAATTAAAATGAAATGTGTGGTGCAACCATGGGCACCACACATTTCATTTTCTGATTTTATACTGCTGGAATTATATAACCGGCCTTCTTCATTTCTTTTGTAAAATCATCGACAGACATTCCTGCTTTTTCTGCACCAATTTCCACTGTAATGATTCCATCCTGTACCAGGGATGCATATGCACGAATCTTTCCCTCGCGCTGTCCTTCGATTCGACCTTCCACACGTTCCTCATTCAATTCATCTGCCATCAAAACACGTAATGCCTCACACATGATCCTTTCACTTCCTTTCCATTCCCGTACTTTCTCCATGTTACTGTTTACAATGACCTGCAGCACGATATCTGCAAGATTCTTCTCCCTTCCCTCAAAGGTACTCGCCTGCAATAAATACTGGCGCATCAACGATTCTTCCAGATGATTCGTCAATGCTTTTAGCTGTACATGCATATCCACATCCAGTTCCGATGACGCTATGATCTGCACCGGAAACATCACTCCACTGACATAGTAAATCCCTACTGTTTCTTTTTTACATTCATACCCGGATTTTTCCAGTTCCTGCATCAGCTTCACCGGCTTCCGATCACGAATCAGTGTAATGGTAATCTCCTCTGCCGGAATCTCATTCACATGATTTGGCAATACTTTATACAGGCACGCATACGCAACCGCCTTGTAAAAAGTATCAATGTTCAGCTCATCCTTCGGGGATTTATATTCAAAAATGTTGTGTTTCCGGAAGATCTTCCCGATTTCATTTTTTATTTTGCAGTCCTTCTTTACTTTTACAACCGTACAGTCAATCTGCAAAGGTTTTTCCGTAAGCTGGAACTCATCGGTAAATTCCAAATTTTCTGCATCCTCCAGCAGTTCCAGGCGCAAGGCTGAACAGAATGCCGGATGCCACTGCAGCTTTTGGGACTTTTTCTGATTCTCCTGTTGATTTTTCGTTTGTTCTTTTTCCAAATGTTCTCCTTATATTATATGTGGTTTTTGCTTTTATTTCAACGCATAAAAATTGCAGACTGTTAAACCCTGACCGTCAAACTCAGACCGTCAAAACCTGACTGTCAAAACCTGACTGTCAAAGGCACATCAAGGTTCACATCATTCACTTATGCAACAAAACAAATGGGATTTTCTGGCAGAAACTGCCACTGAAAAAAGATATGATTACTATACCATATGTTTATGACCGCTGCAAGAAAAAACATCCCGAGCTGAAAAAACAATAGGAAAAACAAAAAGCCATGCAATGGAAAAATCCAATACTGCATGGCTTTACAAAATTAATTTTATACCGCAGGGATTACATAACCTGCCAGCTTCATTTCCTTTGTGAAATCATCGACAGACATTCCCGCTTTTTCTGCACCTGTTTCCACGGTGATGATCCCATCCTGCACCAGGGATGCATATGCACGAATCTGTCCTTCGCGCTGACCTTCCATACGCTCCTCATTCAATTCATCTGCCATCAAAACACGTAATGCCTCACACATTGTCTGTTCACTTCCTTTCCATTTTTGCACTTTCTCCATGTTACTGTTTACAATAACCTGAAGCACAACATCCGCAAGATTCTTTTCCCTCTCTGTAAAAACGCTAACTTCCTGCAGATACTTCCACATCAGCGGTTCATCCAAATTGTCAGTCAGTGCCTTGAGCTGTACATGCAAATGCATATCCAGTTCCGATGATGCAATGATCTGCACCGGGAACATCACACCACTGACATAATAGATTCCGGCTGTTTCTTTCCTGCATTCATACCCATCACTACTTAATTTCTGAAGAAGCTTCACCGGCTTGCGGTCTCGAATCAGTGTAATGGTAATCTCCTCTGCCGGAATTTCATCCACATGATTTGGTAATACTTTATACAGGCACGCATACGCAACCGCCTTGTAAAAAGTATCAATGTTCAGCTCATCCTTCGGGGATTTATATTCAAAAATGTTGTGTTTCCGGAAGATCTTCCCGATTTCATTTTTTATTTTGCAGTCCTTCTTTACTTTTACAACCGTACAGTCAATCTGCAAAGGTTTTTCCGTAAGCTGGAACTCATCGGTAAATTCCAAATTTTCTGCATCCTCCAGCAGTTCCAGGCGCAAGGCTGAACAGAATGCCGGATGCCACTGCAGCTTTTGGGACTTTTTCTGATTCTCCTGTTGATTTTTCGTTTGTTCTTTTTCCAAATGTCCTCCTTATATTATATGTGGTTTTTGCTTTTATTTCAACGCACAAAAATTGCAGACTGTTAAACCCTGACCGTCAAACTCCGACCGTCAAAACCTGACTGTCAAAACCTGACCGTCAAAGGCACATTAAAGTTCACATCTTTCACTTATACAACAAAACAAATGGGATTTCTGGCAGAAACTGCCACTGAAAAAAGATATGTTTACCATAGCATATCCCCACCTTCCTGGCAAGGAAATCTTTACGTATACTGCATATATGTAATTGCAAAACGTATTCTAACCTGTGACCATCATAAAAAAGACACACAATGCGATACTCTCTCACATTGTGTGTCTTTTCTTAAATCCCCATACTAATCAAGCAAAAACAAATTCTGGGATTCCATTTTCACAGTAGTTTTTCCCACCCTTGGTGTTCCATCCGGATTTTTGGACTTATTGTTATAAATTTCAAAAACAATATCCCCTTCCTTCTTTTTGTTTTCCCCTGTCGTATCATAAATAAAGTAATACTCACCCATATTTTTCAGGTTTTCAAACACATATTTTTTAGGATTCCCCTTCGTTGCTTTTCCCTCAATCACCATTCCGTCTTTTTTGTAAATTTTATCTACGTAAGTTCCATCTTTGTATTGGATCGAACAGGTCAGCTTCGTTCTGACAGTATTCAGTTCGACCGGGCTGAAGCGGATTTTTTCCTTAGTACCGTCAAGGTTATTTCCATATTCTTTCATCCAGTTCATCTTATACACAAGATTTGGATCACTTCCATTTCCGGACTCCTCTTTTAAAAGCTCCGCCTCTTCATTCAGGATCTCGACCATTGGCGGCTCATATGTGGTACGGTATGCGGCAATCATCGTATTAATGAAAAGCTTTGCCTCCATATCTCCATCTACCGTAGAATGACCTACTCCGGAATAAAAAACATTTCCCTTACTGTAAATATAGTAATTATTGGCGGCATCATTCGGGGAAGCCCCATAGGTGGCACCGGTTCCATCTCCGTTTGAAGCCGTACCCGCCCATGCACACGGATCTCCGTTCTCATTATCCGAAAGACAGTACCAGACCGTAACTTCCGGATCTTCCATGTCCAGCTGATACCACTGCCCATGCGTTGATGCAATTTTGAGTGTTTCGTCAATTTTAAACGGATATTCCGTAATCTGTCCCGTATTCGTCTTCGTTGCACGCTTTGTCAGGTCATTATTATTGTTAAATCCTGTCAATTTCACATTATCGTTACTCACGCCACAGATATATTCATCATTTTTATAACTTCTGATCATATACCGGTATGGGATGATCTGATCCGTATTTTTCTTTTCCCATCCCAGACGTTTCATGGCATAGTAAGTAAATCCCTGGGTATTACCAAGTGCCGTTGTAGAAAGTGTACCGTCGCTGCCAACGGTTGTCTGGGTCATTGTATCATACTTATGTTTCGCCTGATAAGCCAGCAGTTCCTTTCGTTCGCTCTCGGTCAGCTTCCCACTCACAGCTTTATACCGGTTCATTCCCATGACATCACGCAGATATGTATTGGCAGAATATCCGAAATCCCCACTGTTCACATTATGCATAGAAGTAAAATCATGCGTAAACAAAACACTTTTTCCAGAGGCGATAAAATATTTCAGGAAATCAATCGCACCGTTTTTATTCGACATATTTACCTTATGGAACGTATCGCCAAATCCCAGAATAAACATATTGTATGTATGATACAGTTCCTTTTGTTTTTTCGACATTTTAGCTGGATTTTCGTTTCCCTTTTGGGCTGAAATATTCCTGGAATAATCATACACAAATTTCTCCCCGAAATAATTCTTCTGAAAATCAGAAACCGTAGTCGTTACCACGGAAATTTTATAATCATTCAATGCATTATAATATTTCGTAAACAGCGTATTTTCGTGTAAATTCAGATACCCCTTATTATTAGTATCCGTATCCGGCATAATCTGCAGCACCTTAATCTCCCGTTTCTGTCCGGTCTGGTTTTTTGCAACCGAGCAGCCGGTACGTGTAAAATGAATGTCCGGATTATCCTTGCGGTATACAACAATCTTCCACTGGATCAGCCCGAAGTACAGTCTGGAAAGTTTTACCGGTGTAATGTTCTGTTCCCCGTCTCCTGCCGTAAAAACATCTCCCTCATAATAAACTTCCCCTGTATCATCCGAATCATCCGCATCCCCGGAGCCATCCACATCTGCCAGCCCCTCTTCAAATTTACCATCCTGATTCTGGTCAATATAAACTTTACACTGATACTGTGCGGATGGCACATCCGTCACCTGAAAACCAAAATCAAGTTTTGATCTGCCAAAACCGTCCACATCCAGATAATTTGCCTGACTGTCATCTACGGAAACAGACGTATCATTTTTCCCCCCAGACGAAGTCGTTCCCTGATATTCATTTGGCAGTTTTGTAAACGTAATTTTCGGACAGACCTCTTTTACCTTTGCAATCAGCCCATTGGTATCTGACGTCTGGTAAATGGTTTTCTTTTCCTTCTTACTCTCCCTTACCAGATCCGCAAGGTTTGAACCGGCATCTATTTTATCGGACAGGCAATAGAGATCATCAACCGCAACAACCGGATAACCGGCATGTAAAAAGTTCTCCAGTTCCGCTTTCTTAATCTTTGTAATGTCATTTCCCGGGAAACGGAGTGTCGTATCCTCTATAACATTATTTCCGCTTCCAGCCCACAGAAACTTGACCGAACGGCTTATGCCGTCTGACCTGCTATACTCTGCACTGGTCATTTTATCTCCGGTATGGAAATAAATTTTTCCGTTCATCGTGGTATCATTCCACACCGTCTGATTCTCTTTGATCCATTTCACATTGCCATCTGCATCTTTATAGGTTACATCCTTTTCTACCAGATTGTAAGCACCCTGATCCAGCCCAAGATAAATCATGTTGTACTTGCTGTTTAGATCCTCCGTGGAACCAATAAACTCTGCCGTAGTCATATGGGTAATCTTAATATCCCCGATAAAATTCGGAATCATAAGCTGGATATAACTCTTTTTCAGCGAGTACCCGTTCTTTCGGTCATAGCATGGCTCAATATCCAATATCCGCAGTTCTCCATCCACATGATCCTTTGATGTTTTATATCCGAGAATATAACGGACTGCATCTGCCGGTGTCGCTTTGGGATCATTTCCCGTAAATTCCTTAAAATCCGTAAACTTAGACTTCGGATCCGATGCCGGAACCGTTCCCGTGCCAAAATCCTGTGTGGAAGTTTTATCCCCCTTAAACACAAACAGTCTGCCATTTAAATATCCCTGATTTTCATCGGATGTAATTTCTCCTGCGGTTTTATATGTTTCCCATTTGTCCGGCTTCGTCCAGTAATGGTACCAGTTTTCACCAATCACACGTCCATCCACATCGGACGGAAGGAACGTAAACTTCGACCAGTATGCCCGTGCATCCCCTGTCTGTGCAGTAAACACCCCCGTCTCAACCCCGTCAATTTTCTCCGTCTGAATCAGCGCATCCTCTCCGCCATCCAGATACAGGCGTTCAAACAGTTCTGAATCCATGGAAAACAGCATCACTGCCAGTTTATACATATTATTGTTATAGCCGGTATCATTATATGTATAAATGGTAGGGTTCATATTCCAGTCCAGAATATGAAACGTAACCGATTTTCCCTCACCTAAACATCCCTGTGAAGGTATATACACTCCGGAATCCATAAAGATCGGAGCATAGTTCTCCTCCTGATTAATCTTCTGGTACATTTTCACGGCAACATCCCAGCTGATATCTTTCGATCCATTAAATCCATTCGTATACGAAGAAACAGACGAATGCTTTCCGTACCTGTTGTGTCTTTTCCAGATCGTTCTGATATTATCCTCCCCGGAATGCATCTTAGGGGAAACCACATACAAATCCGCATAATCTGCCCATTTCGGCTGTGCATTCAGCTCTTCCGGTGTAATCGTTTTAATAATCACCGAATAATTGTCTGCTTCCTCCTGTGTTTTACAGCCGATGCTGTCCTTTAAAAAATAATCATTGTTTTTATATAGATAGTAATTATTTGTTACATTGATATTATCCTTTGATTTATCACCGGTACTTTTTCTTTTTGTATAAATCCGGTCGCCCTCATTGGTAAGTTCACGATCCGTCTTTTCATCAAATGTCTGATCTTTATCATCCGATTTTTCGAAATCATTTACTGTATGCCAGATAATATTTCCATGATCCTGTCTGACAAACGATAAGCTTTCATTTCCGTCTTCCCCTTTTACGATTTTTTGGACAAACGTACCTTCCCCATCTTTAACGCGCTCATAGTATCCGGTATATTCTGCATCTTTCATGCCATCCTCACAGACACGCATATTTCCAGAATATTTTGAAATGTCCCCTTCTGGCTCATCCGGGAAAAAATAAGCCGTTTTCATTTCACATTTTGCACCGGTTATTGTTTTAACCGTATTAATATCAGCATCCCCATAACGCATCTCTTCCACATTTACCGGTTCACATCCACTGATCTGGTATCCAAACTCTGCGTATTCTTCATAAGGCACAATTTCAAGAATCAGAAACGGGTTTTCCCTGGTTCCAAGCTTTGCCGCTGCGGCATTCGCATCGTAAATGTTGCGCTTCGACTCCGGAATCTGCTCTATCTGGTCAACGACTCCTCTTGTCATCACCGGAAGTTTCTCATCCGCCTTTAATTTATTCCGGTACCCGACAACCCCAAGACAGACAACAAGCACCCCCAGCATACAGACTGCGGATGCAATTCTTTTATTCCTGTTTCCGTTATTTTTTTTCTGCCGATGCCATCTTACCATCTTCAATACGAACGCCCCTTCCTTACCTGAGTACATTTCTCAGCTTGAATTCATTTTGTATCGTATACTTCTGTTCCAGATATTGCATATCAAAAGAAACCGCAACGGATGCCTTTTCCGTGGAAGCATTTACTGTGCCGGTAAATGCCGTAACATATTCGCCGATCAGATTTTCCTGCACCTCATCCGTAGCTGCAGAAATCACCGTTGTATCGGTTTTTGGATCTGCCACAGCCATTTTCTTTGTATATAATTTCTTTCCACCTGCAGAGATCCAGATCACCCGCTTGCTTGCAGCCTCCGGGGCTGCGGCACCTGCCGGATTGGTTACCGACGGGGTGTTCGGAATCGTATAAATGGCGATCCCACGGACACCGGACACGGATGGGTCAAGTTCCTCCACCCGGTTTCCTTCCATCACCCACATGCCGATCTGCTCCATCAGAATCTGTGACTCCGACTGCAGATCAATCTGCGCAGACGCGTGGTTATAATTTTTGTGCGCCATTCCAAGGAAAAGCGTTGCAGCGCCCAAAATAACCGTTGAAATTGCAATCGCGATAATCAGTTCCACAAGCGTAATTCCCCTATGATCGTTCGGCACACTGCCACCCCCTTTAAAAAGTTACTGCTCCGTAAAATGCCTGCCGGTATCTTTCACCAGCCGGATTGTGTATGCCGGGACACCATCAATATAAATGGCATTCACATTTGTACAATCGTCATAAAATGCCGTTTTCTTATAAGCAATCTTAATAAATGTCCCACCGGCACCCGGTTCTGTCAGTTCCTCCCCGGTGCTGCTGTCCTTACGGATTTTAATTGTATTATTACACAGCTTCGTCCCGTCAGATGTCAGCTTTGTATCGTCAAAACTGCCCAGATTATCGGACAGGACACGCGTATAATATCCATTGTCCAGCTTGTAAATATACAGATAAGAACTGCCGGCTTTGCTCATCGTCCTAACCTGAAGCGCATCCAGCGAAGAATCCAGCGTCCTTACCACCTTCTGCGTATTGGCATAGTGCAGATGCCCGATCATCATGACAGACGTGCTTGCAAGAATGCCAATAATCGCAATAACGATAATGATTTCAACGAGCGTAATTCCATTCTGCCCCAAAAGTTTTCGTTTCTTCATTGGCACACCCCTTACCCGTTCTTCTTCCAATTATCATAGTTCAAATAAGAATCCAGATCAAGGTTTCCAGAAATATTTGATGCCGCAAGGGAAGAACAGCCTTTGAAAAACTGGGAAAACAGCGGAGTATCCCGTTTCTGGTCCTCGGTAAACAGCTGGGAAACCAAAAGCTTGTTTCCCCGTACCGAAGCGTTGGAATCAAAAGAGATCACCCCACCGGAAATAATCATTCCCTCAAACTGGCCGGACACCCTGACATCCCCGGTTGCAATGACAATTCCCTTTGTAACCGTAGCTGGAAGTGCATAAGTTCCGGCATTTTCAATCAGGTATACATCTGCGGCCGGGGAATACACCGTTTCCGAAGCCGTCGGGGATGCCTTGTGTTTCTCCACCTCTGTGGTAAATGCACTCCGGTCAATCAGATAGTCAAACAGCGGATTTACCGTTTTGTCAATCACTTCATGCCCACTGGCATCCGTAGATGTCAGACGGACATTGTCTTCGGTCACTCCCTGCCCCTGATCCGTCAGTCCCAGTTCCAGCGACTTATAGCGCACGGCAAGCTTTGAACAGTACTTCCAGTATAACCCACTGCTGTCTTTCCAGTTGTCCGGCGCAATCGTATACGTTCCAACCTCCAGCATATCTGCAGAAGCCGCCCGTTTTAAAATGTCCCCGGAAAACGTCATAATCGTATTGGAATCCACAATCAATGCATCCTCATCCAGATAGATATTGGCATACTGTGCCGTTTTCCCCTGATTGTTCACATAATACTCAGAAAAAAAGTCATTCGCAGACTTCTCCGAATTAAAATTCAGGTAATAATAGACCCCACCCGGAAAATAATAGGGAACCACCTGCCGGCTGCTGTTTAAATATCCTTTCAGCGTACTTTCACTGATTCCGGTATATGCCGCATACTTCTTTTGATCCAGACTTCTGCCATCTCCCGACACATATTCCAGTGGAACATAATATGCCAGCTGGTTCGTCCGCGCGGAGATGGACTCGCCCATCAGAATATCCTCGTTACTGGCATCAAGCTTTCGCGAAATAAACGTCCGCCCTGCCAAAAGCAGGTAATTCAACCCTTTGATATCCAGATGGCTGCTTTTTCCATTGACCATCATGGCACTGCTAAACTCCGCCTTTTTCGCGGAATCCGGATCCTGTGCGCCATAATTTTTCTGAAAATTATAGCCGTAATAATTGCCCTGCAAAGTCACGGAACTCCCCCTGCCAGCCAGTTCCAGATCATCCGCCACATACATATTTCCGTTCATATGGATAGAGGAAGCACCGTTTGTCCCGGCAGACGATGTCTTTATATTTTCTGCCCAGATCGAGGAACCACCGTCCCCGACCGTCAGGTCTGATCCGCTCTCCGTCACGATATCCCCGCGTGTAAGAACCGTCTTCCCCTTGATCGTACCGTTTCCGCCTGTGGACGCATAAATTCCGTCTGCCCCGGCATACACATTGCCATCCACCGTCACATTCTGTGCCCCGATGTTGATCTGTCTGTCGGCTATCAGCGCATAACGCATAAACTCCTGCACCTGCCCCCTGCCGGAGAAATTCATCTTCGGGGTGGAAAACACAAGGTCGGTTTTGATCGTTGTCTCATAATCCTGTGCATCCCTATACCGGATCTGTACACCCTTTAACGTAAACGTCCCTGCACCGTAATCCACCTCATATTTTGGATCTGCGGCAGGGATATAACATCCCTGGTCTGCGGCTTCTTTGATGCAGCTTTTTACCGTATCCGTATCATAGCCGGAAACCCGGTATGCCACATTGCCGGAAGCGTCCATGGTATCCGATGCACCAACTGCCGGATCTGTGTGGTTTTCTGCAAACTGCTTCTGCAGCCCGTCCATATATCTGGTGGCAAATACTTTCTGCACATCCCCGCCGGAAGCAGAATACGTCAGGTAATTTTCAAGGACATCCGCATACGCTTTCTCCAGTGACTGCTCTGCAAGTTCCCTTGCACCGGCACGCAGATTATCCATCAGTTCATCCGCACTGTAGAAATTTTTTTTCGTGCCGCGTTCCACTTCCTTCATCTCAATATTGACAATCGTAATCTTCGTGATCACCACGGCAATCAGGCTTACCACAACCATCAGAACCAGTACGGCAAGCAGGGAGGCACCACGGTTATCCTGTTTGAACCGGTTTCCTTTCATCGCTACTCTCCTTTCGACGTGCTGACCGTAATATAACGGTACTTTTCCTTATCCGGATTGTTTCCGCCCTTGCCTTTCTTATATACACAGACCGTCAGATCGACCTTTCGCACTCCCCCGCTGCTTGCCACCAGAGGGGCAACCGACCCGGCCGGCAGCTTAAAGCTGTCCTGATAAATTGCTCCCTTGTTGGTCACCGCAGCCGGATCATCCGGATACGACTTGTTGCCAAGGTTTGATGCCACAGACGGCATCGGGCATCCCTGCGGCAACACCGTCATCTTATAATCCGGTCTAATGCTGTTGACATCCGCAATATTCTGGCATACAAACACCAGCTTGGGGTTCACACCGGCAGCGTATGTAACCTCCATCGTATCGCTGTCCTGCGCCACATGGTACATAAGGTAAATATGTTCCACGTCACGGATGTCTTCCTCTGCAAACTCATTACATTCGTATACTTCCGAAGGATCTATGCCCAATACCTCATCGCCTGTTTCCCCACATGTATAGCTGCATGCCACCCGGACATGCGTGCTGTCTGCCGTAACCGAAAATTTCCGCTTCATCTTCGCCTGCAGTTCGCTGTCCCCAAGCGGAAGCGTCCCCGGATGTGCAGCGGCATATGTCATATTTTTTTCCGAAAAATACGTCATTGCTTCCTGCAGCTGGTTATGTTCCAGTGCCACGACATCTTTTGTGTCATCGATCCCTTCGATCTGTGGGATATTGGTGTCATTTTCAGCTACAGCCGTACTGACAGAAACCTCGACATCATACGTGCTGCCAGAAGTGCCTGCCGCCGCGTAGTACACATTCTCCGCCTGAAATGCCGGTGCCGGGGCAGCCGCCGGAGTCTCACGGAGCAGGGTATAGCCCTTTCCTTCCAGATAGGGAACACGAAATCCTGCCCCTGTCGTCACCACAGCCAGCTCTTTTTGGTTTTTTAAATCCTCCAGCACTTCCTGCGCCAGATTGGTTGCGTGCTGTTTGTCCGCCATCATCGCATTGTACTTCATGGACTGCGTAAAATAAGACAGCAGCGGAATGGAAATAATGGCAAGAATTGCCATGGCAAGGATGACTTCCAGCAGGGAAAATCCACCATTGTTATTCGGTTGTCTCTTCATCTGCGGACCTCCTTCCCATCCGTTTTACGGTGCAGTTTCAAGCGATGTGCTTCTGCCAAAAATACTCATCACACCTTTTGACATATTTGGGAATACCGGTGGAACGTACTCTTTTCCGGTGTTCTCCAGATAGTACATATTCAGGGTCATCTCCCCGTTTAATTTTCCGGTGGAATCATCATAATTTGCCGTAAACTGTGAAATCGTTGTACGATCCTTAAAATTGTTGACATAAGCAATCATTTCCTTTAATCCGGCATAGCCTGCCTCATAGCGGATACCGATAGAGGCATAATATCCCCGGACCTCTTTTTGCTCCGGTCCTGCCGTTTCCTGTTCTGCTGCATCTGCCCCCTGTGTGCTCTCCTCACTCTGGCTTTCGGATGTAGAAGATGCCTCTGCATCCGGTGCGGTAGTGGAAGAAGCATCCGTTCCTGCAGCCGTGTCCGTGCCATCGGTCTGCACATCCACAGCAAGCGGCTGGTTCATGGTAAACGTAATGTCCGTAATATGGAAATCGCTGCTGTTATCCTCATACGCCTGTAACGACTCAATAGCCTTCTCGGTTGTCATTGCAGAAGGATACGTACTGATAATCGTCTTCTGCTTTTTTACCATCCGCTGGATATTTTCTTTTACCTTCGGAAGTCCTGCCTCCATCTGTTCCATCTGCTGCACTTTTGCCTGATCGGCCGTATTCTGTTCTTCAATCTTCGCTGCCTTGCTCATTCCCTTACTGAAAATAAAGAAATACGAACATGCCACTATGACAATCGCACAGAAAATGAGCAGCAGCCGCTTGTCGGAATCTGAAATTTTAATTCTATTCATTGGTCTGCTCCTCTCCTTCCACGCTGTCGGTATCGGTATCGGCATCGGTATTCGCAGACGGAACCGCTTCTTCTACGAGATGCCCGTCCTCCCCGAGAAATGCACCGGTATAATAAGCATTTAACGTATACGTCCACGTCACCGTGCCGCTGTCTTCATCAGACTCCTCCGACATGGACGGAATCGAAAGATTTTCAAGCAGCGTCACATCCGCAAAATTCAAAAGCATCTGTCCGACCGTAACTTTCCGGTCTGCCTCCATATTCAGCGTTACCAGCGAGCCATCCGTCTGAATGCTTTTTACATGGATGGTTGTCGGAAGTTCATTTTCCAGCTGCGCAATCAGCGGATACAGCTGCTCATTTTTCGTGATGGTGGCAAGATCCAGTTTCTCATACACCTGTTCCTCCGCCTGTACCCGCGCGTAATCGTCATACGTCTCCTGCACATAGGAAAGATCATTGATCCGTTTGGTCAGGTTGCGGTGCTCACGATAAGCCAGCAGCTGACGCACACCAGAACCGAGAATCAGCAGGACACTTACCAGCACTGCCCCCGCCAGAATCACATATGCCGTGTGCAGGTCGTTCTTTTTGGAATCTGCCACAAGCATGTCCTTTGGCCTGGCATCAATCGGATGAACCGCCGCACCGATGACCGAAAGGAAACCGACAGCCGTTGCCGCCTTCGGTCTCGTCCCGGAAGATGCCGCATCCGGTGTTACCGTCCCCTCAGCCGCCTTGTTTTTTCCGCTCCGTAAATCGATGACCTTCGTGAAATCAATTTCCTGCAGCGGAAGCGGAAGTTCCTGTGCAAACAGTTTGTGCATGCCTGCAAAACGGGAACCATCGCCAACCAGATAGACATTCCCGACAAATTCCTGTTTGACCTGGTTCTGATAATACTCAACCGCCGTGTTTGCAATGCGCAGATGATACCGCAGGGACTCCGCCAGATCCTCATATGCCTCTTCTGCCAGAGCCTGCTGACGCTTCATCTCCTCCTGGTTTCCCATCTCCGGAACCGTCGGGCGGTTGTATATCACATTGTGTTCTAAAAGGAAATCAAGTGCTTTCTCCTCATCGTCAATGCCAAGCACCGGATGGTCGATCACCGCTGTGATCGTTGCTCCATAGCCATACGGTGTCACACGCTGAAAGACCAGTTTTTTATTTTCCAGAATACTGATAACCGTTGCCTGTTCTTCCAGCTGCACGACCACGGCATTTTCCAGAAAACTGTCACACAAAAGCTGTACCGTTCCGTTTCCGATATAGTCAAACGTCTCCACCTTAAGCCCTGCCAGCTCGGCAAAGGTCACATAGTTGTTTAAAAGGTTATCCGGAATTGCAACGAGAAGCAGCTTAAGCATCTTCTTTCCGTCTTCTTCCTCCACGTCCATCTTGCTGTAGCTGATGGTGTAATTGCTCACATCCATCGGGAAGTAATCACGGATCTGTGCCTCGATGATTCCCATGATCTTATTGTCCTTGACAAACGGGATCATGACCTCGCGGGTAACAACCTTAGAGGAGGAAAGAGTAAATACAACTTCCTTCTCATGGATATCGTGTCTGCTTAGTTCGGCCTTTAATGCCGATGCAAACGCTTCTTTATCGCGGATATAGCCATCTTCCACCGCATGTTCCGGGGTGCGGAACGCAAACGCTTTATGTACCGGCGGATTTTTCTTGCGGTAATCGGCCAGTGCGACTTTTGTCCACCATACACCGGCCTCAATACTTACTACTCTTTTGACCATTTTCATTTTCTCCTTAATATATTTTCCGAAAGGTTTTCATTGGAAAATGTACAAAAATAATTATGCTTTGTTCATGTTCTCTTCGGGAAGAGACTGTAAGAATTTTGGCGAAAGGTTTTGCGTGCCGGACGCGACCGGACTCCATTCGCCATCCGGGCTCATGTCGTCCTTTCCCGTACATCCGTGTACGGGAATCGCTGGGTGTTGACAAAATTCTAACAGGCTCTAACCCTTGAGAAAAATCACAAATCCTAATTATTTTTCTACATTTTCCATCGTAACGTTGTGGCATAAAAAATTATGCGGTGAAAATGACAGATGTTTAAAATTCGCCACAGGACTAAGAAAAACTTTACTTTTAGTTCATGCCACGTTTTAATAGATGCCCATCATGCCGAGATACCAGGTCCAGAAACGGCTGCCCCAGAGTGCAGCGATGAATATGCCTGCCGAAAGGTACGGACCGAGTGCAAGCAGGTTGTTTCGCTTGCTTACTTTCATACGGATGGTATGGATGACGGAGCCAAGAATGCATGCAAGAATAAATGCAAAAATAATGTTTTTTGTGCCTAAAAGCAGGCCTGCATATGCCATGAGTTTGATGTCTCCCCCACCGATTGCTTTGCCGGAGGAGAAATAATACAGGCCATACAAAAACAGGCTGACAATGACTGCCCCGATGATATGGGACAGGATATGCCGGAAATCATACACGGTCATGATGATACCGAGCAGTCCCAGAAACAGGTTCTGGGAAACCGGTATCTGATAGGTTCTCTCATCGATGACCGCAATGACAATCAGAGCAGATGTCATGAGGCAATACAGCACACTGCTGAACGTGAAACCGCCCGCCATGAAAACGACCACATACAGCACACCATTTAAAGCCTCGATTAATGGGTACTGTATGGAAATCCTAGCACCACATTGCCGGCATCTGCCCCGAAGAATTATGTAGGAAAATACAGGAACCATGTCCCGCCAGCCCAGCTTACGCCCGCAGTTCATACAGTGCGAAGACTGCACGATATTCTCTTTTTTCGGGATACGGAAGATCAGCACGTTTAAGAAACTGCCGATGACGATTCCGTATAAAAATATAACAATATAAAGAAAAATCGTAAGTTGGGTTAGCATAGTAAATACTCCTGATTAACGTTTGAATTTATGCTATCACAAGCCAAACCTTATTTTGACTCAATTGGATCAAAGGTTCCACCAGTTGTAGTCACTGAAACCATTGGTTTAGAATCTTTACATGTAATAGTAACTGCTGTAACTTTCTTTCCTTCTTTAGATTCAAGCTTAAGATCTTTTACCTTCGTTACTCCATTATATTCAGCAAAAGCATTCTGTAACTTAGTAGCTCCTGCTGTATCTGATCCACCAGAAACACTTACTGTAGAGTCAATTGTAATTGTATATGATGATTCTGTTAATTCTGATGCAGCCGATGAATATGCAGCCGTAGCATCTGTACATAATCCACTAAGCACCTGAACATCCTTTGCGTGTCTTGACTTGTCAATATAAGGAAGTACCTGTGTACCAACAATACCTACCAAAATTGCCATAATAGCGATAACGATAATCAACTCTACGAGAGAGAAACCTTTGTTATCCTTCTTTTCATTCTTTGCTTTCATGTTCTGAAGCAGTTCCATAATCTTCTTCATACCCTTTGTTCTCCTTTTTTGAATATATTTTTATGTATCTATCATCACATGTCTCATGGCAGACATGTAACAACCCTTCTTCTGCCTGCGGTCAGGCTCCGATGCTGTTGTACAGACTGTACATCGGCATCATGATCGCAAGGACGATCGGCACTACGACGAGTGCCATCACGATGATGATGAGCGGTTCCATTGCGGCAAGCAGTGCCTCGGTCGCCGCCTCCACCTCTTCATCATAATATGCTGCGACTTTGTCGAGCATGTCTTCCATATTACCGGTTTCCTCGCCGATCTCTATCATGTGGTAGACCATCGGTGGGAAGACCCCGGAATCTGCCAGTGGCTTCGAGAGCGGGATTCCACGGCTGACCTCTTCGGTCGCATCTTTTAACGCCTGCTTAACCACGGCATTCCCCATCATCTCGGTCACAAGCCCAAGTGCATCCACCAGCTGGACACCGGAGCCCATCAGTGTGGACAGTGTTCGCGTCATGCGCGAGGATGCCGTCTTGATGCTGAGCGGACCGACCAGCGGTACCTTTAGAATAAATTTTCCTAATATATGTGCCCCGCCCTCTGTCTTTTTCCACGCATGGATAAATATGGCAATCCCTGCGATGATGGCGATAATAAAATACCAGCTGTGCACAAAGAAATCACTGACTGCCATGACTGCAAGCGTGATGCCCGGCAGTTTTCCGCCGACTTCGTCAAACTGTTCGGTAAACGTCGGCACAATTTTAATCATCATAATGGCTACAACAACGATAATAACAAGAATCAGGATGACCGGATAAATCGCCGACTTGATGATCAGCCCCTTCAGGTGGGCTTCTTTTTCAAACTGGCTTCCCACACGGCTGAATGCTTTATCCAGACCACCGGAGGACTCCCCGGCGGCAACCATCTGCACCATGAGGTTTGGAAAAATCTTCGGGTGCTCCGCCATCGCAACGGCGAGGGTCTCCCCGCGCTGTACGGAATCCCGCACTTCTGCGATTGCGTTGGCAAACGGTTTGTTCTCGGTCTGCTCGGATAGCATGTCGAGTGCCTCAACGACGGTCACGCCGGCATTTAATACACTCTCAAACTGGCGGCAGAATACGCTCATTTCGCGGACGCTGACGGCTTTTCCGATATGGATTTCGAGATCTTTGTTAAATGCGTTGGCTCTTGCGATGGAAACGATGGTGTTGCCACCGGATTTGAGTTCTGCCGAAGCAACTTCCATGTTCATGGCCTCGATGGTGCCGGTTTTTGGTTTTCCATCGGCCCCGACCACTTCGTATTTATAACTTGCCATGTCTTAACTCCTTTTTAAAACAGCTTCTGCTGCATGTTTCCTGCATCCTGTGCATACTCTACGGCATTTGCCGCATCGATTTTGTGTTTCAGATACAGGCCGAATAAGGAATCATCCATCGTCTGCATGCCAATCTTCTTACTTGTCTGCATGATGGATGGAATCTGGTGTGCCTTATCCTCCCGGATCAGGTTTTTGATCGCCGGGGTACCGAGCATGACTTCAAATGCCGCCACACGGGATTTCCCGTCGATCGTCGGCAGAAGCTGCTGGGAAATTACCGCCTCAAGAACCGATGCCAGCTGGGAACGGATCTGATTCTGCTGATGCGGTGGAAACACATCAACAATACGCTCAATGGTTGGTGCCGCACCAATGGTATGCAATGTGGAAAATACCAGATGTCCGGTCTCTGCCGCCGTAATCGCGGTGGAAATCGTATCAAAATCTCTCATCTCTCCCACAAGGATAATATCCGGGTCTTCACGGAGTGCTGCACGAAGCGCATTTCCATAGGAATCCGTATCAAGGCCAATTTCTCTTTGGTTTACAATTGACCGATTGTGTTTATGTAAATACTCGATCGGATCTTCGAGTGTAATGATATGTTCGTTCCGTTCTTTATTGATGACATCAATCAAAGATGCCAGTGTGGTGGATTTACCGCTTCCGGTCGGTCCCGTGACAAGGACAAGCCCACGCTTTTTCTTTGTCAGCCCAAGGACCGCTTCCGGCACCCCGAGGTCCTCCGGTGTCGGGATATCGCTTGCCACGATACGCAGTACAGCGGCATAGGAACCTCTCTGGTGGAAGGCGTTGACACGGAATCGTCCCACACGCGTATCCGTGTAGGCAAAGTCCACTTCCCCTGTGGTTTCCATGGTTTTTTTCTGTTTTTCGTTAAACATGGATTCCACCAGTTCTTTGGTCATCGCCGGTGTCAGTTTCTCAAATCCGTCCATTTCATAAAGTGTTCCGCTGATCCTGCACTTCGGCCGTACCCCCACGGTAATATGTAAGTCGGACGCATGATGTGCTTTTGCTATCGAAAGAAGCGTATACATTGACAATTCCATCTGTTTTGCTGCCTTCCCTTCCCTGTTTTATTTAATCATCTTCGTCATCATATGCCACACGCTGCACTTCCTCGACGGTAGTGATTCCACGCAGTGCGTAATCAATGGCACTCATGCGGAGTGTTTTCATGCCATGTGTTAATGCGATCTCCTCGAGCACGTCCGCATTCTCCCCACGGTTGATCGCCTGCCGCAGGTCTGCCGTGACCGGCATAATCTCATAAATACCGATTCTTCCATAGTATCCGGTTCCACCGCAGCGGACACACTCTTTGTGCCCCGGTGTGCGGACATTGATCCGTCTGGCGGGATCCTTTATGCCGAGTATCTTTTTCTCCCCTGCGGTTGCCTCCCGGACAATTCCGCATGCCGGACAGACCCGGCGCACCAGACGCTGGGCGATTACCCCGACCACGGAATCCGCAATCAGGTAGTTTTCTACTCCCATATCTGCCAGACGGGTGATGGTATTTGCTGAACTGTTTGTATGTAAGGTGCTGACCACCAGATGTCCGGTGATGGACGCCTTTACCGCAATCTCTGCGGTCTCCTGGTCACGGATCTCCCCGATCATAATGATGTCCGGATCCTGACGCAGGATGGAACGCAGTGCCGAGGAAAAGGTTAGTCCCGCCTTTTCGTTTACCTGTACCTGATTAACCCCGTTTAAGTTCGCCTCAACCGGATCTTCTACCGTGATGATATTGACGCCTTCTACGTTTAATTCATTTAATGCGGTATATAATGTTGTGGACTTACCGCTTCCGGTCGGTCCCGTGACGAGAATAAGCCCGTTCGGATGGCTTAGGATATGGTCAAATTTTTTTAATTCGTCCTCCGGGAATCCCAGATCCCGCTTGTCCAATGTCAGTGCTTTTTTCTGTGCGAGACGCATAACGACCTTTTCCCCATAGACGGTCGGAAGCACGGACACACGGATGTCGTATTCCTGCCGGTCCACAATGCTGGTCGCACGGCCGTCCTGTGGGCGGCGCTTTTCGGAAATATCAAGTCCGCTGACAATTTTTATTCTTGCAATCAGTGCTGCATGCAGGCTGATGTCGTGCCGCATGGCTTCATGCAGCACGCCATCCACACGGAACCGGATCCGCACCTGGTTTTCCATCGGCTCGATATGGATATCGCTGGCTCTCTTATGGACTGCCTGCTCGATGATCTGTCCTAACAGTTTGACAATCGGTGCCTGCTGGACATTGTTCTCATCGTTTCCACTCCCGGGATCTAGGGCTGCCCTGGCTTTTGCCTGTTCCTGCTTTTCCCTTGTATACTGTTCTGCCACACGCAGGGCTTCTGCATTACCATAGTAGCGGTCGATGGCTGCAGCAATATCACTCGGGGTCGCAGCAAAACGCTCCACCTGACACCCGGTAATGATGGAAACATCGTCCATCGCCCGGATATCCAGCGGATCGCTCATTGCCACGCACAAAAGATTGGGATTTTTCTCATTGAACTTAAACGGAATCAGATTATACTTCCGCAGCACTGCCTCGTCCAAAAGCCGGATGATTTCCTCCGGGATGCGCAGGGTCGACAGATCGACACTCTGTATTTTCAGCTGTGCCTTCAGTGCCTCTACGATCTGTTTTTCGTCTGTAAACCCCAGATCTATCAGTACCACTCCGAGACGCTCTCCCTGTTTTTCTGTTTTCTGGACCTGTAACGCTTTTACCAGCTGATCCTGCGAAATGACTCCTGCATCCACAAGCAGATCGCCCAGTCGCTTCTTCCGGGCAAACCCTACCAACTTATCCATGTAATACTCCCACTACGTTAAACATTTATTATTTTCGAATAATTTCGAGCAATTAATGATTATTATAACCTTTTTTATTCTCTATTGCAATCCTTTTTCATGTATAAAATATAACTTTATTGCATTTTACCGTTTCTTTTTTTGTGCAAATTTCACATCTAGGTCTTTTGTCCTATTTTATTTGCCGTCATTTCCTCCACAAAAATGCCATATCCTTTCGTTGGATCGTTAACAAGCACATGGGTCACGGCACCGATCAGTTTTCCATCCTGCAGGATCGGGCTTCCGGACAGTCCCTGCACGATTCCGCCGGTCAGCTTCAGCAGGTTCTCATCCTCCACATGAAAACGGATTCCCTTATTTTTATCTCCCGGTGTATAATCAAGATCATCAATTACGATGCGATACGACTGCAGTTCCCCGGACGCATCCGACAGAATTACCGCATCCTTTGTCTGAATCTCCTGTTTGTAACCAACCGGACACAACAGACTTTCGTTTTTCTTTTCTTCCCGGAAGTTTTTCGTCAACGTGCCATAGATACCGATTTGTGTATTGCTGGACACTTCTCCGATCTGGTTGTCTTTCCCATAATAGACAACTCCCTCCAGCTCTCCAGGTGTTCCCCTGACACCTTTTTTGATACCGAGCACCTGTGCTTTGTACAGCCGGCCGTCTGACAGACGGAGCAGGTCTTTGGTCTGTCCGTTTCCGATTCCGTGTCCCAGTGCCCCGAAGTTTCCGTCCTGATCAAAATAGGTCAGTGTGCCGATCCCTGCCATGTCATCTTTCACCCAGAGTCCCAGACGATAGCCTTTGTGTTCTGCTGCCTCAACCGGCTCCACCGATACCTGAATCTGCTCGGCTCCGCGCCACAGGGTCAGCACCACCGGTTGTTCCCCGTACTGATTGATCCGCTCCATCAGTTCTTCTTTTTTTGTGACCGCTTTTCCATTTACAGCAGTAATATAATCCCCCGGAAATACAATGTGTTCTGCTGGCTGCCGGCTGCTTCCGTCCACAGTTTCCACCGGGCCGGATCCCAGCACCAGTACTCCCTGGGCAGCCCCGTAAATGCCCACCACCTGTCCGCTCACGTATAAAGATTTTCCGTTCACCACGGAAACCTGCACCTCTTTCATAGGAAGGATGCCAAACAGATAGCAGGTCAGTGTATATTCCCCCTGCTTCAGCTGGCTGCACGTTTCCACTGCCCGTTCCTGCTTCATTGCCTGAAACGTCCGCTCCCCGATCTGTGCCATAACGGATTGCGGTTTTGTGGACATTGCCAGTGTGACCGGAATTTTTTTGTCCAGTTCCAGTTTCTGCCCCTCCTGCACGTATACATGATCGGGAATGGCATGTATCATGGTGGCATAGGCAAAGCAGCACAGCGCCAGAACATAAATACAGATAATATTTTTGAATATACGCATATAAAAAGACCGCATGCCAAAGGTTCTCCTATCTTCTCGGATACTTTTAGTATGCGGACTTTGGTCTTATCTATTCGTATTTTTCTGCCAGACGTTTCATCTCGCGTGCGTTTTGTAAAACCGTATCCGTGATCTCCACGCCGCCAAGCATCCGCGCCAGTTCCTCGATACTTTCCTCTTCCCGCAGCGGATGAATCCGGGAAACCGTGGACGCACGCTCCACCGATTTTTCAATCAGGAAATGGGCATCTGCCATGGCAGCAATCTGCGGCAGATGAGTGATGCAGATGATCTGGTGCGTCTTTGCCAGCAGTTTCATCTTCTGCGATACCATCTGTGCCGTACGCCCGCTGATTCCACTGTCAATCTCATCAAAGATCAACGTCGGAATCTCATCCGTATCCGCCATGACGGTCTTGACCGCGAGTGCAATACGGGAAAGTTCTCCGCCGGAAGCGACCTTTCCCAGAGGCTTTAACGGTTCTCCCGGATTGGTGGAGATCATAAATTCTGCCTCATCCCAGCCTCCGGCACTGTACTCCGTCTTCCGGAATTCCATCGTAAACTGCACATCTAAAAAATTCAGATCTTCAAGTGCCTGTGCAATCGCTTTCGTCAATCCCTTTGCCGCTTTCTTCCGGATTTCGGAAACCTCTGCACACAGTCCGTCCAATTCTTCTTTCTTCCGGTTCATGGAAGTTAAAAGATCATTTAAGTATTTATCATAATCCTGTAATACGGCAATACGCTTTGTTTTTTCTTCCGCTGACTGCAGAATCTCTTCCATCGTATTTCCATACTTGGATTTCAGGTGATTGATCTCATCAAGCCTCTTTTCGGTCTGATAAAAGACTTCGTCATCAAATTCCTCCCCCGACAGGTAGGAAGAAATCTCATGATTGAAATCGCTCAGCAGATTATCAATATCGGTAAGCATCTGTTCCATCTGCGTAATGCGCTCCTCATATGCCGAAACCGAACTGACTTCCCGCAGGGCACGGCTGATAAGTTCCGATGCATTCTCTCCGGTACCGCCGTCTCCCCCGGTAGCTGCACCGGCAGCCGATATGGCATCCATGATCTTTTTTGCGTTTGCAAATCTGCGATACTGTTCTTCCAGCCGGGTATCCTCCCCGACGGAAAGCTGTGCCTCTTCGATTTCCTTTACTTCATACGCAAGAAACGACAACTCTCTGGCGCGCTCCTCGGTATCCAAAGACGAGGACTCCCACTCTTTTTTCAGTTTCCGGTATTCCTGATAACAGGCGGCAAGGCGCTCCTTTTTTTCTCCCAGCGCGTCTTTTGCATAGGCATCGAGGATTTCCAGATGTTTCTTTTTGGAAAGAAGGGACTGGTGCTCATGCTGTCCGTGAATATCGATGAGCAAAGACGCCACCTCTTTTAACCGGGAAGCAGACACTGCTTCTCCATTGATCCGCGCAATTGCCCTTCCGGAAGTTATCTTACGACTTAATATTACTGTTTCATCCTCTGTTTCTATGCCCAGTTGCCGGATCGCATCCAAAACCTTTGGGTTTTCAACCGAAAAGACCAGCTCCACAAGTGCGGTCTCTTCGTTATCCCGGAGCAGTTCCTTTGGAACCTTCTCTCCGAGTGCCAGTGCGACCGAACCAATGATGATGGATTTACCGGCACCGGTCTCTCCTGTCAAAATATTAAGTCCTTCTTTAAATTCTACCTCTGTTTCTGTAATAAGAGCGAGGTTCTTCACATGTAGATTTTGTAACATACATTCTCCTTCTACTTTTCCGAAGCATTTTTATTACTGTTCTACAATTTTCCGAAGCTTTTTCATGATGTGCACCGCGTCATCGGACGTACGGATCACACACAGAATCGTGTCGTCTCCCGCAAGTGAGCCGACAATCTCCTGCATACGCATGGCATCTACTGCAGCCGCAACGGCTCCCGCCATACCGGACACGGTTTTGATCACAACAATATTTTCCGCTGCATCCACGGACAAAAATCCTTCCCTGAGAACCCTTGCATATTTTTCCATCATATTGGAATCCGCGTCCGTAATCACCGCATATTTTTGTCTGCCGTTGTCGGTCGAAATCTTTGTCAGCTTCAGTTCACGGATATCACGGGATACGGTTGCCTGGGTAACCTGAAACCCTTCTTTTTCGAGATATGCGGACAATTCTTCCTGTGTTTCCACATCATTTTTCTGAATCAATTCGAGTATCTTTGCCTGTCGTGTTGTTTTCATATGTCCTCCTTTGCGTCCTACGGTCTCATCTTTTTCCTCAGTATTTCCAGGAAACTCTGGTTACTGATTTTGCAGATCCAGATGGTACTTTGTGCCTGTGCAATCCGCACACGGTCTCCCACGTGCAGATGCTCCGGTGTGTCCCCGTCAAAGCTGACACATGCCGTCTCGTCCTTTTGAAACCGTCTGCTTCCCATCTTAATCTCCACAACATCCTCCGCTCCAAACACAATGCTTTTGGAGTTTAAGTCATGTGCATTGATCGGTGTCAGAAGAAGTACCCTTGCTTTCGGATCCACGATCGGACCTCCGGTGGAAAGATTATACCCCGTGGAACCGGTCGGTGTCGCAACAATCACGCCATCTGCGTGGTAAGTTGTCAGATATTCCCCATTGACATACACATTTAAAAGCAGCATGGACAGATCCCCGGACCAGTGGATCACGACATCATTCAATGCCATATGTGCGCCGTTTCCGCCAATTTTTTCGCCGGTCAGAACAATCCGCTCTTCCATGATGCAATCATCCTGCATCAGACAGTCGATGGCATGAAATACGGTAGCTTCCTCAAGCTCACACAGATACCCCAGTGTCCCAAGGTTGACACCGATCAGCGGAATCTGCAGCGCCTCCACCTTGGTTGCTGCGCGGATTAACGTGCCGTCTCCGCCGAGAACAAGGATACATTCCGTGTCTGCCGGAATCTCGGAAAGTGCAAAATCTTTCTGGTTATCATCCTCCACATTGCTGACACAGATTGCAGCACTGCCGCCCTTTTGTTGTATGTACGAGACAATTTCGTTTGAGAGTGTCAGATCACGATCTTTGTACCGGTTCGTGATCAACATAAATTTACGCATCTACTTATCCAATTCTCCGTGTGCTGCTTCCACAACTGCGTGAATATCCACGGATTCCTCCTTTATTGCTTCGTCCGATTTTTCAATATGCACGAGATACTCGATGTTTCCCTCCGGTCCCTTGATCGGTGAGTATTCCAGATGGTGTACCGAAAATCCGTTTTCCAGTGCAAAGGTAATGATCCTCTCGATCACTTCCTCGTGAACGGCCTTATCACGTACCACGCCTTTCTTTCCCACTTTTTCCCGTCCGGCTTCAAACTGTGGTTTGATCAGACACACCATCTGTCCGCCGTCCTTTAACAGTGCATATGCTGCCGGGAGCACTTTGGTCAGGGAAATAAATGAGACATCCACCGAAGCAAAATCGAGCACATCATCGATATCTTCCGGTGTGACATAGCGGATGTTTGTTTTTTCCATACAGACAACCCTTGGGTCCTGGCGCAGTTTCCATGCAAACTGGCCATATCCCACATCGACGGAATACACTTTCTTTGCCCCGTTTTGCAGCATGCAGTCCGTAAACCCGCCCGTCGAAGCACCGATGTCCATGCACACCATGCCATCTAAGGAAATGGAAAAATGTGTCATCGCTTTTTCCAGTTTCAGACCGCCGCGGCTGACATATTTCAATGTATTTCCGTGGATCTCAATCGGAGCATCCTCTGCAAAAGTGCTTCCCGCCTTATCCTCCCGGTTATTGTTGACAAATACATTGCCTTCCATAATCATGGTCTTTGCCTTTTCCCGCGATGGTGCCAGACCACGTTTTACAAGAAGTACATCCAATCGTTCTTTCATAATTCCTCCGGTAATTCTGCTAATATTTTTTCCGTCACGGAATCTGCATCCAGTCCCAGTGCTTTTTTTAATTCGCCAACACTTCCATGTTCCACAAAGCAGTCAGGAATTGCAATCCTGAGGACCTTTGTATGCAGTGCTTCCTCCTCCAGAAATGCAGCCACATGCTCTCCAAATCCCCCGCTTGCCACGTTCTCTTCCATCGTCACAAGAAGCGGATGGGATTCTGCCAGTTTCCGCAGGCAGTTTTTATCCAGTGGCATGGCAAATCTTGCATTTACCACCGTTGTCGGGATTCCTTTTTCTGCCAGTTTTTTTCTTACCTGCCAGGCGGTTTCCACCATCGAACCGATCGCAAAAAGTGCAACCTCTGTACCCTCGGCGAGTACTTCCGCACAGCCTTTTTGAATCGGTGCCCGCTGATCTTTCCAGAGATCGCAGACTTCTCCGCGCGGATAACGGATCGCCACCGGTTCCTCTGCAGCAATCGCATACTTGAGCATATCGGAAAGCTCCCATTTGTTTTTCGGAGCCATAACCGTCAGGTTCGGAATACTTGACAGATACGACAGGTCAAAAATTCCCTGATGCGTGGCGCCATCCTTTCCGACTAATCCTGCACGGTCTACGGCAAACACAACCGGGAGATTCTGTGCACACACATCATGTAATACCTGGTCATAGGCACGCTGTAAAAAAGAAGAATACACCGCAAATACCGGTTTGAGTCCCGCCTTTGCCATACCGGCCGCAAACGTCACCGCATGCTCCTCTGCAATTCCCACATCAAAAAAACGTTCCGGGAAAAGATTTTTAAATCTCTTTAAACCGGTTCCGTCTGCCATCGCTGCGGTAATCGCAACCACCTTCGGCTCCCGCTCCCCCATTTTGCGCATGACGGTGGAAAACACATCCGTGTAATGCGCTTTTTCCTGATGATACAGCGGAACACCGGTGTCAATGTCAAACGGTCCCGTTCCATGGAAGCGCGCCGGATGACGCTCGGCAGGAAGATATCCCTCTCCCTTGATCGTGCGTACATGAACCAGCACCGGACCGCGCACACGCTTTGCTTCCGCAAGCACTTTTCGGATTTCTTTTATGTTGGTGCCATCCACCGGGCCTAAATATGTGATACCCATATTTTCAAAAAACATTCCCGGAACAAACAGCTGTTTGATACCGCTTTTGGCGTTGCGGATCCGTTTGACCATCCGCTCCCCCACAACCGGAATCCGGTTTAGGGAATTTGTCACACCGTCTTTTAAATCCAGATAGGCATCCGAGGTGCGGAAGGAATTCAGATACTGGTTCATTCCTCCCACATTTTCGGAGATCGACATCTGGTTATCATTTAACACAATAATAAAATTGGTTTTCATGCGGGAGGCATTGTTCATTGCTTCGTATGCCATACCGCCGGTCAGTGCCCCGTCTCCGATCACAGAGACCACATAATAATTGTCACCGGTCAGTTCCCTTGCCTGCGCCATGCCAAGTCCTGCGGAAATGGACGTGGAGCTGTGCCCGGTATTGAATGCATCCGCCGGATCTTCCTGTGTCTTTGGAAAGCCGCTCATCCCGCCATACTGCCGTAAAGTGGCAAACCCCAACTTACGCCCGGTTAAAATCTTGTGCGTGTAGGACTGATGTCCGACATCCCAGATAATCCGGTCTCTCGTCAGGTCAAATGACAGATGAAGCGCCATCGTCAGTTCAATCACACCCAGATTCGATGCCAGATGTCCTCCGGTTTTTGCAATATTTTCCACCAGAAAATCACGGATTTCTTCCTGTAGCTCCTCCAGTTCTTCCTCGTTTAGTTGTTTGATATCATTTACTTTTTTTATCCGATCTAAAACCATGTTGCCCTCGAAAAATTAATGATCCCTGTTGATCAAATAGAAAAACAGGTCATGCAGAAACGTATGCTCTCCTTCAAATTCATCCAGTATCTTTATTGCTTCCCCGGAAAGCCGCTCTACATCCTTTTTTGCCTGCTCCAGCCCCTCAAATGTCACATAAGTTGCCTTCTCATTTTCCGCATCACTGCCGATCGGTTTACCGAGTTTTTCAAAAGATCCCATGACATCGAGAATATCATCCTGAATCTGAAAGGCAAGTCCCAGCTTTGCTCCGGCTTCCTGCATACGCGCAACCGACACTTCATCCGCGCCTGCCAAAATGGCTCCGATCATAAGCGATGCTTCAATCAGCGCTCCGGTTTTTAACCGGTAGATAAAGTCCAGCCGGTTACGGTCGATGGTCTGTCCGGTTTTCTCACTCTCCACATCTACCACCTGGCCGCCGATCATTCCGTATATACCCGCTTTTTGTGCCAGCACGGAAAAAGCCCTGACAATTCTCCAGTCTCCTTCGTTTCTGGTCAGCGCTGCTGCCACGGTCTCAAACGCATAATTTAAAAGTGCATCCCCCGCAAGAATTGCCATTGCTTCCCCGTATACCGCGTGGGTTGTCTTTTTCCCACGCCGGTATTCGTCGTTATCCATAGCCGGAAGATCATCATGGATCAGTGAATAGGTGTGGATCATCTCAATCGCCGCCATAAAATCATCAATTGCCGGATTCGTTCCGTCAAACATCTGGTAAGATGCTTCCATCAGCATCGGCCGCAGACGCTTTCCGCCTGCAAAAACACTGTATTCCATGGCATCGAGCACGGTCTGCTGAAACCCCTTTTCCTGTGGCAGAAACGGTGCGATCCGTGCTTCAATGTCTGCCGCCCTGCGTTTTATTTCCTGTCTGATCTCCATCAGAATTCCTCCAATTTTCCATCCTGGTTCAGTACAAGCATTGCCTTTTCTATCGTATCCAAAGACTGGCCGGCTGCTTTGATCTGTTCCAGTCCCTCTTTGTATAGGGCAAACGAACGGTCTAACGTTACGTTTTCGTCTTCCATCGCATCAAGTATGGAATCGATCTTTGCAAACCGTTCCTCCAGTCCCGGTTCTTTTTTTTCTAATTCATCACTCATTTTTTACTCCTTCGGCTGCCTGAATTTCTGTCACTGCTGCCGTCAGTGTGCCATCCAGCAAATGGATCTGCACGGTATCTTTTTTCCTGATCTGGTGGATGCTCCGCAGTGCCTGATGGTTCCCATCCTCCACGAATGCATACCCTCCACTGAGTTTCTTTACCGGGGAATAGCTCTCCAGCGTGCCTGCCAGAAGTGCCAGACGGTGTCTGCGCTCACGCAGCAGTTCCTCCATGCGTCCGGTCAGTTTCTCTTCATACTCTGCCACTCTTCGCCGGTTTTCATTCATCCGCTGCTGAGGGCTGAGATAGTGCAGGCGCATCCTCTGGTGCTCCAGGTGGTTTCTTGCCACGGTTACTTTCCTTTGGAGTTCTTTGTCCATCTGCTGCCGCATGCCAAGCAGTTCCTGCATTGCCTGCCGGTAATCAAACACCGCCAGCTCCGCTGCCGCAGACGGGGTCGGTGCCCGCAGGTCTGCGACATAATCTGCAATCGTAAAGTCCGTCTGATGACCGACAGCGGAGATCACCGGAATCCGGCAGTCAAAAATGGCCCGTGCCACCATTTCTTCGTTAAATGCCCACAGATCCTCTATAGATCCACCGCCCCGTCCGACAATGATTACATCCACGCCGATCTGTTCAAGTGCATGAATTCCATGGACAATTGATGCTGCCGCACCCTCTCCCTGCACCAGGGCCGGGCAGAGAATCAGCTGCACATACGGGTTCCTGCGCCCTGCAATATTGCGGATATCCTGAATCGCTGCCCCGGTCTCTGCCGTAACAATCCCCACGGTTTTTGCATAGGTGGGAATGGGCTGTTTGTATTCCTCCGCAAACATTCCCATCTCTTCAAGCTCCCGCTTTAACGCTTCAAATTTCAGATACAGATTTCCCTCTCCGTCCCGTTCAATCGTCCGTGCATAGATCTGGTATCTGCCATCTCTTTCATACACTTCCACGGATCCGGTCACAACCACGCGGTCGCCCTCTTTCATCGGGAATTTTAATCCTTCCCTGCGGCTTCCTGCAAACATGATCGCGTTTATCGTTCCGTCTGCATCTTTCATTGTAAAATAAATATGCCCGCTGGAGTGATACTTACAGTTAGATACCTCTCCCTTGATGCTGATATGGTGCAGCATAAAGTCCTGAGCGAACATATTTTTAATGTATTTATTTACCTGCCCTACCGAATATACATGTTTCATCATTCTGCAAACTTTGCAAGAATTCCATTGACAAATGCCGGTGACTCATTGGTTCCGTATTGTTTTGCCAGTTCCACAGCCTCATTGACCGCAACCTTAAACGGAATCTCATCATCATAACGGATCTCATATACCGCCAGACGGATCAGTGCCAGATCTACTTTGCCCATACGGGTTGTCTTCCAGCCTTTTGCGACTTCGTTGATTGCCTCATCAATTTCTGACAGATGGTTATAGATATCCCGATAGCGCTCTGCGATATACTGGAAATCCTTGTCTGTCACATGGTCAACTTCCTCGCCAAATAATACCAGCTGTTCTGACAGTTCTCCCGCGTCAAAAAATTCTACACGGAAAAGCATCTTAAATACATTTTCTCTTAACTCTCTTCTTGTCATCTTCTCTCCTCGCTTAAAAATAAAGGATGTCTTTCGTTCAGACATCCTTTATTATACCATATTCTGTTTCGAATACAAAGATTTAATTGTCAGTTCCCATATCAACACTTGCAATACGGACATTGACAACAGCGACTGTCAGGCCTGTCATATTCTCAATGGCAGCCTTTACTTTATCCTGTACCTTGGCAGAGACTTCCGGAATGCTGTAACCATATGCAATGTTGATGGCAACATCAACCTTTACTTCGTTGTCCATAATTTCAATCATGATTCCCTTAGAAAGGTTCTTCATGCCGAGCTTGCTGACAATTTCGTTTGTGATGTTTCCCGCCATGGAACTGACGCCATCTACTTCTGTTGCTGCAAGTCCTGCAATGATCGCAACGACTTCATCTGCGATACGGACATCCCCGATGGGATCTGATTTTATCTGAACTGTTTTTCTGCTATCAGCCATAATACAATTGCCTCCTCAGTATTTTATCTTTGCTTATTATAACAGACTCTGTATTATTTGGAAAGCATAAAATTATACAACCTGCCCCTTGGATACATATACCTGATACGACTCATTTCCGGTCAGTGACTTGCCCTCTGTGACACGTACATTCTTGTCGGTAATCACGTATTCCACGCTTGCATTATCTTCCACTACGGTATCCTGCATCAGCACACAGTTTTTCACTTTTGCGCCTTTTCCAACGTGAACGCCTCGAAACAGGACGCTGTTTTCGACTTCTCCCTCGATCACACAGCCATCGGCAACCATAACATTCTTTGCTTTGGAACCGTTGATATAACGGGTCGGGTTATCGTCACGGATCTTGGTGTAAATCTGATTTGGAGAAAACAGTGCATTTAAGTTTTCTTCCTGTAACAGACGCATATTTTCTTCAAAATAACTCTGGGTATCATGGATATTGACCACATAGCCATCGTAGCAGAACCCGCGGATATCCAGCCGGTCAATCTGCTTGTCCAAAAGGTCACGTACAAAGTAAGTATGCCCATGTACATACGCATCATCTATCATATTGATCAAAAACTCGCGTTCTACCACATAAATATTCATGCTGAAATTCATCTCCCCCTCTTCGGTCGGGTTGATGTAAATCTTGCTGACGCGGTCTCCGTTCATGCCGAGTGCATAGTACAGATCCATGCGGTCCCTGCTCTGACGGATAAATGCCTTCGGAATTTCCTGCTTACGGTACATCATGGTCACATCCGCACCACTCTTGATATGCGCATCTAAAAGTTCATTAAAATCAAAATTGATGGCAATATTTGCATCGGTCATAATGACATATTTCTGTGGCTGCTTTAACAGATATCCGCGCAGACTCTCAAGTGCCTCGATGCGTCCCTCGAATACCTTTACCTGTTTCTGTGCGAACGGAGGAACAATATTCAGGCCTCCGTTTTTGCGGACCAGATCCCACTCACGGCCGGCGCCGAGATGATCCAGCAGGGAATGGTAATTTTTTCTTACGATAATGGAAATATTGTCAATTCCGCTATGTACCATGCTGGAAAGAATAAAATCGCACATGCGGTATCTGCTGGCAAATGGAATGGATGCCATGAGGCGCTCCGAAGCCAGCTCCGGCACCATTGCATCATAGCTGTTCGGGAAAATAATTCCCAATGCCTCTGTCTTTGAATTTAACATTGCTCCTCACCCTCCTTCACATCTTCATAAATCATAGCGCTCGGACCAATTTTGGCGCCTTTTCCGATCGTCACATCCGCTGCAATTGTGGCAACTTCTCCGACACCTTCTCCTTCTGGCTTAGCTCCCACAACGGCATCTTCTTCTACGGTTGCATTTTCTGCAATGATACAGTGTCTGACAACTGCACCTGCCTTAATGGTGGAATGTCCCATCACAACCGCATCCTCTACGATAGCACCTTCCTCCACGGTAACACCCGAAAACAGAATCGAATGTCTGACGGTACCCTTGATGTTACATCCATCGGTAATCAGACAGTTATCCAGCACGGCATTCTCTCCGATTCTGTGACCGGTCATACCACTGTTTCGGCTGTAAATCTTCCAGTTTTCATCAAACAGATTGATTCCACTGTGCTCCGGATCAAGCACTTCCATATTTGCCTCCCACAGAGACGGAATGGTTCCGACATCTTTCCAGTATCCGTTGAAATGATAAGCATACATCTTTCTTCCGTCACGCAACAGATTTGGAATAATATTGTTTCCGAAATCGTTCTCTGAATTTGGATCTGCTTCGTCCTCAATCAGATATTTTTTTAAAATATCCCAGTTGAATATGTAGATTCCCATGGACGCAAGATTGGATTTCGGCTCCTTTGGTTTCTCCTGGAATTCCGTAATCTTATCATCCTCATCTGCTACCATCAGACCAAAACGGGATGCATCCTCCCACGGTACTTCCATGACTGCGACCGAAAATTCTGCTCCCTTCTTCTTATGGAATTCAAGAAAATCACTGTAATCCTGTTTGCAGATCTGGTCTCCCGAGAGAATAATTACATACTGCGGATCATAGCGTTCAATAAAAGCAATATTCTGATAAATAGCATTTGCCGTGCCTTTGTACCAGTCAGACCCCGATGCTTTCTGGTACGGCGGAAGCACATGCACACCTCCGTAAAGACGGTCCAGATCCCACGGCTGGCCATTTCCAATATACTCGTTTAATACAAACGGCTGATACTGGGTCAGAATACCCACCGTATCAATTCCTGAATTTACGCAGTTCGACAGCGGAAAATCAATGATACGGTACTTTCCCCCAAACGGAACTGCAGGCTTTGCAAGCTTCTGTGTCAGTGCATATAATCTGGACCCCTGGCCTCCGGCAAGCAACATCGCAACTAGTTCTTTTGCCATATAAGTATCCCCCTTCTGTTCATAATAATTGCACTTATTATGGTAACATAAAAGGGGGATAATTCCTAGTACTTTTGGCTCTTTTCGTTTATTTTAGTGCAAAGATTTCTGTGCCGTATACAGTTTGTAATATCTGCCTTTCTTTTTCATCAGTTCTTCATGCGTTCCCGCCTCTGCGATTCCTCCGTCATCAATATACATGATCTTGTCACAGCCACGGATCGTGGAGAGCCGGTGCGCAATAATGAAGGACGTCCTGCCCTTAAGCATACGGTTTAATCCGGTCTGCAATGCTTTTTCTGTCTGCACATCAATGCTGGAAGTTGCCTCATCCAAAATCAGAATTGCCGGGTCACAAAGCAGTGTTCTCGCAAAAGAAATCAGCTGTTTCTGTCCCTGGGAAAGCATGGACCCGCGCTCCCGCACCTGTGTTTCATATCCTTTCGGCATTTCCCGGATAAACGGATCGGCACAGACAATTTTTCCCGCTTTTTCAATTTCCTCCTGTGTGGCATCCAATTTTCCGTACCGGATATTATCTGCAATTGTTCCCGAAAAAATAAAACTGTCCTGCATCATAATCCCCATCTGCGCACGGAGAGAATGAATGGTCACATTTGCGATATCCTGATCATCGATCAGTACCTTTCCGTCATTGACATTATAAAACCGTGAAATCAGATTGACGATGGTACTCTTTCCGGCCCCGGTCGGCCCTACAAGTGCAACACTCTCCCCGGGATTTACCGTAAAGGATACGTCTTTTAATATCGTTTTTGTCTCATCATATGCAAAGGTCACATGGTCAAACGTAACTTTCCCCCGGATCTTTGGCATCTCGATCGCATGCTCTGCATCTTTTACGGTAACCGGCTCATCGATGGTTTCAAAGATCCGTTCCAGATAAGCGATATTATTGATAAAATTGTTGAATATATTTCCAAGGTTCATGATCGGCTGCCAGAAATACGAAGCATAACTGGAAATCGCCACGATCGTTCCCAGCGACTTATTTCCCTGCCCGAAAATGACAAGGCCAAACAAAAAGATGGCAGCACGGACAAACACCGAAATGGTATCAATGCCCGGCCATACAAGGTTTGAGTAGCGCACAGCGGTATTCCAGGTCCGTCTGCATTCTTTGGAAAGTCCGTTAAAGATTTTTGCATTTTCATCCTCACGTGCAAAAATCTGTGTAATCCGGGCACCTACAATATTTTCCTGCAGATACGCATTTAAGTTTGAGTTCTTGTTGGATACGGCCTGCCACGCCTTTCTCTGCTTATTTTTGATCCAGAACATAAAGACGGCAAGCACGGGAACTCCACACAACACGACCAGTGCCATCTGCACATCTACCATAAACATAAAAATAATAATAAACAGCAGATTAAATGCTTCCAGCACGATATTGATCAGTCCGTTTGACAACATATCCGATACCGAATTGACATAATTGACCACCCGGATCAGAATCTTTCCATGCGGTCTGTCGTCGTAATACTGAAACGGAAGTTCCTGCAGATGTTCAAACAAGTCCTTGCGGATATCATAAATAATATTCTGACTGACATCCACCATGATGCGGCTGCGGATCGTGGTAAAAATCACGCTGACCACATAGATGGCAATCAGCGCCGCCACCAGGGAAAATAACAGTCTCATATTTTTATCAGGCACCGCAATATCAAGTGCCCGCTGAATAATCATCGGTGCCACGTACCCGAACGCTCCTCCGATTCCGCTGAGGACGATCGCAAGGATCATACCCCTGCGATATTTTTTGATATAGGATGACGCCCGGAGCAGATGCCGGATATCAAACGGTTCTTCCAAGATTTCATCCTGCTTATATGTATTCTTTGCCATTGTCTCACCCCCTATACCAGGTCTTCGCCGGTCTGCAGCTGTACCAGTTCGTAATAATATCCTTTTTTTGCCATAAGTTCCTCATGATTTCCCATCTCCGTGATCCGTCCATGCTGCATCACCAGAATCTGATCCGCCATCATCGTAGTGGAAATCCGCTGCGCGATAATTACCTTCGTACACGAAAAATCCAGATGCCGCAGTGCTTCCTGAATCTGTTTTTCCGTTTCCATATCCACCGCAGAGGTCGTATCGTCCAGAATCAGAATCGAAGGCCGCACCGCCAGTGCTCTTGCCAGGGAAATTCGCTGTTTCTGTCCGCCGGAAAGACCTACGCCACGCTCTCCGACCACCGTATCATATCCTTCCGGCATCTTTGAGATAAAATCAGATGCCGCAGAATATTTTGCAAATTTTTCCACTTCTTCGAGATCAATGCTGCTGTCTCCGTAGGCAATGTTTCCCTCGATCGTATCGGAATACAACAGCACATCCTGTGTGGCAAGTCCGATCTGTTTGCGCAGGTCGGACAGTCTGAAATTCTGCACCGGTATATCATCGATCCGCACTTCCCCTTTCGTCGGCTCATAAAACCGCGGGATCAGGTTGATCAGGGAAGTCTTTCCGCAGCCGGTTTCTCCCATGATTGCAATGGTCTCCCCCGGTTTTACGGTAAAGGAGATATCATGCAGCACCGGAAGATCCCCATCTTCATACTGAAAGGATACCTCCCGGAATTCGATTTTTCCTTTAAAGTGATCCGTGTGCGCAGCTGCATCCAAAGCATCTTTGATCTTTGGTTCGGAATAATAGATCTCCATCACCTTTTTGGATGCGGCCGAGAACCGCTGAAATTCATTCATGATATTTCCCATCTGACGCATTGGGTTGGCAATTGCCCAGATCAGTCCGGAAAATGCCACATAATCTCCCATCGTCAGTTCGCCCCGGATCAAAAAGACACCGCCCACGGCCAGCATCACTACCGGCATAAGGTTTGCAATGCTTTCCACATATGGGAAAAATTTCAGCCATACCATGCTGGTTTCTTTGTTCGTCTCTGCATAATTTTTGTTTGCCCGGTCAAATTTTTCAATTTCATATGCTTCCCTGGCAAACGCTTTTACCACACGGTTTCCGGAAATATTTTCCTGCGCATAGGTGTTCATCTGTGCCAGTTTTTCACGCAGTTTCGCATGCATCGGTGCCACCTTGTTTTTGAACAGATAAATGATAAAAAACACAAACGGCGAAATAATTAACAGGCTCAGAGCCATTTTCCAGTTCATATAAAAGAAGTATATTGCCACCACACCAAACAGGGAAAATGATTCGATCACCATGCGGATCACCCATGCAACCATGTGGCGCACCGCATCCAGATCGCCCGTAACACGCGTCATCAGATCGCCGGTACGATATGTGCTGTAAAAGGTCATATCCTGCCTCTGGATTTTGTCATACAAAAAATTGCGCACACGGTACAGTACCGTCTGTGACACATGCTCGTAAATCATGCAGTCTCCATAGACAATCACACCGCGAAGTACGGTAAATACAATCATCAGGATGAGCAGATGATAGAACAAACCACTATTCGTTCTCATATTTTTCCACGCATCTGCCCCACTTAAAAACAGATCCACAATTCTTCCAGAATAATACGGAACCGTCAGCTGCAATATATTATAGACAACGGTTCCCAGCATGCCGATCACATATAATACACGTCTGCCTTTCATATTTTCCCACAGCCACTGTATTTTTGTCTTTGGAAACAATGTTTCTTTTTTCACTTTCATCACAAGCCTCCACTGTCTTTCTTGTCAAATTTCCGTTATTGTATCAATTATTTTTGAATTATGATATAATACAATCACATAAAAATAGAACAAATCTATTCTATTTTTATGATTTTTGTTTTAATACCAGGAGGTCATATGAACGAAAATTTATTTGAATACAGTGATATGCTGCGCTCTCCTATTGAAGCTTTTTGCTGTGGCACCGGATACTGGGAAGGTCCCGTTTCCTCCCACTGGCACTATTTTCTGGAACTTGTCTATGTGCAGGAAGGATCTGTAACGGTCAGCTGTAATGACAATACCTGTCTCCTGAAAAAAGGAGCCTTTATTGTATTTCCTCCGCAGGCAATGCACTCCATCTATCATACCGATGATAAGCCCTATGTTTACATCTGCTGTAAATTCAATCTCAACCGCATAAAACTTTCCGAGAATTATCTTCCAAATTTAAACTTTGCCTTTCACCAGATTTTAAACAGCACAAACCCTCCGCTGGTTTTTGATTCGGACAACCTGCCCGATTTTCCTGCTGAACTGTTTTTCACGGATATCTTAAAAGAGGTTCAGGAAAAACGCTACGGATATGATGCCTGTGTTTATGCCCAGTTCGCCCGGCTGATCGTACAGCTGCTACGTTTCTGGCTGGAACAGGGAATTTCTTTTGATACGGATCAGATCCCGGAAGTGGAGGAAGAAGCGATGCAGAATGTTTTGATGTATATCGATGATCATTCCCAGGAAAATATCAACATTGAATCTCTGGCACGCACGTATCATATGAGTTATTCTTACTTTGCCCGGCAGTTCCGTAAATACTATGGACAAAGCTGCAAGCAGTATATCGAATTTGTGCGGCTGAGCAAAGTGGAAAATCTCCTTTTATTTACCGGGCATGATTTAAGTTATATTGCGGGAGAAACAGGCTTTGCCGATTGCAGCCATCTGATCCGTACCTTTAAAAAACGCTATCAGATGACACCGAAACAGTTCCGCTTACAACATCAGAATATACGAAACTGACGTTTCCAATCTATTGGATTTTTTCCTTTTTTCCAAAAATTCTTTACTTTATGTTATACTATAGAAAACAAATCATAACGGAATAAGGAGGAAATCCCATGAAACGATTACACTTCACAAAATGCAGGACTTCTTTGCTTGCTGTTTTACTTGCCTTTTCCGTAGCTTTCGTACCTGTACCATTCATTTCTGATACAAGTTCCGATTCTGCTGCGCTTATCACGACTGCACAGGCTGCCCAAAAGAACACAAAAGACCGTTTTTCCATCAAAGAAGTTCCAAAATACAATGGAAAATCTTCTGTGGCTGTACATGGAAATAAACCATATTTCACCAGCCGGGAAAAGCAAAACACCAACACTTTTGAATCCTACCATAAACTCGACAAGCTCGGACGATGCGGTGTGGCCTATGCCAATGTGAGCAAAGACACCATGCCGACCGAAGCGCGCGGGGAAATCGGTCAGATCCGGCCATCCGGCTGGCACACAGTCAAATACACCGGTGTCGTGGACGGCAACTATCTGTATAACCGCTGCCACCTCATCGCCTACTGCCTTACTGCGGAAAATGCCAATAAAAAGAACCTGATCACCGGCACCCGCTACATGAACAATGAAGGTATGCTTCCTTTTGAGGAAAAAACCGCACGATATATAGACAAAACCAATAACCATGTCTTATACCGCGTGACACCGGTTTTTGAGGGCAGTAACCTGGTCGCTTCCGGTGTCCTGATGGAAGCTTATTCTGTGGAGGATCAGGGAAAGGGCATTTGTTTTTGTACCTACTGCTACAATGTACAGCCGGGTGTTGCCATAGATTATGCCACCGGTGACAGTCATCTGAATGGAAAAAATAACCAGAATTCCCATAATAGTTCTGCAAAGGAACACGCATCCGCGGTCTATATTTTAAATACTAACACCAAAAAATTCCACAAACCGGACTGTCATTCGGTAAAGCAGATGAGCAGTAAAAACCGAAAAAAATACAAGGGGCTCCGCAAGAAATTGATCAAAGACGGATATTCCCCTTGTAAAAACTGCAACCCATAACGGCTGCCCTATTTCCCAATGATTTCATCGGTATTGATAAACTCATACGGTGTCTGCTGGTAAACGTAATAATTCAGCCAGTTTGCATAAAGGATATTTCCATGTGACCGCCACTGCAGCATCGGCCGCTGCGTTGGATCATCATCCGGATAATAATTACACGGAAGCGTGATCGCAAGTCCCTTCTCCCTGTCACGCTTATATTCACTGTCTAATGTCATCCGGTCATATTCCGGGTGTCCCATCACAAAAATCTGGCTGCCATCCTGATTGATTACCAGAAAACCCCCCGCCTCTTTTGATTTTGCCAGAATGGTCAGTTCTTCATGCTTTAAAATATCTTCCTCCCGGATCTCGGTATGCCGGGAATGTGGAGCATAAAAATAATCATCAAATCCGCGTACCATCGGAATCTTGCGATTCATTACATGGTGCCGGAATACCCCGAACATTTTCTGCTTTAGATCATATTTTTGGATTCCGTAATGATAATAAAGTGCAGCCTGCGCCCCCCAGCACAAATGCAGGGTGGATGTCACATGCTTTTTGGACCACTCCATAATCTCACACACTTCATCCCAGTAATCGACTTCTTCATATTTCATCTGTTCCACCGGTGCACCGGTAATGATCAGCCCGTCAAAATACTGGTTCTTAATTTCCTGAAACGTCTGATAAAACTTGTTCAGGTGGCTCTTTGAAGTATGGGTGGATGCATGGGATGCCGGTGCAAGCAGCGATACGTCTACCTGCAACGGGGTGTTTGACAATGACCGAAAAATCTGCAATTCCGTCTCTTCTTTCAGTGGCATCAGGTTCAGAATCACGATATTGATCGGACGAATATCCTGATGCATCGCACGGGACTCATCCATCACGAAAATATTTTCCTGTTCGAGGATCTCCTTTGCAGGCAGATCACTTTGTGTTCTGATTGGCATAACTTTTTCTACCTCCCACCAAATTGTTCTATAAATGTATCTTCGGAAATAATCGGAATTCCCAGTTCTTTTGCCTTACGATTCTTAGATGATGCGGATTCCACGTCATTGTTGACAAGATATGCCGTCTTTTTTGAGACGCTTCCTGTCACTTTTCCGCCCTGGCTTTCTACATAGGCCTTAAATTCATCCCTGTTTTTATAGTGATGCACATCTCCGGTGATCACAAAGCTCAGTCCCGCACAGCTTCCGGAAGAAGTATCCTGCACTTCTACATGTTCTATCGAAAGTTCATGAAGCAGATCCTCAAACCCACTGTGGTTTTTTTCATTCTGATACCAGGTTACAATTGATCGGGAACGTTCCGCTCCGATCCCCTCAATATCCTCAAACCCGTCCCCCTGATGCAGACGTTGCAAAAAGCCTTCAAAACCAATGGCGGCAACAATTTTTTTCCCGGCATCCACACCGATCAGCGGTATGCACAGGGCAAATATAAAGTTCACCGGATGTACCTGCCGGCTTTTTTCAATGGACTGTTCCATATTTGCCACAGATTTTTCACCAAAGCCCTCCATCTGGCTGATCTCCCCGAAATGCTCTTTCAAACGGAAAATATCCGCAAATTCATGGATAAATCCCGCATTCATAAAACGGAGCATCGTCTGAATGGAAAGTCCGTCGATATCCATCCCCCACTTGCTGACAAAACGGGTAAATTTCTTGACATTTTTGGCTGTACAGTCCGGATTGGTACAATGCAGGGTCTTTGTGCCACTGTTTTCACTCACATGAACTTTTGTCGGTGCATGGCACACCGGACACCGGGATGGAATCTCCGGAGCACCTACAGCATCTTTTACCGCAATACATTTCGGAATGATCTTATTGGCTTTGATCACGGAAAGTGTACACTCTTTTCCGATTCCCAGACGCTCGATCTCGCTGATATTGCATAGAGATGCTCTCGATACCGTTGTTCCCTCAATCTGCACCGGTTCAAACACGGCAACCGGAGAAATCGTAGACACCGCACACGACCATTCGATATATTTTAGTTTTGTATCCACGGCCTCATCCTGCCATTTGAACGCAAAACCGGCGCGTGTCGCATGATGCCCGGTCACGCTTCCCGATGCCGCATAATCCGTATCATCATAACAGATCACCAGACCATCTACCGGAATATCCATTTTTCCGCTCTCTACAAGTTTCGTCCATCGGTCAATGGCTTCCGGAAGTTTTTGGGCGGTTGTCGCTTCCCTGTCTACCACATCAAATCCCAGTTCTTCCAGAAAGTGCATCCGCTCTCCCCACGATACCATCGGCTCATCCAGATGCACCAGTGTAAATGCATGAAACCTGACATGCCGGGCTTTTACTTCTGCCGGATCTTCCAGATTCAGCGTTCCGGATGCCAGATTTCGCGGATTTGCATATTTTTCATCGTCATCCTCAATCATGTCGTTGATCTGTGCAAAATCTGTATAGGATATGGCAGCTTCTCCTCGCACAACCAGATGCCCCTGATACGAAATCTTCTGCGGGAATCCTCCGATCGCACCCTTTAAAAATGTAATGTTGGTACCCAGGTTTCCATTTCCTCTGGTAAGAATTTTTACAAGATTTCCGTTATCATACGTCAGAACCAGCGTAAGTCCGTCCAGTTTCCATGACAGCCAGATCGGATAAGCTCCCGCCCATTGCTGCAGTTCTTCCACCTGTTTGGTCTTCGCCAGAGAAAGTGCCGGATACTCATGCGGTTCTTTTTGTCCGCTTCCGGATTCTTCATATCCGGCATTCTGCGTCGGGCTGTCCTTTATAATATATCCGGTTTTTTCTTCCAGCGTGGTAAGCTCATCAAACAAAGCATCCCACTCATAATTTGGCATGATTTCATCCTGTCCGTTATAATACGCAGCTGATGCTGCATTCAACTGTTTTACCAGTTCTTCAATCCGTTGCTTTTCTGTTTCCATTTTTGTTCTCTCTATCTATATGATGATTTACCACCGTATACGTGCCATGTATGGCAGAATTGCGTGGTTTTCGTTTTGATTTTTGTGGTTTTTCCATTGGTCGCACGGGCTGATTGCTCGAATGTGCGATCAACTGTTTTAACTTTTTAAATTCCTCCGGTGTAACATCCCGGTACTTTCCTGATTCGAGATCCCCCAGTTCAATATTCATGATCCGTACACGTACCAGTTTCTGTACACGGTACCCAAAATATTCACACATGCGTCGGATCTGTCGGTTTAATCCCTGTGTCAGAATGATCCGGAACTGTTTTTTTCCTGTCCGTTCTACCCTGCATTTGCGCGTTGTCGTGCCAAGTTCCACAAGCGGAACACCGTTTGCCATACCATGCAGAAATGCATCCGTCACCGGACGGTTCACGGTAACAAGATATTCTTTTTCATGCATATTTCCCGACCGCATAATTTTGTTGACAATCTCACCGTTATTCGTCAACAGCAACAGTCCTTCCGACTCTTTATCCAGACGCCCGACCGGATAGATCCGTTTCGGATAATGCAGGAAATCAATCACATTATTTTTTTCCCTTTTTTCCGCCGTGCAGACAATACCCGCCGGCTTATTAAGCGCGATCAGTATCATTTCTTTTTCTTTTTGTACCGGTCTTCCACAGAAACAGACCTCCTGTCCATCCGATACCTGATCCCCCATCCGCGCGGTTTTTCCGCCGATGGTTACATTTCCTGCTTCAATCTGGCGATCTGCTTCTCTTCTGGAGCATACCCCTGCTTCACTTAAAAATTTATTAATTCTGACTTCCACGTTTCTTCCCTGTCTGACAAAAATCGCGGAGACCTCACAGCCTCCGCTTCTTTATGATGTCTTTATTATTTTACCGTTTTTAATAAATCGCTCTTGATGTATCCGGTTTTTCCCTGGAACTTCACCTTCGTCCATTCTCCCTTGGTGCCAAGTTTCTTTAATTTTACGCCCGCATCCACTTTTCCAAGAAGTTCTCCATCTGTACTGGCGGTTTTACGCACATTGCAGATATCCTTCGTTTTTACGGTTCCCTTGCCGGAACCTGACTTGGAAGACACTTCCTTTACAAATTCGCTCTTTACATATCCGGTTTCTCCCTGGAATTTTACCTTGGTCCAGTCACCTTCCGTTCCAAGTTTCTTCAGTTCCACACCAATATCCACTTTTCCGAGGAGCTCACCATCCGTACTCGGGCTCTTTCTGACATTACAGATATCTTTTGTCTTGACCGTACCGGTAGATTTCTTGGAATCGCTCTTTTGGGTATCTTCCTTCTTTTCCGTAGACTCCGTTGTCTGGGTTTCCTCGGTCTTTTGAGTTTCTTCTTTCTTTTGAGTTTCTTCCGGTTTCTTTGTCTCTGTGGTCTGGGTTTCCTGCGTCTGGCTTTCCGTCTCTGTCGTCTGGGTTTCGGTATTGCTTACAATCGTTTCTCTCCATTTTGCCATGGCATTTCGAAGTGTTCCACCCACCATATTGGCAAGTTTTTCATCACTCTTTACAGCTTCATTATAGCTTGTCTGCACCTCTTTCTGCAGAGCAACCACTTCATCACTCTTCTCATATGCCAGAATCAGGGAATACAGATTTGCATCCAGATCCTGATCCAGGAAATTGAAATTGTATGCAGAGTATATGTTATTGATGATCAGATTTCCCTTTCCGTCTCTCTCCACATAGAAGAAATCCATTCCCGGTGCCGGAGTATCCACACCTTTGAATTTCAGATCATAACATACAGATACCAGATAAGAATCATCGGTTGCCCCCTTTGTGGAATAACAGGTGATGTTCTGATAATCCTCATAATACTCAGAAAACGTCGTGATATAACTCTTTTCATTGTCACTGAGCGGCTGTGCAATCATCTCCAGCGAATCCGTATCTCCACCGGCATATGCCGCATAATAATTTTCCATCAGTGTCACAAGTTCCGCATCTGCATCTTTTTGTAGCTTACCGATTTCCTGATATTCTGTAGTCTGTGTCACTCCCTGTGTACCGTTTTGTGTCTCTTTCTGATCTTTCTGAGGACCGGTACACTTTACCAGAATCACAACAAGAATCACAAATAAAACAGCTGCGCAAAAATATCGTCTATATTTCACAAAAAAGTCTGTAAACTTTTTTAATTTTTCATTCTGCATATGAACCCTCCATAAAAATGCATCTTTCCATTTATGATACCACACCTCATACTATTCGTCCAGTAAAAAAGCGGTGCATGACGCACCGCTTTTCCTGTCGTTCCATGGGTAAGTTGTTTCCTTGCCACATAGCATAAACTGCACCCGGCGGGAATCGAACCCGCATCTCAGGAGTCGGAGTCCTGCGTTCTATCCATTATACTACGGCTGCATAGCACTCTTATTTCACAAGTGCCTTTTTACTATATCACACTTCAAATTTAGAGTCAATCCACACTTTGATGTAAAATATGAAGTATTTCTTCCAGCTGCTTTACCGGAAGCTGCCCCGGTGCGCTCGCCTGCCCGCCTGCGCCAAATGTCACACACGATCCGAAAAACTCTCCGGCCACGCGGGAAATCCCCCCTTTTGCACCCATGGACATGGTAATCAGCGGATGATCCGGATGGTTTTCATGAAAGCGGTTGGTCTCCTCCAGCAAATGCAATACATCCCACATATTCTGCGGCATAACTGCCAGTTTCACGACATCTGCGCCACTCTCACGGATCTGTTCCAACAGCATGCGGATCACCTCCGGGTCCGGCGTCTGTTCAAAATCATGATGGGAAGCAATCACATATACTCCCATCTCCTGCAACCTCGCTATTTCTTTCTGCGGATTTTTTGCTTCAAAATATTCCACATCAATAAAATCCACGACATCTGATTCTGCCGCCACCTGATGAATATCATAAATATCCGCCGCGGAAAGTGCTTTGCACCCTCCCTGATTTTTAGAACGGAAGGTATACACCAGAATACTTTCCTTTATGATATGTTTCATTTCGTTTAATATTTCGCGGATCGCATTCGGACTTTCCACGTTTTCAAACGCATCCACACGCCACTCAATCATTTCCGTGTGTGCTTCTTCCAGCCTTCTGGTTTCTCTTAAAATTTCTTCTTTCGAAGACTCCATGACCGGCACACACACGAGCGGTTTCCCTTTTCCTATAATCTTTCCTTTTATACAAAGCAGATTTTCCATCTCTGCACCTCCTGCTGTGTTGTAATTCTCTGTTATTATATTCTAAAAGCCCGAAAGAAACAACCGTTTCCTGTTATTTGACATTTTTCCCGTTTTCCATTAAGATAGTCACGGTATGTGATATCCGAACTTAAGAGATAGGAGAAAAAAATGAGTTTTGAATTTTTAAACCAATTACCGACTCCGGCAGACATTAAGCGCGATTATCCGCTTTCCCCGGAGCTTCGTGAATTAAAAAAACACAGAGACCTCATGATCTCTGATGTAATTACAGGTAAAGATTCACGTGTCCTCGTAATCATCGGACCGTGTTCTGCAGATAACGAAGATTCTGTATGTGATTATGTGAGCCGTCTGACCAAAATCCAAGAAGATGTCAAGGATCAGGTCATCTTAGTTCCGCGTATTTACACCAACAAACCACGTACAACCGGCGAAGGCTACAAAGGTATTGCTTCCCAGCCAGATCCGGAAAAAGCTCCGGATATGATCGAGGGTCTGATCGCCATGCGTAAAATGCACATCCGTGCAATCGAAGAAAGCGGTCTTACCTGTGCCGATGAAATGCTTTACCCGGAAAACTGGGGATATGTCGAGGATCTTCTCTCCTACGTTGCCATCGGAGCACGTTCGGTAGAAGATCAGCAGCATCGTCTGACGGTCAGTGGTTTTGATGTCGCTTCCGGAATGAAAAATCCTACCAGTGGTGATTTTTCTGTTATGCTCAATTCTGTATACGCGGCACAGCATCCGCATCATTTCGTTTATCGCGGATACGAGGTGGAGACAACCGGAAATCCTCTGACTCACGTGGTTCTTCGCGGTGCAGTCAGCAAGCACGGCAATACCACCCAGAATTATCACTATGAAGATCTGATCCGTCTTCATGAGATGTACGAAAAAATGGATATCATCCATCCGGCAGCCATCATTGATACCAACCATTCCAACTCCGGAAAGAAGTTTAAGGAACAGATCCGTATCGCAAAAGAAGTGATGCATAACCGCCAGCTTTCTTCCGATATCCGTTCTCTGGTAAAGGGTCTGATGATTGAAAGTTACATCGAAGAGGGAAATCAGTCTATCGGAGATCATATTTACGGAAAATCCATTACCGATCCTTGTCTCGGATGGGAAGATTCCAAACAGCTGATCTATGACATTGCGGAGATGAACGCAAAGTAAACAGTTTTTGTCTGAAAACAAAAATGGAGTGTAAAAAGTGTTCCTTTTGCACTCCATTTTTTTATAATTTTTCTACAACAAAACGTAACAGCCGGATTCCAACAGACGCCTCCAATACACATCCAAGAAGTACCAGTACCGCAACTCCCATCCCCCATGCCAGCCGCAGCAGCCATGGATTTTTCCGGTTATAAAACCTGTGCGGTTCTACCAGCAGTAAAAGCGCAAGCGCTGCAAGATACAAAATTCCATGCGGCAGCCACGATACCAGAAAAAAAACAATTCCAAGAATCCCCATATTCATCACACAGGCAGCAAAAAATACCCCGCCGGTAAAATAAATCAGGCAGCGCAATAATAATGGCAGAATTGCTTTTAAAGCAGTAAGGGAAAGGATTGTAATAATCACAAACACTTTTCCCCTTTCCCATAAAATATTTGCCAAAAGCGGCAAATACCCGGTATCCGATGCCGCAAATGCTTTCATATGATACGCATTTAAAAATCCATAAGTCGTAAAATATTCATATCCAAACAGACAGGTACATAAAATTCCCGCCAGGCCAAAACAGATTCCAATCGCCAGTTCCTTTTTCATAAAAATTCCTAAAACTCTTTTCTTTTCAGCCTATGCCCTGTCCGTTTTCTTTATTCCATTTTTATAAATCCAGATGTTTTCCCATTCCGCCTTTTTTTGCTGCCGCATATGCCATAATTGCAGCAATGGTTTTTCCATCCTGAATTTTTCCTTCATAGATCATATCGCACAACTCTTCCAGTGTGTAAATTTCCACATCAATGGATTCCGCTTCATCCAGATGCCGGGTTCCCACTTCCAGATCGGTAGCTACAAAAATATCAACCGCCTCATCACAAAATGCCACCGTCGTACGCAGGGATAATAAATGTTTCACATTCGTGCTGCGGTATCCCGTTTCCTCTTCCATCTCCCGTGCCGCACAATACGCCGTATCTTCCGTCTTACTGTCCCGACAGCCGGCCGGAATTTCAAGTGTTTCTCTCTCCAGCGCATTGCGGTACTGACGCACCATCACAATTCTTCCATCCTTCATAACCGGAAGAATGGCGGCTGCGCCCATACGATGGGATACAAAATCCCACTCTGCTTTGTTTCCATCCGGAAGTTCCATCGTATCTTTGTAGATATCCAGAATTGCTCCCTTGTATACCAGTTCTCTCTTCAATCGTTTTACATGCTCTACCATATTTCAAATCTCTCTTTCCTGTCCGGACATCATCCCCGGATATTTTTCATCGTTCACAGTTTCTTCAAATTTGTAACATATCCATTTCACACTTTTCCGGTATAGTGAAATCATCAAAAGGAACCAAAACCTTTCGATCATTTTTTTCATAATCTGGCCAGTGCAGCCGTGCTGTACTGGTCCCTCCTTTTTTATTCTATACGTCCCGTGAAATCCCAATGTATTTATTTTACAACACATTATGATATAAAAAAGGCTTAATCCCGCTTCCCGCGGTCTTAAGCCTTTTTAAGTTCATTTTCACAATTACTTAGCGTAGTCAACAACACGCGATTCCCTGATCACATTTACCTTGATCTGACCCGGATATTCCAACTCAGTCTCAATCTGTTTTGAAATATCTCTGGCTAAAAGAACCATATCCGCATCGCTGATCTGCTCAGGAACAACTAAGATACGAACCTCTCTACCTGCCTGAACTGCAAAAGATTTTTCTACACCCTTATAGCTATTTGTAATATCCTCAAGCTGCTGTAAGCGGTTTGAGTATGTTTCCAAAGTTTCTTTTCTCGCACCCGGACGTGCAGCACTGATGGTATCGGCTGCCTGTACCAGACATGCAATCAGACTCTCCGGCTCCACATCACCGTGATGTGCTTCCACTGCATTGATGACAAGAGGTGATTCCTTGTACTTTCTACACAGTTCCACACCCAGCTGGATATGGGAACCTTCCATATCATGATCTACAGCCTTACCAATATCATGTAATAATCCCGCACGTTTTGCCATACGGACATCCTCACCGATTTCTGCGGCAAGCAAACCTGTCAGCTGTGCGACCTCAATCGAATGTTTCAATGCATTCTGTCCATAACTGGTACGATACTTCATTTTGCCTAAAAGCCGGACAAGCTCCGGATGAATGCCGTGGATGCCGACTTCTAGTACAGCAGCCTCGCCTTCTTCACGAATCATTGTCTCTACTTCTTTTTGCGCTTTTTCAACCATTTCCTCGATACGAGCCGGATGAATCCGTCCATCCACGATCAACTTTTCAAGTGCAATTCTTGCAACTTCTCTTCGAATCGGATCAAAGCTGGAAAGGATAACTGCTTCCGGCGTATCATCAATGATCAGATCTACTCCTGTCATCGTTTCAAGTGTACGAATATTTCGTCCTTCCCTACCGATGATACGACCTTTCATCTCATCATTCGGAAGCTGTACAACAGAGATTGTGGTTTCAGCAACGTGATCCGCAGCACATTTCTGAATTGCAGTAACTACATAGTCCTTTGCCTTCTTGTTGACTTCTTCCTTCGCCTGCGCTTCCATTTCCTTGATCATCTTCGCAGTGTCAATCTTCACATCTTCTTCCACGGTCTTTAAGAGGTATTCTTTTGCCTGTTCAGAGGTTAATCCTGAAATTCTTTCCAGTTCCTGTACGCGCTGTTCGTTGAGCTTTGCTATCTCAACTTTCTGCTTCTTTAAATCTTCTTCTTTGGCACGGAAACTTGCCTCACGCTTTTCAATCGCTTCGAGTTTCTTGTCCAGATTTTCTTCCTTCTGCACAATACGACGCTCGTTACGCTGAATTTCATTTCTACGCTCTTTGATCTCCTTGTCGATCTCATTCTTGGAACGAATGGTTTCTTCTTTGATCTCAAGCATAGCTTCGCGCTTCTTGTCTTCGGCATTTTTCACGGCCTCGTCGATGATGCCTCTGGCCTGCTCTTCTGCATTTCCAATCTTGGTATTTGCTACCTTCTTGTGATATTCAGTCGAGATAAACCATACAGCAACCGCAGTAATTATAAGTGTGATAACAACAGCAATAATTACTTGTGGCACAGGAGCACCTCCTTTATTAAGTTTTCATTGTACATATAACAAAAAGAAATATTAGTCTTCCATGTCATACTTCTACAACATTATAATTTTATCCTTTTTGCTTAAATATGTCAAGCAATACGTGCTTTCATTGTTTACTTTTCATAGCACGCAGCACATCATTGCTCCGAAAGCCCCTGCGCATCAGATACTGGTAAACACGTGTAAATTCTTTTGGGTCGGAATTTTGTGCGTCAAAGTTTTTCTTTTCCAGCAGCCGGATAATCTGCTCCTGTTCGTCCCCCTCATAACATTCCTCAAGGGCACGATCAATCACTTCTCCAGGAACTCCCTTTCCATACAGTTTTACTTTCAGCTGATAGCGGCTCATACGATCCTGACGATAATTGATATAGGTACATGCATAGCGGTAATCATCGACATAATGAAAAGATTTCACATATTCAAGTGCAAGATCAATACACGCCTGCGGATATCCGCCCTGTTTCAGTTTCTCCCGCAGCTGCTGCTCTGTACGGTCCATCTGTTCCAGCAGATGCATGGTTCTTCTTTTTGCACGCTTTCCCACCACTTCATAAATCAGCTGATGCTCCTCTTCATCCGAAAGTGTGCTTCCTTCCCGCATTCGAAACTGTTTTGCCTCTCCCCGGTAAAGAACAAGCTCCGTTCCATTATCCAGATGGAAACGAAGCCTGCCCTTTCCCAGAGTCGTACACTCTGTCACTGTAACCATATCTTATTCATTCTTGCTTTCCGCATCTGCAGATACCGGAGTCTCTTCTTCGCCTTCCGGGGTCTCATCCTCCTGTGCAAAATAATGTTCACGCACCATTTCCTCGATCATCTTACAGAATTCCGGATTTTCACGCAGATACGTTTTTGCATTTTCACGTCCCTGTCCGATCTTGTCTCCTTCATAAGCATACCATGCACCGGATTTGCTGATAATTCCGACATTTGCTGCCAGATCCAGAATATCTCCCTCTTTGGAAATGCCCTTTCCAAACATGATATCAAACTCTGCTTCACGGAATGGCGGTGCTACTTTATTTTTTACGACTTTGACACGGGTATGGTTACCAATGACTTCTCCTGCCTGCTTCAGCTGTTCTACACGGCGCACGTCCAGACGGACAGAAGAATAAAACTTAAGTGCACGGCCACCGGTCGTCGTCTCCGGATTTCCAAACATAACACCAACTTTTTCACGGAGCTGGTTGATAAAGATTACAATACAGTTTGACTTGCTGATCACACCGGTCAGCTTACGAAGCGCCTGACTCATCAGACGTGCCTGCAGGCCCACATGGGAATCTCCCATATCTCCGTCAATTTCCGCCTTTGGCACAAGAGCTGCTACCGAATCGACAATTACAATATCGACTGCTCCGGAACGCACCATGGTCTCGGTGATCTCAAGTGCCTGCTCTCCGCAGTCCGGCTGGGAAATATAGAGATTGTCAATATCAACACCGATATTCTTTGCATAGACAGGATCAAGCGCATGCTCTGCGTCAATGAATCCGGCAATTCCGCCCTGCTTCTGCACCTCTGCCACACAGTGCAGTGCAACGGTAGTCTTACCACTGGACTCCGGTCCGTAAATCTCAATGATACGTCCTTTCGGAAGTCCTCCGAGTCCCAATGCAATATCCAGACTGAGGGATCCTGTAGGAACCGTTTCCACGTTCATATTTGCGGAATTGTCCCCCAGCTTCATCACAGATCCTTTGCCATACTGTCTCTCGATCTGTGCGATTGCCGCATCCAGTGCTTTTAATTTATCGTCCTTTGCCATAATATTCTCCTTCTTATCGAACTTATGTTCGTATCTATGTTCTAATAGTAGTATATTTTGTTTGTATTGTCAATGCAAAATTTTAAATGGGGAAATAAAAAAAGACAGTCGCCCTGCAACTGCCTTTTATTATACGTTGTATCCTGCTACGCGTCAAGAAGTGTTTTCAGGTAATCCTCAATCGCATCCTGCGTCTGTAACCCTACCATCTTCTTTTGAAACATTCCATCTTTCATGAATACCAGCGTAGGAATACTCACAATCTGGTAATTTAATGCAAGCTGTGGCTGCTCGTCCACATTTACTTTGCATACTTTCACCTGATCTCCCATCGATTCTGCAACTGCATCCACAACCGGTGACTGCATCTGACAAGGGCCACACCAGGATGCCCAGAAATCAATCACGACCGGCACCTTTGCACCGACTACTTCTGCTTCAAAGTTTTCTTTTGTAATTGTTACAACTCCCATGATCTTTCCTCCTTTGATTAATTCTTACTGAACTCGGATAATACGAGTCCTTCGTTTCGGTCAAGTGTCATGCCGACACTCCATGCATTGACAAATAAAAGAAGCGGATTTCCCTTCATATCAATAACTTTCTTCATATCTGAAGTACCAGTCAGCGCGTCCACATCCACTTCATCCTTGTTCTCGATCCAGCGGATATGTTCATATGGAAGATTCTCCAGACGGATCTCCACATTATACTCGTTTTCCAGACGGAACCGGAGTACATCAAACTGCAGCACACCAACTACTCCTACTATGATTTCCTCCATACCGCCTTTGTATTCCTGGAAAATCTGGATGGCACCTTCCTGTGCAATCTGTGTTACTCCTTTTACAAACTGCTTGCGCTTCATGGAGTCGATCAGACGTACACGTGCAAAATGTTCCGGCGCAAATGTCGGGATTCCCTCAAACTGAAACTTGTCCTTTGCCGTCGTGAGGGTGTCCCCGATAGAGAAAATGCCGGGATCAAAAATACCAATAATATCTCCCGCATATGCTTCTTCTACCATTTTACGCTCGTCTGCCATCATCTGCTGCGGCTGGGAAAGCTTGATCTGTTTGTTTCCCTGCACATGGAATACTTCCATGCCCGCCGTAAACTTACCGGAACAGATACGCATAAACGCAATACGGTCCCGGTGATTTTTATTCATATTTGCCTGAATCTTAAAGACAAACGCAGAAAAATCTTCCTGAAACGGATCAATCATTCCGATGTCTGATTTCCGGGCCATTGGCGCATAAGTCATCTTCAGGAAATGCTGCAGAAAAGTTTCCACACCAAAATTGGTCAGGGCAGAACCGAAAAATACCGGGGAAAGTTCTCCCTTTGTCACAAGTTCCATATCAAATTCCGCACTGGCACCGTCAAGAAGTTCGATTTCGTCATCCAAAATTGATTTTTTCTCCTCACCAATCTCGTCGATCAGTGCCGGATCATCGATATCAATAATCTTTTCGGAACCTTCTTTTGTTCCCTTTAATGTATCGGCAAATGTCATAACTTTTCTGGTATGACGGTCATATACACCTTTGAATTCTTTTCCGGAACCGATCGGCCAGTTGACCGGATACGTTGCGATTCCCAGTTCATTTTCAATATCATCAAGAAGCTCAAACGTATCATTTGCATCACGGTCCATCTTATTGATAAATGTAAAAATCGGAATATGGCGCATTACGCATACCTTAAACAGCTTACGTGTCTGCGCCTCTACTCCTTTGCTTGCATCAATCACCATGACTGCGGAATCCGCCGCCATAAGTGTACGGTAAGTATCCTCCGAGAAATCCTGATGTCCCGGGGTATCCAGAATATTGATACAGTATCCGTCATAGTTAAACTGCAGCACCGACGAGGTGACCGAAATACCCCTCTGCTTCTCGATCTCCATCCAGTCAGACACCGCATGTCTTGCTGTTGCCTTTCCTTTTACGGAACCGGCAAGATTGATGGCTCCTCCGTAAAGCAGGAACTTCTCCGTCAGAGTCGTCTTACCTGCATCCGGATGGGAAATGATAGCGAATGTACGCCGTTTTTCTATTTCTTTTCTTAAGTCACTCACAGTATATCCTCCAAACCAATTGCACACTGTACCTCATTTTATACTAAAAACTATGTATTTGCAAGTGCTACTGGATGGGAGTGATCACGATCTTATCTGCGGATACTCCGGTCTTACGCTTTACAATATCTTCGACCTGCGCCCGCTTGGCATCGGTTGCCTCCCCCATATTAAGAACCACATCACAGCCGTCATCATTCATACTGACAACCACATCCGTAAACCCTTTTGCCTCCAGCATCATTTCTGCATTGGACTCTTTCTCCGCAATATCCGTCAGTGTAATCATTTCATTGACCGCATCTTTCTTTTTGGACTCATCCAAAGAATCATTGTCAATGATTGCCTGCAGGGTTTCTTTATTTTTGGAACGCACCTGTTCCCGGTTAAGTTTCACTTTTGCCGCATAGTCGGAATCCCCGCTTGTCACAGAGGTAAGTACCGTCTCTCCCGGATTTTCCACATCTTCCGTCGATGCATCCGCCAGATCTTCCTTGCTGCTTGTGATATCCAGATCCTCCCCGGTTTCATAATCTTTATCCGCCTGGTCACTTACGGCACCCTGATTCATATTAGCTACCGTCTCGGCATCTTTGATATCAGCGCCCTTTTTGTCATAAGTAACATAACCGGCCACCGCAATCAGCACCGCCAGCGTTGTAATAACAATCTGATTTTTATGCACTCTTTTTTTCACGTCTATTCCTCCTGTACCGACATTTTAACTACTACTACCTTATGCGCTTCCACCGGAAATAATGACATTACCGCGTTGGAAATTTCTGTAACGGTCTTTGCATTTCCTCCACCCTGTGCCACAACCACAACCCCTTCAATTTTCGGCATCTGCCTGCAGATCACATAGGGCTGTCTGGTATCACCGGTATCGTACACCACCGTTGTCTCTTCCTTTTTGTTTCCATCTTTTGTCACATTTTTATCCAGCTGGTCGGTTCCCTCATCGGAAAATGTCAGCATTACACGGGTTTTTCCCACCCCGTCCATGTGTTCAAGCAGCTCCTTCAGCTGCTGCTGCAGCTGCTCTTTATAGGAATCTTCCGTCTGCAGCTGCTGCCCCTTTTGTTCCTGCGTCTGTGTTTCTTTCTGGCTTTGTTTTGCCCCCGTCGGCATCGCAACGATCATTACCATCACCCCAAGCAGAATCAGTACAACGAAATCCGATTTATTCCTCTTTTTGATCCACTTTCCCAAGATACTGTTCAAAAATATTCTCTCCCTTCTCCTGATATTCTATGCTTTCCATCTGCTCGACAATCTCATGCAGCTGCTGCCTTGCCTCTTCTTTTTTCATTCCTCCCACATAGACCAAAAGCGGCTGTGCCAGCACGGTGATCACGAGCACGCTGACAAAAAAATGAAAATATTTCTGATAGGTTTCCTTTGGTGTCAGATATGACAACAGATAAAAAATCAGCATCAGCACGAAATAATTTTTCACAAATGTAAGTACAACTTCCATGTTCTCCTCCCTCCTCAATAGATGAAACTGGTGGAAACACTGATTATGGATGTGGTAATAAAAAATAAAAGCAGCGCATCCAGCTGTATGGTACAAAAAAGCGCGCATCCCCTGGCAGCGGCCTGCACACACTGCGCAATCCGGCTGTCTGCGACCGGTGCCAAAAATGCAGCGGTCAGGCGGTACATCACAGAAAAACAGAAAGATTTCAGCAGCGGTGTCATCCCGATTACAAGAAGAAGGATAAGGGCAGCCGCGCCAATGCTGTTTTTTATGAGGATTCCGCTTCCGAGCAGGATCTCTGCTGCGGAACCGAAGGTATTTCCTACTCCGGGAACCGCGGATATACTGTTAAAAATACTGTTTGTGGAAAGCCTGTCTCTTGCAGGTACAATCAGAGACTGTACAACACCGATTCCCATAACGGCAGTCAGCCCGCCTTTTAAGACCAGTCGTATTCCGTCTTCGAACAGCTGCGCCATCTTCCCAAGTTTTGTTTCCTCAAACAGGTTATCCATCAGAAGAAGCAGCACAAACACATGAACCCCCGGCAGAAAAATAAATTTCATTCCCAGTTCCAGCAGATACATCAGTCCGAATGCCAGCTGATAAAAGGAACCCGCAGATGCCGCATTGCCGGAGCAAAACAGCGTTGCCGCATACAAAGGCACAAATGCGGTCATAAATGCCACCAGACGGTCAATCCCCTGATCTACCACCTCTGAGATCAGGGCAAATGATTGCAGCAACAACAGAACCACCCCAAGATAAACAATAAAAAAGCTCATCTGCGAAACATACCCCTGTCGCGTCATCATCACTTTTCCGTACAGCGCAAATAAAAGTCCTATGGCAAACATCTGCAAAAACATTGGCTTTGCAGCCGTGATTTCATAAAAAAATAAATCTGCAATATATTCACAGATCATTCCCGCATCCAGTCCGCCTGTTCCTTCCGTCACCAGTTTATTCACCATTTTTTCAAAATCCATCTTTTCCGGCAGATCCTGCGTCTGTGCATTGATATCCGTAAAATCAAGTTCTTTTATGATCTCATCCGCCTCGGCCGCCATCACATTTTGCGGCTGTAAAAAAATCATCCATACGAACAAAACAGACCAGAACAAAATTTTAGCTATTTTTTTCATTTCTACCCCCCGGTCATCTGTTCGATCAGCCGCAACAAAACCCACAATTCCGGAATGGACAAAGCAACGATCGATAATTTTGCAAACAGTTCAATCTGTCCTGCGACAGATCCATATCCCGCTTCCCGGCAGACCGATGCGGAAAAATCGGCAACATATGTAATTCCAAGCATCTTTAACAGTGCTTTCAAAAGTGCCGGATCTACCGGAAGCGTGTCCATCAGTTCCCGTAAAAAATCCAGGATAAACGAAATTCTTGACAGTGTGTATCCGAAAATCAAAACCGATGCTGCAATTCCCACAAGCAACGCCAGCTCTCCCTTTTCTTTTTTCAGCAAAAGAGCCAGAAAAACCGCAGCAATTCCGATCATTCCTATCTTTATCATAGACATCACATACGAAACAGGGTTTCCATCGTTGTAAACAGTTCACTGATACAAGGCACGATCCAGAACAACACTATTATCAGACCTGCCAGGCTCAGCAGAAATGCCTGTTCCTCCCTTCCACTATGCTTGAGAATCTGGCTGAGTACTGCCACAACAATTCCAAGCGCTGCAATTTTAAAAATAATTGTTACACTCATACACTCAAGGTTCCCTTCCTACGCCTTTACACCAGAAGAATGATCATAACCACGCCGGTCAGCATTCCAACAGGCAGATACACCCGCTGTTTTTTAAAAAATTCCAATCGTGACTCTGCCAGAAATTTTTCCATCCGTTTTCTGCAGATTTCATTGCATCGCAGATTCTCTGCACTGCTTTCGCCATAAAATGCTCCTGCGGCAGACGTAAGGATTTCCCAGCCCTCCTGCCCGATCTGCAGTTCTCTTTTGTGCTTCTGCAGACAATCCTGCCAGATTTTGTGTCCGCTTGGATTCTGATGGTTGCGCATACATACACAGACCTCATCCAGAAATGCCTGCATGGATGCATCTGCCGTTTCATAAAAAGACAAAAAATCGCACAACCGCACATGTTCCTGTTCCAGTGCATATCCCCAGCGCACAAACAGGCGTATCCATTCCCCCGCCATCCGCTGTCTGGCTTTTTCCCCCTCTGCCCATTTGTACAGAAATCCAGCACACCCTGCCAGTATCAGGACGGTTCCGAAAATCCTTGCCACAATGGATTTCCTCCTCCCTCATATACGGTGAGAATCCGGCGCCCGTCCGGTTCTCTCTGCAGACCGATGAGCCGCATCTGTGAGCGGATCAGATCCAGTCCGCCCATCTGCAGGCGGTGCAAAACCTCTAAGACACTGCCGGCATGTATAGTTCCAAGGATCGATACCCCGCACCGGGCACAGTCTGCCACCGCAGCAAAGTCCTCCGGAAGTCCCAGTTCGTCCACTGCAATGATCTGCGGGGACATGGAACGAAGCAGCATATGGATTCCATGTTCCTTCGGACAATTGTCCAGCACATCCGTGCGGGGACCCAGATCGTTTTGCGGAATTCCCCGGTAACACGCGGCAATTTCCGACCGTTCATCGACTACCCCGACCTTTTTCCCGGCACGCAGGTGATTTCCTTTCGAAAGCAGCCGGATACAATCCCTTAAATAGGTTGTTTTTCCGACCCCCGGCGGTGCAAAGAAAAACGTATGATATACATTCTCTCCGCAATACAGCCATGGAATCAGTACCGATGCACACCCCTTTTTTTCGTGAGCCAGACGGATATTTAAACCGCTGATACAGCTTAACAGCTTCATACAGCTTGAGGTTCCGTGTTTCTCATAGCTTGCCCGCCCGGAAACCCCGATCCTGTGCCCGCCTTCCAGCGTAAAATACCCCTGTCGCAGTTCTTCTTCCAGTGCATACACGGAATATCCACTCAGATAATTCAGTACCTCCCGCATATGTGCTTCCGTGAGCAGCCCAATCTCTTTTTCTTTCTCATCCGCATATAAAATTTCCAGCGGTTGTCCGACCCGAAGCCGGATTTCTTCTGCCCCGCACAACGTTTCTGCTTCCATCTGCGTTCGAAAATCTACCGGAAGATATTCTGTAATCTCCATTCTGTCACTTCCTCCATGTTTCTTTCCATAAAAAATGAGCCATAAGGACAAATCCCTATGACTCATTTATATGTTTTATATGTGATTTTAGAACATCCGATTTACATACGGTCCGGTGCGGAAAAACCAAGCACATCGATACAGGTCTCAAGAATATTTTTGGTCAGTACCAAAAGACCGATATAAGAAGCCTGTACCTTAAGATCTTCCTCGGAAAGAATCTTTGTCTCATGATAAAATCCGTTGAATGCATTGGCCAGTTCATAAATATATGCACAGATCTTGTGCGGTGCTTTCTCCTCATATGCATTTTCCATCATGGCATTGAAACGTGACAATACAAGCATCAGGTTCTTCTCACTTGCAGAATGTGCCCCAAGAATCGGTGCATCCGGCAGCGAATTTTTTGCAGTGTATTTCTTTAAAATGGATTTAATACGCACAATCGTATATAAAATATACGGTCCTGTATTCCCTTCAAAAGAAGTAAAACGCTCAATATCAAAACAGTAGTCCTTGCTTGCCTGATTGGACAGATCTCCGTATTTGACTGCTGCCAGAGCAACCGTTTTTGCAGTCTGCTTTGCCTCTTCCTCGGAAATATCGAGGTTTTCCTTTTCTTTCTGGTTCTCTGTAATCTTTTTGAGCATCTCCTCATTGATCTCATCAAGCAGATATTCCAGACGCATAACGCCGCCATCTCTTGTCTTAAACGGTTTGCCGTCTTTTCCGTTCATGGTACCGAATCCGATATGGGTCAGTTCCACATCCGGTCCGACGAGTCCGGTCTTTCTTGCACAGCGGAATACCTGTACGAAATGCATGCTCTGACGCTGATCCGTCAGGTAAATAATGGCATCCGGGTTGTAATCCTGCATACGCATCACAATCGTAGCAAGATCTGTCGTACTGTATAAGGAAGCTCCGTCTGACTTTAAGATGATACATGGCGGAATCTCTTTTGTATCCGTATCCTCTTTGACATCCACAACCAGAGCCCCTTCGCTCATGTAGGCAAAGCCCTTGTCCTTCATCATCTGTACCATATCCGGAATATACGGCTGTGCATCCGACTCTCCCTTCCAGAGCTCAAAGGAGACATTCAGATTATCATAGTTCTTCTTTAAATCTGTCACGGAAACATCCAGAATGTGTGCAAGAAGTGCACGGTATCCCCGTCTGCCGGCCTGCAGCTGGCTGGTTGCCTCCATGGCAGCCTCACGGAACGCTTCGTCTTCCTTACTCTTTTTGCTGGCAGTCGGATAGATATCCTCCAGTTCGGAAATGGTAAACGGCGCCTCTTTCGGATATTCTCCGGTATAGCTTTCATCATAGTATACCAGATCCGGCTTACGCTCTTTTAATTCTACAATGATCAGTCCCATCTGCAGACCCCAGTCTCCCAGATGCACATCACCGATCATGTGATGTCCCATAAATTTGCCGATCCGCTTGATACTCTCTCCAATGACAGCAGAGCGCAGATGTCCGACATGCAATGGCTTGGCAACATTGGCCCCGCCGTAATCTACAATAATGGTCTTCGGATGTGCCGCTTTGTCACAGCCAAATCTTCCCTCATCTGCTTTCATATCGCTGACATATTTCGCCAGATAGGCAGGACTTACTTTCATATTGATAAATCCCGGTTTTACAGACTCTACGCTCTCAAACAGTTCTTTTTCTGCCAGCGCCTGCGCAATCTTATCCGAAATTATGAATGGTGCACACTTGTACTCCTTTGCTGCAGCCATTGCTCCGTTACACTGGTATTCACACAGGTCCGGACGATTGGAAAGTGTAACTTTCCCGTATTTTGCATCATATCCCTGACCGGTAAATGCATTTGTCACCTGCTCGGTGATCAGATCTATTAATGTCTTCATCCTAGGGTTCTCCTCTTTTTTTACTACAGATTATTGTATACATCATAGAAGAAAAAGTCAAACGCTTCTTCGTATCTGACATTTTTCTTCATACAAAAACGGCTGCCACATTACGCGGCAGCCGTCTCCACTTTTATCAGTTCTATCCGTTATTGTCTAATTGTTCTTTCCGGAAAGGTACTCATCAATACCCTTTGCAGCTGCCTTACCTGCTCCCATTGCAAGGATAACGGTAGCGGCACCTGTTACGGCATCTCCACCTGCATAAACACCGTCTTTGCTTGTTGCACCGGTATCTTCGGTTGCAACGATACACTTGCGGCGGTTTGTCTCAAGCCCCTTGGTTGTGGAAGAAATGAGTGGGTTTGGAGAGGTACCGAGTGACATGATCACGGTATCACAATCCATCTCATACTCAGAACCAGGAATCTCCACCGGACTTCTTCTTCCGGACGCATCCGGCTCACCGAGTTCCATCTTGATGATGCGCACACCCTTTACCCAGCCATTCTCATCGACAAGAATTTCCGTCGGATTCTGCAGCAGATCAAAGATGATTCCCTCTTCTTTTGCGTGATGTACTTCTTCCTTACGTGCCGGAAGTTCTTCCTCACCACGACGGTATACAATATGTACCTCTGCGCCGAGACGGAGTGCGGTTCTTGCAGCATCCATGGCTACATTACCACCACCGACAACGACAACTTTCTTTCCATGGGAAATCGGGGTTTCATATCCTTCCTCAAATGCTTTCATGAGGTTGTTTCTTGTCAGGAATTCGTTTGCAGAGAATACTCCGTTTGCCTGCTCGCCAGGGATTCCCATGAAACGTGGAAGTCCTGCTCCGGAACCGATAAATACAGCCTCAAAGCCTTCCTTTTCCATCAGCTCATCGATCTTTACGGATTTACCGATGACAACGTTGGTCTCGATATCCACACCGAGTGCTTTTACGTTTTCTACCTCGGCTGCTACAACCTTGTCCTTTGGAAGACGGAACTCCGGAATACCGTAGCTTAACACACCACCGGCACGATGCAGTGCTTCAAAAATGGTCACATCGTAGCCAAGCTTTGCCAGATCTCCGGCACAGGTCAGACCTGCAGGGCCGGAACCGATCACTGCTACTTTGTGTCCGTTTAACTTCTCTGCTTTCTTTGGCTTGATACCGTGCTCGCGTGCCCAGTCTGCAACGAAACGCTCTAATTTACCGATGGCAACCGGATCACCCTTGAAACCGCGGATACATTTACCTTCACACTGGCTCTCCTGTGGGCAGACACGTCCACAGACAGCCGGAAGTGCGGAAGACTCGGAGATAATATGATAAGCCTCCTCAAAATTGCGCTCCTTGACCTGTGCGATAAATGCCGGAATATTGATAGAAACCGGACATCCCTTCATACACTGTGCGTTTTTACAATTTAAGCAACGGGAAGCCTCTGCAACTGCCTCTTCCTCGTTGTATCCATAACATACTTCCTCAAAATTCGTAGCACGAACCTTTGGTTCCTGCTCACGAACCGGTACTCTGACTAATCCTTCCATTACTTGTCACCTCCGCAATGGCCGCATCCACCGTGATGGGTAGCGCCCTCTTCATATGCGAGCTTTGCTCTGCCTTCTTCTGTCTTATACTGCTGCTGACGCTTCATTGCCTGATCAAAGTCAACGAGATGTCCGTCGAACTCCGGTCCGTCAACACATGCGAATTTTACTTCTCCGCCAACCATCAGACGACATGCTCCACACATACCGGTTCCGTCTACCATGATCGGGTTCATGGATACAACGGTAGGAATCTCAAGCTTCTTGGTAAGGATGGTAACGAATTTCATCATGATCATCGGTCCGATTGCGACACATACATCATAATGTTTTCCCTCATCGATCAATGCCTGTAACTGCTGACAGCCATTTCCGTGAAATCCATAAGTACCGTCATCCGTACATACATATACATTTCCGGCTACTGCCTTCATCTCATCCATATAAAAAAGCAGATCCTTGGTACGGGAACCCATGATCACGTCTGCATCAATTCCGTGCTCATGCAACCATTTTACCTGTGGGTATACCGGTGCGGTTCCCAGACCTCCTGCGATAAATACAATTTTCTTTTTCCTGGTCTCCTCAAGGTTCTCCTCCTCACAGAGTTCGGACGGACATCCCAAAGGTCCAACGAAATCTTCGAGAGCATCGCCCTCATTTAAGGCCATCATACGCTCGGTTCCTGCGCCAATCGTCTGTACCACGATGGTGACAGTCTCCTTCTCTCTGTCATAGTCACAGATCGTAAGCGGAATACGCTCTCCTACTTCATCTGTCTTTGCAATGATAAACTGTCCCGGCAGACACTCATTGGCCACACGCGGTGCCTTGATGTCCATCAGGATAATGTTATCTGCCAATGTTTCTTTTCGAACAATCGGGTACATAAACTGCCTCCTGTATGTAATAAATTTAATCTAATCCCTGTTCTCTTTTTCTGCTGAATACAAAAAGAGGTGCATAGCACACCTCTTTATTGTATATGACTTCTTCACTTTTCGCAACGACTTTTTTACGAAAAATATACAAGCTCATCTTCCGGTTTCTGGGCTTTTTCGATGGAAATCGGGTAAAGAACCGGTCCTTTTCCCTTATATTCCCGTGCAAATTCGACACGAATCTCTGCCGTAATTGTAATCCATGACTTGTGCGGAAGTTCCTCTTCCCGGTCATATTTACATTTGAAACCGATAAATGTCACATCCTCAATGCAGCAGGTCATCGCAAACCGTCCCGGAACAAACACGCCTTTCTTAAGTTTATCCGGATTATATACCAGAGCCAGGAATTTTACTTTCTTGCGATCGTATTTCTTGTAATTTTCCATGGCATCCATGTACCAGATAGCATAATCCGCATCGGTCAGCTCAATCACATCCTGATTGATATCAAACGGTAATTCCTCCGGACGCTCATCAATCGTTCCGTCCTTGCGCTCATAGACAATCTGTGCTTTCCGGTTGATGTTCTTAATGGTACGGCGCAGATGTCCGCGATCGGTATCATCATCTGTACGGTTAAAAATAACCACATCACTGGAAAAAACCTGTTCCTGCATCATTGCACGCATATTATTCATATACAGATCATACGTCGTAGAATCTACGGTTGCCAGTGACTGTACAATCACCCAGCCCTCCGGCATTTTTGCCTCAAGCAGCTTGTCCATCCCCCAGGTGCCGTTGTACTCGATAAAAATTTGTTCCGGCTGATAGGTGTCCTGGATTTCCTGCAGTTTTGCAGGCGTAAAATCCTCTTCCTCTTCGACCGTTACCAGCTTGAAGTTGATGGTTGCCAGTTTTGCTTCGTCATATTCTTTCTCACCGTCTTCGCACATGATGATAATTCCTTTCGAACCATCACCGAAGTTATTCTCAAACAGCGTTTCTTCTACGAGAGTTGTTTTTCCGCTGTCCATAAATCCTGTAAATAAATATACCGGAATATCCTGTGCCATAATTGCTCTCCTTACATTTTTATTGGGGTTTACAGCATTTTAAAGACCAAATGTCTTCAGTAATTCATCCTCATGAATCTCCGTTCCGATTACCACGATACGTCCGGTGTAATCCGGCTCACCCTCACGGATCTCATACTCGCCCGGAACCATATCAAAGTACAGCCAGGTACCATCGGTACTCTCCACCATACCTTTGGAGCGGAGGATATTGTCAGAATCGACAAACTTCTTAAGTACTTCCTCAAGTTTTGCACGCTCGAATTTGTGCGGTGTCTCCTTGCCCCAGCTGGTAAATACATCATCTGCATGATGATGGTGATGGTGCTCATGGTCATGGCAGCCACAGGTACAGTTTTCATCATGCTCATGGTGATGCTCATGCTCCTCATGATCATGGCAGCCACAGGTACAGTTTTCATCATGCTCATGGTCATGGTCATGGTCTTCGTGGTCATGATGATGATGCTCATGGTCTTCATGGTCATGATGATGGTGCTCATGCTCATGTTCTGCCTCTTCCTTTGCATGATGTGCCTCAGCAAGAGCCTTCATCTCCAGGTTATCCTGTCCTTCCATTACCTTAAGGATCTGTTCTCCGGATAATTTTGCCCAGTCTGTTGTAATAATGGCAGCCTTTGGATTCAATTCCTGAATTTTATTGACACAAAACTCCAGCTGTTCCGGTGTTGCATTCTGGCTGCGGCTTAAAATGACAGTTGTCGCATACTCGATCTGGTTGTTGAAAAACTCACCGAACGCCTTCATCTGCTTGCTCGCCTTAAGCGCGTTTACAACCGTTACCAGTGCGTTTAATTTTACATCCTGCTCTTTTTCAATATCAATCACGGACTTCATAACATCGGAAAGCTTACCGACTCCGGATGGCTCAATCAAAATACGATCTGGATGATACTTGGTGATGACTTCATTTAAGTTCTTTCCGAAATCACCAACTAAAGAACAGCAGATGCATCCGGAATTCATCTCTGTAATCTGGATTCCAGCATCCTTTAAAAAACCACCGTCAATGCCGACCTCGCCAAATTCATTCTCGATAAGGACAATCTTTTCCCCGGTAAATGCCTCATCAATCATCTTTTTGATAAAAGTTGTTTTTCCGGCTCCTAAGAATCCGGAGATAATATCTATTTTGGTCATGATAATCCACTCCTTTTTGTTTTTTCAAAATCTATTCTATTTTACTCGTTTTTTTATAATAATGCAAGTTGTGACACAGCCAGTCTAATAATGCATATGATAAAGTTTTTCATACACACCGCCCCGTGCCAGCAGTTCTTCATGGGAACCGGATTCCGCAATCCCATCTTCTGTCAGAACCAGAATTTTTTGTGCATTCTGGATCGTTGTCAGACGGTGGGCGATCACAAATGTCGTACGGTTCTTTGCCAGTTTCTCCAATGATTCCTGTACGACCCTCTCGCTCTCGTTATCCAGTGCGGAAGTTGCCTCATCAAAAATCAGAACCGGTGGATTTTTCAAAAAAACACGGGCTATGGAAAGCCGCTGCTTCTGCCCTCCGGAGAGCTTGATTCCACGCTGTCCGATATCTGTATCATATCCATCGGGAAATGCCATGATAAATTCGTGGGCATTGGCATTTTTTGCAGCAGCAATCACTTCTTCCCTTGTCGCATCCGGCTTTCCATACCGTATATTTTCAAAAATCGTTCCCGCAAACAGGTATACATCCTGCTGCACCATTCCGATATGGTCACGCAGGCTCTTTAACGTCACCTTACGGACATCTTTCCCATCCACGCGGATACATCCTCCGGTCACATCATAGAATCTCGGAATCAGGGAACAAAGCGTTGTCTTTCCGGCACCGGAGGATCCCACCAGTGCCATATATGCCCCTGCAGGCACATGCAGATTGATCCGGTTAAGCACCTTCTCCTGATTGTCTTTATACTGAAAAGAAACATTTTCAAAATCAATGGTTCCTTTCACATCGGTCAGTGCTACAGCATCGTTTGCATCCTGGATTTCCGGTTCAATATTCATAATTTCCTGAAACCGTTCAAATCCCGTATAGCCATTCTGAAACTGCTCGGTAAAGTCCACCAGTGTCCGGATTGGATCCGTAAATACCCCAATATACAGCAAAAACGTAACCAGATCATTGACCGTGACCATTCCCTTTGCAATGAGAACCCCTCCGGCAAGGATGACATTTACCTGAATCAGTGTTGTAAAAACGCCAACCCCGGCCTGAAAACTGCCCATGTAATGATAACTGTTCTTCTTTGCCGCAAGAAATCCGTCATTTCCATGACGAAATTTTTCGTTTTCAATCGCCTCATTGGCAAACGATTTCACCACACGGATGCCTGACAGATTATCCTCGATCTGTTCATTAATCTCGGCAATTTTAATACGGTTCTGCTGAAAAGCCCGGCGCATCCGCTTATTTAACACAAATGCAAATACAAACATAACCGGAAGCACTGCAAACGCGGCAAGCGCAAGCCATCCATTAATGTTGAGCAGGATCACAAACGCTCCCACTATCTTTAATACCGACAGGATAATATTCTCCGGGCCATGGTGCAGCAGTTCTGTAATATCAAATAAATCTGCCGTCACACGGCTCATCAGCTGTCCGACTTTTGCATCATCATAAAAGGAAAAAGACAGCTTCTGCAGATGCCCAAACAATTCGGCCCGCATGTCATATTCCATTTTTGCCCCCATCACATGTCCATAATTTCCGATAAAAAACCGGCTGTAACAGTCCAATGCCAGAAGCACAAACAATCCGATGCCAATCAAAAAAAGTTTCCGCAACATCATCTGAGGCTGCTGATAAATCAGAGTCGATGTCACATACCGCACAACCAGTGGAATAGTCAGTGCCACTGCCGCAGAAAGTGTCGCAAATAACATGTCTGCCGCAAAAACTGTCCGGTAGGGTTTGTAATAGCTTATCATTTTTTTCAGATTTTGATTCATGGTTCACCTCATCCTGATCATTTCTGCAAAAAAGCACCCCGCGAGTTGTCCCGCGGGGTTAAATACATTAGTTGTATTTTCTTTTTCTAGCAGCTTCAGATTTCTTCTTACGCTTTACGCTTGGCTTCTCGTAATGCTCTCTCTTACGAATCTCCTGCTGGATACCAGCCTTCGCACAGTTTCTCTTGAAACGGCGTAATGCGCTATCTAAAGTCTCATTCTCTTTTACGATTACACTAGACATTCTTTCCTAACCTCCCTCCAGTTGCGATATTGTGCATCAACTGTAAGGTAATCTTAATTGCACTATCGATTATTTTAACAAAATATCCTGATTTGTCAATAGTTTTTCCGAAATTTGCATAGTTTTTTTCTTCCACATGCTTAAAGCTTTGTAAACACGGAAGTTTCTTTCTTCAATCCCTCTGCAATCGCAAAGTTCTCATCCATCTTCTTGGAAATTTTATCCATATCGGATACAAGAACCTGTGTGCTGTCCGCTGCTGAAACGACTCCACTGACACCTTCCTCGATCGCATGGGAAATCGTATTTACGGAATTTGCAATCTCATCCATGGAATTCTGTAAAGAATCCGTCTTTGCCTCGAAATCTGCCATGACACCTTCGATAAATGTTGCCTTGTCATGATATGCGCCACCGGATTCCACAAATTTCTGGAATTCCGGCAGGATTTTTTCATTCATGTACTCTACCAGTCCATTTGCATTGTCTGCAAGATTATGTACTGCAGTTATGACAATGGCATTGATGCTCTGGATATTGTTAGCCGCTTCCTGACTGGCGGCTGCCAGCTGGCTGATTTCGGAGGCAACCACTGCAAATCCTTTTCCTGCATCCCCGGCACGGGCAGCCTCAATGGATGCGTTTAATGCCAGCAGGTTTGTCTGGCTTGCAATATTTAAGATGTCGTTTGTCAGATTGTCTACCTGATTGACACTGTTGCTGTCCTCAATTGCCTGACTCAGCACGGAAACAATGTCATTTACTTTCGCACCCGTTGTATCCATATTTTCACGCGCAGCATGTTCCATTGCCTCTGCATGCTCTTTCATTTCTTTGGTATACTGATTGATTTCAATCGTTTTCTCTGCAATTGACTTGACTTCACCGGCAACCGATTCGGTATTTTCATTAATCCGTGAAGCATTGTCGGAAATATCCTGCATCGTTGCAGAAAGTTCTTCCGTCAGTGCGGACAGATCGGATACACTTCCGTTGGAAGTCTGCACACTCTCACGCACTTCATTTACAACACCCTCAAGATCCCTGGAATTGCTGCTGATCATCCGGAAAATTTCCTGCAGCTTTGCCATAAAAGCATTGATGCCTCCACCGACAGATGCCACTTCTTTGTTGTTGGTAATGGTAACCCTGCGGGTCAGGTCACCCTGCCGGTTATCAATTTCGGAAATAATCTCATTCATTTCCCTGTTCGTATTTGCAAGCGGATAAATTACCCACCGAAGCACTGCCACCATTGCTGAAAAAAGTGCCGCAATACTAATCAGAATCGTCACTATGCTTGTTCCTATTGAACTATGGTATGCAGATGTCAGTTTCTGTCTCTGTGCATTTGCATCCTGATTTACAATTTTCTTGATACTTTCGATATCCGACTCAATGGCATCTGCACACTTGCTGATCTTTCCATTGGCAAGTTCATAGGCATCTTCACTTTTCCCTGCTGCGGAAAATGCCATAACATTGGCACATTCATACTTTAATTCTTCGTAATTTTTTTTGATATCATTGTATTCTTTTTTGGTATCCGGTGTCACGTATATCTTGTAACTTTCCAGATCTTTCTCCAATGCATCTTCCTGACTGCGGATTTTTTCCACCAGCTGGATCATGGAATCCAGATCCACCGCTATGATATGGGACAGACCCAGATTATGGATGTCCTGCGTCTGTTTCTGGATTTCTGCCAGACCCGAAACATTCTTTAAAGATACTTCCGAAATCTGTACGGCACTCCGGTTAACGTTCCTGATATTGGAAACAGACATCACGTTCGAGATGATACTGAATATTCCAAGTATAAATACCGGAATTAAAATGATAAGTTTGGTACTTAATTTCTTTTTCTGATTCATATGCTCCCACCTCTTAGCCTGCTACTGATTTTGTAATACCATTGACCAGATTATCCATCAGTTCCTGTAACTTTACGTGGTTTGGATTTCCTGCTGCCATCGTATTCCCGAATTCCTTGCTTGCATCCCAGTAACTGTTTCCGACACGCTGCAGTTTTCCGAATTCCGACTGTGCAATCACTGCCTGAATGGATGGGGAAGCCTTAACCGCATCCGAATCCGCTGCCTTTGTATTGGAAGGTCCCTGTCCGTTCATCTCAAACCGGACAGTCTGGTTCTGCTCATTGGTCAACCAGTCTGCCAGTTTTGCTGCCCACTGTGGATTTGCCGAATAAGCACTGACTCCCATCAGCTTATAGCCGGTAAAGGAAGCCATCTGTACCTGTTTTCCTGCCACGGTATAGGTCGGAAGCTTGGCTGCGCCAATATCATTTCCCCAGATCTTTTTCAGTTCGGTCTCACTCCATACACCGCTTACCCCTGCAATTACACTGCCTTTTTTTGCACCTTTAATAAAATCTTCATTCACCGCATTTTCAAATCCACTACTGGAACTGATATCAAGCATCGCCTGCGCAATATCCACGCCTTTGATATCCCCTTCGGTGGAATTCCATTCACAGTGGTTTGTCACATTGTCATCATTGATACCGAAATCCAGTCCTGTATTTCCGAAAAACGAATACAGATACCAGCCGGAAGACCAGTCCATCATAAACTTCTTATGATTTTTTTCTGCTACTTTTAAAATGCCGTCAAGGGTTTTGACATCCGAATCACTCAGGTACTTTTTGTTATAATACAAAAAATACCCATTGTCTGCAGTCATGGGATATGCATAAAGCGTATCATCGACTGTGGCAGCGTCTATTGCGCCCTCCACATTTGCTTTTTTCACTTCGTCTGCATTCGGAACCGGATACAATGCACCACCGGCCACCATAGAAGCCACCTGGTCATCTGCAAGAATAAACACATCAGCTGCATTATGCACATCTCCAAGCACATTGTCACGCGTATCGGAATCCGCATTCTGTTCCAGGGTGATATCAAAAGTTGCCTGACCCTTATACTCTTCCTTGAAACTGTCGATCATCTTATTCAACGCATCAAACGTTGATTCCTCCGCCCACACTCTCAGCTTTACCGTTCCGCTCGTCCTGTCCGTCTCCTGTGCACTGCCCTGCGTGGTCTCCGTTGCACCCTGAGGTACCGCCGAAGCGCAGCCGCCCAGCATGGACACGGCAAAGATTCCTGCCAGCACGGCTGACAATAACCTCTTTCTCTTCATAAAGTCTCTCCCTTTCTTCATGTCGTTTCCACCTTTTGTTGTATATACACAAATTTCACAGTGGATTTACTGTTATTATACTATAAATATTTGCAAAAAACAGGTAAAATCGCATTTTTATTGCGCATTTTCACCTGTTTTTTGCGTTTTTATTATATTCTTTTATACGTTATCAGTGATAGATTATTTCAACATGTTTTCCAGTGCCGTCTTCGCCTGTGCAATTGCATCCGGAATACCAGCCGGATTCTTTCCACCGGCCTGTGCCATATTCGGACGTCCGCCACCGCCACCGCCGACGTTTCCGGCGATCGCCTTGATCAGATTACCGGCATGTGCCCCCTGCTTCATCGCTGCATCGGTTGCCATGGCAATCAGGTTTACCTTTCCGTCACAATCGGATGCGATCACTACGACGCCCTCACCGATCTTGTCCTTCAGCTGGTCACCGAGATCACGCAGACCATTCATATCCACACCGGATACGCTGGTTGCCAGAAGCTTCACACCTTTGACATCCTCGATCTGATTCATCACATCCCCAAGTGCATCCTTGGCTGCCCTGCTCTTTAACGCCTCGTTCTCGCTCTGCAGATCTTTCATCTCTGCGGTCAGATGCTCCAGACGTTCCTTAAGGTTTGCAGGTGTGGATTTTACAACCTTCGCTGCTTCCCGGAACTCTTCTTCCATCTTTTTGTAATATGCAATCACATTGTCACCGGTCAGTGCTTCGATACGGCGCACACCAGCTGCAACACCGCTCTCAGAAAGAATCTTAAATGTCTTGATCTCTGCAGTATTCTTTACATGTGTACCGCCACAGAACTCCCTGGAGAACTCTCCCATGGAAACGACACGGACTTTTTCCCCATACTTTTCGCCAAACAGAGCCATTGCCCCGGTCTTCTTTGCCTCATCAACGGTCATGATATCGGTACGGACTTCCATGCCCTCGTTGATCTTTTCATTGACCATGTCTTCCACTTTCTGCAACTCTTCCGGAGTCATGGCTGCAAAGTGGGTGAAATCGAATCTGGTACGTTCACTGTCCTGATAAGACCCCGCCTGCTCGACATGTGTACCCAGCACTTCACGGAGTGCTTTCTGCAGTAAATGGGTTGCCGAATGGTTTGCACAGGTCTTTGCGCGAAGTTTTGCGTCTACAACCAGTTCCACTTCCTCGCCGGTATGGATCATGCCGGACACCATATGCCCGATATGTCCGTATTTACCGCCCAGAAGCTTAACCGTATCCTCTACCTGAAATACGCCGTCTGCGGTACGGATCTGTCCCTTATCGCCCTGCTGGCCGCCCATCGTGGCATAAAACGGAGTCTTCTCTACGATAATGGTTCCTGCATCCCCATCGGAAAGTGCTTCCACGATCTCGGTCTCGGTCGTCATAACCGTAACTTTAGAAGCATATGTCAGATTCTCGTATCCGACAAATTCTGTTGTGATGGAAGGATCAATCTGCTCGTAAACCGTTGCATCCGCACCCATGTAGTTTGTCACTTTACGGGCACTTCTGGCTTTCTGCCTCTGTTCTTCCATACAGGCCTTAAACTCGTCCTCATTATAGGAAAAGCCCTTTTCTTCAAGGATTTCTTCGGTCAGATCTACCGGGAATCCGTAAGTATCGTAAAGTTTGAATGTATCGGCACCGGAAAGTTCCTTTTTGCCGTTTTTCTTCATCTCCTCCATCAGGTCAGACAAAATGGCAAGTCCCTGATCGATGGTCTTATTGAATTTCTCTTCTTCCTGTGTCAGAACCTTAAAGATAAATTCTTTCTTCTCTTCCAGTTCCGGATATCCATCCTTGCTCTCATTGATGACAGTTTCTGATAATTTTGCAAGAAACAGTCCGTCAATTCCAAGCATCTTTCCGTGACGTGCCGCACGACGGATCAGACGGCGCAGAACGTAGCCTCTTCCTTCATTGCTTGGCATAACACCATCGGATACAAGAAATGTGGAAGAACGGATATGATCCGTAATCAGACGGATGGATACGTCATCCATGGCATCTACTTCATACTTCTTTCCGGACATCTCACAAATCTTGTCGCGGATCGCTTTCATGGTATCGATATCAAATACGGAATCCACATCCTGCATAACAACTGCCAGACGCTCAAGTCCCATACCGGTATCAATATTTTTCTGGGAAAGCTCGGTATAACCGCCCTTGCCGTCCCCTTCAAACTGTGTAAACACGTTGTTCCATACTTCCATGAAACGGTCACAATCACAGCCTACTTTACAATCCGGACTTCCGCATCCGTATTTTTCGCCTCTATCATAGTAAATTTCAGAACACGGACCACATGGACCGGCACCATGCTCCCAGAAGTTGTCACATTCTCCGGTCTCAGGATCACGGTAAAAACGTGTGATTTTTTCTCCCGGAACACCTACCTCTTTGGTCCAGATCTCATACGCTTCCTCATCTTCTCCATAAATGGACGGATACAGACGATCCTCCTCAAGCCCAAGCACCTTTGTCAGGAATTCCCATGACCAGGCAATCGCTTCATGCTTAAAATAATCCCCAAAAGAGAAGTTTCCAAGCATCTCAAAAAATGTAAGGTGACGCGCAGTCTTTCCTACATTTTCAATATCTCCGGTACGCACACACTTCTGACATGTAGTCACACGTCTGCGTGGCGGAATCTCCTGTCCTGTAAAATACGGCTTGAGCGGTGCCATTCCCGCATTGATGAGTAATAAGCTGTTGTCATTGTGTGGTACTAATGAAAAGCTCTTCATGACAAGATGTCCCTTGCTCTCGAAGAAGTCAAGATACATCCGGCGCAGCTCATTTACGCCATAACTCTTTTTCATTACCAGTTCCTCCAAAATCATTCTTTCGTCGTGTCAGCCTTCGCATCCTTGTGTCTGCGGAGTCTGATACCAATAAATGCCCCTAATCCGCCGATCAAAGCCAAAGCAGCCATCTCGACCACATATCTGCCAATACATAAAAGAAAATCTGTCATATAGTTTTCTCCTCTCTGTTGTTACCCCATTAACTTAATTATTATATATGAATTTTTCTGTAAATTCAAGAGTTAGAGTTCCCCGAACGGAAATACCTGATTCTCCCTTTCAATTTCAATTACGCGGTCTGCCATTCCAAGATTTGTAATGTGTTTTTTGTATTCCCTGATTGCAGAATAATCCTGCCACATATGCATCGGGAAAACAAATTCTGCATCGGTGTTTTTCAGCACAAAATCAATCCCGAGTGTCTGATACGGTCCCAGCCGCGGATCCATCGGGACAAACGCAAAATTGACCGGCTTGTCCGCAAGCTTACGGATCTCGTGCCGGAAAGTGCGTTCCTGTTTGCCGTTTATAAGTTCTCCCACATGTTCCATCTTCCAGTCGTTTAAATCTCCTGCATGGAAGATGCTCACCCCACGCACATTCACATAAAATGCCACTCCTGCATCGGTAGACAAAAGGGTCTGGATCTTTAGATCATCCACTTCATAATGGTTGTTTGCGGAGACAAACGTCACTTTTTTCCGCACCCCCGGGTCAATTCCATGCTTTTGCAGAAAATGCGGACTGATGCGGATATCCTTGGATAAAATATAATGTATATTGGTATATTTTTCACTCCAGCGCAGAATATCCATGTCAAAATGATCCTGATGTTTGTGGCTGGCAAACATATAGATTTTTGTATCCGGTGCGTAATCCGGAATCTTTCCCGTAAAGTGGAAACCATTCACCCGGTCCCCGCCAAAATAATCAAAAATCAATACCAGATCATCCACTTCCACCAGAAAACAGCTGTGATGTATAAAAATTACCTGCATGTTGTTCCAATCTCCTTTATCATCTGTGTTACAAGCTTTTGAAATACCGGAGCCACCGCATCGGCTGCTTCCTGCACCTCCTTATGTGACAATGGCTGTGGCGAAATGCCGCATGCCAGATTCGAGATACAGGAAATTCCCACAATCCGCATCCCCATATGATTCGCCGCCACAGCCTCACATGCCGTACTCATTCCTACGGCATCTGCTCCGAGTGTACGCGCCATTGCCACCTCCTGTGGAGATTCATAGGCCGGCCCGGTAAACTGCAGATACGTTCCCTCTTTTAAATCCGCCCCGGTCTCTGCCGCACATTTTTTTGCGATTTTCTGTAAATCATAATCATAAATCCGGCTCATATCCGGAAACCGCGGTCCCAGTTCCTCTATATTTTCTCCAATGAGCGGCGACGGAACAAAACTTGCAATCTGCCCGGTAAGAAGCATCAGATCCCCCGCCTTCATGCCCAGCTGGATTCCGCCCGCTGCATTTGTCAAAAACAGAACTTCTGCCCCCAGAAGTTTCATCAGCCGGATCGGCCGTACCACTTCCGTCATGGAATATCCTTCATAATAATGCACACGTCCCTGCATGCACACAACCGGCATATCCCCGACATAACCAAACACAAAGCGCCCGGTATGGCCCGGCACCGTAGATACCGGAAATTCCTCGATCTCATGATAATCCACCGCGGCCTCCACGCGAAGCTGCGACGCATAATCACCCAGACCGGACCCCAGTACCAGTGCCACTTTCGGCACAAAATCTGTTTTCGTCCTCACGCTGCGCACACAGCGCATGAGAGTTTCATATTCGTTGCTCATTTGTTCTCCTTATTTTTTGCAATTACATACAGAATTTCATTAACTAATAGTATAACAGAATCAAAAATAAAATAAAACAAGAGCAACTGAAATTCATACTTTTTTTATTTCTCTTAAATAATGATGCAGATCATTCCCCCATTGCTGTCATTGACAATTTTCTGCATGGTATCCTGCAGTTTCAGCTGGCACTCATCATCCATCTGCAGGATCTTGCTGCGGATGCCGTCTTCCATCAGTTCCCCGACCGATTTTCCGAAAATATTTGTGGTCCAGATTCCTTCCTTGCTCTCCTCCCCCTCGCGGATATATGCAATCAGATCATTTGCCTGTTCCTCACTGCCGACAATCGGTGCTATTTCGGTCTCAATGTCTGCCTTGATCATATGAATGGACGGGGAAATTGCCCGCATTTTCACGCCATATTTTCCGGCATGCTGGATCAGCACCGGATCTTCCATCCGGATATCCGAAAGCCCCGGCATGACCACTCCATACCCCTTCTGTTCCACAGCAGCCATGGCATCTTCCACACGCTCGTATTCTTTTTTCATCCGGGAGAGGGAACGCAGCATGGAAATCATCTGATATTCCCCTTCGATCTGCATTCCCGTCATCTCACTGATGTAGGAGAAATAGCACTGTTCCGTTGTCTCCATACGGATCGTCACGGTTCCGTTGGAAAGATCCGCCGTCTGCAGCTGGATGTCACGAAAAACTTCTTCTCCCATCTGCTCATTTGCACTTTTTACCCATTCCTGCCCGGCAAGCACAGCCGCTGCATCCCGCACGCGGCCGATTCCATCCATCAGTCTTGATGCCGTCTGAATCATGGCTGCCTTTAATTTATGTTCCATTGGAAGCATTTCCGTCCACTTCGGAATTGCAAAGTCCACACGGGTAACCGGAAATTCAAACAGAATCGCCTTCATAACTGTGACCAGATCCTCCCGGTGCATCTGCTGACAGTTAACCGGAACCACTACCGCCTGATATTCCTGCTCTAAACTTTCTTTCAGCGCAAGTGTCTCACTGCTGTATGGGCGCACGGAATTTAAAACAATCACATACGGTTTTCCAATCTCTTTAAGCTTTTCCACCGCGGTTTGTTCTGCCTCCACATAATTTTCCCGTGGAAGTTCCCCGATACTGCCATCCGTTGTCACCACAATACCAATGGTTGCATGGTCTTTGATTACTTTTTCTGTTCCAATTCTCGCTGCATCCGAAAAAGGAATTTCCTCCTCGAACCACGGCGTATGTACCATGCGGTATCCGTCCCCCTCCAGATGACCATTTGCTCCCTCTACCATAAACCCGACACAGTCAATCAGACGCACACTGACACTGCTCTCATCTGCAAGTGTGATCTCTGCTGCCTCCTGCGGAATAAATTTCGGTTCTGTCGTCATGATCGTTTTCCCGGCGGCTGACTGAGGCAGTTCATCGAGCGTCCGTTTTTTTTCTTCCTCATCTTCGATGTACGGAAGTACAAACAGATCCATAAACCGCTTAATGAACGTTGACTTTCCGGTGCGGACCGGTCCTACGATACCAATGTAGATTTCGCCGTTCGTTCTTTTCTGGATATCTTTATATAAATCAAACTCCATAAAAAAATCTCCCTTCTTTGCATATTCGATTAATCTATCTAATCTATATGCAAAGGGGAGAATTCTTATTCACAGAAATACTCTGTTGTATATTTATTTCTCAGATGACTTCTTTTTGTCGGAAGTCTTCTTCTTTGCAGCTTCTTTCTCTGCTGCTTCCTTCTCTGCTGCTTTCTTTGCCTGCTCAGCAAGCACTTTTTCATTGATGCGTCCATACATCTGCATGTATTTATAGAGTTTCTTTGCCAGATCCTTGGTAATCTGTCCCTCCAGGGCACGCCACTTCCAGTTTTCTCCAAGTGTGGACGGAATGTTGATGCGGGCTTCGGAGCCAAGTCCGATCAGATCCTGCATCGGAACAATTGCCATATCTGCAACGGAAGACCATGCGGCACGCATCATACCCCAGTTATAACCTTCCTCCTCCGTCAGGTTCAGGTATTCGATTGCAAACTTGACAGATGCTTTCGGTGCGGTCTTCATCCATCCCATCACGGTATCATTGTCATGTGTTCCTGTATATACAACACAGTGACTGGTATAGGTGTGCGGCAGATAATCACTTCCCTCACGGCTGTCAAACGCAAACTGGATGACTTTCATGCCCGGGAATCCGGAATCCTTTAACAGTTTGCGGACAGAATCTGTCAAAAATCCCAGATCTTCCACGATAATCGGAAGTTTGCCAAGTTTCTTCTCCAACTGGTTAAACAGATCCATACCCGGACCCTGCTTCCATTTTCCGTTCTTTGCAGTTTTATCTTTGGCTGGAATCGCATAATAAGAATCAAATCCCCGGAAATGATCAATACGGATAATATCATACAGCTCTCTCATCGCTTTGATTCGCTTTGTCCACCATGTATAATTGTCTTTTTTCATTTCATCCCAGCGGAACAGTGGATTGCCCCAGAGCTGTCCGTCTGCAGAAAATCCATCTGGCGGACATCCAGCTACTTCAATCGGATTTAAATCTTCATCCAGATAAAACTGTTTCGGATTTGCCCATACATCCGCACTGTCTCCGGCCACATAGATCGGCACATCTCCGATAATCTCGATTCCGTTTTCATTGGCATATGCCTTTAACTCTCTCCACTGTTTAAAGAACAGATACTGAAGCATCTTATAAAACTCAATATCTTCTGCGTACTTTTTTCTTGCCTCATCCAATGCCGCTGCGTCACGCACACGAAGTTTCTCATCCCACTCGGCCCATGCTTTTCCGTCATTGGCATCTTTTAATGCCATAAACAGCGTATAATCTTCCAGCCAGTCCTTTTCCGCCTCACAAAATGACGAAAAATCTTCCGGCATATTTTTTACAAAACGGGCATATGCTTTATGCAGCAATGCATAGCGTGATACATACATGGTTCCATAATCAATGTATTCCTCGCTTGTGCCCCAGTCAAATGACTCACATTCCTTTTTCTTTAATAAATTTTCCTTGCAGAGAATGTCCAGATCAATAAAATAAGGATTTCCCGCAAAACTGGAAAACGACTGATACGGTGAATCTCCGTAACTGGTCGGACAGATCGGCAGAATCTGCCAGTAAGTCTGACCCCCTTTTACCAGAAAGTCTACAAATTTTCTGGCTGATTTTCCCATAGTTCCAATGCCATACGGTGATGGCAGGGAAGATATCGGCATAAGTACGCCACTTGTTCTCATAAGTGATTCCTCCTAAGATCCAATCTATAATCTATAATTATATCATACCACCTTTTTGTCCCCTTGTAAAAAACATTTTTCAATGCTAGTATGAAGAAAAGGGATTATGAGGTGAAGAATTATGAACGATGTCATAAAACATAAAATCAAACACAATGCACACCGTACACTGGTGTCGATCAAATGGGTAATTTTTGCAATTCTTGTCGGCGGTATCGTCGGGCTGTGCGGCACCGCATTTTATTTTTGTCTGACATTTGTCACCGTGCTGCGCGGGCAGGACCCCTGGCTGTTGTATCTGCTCCCTGTCGGGGGACTGATCATTGTCGGTGCTTATCACCTGCTGCACGATGAAAAAGATACCGGAACCAATCTGGTCATCTCTGCCATCCACTCGGATGACGAGCTGCCCCTGCGCATGGCTCCTTTGATCTTTATTTCCACACTGATCACGCACCTGTTCGGCGGATCTGCCGGCCGTGAAGGTGCCGCCCTGCAGATGGGCGGAAGTATCGGAAACGCAATCGGAAAATTCTTCCGTTTTGACGATAAAGATAAACATGTCATGATCATGTGCGGCATGAGTGCTGCGTTTTCCGCTCTCTTTGGTACCCCGATGGCTGCTGCCATCCTTCCAATGGAAATTGTAAGTGTCGGCGTCATGTACTATACCGCCCTTGTTCCATGTGTGATCAGTTCTCTTGTCGCACACGGAGTTGCTTACCTGTTTGGTGTTTCCAACCAATGGTTTTCCATCGAGCACATCCCGGACTTTGGCATTCTTCCTGCCGTGCAGATTTCCATCCTTGCCATACTCTGCGCACTGGTAAGTATTGTTTTTTGTATTCTTCTACACAAAAGTGAAGAAATTTACCGCAAACTGTTCCAGAATCCCTACATCCGCATCTTTGCCGGTGGATGTATTGTTGTCATTCTGACGATGCTTGTCGGGAACCAGAATTACAACGGTACCGGTATCGGCATCATCCAGATGTGCATTGATGGAACGGTCCGTCCGGAAGCCTTCCTGTTAAAGATGATCTTTACCGCACTGACTCTTGGTGCCGGTTACAAAGGCGGAGAAATTGTTCCTTCCTTTTTCACCGGCGCGGCCTTTGGCTGCCTGTTTGGAACGCTGACCGGCATATCCCCGACACTTTGTACGGCTGTCGGCATGACTGCCGTATTCTGTGGTGTCACAAACTGTCCGATCACTTCACTGTTAATCAGTTTTGAATTGTTCGGTTATGACGGCATGCCATATTTTCTTCTGGCTGTCGCTTTCAGCTATATGCTCTCCGGATACTTTGGTCTGTACCGGAGCCAGAAGATTGTGTACTCCAAATACAAAACCAGTTACATCAACAAGACAACTCATTAATCCCAAGAACCACACAGCCAGTCGCCGGCAATTCCATGTTCGAATGAACCGAACCGATTGGCCGGGTTCCTGCATGCAGGTCATCAATATATAACGTCCATGTCCTGTCATCCGGCAGCAGGAGTGTTTCTTTTCTGCCGGATGCATTGTATGCCACCAGAAGTGTCTCTTCCGGCTGGCGGATTGTAAACGCGATGGTCTGTTCGGATGTCATTTCCATAAACAAAATATTCTGGCGGATCTCCTCTGCGTCTGTCATACGCAATCCTTTATGTGCTTTCCGGAAAGCAATCAGTCCCCTGTAATACTGCTGCAGCCCTTTTTGTCCATCGCTCCAGTCATAGCGCAGTACATTTGTTTCATACGGCAGATTATAACTGTTCTCGGATATCTCACCATTTTTTCCGGCTGGTTTGGTTCGTGCAAACTCTTCTCCCCCCAGGAAAAACGGAACTCCCTGTGCGGTAAATACCATCGCAGCCGCCAGACGGTTCATTGCAAGGCGTTCGCCTGCATCACAATCCGGTCTGGAAATCTGCAGTTTATCCCACAAGGTCAGATTGTCGTGACAGGAAACATAATTGATCACTTTCTCCGGTGTATCCGTCCATGTGCCGCCGGCTGCATAGGTATAAGCTGCATAATCTACCTGTGGATGCCACACACCTCCTGTTGCACAGTAACGCACCGCAACTTTCATTTTTTTCTTTCCGCTGACATAGCCGCAGTCTTTGTTATAAAACACATGTCCGCGCACCATGTCCCGGATATCATCCGAAAACATTCCGATGCCGTCCAGCATACGCGCGTTTCTCTTCATGGCACGCCTAAATTCCGGCATGGTTGAAGTACCGCCTGTCCAGCCCTCTCCATACAGAATGATATATGGATTGATTTCTTTTAACCTGTGGCTGATCTCATTCATGGTATCAATATCAAGAACACCCATCAGATCAAACCGGAACCCATCCACATGATATTCCCTTGCCCAGTAACAGACAGATTCTACGATGTATTTGCGCATCATCGGCTGCTCCGAAGCAATTTCATTGCCACAGGCAGATGCATTGGAATATCTGGTTCCGTTCATCCGGTAATAATAATCCGGCTCACATTTCTGCAGACAGCTGTCCAGATCATAGGTGTGATTGTACACCACATCCATGATCACTCCGATGCCCTCCCTGTGAAAAGCCGCAATCATTTCTTTCATTTCCCGGATACGCACCTCCCCATGGAACGGATCTGTTGAAAAAGATCCCTCCGGTACGTTATAATTCAGCGGATCGTATCCCCAGTTATACTCCCGCTTCTTTGGTGCCGCCTCATCAATACTTGCAAAATCATACATTGGCATGATCTGCACATGCGTAATACCGAGCGATTTCAGATAATCCAGCCCGGTAGCTTCTCCCTCTTTGTTTTTGGTTCCCTTTTCTGCCAGTCCCAGATACTTTCCCGGATATTTTACCCCGGAAGAGCCATCCGCGGTACTGTCCAGAACAGAAATCTCACAGATCACCAGATCCGTACGGTTTGAAAAAACCGGTCCATGATCCTCCTTAAAATTCTCCGGATCGGTTTCTTTTAGGTCCAGCACCATACTCCGCTGCCCGTTCACACCGACAGCTACCGAATATGGATCCTGTGACTCCACGGTCTTGCCGCTTCTCTCCAGACGGTATGTATAATAAACATGCCGCAAATCTCCGTCTACCCGAATCGTCCAGGTTCCCTGTACATCCCGTTTCATCGGAAGTGTATCCGACAGGCAGTCCCCGTCTCCTTCCCGATACAGACACAGTGTTACTGCATCCGCCGTCGGAGCCCAGAGCCGGAAATCCGTACCTTTCTTCGTGTACACAGCACCCAGATCATTTCCATCATATGGAATCCTTTGCTGCATTCCCTCTCTCCTCCCTGAAATATATTATTTTCGCATTTTTTCGTAATTCATTATATTTTAATTTTTTGTATCTGTAAATTGGAAAAATCACTAAGTTTTTTTCAATATTTTGTGAAATAAGACGAAGAAAAGAGGCATTCCATGTTTTATGCCATGAAATGCCTCTTTTTTTGTTTTCCGTATCAGGCAAACCCTTATGCGTTTGTTGCCTGTACCATTGCCTCAAGGGTTCTGACTGCTGCTCCCGAATCGATCGTCTTTGCTGCAAGTGCAATGCCATCTGCAATACTGTCTGCCTTTTTCCCAATATACAAAGCGGCTCCTGCATTCAAAAGCACAATCTCCCTCTTTGGTCCCTGTTCCTTTCCGGAAAGAATATCTCTGGTGATCTGTGCGTTTACGGCTCCATCCCCACCCTGCAGTTTTGCGATTTCACACCGCTTTAATCCAAACTGTTCCGGTGTGATTGTATAGGTGGTTACTTTTCCGTCCTTAATTTCAGATACCGTGGTCTCACCGGTCAGTGTGATCTCATCCATGTTATCCTCTCCGCTGACAACCATTCCCCGTTCTACCCCGAGGTTCATCATGGTTCCCGCAATCACTTCCGTAAGTGCCGGGGAATACACCCCTACAAGCATTGCCCTGGCACGGGATGGATTAGAAAGCGGTCCTAAAATATTAAACACCGTGCGGATGCCCAGCTGTTTTCTGACCGGTCCCACATACTTCATGGCAGGATTAAAATGCGGTGCAAACATAAATCCGATCCCGACCGTCTCCACACACTTTTCTACCACAGCCGGATCTGCGGAAATATTTACGCCAAGTGCTTCTAACACATCTCCGGCACCACTTTTAGAAGAAATGGAACGGTTGCCATGTTTTGCCACCGGAAGCCCGGCTGCTGCCACAACGAACGCTGATGTTGTGGAAATATTAAACGAATAGGTACAGTCTCCGCCGGTACCGACAAAATCCACATAATCTGCCACTTTCGGACTGATCGTATTTGCCTTGTTGCGCAATACGGCTGCCAGTCCCGTAATCTCATCCAGCGTTTCCCCTTTCATGCGGAGTGCTGTCAGAAAACATGCAATCTGCGCCTCTGTTGCCTGTCCGGTCAGAATCAGCTCCTGTGCTTTCATCGCTTCCTCTTTTGTCAGATCTTTACCCTCTACCAGTTTGGCCAGAATCTCTTTCATCTATGATATCCTCCTGTTTTATTCGCTTTTCCGTTACATTTCATTTAACTCTTTTTTGAATGTGCTGCAATAGTCTGCTGCAGCCTGCGGATCAAAACCGTGCTTCCGCATCAGTGTGATAAAATGAGAGCCTACAATGGCTCCGTCAATAATCTCTTTCATCGGACGTACATCCTCTGCCGTGCGGATACCAAATCCCATCATAACCGGAATTTTTGCCTCTTTCTTTACCGCTGTCAGATATTCTAAAATCTGACGGTGGAAGGTTGCTTCCTGTCCGGTAACTCCCATGGAAGACACACAGTAGACAAATCCCCTTGCATTTTTAAGGATTTTTGGCACACGGTCTTTGGATACCGGGGAAACCAGCTGGATCAGAATGGTTCCATCCTCTTTCTGTAACTGTGTCTGGAGTTCTTCCTGCTCTTCCAGCGGCAGATCCGGAATGATCAGTCCATCCACCCCGCAGGCATTGCACTCTTTTACAAATTTTTCCACGCCATAATGCAGTACCGTGTTGTAATACATCATAAATACAACCGGGATCTGCACACCATCGGTCCGCATCTCTTTCATACAGGTAAATGTTTTCTCCAGATTTGCCCCACCGAGAATTGCCTCATAGGAAGCTGCCTGAATGACCGGACCGTCTGCCACCGGATCGGAAAACGGAATTCCAAGTTCAATAATGTCCGTTCCTGCCGCTTCCTGTGCCTTGATGATCGCCTTTGTCTTATCATAATCCGGCAGACCTGCTGTGATATAAGTAATAAATGCCTTTTCTTCCTTTTCCTGTAACGCCTGAAGCGCTGTCTCAATTCGATTCATCCCTGTTATGCCCTCCTTAATTCAGATATCCTTTTCCGTCAAGATAATCCGCAATGGTGTTTACATCTTTATCTCCGCGACCGGACAGACAGATAACCATGCTCTGATCCATAGTCATTTCTTTTGCCTTTTTAAATGCATAGGCAACGGCATGTGCACTCTCAATTGCCGGAATAATTCCCTCTAACTTACACAGTTCCATCAGCGCATCCATTGCCTCCACATCCGTAATTGCCACATATTTTGCACGTCCGGTATCCCGCAGATATGCATGCTCCGGTCCGACTCCCGGATAATCCAGTCCGGCGGAAATGGAGTGTGCCAGCTGGATATTTCCATCGGTATCCTGCAACAGATACGAACGCATGCCATGCAATACTCCAGGCTCTCCCAAAGCCATGGCGCTGGCATGCTTTCCGGTCTCAATTCCAAGGCCCGCTGCTTCTACACCGATCAGTTCCACCTCCGGCTCATCAATAAAATCGGCAAACATTCCGATGGAATTGGAACCGCCGCCCACACATGCCATAACCACATCCGGATTCTTTCCTTCTGCTTCCATGTGCTGACGCTTTGCCTCCCGGCTGATCACACTCTGAAACTCTTTCACCATCTTCGGATACGGATACGGTCCTACCGCAGATCCGATAATATAGAACGTATCCTCCGCTGTTTTGGCCCAGGTACGGATGGCTTCGTTTGTCGCGTCTTTTAAGGTATTGCTTCCGGATTCCACGGATACCACTTTTGCACCAAGCATCTCCATACGCATCACATTCAGTTTCTGTCTCTGGATATCTTCTTTTCCCATGTACACCGTACATTCCATATCAAACAGTGCTGCTCCCGTTGCAGTAGCTACACCATGCTGTCCTGCACCGGTCTCCGCGATTACCTTTGTCTTTCCCATACGCTTTGCCAGAAGGATCTGACCGATCACATTGTTGATCTTGTGGGCACCGGTATGGTTTAAATCTTCACGCTTTAAATAAATTTTTGTACCGTATTTTGCAGACAGACGCTCTGCATAGTAAAGCGGTGTCTCTCTGCCGACATACTGTTTCAGATAATAATGATACTGCTTCATAAACTCCGGATCATGAATGGCCTCCTCATATGCCTGATCCAGTTCCTGTAAGGTATTCATCAGCGACTCTGCCACATACTGTCCGCCAAACTGTCCATAATATGCTTTCTTATTCATCTTTCTTTCCTTTCTTCTGCTTCCTCTTTGACACATGCTACAAATTGTTTTATCAATGCTTCTTCTTTTTGATCTTTTTCTTCCACTCCGGAACTTACATCCACGATATCCGGGTCAAACAACCGGATTCCTTCGGCAACATTTCCGGCATGTAACCCTCCTGCCAGGACAAATTTTCTTCCGGCGAAAATCCCCGCCTGCCGGTCCATGTGAAGTTGCTTCTGCCAGTCAAAACGCTGTCCGCCGCCATAGCCTGCACCATCCACGACAATCGCTGTAATTTTCTGTTGCAGTTCTTCCGGCAGTTCAAAAAAGCTCTTTGTTTTTGCCTCAAACTCTTCCGAATCTGAGAGGTTTATGGCATACCAGACAGGAAGTTCTGCTGCCGTTATGGCATCCTCTGACAGCTTTCCGTGCATCTGGATGATGTCAAATTTCATCTGCTGCAGTGTCTTTATCTGTGCCTCATCCGGGGAAACGGTTACGGCAACCTTTTTTATCCGTGGACTGATTTTTTTCATGATTTCTTCTGCCTGTTGCCGGCTTAAATTCCGCCTGCTTTTCTCATAAAAAACAAATCCTGCGTAATCGGCCCCTGCATCATTTACATACTGCGCATCTGCAGGCTTTTTCAGTCCACAGATCTTTACTTCTGGTCTCATGCCTGATACAGCTCCTTCCATTTTTGTGCAAGTGCTTTCGGATTTTCCGATTCCATAAACGCACGCCCGATCAAAAAGGCATCCACCCCACAGTCTCGCAGGAACCGCACGTCCTCATCTCCCGTAATCCCACTTTCTGCCACAAATACTTTATCTTCCGGCACATAAGGGCGAAGCCGTCTGGTATGTTCCAAAGAGATCGTAAAATCCTTAAGATTACGGTTATTGACCCCGATGATTCTCGGGTTGATCTTCATCGCCCGTTCCACCTCTGCCTCATCATGTGTCTCAACCAGCACATCAAGTTCAAGTTCTCTTGCCAGCTGATAAAAATCATGCATCTGTGCATCATCGAGAATCGCTGTAATCAGAAGTACCGCATCTGCACCGATCACTTTTGCCTCATAAAACTGATACTCACAGATCATGAAATCTTTCCGCAAAATCGGAAGGCTGGATTTTGCCCGGATTTCTTTTAAATACGCAACATTTCCGTGAAAATGATCTTCCTCTGTCAGACACGAAATGGCATCCACCGATGCATTGTACTCACTGATGCGCTCCATCAGATCAATCTTGCTGGTAATCGTTCCGAGACTCGGGGAAGCTTTCTTAAATTCACCGATAATCGAAAGTCCCGGTTTCTTTAAATGATTATAAAAACAGTCTGCCTCCCTCGTCTTTGTTTCCTCTGCCATGCGCCGCATTTCTGTTTCCGGAATACGTGCCATGTGCCCGGGAAGCCGTTTTTTCTTATCTTCTACAATTTCATCCAGTATCATATTTTTTCTCCTAATATAAATTGCGATAATCTAACACGTTCCATTTACAAAATTTTCGATGATGCGTTTGCCGTGCTCGGTATAAATGGATTCCGGATGGAACTGTAATCCCACAACCGGATATTTCTTATGGCGCATTGCCATAATCTCTCCGTCATCGGTCCGCGCCAGCAACCGCAGACAATCCGGCAGATCCTTTTCCTGCACTGCCAGGGAATGGTATCTTGCCACACGGATCGGAGAATTGATCCCGGTAAATACACTGCTTCCATCATGTTCTATCAGCGACTGCTTTCCATGAAACAATGCCTTGGCATAGGAAACGGTTCCTCCCAGTGCCTCACCGATGCACTGATGCCCCAGACAGATGCCAAGGATCGGTTTTTCTTCTGTAAATTCTTTGACAACATCCATGCAGATGCCTGCTTCCTTTGGATTCTTTGGTCCCGGTGAAAGCACGATCCGCTCCGGGTCCATCGCCTTAATTTCTTCAATGGTAATCTTGTCGTTTCGGACAACTTTGATATCGGAGTTAAAAATTCCGATATACTGATACAGGTTATAAGTAAAAGAATCATAGTTATCAATCAGCAAAATCATAAATTTTCCTCCTCTATAAGCGTCTTGGCTAGTGCCATTACTTTATTGCAGCACTCCTGATACTCATTTTCCGGAACGGAATCTGCAACTATTCCCGCTCCAGCCTGCAAATATACACGGTTTTTCTTTTTGATCATTGTCCGGATCGTAATACAGAAATCCATATCACCGGAGAAATCAATGTATCCGGTTGCGCCTCCGTAGAGTCCTCTGCGCACACTCTCAAGTTCATCGATAATCTCCATCGCGCGGATCTTCGGTGCTCCGGAAAGCGTTCCTGCCGGAAGGAACGAAGAAACCAGATCCAGCGGATGAAATTCTCCTTTTTTCTTTCCTTCCACCATAGATACGATGTGCATTACATGGGAATAATTCTGTACTTCCATAAACTGTGTCACCTTGACGGTTCCGAATTCTGAGATCCGTCCCATGTCATTTCTCGCAAGATCCACCAGCATAACATGTTCGGCGCGTTCCTTTTCATCCCGGAGCAATTCATCCCGAAGCAATGCATCCTCCTCGGCATCCACACCCCTGCGCCGGGTTCCGGCGATCGGACAGGTATACACCCTGCTTCCCTGCTGCTTTACAATCATTTCCGGGGAACTTCCGATCACTTCAAACTCTCCATAATTGAAATAATACAGATACGGGGATGGATTCAGTTCCCGGAGCTCTTTATACAGCTCAAATCCGGTCTGTTTTGTCTCAATCGTCCATCTCTGGGAAAGCACGGTCTGGAAAATATGTCCTTCCCGGATATACTGCTTGATCTTTTCGACTTTTTCGCAATACTGTTCTAAGGTATCGGACTGGTTGACAATCACACCGTCATGTGTAAAATTTCTGTCCGGTATCTGTCCGGCATTTTTTCTTGCCTCCTCAATCAGTTCTGCTGCTTCTGCTAATGCTTTCTTTTTTCCGTCTTCCGAATCTTCTCCAAGAATCACTGCGGTCAGTGTCTCTGCCACATGATCCACCAGGATAAATTTTGTCATGAGCATCATCTGGATGGTCTCGATTCCAATCTCGTCTGGATTGTTATCCGGCAGTACTTCCGCATAGCGGACAAAATCATATCCCAGATTTCCGACCAGTCCTCCGGAAAAAGACAGCTCTTCGTTTTCTTTTACGATATCAAACTCGCTGTAATATTCTTTCAGACGTTCGAGCGGATTTCCCTGCCGGATTTCTTCCGTCCCGTTGTTCCGCCGGATCACGAGTGCATCCCCGCGGGAAGTAATGATCTCTTCCGGTTCTTTTCCAAAAAACGTATATCTGTCATAATTTTTATCATAACTTTCCAGAAGAAATCCTTTTTTGTTTCCTACCAGACTCTCATACATGCCGATCGCTGTTTCATTTACAATGCTGACTGTCTTTTTGTATACCCGTAATCTCCGCTTCATATTACTGCTCCTTTTTTCCAAATAAAAAGCGTCCCTGGTCCGACTGCTGCCGGATCAGGGACGATTATCCTCGTGGTGCCACCCTTCTTCGCTCCGTAACTGATAACTAACAAAGGCAGCCATCCCCGAACCGGAAATAACTGCCACCAATTACGCAACCTCTTGTGATACAGAAAACAAAATCTCTTTGTCTCGATATCCATGCCCCTGTAACGTGGGGAAACGGCTCAACTACTCGCCTTACGCTTTCACCTTGCATCTAACGAATCCATTCCATGACAAACTATCCTGCCGGCTCACACCTGCCGCCGGCTCTCTGAAAGGAATCATCTGCTGTACTTACCTTCGCTCAATGATTTTATTTCTCTTTAATTTATTAACAGTTTAATACACTACAGTGTGTCTGTCAACCAAAATTTTAACTTTCAGGAAAATTTCATTTTAGGATACAATCACCTTGCGGAATTTTATATTTTCTTTTTCACTCTTTTCGTGTAAAATACATTTTACGGCAATGTTTATTGCATAACAACTTAAGAAAGGACTTATAGCTATGAAACAAAAAATAGGACTGTTTCTTTGTCTTGCCCTGCTCCTTACCGGATGCAGCTACCAGACAAAGACCATCCGTTTCGGTGCAGCCGACATCGGTGGGATGTATTATACCGTTGCAAATGCTTATGCCGGTCTGGCATCCAAAGAATCCTCCGACCTGAAATTTGAAGTTAAAAACACCGCCGGATCTGCGGCAAATCTACGGCTTTTGTCCGGAAATTACATTGATCTTGGGATCGCACAGGCGGATCTGGTCCGGGCAGCCCATGAAGGAACCGGCAGTTTTTCTGATAACAGACAACAGGGATACCGTGCCATTGCAGGACTTTATACCGAAGCCTGCCAGATCGTCGTCCGGGCAGATTCTGATATCCGGACATTAAATGATCTGCAGGGAAAAACCGTCAGCATCGGTGCCAGCGAATCCGGAACCGAACAAAACGCTACCGAAATTTTAAAACTGAGTGGTCTGACTTCGAAACTGGTGCACATGGTGAATCTGGATTATGCAGATGCCGCCGGAAAACTTGCCTCCGGTGAAATTGATGCCTTATTCTGCACCGCCGGCATCCGCACCGCAGTCATTGAAGAACTGGCAAAGGAATGTGATCTGCGGCTCCTTTCCATCGACGATACCTGTCTGGAAAAACTGCTTGCAACCACAAAGGAATACAGCAAATATGTCATTCCTGCAAACACTTACAGTGGACAGGACGAAGACGTGACAACCATTGGAGTCAAAGCCGTACTGCTTGCCTCCGATGCCCTTTCCGAAAAAACCGTGGAAAAGCTTACAGAAATTCTGTTTTCCCACGCACAGGATCTGGCCTATGCCACATCTTTAGACGCTGCTTTTGACGAGACAGATGCATCCTCCGGTGTAACCATTCCCTTCCATCCGGGTGCTGCTGCTTATTATGCCGGGCAGGGAATCAGCGTCAATACAAAATAACATATGAAAGAAGGACAACTATGGAAATACATTTGAATATGTACCAGACGCTGGCAGTTGCTGTACTGGTACTCTTGTTTGGCAACTTTTTAAGACACCGCATCGGGTTTCTGGAAAAATTCTGTATTCCTGCCCCTGTCATTGGCGGTCTTTTATTTGCAATTTTGACCTGTCTTTGTTATGTTACCGGAATTGCGAAATTTTCTTTTGACGACACACTCCGGGAAGTATGCATGGTATTTTTCTTTACCTCGGTCGGTTTTCAGGCCAACTTAAAAGTTTTAAAAAGCGGAGGCACAGCCATGGCAGTTTTCCTCGGTCTTGTCGTTGCACTGATTATATGTCAGAACCTTCTTGCCGTGGGATTGTCCCATGTCCTGCACTTAAATCCGCTGATTGGTATGTGTACCGGCTCCATCCCAATGGTCGGCGGTCATGGTACAGCCGGAGCATTCGGTCCTGTCTTAGAAGACTTTAATATTCAGGGAGCCACCACGATCTGTACTGCTGCTGCCACCTTTGGTCTGATTGCCGGCAGTCTGGTCGGCGGTCCGCTCGGCAGACGCCTGATTGAAAAACAGAACCTGCTGTCCACGGCAGTCACGGAAGATGACAGTCTGCTGGTTGAGGACGAAAAGAAGCATGAGCGTCATACGAACATGTATGCATCCGCCGTATTTCAGTTAATCCTTGCGATCGGTCTGGGAACAATTTTTTCCTATTTTCTGACCAAAACCGGGCTTACCTTTCCGGTTTACATCGGTGCCATGCTGGCAGCCGCATTGATCCGCAACATTGCCGAATACTCTGGCAAAGCAACGATCCACATGGGTGAGATCAACGACCTCGGTGGTATTTGTCTTTCCCTCTTTTTGGGTATGGCAATGATCACCTTAAAACTCTGGGAACTTGCTGCCCTGGCACTTCCGCTTGTGATCCTGCTGACCGCACAGGTCTTACTGATCTGTGTATTTACTTACTTCATCGAGTTTAACATTATGGGACGGGATTACGATGCTGCCGTACTGGTTGCCGGAACCTGTGGTTTTGGTATGGGTGCCACACCAAACGCCATGGCAAACATGCAGGCCATCTGTGACCGCTATGTACCTTCCGTAAAAGCGTATCTCCTGATTCCCCTAATCGGAAGTTTATTTGCGGATTTTATCAACAGCCTTGTAATTACCTTTTTTATCAATATTTTGTAATTGGGAGGACAACGAAAATGTTTTGGAAAAAATTAAAGAAAAAGGCAACGGAAAAGCATAATTACAATCTGACCTACGATAATGTAGCGATTCCGGAAGTGCACACCCACAAACCGGAAGATCACGAAGAAACTCCGGGTGAAGATGCCCCGGTGCACTATGACAATGTAGCGATTCCGGAGGTACATATCCGCAGAAAAAAATAAAAGGCTCCGCAGAATCAAATCCCTGAGGGTTCCGGTTCTGCGGAGTTTTTCTTTTCCTGTCATTTATTTTAAATGCAGACGTTCTTCTTTTCCCTGAATCTGCAGCGTCACCGGGCGTTCCACATGTACGCATTCTCCCTGTTCTAACGTTCCTATCACGTTGTCTTCTTTCAGCAGTAAAATCTTCTCCGGAGAATCACTGATCATCCGGTATGTCTGTTTCGAAGGGTCATAGGAAATCTGACAATGTTTCCACTCGAATGTTTTGTTTCCTGCTGTATTCTTCTTTTTTGTGGAAGAATCCTCTTTCCGGCTGCGTTTCTTTTTCGACTTTCTCCGCCGGTGAGCTTTTTTGCGCCGCCAGCCGTGTCCGGACCGCTTCGGATTCTTTTCCCTTTTTATCTGCTCATTTCCCTGTTTTTCGGGTGGACGGTACCCTCCTGTAATCCATCCTGTCAGTATGAGTATCCATGCGGCTCCGTGCAGCAGGGTAAAGAAATATATCCCTGACAACAGAAACGGATACAGTGCCGGAAACACAGCCAAAACGACCAACAGTTCTGCCAGCACCAGACTGGTAAACAGCGTAGGCAGGATCATCGTCTTTTTTCCTTCTGCCAGAAACAACATTCCCACCGACAAAAAACAAAGCAGCACCGGGAGCAGTGCTGCGATAGCACAAACTGCCAGAAGCCGCATCTGTCCCACTCCCTGCACATAAGAAAGACTGCTTTTTACCGTACCAACCGTGACCGGAGCTTTTAAAACGAAAGTATCTGCCACTCTGCCTTCTGTCAGATACGTATAACCTGCCCTTCCTCCTGCTTTCACCACATCCAGACCGGACAGCGTCATCTCCTGCCCGCCTGCCGAAAACTTACAAAACGGCAATAGCATGGAAAGTAATGCCAGAAGAAGTGCTATTGCTGCTATATTTTTCAATAAACGTCCATACGTTCTCATGCTCATTTCCTCCCATCGTTTTACATTCTGACAGGCTCATTATAGCACGGAATCTTTTGTCTTCTTATTAAATTTCTTTTAAATTTTTGTGATTCACAATTGCCACCCAGATTCCCGGGGCTTTCAACGGCACCGAAAGGATATAGGCCAGCACAACACGCAGCCCCAGAAAGATCACCGTAAGTACCACTGACATCTGTGCTTTGTTGATTGCCCGGTAATATCCGTACAGCAGAAACAGACACCCGATTCCACAGTAAAACGAGCCCTCGATACGCAGATACTGCACACCACACGCGATGACCGCCGTCTCCTGTGCCTTCACAAAAATCTCCATCAGAGATGCTGCAAACGTGCACACCAGAATGGAAATAATGATACTGAATACAATACTGATCGCAAAGGCTTCCTTCGTTCCTTTTTGGATCCGTCCGTAATCTTTCACCCCATAATTCTGTGCGACAAACGTGGAATACGCATTGCCGAAATCCTGTACCGGAAGATATGCAAATGTGTCAATTTTGACCGCTGCCGCAAATGCCGCCATCGTTGTTGCCCCGAAACTGTTTACAAGCCCCTGCACCATCAGAATTCCAAAATTCATGACCGACTGCCGCATCCCCTCCATGACTTCCTGTGGCACACGTAGAAACCACAGAATAGGATGCATACACACATACACCAGCACGTTAACGAAGACCATCACTGCCATGATGAGCACAAAAGCATGCGCCACAGCTACCCGCGCGCATGCTTATCGTTTTTCCCTTTATAAATGGAAAATAAGACTCCTGCCCCCATGGAAAGTCCCAGAAAAATCGAGGTCAAAAAGGTCATAAGTGTATAGGCGGACCCCACCGCCGCGAGTGCATTCTTTCCAACCACGCACCCGACAATCAGTGTATCCGCAATATTGTAAAACTGTTGCATCAGATTGCCCGCCATCATCGGCAGTGCAAATAAGATAAGATTTTTTGATATTTTTCCTTTTGTTAAATCATAGTACATTCTTTTATTCCGTGATGATTTCCCCAACACTGCTTTCCATTTCGTCCTTTTCCAGAAGCATCTGCTGCGCCCGCTTATCCTCCGCGATTGCTGTCATGATACGGTTGATATCCTCCGGGCAGAACATCGTAATTGCCTGTGACAGGTCACTGAGATTATCCCGGTTGACCATCAGGCACCCGCCACCTTTTAAGCTGATGTTCAGGCACTTGCTCCGGTCGGTGACATCCCCGAGTGTAATCCGATTTCTGTCCGTATCACATACAAACGTAACCCCTTTGTACGTGATTGTACCGTTTTGTGCCAGATGCTGATACGGCGCTTTCTTTTCGGTTCCGTCTATATGCTCCCGAAAACTGCTTCCGCGCGTTTGTCCGTTTTGTGTACCCAGTCCTGCTACTTTTCCGTATAATGTAGTGTATCCTGTCTGTAATGCTCCAATTGCCATATTCTTTTTATCCTCCGTAAGTTACATCCTGTTTTTCATGCTTTTCACCTCTGGAAAATAATTCCCGGGTTTGCATGTATTTATACATTTTCCCCGCTTTTATTTTTGTAATGTATTTATCCAGTTCCATACCACAGGCATATATATTTTTCGCCCGAGATATAGCACAAAAAACACCAGTATCACCGTAAGTATTCTCCGAAGCGGCCAGTACCATGGCTGTTTTCCAAGAAAGCCTTTGAGAATCCAGATTCCCATTTTCGCTTCTTTTTTCTGATTGCACCGCATACAGGCAGTACATAAGTTTTTCATATCATTTGAACCGCAAATTCCAAGCAATGCGGCTCTTCTACGCACCGCCGGATACTCCTCCATGCAATGAACCGGAAAAATATGGTCAATCGTTATTTTATCTTTTGTCTTCTTTTTCCCACAGTATGCACACCGATATTTTCCGGTTGGTGATGGATGCTTTGCAAAAAAACGGCTACGGTAATTGCTGCTTCGCGTATACTGCGTTGGCACTGCTTCAAATGTAAGATTCCTTCTTCTGCAATAACGCTGCATATGATTTTTTTCCCATCTGGAACATTCCTTTTTTTCATAATATACTCTGCCATTTTCCCTCCTGATACGGGTATATTTCTTCCACCACAGAAAAATGCGGCAGCGCTTTACGCTTTTTGTTCCATTTTTTATTCTTACGGTATATGTCTGTGCCAATGTTGCAATTTCCTTTATTTCAATTTTTGCTTTTACAGCTTATAATCCACATGTTGTCCCATGAGCTTCTCGCGGTCCGTCCGGACTTCATTACTCCTCTCTACAAATGTATATTCACCTATTTTATCCATAAGCTCTTCTACAGAATTGGCAGTTAATGTAATGGTCTGTGTATCATCCTCACTCTCAGTCCTGGATTCTTTGGATTTCTCCAGGCGTTCCTTCTCCTGCTTTTTCTCTGCCTTTTTCTCCGCTGCTTTCTTTTCCGCCTTCTTTTTCTCCGCAGACTTTTGAATTCTGGATTTCTGATCCGACGATGATTTTCTGAGCACTGCAAAAAACGAAGTGGTTCCACCATCATTCACCTGCATGCCATACTCCTTTACATCAGCACCGGATTTTTCCACGCTGGATTTTAACTGTTGCAGCTGTGCTGTTGCTCCACTGAGAATTCCCTCGTATTTCTTACGATAACTCTCATCCGTAGCCATTCGTTCAATTTTCTCTTCATCAATAAGAACGACTGTCTTAATATTATTTGCATATTTTGCGGCATTTGCCTGAGCATTTGCTTTCTGATCTTTGCTTACCAGAATAAAATCATAATTTCCGTATTTCTTTTTTAATTTTTCATAATACTTTTGCGCTTCTTTCGAAAGTTTTGGATCACCAATCGTCTTTCCCAAATCTTTGGATTCCGTTACCTTCTCTTCTTTCTTTACTTCCCCGGTTTCCGTATTCCTGGCTACTTTCGTTTTTTCCTTACTGCCCGGTGTATAATTTTGAGCATATACATTTGAAACTATTGTGTTTGTATTAACTGCCATAACCCTTTCTCCTATCACAAGATCAACATCATTGTGCCAGCCCCTGCATCTGCACTGCTACTAATACAAGTATCGTCACATCTTTCAAAAACTTTATACATCGAATGTGTTGATCCGGCATATATGCAATATTCAGAAATTTTTCAGCAGAAATCCACGAATTGTCTGCACATAATCCTCTACTTTCAGGACTGTCGAAAGGTGCCCACCCGAAACATATTTGATGGTTGGATTATGCATCAGCTGAATGAGATCTTTCTGCATTTTACCGGAAAAGAAATCCTGATCCGGAAGTATCAGTAATATTTTGCCTTCCAGTTCCTTAAAATCCGACTCTGTGACAGGTGTCTGATTCATTAGATCAGCCAGCAGCCCGGAAATATGCACAGCTTTTTCCTTCGTATGATCCTTAAAAATAGTTTCAAACATCTCCTGTGCATACGCAATTTCTTCTTTACTTTCATTGCGGATATGTCCCATTCCTGCCCTGATCAGTTTCGGTTTTAATTTTTCATAATTGCAATGTTTCATATAAAACAGCATAAGCGGTGCAAGAAAATATTTCTTCTTAAGGCTTTTAAGCGTAGCCGCATCCATCCCACCGGTTGAAATCAGAATGATTCCGCCAACTTCTTTCGGATACTTCTGTGTATAGATCTGTGCAACCATACCTCCGTCACTTGCACCAACAAAAATTGGCTGTGTTACTCCGATCCTGTCAAAAATTATATTTACAAAATATATGAAATTTAAAAAGACGGCTCTTCCGTTTGATTGAAGCTCGTAAAAATGGTGGTCGATTTATCGACCACCACAAAAAAATCAAAAAATTTACACACTTTACTTGACAAACTCAAAAGGGATATATTCTATTTTCTATCTCTCATCTTATTCTTTAATTCCTGAACCACTTCCAGATAATCTCTGTGTTTCATATCCGGAAAAGCCTTGATCAGCCGTCCCTGTCCCACAAACGTATGCTCTACGATTGAGCTGGATAACTCATCAAATTCTTTCTGTAGATCTGCCTTATTTTTGCGAAGCGTCTCAATGGATTTATTTACTTTCTCTTCCGTTGCTTCCTTAAACTCTGCCCTGGCCAAAGCCGCCTGCACCTTACCTTCGCCAACTTTCTGTACGGTATCAATCGTCGTTGTTGCCAGAGAATCACTAATCTTATCACTGATCACCCGCATGTTGGCACGAATTGTATCCAGCCTCGTAAGTTTCCTGTTCAGTCCCTGAATAACCGCAACGGTCACTATAAGATCCGCCAGATACAATGCATAAAGTATGGCAACGACCATCCAGCCCACAATGGATGGCGCGTGCGCAGAAGTGTGATGTTCCACAAAAGACTGAAATATTTTCACAACAAGCAGAATCGCCACTCCCCAGATCAATGAGAACTCCAGACAGATATATCCATGAAAATTCAATGGCTTGTTGGAATAATCCCACCATCTTGCATGAAAGCAAACGTCGAGGAGCCATCCGGCGATCAGTTCAACCGCAGTTGCCAAAATCACACCAAACAGGAAAATCATACCGTCACTCAGCTGGTATCCGCTGCCCTGAAACGTATTCATCATCGCAAATACCGAAAGCACTCCAAATCCGTATACCGGACACACGGGTCCATTTAGGAATCCTCTGTTAATTACTTTTCCACAGGCTACCGCATGATAGACAACTTCAAGTGCCCAGCCTCCAAATGAATAGATCAAAAAATACCAGCATATCTGGTAATATGTCATTCCACAAATCATCTTTTATTCCCCTTATTCTAATATTCCATGTTAATAAAACAGCTCTCATATGATAGCTAAATGCCGTATTCGATGATTTCTTTGCATCTTCTGTCTGTTCCGATACCAGTTCTATCAAATTTTCCGCTTCCAAAATAATCACCTGCTATTTTCTCTAACTGCTCTGCAATCTGCGGAAACGGAAGGTTCAAATCCAATGTCTGCACCCATATCGTGTTGCCATCCATAGAATACTTATTATTATACAGGATTTCTTACATATCCGTATATTCCATCCTGAATCAATCTATTCTCTGATACATTTTCAAATAAGTTTGATATATGTTTCGCTGAATAATTTAAATACAATCCAAAGATAACAGACAAAATACCAATGATTTTTAATGGAATGTTTAGCATTTCATATTCATAACAATCCCATTTAAATTTATATGAAATGGCAATTGCGCCACCGGCAATCAGTAACTGCCCAAATACAATAACCGGACCTATACCATACAACGGCAGATTTTTTTCACTTTTATTATTCATTCTTTATGTCCTTTTCCTCTTTGCATCTTGAAAAAATAACATGCCCTTTTGCTTTCTTTCCACTAACGCATAACCGGTATGTTCCTTTTTCATTAATCTGTATTTCAAATTCTGCATCCGTTACATCATCACCTCTATATAGTGGCTGATCATCTTCATTATATACTTGTACGGAAATTTTTCCGGATTTGCTGATAATCTTTACCTTAATACTTTCACCGGCGTCCATATCTATATTATGAGAATGTATCGAGTTCATCTGTTCAAAAGCTATATTGTAAAAATCTGTATCCAATATCTCATCCCCTATAAATGTAGCTTTATTACATAATCCGCAGGCAGTAAAGACTAATATCATATGAATGAAAACATATTCCGGATAAAATAATTTTTCTTTTGGTTGCCTTTTTCATTTCATTCACCTTTTTTTGTGTTATATTTTGTTACAACATAGAACGTATTCCTAAAAAGTGGTTGTTTTAACATTGCCGTATTCCAAAGCTGCAAAAAAAACTTCTTTTCAATTCTGCGATTATAATACTTACAATTACAATTCACTAATTCTGGTAACGATTCTGCAACAAACACATATCTGTCATCAAATCCAACGACAGGAACATAATGCAGCCAATTTTTATCGTTTCTGACACAAATCATAACGATAACAGGTGTTCCCTTACATACTTCATTCTGTAATGCCTTGAGATTACCTGAATAGTACTTTGCACATAAGCCATATTCCTGCAATACTTTTGACAGTCCTTTAGGATATACACATCCATCTTTCATTTTGTATGGCATTTGATTATAAATATCTGCTCCGTTAGCATCTATTCCATAGTGTCGCAACAAATAGGCTACTGAAAATGCCGAGCATTGATATCCAGTCTGAATGTCAATCCGATTTTGATTTTTTACAATATATTCTCTCTGTCTGCATTTCATAGATATCCTTGGTGTTATTTTTCCCATCAACATAATATCAATTATTGTCGTTATGGAAATATAATCCGCAATACTTCCAAAAAATACAACTGCAATCAACCACACCATCATTCTCCCTGTCGGATATCTATCCAATGTATTTTTTTAATCCAGTCATCTAAAAATGACATCTGCTCTGCTGTATGAAACCAATGTTCTCCGTTTTGCATTATTGTTAGTTCTGCATTGACATCATTAGCAAACTTATGGATAGTTTCCTGTGATGTCAGATTATCTTTATCTCCATATAGTATATAAGTAGGAACCGACCAATTGACCGGATGATTACGCACATAACACAAATATTCCCAGGACAATGTTTCTCCAAATCCTGTGGTTATCAACTGTTTTTCACGTAACTTTTCTTCCGTTATATCTGCCCATCCCATCATATCAAGAATCAGCTTTTCCATATCAACGATTGGTGAAATGAAAAAGGCTTTGTCTACCTGTTCATTATTAAGAGCACACATTGAAAAATAAGCTCCAATACTGTTCGCTATTAGAATAATTGAATCATACCATTGCCTATATCTGTGAAAAAACTCTTTAAATTCACTTATTGCATCCCACGGATTGTCTACATGATAATCAATTCCTATCACATCATATCCTGCAAATAATGTTTTATAATGGTTAGCTTCCATAGCATTTCCACCTTTTCCATGAATATATAAAACTAATTGTCTCATGAATCTTACCTCTCTATCTTCCTTTCATGTATAAACCTGCTTTCAACACCAAAAGCAGAAATGCAAGTGCTGTTGCATATGTCTCTTCTTCATTGCACTGCCTCCGCCTATCTTTTGATACTTTCATTATACAGGATAATGCATGATGATACAGTAAAAAAACAAAATTTTGTTTAACCTGGTGGGTGAAATAAAATGTATTGCGAAAATCAGTTTCCAGCAGGTATTATTGCTGAAAAAACGGGATGTAACACTATGGTAAGTTTCACGGAATAAGGTTTTTGTTAACATTATCTCTTTTTATAAATCAGAAGCTCTGGATTTTCACCGTCCTTCTCATATGTACATACTAGAATAAAATCCATGCCTGCCAGAATACCGAAGCACCTGTCTCCTCCAAATTCAGACTCCAGTTGATTCCCCAGATATGTTTTCTGATCATTAAGGAATTTCACTTTTTGTCCATTAGGCAGAGTATATTCCAGATTCACATATTTCCCCACAAGTGCATTTAGTTTGTCTACCCTTGGGAGTCCATCTATATGCAAATCATTAATTTCGTTCATCAACTGCTTTTTAAACTCTTCAAACTGCCCATTGTCACTAAGTTCATCATACCTTTTCCAGTAATCTAACCATATCATATAGATAAATTCATGTTTTGAAAAGCAACCTGCTGTTGCCATACCCTGTCTATATGATCTAATCAGCACTCTTTGGTCATGACTTTCTTGCACCAGGTCCTTGTCTTACAGTGAGGACATTTTAAATATCTTGTACTCGCAATATGCATTCCCATAGTATATTGCATAAATGTTGGAGTAAACAATTCATTACAATTCCTGCATTTAAAATATCCTATCTTCCTGTCTCCCCACATTGCAACATATAATCCAACACCAAACACACTTAACGCAATCAGCATCAGCACAATCTTAATTGGTAATGCAATCACATCTGTGTAAAAACAAACCACTAATAATAAGGTCACAAACGTAATTGTTGATATTATACCAATAATTGTTGTTAATAATATTTTTTGCTTATTCTCTTCCTTTTCCCTAATCATATTCACCATATTTTCCTCCGCTTTTTTCTTATAATTTTGCTGGGAAATTCTCTCTCCGGTCAGAAGTTCATTTACTGTTATTTCTAATTCATTACACAATGGTAACAGCAGTGATGCTTCCGGAAAGCCGTTTCCACACTCCCATTTCGATATTGTTTTATCACTGATTCCCAACAATTCAGATAATTGTTTCTGTGTATACCCTTTTGCCTTTCTTTCATCAGAAATAAACTTTCCAATTTTTACCTGATCCATTGTTTTTCTCCTTTCTGACCACAGAATAGTATATAAAATAGATATTTTACACCCACGGAACGTAGAGAATGGTGAATATATGCGGATTCTACGCTTCGTAGAGTATAAAATATCTACTGATTTCCTGTTTAATCTATATCATAATATTACCATAAATCATATTGTTTCATAGTTTCTACATTTCGATATTCATGCTTCTCATAATATCCTATCAGCTTACCTTCATCTCTGAGTGCCACCATGTAAACATCTTTATTCTGTTTCTCATTGTGAAAAGTATAGACGATATTATGGCTTTCATCTGCTGCAAACCAGTCCACTACCTGCTGTATTTTATCTCTGGATTCCGGATTATGACAATCTAATAAACTTCTTCCAATAAGTTTATCGCCACCTCGCTTCTCATAGCTGGTAACAGCTGCCGGATTCATGTAAATAATTTCATGCTTGAGATTGCATATAACAACGGATGCCCTGTCCTGATCAACAATACTTTTATAAAAGCTGACATAGGATTTAAACTTAATTACCTTTTCATTATCCAGTCTCTTTTGAAGTTGTGGTTTCTTTCTTCCATAATAATCGTATATCTCTCCATCAGGTATCCAGATTTGTGCCTCATTTATCTTATCAATTACAGCTTCAACAATCTGTTCATCTGCCAGTAAATCAGGTACTTTATCATGCTCTGTCACATATTTTTTGTATTCCTCAAACACCCAGCCTGTGATCTTATCCTTCTGTTTCATCTTGAGATTACTAAATGTCTTATTCATCTGTAAAAGCTGACCATCTATCTTTTTATGTATTTTTGTCTTTTTACTTTTTGTCAAATTTCTCCCACCTTTATATAATTAACAACTTTTGCTAGTATAGCACATGTTTCGCATTTATCTTTTCACATTATAACATCTATCATATTTATCCGCATTAAAAAAGGACGCAGGATTTCTCCCACGTCCTAATATCTACCTGATTTTATCTTCTCTTACTTTCAATGCTTCCATATGTACTGCTTTCTGCTTTACATCTTCCACACCTCTACTCTGCACTTTCTAAGTGTAATGTTTCAAATTCTTTATCACTCATTTTTCCAAGTTTCTCAAGCACATTTTCACACAATTCAATCATATTCGTATCATCTATATGCTTCAATACTCTGTTAATGTCTTCCATCACCTTTGTGCGGCTGTCACTCTGGAAAATACATATCAAATTGCTTTCCTCAACTGTAAATAGATTCTTCATGTTCCTACATCTCCCTATACGATTTTTTTAATTTATCCTGTTCTTTCGTGTCTTTATTGTTTCCCCATGCTGCTTCCTTCTGCTTGGCTGCCAGCCGCTCTTTTAAGGATGAACGTACTTCCGGCTTTTCCTGTTGTTCTTTCTTTTCTTCCTCACGATTGAATTTTTCCACTCCATTGTTGAGCCTCTCATCAATCATGTTATAATTCTGCTCCTCCAGTTCCTCGATCTTAGCAAGCGGCTTGTATTCTGCCAATTTCACAAGCAGTTCCTTTGCCTGCCTTTCACTGTCCTCGTCTATTCCCTCGTCAATAGATGCCTGTAAGAAAATACTTAGAGGTTTCACATTTCCAGTTCTTATATCATCAGCAATCATTTGTATCTGTGATTCTCTGTCTGATACCGAACGAAATGCCGGAATCGTAATCTCTACTTCCTCTTTCTGTGGGTTACCGTCACGGTCAAGCATGATCTCCTGTGTGACCGGATCAATCTTGTCACGCTCCTCTTTGATTTTATAGGGTGCGGGTGCAAGAATACGGATTGCTTTCTCCCCTTTATTCACATGACGGTCAAAGTTCTTCTGCCAAGCCTTATAGCCTGCCACAAGGGACGCTTCCGGCTTCTGCATGGCGATCAGAAGTGTATTGTTAAAACTGTAATTATGAAATTTTGACATTGTGGATAGATAATTTTTGTAACTTTCACTGTTGAAAAGTTCTGTAAGTCCACGTTCCAGCTTGTCTGTAAGTTCCTGTACTTTTTGTTTCTCCGTTTGATTATCTGCCATACGATCTATCTCCCTTCTATGCAGAAAATACCGCCCTGTATTTGCAAGACGGTATTTCCAAAAAAAGGCACATGGATTTTTATTTCCATGCACCTTACGCTATTATAAAATATTTAATTAAAGCAGTCTTAGTAACTGCACCAGCTCATGTGGCTCCTGGTCTTTTGAAGTGGTTTGTCTGGTATCAAACTGTGAAAATCTGTTATCATTATAGTATTTCAACAGTTTATCGTCATTATTTGCCTCAAGGAATACCACCATTCCTCCACCCATATACTGCATTTCTTCGATAACCGACCATGCCAGTTCCAGCATCTCTGCTCCGGTAATTCTATTGTTTCGACCATCAGCAAAGTTTTTGCCAAGCTGTGCGATTAAATACGCTGACATTGTATATGTCTGTGATTTTTCATCCAGCTCACTTATTCGCAGTAATTTTCTTTTTACTGTATTGCTTACTGTTTCACCTCTCACGGTCAACGGCTTCAATGCTATACTAAAATAGCCTATCAGTTCTCCCTCATTATTGGAAAAGACCAGATATGTAACGGACTGATTCTTTTTGGTAAACTCTATTGCATTTTTCTTCAAAAAATATTCAACATCCGGGTTCTTTGGACATGAAAAATCGGAGAGCAATCTGACAAGTGCAGGCTCTCCGACCTCTTCATCAGTTCCTAAAGCTAAATACTCACGAATGTTAATCATCGTATAATTATTTCTGACCGACATCCGCTTTCTTCCTTTTTTCCATGAATTTTCTCAACTCTGCTTCTCCTTTTATCTGTCTCGCAGATACTGGAGTGCGCACCGGGCGATTATTGGCAGAATTCTCTATCGCATCGACAAACATCTCTACCTGCTTCTGACCGGATATGATAAAATTCTTCGTGATACTAGAAGTTGCCATATAAACACCTCCTTTATTAGTATGGCTGTTCTTCTGCCTATTACTCAATGTAATTTGCATTCTTTTCTATCTTTATTCTATTATGGAAATGTCCGCTTTGCAACATAAAACTTATGAAATTTATATTAGCAGGCTTTCGTATTACAAAGCTTTCATTACCTTTTATTAGCATAATAATCCCAAATACCATTAAGCATTTTCCGATCACCATCTGATACATTCAGATTTAGCCTTAAATCTTTCCAGTCACCCGAATACTGCTGCGATAATTTCTGGTTATCCGACTGGATGGCGGATAAAAATGCCTGATATGCCGAATTTTGGATAACCCCCTTTTCTTTAGATTTTGCAGTATTCTCCTGGTTCTCACCTATGTTCTGTTCATTTGCTGTCTGTCCACTTCCTTTATGGTAAACTACCGATGGGGTAAAATCCTGTAATTCTGACCAGATTTCTGTTGAAGTTGCCATAAAATTACTGTGATTTTCATATGCCTGATTCAGCATATCCAGTTCTTTTTCTTTGGTTAATTCCTCAATTTTGCCCGATTCTGTCACATAATACTCCGGCTCATAATCTTGTTCCGCATATTTTTCTTCAATGCTGTTTTTCATTTTGTTATATGCTTCTGCCATTCTGTTTACATGATGTTCAAAGGAATCAGTTTTTACACTCTCTGTATCTTCTTTGACAAATATATCCGTCACTTCCTTCTCAAAACGGTTCTGATAATCCATAGAACTGACAGAAGATAAATGTCGAAAGCTCTCCTGCCCTGTTTTGGAAATGGAAAGTGTATCTGTATACTGTGTCATTTTCTTTTCTAAATCTGCCGGAACATTTTGCTTTGTATTTTTCCTGCTGTTATGTTCGATTGCAGAATATGTAATATTTGTATTATTGTAAATCTTCATAGCTGTTTCCTTCCCAGATAAATACCATTAGACTCTAATATCAATCGGCACATACCTTTTAATTGTGTCTGTTTGTACCATTTCTGCTGCCTCTAAACTATCTGTAGCAAGCTGCTCCTGCAAAACCTCGTCTGGAAGTTCTTCCATATTCTCCACAGTTTTTTCCGTCATCTGCTCTGTCATTTCTTCGGTTGTCTCCGAAAGTTCGTCCATGATTTCAGACATCATGCCCTTGTTTTCCTCTGTTCCAAGAGCTTCATCCACCATTTCTTCCTTTCGTTCTTCTTCTGTTTTAGGCTTATTCCTCTCAGCAGCTTCCGCAATCTTTTCGCCATGTTCTTCTGCCTCGTCCATGACATGAAACATCTGTGAATTATTATACTCCTGATTTGCTGCCGCAATTTCATCCTCATAATTATGAAACATTTCCAGCTTTTCAGAGATTTCTTCCAAACTGTCAGCCTTTCGGTTTTTCAAATTTTCTTTTTGTGCTTCAAAAAAAGCCACCTTATTATCCCGTTCCTGCTGTCGCTGCAATTTTTCCTGTGTACTTTTCAACATATTAGAACTATTAAATCTATTTATCAGTAAACCTCCACCGGATAAATTGACTGTAAAACTCATCTGGTTCCTCCTTCCCGACAAATTAATACAAAAGATTTTTCTTCTTGTCATTTAGGCTTAACATACTATACTTCCTTATCTATCTTACTTGACGTTAGAGAAGAATTCGTTTTAGAATATGTACCATTGTTTGTATAAGTTGCACTTGCCCGGTTCGCAGCATTTGATATACCAGTTGCTTTCTGGGCTGTTTTGCCTGCAAAGGAATTATAACCTGTAAAAACCGTTTTCAGTGAACTGATGTCTGCTTTCTTCAATTCATCTTCATCCAGCTCCAACTTATTCCCCTTTCCTATGGTAATACCTATTTTAGAAAGTAAATGACTGGTTTTGTCTGTCATGCCTGTCATCCATGAAGCATTTCTAAGGACATCTTTTGTATTGGATTCTCCTGCCTCCTTAACAACGTCATTATAATCATCAATAAAAGATTTCACTTTTTTGGTAATTGCATCCCAGTCATAATCCTCTACCTCTGTTTCTTCCCCAGTCTTTACATCCTTCTTTTTTATTTTCTTTTTTTCCCAGAGTGACGCATCATTTAGTGCATCTGCTGATTTTTTCAGAGAATCCGCATTTGTTTTCATCAGTGTAAGCTTCTGTGAAGTATCGCCTTTACCCGATAATTTTTCTGCATCCTGCTTTGCATAATATGCTTTCATAAGTTTTCCATAGCTTCCGTTTTTAATTGCAGCATAATCAGAAAGCATATTGGTGTTTCCTACGGATGAACTGTCGGAAGTTCCTCCAAATAATACGGAATAATCTACATTGCTGTTATATTTACTTGTGTAATCACTAAAACTCTTAATCTCTGACATAATACCATTCTCCTTTACCAACTATAAACGAATATCAATCGGTGTATATGTCACCTGCGTTTCCCCTTTGATATCCGTATTCTTTACGCTGTCTGTCTCCTCTGCCGCAGCCCCCGCAGATTCCTGTGTTTTCTCGGATTTATCAGTATTGTTCTTTGTTGCAGTGTCTTCTGTATTGCTGTCCTCCGCTTTTGTAGCTTCTTCTACTGATTTATTTGCATCTGCAAGTGTAGACATCTGTGCTGCTGTCGCCGATTGTGCCTTTGCCTGCAGCTCTGCCAGTTCTTCTTCCTTCTTCTCAGTATTTCCTTTTCCGGCATCCTGTTTGATTTCAGATTCAAGCACACTGGCACGTCCCTGTATCTGTGTTGCCATACTTCCCTGCACCTTTGTCTGTTTCATGGAAGAATCTGCACAGAGCATCGCCTGCATACTTGCCTGTGACAATCCGGTGTCTTTCTTTTTAGAAGTGTTACTTGTTCCAGCCACCATATCATCCATAGATGACGAATTTTTACTCTGCTGCTTACTTCTCTGCTCGATCTGGTGCTGTCTTAACTGCTGATTGAGATTGTTAATCTCCTGCTGTATCTCCTGACGCTTTTTCATCTTATCCTCTAATGACATTTCTTCATTCGATGATAAATCCTGTAGCTTCTGCTGTGCATTTGCAATCTGATTCTGAATATTTTTACTTACAGAATCATTCCCCTGTGTCATTCCCATTGTTCCTGTCTGCGTATTTGTCCCACTAAATCCATTGATCCTCATCGTATTGTCCTCCTTGAGCTTAAATTCTGAAATCCGTTTCCTTAAAAATCTGTACAACATGATTTCTCTTTACTGATTCTTTCGGCATATCTTTCTTTACAATAAACAGCGATGTTGTGAACCGCCCTTTTTTTGTTGTGAAGCAAATAAAAAACACCTCGAAGGTGCTTTTTGTCCTTATTCTACCTGTAACATAATACTTAGAACCACTTCCTGATTCTCCTGCTCTAAAGATATATCTCCCATATACATCCTTGCAACCCTTCGGATATTATGCAGTCCAATTCCATGCTCCTTCCCGGATTTCGTTGTTTCCGGCAGATCACTGTCCTTATAATTTAACTCTCCCTCATATCTGTTCTTTATGGTTATCATAAAAATACTGTTTTTCCGAAAAGAAGAGATACTGATATAAGGATTTTCTCCACTTACATTTTCCATGCAATTATCCAGTGCATTGTTTAAGATCACGCTTAAATCAAATGCATTTAATTTCGTATCCTTTGGATAATAAAAATCTGATATAAAACGAATCTGCTTTTCCTTTGCTTCTCTTAACTTTTCCATCAGAATCACATCAATGACAGGACTCCCCGTTTTTATCTCAGGAGATATTTCATTCCACTCCTTTTTCAAATGCTCCATATATTCTGCTGCATCATCCATATGATTCTCTGCCACAAGATGTTCCAGCATCTGTATATGATTCCCCATGTCATGACGCAGGCTGCGGATATCCTGATACAGCTTTTCCACTTCCCCGATATGCTTTTTCATGTCACTGACCTGATTTAATACCAGCTCCTGCCCTGTCTGTTCTTCCTGTGCCACCTTCCAGTTTTGAAACATCGTAGTCATAACAAGAATTGCTATGATAGAGATAAAATAATGCACAAAGCTTAAAGCTCCATAAAATCCATAGGTATCTGTCAGGCTCTTTCCTGTATCTTTTTCATAAATATTCAGATAATATTGCAGAATGCCATATCCTGTAACTCCCACAAGAGAAGGTATGATGAGCATTACCAGCTCTTTAACGTTCATTTCATCATTTTTGTATACATATGCTTTATTGATCAGACCGATTGCAACTGCAAGGAAAACGATACAAAGCACAATATCCAGAATTCTCGTTCCAGCATAAAGTCCATATTGCAGCCATTGTCTTCCTGCAATCGTATTCCCAAAAACCAAAGCTTTTGTGATAAAATCATCCAGTCTGTCTGCCATTGCAACCGCAAGCCAACGGATAGAAAAAAATGTCACTGCAAGAAATATTTTCTGATAGATGTTTCTTCTGTCCTGTACATACATCACAAGAAATGCAGCCACAACTCCCAGCATATATGCAGAAAAATTGCCAATCTGCTGCGGTATCAGATACAGCACAGACATAATTCCAATATAAACAATACTGACCAGAGCAGCTTCCCTTTTCTTTTTCATATATGGATATACAAAAACACCAAAACAGATTCCTGTAATAATCAAAATTGCAATAACAGAAAACTTCGATGTGATCATCCAGCATCTTTCCACTAAACTCATCTGACTTCATTTCCTTTCCTCTGGTTATACTTCAGATATTGCTTCACAAACTCCGGATAATTCTTTTTTGCAATCAATGCAGTTCCATTTTTCATAGTTACACAAGTTGCATCATATTTTTCTACATATTTAAAATGCACAAGATAGGCTCTGTGTGTTCGGAAAAAATCTGTTCCTGCCATATCACTTAATTCCTGTAATTTACCATAGTATTCAATATCCGTACTTCGTGTATGGATAATAACTTTCCGGTTATACACCTCGGCATACACAATATCACGCAGGAAAATTTTTATATGACTTCCGGCGGTCTGTACCATGATATACTTTTCGTCCTTTTCAAGTCTGGAACTCCTTTTTATGTTATGGACTGCCTTTGTCACAACCTCTTTCAATTTCTCATCGGAAAATGGCTTAACCAGATAATGAAATGCTCCGACATCAAATGCCTGAAAAACATACTCCTCTGCTGCTGTCACAAAAATGAGTATCATATTCTCATTGTCCTGACGAAGCATCTTTGCCGTTTCCATCCCATCCATTCCCGGCATCTGAATATCCAGAAAAAGAATATCCGGCTTACTGCCACTTGCGATCAGTTCATTACCCGATAAATATTTCTCTATAACCGCATCTGGCAATAGCTTTTTTATTTTTTCCTCCAGTATCTGAACCATAGATACTTCATCATCACAGATAGCTATTTGCATATTGTCACTTCCTTGCTTACATATATTTATAGCTATTATATCGGATAAGTTCATGCAATATCTATCTGGAATGTTGTGAAATGACCTTTTTTTGTTGTGAAAAGGGCAGCAAACCATTATTGGTTCACTGCCCTGTCTTCTAGTCATGTCTGCACTATTAAAGAAATGAAACAAACTTATTCATTGGTATACGCTGGGATTCATGTCTATTTGCATCTGCTTTCTCCTTTGTATATCCAAGCGCCAATATATTGATTGGTTCAAGTCCCAACGGAAGATGAAATTCCTCTTTTATCACATCTGGTTTAAAGTAACAAATCCAAACGGAACCCAAGCCAAGCTCTGTAGCTGTAAGCATCATATGATCGGTAATGATTGACGCATCTATATCCGTTGTTTTCATCCCATCAAATGGGCGCGTCCATGCTTTATTCGTATCTGCACACACGATGATTGCAACTGGCGCATTATAAATGTTGGCTGACTTTGCCAGTTTTTCTTTTGCTTCATCGCTTTTTACAACCAATAGTTTAACAGGCTGCATATTTGCTGCGGTTGGTGCTACATGAGCTGCTTCTAAAATTGTCTCCAATGTTTCCTGTGAAATTTCTTTATCCAGATAGTTTCTTACTGAAAAACGCTGCTTAGCAATATCTAAAATACTCATTTCTATCAAATCTCCTTAAAATTATGATTGTTTTGTCTAGACAGTTTGATTATAATGGAATTGATATAAAAAAGACAAGAACGTACTTTTTTGTAATATACTAACCAAAAAGAAAGTGTGAAATGTAAAATGCAAAATGAATATAATTGTCCTGTTGACGCAACAATCTCTAAAATTGGAGGCAAATATAAAGCCGTAATCTTGTATCACCTTGGCAACGACACATTACGGTATAACCAGATTCGGAAAAAAATCCCAGCTATCACAGACAAAATGCTTGCCCAACAGTTACGCGAGCTTGAAAGTGATAACTTAATCATCAAAAAAATATATCCTGTAATTCCCCCCAAAACAGAATACAACTTAAGCGAGTTAGGCAAAACACTGATTCCTTTATTGGACTCTATGTGCGAATGGGGACAACAATTTATGCCAAACTAAGATTTATCAAAATAACATAAAATTCAAAGAAGCGGCAACTCCTCAACAACCTGTTGACGATTTTGCCGCATCTTCATTTTAAACTATTTTACCATGATGTTTACGCCATTGCAGGCTCTCTCTTCTTAATAATCGCCTCAACTTCATCAACACCTGTTTCCGCTACATCTGCGATCTGATCCAATGTATAACCCTTTTTATACATATTCAGAATAAACTTTTCGCTTGTTTGTTCAGTAGCTTTTTCAGTAGCTCTTTCTTCAATTCCTGTACCCAGATTACACATAATTCTCACATCCTCTCTAAATTCTTGACTGATTGGAATATTATATTCATGTTCTATAATATCCAATTTTTCCTGTTCTTTCAATTCGCTTGAAAGTAATGCTCCAATCAACCGGTGCATTTCATATTTTTCATCATGTTCCGGAATCTCATTTGTGATTCCTATTCTGACTAATCCTTCATTAATTTCAGCATTTTCCGTATTAAAACCTACGATACGCTGTCCTGTAGCATCTGTTTTTCCATATTTGCTAATCCCGGCTCAACCGGAACAACGCTAATACTCGGTTCGCCTTCGATGTATTTCACAACATCTTCCGGCTTCATTCCTTTAAATTCATCGACTGTTTTCACCAGAATATGTGCTAAAATACGCTTTTTGATATTCTATATTCTTAGTAATCCAACACAACTTTCCGGCACGCTTCACAGATTGCCGCTTTAATATGTGTTCTGTGACTCGGCTTTAACTCTGTAATCTTCACAAATCCATCCGCATTTTTTGCATTCTCAAACACTCCCGGAACTTCATTTGCGAAACTGAATGCACCATCTTTGCTGCAAAATAGATAACCATCTCTCATTTCTTTTCCACAATTTGGACACTTCATAATGCTCTCCTTTTCCGACTGCACATAGCGCAACTCCATTATTCAACGCCGGCAACCTGTTGACTCAACCGCAATGTTTCTCTCATTTTTTCTTCAAATTCTTCTGCTTTTACTAACGCAATCCCTTCCGCCTCATCACCGAGTACAATCAACCGATCCCCACTATTCAGGTTAAAAATATCTCTGGCAGCCTTCGGAATCACGATCTGCCCTTTGCTTCCGATTGTCACCGTCCCCCACAGATGCTTTCCTGGTGGTGCCGGAGCCAGTCTGGTATTTCCTACTGTATTTTCCTGATGAAGCAATGCATCAATGGTAATATCATAAAATTTTGCCAGTCGATCACATTTTTCAATATCCGGAACCGTCTCTCCCTGTTCCCATTTTGCGTAGGACTGTCTGGAAATACCGATCACTTCCGCAATCTGTTCCTGCGACATTCCTTTCATATTTCGCAACAGTATCAGATTTTCAGCAAGCATGTCTTTCATCTCCTCTGTGTGATTCTATTATATTTCTCATTTCGCACAATTTCTACCATACAAACTTGTCATATTATTCTTTTTTATGTTAAGTTTGGTTGCATTATCAAACGAAACTCGCAATCCACTAAGTTTCCAATTTGTCGCATCCGTCTGCAAATCAACCAATTTTCGATACAACCCGTTTTTCTTCATAAGGGTATCGTGCTTACCTGCTTCTGCCACAACACCTTTATCCAGCACAACACTTACCTCATATTCATTCCATTACTGCTTGAAAGAATCCCCTTTGCCTCAACAAAATGCATCTGTGTTCTCCTCACGAACTTTAAAAAAATCAGCCCCACTAAAACGTGGGGCTGACTATTAGAATTTATAAATAATTATTCAAAAATTATTTAGCTGCCTTCTCAGCGATTGCTGCCTGTGCTGCTGCAAGACGAGCGATCGGTACACGGAATGGAGAACATGAAACGTAATCCAGACCAATCTTGTGGCAGAACTCAACAGATGAAGGATCTCCACCATGCTCACCACAGATACCAACGTGAAGCTTAGGATTAACCGGCTTACCAAGTTTGATAGCTGTCTCCATTAACTTACCAACACCTGTCTGGTCAAGCTTAGCGAATGGATCGCTCTCGAAGATCTTCTTATCATAGTAAGCATTTAAGAACTTACCTGCATCATCACGGGAGAATCCGAATGTCATCTGTGTTAAATCGTTTGTACCGAAGCAGAAGAAGTCAGCCTCTGTAGCGATCTCATCGGCTGTAAGAGCAGCTCTTGGGATCTCGATCATTGTACCAACCTCGTACTCAAGGTTTACACCGGCAGCAGCGATCTCAGCATCAGCGGTCTCTACTACGATATTCTTAACATACTTAAGCTCCTTAACTTCACATACAAGTGGAATCATGATCTCTGGCTTAACTGTCCAATCTGCATGCTCCTTCTGTACTTCAATCGCTGCACGGATAACAGCCTTTGTCTGCATCTTGGCAATAGAAGGATAAGTAACAGCAAGACGGCATCCTCTGTGTCCCATCATTGGGTTGAACTCATGAAGTGATGCACAGATAGCCTTGATCTCTTCTACTGATTTATTCTTAGCCTTAGCAAGCTTCTCAATGTCAGCGTCCTCTGTAGGAACGAACTCATGAAGAGGTGGATCCAGGAAACGGATGGTTACCGGGCATCCCTCAAGAGCCTCATAGAGAGCCTTGAAGTCAGACTGCTGATATGGAAGAATCTTGTTAAGAGCAACTTCTCTCTCTTCCTCTGTATCAGAACAGATCATCTCACGGAAAGCAGCGATTCTCTCCGGATCGAAGAACATATGCTCTGTACGGCAGAGTCCGATACCTTCTGCACCGAGCTCACGAGCCTTCTTAGCATCAGCCGGGGTATCAGCGTTTGTACGAACCTTAAGAGTTCTGAACTCATCAGCCCAGGCCATAACACGTCCGAACTCACCAGCGATAGAAGCGTCTACGGTTGGGATCAGTCCAGCGTAAATGTTACCAGTTGTACCATCGATAGAGATCTCAGATCCCTCTGTGAATGTCTGTCCAGCGAGTGTGAACTTCTTGTTCTCCTCGTCCATGTTGATGTCGCCACATCCAGATACACAGCAGGTACCCATACCACGGGCAACTACGGCTGCGTGGCTTGTCATACCACCACGTACGGTAAGGATACCCTGAGCAGCCTTCATACCTGTGATATCTTCTGGAGATGTCTCAAGACGTACAAGAACGACCTTCTCTCCTCTTTCAGCCCAGCTTTCAGCATCGTCAGCGGTAAATACAACCTTACCACAAGCAGCTCCTGGAGATGCTCCAAGACCCTTTCCAAGTGGAGTTGCAGCTTTAAGTGCAGCAGCATCGAACTGTGGATGTAATAATGTATCAAGGTTACGAGGATCGATCATAGCAACTGCCTCTTCCGGAGTCTTATGTCCCTCGTCTACTAAATCGCAAGCGATCTTTAATGCAGCCGGAGCTGTTCTCTTACCGTTACGGCACTGAAGCATGTATAACTTCTTGTTCTCAACCGTAAACTCCATATCCTGCATATCATGATAATGGTTCTCAAGAGTCTCACAAACCTTAAGGAACTCAGCATATGCCTCTGGGAACTCCTGCTCCATCTGAGCGATTGGCATTGGAGTACGAACACCGGCAACTACGTCCTCACCCTGTGCATTGATCAGGAACTCACCCATAAGCTTGTTCTCACCAGTTGCAGGATCACGAGTGAAGGCAACACCTGTACCGGACTGATCATTTAAGTTACCGAATACCATTGGCATTACGTTAACAGCGGTTCCCCAGGAATATGGGATATCGTTGTCTCTTCTATATACGTTAGCACGTGGGTTGTCCCATGAACGGAATACAGCCTCGATTGCAAGCTTTAACTGCTCTACAGGATCGGAAGGGAACTCTGTTCCTAACTGATTCTTGTACTCAGCCTTGAACTGCTCTGCTAATTCCTTTAAGTCTGCTGCTGTAAGGTCAACGTCAAACTTAACACCTCTGTCAGCTTTCATCTTGTCGATGAGCTGCTCGAAGTATTTCTTACCAACTTCCATTACAACGTCAGAGAACATCTGAATGAAACGACGATATGAATCGTATACGAATCTCTCAAACTTTGGATCCGGGTTACCAGCGATCATAGCTGCTACTACATCGTCGTTAAGACCAAGGTTAAGGATCGTATCCATCATACCAGGCATAGAAGCACGTGCTCCGGAACGTACAGATACAAGAAGAGGATTCTTAAGATCACCGAACTTCTTACCGTTCTCTTTTTCCATCCAAGCTACACCTTCCATAGCCTGAGCCATAATTTCATCATTGATTTTACGTCCATCCTCATAGTACTGAGTACATGCCTCAGTTGTGATGGTGAATCCCTGTGGTACTGGAAGACCGATTTCAGTCATCTCAGCAAGGTTAGCACCCTTACCACCGAGAAGGTTACGCATGGTCATGTTACCTTCTTTGAAGGTGTATACCCACTTGTTTGCCATTTGACAATTCCTCCTAATATTTGTTTATTGTATAAATTCGAAAAACGAATAACATGATCCGTTTTTCATAAAGCTGAGCCGTGAACACAGACTTCACGACTATGCTATACTTATTGTAACACAGAATTCGCATTTCGCAAGCATTTTTTACCATAGTTATGCCCCATGAACCACAGAGCCGGACGCAAACCATCCGTTTTGTAATCCACAGGGCAGACTTTTATTTATGCGATATTAAAATTCAAATTTTTTCTCAAAATATGCATCCAGCTCATCGATTTTAATTCTTTCCTGCTGCATGGTGTCACGGTCACGTACGGTAACGGCTCCATCCTCTTCGGAATCAAAATCATAGGTAACACAGAATGGTGTACCAATCTCATCCTGACGGCGGTAACGCTTTCCGATCGTTCCTCTGTCATCAAACTCACAATTGTATTTCTTTGCCAGCTGGGCATATACTTTTTCCGCACCCTCATTTAACTTCTTGGATAACGGAAGCACACCGATCTTAACCGGAGCAAGTGCCGGATGGAAATGGAAAACGGTTCTTACGTCCGGCTTTTCCTCTGTTCCGATATTTTCCTCGTCGTATGCAGCACATAAAAATGCCAGAACCACACGATCAGCACCAAGTGATGGCTCAATAACGTAAGGAATATACTTCTCCCCCTTCGTATCATCAAAATACGTCATATCCTGACCGGACACATTCTGATGCTGTGTCAGATCGTAATCGGTACGGTCGGCAATCCCCCAGAGTTCCCCCCATCCAAACGGGAATAAGAATTCAATATCTGTCGTTCCCTTAGAATAGAAACACAGTTCCTCGGCAGAATGATCACGCAGACGCATCTCGTCTTCCTTGATTCCCAGAGATAACAGCCAGTCACGGCAGAACGCTCTCCAGTACTGGAACCACTCTAAATCGGTACCCGGCTCACAGAAAAATTCCAGCTCCATCTGCTCAAACTCTCTCGTACGGAATGTGAAGTTACCCGGTGTAATCTCATTACGGAAAGACTTACCAATCTGTCCAATTCCAAACGGAATCTTCTTACGGGAAGTTCTCTGCACATTTTTGAAGTTGACGAAAATACCCTGTGCGGTTTCCGGACGAAGATATACGGTATTTTTTGCATCTTCTGTAACTCCCTGGAATGTCTTAAACATCAGATTAAACTGACGGATGTCTGTAAAATTATGCTTACCGCAGGAAGGACATGGAATGTTATGACTTTCGATAAAATCTACCATTTTCTCATTGGACCATCCATCTACGGATCCGTCCAACTCGATGTTATTCTCCTGTGCAAAATCTTCGATCAGCTTATCTGCACGGAAACGCTCATGACATTCTTTACAATCCATCAGCGGATCAGAAAAACCTCCCAGATGTCCGGAAGCAACCCAGGTCTGTGGGTTCATCAGGATGGCGCAGTCCACACCAACATTGTATGGGTTTTCCTGTATGAACTTCTTCCACCATGCACGCTTCACATTGTTTTTCAGTTCTACACCAAGATTTCCGTAATCCCATGTATTTGCAAGACCTCCGTAGATTTCAGATCCCGGATATACAAAACCTCTTGCTTTTGCTACCTGCACAATTTTGTCCATCGTCTTTTCCATTATGTAATCCTCACATTCTATTATGTATTTTCTGATCCGCCCAAAGGCTGGATCTGAGTTACTTATAAATTATATAGGTATATACCTGACTGAATTCGCCTGTGGCATCATCGGTACTGGTATCTTCCTCATCAAACTGAAACTTCACTTCGGATTCCTGCTCCGTAACATCGATCAGATCGTCATCGGATACCGCTCCTGTCGTTTCCTCAATCTGTGTGCCTGCTGCCTCTGTGGCACTTTCCGTTCCCTCTGTTGTTTTTTCCGCTGCAAGAAGGGACGTTCCTTCTTTGATTGCAATGGTCTGTGCATCCACATAACTGGTATTTGTCGTGGATACATAACAGATGGTTCCTTTTACTTTTACATTTGTATTTCCACGGATTACAACCACTTTGTAGCTGGAGTCATCCAGAAATGCGCTGCTCTCACACGCTTTGATCTTTCCGTTTTTTACGGATGCAAACGATCCGTCAAAAGAATACCCTGCGGCCAGTGCTTCTGCAACACTTCCCGTATACAGTTCCATATCATTAAATTTCTGATAATCTTCGGCTGTACGGTACGCAATGGTAAGCGTTGCCTTTTTTTCTCCTGTGTCGAGTTTTTTCAGCGAAACACTTCCCTTTCCGTTTTTCTCATTATAGGTATCTATTTCATTTTTGACATATTCTTTCAATCCGTCTTTATCATATGTCTTTTCGTCAAAATTTTCCACATCGGTAGACACGATTTTTCCATCTTTCAGTACAAAAACTGTGCTTTCATCCGCTTTGTAAGAAGTGCCGCAACCGGTAAACATTCCTACACTAAGCAGAAATACCAGCACGATCTGACCGAATTTCTTCATGATTTCACAAATCCTCCTCTATTCACAATCCATGATATTATACACTTTTCATATTCCCATTTCAACCGAAAATCGAAAGGGACTTAAAGTCATGATGCACATAATACGCCATATATTCTTTCATAATCATCTTCAGTTCCTTTAGTACTTCCTCTGAAACGGTAAACGAGTATAATCTGGCGACAGGTGTGGATATGATATACTGCATCGTATATCGCGTGGAATCGGAAATATACATGCCCTGTACTTCCTTCGCACAGGTTCTGCAGAAGATGCCTCCCCTTTTCACCGAAAAGAAACACAGGTCTTCTTTCGCATGACAATGCATACAGGCAAACACCTGCGGTCCTTCTCCATTGATGGTTATGGCTTTTAGTTCAAACACTGCACGCACAAGTTCTTTGGAATACCTGCTGTTTTCCAGTGCACGAAACGACTGGTACAAAAGCTTAAGCATTTCCCGCTCATCGTTATTTTCCTGACAATAATATTCCGCGAATTCTGCAAAGTAGAACGCAAGCGATGCAGCATCCAGATCCAAAACCAGTTCACGAAAATAGTTCTGGATGTTTGCTTTGGTAACATTATAGGAATTTCTTCCCTCAAACACTTCGAATTCGCCAAAGGCAAAGGGATTCGTCGCTGCCAGCAGCTGGCTCGACGGTCGTCTGGAACCTCTGGCAAACGCTGTGATTTTTCCCCTTTCCTTTGTCAGAATCGTTATTCTTTTGTCATAATCATTGACAGGCATGGCTGTTAAAACCATGCCCATCACTATCACAGACTGACTCATACTTCTGCTGTTCCTTCTGTCCGTAACCTCCGCCACTTCCTGCGGCATCCGTCACTTCATTCCGATAAGTCAGATAATCGGTAACTTTTCCTGTTGTCCAGAATGTTTCCCAGGTTTTCTCCATTGCACCTTACCTCCATTACTATCGTCTGCAATGGCAGTAATTCTATTCCCGAAAAATATTGGAAACCCATCATCTGATCTTTATCTTTTATTCTTCCTCCCGATACCCGAAATTTTTAATCAGAAAATCACTGTCTCTCCAGTCTTTCTTCACCTTCACCCAAAGTTTTAAATTCACTTTGGCATCCAGCATTTTTTCCATCTCGTAACGCGCATTGGTTCCGATCTTTTTAAGCATCGACCCCTGCTTTCCGATAATAATTCCCTTGTGGGAATCCCGTTCACACACAATCGTTGCGTCGATATCATACATCTTTCCGCCTTTGCGCGGTTTCATCTGGTCGATGGCAACAGCAATTCCATGCGGTACTTCATCGCTTAACGCATGAAGTGCTTTTTCTCTTATGATCTCCGCACAGATCGCACGCTCCGGCTGATCGGTAATCGTATCCTCGTCATAAAACTGCGGACCATACGGAAGATACTTAAAAATAGAATCAATCACGTCATCCACATTCTGTCCGCGAAGGGCGGAAGTCGGAATAATCTCCGCGAAATCATAAATCTTGCGGTAGGTATCGATAAACTCCAGTACCTTGTCTTTTTCCACGGTATCAACTTTATTGATCACAAGAATCACAGGCGTCTGAACTTTTTTCAGCTGTTCTACAATGTGCTGTTCCCCCGCACCGATAAAATTACTCGGCTCCACCAGCCACAATACGACATCCACCTCGTTCAGTGTCTTTTCTGCAACATTTACCATATATTCACCAAGCTTATTTTTTGCTTTGTGAATTCCCGGCGTGTCAAGAAAAACGATCTGTCCACGCTCCATATCCGTATACACGGTCTGGATCCGGTTTCTGGTTGTCTGCGGCTTATTGGATGTGATTGCAATCTTCTGTCCGATCAGACGGTTCATCAACGTTGATTTTCCTACATTTGGTCTGCCGATAATTGTAACAAACCCTGACTTAAAATTTGCTGCTGTCATTTGTATCTCCTTTATCGTGCTATTCGCACAGTCCCTGAATTGAGGTAAACATACCGCTTTCTTCACGGATTGCATGCTCATTTCCCACTACACACAGACACTGATCGGAAAGGATCGAGGCGATCAGATCCGAAAGACTGCGGATATCTGCCGGTGTCGCTGTCAGTATCTCGTCACGCTCTTTCTGGATTTCCTCATAGGTCAGATGTTCCAGATAAGCAGCCATCGAACGGCTTCCCTTTGCTTCCGGGTTTAACGGTGTATCTAAAGCTCCAAACGTGCCAATGATATATTTTGTCATATCACGCTCATCCGGATCAAAGGATGCTACATATTCCGGAATTTTCTCATAGACGGCATTGGTCTTTGCCAGATTCGGGTCCCGGTAAGATACAAAATAACTGTCTCCGGTCCTAAGGAAAGAACTCATACATCCATATGCACCGCCCTTTACGCGGATATTCATCCACAGATATTCATAGCTTAAAATCATTTTTAAAATCTTTAAGGTTCCGTGATATGCGTATCCATGGCTGATAAAGTTACCGGATCTTGCCACATACTGGATCTGGGAGGCGTCCGTAAATCCCTCATTTTTCTTAGAAAGCACCGGATGGATTGCAGCCTGCGCCGGTGTTCCTTCCGGAAGTTTCTCCAGATACTTCTGCATGATCGGGGAAGCTTTTTCATAAGAGCCTTCTTCTCCGGTAAAGCTGACGAGCATTCTCTTTCTGACAAATACTTTTTCTATCAGCTGCTGCAGTTTTTCGGCTACCGCCTGCGGATTCTCTTTCATCTGTTCATCCAGTCTGCGGATCATCTGATTGTATGCAATACCAATTGTCGCATCATTATAAAATGCATAAACAGATTCGTAAGAAAGTGCACGCATTGCAGCTACCGTGTGCCCGCTGCTGCTTAAGTTCACCTGCAGTCTGGATTTCACCTGTGCAATCAGTTCCGCCAGTCGTTTGGTATCGTGCAGATCCGAACTGTTTAAGATTTCCTCTGCCAGTTTCATGGCATGCTCCAGATTGCTCTCAAGCACTTTCATGCGGATCTCAAATTTAACTGCCATCGCATCGTGATTTTTCAGATCCGGATACATGCTGACCCCACTGGTAATTCCGCCGGTATAAATATTGATGGCATTTGCAAGATCGGCATAACTGTAGGATCTGGTATTGACATATCCGAGTACCGCGCGCAGAAGTCCAAGGTACGGAACCTCCTCCTCTGCAATGTCATTGCACTCAAACATCAGAGTAATATAATCGATGCCATTTGCCGGTGCCTCATGCCGGACAACCGGAATTTCTCCCATGTTCTCCTCCTTATTGGAAAACGGCATGGCTTCTTTTTTCATATCCTCTCTGCCAAGCATCGGAATTTTCAACAGATCTTCTTCCTTTGACGGTTCTTCCTGATATTCCCGCAGATGTCTGGTCTGGGCAATCAGCGCCTGCACCTCTTCGTCACTCAATCCGGCCTTGTATGCTGCAAGTTTTTCTGCCAGTGCCTGTTCTTTGGCACGGTTAAGCCCCTTCTCCGGCGCAACCACAACCACAGCACCATGCGCATTGTCAAGCAGATACTTCTGAATCAGATCTTCAAAATATCCGGTTTTGATCTGCTCCCGCAAAAACTGTAATGTATCCAGACATTCCAGATGAATAAACGGCTTGGTATCATCAAACAGCCAGCTTTCCATACACTGCAGTCCATACAAAAGTCCCTTCGGAAACTGTCCGTAATCTGCTTCCCGGAACCGGAATTCCGCACTGTTAATTCCTGCAAGAAGGGAATCCTGATTCAGACCTTCCTTTACCAGCTTCTGTAAGGTTTCCTCGATAATCTGCACAAAACGGGTCTGATCAGACTCATCGGCATTCTTAGCGACAATGGAGAACATCGGCTGAAGCATGCCATCCTCAAAAGATCCGTAGACATCTTCCCCGATTCCCGCATCAATCAGTGCCTGGCGTACCGGTGCTCCCGGCGCACTGACAAGGACATAATCCAGTACCGAAAATGCCTGATACAATTCACGGTCAAGAACGGTTCCCACCACTTTATTGTAAGAAAGATACGTGTGCTTCTCCTCCGGTTCATCCTCTGTGATCGGATACGTTCTGCGCTCGGATACTACCGCGTCAAATGGCTTTTGCAACTGGATTTGTGAATGTACTTCCACTTCATTTGCATCATAATGGCTTAAATATTCCTCATCCAGCCAGGTGAGCCGCTCTTCTATATCCATATCTCCGTACAGATAAATATAGGAGTTGCATGGGTGATAATATTTGTGATAAAACGCAAGATAATTTTCATACGTCAGTTCCGGTATTTTTTCCGGGTTTCCTCCGGAATTTTTGCTGTAGGTATTGTCCGGAAACAGTGCTTCCATAATTGCCGTCTCAAGCACTTCATCCGGGGAGGAATACGCCCCCTTCATTTCATTGTATACAACGCCGTTGATGGTCAGCGGTGCATCTTCTGACTCCAGCTCATAGTGCCAGCCTTCCTGCATAAAAATCTCTTTGTACTTTGTAATATTTGGATGGAATACCGCATCCAGATATACCTCCATCAGATTTTTAAAATCCCTCTCATTGTAACTTGCTACCGGATACAGTGTTTTTTCCGGATATGTCATTGCATTCAAAAACGTATTGAGTGACCCTTTGGCAAGCTCAATAAAAGGGTCTTTGACCGGAAATTTATCCGATCCGCAAAGCGTGGTATGCTCGATAATATGCGGAACTCCTGTCTCATCTTCCGGGGGTGTCCGAAATCCGATCGAAAACACCTTATTGTCATCTTCATTGGAAATGACACACACGCGTGCTCCGCTTTTTTTATGTCGCAGAATATATCCCATGGATTCAATATCCGCAATCTTTCTTACCTCTATTATTTCATATGCTGACAATTTCAATTTATCCATATTTCTCATCCTTCCATTTTTATTTCAACGGAATAGTTTTACTCTTTCCGAATCGATACATCCATCTGTGGGAATGGAATCGAAATTCCATTTTCATCCAGTGCATTTTTCATCTGCTCCAGCAAACGCCACCGCACCGGCCAGTAATCTTCTGTTTTTACCCATACGCGAATGCCCATATCTACGGCACTATCCCCCAGATCCGATACAAAAATATCGACCGGTTCATCCTTTATCACTGCGGTTTCTGTCTTTACCACACCCTCAAGCACTGCTTTAACCTTTGACAAATCCGATGCATAGCCAACCCCGACGGTCAGATCAATCCGTCGCATATCCATATGGCTGTAATTGGTAATACTGCTGTTGGACAGACTTCCATTCGGAATCAGGATCAGTTTGTTATCAATGGTAAGCAGCTTGGTGTAAAAAATGGTAATCTCCTTTACAGTTCCTTCTTCCGATGAAGCATTATCCAATATATAATCGCCTACCACAAATGGTTTCAGTAACAAAATCAGAACACCACCGGCAAAATTAGAAAGGCTTCCCTGCAGTGCCAGTCCCATGGTAAGTCCTGCGGACCCCAGCACGGCAATCACAGAGCTTGTCGTCACGCCAAACTGCCCCAGAATAATCATTGCCAGCACAAAATAGAGCGCATATTTCACAAAAGAACTCAGAAAGGAAACCACACCGGCTTCTACTTTTCCGCGCTCTAAGAAACGGCGCACCATTTTCACCAGCATTTTGATCATCCGGCTGCCTACCAGAAGAATAATCACTGCAATCATCAGCTGAACGAGAAACCCCAGCAGAGATGGTGTCAGATCCTGTAAATATTTCCGGATAATTCCCGGATTTTTCGCCACTTCATTTAACACTTCACTCTCGGTGCTAAGCTGTGTCAGTTGGTCTGTTATTAAAATTCCCAATGTATTTCTCCATTTATGTCCTATAATGCCATTCTTTAAATCTCATGTATGAATAATCCACTGCGGAGTTTCGGCTCAAACCAGGTAGATTTCGGCGGCATGAGACGTCCCGCATCCGCCACAGCAAATAACTCCTGAATGGATGTCGGATACATGGCAAATGCAACCTTACAGTCCTCATGGCATCTTCTTTCTAACTCTTTCATGCCGCGTATTCCGCCGACAAAATCAATTCTTTTATCTGTCTTTGGATCACCGATTCCAAGTACCGGTGCCAAAAGTACATTCTGCAATACCGATACGTCCAGTCCTTCTACCGGATCCTCCGGAACCGACTCCGGGCGCATAGTACAACGATACCATTTATCAGAAAGGAACATGGAAAATTGTCCCTTTTTCACCGGTCGTACATCGTTTCCATTTTCGATTTTCTGCACATCAAAGAGTTCCTGCATTTTTGATAAAAATGCCTCTTCGGTCATATCTCCTAAATCCCGTACCACACGGTTGTAATCCATGATCATCAGTTCCTCATCCGGGAATAAAACGGAAAGGAAATAATTAAATTCTTCTTTTCCGGTATATCCCGGATGTTCTTCTCTCCGCTTAAATCCGACTTTTACCGCAGAAGCAGCTCTGTGATGTCCGTCTGCAATATAGATTTCCCCAATCTGTGCAAATGCATTCCGGATCGTCTGGATATCTTCCGGATCGGATATTACAAAAACACGGTGGCGAATACCATCTTCCGCAACAAAATCATATAAGGCATCCTGTTTCTTTGTCTTTGCCACAACCTCATTGATCACGGCATTGGCACGGTATGCCAGAAAAATCGGTCCGGTCTGTGCACTGCACGTATCTACGTGACAGATACGATCCTGTTCCTTATCCGCACGGGTATTCTCATGTTTTTTGATGACCTGATTCGCATAATCATCAATGGATGCACATGCCGCAATGCCGGTCTGTGTTCTTCCATCCATCGTCAGTTCATATATGTAATAACATTCCCTGTTATCCCGAATAAATGTGCCGTCAGCGATCCAGTCTTTTAACATCTGTGCCGCTTTGGCATATACTCTGTCATCATAGGTATCGACATCATCCGGAAACTGTGTCTCCGCACGGTCAATTGCCAGAAATGATTTTGGATTTTTTGCCACAACTTCTTTTGCTTCTTCTCTGTTATATACATCATATGGTAATGCCGCCACTGCAGATACTACATCTTCTGCCGGTCTGACACATACAAATGGTTTTATGTCTGCCATATTATCCTCCATAAATTGTGCTGGTTTATATACCTTTCTAGTATAATGGAAAAAATACGTTTATACAAGAAAAAATATGGCGGTTCTTTCGAACCGCCATACAGCAAAATGCTTATCTTTTCTGTTATTTTACAAGGCGTACACGCAATACATCGTCAATTGCCTGCAGTTTTTTCAGCACATCCTCAGTAATCGGAGAATCCACATCAATCAGTGCATATGCATAATCGCCCTTTGCCTTGTTTGTCATATCTGATACATTGATATCAGCCTCTCCAAGAACGGTCGTATACTGGCCGATCATACCCTTGACATTCTTGTGCAGAATTGCAACACGTCCGGCTGTGGTACATGCTCCCATGTTGCAGTCCGGATAATTGACAGAATGAGTAATATTACCATTCTCCATGTAGTCACGAATCTCACGGACAGCCATAATTGCGCAGTTGTCTTCAGACTCTGCTGTAGATGCTCCAAGATGTGGAGTGACAATACATCCCTTTGCTCCAACGGTTGTAGTATTCGGGAAATCAGAAACATATTTCTTAATCTTTCCTGCAGCCAGCGCATCAACCATTGCCTCTTCGTCTACCAGCAGATCTCTTGCAAAGTTTAATACAATTGCGGTAGGCTTCATCATTGCGATCGCATTGGCATCAATCATCTTTCTGGTAGAATCCAAAAGAGGTACATGGATCGTAATGTAATCGCACTCTTTGTAAATATCTTCTACATTGCTGATATGCTTTACGCTTCTGGATAAGTTCCATGCAGCATTGACAGAAATATATGGATCATATCCATATACTTCCATACCCATATGGGTTGCGGCATTTGCTACGAGCACACCGATGGCTCCAAGTCCGATGACACCTAATTTCTTTCCGGAAATCTCTGTTCCTGCAAAGTTCTTCTTCTGTTTCTCTGCAGTTTTTGCAATGTTATCATCGTTCTGGTTTGCCAGACACCAGTCAATACCACCGACAATATCGCGGGATGCATATAACATTCCTGCAAAAACAAGTTCTTTTACACCATTGGCATTTGCACCCGGTGTATTAAATACAACGATACCTTTGTCAGCACATTTGTCAAGCGGAATATTGTTGACACCTGCACCGGCACGGGCAACTGCAAGCAGTGAATCCGGAAGATCCAGATCGTGCATTGCCGCACTGCGGACAAGTGCTGCATCAGCGCCTGCCAGATCGTCTACTTTTTTGTAATCATCAGAAAATAAATCCAGACCTACCCCAGCGATAGGATTTAAGCATGTATAATTAAACATTTTATGCATTCTCCTTCTCAAATTTCTTCATGAACGCAACAAGCTTTTCTACGCCCTCTTTTGGCATTGCGTTGTAAATGGATGCACGCATACCACCAACGGTACGATGTCCTTTCAGGTTTACGAAGCCAGCCTCGGTTGCCTCTTTTACGAATTTCGCATCCATATCCTTGTCTCCGGTTACGAACGGTACGTTCATCAGTGAACGGTCTTCTTTTCTGACAGTTCCCTTGAACAGTTTGCTCTCATCCAGGAAATCATAAAGGATCTTTGCTTTTTCAATGTTGCGTCTCTGCATTTCCTCTAAGCCGCCCATCTTTTTCAGCCACTTAAAGACTTTACCGCAGATATAAATGCCGTAGCATGGCGGTGTGTTGTACAGGCTGTCTTTGTCTGCCTGTGTCTTCCACTTGAGCATGGTTGGTGTGCCAGGAAGTACATCATCTGTAATCAGGTCTTCCCGTGCAATTACGATTACAACACCTGCCGGTCCGATATTCTTCTGTACGCCACCATAGATTACGCCATACTTTGTCACATCTACAGGCTCAGATAAGAAGCAGGAAGATACATCTGCTACCAGTGTCTTTCCCTTTGTGTTTGGAAGCTTCTTGTATTTGGTTCCGTAAATGGTGTTGTTCTCACAGATATAAACGTAATCCAGATCATCCGGAATATCCAGATCGGAACAATCCGGAATATAAGAGAATGTCTGATCTGCAGAGGATGCAAGCTCAATTGCCTCTCCGTACATCTGTGCTTCCTGATAAGCCTTCTTTGCCCACTGTCCTGTGACAATGTATCCGGCTTTCTTATTCTTCATCAGATTCATAGGAACTGCTGCAAACTGCTGGGATGCTCCACCCTGTAAGAACAATACCTTATAATTATCCGGAATGTTCATCAGCTCTCTTAAATCTTTTTCTGCATCCTTGATGATATCATCGAATACTTTGGATCTGTGGCTCATTTCCATAACGGACATGCCGCATCCTCTGTAATCCAACATTTCATCTGCTGCCTCCTGCAGTACCTCCTCCGGCAATACTGCCGGTCCTGCTGAGAAATTGTATACTCTGCTCATTTCAAACTTCCTCCTATATTTTACTATGCTGTTGCTTATTTATTCTTGCTCTCGAAATCTTTTCCATCGAAACATTCATTGATCGGAGCCCCCGGTGCAACCATCGGCCATACCTTGTCATCCGAATCCACAATTGCGTCAATTACAAACGGCGTCTTACTTTCCAATGCTTCCTGAAAAGCTGCGTTAAACTCTTCCTGTGTTGTCACACGCCGGGCAGCTGCGCCCATCGCCTCTGCAATCTTTACGTAATCCACACCGTCATCTAAAACCGTTGCGGAATAATGCTGTTTATAGAAAAGTGTCTGCCACTGGCGGACCATTCCGAGTACATGGTTATTGACAATCACTTCAATCAACGGAAGCTTTTGTCTGGATGCTGTTGCAAGTTCATTCATATTCATGCGGAAACATCCGTCTCCCGCAATATTGATCACCTGCTTATCCGGATTTGCAGTCTGTGCACCAATTGCAGCGCCAAGACCATACCCCATCGTACCAAGACCTCCGGATGTCAGCAGGGTTCTTGGTTTACTGTATTTAAAATACTGTGCAGCCCACATCTGATGCTGACCGACTTCCGTGACCATAATGGCATCTTTTGCCATCTCATAGATCTTTGCGATCATAAACGGACCACTTAACCCTTCCTTTGGAATGGTCATAGGATACATCTTCTGATAATCCGCAATATGGGAAAGCCACTCGGTATGTTTCTGCTGCTCAAGTTTTTCATTCAGCTTTCCGAGGACGATTGCCACATCCCCGATAATGCTGTGATTTACGATAATATTTTTATTGATTTCTACCGGATCAATATCAATCTGCAGAATCTTTGCCTGTTTTGCAAATTTCTTTGGATTTCCAAGTACACGGTCAGAAAAACGAACACCAACTGCGATCAGAAGATCACATTCACTGACACCGAGATTGGACGTCTTTGTTCCGTGCATTCCAAGCATTCCGGTATAGTTTTCTGATGTTCCATCATATGCACCTTTTCCCATCAGTGTGTCGCAGACCGGTGCATCTGTTTTTTCTACAAATGTCTTTAATACTTCACTGGCTCCGGAAAGGATTGCTCCTCCTCCGACAAATATGTACGGCTTCTTTGCCTTTTCAATCATCTGGATGGCTTTCTTTAAATCATCCTCATTGAATGCCGAACAATCCGGCTGCGGCATTTTTGGCTCTTTCTTTATATACTCTGTTTTGTTGGCAGTCACATCCTTGGTGATATCTACCAGAACCGGACCCGGACGTCCTTTCCGCGCAATGGAAAAAGCTCTGCGAATCGTATCGGCAAGTTTTGTTACATCTTTTACAATAAAACTGTATTTTGTAATCGGTGTTGTGATACCAGCAATATCAATTTCCTGAAAACTGTCTTTTCCAAGGAGTGATACCCCAACATTGCAGGTGATTGCCACGATCGGAATGGAATCCATATACGCAGTTGCGATACCGGTCACCAGATTGGTGGCTCCCGGTCCGCTTGTTGCCATACAGACTCCGACTTTTCCTGTACTTCTGGCATATCCGTCTGCTGCATGGGAAGCCCCCTGCTCATGCGATGTAAGTACATGCCGGATTTCCGGATGTTTGTATAATTCATCATAAACGTTCAGGATTGCACCGCCCGGATATCCGAAAACGGTATCTACACCCTGTTCTTTCAGGCATTCTATAATCACCTGTGATCCTGTCAACTGCATTTTCTAACCCTCTATCCTTTATTTCTCTTCTGGCACTTCCAAGACAGCTCCACGGTTTCCGGAAGTAACCAGTGCAGAATATCTCTTAAGATATCCGGTGGTAACCTTCGGCTCTCTCGGCTGCCATTTTGCACGTCGTGCGGCCATCTCTTCATCCGAAACATCTACGTTCAATGTCATCTCCGGGATATTGATCTTTATGATATCGCCCTCTTCTACCAGAGCAATCGGTCCCCCAACTGCTGCTTCCGGAGAAACATGTCCGATGGATGCGCCTCTGGATGCACCGGAAAAACGTCCGTCGGTAATCAGGGCAACGGAACTGCCAAGCCCCATACCGGCAATCGCAGAAGTCGGATTTAACATTTCTCTCATACCAGGTCCGCCCTTCGGTCCCTCATAGCGGATGACAACGACATCACCCTCTACAATCTTGCCGCCCTTGATCGCTGCGATAGCATCTTCCTCACACTCAAAGACTCTTGCCGGTCCTTCATGAACCATCATCTCATCGACAACAGCAGAACGCTTAACCACCGAACCATCCGGTGCCAGATTTCCTTTCAGAACAGCCAGACCACCGGTCTTGGAATATGGATGATCAACCGGACGGATGACTTCCGGATTGCGGTTCACTGCGTTTGCAATGTTCTCTCCGATCGTCTTTCCGGTTACGGTCATACAATCGGTATGTAACAGACCGATATCTGCCAGTTCTTTCATCACTGCATATACACCGCCGGCTTCATTGAGATCCTCCATATAAGTAGGACCAGCCGGTGCCAGATGGCAGAGGTTTGGTGTCTTTTCGCTGATCGGGTTTGCAAAGCTGATATCAAAATCAAAACCAATCTCATGCGCGATCGCCGGCAGATGCAGCATGGAGTTTGTGGAACATCCCAGTGCCATATCTACTGTCAGTGCATTTAAGATGGACTCTTTTGTAATAATATCACGCGCGCAGATATTCTTGCGGAACATATCCATAACTGCCATACCTGCATGTTTTGCAAGTTTGATACGTTCCGAGTAAACAGCCGGAATCGTTCCGTTTCCGCGAAGTCCCATACCAAGAGCTTCGGTCAGACAGTTCATAGAGTTTGCGGTATACATGCCGGAGCAGGACCCACAGGTCGGGCAGACTTTATTCTCATATTCAAGCACATCATCCTCTGTCATGGTTCCTGCTGCGTAAGATCCGACTGCCTCAAACATGGAAGAAAGACTTCTCTTCTTTCCCTGCACATGTCCGGCAAGCATCGGTCCGCCGGATACAAATACGGTCGGAAGATTCAGACGGGCAGCTGCCATCAGAAGCCCCGGTACATTCTTATCACAGTTTGGCACCATAACCAGTGCATCAAACTGATGGGCGATAGCCATACACTCCGTGGAATCTGCAATCAGGTCTCTGGTAACCAGAGAATATTTCATGCCGACATGTCCCATGGCAATACCATCACATACCGCGATTGCCGGAAATACAACCGGTACGCCACCTGCTTCCGCAACGCCGAGTTTTACGGCGTTTACAATTTTATCAATATTCATATGACCCGGAACAATTTCATTGTAGGAACTTACAATTCCGACCATTGGTTTTTTTAATTCTTCTGCGGTAAATCCGAGCGCATTGAAAAGACTGCGCGCCGGAGCCTGCTGCATACCGCTCCTTGCGTTATCACTTATCATATTATGTTCTCCTTAAACTCTCTCTGCGATCAGGTCGCCCATCTTTGCTGTACCAACCTGTTTAATCCCTTCTGTGCTCTCTCCTGCCTGCGGCATGATATCAATGGTACGATATCCTTCTTTTAATACCTGTTTCACGGCATTCTCAATCGCATCAGCCTCTTTATCCAGATCAAACGTATAGCGAAGCATCATGGCTGCACTTAAAATGGTTGCAATCGGGTTGGCAATGCCTTTTCCGGCAATATCCGGTGCAGACCCGCCACTCGGCTCATATAAACCGAATTTGGTATCATTCAAACTTGCGGATGATAACATACCGATGGAACCGGTCACCATGGAAGCCTCATCGGATAAAATATCTCCAAACATATTCTCCGTCAGAATCACGTCAAACTGTTTTGGATCTTTCACAAGCTGCATTGCACAGTTATCGACAAGCATATGCTCATACGTTACTTCCGGATAATCTTTTGCAACTTCTTCTACGATTTTTCTCCAGAGCCGGGAAGAATCCAGAACATTTGCCTTATCCACGGAAGTTACCTTTTTGCGGCGCTTCATTGCAATGTCAAAACCGCGCTTTGCAATTCTGCGGATCTCATTTTCATTGTAGGTAAGTGTATCGGTTGCTGTCGTCACGCCATCTACTTCCTCTGTCTTTCGCGCTCCGAAATACAAACCGCCTGTCAGCTCACGCATAATCATCATATCAAATCCTGTTCCGATGATATCATCACGCAGTGGACATGCAGCCTTTAATTCTTCATATAAATATGCCGGGCGAAGGTTTGCAAACAGATTGAGCGATTTACGCAGCTTTAAAAGTCCTGCCTCCGGACGAAGCTCCGGTGCTAACTTGTACCACGGGGATGTGGAAGTATTTCCTCCGATAGATCCCATCAGTACCGCATCACTTGCTTTTGCTGCCGCAATCGCATCATCGGTCAAAGGAACTCCGGTTGCATCAATCGAGCATCCACCCATCAGGATATCCGTATAGTGAAATGAATGACCATATTTTTTCCCAATCTGGTCTAATACTTTTTTTGCCTCTGTAACGATCTCTGGTCCAATACCGTCTCCCGAGATCACACCAATTTGACATTCCATTGCTTTTCCTCTTTTCTACTCTGCTGTTTCAAAGTCTATTACCTATTAATATATAGCAACAGGGGCTTCTTTTCAACTAAAAATCCATTTTACTTTTTCATAAATAATATAATCTGAAATTATAATAGATCTTTTTTATTATTCTGAATTGAAAAAGGAATGCAAAAAGGTGCCGCAAATGCGACACCCTCTCTCATGTTCTTTATGATGCAGATTCTGCTTTTTCTACGTCTGCAATTGCAGCTTTCTGCATTGGAATACGACAGTTTTTGTTGTTTCCGAACTCTACGATAACGGTATCATCTACAATATCAATAATTGTTCCATAGAAACCGGATGTAGTAAGAACGGTGTCTCCCACAGCTACTTCGGAAAGCATCAGATCTTTTTTCTTCTGCTCCTTCTTCTGTGGACGAATCATCAGAAAATACATAAATCCGAAGATTACTACCAGCCAGATAATCATACCAAACATGCCCATTCCGCCGGAAGCGGAAGCGCTGCTATTTGCTAAAATTGCGCTCATCAATGTTTCCTCCTATATTCAAATACTAAAACCCATTCTACACAACTTCCGTTCTTTGGGCAAGCCTTTTTGGCTTTTTTAGACATTTTTTATACTTGACTGTCCCATCCGGTACAGTTTTTCTTCTTTGTAGGAAGCAAAATTTCCGGCATCGAGAGCATCCCGGATCTCTTCCATCATGGTATTGTAAAAATACAGGTTATGAAGAACGCACAGGCGCATGCCAAGCATTTCCTTTGCTTTTAACAGATGCCGGATATAGGCTCTGCTGTAGTGCCGGCATGCCGGACACTGGCAGCCCTCCTCAATCGGACGCATGTCTTTTTCGTATTTCTGGTTAAACAGATTCAACTTTCCTTCGTTGGTATATACATGTCCGTGGCGTCCGTTTCTGCTCGGATATACACAGTCAAAGAAATCGATTCCGCGCGCTACCCCCTCGAGAATATTGGCAGGTGTTCCCACGCCCATCAGATACGTCGGCTTGTTTTTCGGAAGATACGGAACGGTCTCCTCTATGATCTGATACATCTGTTCATGGGTTTCTCCCACTGCAAGTCCGCCAATTGCATACCCATCCAGATCCAGTTCCGAAATTCTCTTTGCATGGTCCGTCCGGATATCCGAAAAAATTGCTCCCTGGTTAATTCCAAACAACAGCTGCTCTTTATTAATCGTATCTTCCAGACTGTTCAGACGCTGCATTTCTTTTTTGCACCGCTCCAGCCAGCGGGTCGTACGCGCAACAGAATCTTCGACATATCTGCGCTCTGCCACACTCGATGGACACTCGTCAAATGCCATGGCAATCGTCGATCCGAGGTTTGACTGGATCTGCATGCTCTCTTCCGGTCCCATAAAGATCTTTGCGCCATCTACATGGGAATGGAAATATACGCCCTCCTCCTTAATTTTCCGGAGTCCTGCCAGGGAAAACACCTGAAATCCGCCGGAATCTGTCAGAATCGGACGATCCCAGACCATAAACTTATGCAGTCCGCCCATTTCTTTGATCAGCTTGTCTCCTGGACGCACATGCAGATGATAGGTATTGGACAGTTCCACCTGACATTTGATCTCTTTGAGATCCATTGTTGAAACAGCACCCTTGATTGCGCCCACCGTTCCCACATTCATAAATACCGGCGTCTGGATATCTCCGTGCACCGTATGAAACACCGCACGTTTCGCACTGCCTTCCTGTTTTAACAACTCATATGTAGCCATTTTCTGTTATTCCTCTTTCTTTTTATTTACTTTCGAATTCTGCGGATCAAAATACCGTTGGACAAAAGTGTGGAATCTATGTAATGTCGTTCAAGCAGAATTTCTCCCTGCGGCACTACCTCGACATCTTCCTCACAGCAGTTAATCAGCACTTCCACATAACAATCCGGAAAATCCACTTTCTGAAACTGGATCACACGCCTGTACGCTGCATAATCATTCGGAAAATGAAAATTACGGCTTTTTAAGAGCGGTTCCTGCCGGCGCAGATGAATCAGTGTAGATATGATCCTGCTGCGCTCTGCATACTTTCCGGCCTCAATATCCGACCACGGCATACATCTGCGGCAGTCCGGATCATAGTTTCCTTCCATGGCGATCTCCGTGCCGTAGTAAATACATGGGCTTCCCGGCATAGCAAAAAGTACCGCAATCTGTGCAAAATATTCATCCAGATTCTTCACATCCGAGCGAAGCCGCTTGGTATCATGCGAATCGAGCAGATTAAACAGCACATCATTGGTCTGCTGCATATAGCTTGTATAGCAGCGGTTGATTGTATACTCAAAGTCTTCATTCGTCAGGCTCTTATCAATCCAGAAATCCTTGATACTTTGTCCAAGCGGATAATTCATTACCGCATCAAACTCATCTCCGCGCAGCCACGGAAGCGCGTTGTGCCAGATTTCTCCGAGAATATAGATATCCGGGTTGATCTCCTTGACCCGCGCATGCAGTTCTTTGCAGAACCTGTGGGAAACTTCATTTGCCACATCCAGACGGATTCCATCGATTCCGTAATTTTCCACCCAGTTGGCACAAATATCTACAAAATATTTGCGTACTTTCGGATTGTTTGTATTGATCTTTGGCATGGAATCAAAAAAGGCAAATGTATAATACTGTTTCTTCTTTGCCGCCTGCCCGTTTTTATCAAACGGCCATTCATTGATCATAAACCAGTCATAATATTCTGACTCCGGTCCCTTTGCAAGCACATCCTGCCACGGTGCGAAATAATATCCGGAATGATTGAACACACCGTCAAGCATTACGCGGATGCCCCGCTTATGCGCTTCCTTCACAAGGTGTTTAAAGGTTTCCTCATCGCCAAAACGCGGATCAATCTTCGTATAATCCGTGGTATCGTATTTGTGATTTGACGGAGCTTCGTTGATCGGTGTCAGATACAGACCGTTGATTCCCAGATTCTGCAGATAATCCAGCTTGTCTGTAATCCCCGCCAGATCTCCTCCGAAACATTCCTCATTGGTCACGCTTCCATGCTCTCTCCACGAAACCACATTCTCAGGATCATTGGAAGGATCTCCGTTGCAGAAACGATCCGGGAAAATCTGATACCATACGGTATCATTGACCCATGCCGGGGTACGCGGTACATCACAGGGATTCATCCACGGGAAAACAAAGCACTGACGGCTTCTGCCCTCCAGATGCATCTGTTCGCTGCTGACAAACCCGTCTTCAAAATAAAACCAGCTTTCCTCCTCTGTCTGAAGTTCAAAATAATACTTCAGACGCTTGTACTCCGGACGCACGGTTGTGGTCCACCAGATCTGATTTTTTAACCGCTTTTTATATATGATCGGCTCCTTTTTTCCATCCCAGTACTCCCCGCCGCCTAATATTCCCGCGGCAAACGGATCTCCGAGTATAATGGATACCGATTTTACATCGTAGCCCGTTTTTATATTGATAATCAGCTCATCCTCATTCAGCGGATAACAGTAATTGTCACTCGCCTGATGATATACTGCGTTAAATTCCATATGTTCCCTCTCTCTTTTTTATGTTTATTTCCTTTAAATATTACCATATCTCTCTTGACTATTCAATGCGATGTTTTTTATAATATCCCTTAGAATATTAACGTTTTTAAGGAGGCATTTATGGCAGGCTCATCATTTGGCAATTTATTTCGTATCACCACATGGGGGGAATCCCACGGTAAAGGCATCGGTGTTGTTGTGGATGGCTGTCCTGCCGGACTCAGCCTCTGTGAAGAAGATATCCAGAAATTTTTAGACCGGCGTAAACCCGGCCAGTCCAAATTTACCACACAGCGCAGGGAAAGTGACACGGTAGAAATCTTATCCGGTGTCTTTGAGGGAAAAACAACCGGTACCCCGATTTCCATGATGGTCTGGAACAAGGACCAGCACTCTGCGGATTACAGTGAAATTGCCTCCTACTACCGGCCGGGACATGCCGATTTCTGTTTTGATGAAAAATACGGATTTCGTGATTACCGCGGCGGCGGACGCTCCTCGGGGCGCGAAACGATCGGACGCGTTGCCGGCGGTGCAATTGCGATCAAAATTTTAGAGCAGATGGACATCTCCATACTTGCCTACAGTCAGGCAATCGGTCCGGTGTCCATTGATCCTGCCCGGTTTGATCCCGCAGAAATTTCAAAAAACAAGCTGTATATGCCGGATGCAACAGCCGCAGCAAAAGCCAGCGCATATCTCGAAAAATGTTTACAGGAACAAAACTCCAGCGGTGGCATCATCGAATGTCAGATTTTTGGGCTTCCCGTCGGACTCGGTGATCCCGTTTTTGAAAAACTTGATGCGAATCTGGCAAAAGCAATCCTCTCGATCGGTGCCGTAAAAGGCTTTGAAATCGGAGCCGGATTTGGTGCAGCTACCGCTACCGGACTAACCAACAACGATGCATTTTGCATGGAGAATGGACATATCTCCAAGAGAACCAATTATTCCGGTGGCACGCTCGGTGGCATGAGCGATGGCTCGCTGTTATTTTTCCGTGCAGCCGTCAAACCGACACCGTCCATTGCAGCAACACAGCAGACCGTCAACAAAGACGGAAAAGAAATTGAGATCAGTATCAAAGGACGACACGATCCGATTATCGTTCCGCGTGCAGTAGTCGTTGTTGAGGCAATGACAGCTATCACGATTTTAGATGCGCTCCTTTCCAACATGACCGCAAGACTTGACCGGATTATTGATTTTTACAGACAATAACGTTTAATCACAATAAAAATTGGCAGTGAGGCTACGATGCAACAGCTTCACTGCCAATTTTTTCTTGTTTATTTTTCGTAAAGAAATTCTTCCGGCAATGTAACGTTAAAATCTTTTGCCAGATCCCGGAAATTGTCCGGAGTGATCGTCTGAAGCTTATCCGGTCTCATGGATAACATCTTCACAAGAATTTCTGCCGATTTCTCAGCGGTGTGCATCAGACCGAATGTCAGATCAAAATCTTCGCCTGCTGCGAACATTCCGTGATGTGCCCAAATGGCCAGATCATACTTTTTCATCAGTTCACTTGTTGCAACCGCGATCTCTCTTCCTCCCGGAACCATCCACGGAACAACACCGACACCGTCCGGAAAAACAACCGGACACTCCGTTGCCATCTCCCACAGTTCTCTCGTAAACACTTTATCTTCGAGTGGAAGTACAAATGTGAGTGCAATAATATTGGTGGTATGTGCATGATAGACCACACGGTAATTTGGATTTTGAAGTTTTTTTACTTCGAGATTCATCAAATGACTCGGAAGCTCGGAAGTCGGTCTGCCTCCATTGACCAGCCCCCAGACAATACGGTAATTTTCACCTTTTTCGTCCAGTTCAATCATGCAGATGGAATCTTCCGGCTTAATGATCACATTGCGGAAATACTTACCGCTTCCCGTAACCAGAAAAAACTCGCCGGCAAGATTCGGTACACTTGTGCCAATTGGCTGCCATTCCTTCGCCTTAAAATTCTCTTTTATCAATTCTACTTCTTCCGGTTTTACACGATAAGAAAGGTTTCCACCATTTCTCTCATGCCATCCCTGCTCCCATCCGTCATTCGCCATGCGGATAAATTCCTGTACAAATTCTGCATCTAAAAAATTCATAATTATAATTCCTCTTTTCTATTCTTTTTTAATTTCTCTTTTCCAATACTTCGTTCTCATACTTTTCGATTTCATCATAGAAATGAAGATCATCAACGACGCCCTCACGTCTTAAGTACTCATCCCATATCTCACCGATCGGCAACATCTTCACCGCCTCATTCATAACCATAAGTTTGCTCATCTGATTCGTATCCTGAAGCGCTTTGAGCATTGCATTCGGTGTACATAAAGCTATAAGAAGGGCTTTCTGCCAGCTTCGAAATCCTGTTGCAAGTGCCGAAACACGGTTGATACTTGCATCAAAATAGTCCAAAGCCATATAGACACGGTCAAGCGCATTATCTCTTACAATTTCTTTTGCCATCTCCTTCGTCTCATCATCAAGAATCAGCACATGATCGGAATCCCAGCGCACACCTCTTGTGATATGCAATGCAAATTCCGGATAAAAGCAGAGCATTGCCGGAATCTTGTCAGATACATACTCCAGTGGATGATAATGTCCGTTGTCCATAAGTGGCATACAGCCGTCATGTAAAGCAGCAAAACTAAGTGTAAACTCAGCCGATCCGACTGTGTAAGACTCCACACCTATACCGAAAACTTTTGACTCCACACAAGGCTTTACGAGGTTATGATCGTATGGCTCCGATAAGATCTGCTCGATGGAATCCTTGTATCGCATACGAGGTCCCATACGGTCTGCCGGAACATCTTTAAATCCATCACCGGTCCAGATGTTCATAACGCAAGGCATTCCGGTCTCTTTTGCAAAATATTCCGAGATGCGGATGCATGCCTTTCCGTGATTGATCCAGAAACGTCTTGTCTCCTCGTCCGGACTCGAAAGTGTCTGACCGTCCTTTACTTTCTCGTGTGAGAAAAAGGTCGGATTAAAATCGATACCCATATGATGCTTCTTGGCAAATTCTACCCATTTAGCAAAATGCTTTGGTTCAAGCGCATCTCTGTCTGCAAATTCCCCCGGTGCAAAGATTGCATAAGATGCATGTATGTTTAATTTTGCGGTTCCCGGCATCAGTCTCATCGCTTCTTCCATATCTGCCATCAACTGTTCCGGCGTTCTAGCACGGCCCATATAATTACCGGTCGTTTGAATGCCTCCAGTAAGTCCTCCGTCATTGTCAAAACCGATCACATCATCCAGCTGCCAGCAGTGAAGCGATACCGGAACTTTCTTTAATGTCTCGATCGCCTTGTCGGTATCCACACCGAGTGCTGCATATTTTTCTCTTGCTGCTTCGTAATTTGTCATGTCTCTTCTCCTTTACTTTTCGTATTTATGAATTGGGAAGGAAGCATAAACACATTGTCTTGCCTCCTTTAAGTTTTCTAATTCTCCCGCTGCGATCATCTGCGCACAGAGATTACCGATCGCAGTCGCTTCCGTCGGTCCTGCATAGATTGTCTTCTTCGTGAAAAATGCGGTCAGTTTGTTCAGATAATCCGCATTGGCACCGCCACCAACGATCTGAATACAGTCGTATGTTTTTCCGGTCAGTTTCTCAATCTCCTTTGCTGTATCGGCATAGCATTTTGCGAGACTGTTGTAGATCACACAGGCAACTTCCGCAATGCCCTGTGGCACCTGCTGTCCACTCTCTTTACAGGCTTTCTGCACCTCGCTCGTCATATGCTCCGGCGCAAGAAATCTCGGATCGTTGGCATCAACAAAAGAAGGAATCGTCTGCTTTGACGCAAGTTCGCTGATCTCTCCAAAACCAAGTTCCGGGGCTATCTCCTTTCGCACCGACTGGATCATCCAGAGTCCCATAATATTCTTAAGATAGCGGAAGCGATAATCGTATCCGCCCTCATTCGTCATGTTATGCTTTCTGCTTTGCTCATCACAGGCAGCTTCTTTCAATTCGGTTCCCATCAATGACCATGTTCCGGAACTGATATAAAGTGGCTGTTCCTCTTTGGATGGAACTGCCATCACTGCAGAAGCTGTATCATGCGTTGCCGGCAAGACTACTTTGCATTCAAAACCTACCTGTTTCTGAATAGAATCCGCCAAGTTTCCGACAATGCTTCCCGCCATCATAATTGTCTGAAAGAGGGTTCTCGGATATCCCAGCCGATCAATCAATGCCCAGTTCCAGTCATTGGCTTTCGGATCAACCAGCTGTGTTGTTGTCGCGTTCGTATATTCCTGTAACTTATTTCCCGTCAAAAGAAAGTTAAAATAATCCGGAATCATAAGCATACTTTGTGCCCTATCCAGGCTTTCCGGATTCTGCTGCTTAAGCGCCATTAGCTGATAGATCGTATTAAACTTCTGCTTTTGAATACCCGTAATTTCATACAAATCATTTTCCGAAATAATCTCATATACCTGCTTGTCCATCCCATCCGTTCTCGCATCACGATATGCCACGGCATCACCAATTCTTTGTCCCTGATCATCCAACAATACAAAATCTACAGCCCAGGTATCGATTCCCATACTATACGGAATCTTTCCTATATCCGCACATTTCTTCATTCCGGTTTGAATTTCCCAAAAAAGCTGATCCACATTCCACACTTTATGTCCGTTATGTTCCTGCATTCCGTTTGGAAATCGATAGATCTCCTCTAAGACAATTCGCCCGTCTTTCTTATGCGCAAGAATATGGCGTCCACTCGACGCTCCGATATCAATCGCCAGATAATATCTGTTTTCCATTGTCTGCCCCCTTTTTCTCTTATCTGATACACCAAAAAGATAACAAAAATAAGGACAGCTTTTTAGCCTCTGATTAGACTAAAAAACTGTCCTTATTTTCTGAATAGCCTTTATTATCTTCTCATATGTTTTTCTTTCTTTTCTTCATACATGCGCTTGTCCGCCGATTCGATCAACTGATTTAAATCATCAATCTCGTCAGATGCATGTACGGAACATCCGATACTGGCAGACAATTGGTAGATTCTCTTCTCGTTTTGATTTTCTTTTTCCATTGTATTTTTTATCTTACTTACGATCATCTGCATCCGCTTGGCATTCGTACAACTCCCAAACACCACAAATTCATCACCTCCATAACGCATTACCAGACAATCCTTCGGAACTGATGCCTTTATCACATCTGCCATCTCGCGTATGAAAGCATCGCCGACCTTATGCCCTAACCCATCATTGACACTCTTTAGACCGTCAATATCTAAAAAAATCATAAATGCCCGCCGATGTTGTCCTTTAATCCGTTCAACAACCGCATTTGCGGAATAAAAAAAGCCACTCCGATTGAACACCTGTGTCAGCATGTCATACTTCCACATACGGTTGATCTTCTCATTCATCTGATTGATCCATTTCCATTTGCGAATATTTTCGAGTGCCATACCGATATTAACCGTCCATAAATATGCAAGCTCACTTTTTAACGCAAAGACACTTCCATCCGAGACACAATATCCATAACATATTTTTTGATAATAAATTGGTGTCACTATGTAGAATGTTTTCTGTAATTTATTTCTCATTTCATAAGGCAAAATTTCCTTTGACGGAAATTTTCCATAGGAGTCAAACTTTCTATCATGATAGGCAAGCGGTATATGAACCTTTTGGGTATAGTGCTCACAAATCGCTTGTTCTCTGATATTAGTTTTTATGTCATCATACGCAAACAACTTTTTTTCATCACACAGGCAAAGATAAAACTCTTTCATATCTGATCGGATAACATATTTTTTTAACCGCGAACACAATTCTTCCACACTCTCAAGCCCGGTCAGATCGAGTTCCATACTTTTTAACGCATCTAGTGCCTCCTCATAGCTTAAGCATTGGTTCTGATATTCCACTCGAAGATCCCGGATCGACTTTGGTGTCTGGCAGTTACATCCGCAGCTTTCCCGATACAGAATCTGGGTTTCCAATTTCACAGATGTATGACTTTGTGCATCAAAAAGCAGATCGACCGCCTTTTCCCCGAGCATTTCCTGTCTGCGATCAACGGTCGTCAAAGACGGAATATAAAATGCGGACAGCTCATCATTGTCAAAACCGGTTACTACGATATCTTTTGGGATTTCATAACCATACTGCTGCAAGCGCTCCATTCCGCCGATCGCCATCGCATCATTTGCAAATACAATTGCCTGCGGCGTCTGGTTTTTCATAAAATATTCGATGGCTTTTCTTCCGCTTTCACGATTATAATTTCCGCAGTAAACCTGACAATCACAAACAGGAATGCCATGCTCTTCCATAGCATCCCTATATGCCCGATAACGTTCCATTCCTTCTTTGCCCTGTAGAATACCGCACACATAATTGATTTTTGTCAGATGATGTTTCTTTATCAGATGTTCTACAATACGTTTCTGGCTATTGTAATCCGATATTCCGACATTATGCATTCCATCAATATATTCATCAACACTTACCGCTGGAATCCTGCTCTCTTTTATCCGGTTCATCAACGAGTTGGAAGCCGGTTCATATTGTATTGAATTTTTCATAACGATCACACCATCGTAGGTAGTAAGATCCGGAAGTTCCATAATTTGAAATGCTCCGACTTTGTTTTCTTCCGACTCATCATAGTTCACAAAGCATGTAAAAATAAATACATCCGTATCGAATTCCGCAGCACGTCTTAATACACCGTCGATCACACGATTCTGATTATCAAAACTGATTGCACCTGCAAGAAACGCAATTTTTTTTCTCATGTTTCCCATCTTTCCCTGAATCTGATCCTAAATTTTCTGAAAACGATTCATTTCTTCCATAAGATGTTTTGAAGAGTCAACGTTTTCCGTTGCTTGTTGTCGAATGTTCGTGATAGAATTTGCAAGATCAGACACATTTTCTGTTGCACTGCTAATTCCCTGTGCATTTTCTTCCACAACCGTTGATATGTTGGTGATTCCATTATTCATCTCAGCCATAACCTTATGTAATGCCGAAATATTATCGTTAAAAACAGCCATAACAGAATCCATATGCTCTGCCTTCTCATAATACGTATCTGTAGCACCTTCAAATCCAACGTAATCACTCATAATCCGATTTTGTACAAAGTACATAAGATTTTGTGCATTCTCCATAAGTTGATTTACTGCCGATATCACTTCTACACTAATACTCTGAATATCATTTGCAGTATTTTTACTGTTTTCAGCCAATTGTCGAATTTCTTCAGCCACAACAGCAAAACCTTTCCCTACTTCTCCGGCACGCGCAGCTTCAATAGATGCATTTAAAGCCAGAAGATTTGTCTGACTTGCAATATCAAGAATATCATTGGTTAAATTATTTATATTTGTAATCTGCCTGCTCGCCTCTATCGAAGAAAATAAAGCATTCTGTTTTTCATTAATAAGATTTGAAATTTCATTTTTCTTCTTTTCAGTTTCTTCTTTTACGCCAATTGCCAAAGCTTTAATATCGGAAGAAATGGAAACACATTCCTTCGTCTGATCACCTACATTATTAACAAACTCCAATATCTCATGTGTATTCTTCATAAGCCCTTCAATTGAAGATGCTATTTCTTCCATACTTGCCGTAATTTCTTCCATCGTCGTAGCAATATAATTTACATTTTCGCTGGAACTGTTCACTTCTGTATTCATCACCCCAAGAGAATTCTGCATTGACTCCGATTGGTGGTGAACTTTACGAATAACCATCTGTAATTGAATAATAAAATTATTAATACCTTCTGACAATTGACCGATTTCATCATGTGAACGGACTGTAATGCGTTTTGTAAGATCTCCTTTTTTCTTGTTAATATCATCAATAATATGATCTAACTGACAACTGGCTGCACTTGCCGGTTTGCTTACTGTTCTCCTCATAATCAAAAGAACCACTACCGACACCATTATAAATATAACAAATAATATTTTCGTCACTTGAATATTCATATCAACTGCCTGATTATACAACTTTGACTGTTCAGAAATTCCACCTTCCAGATTTTCCGTGAGATTCGTTTCCGTTTTCTCTCCCATATCTCTAACAAGATTTTGGAAATCGGATCCAAGTGCTATACTTGCCTGCGCAAAATCCCCCGTATCTACATATTCCTGTATTGTTGAAAATTGCAAGAGCACTTTATCAAGGAATTCTTCATATTTCTTAATTGCATCTTTTAACTTTGTATTGTTATTATCTTTTAGATACACATCTATCTTCTTCTCGCTCTCAGTAATAGTTGACACTTCCTCTGCCAATGAACCTTCAAGCTGTTGACGAAGTTCTGCATTATCATACAAACTAATAATATTAAGGTATTTCTGACCTCGTTCCATACTTTTTTGAATCGTAAATATTTCTGTCTGAATTGGAATATACTGCTCCGTGATTTCTAATCCAGACCGTTTTACACGATTTTGTGATCTTACAGAAGTTATCGTATTTAGTCCAAATATAACAACAAACAGAACCATCATTAAAAGCACTTTGCTCCCAATTTTTTTCATAAATAGTTCCTCCTATTTAATTTTCTCCAAAATATTTACGCAAGAAATAGGCCGGTGCACAGCTCCATGCATGACAATAACTATTGACAATAGTTCCGCCGTACGGGGATTCATCCGGATTCTTCGGATTATACAGCTCCCAGAATGTATCTGCACCAAGCCGCGCCATACCACCCCAATACTCTGTCAAAACAGCAAGTGCTTCCTCATCCGCGTTGCATTTTAACAATGCTTCAATATAGTAGTGATACATATACGGAGTCACCATCTCAAGAGCCTCCCTATCTGCTGCAACATTATGTAAAATCCGAAGACCTTCTTCGGAATCGACTACACCGCCAAGAATCAGCCAGACCTGACTTGCATAAGAAATCTGTCTATTTTCTCCGCTGACAAAAAGTCCTTTCTTTTCATCGTAAAAATATGCTTTTGCTGCCTTTCGATAGACTTCATAAGTTCCTTTTAAGCATTCTGCATCACGATTTTCTCTTAATTCTTGTGCAATTGCAATCGCACTCTGCATCGCATACAGTAAAACCCCCTGTGCTCCCGCCTGCTTATTTAATTCTAGCGACCAGTCAAGAAAACACCATCCTAACACATCACGGTCTCTTACAATGCCGTTATCCACTCGTTTCTGCGCCAACGAAATCTGTGTTCTTGCAGTCTCCCACAAGTCACGAAGCGCCTCCTTGTCTTTTGTCTGCTTATAATAATCCCACAGAGCAACAACATACAGAAGTGAATAATCAAACATACTCGTATCATCCACTTCCGGCTCCGGATCTAAGAATACACAGGCTCCAACCTGACCGTTTTCCATCGGTAAGGCCCCAAACAGATACAGACATCCTTTTACCATATCATTCATCTGATAAGTCTCGTAATTGGCAAGTGCCTGCAGACGAAGATCTCCCATCCAGAGTCTCTGGTCACGTTTTGGTCCATCCTCAAATACCTTCTGCATACAATCATGCAGCGTATTACAGGCAATGCGATCAAGCTGTTCCAATTCCTTATTCTCGCTATGATATGCGGATAAACGGCTATCATCTGCTGAAGACAACGCAACCGCTTTTGCCTCTTCAATAATCAGGTCAAATTTAGAGCTGACATCAAGCACTTCGATTTTCACGTAACGAAACGAATATCTTCTGGGCAGAAAATATTCTCCCGGGACAAGATCAATATGCACCTGTTCCTGCTGCACCCATGCCGAACAGATCCAGCCCTGATAATCTTCCACCCGTTCCTCGAATTCCTTTTTATTTTCTGCAAACGAGAAACGAAGCCATACCGGAGCATCCGGATGTGAACGAACATACCCCAACTTTAATTTTATGTGCCCCACAAGATGTCGACCAAAATCAATTTCAACTGAATCTCCCTTTTTAAGAGGCTTTAAAAAAGCTGCTATATCCAGAGGTTCAACCACCGTTTCTTTTACTTCCGGTAACAGCTGCAACGCTTTATCCAACAATTTTAAATTTTTCACCATAACTTTTTTCTCTCACTCTTACCACTTCAAGTACTCTTTTCCACAGAACGGGTCTACTGGATTCTTACCAGTAAATGCACTTCTTCCCATGATTTTTTCCACAACGCTTTCTATCACATACTCACTGTTAGAATATCCGTTGATATAGGTTTTGATCATCGGCACATCTATCAGATGATACGGATTTGCGAGGCTGATGAACATCACCGGACGTTCCGCAACAAACCACGGAACATTGTTTCCGTTTCCCCAGAATGTGTACCAGGAAAGACGATTGGTCACTTTATTGGAAGCATTCTCAACATTTCCTATATAGATAACGAGATCATAACTTTTCTTAAACGTCCCGACATCAAATTTTGCAGTCTCGAAATTCTCCGGTTCATATATCGTTACATCAAAGCCTTCTTTTACCAGTTTGCTTCGAAAACTCTCCAACACTCTCTCATTTGAAGGGAAATCTCCCATAATCTCAAGCAGTACTTTCTTCGTTTTCCGCGGACTCAGCGGCAAGATCTTCTGTGTATCCTTAACCAGCGTAACCGCAGCATTGGCACTTTCTTTCGCCCATGTGACATGTTCGTCCGAACGCATCACACGAAGTGCTTCTTCCGTCGGCACAATCTCACTCTTTGCTTTCTTATAAAGACCCAGCGCAGCCTTAGTTGCAAGAATTCTTGTGATTGCCTCGTCCAAACGCTGCTCCGACAGAATTCCCTGCCTGTATCCGTTTAACATATACCGATAATCTTCGTCCAGATCTTTATTAAAGAGGAACATATCACATCCGGCTTCAATTGCATAAGGCACCGCCTTCTCTCTTTCCATTGCACAGCTAAAACCAACCATGCAGGTAGAATCGGTAACAATCAATCCGTTAAATCCAAGCTTTTTACGAAGCAAGCCTTTTAACAGTTCCGGAGAAAGTGTTGCAGGAACTAACTTGTCCGGAAAATCCGGATTATAAGCTTTCTGGTATGCCGGCTGTGCAATATGACCGACCATCACCGTCTGCGCTCCCGCCTGAATCAGTCCGCTGTAAATCTTTCCGTAGGTTGCATCCCACTCCTCACAGGAGAGACTGTTCACACTGGTAAGAATATGCTGATCCACCTCATCGCAGCCATCTCCCGGAAAATGTTTAATTGCAACAAGTACATTTTCTTCTTTTGCAGCCTTTATATAATTAACACCACATGCTAAGACCCGATCCGGATCGTCACCATATGTACGCACATTAGTAATCGGATTTCTCCAGTTTCTATCAATATCAACCACTGGTGCAAACGCCCAGTTACATCCCACCGCTGCCCCCTCGCTGCAACTTACTTTTCCTAAACGATAGGCGTCCTCGGTATCTCCGGTTGCAGCTATCTGCATCTGTTTTCCGTACTGTGTTCCATCCGTTGCAATTCCACATCCACCATCCTCAAGATTAGCTCCGACCAAAAGTGGAATTTTACTATGTTCCTGAAGATAACGATGTGTTCTCTGCATCTCCTTAGCCTCACCGCACCGATACATGATTCCACCGATATGGTGTGAAAGCATAACATGTTCCAGATAATCTGCATCTCCTGAATATCCGATCGGTACAAATAACTGACCGATTTTTTCTTCTAACGTCATTGCTTTTTTTGTATTTTCAACCCACTCGATATCCTCTTTCACAAGAAAGAAGGGTGCCTTTGTCAAATTGATCATATTTCTGTCCTCCATTTGTTAAGCATCAGTTATTTAAGGTTGCATTCAGCAAAGACTGACGCTACATGTCAGGTTTTTTGTAAAAACTTGACGCAATTTATTTGCGTTTTCCGGTAAACACACGAATCAATAAATGTTCGTTACTCAGATAAATTAGGAACACTACAAGCAATAAAGCATTAATGATTGCCTGCATGGATGCATTTACTTCATTTGAGAATACCGCAAATGTGGAATTCAACATTGACATACATAAAGCTGCAAGTAAAAATCCAATCTTTTCATTGGTAAATCTGCTGATATAAGATCCAATAAACATTGGAAGAAATGCAGTAAACATAATACTGATAGATCCAAAGTTAAGCTGACCTCCATTGATGGTTGTATTTCTGGAAGCGTTTAAAAAGCCAACAATTCCCATCAGGCCACCGCAGATCACATAACAGGCAATTGCATTTGGAATTTCTTTAATTCCGGTATTAACTGCAACCTTCTGACCATTCTTAAGTGCGTTATAATCGTATCCGAATTTTGTATAATCAAAGAGTCCAATAATAATTACCAGTACCGCCACAATAATAATTGCTGCATAAAGCCAGTTTCCTGTAAAAGCAGTCATGGATGAATTCTGTACCTCTTTCATAACGTAACGACCTTCTGTAATTGTAAAAAGAATTCCTTCATAAATCAGTGTTACACCAAGAGACGTAATAATTGGTGGCAAATGTAAAACCACATACAAAACACCGGAAATCAGTCCAAGCAGCATACCAAATAAAATAGTAAGCATCAGCATTATCGGTGCACTGCCCTGACCTCCACCTAAAAACGAATATGTAATCTTTGCACCAATCACAGAGGAAAGCAATGCCATTGATCCCAAAGAAAAATCAAAACGTCCACTGTTAAGATTGATGGACAAAGCGATAGTTGTGATCATAACAATTGCAATATAGACAACAAAATTGTCAAAGCTTGTCATATTCATGATCATTGTTTTTCCTTTTGCCATACAAATACCCTGTAACAAAATAGCCACCAGTACCGGTATGGCAAGTGCTCCTGCTAAATTTTTTATACAAAGTCTGTTTTTACTTTTCATGTTATCTTCTCCTTTCTTTTTACAGGATAATTTTTCATACCCTCTCCCAATAGATGAAAGTAATAAATTCATCTATTGGGAGAGGGTGCGGCTTCTTTAAGAAGCCGCGACCAAATAATAAAAAACAAGTTAATTAGATGCAACCACCTCATTGATAGTATCAAAAGTAACTGTATCACCAATAATTTGATCCAATGTATCCCTACTGTAAATCGGGTTATCACCATTATCATTCTTGTAAAATTTATCAAATGTCTCACTATCTGTTGCTACCTGATAATTTTGGCTGAGTGACACAGCATTTCCCTGCGCATCACGAATTACATTCCCATTGATTGCATTCATCACTAATGCAAAAGCAGGTCCTACCGATGATGAATATTTTCCAGCAAGATATACAAGCTTTCCGTTTGTGATTGCCTCTCCATTACTCTTGGTAAAGGAATCAATATCAGAAAACTCAATACCTGCTGCATTCAACTGCTGTGTAAAGAATGTTGTTGCCATTCCGACAGAGATGAATGCTTCCGGAGCCGCCTGAATGGCTGCATTGATCTCGTCTGTTGTTGTATCACCATATCCCTGTAAATAAGATACGATCTTGATATCTCCTGAAATCTTTGACAAATCTATACCCTGATCAGCAAAAATCAAACCAACTACATCCTCTTCAGTTGTCGCTCCGCCATAAGAAAGTCCAAGTCCTGCAAGTACGCCGGCTGTACGATATACGTGCATTGGATTCGGAATAAATGCGCCATAGATTGCAGCAGTCTTAATGCCTTTATCTGCAAAGAACTTGCCCATTTCTACACCAGCTTCATACTCTGTATCCATACTCGGACCCACCTGTCCAAGAAAATATTCATCTGTTTTATATTTTTCAAACTGTTCCTGATCAAGTGTTCCTGCTGCAACTGCATAATAAATCTTGTTTTCCTCACATGTTTCAATCTGTAATGCACGATCATTGCTTGAAAAAGAAATGACTGCCTGATATCCCTGAGAAGCAAACTTCTCAATTGCAGATTTCTCACTTGCAGCATCCTTAAGTTCGTCTGTGTAAGTAAATGTTACACCATACTGATCCGCAATATAATTCTCATAGTAAGAACGGAATCCTAATGCTTCCTCACCACTGACATCTTGAACCAGAACACCAATCTTGACATCTCCTGTCGGCTTTTTTTCCTCCTGTCCATTTGAAACATTTGTATCATTTGTTGCATCCTTACTGTTTCCACATCCGGCCAGCATTGTCAGAGACATAGCTGCAACAAGACCAAAGCTTAACATTTTTTTCATTGTTCGTTTCATAAATTTCTTCCTCCCTGTTTTCTTTTAAAATTTATCTTTAACACACAATGTGTTAAATTCTTGTTTTATCGCGGTAAAGTCTGCGAACGATAGTTAACGCTTGCAACATATACTATAATCAGAAAAAACACTGCACTTACAATCTGCGTAATGCCATATCCCGATGTAGAATCAATGAGCAGATCCAAAATATTATTTAATACAATATAAGAGAATCCTCCAACAACTGCCGCGTAAATCTTTGATCTGGCACCACCTGAAATCGGCATTCCTCCAAATACAATTGCAACCATAATATTCATTCCAATATCCCCGGCTGTCGTTGTTGTAACAGATGGTGTATATACCAATGTCATAAATGCACCGATTCCTACTCCTACTCCCGCCAAAAGGAAGCCCAATATTGCATATGTGTTATATTTAATACCGGAAAGCTGCGCACAGATTGGGTTTCCACCTACAAATTTTTCTCTTCTTCCAAACTTTGTATAATCAAAAACAAATACACAGATCGCAACCCAGATTACCAGAACTCCAATCTTAAATGCCGAGTTATCCAGATGTTTTACAACCTCGCTTGGAATACTGATTCCACCAACCGCACCACCTTTTGTCGTAATAATCTGCGATGCAATCGCGGATAACACGGACATCATTGCTACCGTTGTAACAAACACCGGAATATGAAATATGGACGCAAGCACTGAATTGACCAGTGAGCAAACAATTCCTGCTAATAAAATCACGATAATCATCAACGCAAAATTTTCAGTTGCATTATAGGTAAGTACTCCCAGCGTGGCCGCAAAAAGCGTTGCGGCTCCCAGGCTGATATCAAATGAACCCAGTGTATAAATAAAAATTGCACCTGTTGCAACAATTGATAATACAATCCCTTCATTAAATACAATCTTAATATACATATCCAGACGATATCCTTTACTGCTTACAATTCCACAAAATACTGCAAGCAATACGACAAGTGCTACAAAAGGCAACGCACTTATCATCATTTTTTTATTTTTCGTCATTCTTTTTTGCCTCCTAAATCATATATTCAATAATCTGTGCATCAGAAAGAGTTTCGCTTCTCTCAAATTCCGCAGAGACCTCACCATTTTTCATAATTAGAATCCGATCACTCATTCCAATCAGTTCCGGTAATTCCTCACTGATCATAAGGATTGATTTTCCCTCATTTTTCAATCTCACCATAAGCTGGTACATTGCCTGTTTTACACCGATATCCACGCCTCGTGTCGGACAGTCCAGAATAAGGATTTCACTTCCACATCCAATCCATTTTCCAAATACGACCTTCTGCTTATTTCCTCCGGAAAGCTGTGATACTGACTGATCTCTTCCCGCACATTTGATGGACAATTCTTCAATCTGATGATTCACATATTTTTTTTCTCGATTTTTCAGAATCAGAAAATTATTGATCGCAAATTCACTCATTCCTGCAATTGAAATATTATCTTCAATACTTGCATTAAGACATAACGACTCAACATCTCTGTCCTTCGATACATAACCCACACGTTTCTTCATTGCAATTGCCGGACTGTCAATGATTGTTCCGTCTTCCACCGTAACGCTTCCCTCTTCCGGCTTTAATGCTCCAAAACAAACCTTTCCAAGAGAATGCATTCCGCAATGTGCCAATCCACCGATTCCAACGATTTCTCCTTTATGCACCTGAAATGAAATCCCTTTTAACCGGTCTGCATATACCAGATTTCTTACATCCAATGCCACTTCCGGCTGTGAACTTGCCTGAAAGTCACTTCGATAATAATCACCTTGCAGCTCTCTTCCGATCATGCTCGCGCGGATTGCTCCGGCCTCAAATTCTGCTTTTTCAAATGTCCGGATAATCTTGCCATCTCGAAGAACGGTCAACGTATCACAGACTTCCATAATTTCATCCAGATCATGCGAAATAAAAATCACTGATTTATTTTCTTTACGGAAGCGATTCATAATGTCATATAAAATTTCTCTTCCGTCATGTGATAATGCTGTACTCGTCTCATCGATTACCAGAATCTGAGGTTCTTTCATCACAACTTTAGCAATCTCTACAAGCTTTCTGGTTTGAAAATCAAGCTTCTGCATAAGCATTTCGCCTGTTACATCATTGACACCGATATTTTTCATCACCCTGGTCGCATCCGCATTCATTTTCTCACGATTAATCAGGCCGAACTTATTCTTATACTTTTCAGACTCCGCAAGGAAAATATTCTCAGCTACCGTAATCCCCGGTATTGTTCCGCTCTCCTGAACAATCATTCCAATTCCCTTGTGAAGTGCATCGATCATGCTAAGCGGCTTCCAGCTCTGTCCCTGAAATGTCATCGCACCGCTGTCACATTCCTGCATTCCTGCTACAATAGAAGTAACCGTTGACTTTCCCGATCCGTTTTCTCCAATGAGTCCTCTTATTTCTCCCGGATATACAGTCAGTGATACATCATTCAAAGCCACTGTACTTCCAAATTTCTTATTCATATTTGCAACTGTTAAAATTGGTTCACTCATTTTTATCACCTCGTCTTTATGCTTATTATAGATTTTTGTTAATTTTTATGTGATTTTGTTTTTTATCTGTTTCACTCATTTTTTTAATGTGTTTTTCTTTTTTCTATACGTTTACCTTAAATTTAGTCTCGCCTCTAAAAAATAGATTAAAAATCCTATGTTTTTATTGATTTTTGTATTGCATATATGTTTTAATCAATATAGTTACCTTTTTATATGAAATGGAGGAATTTTATGTCAGAGAACTACTATCTTATTTCCGATAACGATGTACACATGCCGATCCGGTGTACGATGCAGCGATTTGATCATATCCGCCAACAGATGCATGATTATTTTGAATTGTCCATGATTGTTTCCGGAAGCTGTACATTACAATTTGATGATCATATGTACAGTCTCAGGGAAGATGATATTTTTTGCATCAATCCACTTACACTTCATGAACTACATGGTGTCAATTGTGTCATCATAACCGTTCTGTTTAATCAAACATTATTTGAACAGATTCTGCCGGTTCCATCACATCCCCGCTTCTTCTGTATTAGTCCCATGTCGGATAATCAGGAAGCAATTGCACAATTACGCTCTCTGATTGCTCACATCATCAAAACAAATGTGGACAAAAAAGATGGCTACGAACTTCGCAACTGGTCATATATCTATAATGTTATGGATATTATGTACCTTCATTTCCGTGTAAAATTATCGACTGCAAATGAAAAGAAAAACCACAAATACGCTATCCGGATAGCAGAAATATCACAATTAATCCAACAGCGCTATACAGAAAACATAACCTTAAAAGAACTTGCCGATGAAGTTCATTTGTCCGTTCCCTATCTTTCAAAATTCTTCGTTGACTATTTTGGGATGAATTTTCTAAGCTACCTGAATCAATACCGCCTTATGCATGCGATGCAGGAACTTTCCATAACAGATAAAAATATTGATGAAGTAGCGATTGACAGCGGATTTCCTAATAGTCATGCCTTTGTAACTCTTTTAAAAAAAGAATATGGAATGCTGCCAAAAGAATATCGGCGCGAGCAAAAAAAAGAAAAGCAACAGACCTCTCAACAATTAGAACAACATAATTATATTGCAGGATTAAAGAAATATTTAAACGACAATACACATACCCACGTCGTATCCCCTATATCAAAAAAACAAATTGATTTCTCTGTAAATGGAAGTTCTTACGTATTGCTACATACATGGAAAAAAATGATGACAGTCGGTCGTGCCAGTGATGTGTTAATCTGTGATATTCAGGAAATGTTGACCAGATTTCAAAATAGGATTGGATTTGAATATATTAAATTATGCGGTATATTTTCAGATGATCTGCATGTGTACAATGAGAAAGCAAACGGTACACCTGTGTACAGTTTTACATATATTGATAAAATTCTTGATTTTGTAACCAAACTTCATCTTAATCCATGGATTCAACTTTCTTACATGCCGGAAAAGCTCGCCAAATATCCAAATAAACGCTTGTTTGGTTCTAATGTCAGCCAACCCCATTCCATTGCCGCATGGTGCCGGCTTGTTTCAGAGTTTCTGCAACATATCAGCAACCGCTATGGACTTGAGGTAATTCGCTCATGGAAATTCGGTCTTTGGAACCAGCCCAACACAAACATGGATCTTTTCGGATTTTCAAACGAAAAAGACTTCTTTCAGTTTTATAAGGAAACTTTCCTTTGCGTAAAAAATTTCTGTCCGGATATTGAATTTAGTCTTCCGCCGACTTACTACATCGTATCCGAAGGCTACGAAAACTGGTATCTGAACTTTCTGGAATGGTGTAAACAAAACGACTGCATCCCTGACAGTTTAAGTTTCACTTATTATGACACCAAACTGATTTCCAATAAAAATCATTCAAAAGAATCTTTCGGTTTCATATATGCCATGAGTTTATCGGAATCACCAGACGGACTCAAAGATTTTGTCATGCAGGTTCTCAGAGAACGACGCCGGCTAAATCTTGGTAAATTGCCAATCTACTTATCCGAATGGAATAATACACCAAGCCAACAGGATCTACTGAATGATACCTGCTTCAAATCCTGTTATATTGTCAAGAACATCCTTGAAAACTATGACCGTCTGGAAAGTTTTACTTATCAGGCGCTCACAGATCTTATGGCAGACAGTTCTTTACCAAATATGTTATTTTTCGGTGGACTTGGTCTTTTTACCGTAAATGGAATTCCAAAAGCCAGTTATTATGCCTACACACTTCTTCAACAATTGGGTGATCAGTTTCTTGGGCGTGGAGACGAATATTTTATCACCCGTGAAAATGATAGTTTTCAAGTCATGCTTTACAATTACAGGCATTTTAATTACTTATATGCGAATGGAGAACGTTTTGATATGACAGAAACAGACCGCTATACCGTTTTTGCTGATTCGGAACCGGTAATGATCTCCCTGTGTTTATCTGATATTCCACAGGGAAGCTATAAGATTTCTGAAACCTATGTAAATCGAACGCATGGAAGTGCTTTCGATCAATGGGTTTCTATGGGTGCATTGGAACTTACTACACCTCAGGAAATTGATTGGTTAAAAAAATCATCCGTTCCTGGATTTCATCAGAAAATTGTGTCTGTCAACTCCGATGAAATCCTCGAACTGGATGTCACATTAGAATTGTTAGAGGTACGATTAATTCAAATTACACCTCTCCACTGACTTTTTCACAACTTATCAATGGAAAGCAGATCCGAAAATGTATGGATTGGATATGTCACATATTTATGACTCGCGGCATCTCCAATCCCTGCACTTATGAATCCACCGGCATAAGCCGCATCAATTCCTGCAAGTGCATCTTCTACAACAAGACAATTTTCCGGCTTTTCCTCAACCATTTCCGCCGCTTTTATAAAAACCTCCGGATCCGGTTTTGACTTTGTAATGTTTGTTCCATCGCTGACCGCGTCAAAATATCCATCTAATCCAATTTGCTTTAAAATCTTCTTTGTATTCTTACTGCTTGATCCGATTGCAAGCTTGTAACCGCGCTGTCGCAAGGTGTCCAACGTATTTTTTACTTCATCCGAAAGATCCCTTGGAGACATCTTTTCCAATAGACGAACGTAACTTTCATTCTTTCTTGTAGCAAGCTGTTCTTTTTCTTCCTGTGTATAGCATCTTGATGCTCGCTCCAAAATGATATCAAGGCTTTCCATACGGCTTACACCCCTTAATCGTCCATTAATTTTCTCATCAAAATAGATTCCTTCTGCATCTGCCAATTCTTTCCACGCCTGATAGTGATAGTTATCTGTGAAACAAATGACCCCATCCAGGTCAAAAATAATAGCACGTATCGTATCCATAAAACACGCCTCCTTTTTCATTTGCTTCACCATAACAAAAATAAGGACAGCTTTTTAGCCTCTGATTAGACCAAAAAACTGTCCTTATTTGATATTTTTATTTTTGATGTGTTATGCGATAAGATCTCGGTGTCATACCAAATCTTTTTTTAAATTGCCTGAAAAAATAACTCTGATTCTCATATCCTACATCAAGTGAAATATCTTCGATTGACAGATCCGTTTCCTCAAGAAGTTTGACCGCAGCCTGAAATCGCCTCTGTTGCAGTAAATCCTGAAAATTTGCCCCTGTCTTTTGCTTGATCAGCTTACTTAATACGGTAACTGACTGATGTGTATCTGCTGCAATCTTTGTCAAATTTGCATTTTTACAATCACTGTTGATATATTCAAGAACCGACTGCACAATAGTCTCCTTGTAATCCATAGAAGAATTATGGCTCAAATTCTCCAAATGATTTAACAAATACAAAAAGACAAGTCCCATGGAATACTGATTGATAACATCTTCATTCATATATTCATAAAGCATGGATTCTATCATATTCTCCATCAGATTTTCAATCTGGGGATTCTCCTTTAAACGAAAAATCAGATAATGAGGAACCGGACTCTTCTGCCGGAATGCCCCTGCAATGAACTCCGCTAAAACATTTTTTTCCTGAAGCATTCCAAGCGGAATTTCAAAAAATTCCGGCAAAGCAATAAAATTGATTCCAATGTCTTCAAATTCAGCTCTGTGAATCGCATGTTCCACATACTGATTGAGCATCAGTAAATCTCCTTTATAAAGTGTTAATTCTTTTCCGTCAACTACATGTGTAATCTCCCCCTGTACCACATACATAAATTCCACATAATTATGCCGGTGCAACGGAAATTCCACAAATCTGCTGTGACGTCTTACAGTAATCAGTTTTCCCCTTCTGAGCAGTTTTTGACAATCAATCTCCTGTATGGACGCTTCGCTGTATAACTGTTCCTCAATCGCTGCCTGTCCTGCCTTATATTTACTTTCCTCTTCTGATATCTGCATAAGTTCATCAAGAAGTTGTTGTCTCATTCCTTCTTCTCCATTAAATACCCGGTCAAAGTCTGCATCACCAGATTTTGACTTAAAAGGGGGCATGATTCAAAGAATCATACCCCACTATTTACATGCCATTACCAATAAACAGCTTACTATTGATTTCTCAATGTCCTTCCCACAGAAACCGTATAATTAGATACAACCGTTGTCTTATCGGAAAGTGTTGTGGTTGCCTGTACAACAACGGAATTGATATTGACAGACATTCCTGAAGTAACGGAATAACTTGCGCCCGGTACACTCGATCCGGTGACGGTACAGTCTGCAATCACTCCGCCATCCATTCCCTGAATGCTCAGGCAGTTCTTTGCCAGATCCAGTGCCGTCTTACAGTTTACGGTAGATACGGTGCGATCTACACTGATCACTGGATGTGCCTGACTGTCGGTAACTTCCAGATATCCCGTAGTTGTAGCCAGTGATGTGCTCTGTCCATCACTTGGATAGAACTTCAGTTCCAGCAGATAAGTACCTGTCTGTGCCTTTGTCACAACATTTCCATTCAGTGAAACCGCAGAAATCGGAATTTCTGATCCACTGCCAATTGCTGCAGGTTCTGTTGAAGATCCACCCTTTGACAGATCACTTCCATAATACTGTCCACCCTTACTGATCCTTACAGATGCAATATTCACATACTGATAGAATACGCCTCCGCGATACTCTGCAAGACGCAGTGTTGTCACTTTTGATGCAAGCAGATCCGATGCAGATGCTCCAGAAGTAATTGCCAGATCAATGACCGGTTTGCTGATATCAACCTTATAGGAAGATGCTCCATTATAAGGAGGAGTCTGTACAACAACGGTAACATTAACGGATGCCTTATGTCCGTTCATTGTCAGGGTCAGGGTATAATTGTAAACACCTGCTGCTCTTCCGGATGCGTCAAATACCATACGGTCGGTTGTCGGATCATAGGTAGCCATAGATACTTTATTGGTACTGTTTTCTACGATCTGGTATGTCTCATTCTCGAGTCTCAGACTCTGTCCATACTGATCTCTTCCCTCAATATTGACATATTCCTTATACCCTGTTGCATAAGCGTTTGACATGGTAATCTGCGTATTATCTGCAGACAATGTTGCAAGGTATGCCGGTTCCGCTACCGTAATCTCGTATACATAAGTGTATTCCTGCTTTGCATAGGTTGCGGTAACGATAATATTTGCGGTACCTGTCTTGATTGCTGTTGCATAAGCAACATTGTTCTTTCCAGGATTTACAAGCAATGTGTCCGGATCGGAAGACTCAAACTTGATGCTGTCATACTTCATCTCGGTATTGTCTGTATCCAAAGCCCGGAAATGTACATAATAATTGCTGCCGGATGCTACATTATGATTGTCCTTGTAATTGGATGCACTGTAATTCGGCACTGCCTCCGAAGAAGTAAGTGTAAGGTTTGTGTTGTTTGACACACTGGCTGCCTTACATACAAAGGTTCCGCTTCCGGTCAGTACCAGATTCGGATCACTTGCACATTTATAAGTCAGTGTAACCGTTCCGGTATCTCCCACTCCGGTCATATAAATCTTATTATCCTTTGTACGGTAACCATTTGTAATCCGTTCCGTATAAGTAATATCTCCCGGATATGCTGTCTTGACATCAATTCCATTCGCATCAAGAATTTCGTATTCGATTGGTGTCTCTTTTCCGACGGTCACTTCTGTTGTCACAACTCTAAGGCTGACCGGTCTTCCCACGGATGCGGTAAAGTCATATGTTGACTGTCCATCGGTAACCGTATAGATTGCACCGTCTTTCAGCTGATTATAGGTTGTAAGAAATACCTGTGTTCCGTCATCGGAAAATACAGCCGACTTGATTTCCATCTTTGCACCCGCCTGGGTCCGGATAGAAAAATCTCCTTTTTTCACAAGATTTTTGGCATTTCCGGAATATACAGCCGCTACCTTGTTTGCTGCCATCTGTGCAATTCCGGTCATGGAAGTTGCGACAGTGATAACCTTGCTGTCGGAAACCACTTTATTTCCCGCTTTTGCCTGCACGGTGATGGTATAAGTACCTTCTTTTGCCGGAGTAAATGCACCGGTCTTTGTAATCATGGACGAAACATCATTTCCGTTTCCATCCACAGCAGTCCAGACATTGGTGCTGATGGCATTTGCCGGAGTGATACGGAACTGGAACTGATAGGTCTGTCCCACCTGATATTTCAAGACTCCGTTATCTACAATAGAAATTGTTTTCGGCAGTATTTTAATCTTGGCAGACTTAGTCCTGACCGTGCTCACGCACTTCTTCCCTTTGTAAACTTTTGCAGTTACCATCACGGTTTTATTCTTTGCGGCTGCCTTTCCCTGGGTGCGGATTGTCAGACTGTTTGCAGATGTCTTTCCGCTCACGGATGTCGTTGTTTTCTTCAGCTTTGCATAACTTTTTCCGGTGCCGGAAAGGCTCCATTTTACCCTCTGCCCTTTGGTAAGATTGGTTACGGTATATTTATACACCCCCTTACCGGTGCTGTTTTCATAAAGAACCGTATAATTCTTTACAAATTTCGGTTTTGCTGCCGCATCTGCCTGTACTGGAAATACAGAAATAATCATTGCCAGCGCACACAATACAGCAATCAGTTTTTTGCTTTGCAAACGCATAATCTCTCCTCCTTATCTGGTTCACTCGCTACTTAAGAACAACGTCCTTTTGTCTTATATTAGCACACCCTCTGTGCTTTCGCAATTGTTCTGACAGAGGGTGTTTCTTAAGATTTTTTTAATCCAGGGCGATCGCTTCTTCTTCCCGTCTCCGGAGAATATCATATTCATCCGGTTCCATCCCCAGATCCACATAAAAGATCTGCTGCGGATGCGGACAGGATTCCATCGGCTCTCCCTTTTCATCCATCAGTCCCCGCACCGTAACGGTCACATTGCGTCCGTCCGGTTTCATCACTTCGATCTGTTCTCCGACAGAAAATTTATTCTTTTGTTCCATCCGGTACATTCCCTTTTCATTTTTCGGACCGACAATTCCCAGATAGGTATATCCCTTTTCATACGTGTTGTTATCGTAAATCTGTGTCTCCTCCGAAGGTTTTCCGTAGAAAAATCCCGTGGTAAACTGGCGGTATGTGCAGCTTTTGATCTGTTCGAGATACCATGGCATATTTTCCTGATATTTCTCCGGAGATTCCAGATAATCGTCAATCGCCTTACGGTAAGTACGCGCCACCGTTGCCACATAAAGTGCGGTCTTCATACGTCCCTCAATCTTAAAACTGTCAATTCCTGCTTCCAGAAGATCCGGAATATGCTCAATCATACACAGATCTTTGGAATTGAAAATATAGGTTCCGCGCTCATTCTCATATACCGGAAAATACTCACCCGGACGCTTCTCTTCAACCACAGAATATTTCCACCGGCACGGATGTGTACATGCCCCGCGGTTGGCATCCCTTCCTGTAAAATAATTGGACAGCAGACATCTTCCAGAATAGGAAATACACATAGCGCCATGTACAAATGTCTCTATCTCCAGATCATCGGAAATGTGTTCCCGGATCTGCCGGATCTCCCGCAGAGAAAGTTCTCTTGCCGTTACCACACGGGTAGCACCGAGTTTCTCCCAGAACTGAAATGTTCCGTAATTGGTGTTGTTTGCCTGTGTACTGATATGGCGGTCAATATCCGGGCATACTTCTCCGGCGATCGTAAAGATTGCCGGATCTGCAATGATCAGAGCATCCGGCCGGTCCGGCTTCATGTTCTGCAGTTCCCTAAGATATTCCCGCACACCGTCAAGATCATAATTATGTGCCAGAATATTTGCCGTCACATAAACTTTAACTCCCCGTGCATGTGCAAATGCAATTCCCTCTGCCATCTCTTCCATGGTAAAGTTTTTTGCCTTGGCTCTGAGTCCGAATGCCTCTCCCCCGATGTAGACCGCATCGGCTCCATAAATAACTGCAATTTTTAATACTTCCAGACTGCTTGCCGGAACAAGCAACTCATTCTTTCTCATCGTTTTCTACCTCTACTTTTGTACTGACTGTAATTCCATCTCCCACCGGCAGCACCGCTGTTACCAGATCTTTCCGGTGCGTTAACTCATACAAATATTCCCGCATCCGTTTGTAAATCGTCCGGTTTCTGCGGATCACCGCATAATGGGACTCAATAATGTCCCCATCCTGCAGCACATTATCCGAGACAAGTGTCCCTCCGGTTTTCAGCAGACGCAGAATATCCGACATAAAATGAATATACTGTCCTTTTGCGGCATCCATAAAGATCAGATCAAACGGCTCGGTGAGTGTCGGAAGGATTTCCGCTGCATCCCCTTCAAGCAGTGTAATCTGCTCTTCTTTCCCTGCTCTCTTAAAATTTTCCCGGGCAATCGGGATTCGCTTTTCATAATTTTCAATCGTGACAATCTCACACGGTACCGGATCATATTCTGCCATCAGAATGGAAGAAAACCCTACCGCAGTACCGACTTCCAGAATTCTTTTTGGTTTTGTCATCGCCAGCAAAAGCTTCAAAAAGCTCTGCATCTCCTTCCGAATAATCGGAACATAGGAATCCAGAGCTTCTCGTTCGACAGCATCCAAAATTCTGGTATTTCCCGTATCCAGGGAATTGATATATGTTACCAGTCGTTCATCTACTATCATATTTATTTCTATTGTGCCTCCGTGCTTTCCACATCCTGCGTATCCGGTACCATCTGCTTTTCTGCAAAGAAACGATACCCGTAATCATAACAGGTCCTGCATAAATGAACGGTTCCATATAAAATCAGCAGGATCAGCATAATAACAAACGCAATTTTAATGAAAGTGAACAAAGCTTTATTCATAATACCCCTATACTTCCATGATAATCGGCATGATCATCGGACGTCTCTTGGTCTCTTTCCAGACGAAATCACCCAGAGCATCTTTTACTTCATTTTTGATCTTGCCCCAATCGGTAATGTTGTGATCCATACAATAATCCATGGTCTTATCGAGAACGGTTTTTGCCTCATCCATCAGACTCTCGGAATTACGTACATAGACGAAACCTCTCGATACGATATCCGGTCCTGCAAGTACCTGTCCGGTTCCGTTTTCGAGTGTCATGACGACAATAATAATTCCGTCTTCTGCCAGACGCTGACGATCCCGAAGAACGATATTTCCGACATCTCCGACACCAAGTCCGTCTACCATTACATTGCCAACCGGCACATGTCCGGTCACTTCTGCACCATTCTCATCGATCTCAAGCACATCTCCGGAAGAAAGGATTTTGATATGATCACTGTCATATCCAAGCTCTTCCGCAATCTTCGCCTGTGCAATCAGATGCTTGTATTCTCCATGCACCGGAATCGCGTACAGCGGATTTACCAGAGAATAAATCAGTTTGATATCTTCCTTGCACGCATGTCCGCTGACATGTACATCTTCGAAAATCACATCTGCACCCTTGCGCATCAGTTCATTGATCACACCGGTAACCGATTTCTCATTTCCCGGAATCGGATGGGAACTGAATACAATGGTATCATTTGGCTTAATGGTAACTTTACGGTGCATGCCGGATGCCATGCGGGACAATGCGGCCATGGACTCTCCCTGGCTTCCCGTTGTAATGATAACCGTCTTTTCATCCGGATAATTTTTCAGCTGATCCACATCAATCAGAATGTTATCCGGCAGGGAAATATATCCCAGTTCCGAAGCGATGGATACAATATTGACCATGCTTCGTCCCTCAATCGCAACTTTTCTGCCAAACTTGTCTGCAGAATTGATGATCTGCTGCACACGATCCACATTGGATGCAAATGTCGCAATAATAATTCTTGTATTTTTATGCTCGGAAAAAATGTTATCCAGCGTTTTTCCTACTGACTTTTCGGAATCTGTAAATCCCGGGCGCTCCGCATTGGTACTGTCACAAAGCAGTGCTAACACTCCTTTTTTACCGATCTCGCCGAAACGCTGCAGATCAATGGCATCTCCAAATACCGGTGTATAATCAACCTTAAAATCTCCTGTATGCAGGACAATTCCTGCCGGGGAATAAATCGCAAGTGCCGCCGCATCCTGAATACTGTGATTCGTGCGGATAAACTCTACACGGAAACATCCAAGATTGATGTGCTGTCCGTATTTGACAACTTTTCTTTTTACTTTTTTGAGCATATCATGCTCTTCGAGTTTGTGCTCGATCAAGGCATTGGTCAGTCTGGTCGAATAAATCGGCACATTGACATCTTTTAAAACATATGGGATGGCACCAATATGATCCTCATGTCCGTGCGTAATAAAAAATCCTTTGACACGATCAATATTTTCCTTTAAATAAGTGACATCCGGAATCACCAGATCCACTCCGTACATGTCATCTTCCGGGAATGCGAGACCGCAATCCACCACAATAATACTGTCTTCGTATTCAAAGGCAGTAATATTCATACCAATCTGCTCAAGACCTCCCAACGGTATAATCTTAAGCTTACTGTTATTCTGTTTTTCCTGTTTTTTCATAAATCCTCCAAATATAATATTCCGCTCTAATATAAAAGCTGTGTTTCTTCATCCGCAAGTTCAGCAAATATTTTCGCGAGTGCAGCAAACTCTGTATCATCATCTACCATCTCGTAAAATACTTCCTCATCCTGTGTCTTTATTTCTTTTAATATATATGCTTCACTGTCCCCGTTTTCATTGCCATCAGAGACAAGTAAGTATCTGATTCCATTCAGCTGTGTCTGTTCTTCCACAGCAAATTCCACCACCTCATTGGTGTCCGGATCTGTAAACTGAATTTTTTCCATTTATTTTTTCCTTGTATTTTTATTTTTCTTCTGGATGATTTGAAAGATAATCCAGATATCCCTGTAATATAAAAATAGCCGCAATTTCATCTACATATTCCTTGCGGTTTTCTCTTCGAATTCCTGTTTCCATCATCGAACGGTCTGCTGCAACTGTTGTCAGCCGTTCATCCCATAAAATAACAGGGAGACCACAGCGTTTTTCAAGCATTTCCTTGAATTCTTTTGTTTTCTCGCAGCGCTCCCCTTCTGTACTGTTCATATTTTTCGGGTAACCGAGCACAATTTTTTCCACCTCGTACTCGCTTACCAGCTGTTCGATCCGCGCCAGTGTCTGCCTGAGTTTCGTTGGAGCTTTCCTTCGGATAATTTCCACTCCCTGCGCTGTAATTAACAGCGCATCACTCACTGCAACACCCACTGTCTTTGAACCGAAATCCAATCCTAAAATCCGCATAATTCTCCCGTACCGGATTATTCCCAGGAATTGTTTTTGATGTATGCACGTAAAACTTCTTCTACAAGTTCGTCCCGCTCTACCTTCATGATCAGACTTCTCGCATTGTTATGACTGGTAATATATGTCGGATCTCCGGACATAATATATCCTACAATCTGATTCACCGGATTGTACCCTTTCTCACTCAATGCACGGAATACGATCTCTAAAACATCTCTTACCTGTAATTCCGGTTCCTTTTGTACTGTAAAATATTGTGTATTATTTAAATTCTCCATATTCGCCGTCCCTGCCCTTGTTCATTCCAACAAGTCCTGTCCCATCTATTGTATACGAAATTGAGGAAAAATACAAGCGCTATAGTTTCATACGGTAAATCTCATCGGTCAGAGCCGCTTCCACTCTTCCCCTTTTCATCACATTATCAAGCGGTTCTTCCGTTTTTGCCGCGATCTTTACATACTCTTTGGTATATCCAGTATACCACGTTTCTCCGTCAACTTCCATTGGTTCCTCAAAGAGTACTTCTTCCTCTTTTCCCACATAATACGCGCGGAATTCCCTCGACATACTTTCCGCAAGTGCCAGCAGCTGGGCACTGCGCTTCGTCTTGATTTCCTCCGGCACCTGATGTTCCATCACTGCCGCACGGGTTCCCTGCCGTCGGGAATATTTAAAAATATGCATCTCATAAAAATGAATGCGTTTTAAATATTCCTTTGTCTGTGCAAATTCTTCTTCTGTCTCTCCAGGAAATCCAACAATAACATCCGTTGTGATTGCCGGATGCGTAAAGTTTTTCCGTAAAATACTGCATGCATTTTCGTATTCTTCCGTCGTATATTTCCGATTCATCCGGGCAAGCGTTGCATCGCATCCGCTCTGCAGTGACAGATGAAAATGCGGACAGATCTTCTCCATCTTTGCCAGTTCTTCTGCAAATGTTTCCGTCACGATTCTCGGTTCCAGCGAACCTAAACGGATACGCCGGATTCCCTCCACCTGATGCACCATCTGGATCAGATGCAGCAGACTTTCCCCGCAGTCAATCCCGTAGGAGCTCAGATGAATTCCGGTCAGTACCACTTCCTGATATCCGGACGCTGCCAGACGCTTTACTTCCTCCAGAACATTCTGAACATTTCTGCTTCTCACCCGTCCTCTGGCATACGGAATAATGCAGTAACTGCAGAACTGGTTACAGCCATCCTGTACTTTTATAAACGCGCGGGTATGCTCTGCTGCATGATCCAGTGTCAGCTCCTCAAATGCCTGTTTTTCGTGGTTAATATCCACCACAGCCTCCACCTTTTCTCCTCTGCCCGCAAAGAAAGCATCCAGCCGCTCTACCAGTTCTTTTTTCTGATTATTTCCGATCAGAATATCAATTGCTTCATCACATTTTGCCTCATTCTCTTTGGTCTGTACATAGCATCCGGCAGCAACAACAGCCGCATCCGGATTCAGCTTTTTTGCCCGGTGCAGCATCTGTCTTGATTTGCGGTCTGCCATATTTGTTACGGAACAGGTATTGATCACATAGACATCTGCTTTCTCCGAAAACGGCACGATTTCGTACCCCGCTTCTTCAAGCATCTGCTGCATAGCTTCTGTCTCATATGCATTCACTTTGCATCCCAGATTGTGTAATGCTGCTTTTTTCATTTTTACTCCTTTATACAATTATCTTCATACATTTCTTGACTTTTCCAATAAAAAATATTACTATCAAAGATATAAACAGCATGAGTTTTTCATGAATATTTTCAAGGAGGTTTTCATTATGAAAACAGTACAGATTTCATTAAATTCTATTGGAAAAGTAAAATCATTTGTTAATACCATCTCTCAGTTTGAATACGATTTTGATCTGATTTCCGGCAGATATGTCATTGACGCAAAATCCATCATGGGAATTTTCAGCCTGGATCTTTCCAAGCCGATTGATCTCGCCATCCATACCGAGGATAATCTGAATGAGATTCTGGAAGCTTTAAAGCCATACATTATTTCCCAGTAATTACTTACAAAATCCCCTGTCTGTATTGCAGACAGGGGATTTTTTGTTTCACGGAAATAATTTTCCAAAAACAGATTATTCTGCATCTACCAGAATCGTCTCTGTCGTATCGATTGCTGTCTGCATCAGTTCGTCTATTTTTTCTTCCAGCCGGCACTCTGATTTTTTAATATGTTTTAAGCTTGGCTTGGTAACCGGATGCTTTGCCACGAAAATCGTACAACAATCCTCATACGGAAGAATGGACGTCTCGTATGTGTCAATTTTTTCTGCGATTGATACAATATCCTGCTTGTCCATGGCAATGAGCGGACGGTATACCGGCATATGACACACTTCATTGGTCACAGCAAGGGACTGCATGGTCTGGCTTGCCACCTGCCCGATACTCTCTCCGGTAATCATACCCAGACATTTTCCCTCTTCGGCAAAATGCTCTGCAATTTTCATCATATAGCGGCGCATGATGATAGTCAGTTCCTCATGCGGACATTTCTCATAAATATAAAGCTGGATATCGGTAAAGTTCACCACATGAAGCTTGATCTGTCCGGAATATCTTGCAACTTTCTTTGCCAGGTCAATCACTTTCTGTTTTGCACGCTCACTGGTGTATGGCGGTGCATGAAAATAGGTCGCTTCAAGTGTTACCCCTCGTTTGGATACCATATATCCGGCAACCGGTGAATCGATTCCGCCGGATAAAAGAAGCATTGCACGACCTGCTGTACCAAGCGGCATGCCTCCCGGTCCCGGGATCTCTGTGGAATAAATATTGATCATCGGGCGGATCTCGATATGAATCATCACCTCCGGATGATGTACGTCAACGCTGGTTTCCGGAAATGCTTCAAGAATCTTTTCCCCAACAGCTGCATTGATCTCCATCGAAGTCATCGGATAATTCTTTCTGGCACGGCGCGCATCCACCTTAAATGTAAAATTTTTGTCCGGATATGTGCGATCCACATAGTCGCATACCACTTTTGCCAGGGCGTCAAATCCTTCATCCTCCACAAGTACCACTGGACAGATTCCGACAATACCAAAAATCCGCTGTAAGGTTTCTACGGTCTCCTCATAATCGTATTCCCCTTCGGTATCCACATAAATACGTCCGTTTTCCTTGCGCACCTGAAAGTTTCCCTCTACGCGTTCCAGATGATACCGGATATTTTGTACCAGTGCATCTTCAAACAGATACCGGTTCTTACCCTTAATGGCAATTTCTGCATATTTAATCAAAAATGATTTATACATACTGCTCTCCTTTTTCTAATGTCTTGTATATTTCTGCAGCATTGGAATCAATGCCGCCATCTCTTTTACTGCATAATCAATTTCTTCCAACGTCGTTTCCACACAAAAGCTAAACCGGATGGTCGCATCTAAAAATTCCGGCTTTAATCCAATACTTTTTAGCGTATGACTGACGGAAGGCTTGTTGGAAGAACATGCACTTCCCGCTGACACATAGATCTCTTTATCCTCTAATGCATGAAGCAATACTTCCGCGCGCACACCTTCCGTGCTGACACTGACAATATGCGGTGCATTGCTGCGATCGGTATGACCGTTGACGTGTACACCCGGAATTTTTGTCACTTCCTCAATAAAATGCTCTCGCAGGGTATACATCCGGTCGATTTTTTCCTCAAAACCAGTATAAATACGTTCCGCTGCTACGCCAAGTCCTGCGATTGCCGGAACATTTTCCGTGCCGGAACGCATTCCCCTCTGCTGTCCGCCTCCGTTTAACAGCGGATGAATTTTCGTCTTGTCTTTGATATATAAAAATCCGCTTCCTTTCGGTCCATGAATCTTATGTCCGCTGACCGAGAGAAGGTCTACATGCATTTTTGCCGGATAAATTCTCATTTTTCCATAGGACTGAATGGCATCCACATGAAAAAGCGTCTGTGGATTACACTGTTTGATCAGTGCCCCCGCTTCCGTGATCGGCTCCACCGCTCCGATTTCATTATTTACCTGCATGAGGGAAACCAGAATGGTATCCGGCCGGATTGCCGCTTTCAGATCGTCCAGAGAAATCACACCATAAGCATCTACCGGAAGATATGTGACTTCATATCCGTGTTCCTCCAGATATGCCATCGTTGCCGACACGGACGGATGTTCAATGGACGTCGTTATCACATGTTTTCCACTTCGCTTGTTTGCCTCTGCCACACCAATAATTGCAAGATTATTGGACTCAGTACCACCTGACGTAAAACAGATTTCTTTTTCCTGTACCTTTAATGTCTTTGCAATTTTTTTTCTTGCATCGTTCATATAATTTTCGGCGATTACGCCTTTGTTGTGCAGGGAAGATGGATTTCCATAATCCTCCGTCAGTAATTTTACCACCAGCTGTGCCGCTTCCTCACAACATCTTGTCGTTGCCGAATTATCCAAATATGCTTCCATTTTTACCCTTCTTATATATCCAATTCGTATATCAGCATGGAAAGTGTTGCCATTCCTGCTGTTTCTGTGCGCAAAATACGTCTGCCAAGAGAGATCCGATGCATGTCTTTATCCAGCTGCGCAATCTCTTCCGGGGAAAATCCGCCCTCCGGACCGATCATTACTCCGATGGACGCCCCTTCCGGAATCGAGCGAAAGATCTCTCTTGTTGCTTCCATGCCTCTTTCATTCTCATACGGAACCAGGACAACGTCCAGCTCCTTTGCCTCTTCCAATGCCTGTTTCCAGGAAAGTAGCATCTGAATCTGCGGAATCACGGTCCGCTTCGACTGTTTTGCCGCACTCTCTGCAATTGCCTGCCACCGCTTACATTTGCTCTGTGCCTTCTTTTCATCCAGCTTTACCACACAGTTTTTCATGGCAACCGGTATGACGGTATAGACACCAAGTTCCACGGTCTTTTGTATGATCAGTTCCATCTTATCACTTTTAGGAAGGCCCTGAAAAAGATACACCTTATGGGAAAACTCTGTCCCCATTTCATCGGTATCCTCTATCTGTGCCCAGACCTCTTCCTCTGTAATTTCCAGAATACGGCAAAAATACGATCTGCCGCTCTGATCGCTGATGCGGATTTTCTCCCCTGTCTTCATGCGCAGCACATGACCGATATGATTGACATCACCGCCCACAATGCAGATCCGATCCTGCTGCACCTGTTCATCTTCCACAAAAAACTGGTACATACCCTGCTCCTACTGTTTCTGTGCGGTAATATTTACCCACTCACCCTGATGATTGATTTCCACTACAGTAAGTCCTGCTGCTTCTATCGCTTCTTTTACTTCGTTTTCCTTAAAATCAATGATGCCGGAAGTGATAAAATAACCACCCTGTTTTAATCTAGCCGGAATGACCGGTGCCATGGCAATGATAACTGGTGCTAAAATATTTGCCACAACAATCTCATATTCCTCTGTCCCAACCTTTTCCTGAAGTTCTTCATCATCAATCAGATTTCCCACATAAAAGGTTCCCAGAGACAAATCGAGATGGTTTACCTGCATATTATCCCTTGTAGAAGTCATGCAGTCTGCATCCAGATCCGTTCCCACGACTTCTCTTGCGCCGAGTTTTAATGCCACAATCGATAAAATTCCACTGCCACATCCCACATCCAGTACTTTCGGATGTTTTCCTTCCACATATTTCTGTAACTGCCGGATGCAAAGCTGTGTCGTTTCATGTTTTCCTGTTCCGAAAGAAATTCCCGGATCGATCTCAATCAGAAATTTATCTTTGTCTTCTTCCTTTAATTCTTCCCAGGTCGGTTTGATTAATATATCATCAATGGTAAAAGAAGTAAAATATTTTTTCCAGTTATTGATCCAGTCAAGATCTTCTGTTTCGGAAGATGTAATGACACCGCTTCCCACTTCCACCATGTCACGCAGTTTCTCGAGTCCGATCTTTACCTGCTTTAAAATCTCCGTCTGATCACTGCCGTCTTCTTCCACATAAAAGCTCACATGGCTGATGCCCTCATCCGGAGGAAGTTCCGGCAGAAAATCAATAAACATATCCGCCTGGTCTTCTTTGGTAAGCGGAATATTGTCTTCAATCTCTATTCCCTCAATGCCCAGATCCATCAGCATGGAACTCATAAAATCCTCTGCTGCGGTCGTTGTCTCAATTGTATATTTTTTCCACTTCATGTTACCATCCTCTCAATTCTACACTAAGGCATACTATATGTATCATACCTTATTTCCAATAAAATTTCAAGAAAACATTGTACATCAAAAAAACCCATGTTATAATATAGGGGTTAAGTTGATAGTTATACAGTTATAGGAGAAAACAATAAATGGATAAACGCAATCTTGTAGAAGGACTTCAGAAAGCATTCAACACCGATGACCGGCAGCGAAATACTTCTGATACCAGTGATGTAGAATATAAAGAGAACACCAATACTCTCTATATCAAAAAACAGAGAACCTACAATATGGAAGAAAACATTCCGTCCGCCACTGCCATGTCAGAGGAGGAGATTTTTAAACGTCTTCTTGAGGAACGACATTAAACATGCATAAAACAGCCATACGATCTGCAGACGCGGATCGTATGGCTGTTTTTAATTTTTATATACGGCACACAATTTATGATACTCACTGTTAATTTCCTGAACGGTATTCTTATCCCCATCCAGATTATCCGGATGATAAATTTTGATCAGGTCTTTATAACGTTTCTTAAGGGACTGTCTGCTCTCTACTCCGGAGAAAAACATTTCTCCCCGGATAACAGGCTGCTCTGCTGTCACGGAAAAATCGCTTACCCGCTGATAGAAATCTTTCTGCTTCTTCACATGTTCTTTCTCTGTTGCAAGTTTTACAAGTTCTTCTTCGAGTATTTTAAATTTCATGTCAAAAAGCTTCTGCTGCTGTTCCAGACGGCGATCCTCATTCTCCACCCGCCGTGCAAATTCTTTTTTCTCCCGCTCCAGTGTGCGGCGCTGCTCCTCCAAAGCTTTACGTTCTTCTTCCAGTGTCATCCCCCACATGCCTCCGTATCCGTACACACATGTTGCCAATCATACTAACAGACTCATCATACAATACTTTGTACCAGATTACTATAGGCGATTTGTACTAATGTTCATCGAAAGATTCTTTGATTTTGTCCATAAAACCCTTCTTTTTTTCTTTTCCGGTCTGTGCTCCGCCCTCTTTATTCAGGGAATTTCCCGTCAATTCATCAAATTTACGCAACGCCTCTTTTGCCTCTTTGTTTAAGCCCGTCGGCGTGTTGACAATCAGTGTTACATAATGGTCTCCACGTACTGCCTTGTTTCGGATCGATGGTACTCCTTTGCCCTTCAGGCGGATTCTCGTTCCGCTCTGGGTACCCGGTGCAACGGTATAGATGATATCTCCGTCCACCGTCCTGATACGGATATCCCCGCCCAATGCTGCAATACCAAAGGAAATCGAAGCATTGGAAAATATATTCATGTCCTGACGTTCAAACGCATTGCTTCTGGAAACAAGAACTTCTACCAGAAGATCTCCTCTCGGACCTCCGTTTCGTCCCGGTTCTCCGTAACCTCTGACACGAACAGACTGTCCATTATCAATTCCGGCCGGAATCTCTACAGTCTTTCGTACTTTCTTTGAGATATATCCCGTTCCCCGGCAATCCGGACATTTTTCACGGATCACCTTACCGGTACCGCCGCAATCCGGACAGGTCTGCACATTCTGCATCATGCCAAACAAAGACTGCTGGGAATATACCACTTTCCCTTTTCCCCCGCACTTGCTGCAGGTTTCCGGTGAAGTTCCCGGTTTTGCCCCAGTTCCGTGACAGGTCTTACATTCTTCTTTATACGGGAACTCAAGTTCCTTAGAACATCCAAACACAGCTTCTTCAAACGTAATACGGACGGTAAGACGTACACTTGCGCCCTGCGCCGGTCCGTTATTGTTACTGTTTCGTCTTCCGCCACCGAAAAAGTCTCCGAAAATATCGCCAAAGATATCTCCCATATCCATGCCGGAAAAATCGAATCCGCCTGCACCGCCGGCGCCTCCATCAAACGCGGCATGACCAAACTGATCATACTGTCTGCGCTTTTCCGGATCGCTCAAAACGGCATATGCCTCCTGCGCTTCCTTAAATTTTTCCTCACACTCTTTATCTCCCGGATGCATATCCGGATGATACTTCTTGGCGGTTGTACGGAAAGCTTTTTTTATTTCTGCTTCCGTTGCGGTCTTTGGAATTCCAAGGACCTCGTAATAATCTCTTTTCTCTGCCATAATATTAATCCCTTATAGTACGCATAGGGTTTCCGGAAAACCGGAAACCCCACGCTTTGTCTATTTATTTTCTAAATTAAACCTCTTTGAAATCTGCATCGATGACATCATCATCTGCACCATTTGCTCCTGCTCCGGTGTTTGCTCCTGCTGCAGAACCCATATCAGGACCTGCTCCCGGATTCGGGCCTGCGCCTGTTGCACCCTGTGCTGCCTGTGCCTGCTCATACATCTTTGCAAATACCTTCTGTGCACTCTGTGTCAGTTTCTCCTGTGCTGCCTTTAATTCCGCAACATCTGCATCTGTCATCTGCTCTGCTTCCTTGTGTGCATCCAGGAAAGCCTTTACTGCTGCAACATCAGCTTCTACTGCTGACTTGTCTGCAGGATCAACCTGATCTCCTACCTGCTTTAATGCATCCTCTGTCTGGAATACAAAGCTCTCAGCTTCATTTCTGGCATCGATTGCTTCTTTTCTCTTCTTATCCTGCGCTTCAAACTCAGCAGCTTCCTTAACAGCCTTATCGATTTCTTCATCTGACATGTTAGATCCGGCTGTGATTGTGATATGCTGCTCTTTGCCTGTTCCAAGATCCTTGGCAGATACATTTACAATACCGTTTGCATCGATATCGAATGTAACCTCGATCTGTGGAACACCACGACGTGCTGGCGGGATACCATCCAGACGGAACTGTCCGAGAGATTTGTTATCTCTTGCGAACTGACGCTCACCCTGTACAACGTTGATATCTACAGCGGTCTGGTTATCTGCTGCGGTAGAGAAGATCTGGCTCTTCTTCGTAGGAATGGTAGTATTTCTCTCGATCAGACGGGTTGCAATACCACCCATGGTCTCGATAGAAAGTGACAGTGGTGTTACATCGAGAAGTAAGATCTCGCCGGCACCTGCATCACCTGCTAATTTACCACCCTGAATAGAAGCACCGATTGCTACACACTCATCCGGGTTTAAGGACTTGCTTGGCTCTTTGCCTGTCATCTGTCTTACCTTATCCTGTACAGCCGGGATACGTGTAGAACCACCAACCAGAAGAACCTGGCCTAAATCTGCATTTGTAAGACCTGCATCCTTCATAGCGTTCTGTACCGGTACTGCAGTTCTCTCTACGAGATCATGTGTTAATTCATCAAATTTTGCTCTGGTGAGGTTCATATCAAAGTGCTTTGGTCCCTCAGCAGTAGCTGTGATGAATGGTAAGTTAATATTTGTAGTAGTTGCGGAAGAAAGTTCCTTCTTTGCTTTCTCGGCAGCTTCTTTTAATCTCTGTAAAGCCATCTTGTCGGTAGAAAGATCAACACCCTCTGCCTTCTTAAACTCATCGATCATCCACTGTGTGATCTTGTTATCAAAATCATCACCACCAAGATGTGTATCACCGTTGGTAGATAATACTTCGATGACACCGTCACCGATCTCAATGATAGATACATCAAATGTACCACCACCAAGGTCATATACCATGATCTTCTGTTCTTTTTCGTTATCAAGGCCATATGCAAGTGCTGCTGCAGTAGGCTCGTTGATGATACGCTTTACATCCAGACCTGCAATCTTTCCGGCATCCTTGGTTGCCTGACGCTGTGCATCGTTGAAATATGCAGGAACTGTAATAACAGCTTCTGTAACCTTTTCTCCAAGGTATCCTTCTGCATCAGCCTTTAATTTCTGAAGTACCATAGCGGAAATCTGCTGTGGACTGTACTGTTTGTCATCAATGGCTACTTTATAATCCGTACCCATATGTCTCTTAATGGAAGAAATCGTCTTCTCAGCGTTTGTAACAGCCTGACGCTTTGCCGGCTCACCGATGAGACGTTCTCCTGTCTTTGTAAATGCTACAACGGATGGTGTTGTTCTTGCACCTTCCTGGTTTGCAATAACGGTAGGTTTTCCACCTTCCATAACAGCTACACAGCTGTTGGTTGTTCCTAAGTCAATACCAATGATCTTGCCCATTTTCTTTTCCTCCTGCTAAAATTATGATCAAATAAAATTGTTTTGCTAATTTATGATTTACTACTCCATGCGAAATAGGAAATACCTTTATTCGCTGACTACAGCGACCATACTGTGGCGGACCACATTGTCCTTGTAGGTGTAACCTTTTTGTAATTCCTGGGCAACTGTTCCCGGTTCATACTCTTCGCTTTCCACCTGCATAACTGCATTGTGGAGATCCGGATCAAATTCCTTTCCCAGTGCCTCAATCGGTTTCACCCCGATGGCATCTAATTCTGTCAGCATCTGCTTATATACTTTATCCATACCGGTAACAAAAGCATCATCCTTTTGTTCCTCTGGTACAGCTGCAAGCCCACGCTCGAAATTGTCGATAACCGGGAGAATCTTTTCAATGATTGTTCTTGCTCCCATGTCAAACATCTGCGCTTTTTCTTTTTCCGTACGTTTACGGAAATTATCAAACTCTGCCATCTGACGTTTCAGACGGTCGTTTAAATCTTCGATCTGTTCGTCTTTTTTATCTTTCTTTTTCTTTCCAAAGGCACCCTTTTTTTCGGATTTCTCTTCTTTCTTTGTATCCTTTTCTTCGGCTGCAGTTTCTTTTGCTTCCTCTGCCGCCGTCTCCTTTGTGTCCTTTGTTTCTTCACATGTCTGTTCGGCCTTGGTTTCTTTTGTATCTACTGCCTCTTCTTCCATGACTTTTTTGTTCTCTGCCATGTTTACCACCTTTCTAGGATTGCCCTTTTTCTTTATCAAAAATACCGTCTAACTGGGACTTTAAGTTTTTGAGGTTGTCAACAACATTCTCGTAATCCATCCGTTTCGGACCAACAATTCCGATCGTTCCTTTGACGCCCTCCCCCAGATCATAAGTTGCGGTAACGACACTGCAATCTTTCATGGTCTGTACCGGAGCTTCATTTCCGATATAAACCTGTATTTCATTTCCTTTGCTCTCCCCCTCAGAAAGGGATTCCGTTACCAGATTTACCAGCTCATCTTTTTCCTCAAATGTGGAAAGAAGACCTGCCGCACTCTCTGAATCAGAAAGTTCCGGATATTTCAAAATATTGGTTGCACCGCTTGTGTAGATCTGCAGATCCTCGTTTTCACTCAGTGTCTGTCCCAGTGCATCCAGCACATGGGAAACAATCTCACTGTGCACGCCTGCCTGCTCTTTCAGTTTGGAAATCGTTCCCAGATTGATTTCCTGCAGTGACAGCCCATTCAATGCTGTATTCAGCAGAATGTTCAGTTTCAGTAACGTTTCGTTGTCGAGCGGTTCTTCCACGTCGATCATCTGATTCTTTACCATGTTGCTGTTCATTACGATAACTGCCAGTATATGTTTCTCATCTACATTGGACAGCTGCATAAACTTTACTTTGTTTCCACTGTAAGTCGGTGCGGAAACAATTGTCGCATAATTGGTGTTGTTTGCAAGCATCTTTGCAACCTTTTTTAATACCTCATCCATCTTCTGGGTTTTTTCTATTACGAAGTCCTTCATTTCTTTGACTTCCCGGTCTTTTTCCTGCATCAGATGATCCACATAAAACCGATAGCCTTTGTCTGAAGGAATTCTTCCTGCTGATGTATGTGGCTGCACGATATAACCAAGTTCTTCAAGATCTGCCATCTCATTGCGGATGGTTGCAGAACTTAAATTCAGATCCGTATATTTTGAAATGGTTCGTGATCCCACAGGTTCACCGGTTGCAAGATAATTACGGATAACTGCATCCAGAATTTTTACTTTTCTTTCATCCAATTCCATATTCTCGTCTGCCATTTTCCCGTCTCCTGTTCCTGAACCTTCACCGGTTGTTTTTGGTTTGTTAGCACTCATTTACTTAGAGTGCTAATATCGTTCTGTTATTAAAATAGCACCAAGGTGTTTTTTTGTCAACACCCTGATGCTATTTTATTTTTATTTTATAATTATATTTTATAAAAGAAACTTCGCCATCACGTAGTTGGCCAGATCCATCCCCTTGTCGGTCAGTGCAATCCTGCCAGCAACCATCTGCAAAAGTCCCTGTTCTTTCAGCTTGCGAAGTGTTTCCAGATACACGGCCTCAATCGGTACCCCAAAGCTTTGCTCAAACGCTGCTCTGGTTACTCCCTCATTCATCCGCAGCCCCAGAAACATAAATTCCTCCATCTGCTCTTTTCTTGTCAGAATCTGTGCCTGTTCCTGTACACAGCTGCCAATCCAGAGATCCTCTGGTACGGCATGCTCCCCGTCTTTTAAAAACTCTGCCGGAGACTTTTCCTGCAGGTGGTCACAAAATTCTCCATACGCATACAGCTGCCGGGTGTTGGTATACCGGACATTTTCCACCAGGGAAGATGCCCCCAGCCCCAGCCCCAGATAATTTTCTCTGGTCCAGTAGCCGATGTTATGTCTGCAGGCATACCCCGGCTGGGCAAAATTAGAGATTTCATACTGCCGGTATCCTGCCTGTTTCAATACATCCTGCGTGGCCTTATAAATGCGGTATACCTCATCCTCGTCCGGAAGAATCTCTGTATGAATCCCCGCTTCCTGCTTCACTGCGTCAAACTTATACCGTTCATAAAACGGTGTCCCCTTTTCTATGATCAGGGAATATGCCGAAATATGTTCCGGTTTCAGCCGGATCACCGTCTGCAGGGATTCTAAAAATTTGTCCAGCGTCTGGTAAGGCAGACCGCTCATCAGATCAATATTGATATTTTCAAACCCTGCATTTCTCGCCAGCTCATACGTTTTTAAAAACTGATCATACGTGTGAATTCTTCCAAGTACTTTCAGCTCCTCATTGTTTGTTGACTGCAGTCCGATCGAGAGGCGGTTGATCCCCGCACTCTGATAGACATTCAGTTTCTTTGCCGTCACCGTTCCCGGATTGCACTCGATGCTGATCTCCGCATCCGCCTCCACATGAAAACTCGAAGCAACCTGCTGCAGCACGGTGTAAATCAGATTTTCCTCCAGCCAGCTCGGCGTGCCCCCTCCGATATAAATTGTCGGGACATGATAATCCCCAAGCAGATTTCCGTAATAACGGATTTCCTGCAGCAGGGCATGCACATATCTGATCTGTGTATTGCCGTCTGCCGGAAAGGACAGGAAATCACAGTAATCACACTTTTTCACGCAAAAAGGGATATGAATATATAATTCCAGTTTCTTTTCATTCATAGAATCAGTCTTCATCCAGTTTCAATACACTCATGAATGCCTCCTGCGGCACTTCTACGCTGCCGACCTGACGCATTCTCTTCTTTCCTTCCTTCTGTTTCTCCAGAAGCTTTTTCTTACGGGAAATATCACCGCCGTAACATTTTGCCAGGACATCCTTGCGCATGGCCTTAACCGTTTCACGAGCGATGACTTTTCCGTTTACGGCTGCCTGAATCGGGATTTCAAACAGATGTCTCGGAATCTCTTCTTTCAGACGCTCACACATTTTACGGCCTCTGTCGTATGCACTGTCTTTGAATACAATAAAGGATAAGGCGTCCACCATCTCCTTATTAATAAGAATATCCAGTTTGACAAGGTCGGAACGGACATATCCTTTCATTTCATAATCAAAAGAGGCATATCCGCGGGACCGCGACTTTAATGCATCAAAGAAATCGTAAATAATCTCATTCAGTGGCATATCATATTTGATCACGGCACGGGTTGCTTCAATATAATCCATGCTGATATAAATACCGCGGCGTTCCTGACAAAGCTTCATAATTGCCCCGACATACTCGCTGGTTACCATGATCTCTGCCGATACAAACGGTTCCTCCATATATTCAATCTCCGAAGGGTCCGGCAGATTGGACGGATTGGTCAGGTCAAACACTTCTCCGTTGGTCTTGTGCACCTTATAAATAACACCGGGTGCCGTAGTCACAAGATCCAGATTAAACTCACGCTCTAAACGCTCCTGAATAATCTCAAGATGCAGTAATCCAAGGAATCCGCAACGGAATCCAAATCCCAGGGCAAGGGACGTCTCCGGTTCATACTGTAACGATGCATCATTGACCTGCAGTTTTTCAAGCGCATCCCGCAGATCCGGATACTTGGCAGAGTCTGCCGGATATAATCCGCAGTACACCATCGGATTGACCTTTTTATATCCCGGAAGCGGTTCTGCACACGGGCGGTCGAGCTCTGTCACAGTGTCTCCGACACGTGTATCACGCACGTTTTTAATACTCGCTGCGATATATCCAACCATACCTGCGGAAAGCTCGTCACACGGAATAAACTGCCCTGCACCGAAATATCCCACTTCTGTCACCAGATCCTCGGCTCCTGTGGCCATCATTTTGATTTTGGTTCCCACTTTGACGGTACCTTCCTTGATCCGGCAGAAAACAATTACACCCTTATAGGAATCATACAGCGCATCGAAGATCAACGCCTTAAGCGGTGCCTTCGGATCTCCGGCAGGTGCCGGAATCTTTGTCACGATCTGTTCAAGCACTTCCTCAATATTCAGTCCGGTCTTTGCAGAAATACGCGGGGCATCCATCGCCTCGATACCGATCACATCCTCGATTTCCTGTGCGACCTCTTCCGGGCGTGCACTCGGCAGATCAATCTTATTGATGACCGGAAGCACATCCAGATCATGATCCAGTGCCAGATAGACATTGGCAAGTGTCTGGGCTTCCACACCCTGTGCGGCATCCACAACCAGGATGGCACCATCACACGCTGCAAGACTCCGGGATACTTCATAATTAAAATCCACGTGTCCCGGCGTATCAATCAGGTTAAAAATATATTCCTCTCCATCCTTTGCCTGATAAATGATGCGCACTGCCTGGGATTTGATCGTGATTCCCCTCTCACGCTCCAGATCCATATTATCGAGAACCTGTGCCTGCATCTCACGGCTGGTCAGCGTTCCTGTTTTTTCTATGATTCGATCCGCAAGTGTAGACTTACCGTGATCAATATGGGCAATAATACAAAAATTACGAATTTTGCTCTGATCGATTGACATCTTATTCCTCTTTTTCTTTCTACTATAATTTATCGTTTGATAAGTACGGTCCATCAGATGCTGATAGAACCTACGCAATGTTACATTATACCGAAAACAGGTCTATAAATCAAACATTGACATCCACTTTTTCCATAATACCTGTTTGGTATCATCGTCCGCAAATGCCGAATGCAGCGAAGCCATATAAATTTTCTCACACATCGGCTCTTGAAACATCCCGGCTTCTGCCAGACGCATATACTCATCCGTACAGCTGGTATCGCTGACGGTACGGTTGTCCGTATTGATGGAAAGCAAAATTCCGGCATCGTAAAATTCCCTAAACGGATAGTCTGTAAAATCCGTGACCGCCTTTGTCTGCAGATTACTCGTCGGACACAGTTCCACTCCGATCTTTTTCTCTGCAACTTCCTTCTTTAATTCCTCGTCCCCGCTCATGGCAATTCCGTGACCGATCCGCGATGTTCCCAGTTCAATGGCCGTACGGATTTCTTCCCTGCTTCCACATTCTCCTGCATGGATGGTATATGGCATGCCATATTTTTTTGCAGTGGCAAATACGTCCGCAAACGCTGCTGTCGGGTACGCCTTTTCATCCCCTGCCAGATCACAGGCAACAACACCGTTTCCGAGAAATTCCCGCGCTTCTTTTAACATGGCAATATTTTTTTCGGTTTCCAGATTGCGCATGGTGCAGACAATCATTCCGGTCAGGATGTCCGCTTTTTCTTCTGCTTTTTTCAGGCCATCCCGGACGCTCTCTAAGATTTCCCGGACCGAAAGCCCCTGTTCCATGGAAAATGCAGGTGCAAAACGCACTTCCAGATATTTGACCTGTTCTTTTGCAGCAGAAAGTGCCAGATCCTGTGCTGCTGCCGAAAGCCCCTCCTTCGTCTGCAGACAACCAAGCGGCAGTTCAAACTTCTCCAGATACTCTGCCAGTGAACTGCAGTCCATCGGTGCCACCAGTTTTTCCCGCAGTTCTTCCAGCCCCAGCGGCTCTTTTTTCTCCTGCTGCATCAGTTTCTGGATCAGGGGCAGGCTCACCGAACCGTCCAGATGACAGTGCAGCTCTATTTTTGGCATATTGTGTGCAATAAATCGATTCATCATCGGCTTTTCCCTCTCTTCTGCAAACTATAACAACGGAAGAAGTGATGTGCCGATCGTATTTGCCGGCATCTGCACTCCAAAATTATCCGCAATGGTCGCCCCGATCACCGCAAATGTATCCTGTGTCGGGAGCGGCCCGCTTCCCTGATCGGATGGCGAATACAAAAGCAGCGGCACCTGCTCTCTTGTGTGATCCGTCCCCTTGTACGTTGGATCGTTTCCATGGTCCGCCGTGATCATCAGCAGATCCTCTTTTTTAAGCAGTGGCATAAGTTCTCCGAGCTTTTTGTCAAACCTCTCGATTTCCTCTCCATATCCGATCGGATTTCTCCGGTGTCCCCACAGCGCATCAAAATCGACCAGATTGGTAAAGCACAAACCGCAGAAATCGGATTGGGCCAGCGCAATGGTCTGGTCCATCCCATGGACGCTGCTGGTCGAATGCAGACTTTTTGTAATTCCGTATCCGTCAAAAATATCATGGATCTTTCCGACCGCCAGCACGTCATATCCGGCTTCCTGAAGCGCATTTAATGCTGTTGGCCCGGTCGGTTTCAACGCATAATCCCTGCGGTTGCTGGTTCTGACAAACTCGCCTTTTTTCTTTCCCACATACGGGCGGGCGATCACGCGTCCCACCCTCCACGCATCACGCATCGTCAGTTCCCTGGCAATCTCACAGTAATGATACAGGGTCTCTAATCCCATCGTCTCCTCGTTCCCGCAGATCTGCAGAACCGAATCTGCCGATGTGTACACGATCAGCTTTCCTTCCCTGATTTCCTGCTCGCCGAGTTCCTCTAAAATCTTTGTTCCGCTTTCCGCCCGGTTTCCTATAATTTTTCTGCCGCATCTTTTTTCCAGCTCTGCGATCAGCTCCGGCGGAAATCCATGTTCCGTAAAGGTGATGAAAGGCTTTTTTGTTTCAATCCCCATCATCTCCCAGTGTCCGGTCATGGTGTCTTTTCCGTTGCTTTTTTCATTCAGTGCCGCATAATATCCAAGTGGATGTTCCTGCGGCTGTACCTGTTTTAAGGATTTCAGGTTTGCCAGCCCTAAAGATGCCAGGTTTGGAATATAAAAATGTTCCACGGTCTGTGAAATATGCCCCAATGTATCGGCACCTTCATCTCCGAAGCGTGCGGCATCTGCCATCGCTCCCATTCCCATCGAATCGAGTACTATTACAAAAACACGTTTCAATCGTCTGTCCATGATTTACTCCCCTCCCTGTTTCTTAAGATTTTCCGGTCCAAAACTAAGAGGCAGCAGTTCCTCCAGCGTGTGTACTTCATAGTCCTCCTGGGACCTTGCAAGTACAATCTCAAAATCTCCCGGACAGAATTCCCGCATCACCTGTCTGCAGATTCCACACGGACTGCAAAGATCCGTACATTGGTTTTCCTCTGCCGTTTTTGGGTACAAAACACTTCCACCAACGATTGCAATCGCCTGAAATTCCCGCACACCCTCACTGACCGCCTTGTAAAATGCCGTACGTTCGGCACAGTTTGTTGCAGGATAGGAAGCATTTTCTATATTGCATCCCTGATACACAGTTCCGTTTTTGGCCAGAAGAGCCGCACCCACCTGAAAACGGGAATACGGTGTATACGCCCGCTTTCTCGCCTGAAACGCACTCCGGATCAGTTCTTTATAATCTGTCTGCATCTTTATCCTCCTGTATCAGCAACCGGATGGCATCCACAGTTGTAGCGATTGCCTGCGTTGTATCATGCACCTGCACGTTCGGCAGCCCCCTTTTTTCCCGCTCCTGATTGGCAAGGACAAGAAAGCAGGCGCCCACACGCACATGCAAAAAACTTCCGGCAATAAAAAGTGCCGCCGATTCCATCTCCGATGCCAGACATCCCATCCTAAGCCATGCCTGCCATTTCTGCGTGAGCTCATAACTTACCGGCATAATCTGCGGCTCATGCTGTCCGAAAAAGGAATCCTTGCTCTGTACCACACCGACATGATGACGTATCCCGCGTTTTTTTGCTGCCTGTACCAGTGCAGTAGTCACTGTAAAATCCGGGACAGCCGGATATTCGACCGGTGCATACTCCCGGCTTGTCCCCTCCATCCGGATCGCTCCATTTGCAATCACCAGATCTCCGCCAAGTATATTTTCCTGCATTCCGCCGCAGGTGCCTACACGCAAAAACGTGTGTGCACCGCATTTGGAAAGCTCCTCGATGGCAATCGCAGCCGACGGTCCGCCGATTCCGGTGGAAGTCACACTCACCCTGACGCCATCTAACGTTCCGGTGTAAGTCGTAAATTCCCGGTTATCTGCCACCTGCTTTGCATCCGTTAAAAATTCCGCAATCTTTGCACATCGTTTGGGATCTCCCGGCAGGATCACATACTTACCTATGTCCTGCGGTCCCACGCCTATGTGATACTGTCTGCCTGAGCCTTCTGTATAATCAACCATAAAAATGCCCTCCTCATATAAGTACATTGTAACATTTACAGCCGTTATTTCAACACTTTTGCAAACAGATCTGCAAGTGGTTCCATCGCATTTTTTGCTTCCTCAAACGTATTCGTCTGTGCGCCCACTTCCACCAGCATACTCTTCGGGCAGAAATGCATATTAAAGCGGTACCCTTTTAGATAAATCCGCCTTGTAAAATCCGGATAATATTCCGCAGCGGCAAGCTGCATCTGAAACGAAAACGCCAGATTATCGGAAATATACGGATTTTTTAAATACGGAATATCCCCGGAAGCCGTTGTTCTGCTCAGTCCGTTAAAAAACATGATCTTTGCCATCTTTTTTCCGTTTTGCGTTGTCACCAGACGCGTGTTTTCTCCCACGCCGTCTCTATGTAAATCGATCACTACCTGAATCGATGGATTATCATTTATGATTTTCTGAATCGACGGGGCTGCCTTGGAATATGCATGATCCCGGTCGCCCACATCATATTCTCCTTTATGATGCATGACTTGAAATCCTTCCTCTTCCAACAATTCCGTCAGATAATCTCCCACTCCGACAACACCCGTTTTTTCATCTTTGGAATCGGCATACCGTTCCTGGGAATGGGTATGATAAATTAAAATCTGCGGACCGTCCACCGACTGGTCAATCTTTAGATCCGGTTTCATCAGCTTATCCACGTCCAACTGATTTTTCCCGATGGTCGTCGTATTATCGACCTGATAAAAGGTCTGTCTCAGATAATCAAAATCCTGCAGTTTTTTGCGGTTGACAGAAACTTTTTTCCCGGAGGTTTCTGTTTTTTTCTCCGGCTTTTTAGACTCTTTTTGTATCGGGGTCTCGTCCACATTCTGGCTTTCCTGCTGCACTGGCTGTTCCGTTACCGCCTTTTCATTTTCCGCAATGATCTGCTTTGCCTGTTCATTTTCCTCTGCTGCCTGATTCTCATAATACGCCAGGTTTTCCTCCTGTGATTCATACCACAGCCGCTGCTCGTTTTGTGCAATTGCCGGATACATGGAAGCCGTCACATCCCGGTATATATTCGGAATTCCTTCCTCCTGCGCCCCCAGTACCCCCGGCACATAAAGATTAAGCACTCCGTTATAAAATTTCAGGGACAGATTCTGCCCCAGAAACTGCACCAGTCCGCCACCCCAGCAATACGCAAAAGCACAGACCAGCACAAAATCTATCGTCACCAGAAAAAGAAGCAATCGTCTCCTCACCCTATCACCACCTTGAGAGAATTATATGCCTTTTCTTTTGTCCCTATTCCTCTTTATCTCCCAGAAGCGCAATATTGAGTCCCTCCGAAATCAGAAAACTTAAATTTTTGATCGAGTCATCAATGTTTTTCGGTGTGACAAAAAGACCATTCAGCTGTGGCGAGAGCAGTTCCCTTGCCAGTTCCTGCCGCTCCCTCTCATCCAGCTTCTGCAGATCCGAAAGCGATAATGCGGAAATAAATTCCGTCATGGCATCCGAGACAATCGTTGCCGCATCCACGACCGTCGGCACACCGAGAGAAATCACGGGAACGCCCACACTTTTGCGGTTGATGGCATTGCGGTGATTGCCGATTCCGCTTCCCGGCGTGATTCCCGTATCCGTCAGCTGGATCGTCCGTCCCAGCCGCCGGATGCTTCTTGCCGCCAACGCATCGACCGTGATCAGAAAATCCGGTTTCGTCTCTTTTACCACACCCTTTAAGATCTCCACACATTCCATACCGGTCTGCGCCATAACCCCCGGCACGATTCCGCTGACTTTTCCCACATCTTCTCTCTGGAATGCGTACTTTCCGAATTCATTCAGGATGTGGCGGGTGATAAATAAATTATCCACCACTCTCGGTCCCAGCGCATCGGGCGTCACTTCCCGGTTGCCCAGTCCGACAACCAGTGCCGCGACTTCCAGCCCCTTTTTTAAATTTTTTTCAATCTCTTTTCCCGGCAGAAGATTCCGCATGATCTTTGCCAGCTCCAAAGAAATATCCCTGTGGTATCCGGCATCTTCCTCGATCATCTCCGGCGCCTCGATCGTAATGTACGTCCCCTTTGGCCTTCCCATCGCAACGGATGCATTCTCGGTCTCGATCATCACGGTACTGACAATCACTCCATTTTCCCGCCGTTCTTCCAGAACACGGATGCCGCGCATATCTGCCTGGTCTTCCTGCAGCCGCTCCTGTGATTCGAGTGCCAGATCCGTGCGGATCGGATAACTATTTTCCAACATGCCTCTTCCTCCCCTTTTACCATATGCATTTTTGCAGAAATGGTTTCTGGAGATAGTATGTACGGCATAGATTTTTTTATGCCTGAAATTAAAAACCGCAGGGACATTCGTCCCTGCGGTTTATCTGTATTTCTCTGTTTCCGGATCAATTATTTGCCAGCGTAAAGAGTTACTAACTTCTTTAAGTGGTCATACTCATCCTTAGAGTTCTTCTCAGCCTTTGCAAATAACTCAGCAGCTCTCTCCGGGTTGAACTTCGCAAGAGATGCATAACGGTTCTCACCCTTTAAGAATGCCTGATAATCGCCTGTAGGCTCCTTGCTGTCTAATGAGAATGCATCTTTGCCTTCTGCAGCAAGTGTTGGGTTGTAACGGAAGTTGAACCAGTATCCGGACTCAACAGCTAACTTCTCCTCGGTCTGAGCCTTGCTCATACCCTTCTTGATACCATGGTTGATACATGGAGCGTAAGCAATGATCAGTGATGGTCCCGGATAAGCCTCTGCCTCTGCAAGAGCCTTAACACACTGATTCATATCAGCACCCATAGAGATGTGTGCTACATATACATAACCATAGCTCATTGCGATACCGGCAAGATCCTTCTTCTTTGTCTCTTTACCACCGGCAGCGAACTGTGCGATCGCACCTGTAGGAGTAGACTTAGAAGACTGTCCACCTGTATTTGAGTAAACCTCAGTATCGAATACCATTACGTTGATATCCTTACCGGATGCTAATACATGGTCTACACCACCGAATCCGATGTCGTATGCCCATCCATCACCACCGAAGATCCACTGAGACTTCTTAGCGAGGAAATCTTTCTCTTTTAATATATTCTTGGAAGCATCGCATCCGCAAGCCTCTAATGCTGCTACTAACTTCTCTGTAGCTGGTCCGTTCTCGATACCGGAAGCGAATGTATCATTCCACTCCTTGATGGCATCCTTAACATCAGCCTTATCTGTGTTAGCTGCGATCTCATCCAGCTCGTTCTTTAATCTGTCACGGATTGCTCTCTGAGCAAGTAACATACCATAACCAAACTCTGCTGCATCTTCGAACAGTGAGTTAGACCATGCAGGACCATGACCCTTCTTGTTTGTTGTATAAGGTGTAGAAGGTGAAGAGTTTGCCCAGATAGAAGAACATCCAGTTGCATTTGCAATGTACATTCTGTCACCAAATAACTGGGTAATTAACTTAGCGTAAGGTGTCTCACCACATCCACCACAAGCTCCGGAGAACTCAAGTAATGGCTGACGGAACTGAGATCCCTTAACAGAGTTAAGTTTGAATTTCTCGATAACATCTTCCTTATCCTCAAGAGATACTGCGTAATCGAAGTACTTCTGCTCATCCTCATGTGCCTCGAATCCGGTCATTGTGATAGCCTGTACCTTATCAGGACATACGTTTACACAAGAACCACATCCTGTACAGTCGAATGCGGAAACAACGATTGCGAACTTGTAACCTGGCATCTGGTTGAGATCCTTCATCTGCATTCCTTCCGGAGCCTTAGCTGCCTCAGCCTCTGTCATAGCGACTGGACGGATTGCTGCATGAGGACATACATAAGAACACTGGTTACACTCGATACACTTGGTAGCATCCCATACAGGAACGTCTGTTGCAACACCACGCTTCTCGTATGCTGCTGTACCGGATGGAGTCCAGCCTGTCTCGTATTTCTTAACAACAGATACAGGAATTGTGTTACCCTGCTGTCCGTTGACTTTCTGCTGAATATCCTTAACGAAGTCAACAACTTCCTTGTTGTCTCCCTTAACTTCTACAGAGTAATCATCATCTGTGCAGTTCTTCCAGCTCTCTGGAACATCTACCTTAACGTATGCTGTAGCACCGGCATCGATTGCGTCGTGGTTCATCTTAACGACATCGTCACCCTTCTTAGCATAAGATCTTGTAGCTGCGTCCTTCATAAGCTTGATAACTTCCTCTTCCGGAATCAGCTTTGTCAGAGAGAAGAATGCTGACTGAAGTACAGTGTTGATACGGTTTCCAAGACCGATCTCTTTACCGATCTTTACACCATCGATGATGTAGAAGTTGATGTTGTTCTCTGCGATGTATCTCTTTACCTGACCCGGTAACTTCTCATCCAGTTCATCAACTGTCCACTGTGTATTGAACAGGAATGTACCGCCCGGTACCAGATCCTGAACCATGTTGTACTTGTAGATGTATGCTGTACAGTGACATGCTACGAAGTTTGCCTGAGAGATCAGGTATGTGGAACGGATTGGAGAATGTCCAAAACGTAAGTGGGAAATTGTAACACCACCGGACTTCTTGGAGTCATAATCAAAGTATGCCTGAGCGTACATATCTGTGTTGTCACCAATGATCTTGATGGAGTTCTTGTTGGCACCTACTGTACCATCTGCACCAAGACCCCAGAACTTACAGTTTGTAGTTCCTTCCGGAGTAGTAACAGGATTTTCCTTAACATCCAGGGAAAGATTTGTAACATCATCGATGATACCGATGGTAAATCTCTCTTTCTCTGTGTTGTTGTATACAGCGATGATCTGTCCAGGAGTAGTATCCTTAGATCCTAATCCGTAACGTCCGCTTGTAATTGTAACCTGATCGAACTTAGATCCCTTTAATGCAGCAACTACATCTAAGTATAATGGCTCACCAAGAGAACCTGGCTCTTTTGTTCTGTCTAATACTGCAATTCTCTTAACAGTATCCGGAATAGCCTCGATTAAAGCTTCCTTTACGAATGGTCTGTAAAGACGAACCTTAACAACACCGACCTTCTCGCCCTTTGCCATTAAGTAATCGATGGTCTCATCGATGGTCTCACATACAGAACCCATAGCAATGATAACACGGTCAGCATCAGCAGCTCCGTAGTAGTTGAACAGCTTGTAGTCTGTGCCGATCTTGGCATTTACCTTGTCCATATATTCCTGTACGATTGCAGGCAGCTCGTCGTATGTAGAGTTGCAAGCTTCTCTTGACTGGAAGAAGATGTCAGGGTTCTGTGCAGATCCCATTTCTACCGGATGATTTGGATTTAATGCATTCTTACGGAAAGCATCAACTGCATCCATATCTACCATATCTTTCAGATCTTCATAATCCCATGTCTCGATCTTCTGAATTTCGTGAGATGTACGGAATCCATCGAAGAAGTTGATGAATGGAATTCTTCCCTTGATTGCTGCGCAATGAGCAACCGGAGTTAAGTCCATAACTTCCTGTACGGATGACTCACAAAGCATTGCAACACCTGTCTGACGGCAAGCATATACATCAGAGTGATCACCGAAGATGTTCAGTGCATGTGTAGCAACACAACGAGCGGATACGTTGAATACGCCCGGAAGTCTCTCACCAGCTACTTTGTACAGGTTCGGGATCATAAGTAACAGACCCTGGGATGCTGTGTAAGTAGTTGTTAATGCACCAGCTGCAAGAGATCCGTGTACAGTACCGGCTGCACCAGCCTCAGACTGCATTTCTGTAACCTGAACGGTCTGTCCGAAAATGTTCTTACGACCAGCGGTTGCCCACTCATCTGTAGCCTCAGCCATAACAGATGAAGGAGTAATAGGATAGATTGCTGCAACATCAGTAAACGCATAAGAAGCGTGTGCTGCTGCATGGTTTCCATCCATGGTTTTCATTGAACGTTTCATGAATTAGTCCTCCTATTTTTAATTAAAGTTCAAACATAAAAAACATTGAATCAGAATGTCTTCTAACTAAATAATATAGGATGAATGCACCCAAAAATCAAGCGATAGCGACAGCATTTCTTGTTTTTTTACAAATACATCTTTTCAAAGTCGCCAATCGGAACCGGACAATTGCATAAATATCCCTGTCCGCAGGTGAATCCACCTTCTTTGAGGAACTGCTCCTGTTCCTCCGTTTCCACCCCCTCTATAATAATATCTTTATGTAAAATCTTTACCATACGGCCGATTTCGTAAAGAAGATTTTTCTTTTGTTCCGTCATGCCTTTATTAATAAAACTTTTGTCAATTTTTATGACGTCTGCAGGCATGTCTGCAAGTACGGAAAGTGAAGAATATCCTGTTCCGAAATCATCAATTGCCACACGGAATCCAATCTCGTGCAGCCGGTTCATACACTTTTCAAGGACTGCTACATTTTTTACAAGTACGCCCTCTGTCACCTCAATTTCTATATACTCCGGACGGACACTGTATTTGGAAAGCACATGCTGGATACGGTTTAAAAATTCCTCTCCGTCCGACTCAAAATGACGCCCGGAAAAATTGGTTGAAATCACAATTTTTCTCCGGTGCTGCTTGTCCCATTTTTCGAGAGTTTTTAACACTTCCTCATAAATATAAAAATCAAGTTCTGTGATATATCCTATTTTTTCGAGAGAATCAATAAACACTCCCGGTGGAAGAATCTTTCCATCCGGACGTTTCCATCGTGCCAGTGCTTCTGCCCCGTAAACACTCCGGTCACCTAAAATAAACTTTGGCTGCAGATACATCTGGAAATCATCCCGGTATAATGCCTCATAAAATTCCCCGACTATTTTCTGCTCCTCGGTACGCTGGATACGCAGGGAAGGATTATACAGGGTAATATCCCTCTTCCCGGTATTTTTTGCATTTTTCCATGCAAGATTGGCATTTTCGATTGCAAACTCGATGTCCATTTTATTGTCTTCCAGAATATATACCCCTGCCGATACCCCCATTCCACTGTTTGGATACCTGTGATTCTGCATATTGGTAAATCTTTTATTTCTACTGTGCAGACGATCGATCATTTTTTCCTGACTTTCATCTGCAATCAGAAGCAGAAAAAAATCCGAATACAAACGGCAGCCTGCACGGAAATACTCCTGCATAAAGATATCCTGTGCAAACATTTTAAGGACACTGTCCCCTACTTTATAGCCATAATTTTCATTGATATATCCAAAATTATTGATATCCATATACTCAATGGCATATACTTCATCCGGCTTGGAATGTGCCAGAATTTCAATCACCGCTTCACGGAATGCCTCCTGATTGTACAGCCCTGTCAGCGGATCTTTTTTCTGGATGGAACTGATCTGTTCCCGGCTTTCTGTGACCCGATAGCGCAGGGACACAAAAATAGCCATCATACGGGTCAGTTCCTGAAAAATTTCCAACTCTCCCGGCTGCCACTGCCGTTCTTCGTCCAGTGACACATAAATTACTTCCCCTGTACAGCCCCCAACATATTCAAATTTTCCAACCACAGCAGAAAACGGAGCGTTTTCGTTGTATGTATCCGTTGACTTAAGATACTTTCCCATCCCCGTTGCAAAATTGCTCCGCGAATTTTTAACTATCATATACTCCCCTGGCTGTAGTTCCTTTAGTGAAGGACTTTTCTTTGGAAACGCACTTTTCCCATAAAAAGAGAAATTATTTCCAAAATAATTGGTCATGACCATTCCGTCATTTTCGGTGTTATCCTCAAATACCATAACAAGATCCAGCTGGTATCTTTCCGTAATCCTGTTTAAAAGCATATTCAGCGACCCGTCTATATTTTTGGCGTGCGCCATAAGACTGATGGAAAATGCAAGGAATTCACGGTCTTCTGCGCCCATGTTTTCCCGCCGCTCAATGTTTTTGATTCCGTTTCTGATCATTCCCACATCTTTTGCACCGGCAATCTCATATCCATTTTTGCCCCCCTGCTTGGTACGGTACATGGCATGATCCGCTTTTTCAAACAGGGAACTGTATGTATTTCCATCCCCACCGTTACAGGCGGCCAGACCAATACTTGCCGAGATCCTGTAGTGAATGGAGCCCCCCGTATAAACTTTGCAGAGTGCTTCTCCAAGATTTCCGGCACGTTCCTTTGCCTTCTCGAGTGTTGTGTTCTTCATCAGCACAAGGAATTCATCCCCACCGACCCTTCCGGTCAGATCATTGTTGCGGAAAAAAGATTTGATAATATTTGCAACATCTACGATTACGGTATCACCGAATGTATGCCCGAAATTATCATTGACACCTTTAAAATTATCAATATCAATCAGAAACAATACATGGGTTCCGTCTTCTGCTCCTTCCAGAAATGCATCGGTCTCCCTTTGGATTTCCAGCTTGTTGAGCAGTTTTGTCAGCGGATCTCTCCGCACTTCTTCCTGAAGATTCTTATCTTCATCAATATTAAAACTTCTTCCGATAATCCGGGTGATCCGTCCATTATGGTCTGCAATGCTCTTGTAATAAGTTCTAAACCAGAGATATTTCGGTGTCTCATTTTCCGTATGGATATTAAACCTTGTATCCATACTTCCGGTTTTTTCCTCTGTGGCAGCTTCTTTCATAGCCTTCAGAAAAAGCTCCTGATCCGGTGGACAGAGTGTCAGAACTTCTTCATCCACCGGAAAATATTGTTCGGAATAATCGTATTGTCCCCTCAGTTCCATCAGCCGGTACGAGCGCAGCATCGTCCAGTTTTCCACATCCAGATCAAACGGATATTCCAAAGACAGCTGTTCCATCAGCTCATATTTCTGGTTCAACAGTTTCTGATGTTCTTCCCGTCTTTTTTCCTCATCAATATCCCATAAAAATAAAACCACATATGGTTTTACATCGTAATGTGCCAGAACACTGCACCGCATCTCCACCCACCGGGTTTTCCCATCGGGGCGTACGATACGAAGCTGCATTTTTCCGTTGTCATGTGTCCGGACAACATTTTCCAATACACTGACCAGATTTGCATAATCTTCGTCATATACCATTTTTTGTGGTCTGGTTTCCCGCAGTTCCTTTTCCGTATATCCAAGTACATCCGTAAACTCTGCGTTTGCCTCTTCCACTCTCCAGTCTGCCCCACAACTGACAATTGCAACTGCGACAGGCAGATCCAACTGTATAAATTCCCTATAATCCATAGCTTTGCCCCAATTTCGTTCAATTCTTTCTCCATTATATCATTATTTCTATACATTTCCAACAAGAAAGCGTTTTTCTTCTTGAAATATATCCCATGTCATGTTTATAATAGAATTTGTGATTTTATCATAGACATATTAAGTAAAGCAATGAGGTTTTCGTATGATTAGTGCAAATAACATTACTTTAAGATTAGGCAAAAAAGCCCTTTTCGAAGATGTAAACGTAAAGTTTACCGAGGGGAACTGTTACGGTTTGATCGGTGCAAACGGTGCCGGCAAATCTACCTTTTTAAAAATTTTATCCGGGCAGTTAGAGCCAACCAGCGGTGACATTGTCATCACACCGGGACAGCGTCTGTCTTTCCTGCAGCAGGACCACTTCAAGTATGATGAGTATACCGTACTCGACACGGTTATCATGGGAAATAAACGTCTGTATGACATCATGAAAGAAAAAGATGCCATCTACATGAAAGAAGATTTTTCCGATGAGGATGGTATCCGCGCCAGTGAACTTGAAGCAGAATTTGCAGACATGGACGGCTGGAATGCCGAATCCGATGCTGCCACCCTGTTAAACGGTCTTGGAATTCCGACCGAGGATCACTACACACAGATGGCAGACCTGCCGGGTGCCGCAAAAGTCAAAGTACTTCTTGCGCAGGCACTGTTTGGCAACCCGGACATTCTTCTTCTCGATGAGCCGACCAACCACCTGGATCTTGATGCCATCGCATGGTTAGAAGAATTTCTGATCAACTTTGAAAACACGGTTATCGTGGTTTCCCATGACCGTTATTTCTTAAACAAAGTCTGCACCAACATTGCAGATATGGATTACGGCAAAATTCAGCTGTATGCCGGAAACTACGATTTCTGGTATGAATCCAGCCAGCTTCTTGTCCGTCAGATGAAAGAAGCCAACAAGAAAAAGGAAGAAAAAATCAAAGAGCTGCAGGAGTTCATCTCCCGTTTCTCTGCAAATGCTTCCAAATCCAAGCAGGCAACTTCCCGTAAGCGTGCCCTGGAAAAAATCCAGCTAGATGACATCCGTCCTTCCAGCCGTAAATATCCGTACATTGATTTCCGTCCAAACCGTGAAATTGGAAATGAAGTTCTGACCGTAGACGGAATCAGTAAAACCATTGACGGTGTAAAAGTTCTTGACAACATTTCCTTTATTGTCGGACACGATGACAAAATCGCCTTTGTCGGTGGAAATGAGCTTGCAAAGACAACATTGTTTAAAATTCTCGCCGGGGAAATGGAACCGGATGAAGGATCTTACAAATGGGGAGTTACAACAAGCCAGTCTTATTTCCCGAAGGATAATACCGCCATCTTTGATTCCGATGAGCTGATCGTTGACTGGCTGACCCAATACTCCGAGATCAAAGACGCAACTTATGTCCGCGGTTTCCTCGGCCGTATGCTTTTTGCCGGTGAAGATGGTGTAAAAAAGATGCGTGTCCTCTCCGGTGGAGAAAAAGTCCGTGTCCTTCTCTCCCGCATGATGATCATGGGAAGCAACGTTTTGATCTTTGATGAGCCGACAGACCACCTGGATATGGAATCCATCACCGCATTGAATAATGGTATGATCAAATTCCCTGGTGTCATCCTGTTTGCCTGCCGTGACCATCAGGTCGTACAGACAACTGCGAACCGCATCATCGAGTTTCTTCCGGATGGAAGCATGGTAGACAAGGTTTCTACTTATGACGAATATCTCGAAAGTGATGTTATGGCAAGAAAACGTCAGGTATACAATACAACTGCAGATGAGGAGGCAGATGATTAATCTGTTACCCTCTGTCTGTTTGGTAAAAACAGGAAACCCTCTCTGCTGGTCTGTCCAGCAAAGAGGGTTTCCTGCATTTCGAAAACTCATTTTCAACTATTTAAAACATATCTGTAAAAATATTTCCGCTGTTATAATTGTAATTATACGTGCCGTTCTTCGTATATGTATTGGATTTTGCGGCTTCTGACTTTGCATAGGACTCTGTCATGGCTGCCTTTGTTGCCACACTGTATGCGTAGGAACCGGTTCCATTGAACAGGTTCTTTATTTTCTCTGTGTCCGCACTCTTAAACGTTGTCTCATCCACCGACAGCTTGCCGGTCTTTTCATCGACCGTAATTCCTATTTCCTTTAAGGGTTTCTCATTGTAAGAAGTCTCATTTTTCATAGAACTTACCGACCGGGAAATGCGGTTCGTCGATGACTTGCCGGCTGTATCCAGCATGGAGTTGTAATCATCCGCAAAACGCTTTACTGCTTTGTAGATCTTGTCCGTATCGTAGCTGCCCCCGGAATCCTTTGTAAACACCTTGTTGTTACTGCGGGTATACAATGCCTTGGCAGAGTCTGTCAGTTCCTTGGCATCGGACTCAATCGCAGCCAGCGTCTTGGTACTGTCTTTTGACGTTGATGTGGTCGTGGCCAGATCCTCGATCGTATTTTTGGTGCTGTCATCCGACTTCGAGGTGCCCTTCGTGGAATCCATTGAAAAATAAGAGCGCATTAATTTGCCATAAGAACCACTGCGAATACTTGCATACTCACTTAAATTGATTCCAAACAGGCCACTTCCTGTGCTTTTCGAAGAACCCAGACTGGAAAATAAAGTACTTACTGACGATGAATCATACATCGAAATTCCTCTCATAGTATCACCTCTTTCACACAATTCTTTCTTTTATCCTATCGCTTTTTCACTGTTTTTACAATACTTTTGTGGTATTTTTCCCTATTTTGGTTATAATTACGAAAAGATAACAATTTCTTTTCGTTTTGTTCATATTTTATTCACAATCAGATGCTATTATAAGAACATAAAAGAAAGCAAAGTTACTAACTTGTTATTTTTTCATAATTCGCCCCATTGTCCATTGGACAATGGGGCACTCCTCTTTTTATTTAAGAAATTTCTTATATGTCTTCTATCTGCCAGTCAATCGGCTCGATTCCATGTTCTTTTAGAAACTGATTTGCCTGACTGAAATGTCTGCATCCAAAGAACCCGCGATACGCGGAAAGCGGACTTGGATGCGGTGCCTTTAAGATCAGGTGCTTTGGATTTGTAAGCATCGGTATTTTGCTCTGCGCCGGACGTCCCCACAACATATACACAATCGGACGATCCTGCGCATTCACTGCCTGAATGATCGCATCCGTAAACTGCTCCCATCCTCTTCCCTGATGGGAATTTGCCTGATGCGCCCGCACCGTAAGCACGGTATTCAAAAGCAGTACACCCTGATCTGCCCATTTTTTCAGATAGCCGTTGTTTGGAATTTTACACCCCAGATCATCCTGCAGTTCTTTATAAATATTCTGCAGAGATGGCGGAATTTCTTTCTGATCCGGAAGGACAGAAAACGAAAGACCATGTGCCTGATGTTCATTGTGATACGGGTCCTGTCCCAGAATCAGTACTTTTACCTCACTAAGCGGTGTAAAATGCAGTGCATTAAAAATATCCTCTGCCGGCGGATACACAACCGTGCGGCTATACTCTTCTTTCACAAACTGATACAGCTGCCGGTAATATGGTTTGGCGAATTCCTCACGGACTGCCGGAAGCCAGTCGTTTGTTATCATTGCCATAATTTCATTCACTCCTATCTACGCACGGAGACACCGCGGTCTGCCAGATAGTTTTTCAGATCCATGATCTCCAGCTCCTTATAATGAAACAGGGACGCTGCCAGTGCTGCATCTGCATGTCCCTCTGTCAGGGCCTCATAAAAATGTTCTTTTGTGCCCGCACCACCGGATGCAATCACTGGAATGGAAACATTGTCTGCAATCTGTCTGGTCAGTTCAATATCATACCCTGCCTTTGTTCCATCGCAGTCCATGCTGGTCAGAAGAATTTCTCCCGCACCAAGTCTGTTAGCTTTCATTGCCCATTCTACAGCGTCAAGCCCGGTATCAATACGACCGCCGTTTTTGTAAACATTCCAGCCACTTCCATCCTCTCTTCGTCTGGCATCAATGGCGACTACCACACACTGGCTGCCAAACTTGTCCGCTGCATTTCCAATCAGCTCCGGTGTATTGATTGCGGAAGAATTAATGGAAATCTTGTCGGCACCTTCCCGAAGCAGTACCTTAAAATCCTCCACCGTACGGATACCACCGCCTACCGTAAACGGGATAAACACCTTCTCTGCAACCTTACGCACCATGTCTACCACCGTTGCACGGTGATCGGAAGATGCGGTAATATCCAGAAAGACTACTTCATCTGCGCCCGCCTTGTCGTAAGCTGCTGCGACCTCTACCGGATCTCCGGCATCTCTTAAATTCACAAAGTTAATGCCTTTTACCACACGTCCGTCATTCACATCCAGACAAGGAATAATTCTCTTCGTAAACACTATGCATTTCCTCCCTGCAGCTTTGCAAAATTTTTCAAAATCGAAAGTCCAACCGTACCGCTCTTTTCCGGATGGAACTGACATGCAAATGTATTTCCGGATTCTACCGATGCATGAATTGTCGTACTGTACTGTGTGGTTGCTTTCACTATCTGTTCATCCGCTGCTTTCAGATAATAGGAATGTACAAAATATACATACGGATTTTCCTCCAGCCCAGCAAAAAGTCTTCCGTCATTCTGTAAATGCAGAGAATTCCACCCGATGTGCGGAATCTTAAGTCCCGACTGATCCGGAATCCGCAGAATCTGTCCGTCCAGCACATGGAGTCCCTCTACACCCTGACTCTCATCGCTTCCCTCAAAGAGAAGCTGCAGTCCCAGACAGATGCCAAGAAATGGCTTATTTTCCGCTGTCACCTGATGAATCACCTTGTCCAGCTCGTATTTTTTCAATTGTTCCATCGCATCGCCAAATGCACCGACTCCCGGAAGAATCACTTTGTCTGCGGTCTCAATCTCGTGAAAATTACGTGTGATCACACAGTCTTCTCCGAGAAAATGCAATGCTTTTTCCACGCTTTTTAAATTTCCAGCGTTGTAGTCTATTATTGCAATCATATAGGTCTTTCTCCTAAATTAACAGTCTCCTGCCTTACTTTCTGCTATTTTTTTATCCCAGCCCAAGTTCTTTCAGCTTCTGATGCAATTTTACCGTATAATCATCCCGCTTTCTGGTCTGGTAGATATCCAGTGCCTCATCCCCTGTCATATCATAATCTTTCAGCAGTGCTTTGATAATCTTTCCTCCGATCTTCTCAAGCTGATCTTCACAGCCATACTCTTTGGCATTTTTCTGGTTCAGGTCATAACGCCCATATGCACATACCAGTGCATCAAGTGCATCAATTTTTGAACCGTAATTATCAAATACGAGATATGCCTGATACTTTTCCGAGACAGCAGCAAGAGTTGCCAGCTGATGATAAAGCTTTTCATCGCGCTCCTTGATCGAAAGCCCCTGCAGCTTACGGTATGCCTCCACATAAGAACCCTGCTCATATTTTTCCTTTGCCTGACTTAAGTTTGCCTGATACCCCAAAAGATTTGTCACAATCATGACAAATGCAAACAATGACACTGCCATAAGAACAATCGCAATCACCGGTCCCTTTGGCAGCGGCGGTGTGTTATCCACTTCCTTAGGTTTTTTCTCCTTTTTCGGTTTCGGCGGTTTTGGCTGTTTGGGCTTCTTTTCTTTCTTCGGTTTTTTCTCTTTTTTCGGTTTTTCCTTTTTCTTTTCCGGTTCCCTTCCGGCATCACCGCCTGTACCTTCAAGTTCCTTTAAGATCTGCTGGTTTTCCTCCGAAAGTTCACTGACATCCGCTCCCTGTGTATTTCCGATGTCAACCGCCTGCTTTTCTTCCTCATCATCCTCTCCGAAAATAATCCGGGAAAGTTTCTGCCAGAAGCCGCCTTCTTTCTCTTTTTTCTCTTTCTTATTCTTTTTCTTTTTTTTATTTTTCCCATTGGAAGCGGTTTCTTCTGCCTGTGCCGGTATGTCTTCCTGCTCTGTAAGTTCTGGAATCTTATCTGCCACTTCTTCCTGCGGATTCATTTCCGATCTTGCAAAATCACCGATGGAATCAGTTTCTTCCAAAGGTTTTCCATCTTGATCAGAAGAAAGCATATCCCCCAGATCCGATAAATCCTGATCTCCGGAAAGCATATCCATAAGATCCGAATCCGAAAGCCCTGACAGATCCAGTTCTCCATCCTCTTCTTTTGGCAGATTGCTGTCAAACGTTCCGACTGCATCATCAAGTGTATTCACCTCGAAATCATCCTCATCGGGTGGTATTGCAGTTTCCAACGGACTTTTCCCCTGAAAACCGGTTTCTTCTTCCTTTGCTGCATCCCCTGTCGAAAAATCATCCTGTGGAATATTATCGAGCAGATCATCCAGGGAAGCGTCAATCTGTGTGGCTTTTTCTTCCTGTTTTTTTTGATTCAGGCTCTCGGTATACTCCGGAATATCTTCCTTGAGCAGTTCTTCCTCAAACTCCCTCAAAAAATCTTCTTCATTTTTCGCTTTTGCCTTTTCCTTCGTTTCTTCTTCTCCAAACAATTGCTTTTCAAAATCATCTCTCAGAACCTGTTTTGCTGCCTGCTGTTCCTTCGGATGTTCCGTTTCTTCTCCATGCATGGAATTTAATAATTGATCCAGATAATTTTCCGATGAGTGGTCTCCCATGTGTTTTTCTCCATTCCATCTGTTTATTCCATAAACCTGCAAAGGGATGTGATGAAGCCATCACACCCCTTACTGTTTTGCCGGAATTTATTTGTTTCTCTTTGCAAGTAATTCATCAATGGCATCTACAAGACTTCCGATTTCAGGTTTGGTCAGCTGTGCATCTGCACCAAGCGACTCCCCTTTTCTTCTCATTTCCTCATTTACAAGAGAGGAGAAAATGATAACCGGAAGATGTTTCAGTTTGTCATCTGATTTGATCAGCTTCGTAAGACGATGTCCGTCCATCTGGGGCATTTCAATATCGGTAATGACACAATGAACGTTCTCGTCCAATGTCCCCGCCTTTTCAAATTCCTGAATCTTGTCCCATGCTTCCTGTCCATTACATGTAACAATCAGTTTTTCGTATCCTGCTTTTTTCAGGCAGTCCGTAATCAGACTGCTCAGCAACGGAGAATCCTCTGCAATCAGAATTGTATCCTCGCTCCGGCTTCTCTCCCCGATCTGTTCAATATCATTGACCCTGAGACCGGTTTCCGGACTGATGGATGATACAATTGCCTCAAAGTCAAGAATAACAACCAGTTTTCCGTCCATCTTGATCACACCAGTTGCAACACTTCCGTCTTCTCCATTAATCGTAGAATCCGGTTTGATGATCTCATTCCATGATACACGGTGAATTCCTACCACCTGATCCACATGAAATGCCACATCAAGTTTATTAAAATTCGTGATAATAAACAGACCTTCCTGTCCATCATCCTCCATGCCAAGACACTTTTTCAGATTGATGACCGTAATCATCACCTCGCGCGGCATAAAAATGCCTTCTACGCTCGGATGTGTATTCGGTACAGGAGTAACCTTCTGGTATGACAAAATCTCCCTGATCTTTGCCACGTTGATTCCGTAATGATTATCTCCTAATGTAAACTCTAAAATTTCTAATTCGTTCGTCCCTGACTCTAACAGAATATTTGTATCCATATACGTCCTCCCGCACTTTTCTGTATTGGTAATCCCTTATGTTTATTATATCATATTTTGTAAAATTTGGGGGCATTTATTTGTATTTCAGAGAATAAATTGTATCTTTTATTTCTGCATACAGTGTCTCACCCGAAATTTTATCAGCCTGGTCTTTCGGAATCTGAAACAGTAAAACCGCTGTTTTCTTCTTTCCGCCCCTGATGGTTTCCCCATAAGAGGAAAGACTTCTGGTTCCGAGCGAAGCAGTCTCCTTTATCCTGTTTTTTCCGTCAAAACATGCATAAAATGTAATACCGAGTTTTTCTGTATCCAGCCTGACCTTTTTCTTCCCCTTATTTTTAATTTCAAACTTCATCACAACAAGTTTGTTTCCATCCTCAGGAGTTACTGCAAAATAGTCTCCCTCCTGATAGATATTCTGAACCCTGTATCCTTTGTAAGAAACGGTCAGACCCGATGCATGTCCGATTGCCTCGGCGATCGGCATCGTCTCCATCTCCTGTGTCTGGGTTTCTCCCGTGGCATCTGACGCCATGTTGTTGTCCGCACTCTGGGTATTCTGGCTCTCCGGCATCTGGCTGTCCTGTTTTTGTGTTTCCTGTGTCTCTTCGGATGAAGCGGCTGTCATTCCGTCTTTCTGCTCAATATTATACTTTGCAAGAATATGCGCCGAATACTGCACGACCAGATTTTCTTCATCCTCTGACAAATCATACATCTGGGTTCCACAGCCTCCCAACAGGAGTATTGCTGACACTGCCATCACAGGCAGACTTATTTTCTTTTTCATACTCTTTTACCCTCTTGTCACTTTTGCCCTATAATCTATGTTTTATGGTATCATATTCTGAAAAATAAGACAATCTTTTCTTTGCATTAATTATTGGTCTCCAATTCCATCCAAAACTCCACACCGTCCGGGTGATTGACTGCACCGCATTTCTGATGAAAAGAATCCATGATTGCCTTGACAATGGACAATCCGATTCCGCTTCCACCATATTCACGTGTTCTTGCTTTGTCTACTTTATAGAATTTCACCCAGATCTTGTCAAGATCCTCTTCGGGAATCGGGTCACCGGTATTAAACACACTCGTGCGTACCAGATGGTCATGTTTTTGAAAACGAATGGTAATCTTTTTTTCTCCTGCCGCATGGTTCATGGCATTGGTCAGGAAATTCGTAATCACCTCTTCCACCTTAAACTCATCCCCCCAGACATATACCGGGCCTTCCCTGTAAAATTCGATATTCACCTGTTTTTGTGCCGCCATGATGGATGCAGACTGGATCACGCCGTCAATCAGCTCCGTGATATCAAACCGTGTCATTTCCACGGTATCATTGCCAAACTCCAGCTGATTGAGGGTCAGCAGCTGCTTTACCATATGATTCATCTTTTCCGATTCATCCATAATCACATCACAGTAAAAATCACGGCTCTCCGCATCATCATTGATGCATTCTTTTAATCCTTCCGCATATCCCTGTATGAGTGCCAGCGGTGTTTTCAGCTCGTGTGAAACATTCGAAAGAAATTCTTTTCTCATTTCATCGATCTGTTCTTTTTTCTCGATATCCTGCTGCAGGCTGACGTTTGCTGTCTTTAGTTCCGAAATCGTCTCTTCCAGTGTCTCCGACAATTCATTCATGGAATTTCCAAGTTCATCAATCTCCCGGCTCACATGACGTACCGGTATATACTTTGCATCAAAATCCAGCTGTGTCATCCTTCTTGCAATATCGGATAAGGCATGGATCGGATGGGAAATTCCTTTCGAGAGAACGATGATCAGAATCACACTTAAGATGATGGCTCCCGTGCTCACCATTACAAAAAACTGGTTTGTTATGCTCGCACTTTCCCGAATGCTTTCCACAGCCGCACGCATGTAAAGATTGTTTCCATTTTTTAAAGTTCCCAGAAGAACCAGATACTCCGACTGCAGCCGTTCATCGGTCTGCCGAAGCAGCGTATAATCCTTTCCGGATGAAAGCACCTGCACACGGCTGCGGTCACTTCCATACAGCCAGTCCTCCATCTGCATCTGAAAACGCTGTGCACTGCTGTAGGAACTCCATATCAGGTTTCTGTCCTGATCTGCAATAAGCATATTGATATTTCCGTTTGCACAGATTCTCTCGAACTGCACATACGCATCATCACTGGAATCCCCCTGCTTTTCACAAATCAGCCTTACCTGGTCAAAACTGCTTTTTAACTCTTTTTCCTTATGAAAAATATAATATTTTTCCAAAAAGGTGGTATTAAAAAACCAGCACATCGCAACCGTTCCCGCAACAATGACAACCATCGTCAAAATCAGCTGCCACGTCAGGGAAGTCTTTTGTTTCTTTTCCATTTAGGACACCTCAAACTTGTAACCCATTCCCCATACGGTTTTTATATAACTTCCACATGCCCCGAGTTTATTTCTCAGTTTTTTTACATGTGTATCAATCGTCCGTGCATCCCCAAAATAGTCATAATTCCACACACTGTTTAAAATGCGTTCCCTCGAGAGGGCAATCCCCTGATTATTCATAAAATATTCCAGCAGTTCAAACTCCTTGAAACTGAGTTCCACCGGATTTCCCGAAATTTTCACCTCGTGCGCCGTCTTATCCAGAATAATCTCTCCTGCCGTCTTAAGATCGGCCGCATCGCCGATCTTATTGGTCCGGCGCAGAATCGCTTCGACACGCGCCACAAGAATTTTCGGTGAAAACGGTTTGGTTATATATTCATCAACCCCAAGGTCAAATCCCATAAGTTCATCACTCTCATCACTTTTGGCCGTGAGCATGATGATCGGGACTTTGGATGTCTGACGGATTTCCCTGCAGACTTCCCAGCCGTTCATCTTTGGCATCATCACATCCAGAATCAGCAAAGCGATCGCTTTGTCTTTATAAAAAATATCCAGTGCTTCCTCTCCATCTGCTGCTTCTAAGACTTCATAGTTCTGCCGGGTCAAAAAATCCCGTACCAGCTTCCTCATCCGGCTCTCATCATCTACCACAAGGATCTTCACTTTGTCCATCTCTATTCTGCCTCCTGTTCCGTCAGTCTCAATTCCCTCTCCTCAAGCTGGCTTTCCCGTTCATCCAGCTGTTTTTCCCAGATTTCGTATTTATCAATCACCTTATTTTCATAGTTTAAAATCGTCACATTATCTTCGCTGAGCCACGTAATCACAAGCATCCCAATGATGCCAAGTGCAAAAACAACTGCGAAAAATGTACTGATGTGAAACAGTTTCTGATAATCCCGGTTCTTCTTCCGGCGGTTTTTACTGACCACATGCTCTTTGTTTTTCTGTCTTTTTTTCTTCTGCTTTATTTCCTCTTTGCTTCTTTTTTCTTTTGAAACCATTCCTTCTGGTTCATACACCGTGATCGGAAGAATATCTTCTCTCCGGATATAGGGAATGGTATACAGATATTCCTGAAGCCTGTGCAAAAAATCATATCCGACCGGCGTGACAAAAATTTCTTTTAACACCAGTTTGTTATATAACGCCAGCACAATATCCGGATCATCCATTCTCGTATTTTTCCGGATATACCCGATGATCTCTACCTCATGTTTTGCTGTATGTTCCTGTTCCTTTGTTTCAAATGCGTAGCCTTCTACCTGATACATAACTTATCCTCTACCATTTATAAGCACTGCTGGCATCCCGTTCGGCGATTTCGCCGTCCTGATATGCCTGAATCAGTTTTTTCAGTTCCTCAATGCGGATCATCATGCGCTTACCAACGTCTGTATCACCCACCAGAATACGTTTATCCCGGTATTCCACTGCTTCCTGATGCGATACAATATCCAGTTCATCTCTTACCGCCTCGTTTGACCAGTCAAACGGTTCATGGGCAGAAAGCGTCAGTCCATAAGAATTGTACGTCAGTGTATATCCTGCAATTCCCGTTTTTCTCCGGTATGTTTTTGAAAATCCACCGTCGATCAGGATCAGTTTTCCGTTACACTTGACCGGATTTTCGCCGGCAATGCGCTCTACCGGTACATGACCATTGATGATATGCACAAAATCCCCCGTCAGCCCGAATTCTTTAAGTATATTATCTGCCGTTTCCTCTTTGTCAAACAAATGATAATACGCATTCTTACTCTCATGATGCATGGACTTGTCCGCAAGAAAATACCGCTCAAACGTTGCCATCTTACTCCGTCCGTACAAAGGAGAATCCGGTGCCGTCCAGATATACCACATGATATCCCTTCCTTTTTCCCTCTCTTTTTCATCCAGAGAGAAAAATGCCTTGCGGACATAGGATTCCAGCACATCATAGAGTGCTTTTCCGCTGTATTCCCTGCCATATACATTTACTTTCTTAAATGTCCCATCCGGATTCAGCGGCACACATCCATGATAAAGCAGATTTCCGTTGTAGACTTTATACATGCTGCCTCGTTTTAGCAGAAGCCGTACATGGCGCTGCAGTTTCTCACAGTGTATAAACGAGGTGCGCAGCCGGTTCATGACTTCCTGTTCCTCAGGTGTCAGATCATACGGATGTTCCGGATCAATGGTAGGAAAACTGGTATCCAGCATGTCATAGGTTTTTCCATCAATTTCCACTGTTTTGTTCTCGTAATTAATACGGTGCAGCAGACAGCGGTTTTCCATACCATACTCCGGCCATTTGTGGATCAGCTGTCCTTCCAGTTTAAACTTTATGATGGCAATTGCCTTATGCATTTTCCGGTTCATCAGCGTTTCTTTCTTGCTGCGTTCTTCATCCGTGGAATCTTTCAGTATAAACTGTCTGCACGGATCATCGCGGTAAGCATCCATGGCAAATGTTGCAAGCGGAACCATATTGATGCCATAACCATCCTCAATCAGATCCAGATTTCCATACCGGATACTTGTCCGGATCACAGATGCAATGCAGGCAAGCTGCCCGGCTGCTGCCCCCATCCATACCATATCGTGATTCCCCCACTGGATATCAAACGAATGATATTGTTCCAGCTGATCCATAATCCGGTCCGGTGACGGACCGCGGTCATACACATCCCCGAGAATATGCAGATGATCAATGACCAGCCTCTGCACCAGTTCCGCCAGTGCCACAATAAAATTATCTGCCTGCCCAAGTTCCAGAATGGTGTTGATAATTGCCTCGTAATAGGCCTCTTTATTCAAAACCTCCTGCTTTTCCGTAATCAGTTCCTCGATTACATACGCATAATCCTCCGGCAGCGCCTTGCGCACTTTGGATCTGGTGTATTTGGAAGATACTGTCTTACACACCTCGATCAGCCGGTACAGTGTGATCTTATACCAGTTCTCGATATCGTCCTCGGTCTGACGCACCAGCTCGATTTTTTTCTGTGGATAATAAATCAGTGTTGCCAGAGACATCTTATCTGCCGTACTTAGCGTATGCCCGAATACGTCATCAATCTTTTTGCGGACGGCTCCAGACCCGTTTCTCAATACGTGGGAAAATGCTTTAAATTCCCCATGTATATCCGACAAAAAATGTTCCGTGCCTTTTGGCAGATATAAAATAGACTGCAGATTGATAATTTCCGTAGATGCTTTTCCAATCGTCGGATACAGTTCTGCAAGCTGTTCATAATAATGTAATCGTTGTTTTTCCACTTATAATACCCCTTTTCATGAGCATACATCCGCTCATTATTCCTATGAAACAGTTTACCATAATTTCCTGCTTTTGTGCACTCGTTCACATAAAAAACAAAAAAAGAACTGTATGCCGGACGCATCAGTTCCCTTTTATGTATTTATCCTATACCTTTCGTCTTTCCCCTTTCTTTTTGTTTTGACTGAATTTGACTTTTTATTTACATATTGATTATATCTTTCCTATTTTTTCAATTCGGGGCTAAATTTTTTGATATTTCCGGCGACTTTTGTCGGTCAGGGGTCAGAAATGATCCTTATCCGGAAACGCGATATGTCATTTGACCTTTTTAGCGTTTATTATTATAATAGATTTGATATTTTATTCGGAGGTGATGGTTCATGCTGACACGCGAACAATTATCCAGAAATCTTGGAACAAATCTGGAAAGAGAGCGCTTTAAACTCGGCTATTCACAGCAGGATATGGCAAAAGCACTAGATATGTCCCTTTCCTCGTACAAAAGACTTGCCAATGGGGATACCGGAAAAGTCGATGTCTATACCGTATATAAGCTCAGCCAGCTTACCGGAAAGATGTTCTATGAATTATGTGGCGAATCCTCTGATTTATTCCAGACCTATGACCGCATGCGCAATCTTTCGCCTACACAGTTACATTTTATTGAATCCCTTGTACAGTTTGAATTCGATTTTGCCAGAAATCTGGAAACGGTTCCATCGGTTTCCCGCGAGGACTATACCACTATGATCATTCCAAGTGGAAACATGCACGATGGAATGGTGTATGATTCCTGTTCTCTCGAAAAAATCAATATTTCCGGATACCGCAAACGCTATGGAAACCAGATTGATTGTGCACTTCTTGTCACAAGTGATCATATGTCTCCTGTCTATCATGCAAACGATATTTTATTAATCGCGCGGAATCCCATACGTGATGGCGACACCGGTATTTTTATTAACAAAGTGACCGGTCTTCTTTACATCCGCCGCCTTCGCCAGACAGATCCCTGGCGCTTAGAACCTCTCACCTATTACGGACAGACGTTTTATATCGACAGTAATAACGCATCGGAGATGTCCCACTGGATTATCTTTGGTCATGTTATTTCCAAAACCCGTGGATAATTCTTATTCATGCACAACAAAAGACGCCATCAGATACTTCTGATGACGCCTAATGATTTCCACACTCCATTGGACTGCTCCTCACTTCATCTTTTGTTCTATATCCATTCTTCTTTTGTTTACCGAAATGACGTTCTGGACAAATCACCTTTTATCCGTTCCTCTTTATCCGTTCCTCTTTGTCCGCTCTCTTTTGTACTCTGTCACTGGTTTCCATTCCCGAATGTTTATTCTTTCATCAAGTGAAGCCTGATGACCTGTGTTTGGTTGCTCCCTGCCAATGGCTTATGTTCCCTTTGGACTGTACCTCCTTACATTAGATTTCACGTCCAGAGCTTTCTCGTCACCCTTCGTGATGGCTGCTTGTTTTTTTGTTGTCTTAAATATAACACGCATTTTACATTATGTCAACCTGTTTTTTTATTTCTTTTTATTTTCCCTTTATATTTCTCATAATTGTTTGTTTTATTATGTTTTTTCAGATAATTTATTTTTTTTAAAAAAGAACGTGCTTTCGCACGCTCTCTTTTTGTATTTATGCCGGCATAGCCAGATAATATCCCTGAAACAGATCCACTCCCAAAGACCGTAAAAAATCACACTCTTCTCTTGTCTCCACACCTTCCGCAAGCACCTGCATTCCTCTTTCATGGAAACTTTCCAGATATGTACGGACGTTCTCCTGTTTTCTGGCATCGTTGTCAATTCCACAGATCAGGGAGCGATCCAGTTTTACGATATCCGGTGTATACAGATATACAGCATTCATATTGTTTTCACCCATGCCAAAATCATCCAGCGATACCTTCCAGTGCTTATTCTGGACCATCTCACTTTTTCTGACCCACTCGCGTAGGGAAACTTTCGGATACTCTAAAATCTCAATGATCCTTTTTCCTTTCTGGTTTCCAAAATAAGTATCAAATGCTTCTGCCTCATTCTCCGTAAAACTTTCCGACGGGAAAGAATTGATACAGAGATATTCCTGATATCCCCGCTCAATATACGCCTGTGTTGCACCAAAAAAAGTGGCAACTTCCAGTATATGCAGTTTCTCATCCCTGGCAAATTCATCAATCAGCTGCCCCACCGTCATCTTCTTCGGTCTCATCAACGCTTCATATGCATATATTCTCACACAATCTTTATAAAAGATCGGCTGGAACACATATTCAATCTCAAGTCTTTCTAAAGCTGCCTTCACTTCATTGTCCAGCGGTAATTTTTCATATGCTATCATAAATCTGCTCCAAATTTTTTACTTCTGTTTTTTACCTATTAATTTTTAAAAGAATGGATCGGAGCCGGAATACGTCCTGTACGGTTGATAAAGTCATCACAGGAGTATTTGTTTACCGGCATAACCGGGGCATATCCAAACAATCCTCCAAATTCCACTCTGTCTCCCACACCTTTTCCCACAGCCGGAATCAGACGTGCAGCGGTTGTCTTCTGGTTCACCATTCCGATTGCCATCTCGTCTGCAATCATTCCGGAAATGGTTGTTGCCTTTGTATCTCCCGGGATGGCGATCATATCCAGACCTACCGAACATACACAGGTCATTGCCTCTAATTTTTCAAGGGAAATTGCGCCTGCCTCTACCGCGTTGATCATCCCCTGATCCTCGCTGACCGGAATAAAAGCACCACTTAAACCACCCACATAAGAAGAAGCCATCACGCCGCCCTTCTTTACCTGATCATTGAGCATGGCAAGTGCTGCAGTGGTTCCCGGTGCACCTGCATACTCCAGACCGCACTCACAGAGAATATCCGCAACACTGTCTCCAATTGCCGGAGTCGGTGCCAGGGAAAGATCCACGATACCAAACGGAATGTTTAACATCTTAGATGCCTCCTGTGCCACCAGCTGGCCGACACGAGTAACCTTAAATGCCGTCTTTTTGATCGTCTCACAGAGAACCTCAAAATTCTCTCCGCGTACTTTTTCCAGTGCATTTTTTACAACACCCGGTCCACTGACTCCGACATTGATGATCGCATCTGCCTCGGTCACTCCGTGGAAAGCTCCTGCCATAAACGGATTATCGTCCGGTGCATTGCAAAAGACCACCAGCTTCATGCAGTCGGCAGAATCGTTGTCCTTTGAAATTTCTGCCGTCTGAAGAATAATCTCGCCCATAAGCCGTACTGCATCCATGTTGATGCCCGTCTTGGTGGATGCCAGGTTTACGGAACTGCATACACGTTCAGTACTGTGCAGTGCCTGTGGAATGGAACGGATCAGAAGTTCATCCGCTTTCGTCATGCCTTTAGATACCAGTGCGGAATATCCGCCGATCAGATTGACGCCGACCGTCTTTGCTGCACGATCCATAGTTGCGGCGATTGTAGCAAAATCCTCCGGTGTCTTACAAGCCGAACCGCCCACCAGCGCAATTGGTGTCACAGAAATTCTCTTATTTACGATTGGAATGGAATAACTTTTTTCAATCTTTTCTCCGGTCGCTACCAGATCTTTTGCCACGGTTGTAATCTTGTTGTAAATATTCTGATTCAGACGATCCAGATCCGAATCAATACAGTCAAGAAGACTGATCCCGAGTGTGATGGTTCTCACATCCAGATTCTCCTTCTCGATCATTTCGTTGGTTTCCTGTACTTCCCAGCTGTTAATCATTCTTTGCTTCCTCCATGTTTTAGATACGATGCATTTTTTCAAAAATTTCTTCGCGCTGACATTTGATTGAAACGCCTATTTTTTCTCCCAATGCATCCATTTCTCCGGAAATCTCTGCAAAGTGCTTCTTTGCATCTGCCATATCCACAATCATCATCATATTAAAAAATCCAGAAACAATCGTCTGTGAAATATCAAGCACGTTTACGCCGTTGTCAGCAAGATAAGTACATACCTTTGCAATAATACCGACGGTATCTTTTCCTACTACTGTAATAATTGCTTTGTCCATTGTTTTTTCCATAATATAAACTCTCCTTTTTACTCTGCACGAATTACAGGCGAAACCGCATTTCTTTTTGCCACATACATCGGGAAATCATCCGCTTTGTACGGATTATCCCCCATCGTAACTTCCAGACGCACCGCTTCATACGCCAGTTCCTCGTAATTATTTTCCTTGCTTAAATGGCCCAGTACCACTGTGCCGAATTTATCATGAAGAAGTTCACAGAGCAGCTGGCCACTCCGCTCATTCGACAGATGTCCCCTGTTTCCCATAATCCTGCGTTTCAGCGGATAAGGGTATACGCCCGTTTCGAGCATATGAATATCATGATTTGCCTCCAGCAGCAAAGTATCAAGTCCCTGCAGCTGCTGCACAATCTCATCATCATAATTTCCCAGATCGGTTACTACCGCAAAGGTACGGTTTTCTTTTTTTATCCGGTATGCCACAGGATCCGCCGCATCATGTGAGATATGGATCGGGGTAATCGTCAGGTCTCCGATTACAAAATCTTCCTGCGGAACAATTTCATGAAATAATTCCGGGTCGATCTTTCCCACAGACGGCGTGTTCTTAATGGCTTCAATGGTTCCTGCCGTTGCATACATCGGCAGCCCATATCTTCTTGCCATAACACCAAGTCCCGCGATATGATCCAGATGTTCATGTGTAACCAGAATCCCATCCATATCCTGACTCTTTAAATCCACCTCGTTTAATCCATTCTCAATCCGCTTTCCGCTGATCCCCGCATCAATTAACACATGGTGGTTGTCCGAGCCTACACAGATACAGTTTCCACTGCTGCCACTTGCAATACTGCATAATTCTAACATACTATTTCTCTTTCCAGTAAATTTCTACCCGGTCTCCATTATTAAGCGGCTGGGAAAATTCAGCTTCCGTGCCATTTACAAGCGTTGCAATTGCACGTCCGTTTCCGGCGTTGAGATCAAACGTGATCCGGTCAAAAACATCCACAAATATGTAATCTTCTTTTCCCGTAAGTTCCACCGTCTCGCCATTTACCGTGACAACACAGACCGTATCTTTTTTCTCCGACTCAGCCGCCTTGGTCTCCCCGGAGGTTTCCGGAGTCATTTCTTCCTGCGATATTTCCGCGGAATCTGTAACCCCCTCTGTTGCATTATACCGATTCTCACTCTCTGACGCAACCCCGAAGCTTAACGGTGTCCAGTCAATGGAGAAATTTTCGTATACCAGGGTCTCCATCCCCGCTTCCCTGTTATTGACCAGAATTTCACTGTCCGGGTCAATTTCCACGTCCATAAATTCTGCAATCTGTGCAACGGTATAAAAATTCCGTGTCTCGATGGAATCTCCCTCCTGAATTTCATAGGAATCCGGTTCAAGGCTTCCGTTTACCTCGACAAATTTCGGACATACCACGTTCTGTCCATTGATCACAAACGAAATCACGGACTCGTGATACTCCGGAAGCTGTCCGATGGTATACACCGCATTATCTCCTGCCGTTGATGGCTCAATCGTAATATCGGAATTTGGCTCCAGCGGTGTGTTGATATTTGCCGGTTGGCCATTCATCGTCACTATGGCGGCCTCCCCAGCCTCTCCTCTTGCGATTCTTGCGCCTCCATTCACGGTGAAATTGATCGGCATTCCGCGTTTCGGAAACAGCTGGTCATTCGGAAATCCCGCCTGCATTGCCGCATCCACAATGGTAAGTCTGTTATTATCATACAGTTTCAGGCGTTCTCCGTTGAAGCGGACCATAATAAAATTATTTTTCTGTTCATAATAATTCAGGCAGATTCCAATCGGTGTGACAAGCAGCGGATCTTTTTTGATATCTTCCTGCTCAAATGTCACTTCTTTAAGCACTTCTTCGCCTCTTAATGCCACACGCTCCGTCGGCAGATCCAGATGCCCGGCAAGTTTTTCCGTAAATCCGTGAATCTTTCCGCCACCACCGACAACAAAGCAGGCGCTTACGGTTTTATCCCCATTCAGTTCCTTGATCTTTGCAGCCACCTCGGAAGTAATCTTCTCCACCGTCGGGGCAACCAGCTCCCAGATCTCCTTGGATGGAATTGTATGGGAAATACTCATAATATCCTCATATGTCACTTCATCCTCACTCGAAGATGCCAGTTTCATTTTCTCTGCAGTCTGAAAATCAACCAGATACTGCTGCACGATCAGCTCGGTCAGTTCATCCCCTGCATATGGAATCATACCATAAGCTATGATACTTCCCTCTCTTGTGATGGAAATATCCGATGTTCCCGCTCCGACATCGACCAGTGCAATATTTAACATCCGGAAATTTTCAGGGATTGCCACATTGATCGCCGCAATTGGCTCCAGTGTCATATTGGCAACCGTCATTTTAGCCTGACCGACTGCGGAATACAGCCCGTCCACAACATCTTCCGGCAAAAATGTTACGATAATGTCCTCACCGATTTTATTTGCTTTATGTCCTTCAATACTGATAAATACTTCTTCGTTTAAATAATATTTCACAACCGAATATCCAACACAGTAAAACTTATATTTTGTGTCATTCTGTTCCCGCAAAATATCCTGTGCCTGCTCTACACCCAGAAGATTTAATGTGTGGATATCTTCTCCTGTGACGACCGACTCCTCCGCATACTCATACTCCACATGCGTAGTGACGGTTTTTAACACACGGCCGGCGGCTGCAATACACACTTCCGAAAGCGGTGCATCCAGCTGCGCCTCCAGCTCTGCTTTTACAGCGGAAATCGTACGCGCCACTTTTCCAATATCATGAATCTGTCCATCCAGCATGGACCGTGTCTCATGCTGTCTGACATACTGTGCCTCTACAATAAAGGCTCCATCTTCTGTCCGGTGTCCGACCGTTCCCACCACATTGCGGGTTCCTATATCCAAACCAAATACGTTATTCATATGCTTCTCTCCTCAGCGCTTCCTCTGTCTGTGTCAGTGTTTCTTCCAGTGTCCCGTTATTATCTATTACCACCCGGCAGTGTCTGCGGTATTCCTCCTCGCTCAGCTGGCTGGCAAAAATCCGGTCCACATGTGCATCGGAATACCCTCTTGATGCCTTCAGACGAGCTCTCCGGTTTTCTTCTGTAGTATAAATATACCAGAGTTCATCACAGATTTCATCATAATGTTCCTCGATCAGAAGTGCAGCTTCCAAAACCAGCAGAAAAAGTTTTCCAGCCCGTTCCTCTGCCTCTTTCTGCTGCAGAACATATTCCCGGACCGCCGGATGTACAATGGCATTCAGTTCTTCTCTTTTCCGGTCATCGGAAAAGATGACAGCTGCAAGCTGCGCACGGTCAAACGATCCGTCCGGCTGGTAAATGTCTTCCCCGGCAAATTTTTCTTTTAACTTTTGAAAACATTCCGTCCCCGGCTGCATCAGATCATGTGCAATCTCATCTGCCAGCATAACCCTGATACCCGGCTTTGACGCAAGATGTGCGAGTATGGCAGATTTTCCTGCTCCCACCCCTCCTGTAATTCCAATAAACCGCATTCCATCACCTCCCGGGTTTGTTCCTTTTCGTATATTTTTCTTAATGAGCCTCATACCAGTCCTGTCCGCATGCCGTACCGACGGCAAGTTCCACTTTCAGATCGGCTGCTTTTTGCATTTCTTCTTCCAAAAGTGCAATGACCTTTTCCTTTTCTTCCTCCGCAGTCTCAATCAACAGTTCATCATGTACCTGCAAAATCAGACGCGAACGGAAATGTTCCCGGATCAGACGGTCATGTACCCGGATCATGGCAATTTTGATAATATCCGCCGCCGTTCCCTGAATCGGGGCATTCATGGCGACACGCTCGCCAAACTGTCTTGTCATAAAATTACCCGATGACAGCTCCGGAATCGGACGGATGCGTCCAAACAAAGTTCTTGTATATCCCTTTTCCTTTGCCTGTGCTACGGTGTTGTCCAGAAATTCTTTGATCTTCGGATATGTTTCAAAATAGCTGTCGATAAATCCCTGCGCTTCTTTGGTTCCTATATTTAAATCCTGACTCAGTCCATAGGCACTGATGCCGTATACAATTCCAAAGTTTACAGCCTTGGCATTTCTTCTCTGTAAGTCTGTCACTTCATCAAATGGTACATGAAATACTTTGGATGCCGTACTTCGATGAATGTCCTGATTTTCGCGGAACGCCTCAATCAGCTGCTCATCACCGGACATATGTGCCAAAAGCCGCAATTCAATCTGTGAATAATCGGAATCGACAAACAAATCTCCCGGCATTGGATGAAATACTTTTCTTATCATCTTTCCAAGTTCCATCCGGATCGGGATATTCTGCAGATTCGGATCTGTACTGCTCAATCGCCCGGTTGCCGTGATCGTCTGATGGAACGTTGTATGGATTTTTCCGGTTGCATCAATAAAGTTTGACAGACCATCTGCATAGGTAGATTTAAGTTTGGAAAGTTTCCGGTATTCCAGAATATCTGCAACAATCGGATAATCTCCAGCAAGTTTTTCCAAGACTTCTGCAGAAGTCGAAAAACCGGTCTTTGTCTTTTTTCCATTCGGAAGCTGCATCTTTTCGAAAAGAATCACGCCGAGCTGTTTCGGAGAATTTATGTTAAACGTCTCTCCCGCTTCCTCATAAATTTTCTGTTCCAGTTCCCCGATGGAAACCGACAGTTTCTGACCATACTCTTTTAATGCATTGGCATCGATACAGATTCCATCCTGTTCCATATCCGATAAGACAAACACCAGAGGCATCTCGATTTCGCGCATCAGCTGCTCCATCCCATGTTCCTTAAGTCCTTCCTTAAGAACTGCGGCTGATTTCCATGTAATATAAGATTCCCAGCAGGCATACCGGAGCACATCCGCTTCCTTTTCCGTGATGACATCCCCCGGCATCTGTTTGCCAAGCAGATCTGTTCTCGACGGAATCATCAGTCCCAGATAGTCTTTTGCAATATCCTCGTATGGATACGCTCCCTTGAGTGGATTGAGCAGGTATGCTGCAATCGTACGGTCAAAAAAACGGGTTCTCATTTCTTCCGGTACATCGTGCAGATCAAAAGCAGCCAGCGCCGGCTTTAAATCTGCCGCATACAGTTCCTGTCGTTCCAGCAGATCCTGTTTTATTTTTTCTGCCGGAAGTTCCTGTGAAGCCACCATAAGATAATTGTCTTCTTCCGAAAACGAAATGGCAAGCCCGGCAAATTTCTGTTCCTCTGCGGTATCAAACAGGGAAAGCTGCTGGTTTTGTACTCCCTGCTCCACCACATAAAAGCCTGCCGCTTTTCCCTCGGCTTTTTTCCAGATCCGGTCTGCCGTCTTCTGATCCTTTACGATCTGAAAACTTTCTTCCGCATGGTTTTTTGGTGCGTCCACGGTAAACCGGTTCAAAAGATTTTTAAATTCGAGTCTCTTACACAGCAAATAGGCTTCCTCTGTATACAGAGAAGCCTTTCCGTCTATCTTTGCATTGGCAAAATCATAATCCACCGGAACATCTGTGATGATGGTTGCAAGTTCTTTGCTCATCACTGCCTGATCCCAGTATTCTACAATATTTTTGGATGCACGCGGTGGCTTTACCACATCCGCATGTGCATGAACTTCCTCAATGCATCCATACTGTCCGATCAGCGCAGTCGCTGTTTTTTCTCCAATTCCCGGCACACCCGGAATATTGTCTGCCGTATCCCCCATCAGGGCTTTTACGTCGATAAATTCCTTCGGTGTCACCTGATACCGTTCTTTGACATCTGCCGCCAGATAATCTTCAATCTCTGTTCCGGTACGCTTCGTCTTTGGAATACGAATCCTGACATGATCCGTAGCAAGCTGCAGCAGATCGCGGTCCCCAGATACGACAGAAACTTCCATCCCGGCACGCTCTCCCATTCCGGCAAGTGTACCGAGAAGATCATCGGCTTCGTATCCTTCCATCTCAATGGTACAGACCCCCATCGCCGCAAGCATTTCTTTCATCAGCGGAACCTGCTGCCGCAGGGCATCATCCATCGGTTTTCGTGTTCCCTTATATGCCTCATACATTTTATGACGAAAAGTTGGTGCATGAACATCAAATGCAACCGTCAGATAATCCGGCTGTTCCTCCTCTAATATTTTAAAAAGAATATTCAAGAATCCGTACACGGCATTGGTATGCAGACCTTCGGAATTTGTCAGATCCGGCAGTCCAAAAAATGCACGGTTTAATATGCTGTGTCCATCAATCAGCACCAGCTTTTCACTCATTACTTTACATTTCCTTCCCGGCCACGGTTTATATTGCCCGTGTTGCCTCCTTCAGCCATGCCAGTTCCTCTCCCTGCAGATACGGGGAAACAACTTTGTATACATTGGCATGGTAATCATTCAGACGTTTCTTTTCAACCTCCGTCATCTGTTTCGGATCGATAGCATCCAGATCAAACGGAACATAGGTCAGATTTTCAAAATACATAAACTGACCATATTCATTTTTTTCGCCTTTTTGGCATACTAATTCGTTTTCCAGACGTATTCCGTATTTTCCTTCGATATAAATTCCCGGTTCATCCGTAGTTACCATTCCTTCTTCAAAAACAGCTCCCCCCGGACGATCCTCAGTTCCTTTATAGCGGAATGCATTCGGTCCTTCATGCACATTGAGCACATATCCCACACCGTGTCCGGTCCCGTGTTTAAAGTCAAGTCCGGCTTCCCAGAACGGTTCACGCGCGATAATATCAAGGTTCATCCCGCTGCATCCATACAGGAAACGGGCATTTGCCAGATTCATATTGGATCTGCATACACGGGTAAAATCAGCTTTCATCTCTTCTGTCACCGGTCCGAGTGCAAATGTTCTCGTAATATCTGTCGTACCTTCCAGATAATGTCCTCCGGAATCCACCAGAAGAAGTCCCTCCGGTTTCAGTGGAACATCACTTTCCGGTGTTGCTGCATAATGTACGATTGCTCCATGATCCGCATACCCGCAGATCGTATCAAAGCTCAAATCCAGCAGGCCTTCCTGTTCTCTGCGGAGACTCTCCAGATAATCCGATGCGGAAATTTCCGTCATTGGAATTTTCCCCACATTTTTCTTCAGCCAGTACATGAATCTGCACATTGCCACTGCATCTTTTACATGGGCTTTTCTCGTATTGGAAATCTCTGTCTCATTTTTGACAGCTTTCATCTCCAGCGTCGGATCTTCTGCATCTATCATCTGTGCAGACTCCGGCAGATTATTACAGATTTTTGTATTAACCACAGCGCGATTAAGCAGAATCGTCTGATTCTCCAGTGTTTTTACATACTCATAAAATGCCTCATACGGACGCGTGGTAATTCCATTCTTCTGCAGATATTCCCGCAGGGTATCATCGACAACTTCTTCCTGCAGGAACCAGATGCACTGTTCCTGTGTCAATGCCAGGTAGGAAAGAACAACCGGTACATAACTGATGTCATTTCCACGTACATTCAAAAGCCACGCAATATCATACAAAGAAGCCAGCAAATGCACCTCTGCACCTTTTTCCTTCATTTTTTCACGGACTGCGGCAAGCTTATCTTTTGTACTTCTTCCACTGTATGCTTCATCCAGAATCCACACAGGTTCTTTGGACATCGGCGGACGATCTTTCCAGATCTGTCCGATCAGATCCTCCTGTACATAAAGTTTTCCGTGTTTCTTTTCTGCGATCTGCTGCAGTTTTGCGCCCCATCTTCCATTGACAACCCTTCCGTCAAATCCGATGGTTCCGCCCTCTTTCAGCGTCTGTTCCACATATTCATCAACCGTAGGAACATGTTCCTCTCCCATACGGTACAGTGTGACCGTTGTCCCTTCTAACTGTTTTGCCGCCTGCACAAAATATCTTCCGTCTGTCCACAGTCCGGCCTTAGTCCGTGTAATCACTGCTGTTCCGGCCGAACCGGTAAATCCGGTAATAAATCTTCTTGCTTTAAAATATTCTCCAACATACTCCGATTCATGAAAATCAGCGGTTGGCACAATATAAACTGCAATGTCCCTTTTTTCCATTTCCTGTCTGAGCGCAGCAAGTCTTTCCGGTATCATTGCATGTCCTCCTTCATCTCAAAAAATTTCGTATCTAGTTCCGGATAAGAACGTTTCAGGGAAATCGGTTTTCCGGAACGGTTCAAAAAGCAATGGCTGCTTCTCGCCGTCGTCCGCAGTTCTCCGGTTTCCTTGTCCGTCATCACATACTCGACTTCCATCTTAATTCCGTTATATTTCACCAGCTTCGTCTGAATCACAACGGTATCATCAAAATGTACCATACTGTGATACTCTACCGCAATGGATAAAACTGGACTGATAATTTCCATTTCTTCCATCTGTTTATAGCTCAGCCCCATCTGATCCATCAGATCCATTCTCGCTTCTTCCATCCATTTCACATAATTGCTGTGATGAATGATGCCCATCTGATCCGTTTCGTAATATTTTGCATGATGTTCATACGGGCGTAATTTTATACCGGTCTGCTGTCCGGCAACCTGTATCTCGTTTCTCATATCAGACACCTCCTGTACAGAAACTTAACATCTATATTATGCCACAAGCAGACCAGAAATTCAATGAAGTTTCATGGTTTCCCGGTGGTGTTCCGGCACTGCATGAACCGTAACGTTTACTGTTCCTCATACACCTCTTCATAATCGCTCTCATCTGCAAATAAAACATACTTTCCGTCCAGATATCCCATATATCCGTTTTCTACCACATATCCCTTCATATTTTGTCTTCTTCCTTTCTTTTATTTCCCGTTCTTTTTGGTTGAAGACCTTGAATGAAAAACTAAAACCCAACTGAAAATACGTCTAATAGTCAAAATTCTG